>MRWG01000074.1_pt1 | contig 203159 bp, 214 predicted proteins | sample 1013341 | NCBI WGS metagenome assembly MRWG01 (sample SAMN06117577, study PRJNA244670) | biofilm metagenome | biome: Water; feature: Cathode Biofilm; material: Biofilm; isolation source: microbial consortium enriched at the cathode of a solar microbial fuel cell | place: USA: District of Columbia...
CCCTTGTTGCCGTGACGGCCGGCCATCTTGTCGCCGGGCTGGATCTTGCGCTTCACCGCGACGAAGACCTTGACCATCTTCATCACGCCCGGCGGCAGCTCATCGCCGCGCTGGAGCTTGTCGACCTTATCGACAAAGCGCTGCTCAAGCCGCTTCTTGGCCTCGTCGTATTGCCGGCCGATCGCCTCGACCTCGCTCATGGCCTTGTCGTTCTTGAGCGCGATCTCCCACCACTGGCTGCGCGGGACTTCGTCCAACATCGCCTCGGTGATCTTGGCGTCCTTCTTGAAATTCTTCGGTCCCTTGGACACCTGCTTGTGCATCAGCACGTCGCGCAGACGGCCATAGACGTTGCGGTCGAGGATCGCCATCTCGTCGTCGCGGTCCTTGGCGAGACGCTCGATCTCCTCGCGCTCGATCGCCATGGCGCGCTCGTCCTTCTCGATGCCGTGGCGGTTGAACACCCGCACTTCGACCACCGTGCCGGACACGCCGGGCGGCAGCTTGAGCGAGGTGTCGCGCACATCGGAAGCCTTCTCGCCGAAGATGGCGCGCAGCAGCTTCTCTTCCGGCGTCATCGGGCTCTCGCCCTTCGGCGTGATCTTGCCCACCAGGATGTCGGCTGGCTGCACCTCGGCGCCGATATAGACGATGCCCGCCTCGTCGAGATTCTTGAGCGCCTCTTCGGAGACGTTCGGGATGTCGCGGGTAATCTCCTCCGGCCCGAGCTTGGTGTCGCGGGCCATCACCTCGAACTCCTCGATATGGATCGAGGTGAACACGTCGTCGCGCACCACGCGCTCGGAGATGAGGATGGAGTCCTCGAAGTTGTAGCCCATCCACGGCATGAAGGCGACGAGCACGTTGCGGCCCAGCGCCAGCTCACCGAGATCGGTGGACGGCCCGTCGGCGATGATCTCGCCGGACTGGACGTTGTCGCCGACGCGCACCAGCGGCCGCTGGTTGATGCAGGTGTTCTGGTTCGAGCGCTGGAACTTGCGCAGATTATAGATGTCGACACCGGACTTGGACGGATCGGTTTCCTCCGTCGCCCGAATGACGATACGGGTGGCGTCCACCTGATCGACCACGCCGGTGCGGCGCGCGCCGATGGCGGCACCCGAATCCCGCGCCACGACCTCTTCCATGCCGGTTCCGACCAGCGGCGCTTCCGCCGTGATCAGCGGCACGGCCTGACGCTGCATGTTCGAGCCCATCAGCGCGCGGTTGGCGTCGTCGTTCTCGAGGAACGGAATGAGCGCCGCCGCCACCGAAACGAGCTGCTTCGGCGACACGTCGATGAGATCGACCTTCTCGCGCGGATAAAGCTCCACGTCGCCCGCGTGACGGCAGACGATCAGGTCCTCCACGAACTGGCCCTTGGGGTCCAGCTGCGCATTCGCCTGGGCGATGATGTAGCGCGCTTCCTCCATGGCCGACAGATACACGACCTCATCCGTCACCTTGGACTTCACCACGCGGCGGTACGGGCTCTCGATGAAGCCATATTTGTTCACGCGCGCGAACGTCGCCAGCGAATTGATCAGGCCGATATTCGGACCTTCCGGCGTCTCAATCGGGCAGATGCGGCCGTAATGGGTCGGATGCACGTCGCGCACCTCGAAGCCCGCCCGCTCGCGCGTCAGACCGCCCGGGCCAAGCGCCGACAGGCGCCGCTTATGGGTGATCTCCGACAGCGGGTTGGTCTGGTCCATGAACTGCGACAGCTGCGAGGAACCGAAGAACTCGCGCACCGCGGCGGCCGCGGGCTTGGCGTTGATCAGGTCCTGCGGCATGACCGTGTCGATATCGACCGAGCTCATGCGCTCCTTGATGGCGCGCTCCATGCGCAGCAGACCGACGCGATACTGATTCTCCATGAGCTCGCCGACCGAGCGCACCCGGCGATTGCCGAGATGATCGATGTCGTCGATCTCGCCCCTGCCGTCGCGCAGGCCCACCAGCGTCTTGATGACGGCGAGGATGTCCTCCTTGCGCAGCGTGCGCATCGTGTCCGGCGCATCGAGATCGAGGCGCATATTCATCTTCACCCGGCCCACGGCGGACAGGTCGTAGCGCTCGGAATCGAAGAAGATGCCGTTGAACAGCGTCTGTGCGGCCTCCGGCGTCGGCGGCTCGCCGGGACGCATCACCCGGTAGATGTCGAGCAGCGCCTCGTCCGTGTTCGAGTTCTTGTCGACGGCGAGCGTATTGCGGATGAACGCGCCGATATTGACGTGGTCGATGTCGAGGATCGGGATTTCCTTGAGGCCGAGATCCTTGAGCGTCTCGAGCAGCTTCTCCTCGATCTCCTCACCGGCTTCGCCGTAGATCTCGCCCGTCTCCAGATTGACGATGTCCTGGGCGAGGTAGCGGCCATAGAGATCCTCGTCCTTGACGAGCAGCTCCTTCAGACCCTCTTCGGCGAGCTTGTTGGCAAGACGCGCGGTGACCTTGCGGCCGGCCTCGATGGCGACCTTGCCGGTCTTGGCGTCGATCAGGTCGGTGGTCGGCTTGATGCCGCGCATGCGGTCGGGACGGAACGGCATGCGCCATCCCTCCTTCGTCGCCTTCAGCACGATACGGTCGTAGAAGGTCGACAGGATCTCCTCGTCATCGAGACCGAGCGCATAGAGCAGCGTGGTCACCGGCAGCTTGCGGCGCCGGTCGATACGCACATAGACGACATCCTTGGCGTCGAACTCGAAGTCGAGCCAGGAGCCGCGATAGGGAATGATGCGCGCGGCGAACAGGAGCTTGCCGGACGAATGGGTCTTGCCGCGGTCGTGATCGAAGAACACGCCAGGCGAACGGTGCATCTGCGAGACGATCACGCGCTCGGTGCCATTGATGACGAACGTGCCGTTCATCGTCATCAGCGGCATGTCGCCCATATAGACGTCCTGCTCCTTGATGTCCTTGACCGAGCGGGCGCCGGTCTCCTCGTTGACATCGAACACGATGAGGCGAAGCGTCACTTTCAGCGGCGCGGCGAAGGTCATGCCCCGCTGCTGGCACTCCTCCACGTCGTATTTCGGCGCCTCGAAGGCATAGCGCACGAACTCGAGCTGCGCCCGCTCGCCGAAATCCTTGATCGGGAACACAGAGCGAAATACGGATTGCAGTCCCTCGTCGAGGCGGCCGCCTTCGGGCTCATCCACCATGAGGAATTGGTCGTAGGACTGCTTCTGAACCTCGATGAGGTTCGGCATCTCAGCCACTTCGGTGATGTGGCCAAAAAATTTCCGATATCGCTTGTGACCGTTAGTTTGCGCCATGTGGTCCTCTCAAGGCTCGTCGCGACCGCTCTCCGGAAACTCCGCGGACCGCGGAGACTCTGGGGAACTGTCACGTCATACGAATTTGGATGGGTTAGAAGCCCGGGCGAACTGGCTTATATGGTGTCCGCCCGGGCTGTCTTCAACCCACGCTACTTGAGCTCGACGGTCGCGCCTGCGTCCTCGAGCTGCTTCTTGATCTTCTCGGCCTCGTCTTTCGGCACGCCTTCCTTGATCGCCTTCGGCGCACTCTCGACGAGGTCTTTGGCCTCCTTCAGGCCGAGGCTCGTAACCGCACGAACCTCCTTAATAACGTTGATCTTTTGGGCACCCGCCGCGGTCAAGACCACGTCGAATTCCGTCTTCTCCTCGGCTGCGGCGGCTTCACCGCCACCGGCACCCGCGGCCGCCACGGCCACCGGAGCCGCCGCGGAGACGCCCCACTTCTCTTCGAGCATTTTGGCGAGCTCGGCCGCCTCGAGCACGGTAAGGCCCGAAAGGTCGTCTGCAATTTTCTGGAGATCTGCCATTGTCTTATCCTCGTACGTTCAACTCTTGAATTGCGTTATGTTCAGGGCTCACGCCGCTTCTTTCGCGCCATAGGCGGCAAAGATCCGCGCCAGCTGGGCTCCCGGCTCATTCACGGTGCGGGCGATCTTGCTCGCCGGCGCCTGAATGAGGCCAATCAGCTTGCCGCGCAGTTCGTCGAGAGAAGGCAGCTCTGCAAGCGAGTTCACAGCCTGGGCATCGAGCACCGTGGTGCCCATCGCGCCGCCGAGGATCACGAACTTCTCGTTCCCCTTGGCGAACTTGACGGCCACTTTCGGTGCCGACACGGGATCGTCGGAATAGGCGAGGCAAGTGGGCCCCGTCATGAGATCCGAGATGCCCTTGGCATCGGTCCCGTCCAGCGCGAGCTTCACGAGCTTATTCTTCGCAACTTTGACCTGGCCGCCAGCGTCTCTCATGTCGCTGCGCAGCTTGGTCATTTGGGCGACGGACAAGCCCGCATAGTGAGCCACGACGACCACGCCGGTCTTGGCGAAGACATCGTGAAGCGCACTTACGACTTCGCGCTTCTCAGCTCTTTCCATGCTCACTCCGTTTATTCAAAGCCGCGAAGACGAGCCTCGCAGCCGTAGGCCACACCGTGCCGCGAGACTTTGCGGGGCGAGGCAAGAAGCCACCCCGCGCTAAGCCGCGCGGCGCTCTGTTGCCTGTCCCGCTCGTTGCGCCAATCGCGCGAGAGCCACATACGAGGTTCAAACCGATCTCCTGGTTGCGGATCAACCGCATCACCATCGAACCGTTCGTCTCCCGTCTCATGCAGGCCCGAAGGGCTTAAGCGGTTTCCCGCACCTGCAATCTCGGACAGGTTTGGACCGCTTGACTTCCCAAGCGATCCTCCGGGACCGAAGTCCCGAAACTCTTAAACTCAAGCGCTGCCCAAACTGGCAGGCTCGACCTTGACGCCGGGCCCCATGGTGGAGGTCACGGCGACTCGCTTCACAAACGTTCCCTTCGCGCCCGAAGGCTTGGCCTTGCTCACCGCATCGGCGAACGCGCGGATGTTGGCGACCAGAGCCTCCTCGGTGAAGCTCGCCTTGCCGACGCCGGCGTGAATGACGCCGGCCTTCTCGACGCGGAATTCCACAGCGCCGCCCTTGGCTGCGGCCACAGCCGCCGCGACATCGGTGGTCACGGTGCCGACCTTCGGGTTGGGCATCATGCCGCGAGGGCCGAGCACCTTACCGAGCCGGCCGACCAGCGGCATCATGTCCGGCGTGGCGATGCAGCGGTCGAACTCGATCACGCCCTTCTGCACCTGCTCCACCAGATCCTCGGCGCCGACCACGTCGGCGCCCGCCTTCTTGGCTTCCGCAGCTTTGTCGCCCTTGGCGAAAACGCCTACGCGAAGCTTGCGGCCGGAGCCATGCGGCAATTGGCAAACGCCGCGCACCATCTGATCCGCGTGGCGCGGGTCGACGCCCAAATTCATGGCGATCTCGACGGTCTCGTCGAATTTGGAATTGGCCGCGCCCTTGACCAGCTTCACCGCCTCTTCAATGGCGTAAAGCTTGTCATTCTCGACCGTCTCGGCGGCGGCGCGAAACCTTTTACCGGGCTTGCTCATCGTTTACTCCTGCACCTCAAGACCCATCGAGCGGGCGGAGCCGGCGATGATCTTCATCGCTTGCTCGACGGTGTTGGCGTTCAAATCCTGCATTTTGACCTCGGCGATCTCGCGCAGCTGGTCCTGGGTCACGCGGCCCGCCTTCGCACGGCCGGGCTCCTTGGAGCCCTTGCCGACCTTCGCCGCCTTCTTCAGGAGATAGGACGCCGGCGGCGTCTTCATCTCAAAGGTGAAGGACCGGTCCGCATAGACCGTGATGACGGTCGGGATCGGCGAACCCGCCTCGAGATTCTGCGTGGCTGCGTTGAACGCCTTGCAGAACTCCGGGATGTTCACACCGCGCTGACCGAGCGCGGGGCCGATCGGCGGCGACGGATTCGCCTGCCCCGCCGGCACCTGCAACTTGATGTAACCGTCAATCTTCTTCGCCATCCCAATTCGTCCTGCGTTCCGCTAACTCGTACGCAAAAAGCGCAACCGTTAGAGCTTCTCCACTTGCGCATATTCCAGCTCGACCGGGGTCGCCCGGCCGAAAATCGAAACCGCCACTTTGAGCCGCGCGCGCTCCTCGTCGACCTCTTCCACGAGGCCGTTGAACGAAGCGAACGGACCGTCGGCCACCCGCACCTGCTCGCCGATCTCGAAGGTCACGGACGGCTTCGGACGCTCGACGCCCTCCTGCACCTGCTGGAGGATGCGGCCCGCCTCCTCCTCGGTGATCGGGATCGGCTTGTTGTCCGTGCCCAGGAAACCCGTGACCTTCGGCGTGTTCTTGATCAGATGATAGGTCTCGTCGTTGAGCTCCATCTTGGCGAGCACGTAGCCCGGAAAAAACTTACGCTCGGACGAGACCTTCCGGCCCCGCCGCATCTCCACGACCTCTTCCATCGGCACGATGACGTCTTCGAACATCTCGTCGAGACCGGCAGAGGCGGCGCGCTCCTTGATGGACTCGGCGACCTTCCGCTCGAAGTTCGAATAGGCGTGGACGATGTACCAGCGCATTACCATCGGACGAAAGCCTAACCTCTTAAAATCTCAGACCCAGGATGAGCTGAACGACCATGCCCAACACCCAGTCCACCCCGAGAAAGAACAGCGCCGCGGCGAACGACATCAGCAGCACCATGAACGTGGTGATGACGGTCTCCCGGCGGGTCGGCCAAGTGACCTTCGACACTTCCGTGCGCACCTGCTGGAGAAACTCGAAGGGATTCGTTCTCGCCATCTCTGTCCTTGCCGCCGGACCCATGTGGCCCGTTCCGTCTTCTTGAGCTCCTGGCCGCCTCTCCGTCCCGCAACCTGGCAGGAGTGGAGGGACTCGAACCCCCAACCCCCGGTTTTGGAGACCGGTGCTCTAGCCAGTTGAGCTACACTCCTATCGACTTCGCGTCTTCACCCTAAAATTCGCAACTTAATCAATGACCTCGGCAACTAACTTGCTGGAGCGGGTGAAGGGAATCGAACCCTCGTCGTCAGCTTGGAAGGCTGCTGCTCTACCATTGAGCTACACCCGCATCCATCCGCCTCATAAAGAAGTGGTGGTGGAGGGGGTTGGATTCGAACCAACGTAGGCATAGCCAACGGGTTTACAGCCCGTCCCCTTTAGCCACTCGGGCACCCCTCCTTGAAAGGTCAGATGGATTGACTGGTGATTGTAACCAAGCAAAAACACCCCGCCGTCGGCCGGCAGGGTCCGCAATAGCCGCGTTTATGAGTAGCCATTCGGTCTCTGTCAACTGTAAATCAGGAAGAGCGGGCTGGAATTCCTAGGTTTTATAGGAGGTCCGAGGCCTCTTCCACCCTCTTTCCAAGCGAGGCCGTTCGCCCATGGCGCGCCAAAACTCCAAGCATTCCAAACCCTTCGCCAAGAACAGGCGGGGCCCGGCGCACCGAAAACCCGAATCCGACCGCGTTCTCCTCTTCGGTCTTCACGCCGTCGAGGCGGCGCTCGCCAATCCCCGGCGCCCGGTCTACGCCCTGCGCGCCACCGAGAACGCCACCCACCGGCTAGGGCCCCTTATCGCCGAGCGCGGGCTCATTCCGGAGCGGGTGATTCCGAAGGATCTCGACCGCGAACTTGGTCCCGACACGGTTCATCAAGGCGTGGTCCTGGAGGCGGGGCCGCTCGAAACCGTCTCGCTCGATGACATCGATGCCAACGGCGTCCTGCTCGTCCTCGACCAGGTGACCGACCCGCACAATGTGGGCGCGGCGCTCCGCTCGGCCGCGGCCTTTGGCGCGAGCGGGCTCGTGCTCACCGAGCGGCATAGTCCGCCGTTGTCTGGCGTGCTCGCCAAGTCGGCCAGCGGCGCGCTCGATCTCGTCCCCATCGTTTTGGTGAAGAACCTGGCCGAAGCTCTGGCCGAACTCGGCGAACGGGGCGTCTTGCGGATCGGGCTTGCCGAAGAGGCGGAGACCACGCTGGAGGAGACCGACATCGTCCGGCCCCTGGCGCTGGTGCTCGGCGCCGAAGGCAAAGGCTTGCGTCAACTCACCCGCGAACGCTGCGATCGCTTGTGCCGCATCTCGACGGCAAGCGCGCTTGCGAGCCTCAACGTGTCGAACGCCGCGGCCATCGCCCTGCATTGGGCGCGTCTCAACCCGAAGGACGCGTAAGCCCAAACGAACACGAGGGAGAAGGCGCTTTTGGCACCCTCCCCCTCGGGTCCGGGAATCAACCAGCTTGCGCCGGAAGCTCGAGAGCCTAGTTGCAGAAGCGGCGGCCGAACGAATCGTACCAGCAGTCCCTGCGCCAATACGTGTTGCAGGTGCTGAGACCGCACTCGCCCGCATAAGCCGGCTGCTTGTAATAGGCGTAGTAGTTCGGCGCCCGGTAGCGGTACGCGGTCGGTCCCGGCGGCAAGCCGCACGGGGCGACGCAAGGCGCGGGCGCGACGGCAACCGGCGCGGCCCCGCAAGGCGCAACACATGGCGCCGCCGCGACGACGCGCGGCCGGCGGAGGCGCCGCAAGGGGATCGGATTGGGCGCGGGAACGAGAACGGCGGCGTTGCAACGCCAGCCGGTCAGGCAGCCTCCGGCGTCCGCATCGGCCGCAAAGAACAGGCTGAAACCGGCCGCCACCGCCACCACGGCGACAACACTCAACAGGAACTTCATACTCGGAACTCCACTCAGGACAACGGGACTAGGGGCGGCCCAGCCAGCCTCGAGCGGCCGGCGAAAGGTTGTCCTGAGAGTACGGCGTTCAAGTATCGGTAAAGTTAATAGAGCCCTGCGTGCACGAAGAAAAGAGTTACGCGCCTGCTAATGATCGACCCAAAACGATACAAACCGTTCAGCCGAAAGTATTATGAGATCACAACTACAGAGGGACTTCGCGCAAATCTACTTCGACGGGCTCACTTGAAGTAAGGTTCGGCCTGCGTGCCTCGTCGGCCAGAGGTGGGCTCCAGATAGTGGAAATAAGGCTCGCAGCGCGGGAAGTCCTCCTGCGCGGTGGTGTAGGGCCGGTAGAACCACCAATAGTTCTTCCGCAAGCAATAGACACTTTGCGCCCGCTTGCCGTGATGGAAACGCGGCCCATCTTGGGAAACCGTGACCACCCCGGCGGGGGCTCCCATCGAGAGCCCGAGAGCCGGCATCGCGGCCTGCGCCGCGCCAAGCGGCATGAGCCCCAACAACAGCGCGCCAGCGAAAGCGGCGAGTCCAAGCGATTTGTCGGCCATGCCCTGATTCCCCCAGAGGGACCCCTCTTAAGCACTCAGACTCTAAACGAAGAAAGAGGCTTCAGCAACGCAAGGCTCCAGCAAGAAATGCCGGTGCATGGTTCGCCGTCAAAGCTTGACAGTGACATATCCCCGTCGATCAACTCGCATAGCTATGGAGTCGTCTTTGCTCCATCCGGAACAAAGATCCCAAGGCAAGAGTTGCTTCTAAGGTAAGCAACTTTAACGGTATTCAGGGAGCCCCCCAATGGCGACATCAAAAGAAACCGAAGACTTGAACGCGCAGATCGACGCGATCCGCGCCGACATGCAAAATCTATCCTCCACCGTCAGCAGCATCGCCAGCAAGCAGATGAACCGCGCCCAGAACAAGGCGATGGAAACCAAGCACGACGCAGAGGAAGCCATAAAGAGCAATCCGCTTCAGGCCGTCGCGATCGCCGCGGGGCTGGGCTTCCTGTTCGGCGTCTTCACCCGCCGCTAGGAGGCGTCATGCTGCGCCTCATATTGACGGCCGTCTCCTCCCTTCAGATTGGGACGCGCATCAAGGATGCCGTCGAGCGCTCGGTGAAGAAGGCGGTCATTATCGCCATCGCCGCCGTGATCGCGCTGTACGCGATCGCCTTCGGCTTGGTCGCCGGCTATCAGGCGCTGATCGTGTATGGCTTCACCGCGGTGGCGGCGGCGGGCATCGTGGCGGGAGCTCTCGTGGTGCTCGCCCTCATCGTCCTCGCCTTCATTCCGATCGTGACGCGCCAGAAGAAGACGGAAGCACCCAGCCTGATGGAGGCGCCCGCCGAGGGCATGGCCATGATCGACCAGAGCGTCGGCAAGGCCATGCAGCAGGTGGGCCCGCTCACCCTCCTCGTCGCCGCGTTCGCGGCCGGTCTTCTGGCAAGCCGCCGCCGCTAAACGTGCCGTTCCGGCACGTCTCTTAATCCCGTCTTAACCACCCGCCCTGCACCTTCGCTGGAAGCGAAACGCTTTCCACCAGGGGACGGGGCGAAGGACATGCTGAGGGCGTTCGGTCTGATGCTGCTGGCGTTGGCCATCACGGTCGGCCACGCGCAGGCACAGGTCGTCGATGTGCCCAAGACCTATCCGATTCCCTTGCCGCCCCTGTCCAACCCCGAGCCCCAATGGGAGCTCGGCCTGCGCTACTGGTACAGCGAGGGCAGCACGCGCTTCGACATCAATTCGCAGCGGCAAAACCCATTCCTCGGCAACCCCACTTCGACCCTCACCTATGATGGTATCGACGCCAATTCGCTCGAATTCGTCTTTGCCGTGCGCAACGAGACACGCACCTTCTTCAAGGGCTTCGTCGGCGGCGGCTGGCTCGACAATGGCAGCCTCGACGACGAGGATTTCTTCGCCGGCCAGATCAAATATCTCGACACGTACAGCCAGCTCGACGGCGACGGCATGGTCTACGGCACCATGGACGTCGGCCAGGACTTCACCCTGATCGACCGCAAGGCCCGCGTGGTGCTGAGCCCCTTCGTCGGCTTCAACTATTGGGAAGAATCGGTGGACGGTTATGGCGCGCGCTGCAACCGCGACGATATCGGCGGCCTCGTCTGTGGCCCGCCCGGCTCCATCGCAGTTCCGTTCGGCACCAAGGTCATCAACAACACGGCGAGTTGGTCATCGCTGCGGCTGGGCGCCGAGCTCAAGGCCAAACTCTGGAACCGGCTCACCCTGCGCACCGACGCCGCCATTCTCCCGGTCGCGTATCTCTGGAACGACGACAGCCACTTCCTGCGCTCGGATCTCGGCCCCGTGCCCAATATCGAGGACAGCGGCACCGGCTGGGGCTACCAGCTCGAAGGCGAGCTCCGGCTCGACGTGACCGATCACTGGGCGCTCGGCGCCGGCGTCCGTTATTGGTATGCGCAGACCAACGGCGAAAGCGACTTTATCAATATCGGCGTGACCACCGAGCTTCAGGATTTCACCAGCGAGCGCTTCGGCGTGTTCGGCAACGCCACCTACCGCTTCAACACCTATTAGGGCACCGTTTCCGGCGCCTTCCGCCCGCGCTGCTTGAGTGGACGGCGAAAAGTGGGATAAAGGCTTGGTCGCAAAGGGCGCCGTCCCCATGTCGAGGACCCGTGGCGCGCGCAGAATGCCGGCTTAGCTCAGTTGGTAGAGCGGCTGATTTGTAATCAGTAGGTCGGGGGTTCGAATCCTCCAGCCGGCACCACTTCATATGACACGCTTCGATGACGCCCGATTCTCCGCCTGTGTGTCGTCGGCATCACAGCCTTCACCGGTCAAAGCGTCCATAACGCCTCTATCGTACCCGCGACAAAGGACGCATCTCATGGCCTATCGACTGAGCCCGCCGACACAGGTGGTGTTCTTCCTCTCGCTCTTGCTCGCCGTCCTGGCGCTGCTCGCGCAATATGCCGCCGTCACCATTCCGGTGGTCAGCGGTCACACCTTCGAGACGTTGCTACTTGCCTTCCTGCTCTTGCTTGCAGGAAACCTGTTCCGCGGCTTCTAGGGCAGCGGCCCACTCGGGACACACAAGGCGGGGCTATTCCTCGACGACGTTCACGTTCTCGGCGTCGATGCCGTCGGCGATGTCGGAAGCCCGCACGGTGAGCGTGCCCTCCCCGTCGCCGTCCTGAACGACTTCCAGCCCCGTCTTGTCGCTGTCGTCGTTATTCCCGGTCTCGCTCTGATCAACCACGACGTTGAGGTCGCCTTCGTCGCGCTGCTCGAACACCGCGCCTTTGCCCCCGTTGTCCTTGGAGGTCACCTTGTGGAGCAGCGCCTCGACGCTGCCGCCCTCGCTCTCGACGATCTTGAAGCCGTCGTCGGCATTGTCCTTGGCCGTGGTGCGCCAGGCCGCGAACCTGATGCCGCCTTCGTCCTCCTCGCCGAAATCCAACCCCTCGTCGAGATTGCCGCGCACGGACGCGCCGACGATCAGCGCCCAGAGATCGCCCGGGCCGGCCTCGTCGATGTCGAACCCGTCGTCGGTGTCGATGCCGAATTCGTACTCCTTGACGGAGCCGGAGTCGTACAGCGTCACTTCCCGCTCGATGCAGGCGTCGTCCGGCGAACCGGTCACCGCGCCCGGAATGTCGGCCTCGGCGGTCTCGCCGTCGTCGAACTCACCTTCATCGTCTTTGGGCATGAAGGCTTTGAGGATCTTGGGATCGCAATAGGCGCCGTTGTCGTCGAACGTGGAGTCGACGGCCGTGGCGAACACGCCGCCGTCTTGACCTTCGTCCAGCTCGACGCCGTCCGCTCCGACTTTTGTGAACTTGGAGTCTCGCGCGTAGAAAAAGATGTCACCGTCGCTGCGCTCATCCACGCGCAGGCCGTCCGCGTCGAAGCGGCCATTGCCCACGTCGGAAATCTGCACACCCGCCAGACGCACCACGACGGACGCGGGCGAGCCGTCGCCCTTGCCGCCCCGGCCCGCGCCGCAATCGTCGGCGAGGTTGCAGTCCGAGAGGTGAACGCCGTGATAGGCCACGCCCGAGATGTCGACGTCTTCCAGGATCAGCGTCACCACGCCGGTCTGGTCCGGACGCATGTCGATAAAGATGCCCTTGCCGTCTTTGCCCCGGTTTTTGATGCTGAAGTTCCCGGGCCCCTGAAAATTCAGATCGTTCACCGTGAGATCGGCGCCCTGGCTCAAGGTCAGCAGCGTCGTGTCGGTCTCCGTCTTGATCGTTTGCCCTTCGCCGAAGATGGAAAGCGGCGCCTTGCCTGCGTATGTCAGGGTCGAGTCGATCTTAATGTCGCCTTCGGTCACCACGAGGATCTGGCCCGGCTGGTCCTGCTTTGCGACCACCTCAAGCGCGGCGCGCAGCGAGCCCTCGCCGCTGTCATTCCCATTCGTGACCAGCACCGGACCGGCCGCGCCCGCGGATGTGACGGCGACGAATGCAACCGTCGAGGCCAAAGCAAGAATCGATAGGCAGTTCAGCGATTTGTTCACCTGAGCGTCCCCCAGAAATGACGACCGACGGCGCATAGTGGTAGACGCTGATTGCGATGGTTTCGTAACAGTGGTTCCGCTGGGGCAAGCTCTGCGTCATGATGCCGGCGCACGCCGGAGAGACTTCGAATCCTCCGGCCGGCACCATAAGATCGGTCAGCCGGGATCGACCGGACGCAGGACCAAGCGGCGGGGTGGAAATCAAAATGACCAGGATCTTGCTACTCGCGCTCGGGCTTCTTTTCGCGGCATCCATAGCTCACGCCCAGACGGCGCAGCCCTTTCAGTCGCTGAAGCCCACACCGTCGGCTTGCACCCTCGGCAGCCAGTCCTTGCGGGTCTGCAACAACGACCTTCAGTCCTGCAACGATGTCTGCTCCGCCAGGGCGCTCGACGTGAACGCCGACATTGCCGGCTGCACCACCGCCTGCTGCTATCAGTACAATGTGTGCTTGCGGATGCGGAACTGCGGCTCGCGCATCATCAACTGCAATTAGGAGGGCCGGCTACGATTTGCGCCGGGCGGCGCGCTTCAGCGCAACTTCCGTCTCGGAGCCTTCCGCCGGATCGGTATTTTCGGTGATCATGGCGCCACCCTTCGGGAGGGTATCCACCCTGAGAAGACGCGCGGCGCGGTTTCCCCGTTGTGTCTCGGGCGCCTCGGGCCGGCTGACCGCCTCGTTGGCTTCCGCGACATTCCTGCGCTTCGGGGTTTTCTTGCTCATGGCGCTAATCCTTTCAGGGGATTCAACGCTTTGCAGCCCGTGCCGTTCCTCGCCAGACGGGCTTTAGCCGCCAGCAACCGGCGCCGACACTTCGTCGAGCTGGTCTTTGAGCAGGTCAGGCCCGAGATACTGGATGACCGATTTCTCCACGCCCTCGATTTCGTAGCGCAGCTTGAGCAGCAGCCCGCCGTAGGAATCGAAGAACTCGTCCACCGTGATGCCGTCCTCCCCGCCCATGGCCTCCGCCGGGAACGGAAACACGAGACGGAACGGGGTGTGGGCAGGCACCGTGCCCGGCGCGACGACGGCTGTCTGCGGGGCCGCACCCTCACCGGAGGGCGTCTGCTTCTTGTCCACCTGGAGCGAGAGCTTGAGGTCCGGCCGCTGCACGTCCGGCTTCAGCACGCCTTGGAGACCGGTCAATGGCTGATCGGAATTGTTCACGCCGCTCACGGACAGTCCGTTGATGCGGAACGACTCCGGCGTGCCCGACAAGGTGAACACGGCGCGCTCGGGCAAGGGAAGTTCGGGCTCGTTGAAGGTCCAGGTAATGCCGGAGAACGTCTCCTCGGGCGCGAGATCCGCAACCGTCGTGGTGCGGGCGCCCGCGCGCATGAGAAGGCCGCCGCCAACCAGCAGCCCGCCACACACCAGCAACACAGCCCCCGCGATAATCATCATCTGACTAAGATCGATATCCCTCGTTCGTGTCCATGCTTCAGCCCTTGCCTTTGCCCGTGCCCAGCTTTCCGTCTTAGCCCAAGGCTGGGCCCCGGCCCAAGCGCCCACGCGCCCAGCTTGTGTCCGCGTCCAGGCCCCGGCCTGCCCAGCCGCGCTGCGCGCTTGCGTCGCCAAGGCCCCGGCGCTTCCGGCCGCTCCGTTCCCCCACGAAGATAGCGCGCTTTCCCCTCCCGCCCGAGAGCCAAGCCGGGACGCGGCCTGGTGCGGTTCGTTCGGCGAAGCGCCCTCGACCCAGAACCCTTCATAGAACGGCCCGTAGACTTCGCCCGCACTCAAGTTTTTGGAGATCTCGGGCGTCCAGGGATCGTTCGCCCGGCGTCCGAAGAGCTCGACGATGTCCTTATGGGGACCGTAGACCTCGATGACATGAACCGATGCCGCCGGTGATGTTTGCATCTCCGGTGGAGAGATGCGCTCGGCGCCCGCTGACCGCGTGCGGGCGAAGTGTTCGGCCCGGCGGCCGAATTTTGCCAACTGGGTGTAGACCGCAGGAGAAGCCGCCGCCGCGCGCGTCGCACTCCAGCGATAACCGCTCGCGAGCCCCCGCTTGCTTGCCGCGCCGAGTGCCGATGCCTTGGCCGCAAGATGAGAAAAGCCGCTCGAGGCGGAGCGGCCCGTGGCGCCGGCCAGCACGGAGCTTTTGGCGCCGGCAGCCGAAAGGCCCATGCCGATTTTCGAGGCGATGAGCGACGAGCCGGCGGAAAGACTCTTGCCGGCCTCGCTCGCGGCCAGCCCGAGCTTGGCGCCCATCCACTGCGCGCCGGTGGCGATCTGGCGCCCTATATAGGCGAAGCCGCGTCCAATCGTCGTGCCGACGAATTTGAAGCCGGCGCCGATCTTTGCGAAAGCGAAGGCAATCCAGGATCGGACGAACAGCAGCCCGGCGACCACCGCATGCCGCGTCGCCAGTATCGCACGCTGGCGCATGAGCTGGCGGCGGCGGCGCACCCGCTCCTTCTTGGCCAATGCAAAACGCTGGTCCCGCTGGCGCTGCAGCCAACGCTCATGCCGTTGCCGGTCGCGCTCCACCGCGGCGCTCTGGGCGCGCAGCCAGCGGTGGTGGTCGGTCAGATCCTCGTTGGCGCTGGAGAGAAAGGCTCCGGACTTGGCAGCCGTATCCTTGGCGGCGGCAACAGTCGCCTCGAACGCCGCAGTCTCTTTGGACTCGGCGTCGTCTTCCCGGGTGGACCAGGCACGCTTCTTACGCATTGGACTGGCCATGCCAAAAGGCTCCGCAAAAGACCCGATCGAGATCGAGCCTCGTAATCACCGCAAGACTCACTCGGTACGCAAGGGGAGCACATGTGCCGGCGCCCGTGCGAAGCTCCCTCCCCCCGATCCCGGAGCTTCCACCGCAAGACGAGCTGCCAGACATCATATTGCCTCGGCCCGGCGAGCCGCGGGCGCCGTCCCCGGCTGCGCCCCATAAGGGGGACAAGGCAAGTATCTCGGCTGTCAGCTCTCCGCTGCTTCTAGCTTAGCGGTCAAAGCGATGGCGGCCAACGGCCAAACCCGGAGGATACGACTTTTCTATGAAGGTGTGGCGGCGGGGTAGACGTCTCTAAAGGTCGTCCAAACCACCCAAAACCCGGTCGAAATCGCGGGCCTTCTGGTACTCGATGTCGCCCTGCCGGGCTCTCTGGGCGGCCAAGTCTTGACGGCACGCGTCATACTCGGCGCTCCCGGGCTCTCCCTTGGCGCTGCGGCACTTGGCGTCGTCCTCGGCCTCGCTGGCCGCCTGCTTGGCCACCCGCTCGGCTTGAAGGTCTTCGCGAGAGGCGCAGGCGAAAAGGCCAAGCCATAGAGGCAGCAAGGCAACCACGATCAAGACTTGTCTAGTCATCGCGGGTTGCTTGGGCCCGAATGATGGCGCGGTGATGGTAGCAAGACCTGGCTCGGAGAAGACTCCGCCTTGAGACTGCCCGTATGTCTGACTATCTCTCACCTCAGCCCTTAAAACGCCAGCAGCCGACAGGTCTCCGTGACAAACACTCTCCGCCTCTTCTCTAGCGCCCTGTGTCTTGGCGTTCTCCTCACCCTTTCCGCACCGCACGCTGCGCTGGCCGAGGCGAACGAGGCGGCCAAGACCGCTCAATCGGAAAACGAGAGCCAGGAAGTCCGCCTGCGGCTGCCGCCAACGGCGATCACCCATCATACGCTGGAGATGGACGGCGAGACGATCCCCTACAGCGCCGTGGCCGGTGCCATCGAGCCCCGCGACGACGATGGCAAGCCGACGGCCGAGATCTTCTACGTCGCCTACGCCAGGGAGCCTGAGGACGCCAGCCGGCCCGTCACCTTCGTCTTCAACGGTGGCCCCGGCGCCGCCTCCACCTATCTGCATCTCGGCACGATCGGTCCGAGAATCGTGGAGGCCACCGACACCGGCGAGTTGATCGGACCGCCGCCGCGCCTCATTGCCAACGACGCGAGCTGGCTCGACTTGACGGATCTGGTGTTCGTCGATCCTGTCGGCACGGGCTATAGCCGCGCCACCGGTAGCAAGGAAGACAAGGATTTTTGGGGCGTCGAACAGGATACGGATTCGCTCGCCGAGTTTATCCGCCTCTATCTGACCGAGAACGGCCGCATGGGCTCGCCGGTCTTCATCGCCGGCGAAAGCTATGGCGCCTTCCGGGCCGCGACCATCACGCGCAAGCTTCAAAAGACTGGAGGCGTCTCACCGAGCGGGCTGGTTCTGGTGTCGCCGGCGCTCGAATTCGCGCTGCTGCATGGCGAAGACTACGACCCCATGCCCTGGGCGCTGGCCCTTCCCTCCTACGCCGCGGTCAAGCTCGAGAGCGAAGGCGTCACCACGCGCGAAGGGCTGGCCGAAGCTTTGAAAGAGGCCGAGCGCTACGCCATGACCGACTATCTCGTGGCGCTGGCCGCAGGCGCGGAGGAAGGCGGTGAGGCGGCGAGTACGCGTGTCGCGGAACTGACCGGGCTTCCGCTAAAAGATGTCGAGCAGCGCCTTGCCCGCATCACGCCCTCTTTCTTCATCAAGGAATTCGACCGCGCCGGCGGTCAGGTCTTGAGCCGCTACGACGGCAGCGTCAGCGGGCCCGACCCGCATCCCTCGAGCGCCTGGCCGCGCGGACCCGATCCCGTGCTCGACGCCACCGTGCCGCTCTGGACCGCCGCCTTCGTGCAATATGCGCGAGAGGAGCTCGGCTTCAAAACCGACGAGCCTTTCGAGCTGCTGAACCGCCAGGTCAGCGGCAAATGGGACTACGGTACGAGCCCGACCAGACAAGGCTATGCCGGCGTGCTCGACGACATCCAGGAGGCGCGCGCGGCCAACCGCGCGCTCGAGGTGATGATCGCCACCGGCTACACCGACCTCATCACGCCCTATATGGCGCCGACTTATCTGGTGAAGCAGCTTCCGCCGCTCAACGGCGCAAGCCCGATCACCATCCAGGATTATGCGGGTGGACACATGCTCTATCTGCGGCCCGACTCCCGGCGTGCGCTCAAGCAAGACGTGGAGACGATGTACCGGCGGGCTCTGTCCTCTGCCCCATCGCAAGGCTGACGTCTAGCTGCCGGCGGACCGCACAGGCCAGTACCGCCAAAGCACGGGGATCGCGCTTAACAGCAAGATCCCGAGCAGGACGATGATAAGCTCGGTAGGCCCAAGCTTCACCAGTTGATGGCCGATGGCCACAAGCAGCACCGTGTACGGCAGCAGCGCGCCAAATGTTGCGAGCAAGAAGCGCCAGGTGGCGATGCGCGTCACCCCTGCCACATAGCTGAGCGCGTCGAGATTGATGCCGGGAATGAGCCGGCAATAGAACACCGCCAACATCAGCCGCCTCTGCGAGGTCTTCTCATCCAGGAGCCAGCCGCCGAACTTGGTCTTCGCGAGTGCATCCATCCAGCCGCGGCGCTCCACGAAAGCCCGGCCAAGATGCCGGCCGATCAGAAAAGCCGTGAGCGCGCCGAGTAGCGCGCCGATCAGCACATAGATGCTGCCCAAGACGATGCCCTGCGTCGCACCGGCCGCAAGCAGCACGGGCGAGCTCGGCACCACGCCGAACAAGGCCGCGAGAAAGCGCAGGCTGATAATCGCGATCGGCCCCCAGATCCCCAGCCCCGGCAGATCCCGCTCAACGTCGAAGCCGGCGATCTCCAGGGCTTCAGCGCTTCCCGAAACGAGAGACACAGCCAGATAGATCGCAAGCGTTGCCAAGACGCGGGTCATGACATTTCCGCCATTTCCGCCGCGACGCGGTCCGCCGCCGCGAGAGATGCATTTCCGGTCTCCGCCCATTCCCGCGCAGCTTCCGCAAGCGCCCGATACAGCCGCTGTTGCGGCCGCGACAACACGAGCAGTTCGGGATGCCATTGCACGCCGAAAAGAAAATCCGCACGCGTCGTTTCGACCGCCTGCACGACGCCGACCTCGTCCCGGCCGACAACACGCAAGCCCGTTCCGAGCCTGTCGATGGATTGGTGGTGCAGCGCGTTTACCCGGCAGGGATTGCACCGCAACAGCCGCGCCAGATGACTGCCCTCCTCCAGCGTCACGGACTTCCGCGGCAAGACCGTCCGCATCTTCGAGGCATTCTCGTAGACTTCGTGTATCTCGGTATGCAGCGTGCCGCCCAGATGCACATTGAGGATTTGCGCCCCGCGGCAAATGCCGAGCACCGGCATGCGGGCGGCTATCGCCTTTTCCAGCAAGGCCAGCTCAAGCGCGTCGCGGGCCGGATCGATGCGCACGTCGGGCACCGGCGTACCGCCATAAAGCTCCGCACCGATGTCGTCTCCGCCGCCGATGATCAGGCCAGACAACCCCTCGAGTGTTATCCTGTCGCCGGCCACGAACCGGACGGCCTTCGCGCCCGAGCGCCACAAGGCGAGGCGATTCATCAGGAAGCTCCGCCAGCCCCCGCGCTGCGATACCGTGACGCCGATGCGCGGTTTCATGCGACCTCGAGACCTTCGGTCCGCACCGCCCAATCTTCCCGGCCGCCCTCGTGCGCAAGATAGGCGCGGCAGGTCGCGGCCAGTCGCGCAGCGTCGGCGGCGAGCCGCTCGACCGCGACCCAGCGGTTCCACTCCTTTGCCAAGCTCCAATCGGGATCGCCGAGCCGCATATCGGGAAGGCGGTAGTGAAACGTAGGCCGCGGGTTGATCTTCTCGTCGGGAAGTTTCGATCGAACCCGATCCTCGTTCAGAAAGGCAAGCAGCGGCAGCATATCGAGGTCGCGATTGCGGGTGGGGTTCAGTCTCACATAATCGTCGATCAAAGCCGACTCATCCGGCCAATAGCCATCGCCTGCGAGAAGCCGCACGTAGTCATCGGAAAAGGGTTCGGCGAAATTCAACAGCCGTCGCGTCGTATCCGGGTCGATTGCGCGCCAGAGCCACGGGCTGGCCATGGCATAGGCCTTCACGATGGCGGTGATGGTCCGCGCATCGAGACTTGGCGTTTCCGGATTGAGGTGCAGACCAAAGGCAAAGAACGGGCTGGCCCCGGTGCCACTCGCGCCCGCATCCCGCAGCTCATCCATCAGGCGCTCGATCTCGGGCAGTTGATGGAGCGCGACCGGCGGCGCTTCGATCTCGAACGGCACGACGAGGCTTGCCGCCGCGCCGAACAAATTGCCGAGCTCGGCTTTCACCTCATCGAGAAAGCCGCCCGCGTTTTCATCGTAGCCGGCAAAGCGTGTATCGAGCCTCACGGTGAAGTCGCCAAGCGCTGTCCCCTCCACGTCGAAGGCATTGGGATTGTGCTTGAGCAGAGTGCCGCCGAACACCTTCTGGACGAGAAGCGAGGCGGGCTCGGCGCCAAGACCGCCAAACTCGATCTCCACGCCGACGCTTCTTTCCTCGTCGTCGGCGTTCGTAAGACTTGGCGGCAACTCGAATCGGTCTTGCTGGGGCATGGCGGGGCAGATAGATCACACGTGTTACTGGGGAACGACACTGCGCCCGCAAGGTTCCGTTGCGCGTGATCGGACACGGCCAATCGGCTAGACTTCCGATTCTCGACAGAATCCGACGACCGCCTCTGAAACTCAAGGGACCGCGATGCCAACTCGACGTTTCGCGCTTTTTGCCCTGGCGCTCATGGTGCTCTGCGCTCCCGCGCTCGCCGAGGAGATCGCGGAGACGGAAGACGCGCCCCAAGAGCCGCAATGGCGGGAGTTCCATTTTCCCGAGCGCGGCTTCGTGGCCTCCTTCCCCGGCATCACCGAGAAGCCGAAGCCGGTAAGCACGCCGGTCTCCGGTCAGAACCCGCTGCTGCAGCACGACTACCAAGTGAAGGCCGACAAGGACACGGTCTATAGCGTCGTGGTGTTCGAGTATCCGGAAGGCCGCGCGCCGAGCCCGCCCAAGCCCGACTATTTCACCAAGGTGGTCGAGGCTTACGCCAAGGGCAGCGGCACACAAGTGCGCAACAAGGTCCCAAAACTGATCGACCAGCGCCCCGGTTACGAAGCGATCGCCGAGGATGGCCGCGGCAACGTCAATCACCTCATCACCCTCGTCGCCAACGGCGACCGCATCTACATGGTCATCTCCGCAGGCCCGAAGGGACATGCCAAGAGCGAGGATGCCGTGCGCTTCCGCGACAGCTTCCGCCTGCTCGGCGGCCCGCCGCCTTCGCAGTCAGCCGACTCCTCGCCCGAATAGCGGCGTTCCGTTAGGCCGAGCGCGCGCGCAGCGCCTCCACGAAGCGCTGCACGTCCTTGGACGGCGCGTGGGTGAACAGGGTGACGAGGACGGTCACCACGAACCCCACCGGCACCGCGAACACGCCCGCCAAAGCGCCGTGCACGCCGAGCCAATTGGCGATGGGACGCGCGGATGCCTCCCACTTCGCCAGCACGGCGGCCTCCGCCGCGGCGTCGCGCGCCAGGTAGTAGTCGTAGCGCAAGCCCTCGTAAGCGGCGATTTGTGCCGCCGTCGCATCAGACAGGAAGCTGGACGACTCGTAGAAGAGGAACGGAATGATGTGCGGCGCGATCATGTAATAGAGGCACACCACCAGCCCCGCGACCATGCCGGCCAAGGCCGCGTCGCTTGTGGCGCGCTTCCACCACACACCGAGGACCAGCGCGGGCAGGAATGCGCTGGCCGCGAGCGAGAAGGCCGCGGGCGCGGCCATCATGATCTCGTCCGGCGCGGCCAAGGCGGCCCAACCCGCAAGACCTGCGACCACGATGATCGCGAGACGGGCCACGAAAAGCTGACGGCTGACCGGCGCCGATGGGTACAAGCCCTTGTAGAAGACGTCGTAGGACAGCGCGTTGCCGATCGAGAGCGTCAGCGCGGCGCCCGCAGCCAGCAACCCCGCGATGGCGGCCAAGACCAGCACGGCCTCGGCGATCATGGAGAGCGTATCACCGGCCGCGACCACCGCCGCCTCGTAGAGGGCGGCGAATGCGGGCCCCGCTACGCACAGGACCAGCACGAAAATCGGGGCGACGAGGAACGACACGCGCGCCTCGACGGGCGACGGCGTCGTGAAGCTCCGCATCAGGAGGTAAGGCAACGATGCGACGCCGGCGGCCACACAGAAGACGAGCGCAACACTATTGACGGGGCTCGACTGCGCGAACGCGCCCAGTCCCAGACTTGGCACCACCTCGTCGACAAGAACCGTGTCCAGCGCGACCGGCGCGCCTGTCTGCCACAGCAGAGTAACGACGGCGGCAAGCCCAGCCGCGAGCATCACCACATAGTACGCGATCTGCGACTGGCTCAGCGACCGCATCCCGCCAATCAGCGTCGCCACGAGGATCAGCGCGATCCCTGCGCCCACGCCGGCCGTTGGCGAGAGCGGGAATACCGCGGCGGTGAGAAGACCGAATGCGAGCAGGACGGCCGCCAGCGCCGGAAACGAGCACAGGACGACGGCCAACACCGCAAGCGGCCGGATCTTGTCGCCGCCGAAGCGCTCGGCGAGAAAATCGGGCAAGGTATAGCCGCCATAGGACCGCAGATACGGCGCGAGCAACAGCCCCGCCAGAACGAGGCCCAGCCCTCCGCCAAGGAGCGGCGCGGTAACCCCGTCCCAATCGAAGCCGACCGCGCCAAACGCGCCGACGAACGCGAGGGCCGCCATGGCGGACGCCGCGATCGCCAAGCCGTTGAGAAAGGCCGGCACCAGCCGTCCCGCGACATAGAAGTCGGAGACCGGACGCACGAGCCGCACGAGTCCTGCCCTGACGAAGATCAATGCCGCCACCAGGATCGAAATTTGGGTGCTTAGCGTTTTCGGCCTCCCTTCTTGCTGAACGTTTTACTTGGCGTCGCAGCCGCTCCCGCCGGCAGGACATCGCGCAGAAGCTCGCCGAACTGAACGAACTCGGCTTTGCGGGGCGAGGTCTTGCGCCAGGCCAGTCCGATTTCCCGTTTGGGCTCGGGCGCGGCGAAGCGCAACAGGCGAATGTCCCCACCGCGATGGATTTCGCTCGAGATCGCCATCTCGGGCAGAAGCGTGATGCCGTAGCCGTTCGCCACCATCTGCACAATTGTGGCGAGACTTGAGGCGCCGAAGCTCTCGCGGGCTTCGCGCGTCATCATGTGGCAGTAGGACAACGCCTGATCGCGCAGGCAATGCCCCTCCTCCAACAGCAGAAGCCGCTCATCGGCGAGCATGTCGGGCGTGGCGGCTCGTATGCGTGCATTCTCGGCCGTCGCCCGGGTCGCGAGGATGAAGGCGTCGTCGAACAAATGAAGGGTCTCCAACTCCGGCTCGTCGATCGGCAGGGCGATGAGAATAACGTCGAGATCGCCGCTCACAAGCTCGTGCACGAGAGTCTCGGTGACCGTCTCGCGAAGCTGCAAGGACAGCGCCGGAAAGCGGCGTTGCAAGGCGGGCAAGGCGGCCGGCAACAGATACGGCGCGATCGACGGGATGGCGCCAAGCTTGAGCACGCCGGACAGCACGCCTTCTTGCCCCTTGGCGTAGTCCACGAGGTCACGGACCGAGGCGAGAATGGTCCGCGCGCGGCGCGCCACCTCCAACCCCTTCTCGGTGAGCTCGATGCCGGACTTGCGCCGCTCCACCAGACTGAGCCTGAGCTCGTCCTCGAGTTCCTTGATCTGCATGGACAGGGCGGGCTGGCTCACCGCGCAAGCTTGCGCCGCATGGCCGAAATGCCGCGTCTCGGCGAGCGATTCCAGATAGCGAAGCTGTCTGAGGGACACCATGGGCGATAAGAAGCGCTTATGTTCTCTATTAGTAAATACGATTGGAAATTATCATGACCCGATCGCATATTCTAATCGCAGAGTTCGGGCGGCCGTTCGGGTTCGCAAAGCTAGAGGGCCGCACCGACCATTGCTTGGTCTATAAACTCGCGGAAGGAGAAACAACATGCGTGAGTGGCACAAGCCGACGATCGAGGAGACGGAGTCCGGTATGGAGGTGACGAGCTACCTGCCGGCCGAGCTGGATCGCGCTTAGTCCGGCTTTTTCTCATCTCGGAAAACGCGAAGCGGCGATCCGGCGAGAGCCAGGTCGCCGTTTCGTTTTTCGGTACCCAAAGTGCGGCCCGATAGCGCTCTTTCGGGCTTTCGGCTACCATGCCGCCGTAGTGGCCGGATCTTGGTCTTCAGGTGTTCTTAATCCGGTATCCAGACAGTGTTCATGAACGAGTCATGAAAATCTCATTCGGTCTCACCATGTTTTAACTTGGTATAGGCCGGTTCGAAGGCGTCACTTAGAAGCGCCGTTAGTAGACGAGTATTTGAGGATTGACGGGCATCAAAGAAGGCGGCGGCGGTGCTGAGCTACGTTATTCCTCCACAAGACCATGGTTGAGATCGAGGTAGAGAGCCGTGACCAAGATTATGAGCCCCGAGGAACTGGAGCAGGAACTGCGCGCCATTGGCGCCGCGCAGTACCACGACAAGCACCCCTTTCATAAGCTGCTGCATGGCGGCAAGCTGAACAAAGGTCAGGTCCAAGCCTGGGCGCTGAACCGCTACTGCTACCAGTCCGCGGTGCCGCGCAAGGACGCGGCGCTGATCAGCCGCTGCCACGACCGCGAGTTGCGCCGCGAATGGCTGCACCGCATCATGGATCACGACGGCTATGGCGAGGAGGAAGGCGGCATCGAGCGCTGGCTGGTGTTGACCGACGGCCTCGGCCTCGACCGGGATTACGTAATTTCGCGCAAAGGCGCCCTGCCCGAGACCGTCTTCGCCGTCGAAGCTTATGTGAACTTCGTGCGCGAAAAATCTCTCGTGGAGGCCGTGGCGTCCTCGCTCACCGAGCTGTTCGCGCCGAACATCCACAAGGCGCGAATCTCCGGCATGCTGGAGAACTACGACTTCATCAGCGACGACGTGATGGCCTATTTCAAGCGCCGCCTCACGCAGGCGCCGCGCGACGCCGACTTCGCGCTGGAATATGTGAAGCAGAATGCACGCACGCCCGAGGCCCAACAGGGCGCGCTCGATGCGCTCCGCTTCAAGACCCACGTGCTGTGGGCGCAGCTCGACGCGCTCCATCTGGCCTATGTCGATCCGGGGATGATTCCCCCGGGCGCCTTCGTGCCGGACCAGGCATGACGGGAGAGACACGGTCTCCCGGCCGGCTCATTGTCGACCGCGAGACGAAACCGCATATGCCGCCCTACCTGAAGCTTCGCCATGACGCGGGGCGCGGGCGATGGGTGCTTCTGGCGCCGGAGCGTATTCTGACGCCGGACCAAACTGCCGTCGCGGTGCTTCAGCTCTGCGACGGGAAAAGAACAGTGGAGGAGATCGCCGCGAAGCTTGCCGAGGAGTATTCAGCCCCCGCCGACGTGATTACCGCCGACGTGCTGGATTTGCTCCAAGGCCTAGCCGACAAGGGATACATAAAGGGATGACCGAGGAGCTCAGGACAGACGAACATTTTCGGAGCGTCACCGTGGACGACGAGCCGACCGCAGGCGTGGTTGGCGGCGAGGACGAGGCGGCAGAGCTCTGCGCCCGGGCGCCGGTCGGCCTCTTGGCCGAGCTGACCCATCGTTGTCCGCTCCAGTGTCCATATTGCTCCAATCCGGTCGACCTCGAAGGCGTCAAGAACGAGCTTTCCACCGAGGAGTGGTGCTCGGTGATGCGCCAAGCAGGCGAGATGGGCATTCTTCAGGTGCATCTGTCCGGCGGCGAGCCCACGGCACGTAAAGACCTCGAGGACATCGTCAAAGCCGCCTCCGAGGCCGGGCTCTATTCGAACCTCATCACCGCCGCGGTCACCCTGAAGCGTGACCGGTTGGAAAACCTTCAGAAGCTCGGTCTCGACCACGTCCAGATCTCGTTCCAGGACGTCGATCCCGAAGGCGCCGAGAAGATCGGCGCCTATCCCGGCGCCACCCAGAAGAAGCTCGAAGTCGCCCGCTGGGTGACCGAGATGGGCCTGCCGCTGACCATCAACGCGCCGATCCACCGCCACAACATCCATAACGTGCCGCGCTATATCGACATGTCGGTGGAGCTCGGCGCGCAGCGCCTGGAGATCGCACACGCGCAGTATTACGGCTGGGCCTTCCTCAACCGCGCTGCGCTGATCCCGACCTACGAGGAGACGCTCGCCTCGATCGATTGTGTCGAGGCCGCCCGCGAGCGCCTGAAAGGCGTGCTCACCATCGACATGGTCGTGCCCGACTACTACGCCAAACGGCCAAAGCCGTGCATGGGCGGCTGGGGCAAGGGCTTCATGAACATCACCCCGGCCGGCAAGGTGCTGCCCTGTCACGCGGCCGAGAGCATTCCCGAGCTCGCGTTCGACAATGTGCGCGACCGGAAGCTGCTCGATATCTGGATGAACTCGGATGCGTTCAACGCCTTCCGCGGCACCGACTGGATGAAGGAGCCGTGCCGGTCCTGCGCCTTCAAGGATATCGACTATGGCGGCTGCCGCTGCCAGGCCATGGCGATGACCAAAGATCCCCGCAATACCGACCCGGCCTGCGCGCTATCGCCCTATCACAACGAGATGGTGAAGCTCGCCAAGGACGAAGCGGCCAAGCCCGCGACCGCGTTCGTCTATCGCAATCCGCGCAACGCCGCGGCGGCTCTGAAGTCGAAAGAAGAGCCCCTCGTCCCGGCCGAGTAGACGAAGAGACAGACGTCCCCAAAAAAAGGCGCCCCACGGGCGCCTTTTTCATGCACGACGTGTTTGGACTAAGCCGCGAGCCTTGCGTCCACCGGGATGGGCCCACGCCCGTCACTGCCGGACAGCACCCGGTAGGCATGGATGAAAGCCAGCGTCGCCACGGGCATGGCGACGAGCAGCCCGACGAAGAGGGCTAGCATCCCGACGAAGACGATCAGCGCGAGCAGCACGACGAGACCAAGCAGAGACCAGCGATAGCCGCGACCGATCCGCACGCTCTCCTTCATCGCCTCGATGGGACCGAGATCCCTGTCGATGACGATGACCGTCGAGAACATGAAAAACACCATCGCGAGGATCCCGGGCACGATCAGCAGGACGAAGCCAATGCCGATCGCAAGCCCGACAAGGATCGACGCCGCCAGGAATTTCCAAAATGGCCGCGGGTGCCACAGCGCCGACAGGTCCACCGTCTCCGGATTGTCATGGGCGGCGAGAAAGAAGGAAGTGACGCCCATGCCGACGAAGGTGCTGAGCGCAAGATTGACGAGACTGCCAATCACCGACACGTCCTCGGCGGAAGAGCCAAGCGCGGAGTCGATGCCGTTCGAGATCGCCCCGACCACGCCATAAGCAAAGACGATCACGACGGTGGCGCCCACGAAGAACCAGGGGCGCTTCTTGAACGTCTCCCACCCGAACCGAATTGCCGATCCCGCCGTGAAGCTCATGCCGCGAACCTACCATCGACGCGCCGATTCGGGGGAAGGTCCTCGATTTTCCCCACAGAACCCGGAGGCGCACCTCGAGGCTGGCCCGACTGGTATTTTTGTCTGGCAATAATTCCTGCCTAGGTTTCCACCTTGCAATGCCTATTTTCTTATCGGTACCATGCGACCCAACACTCGGCTGGCCCTTTTGAACCCGCCGGCGAGGGCCATTTCGGGTTCTGACGCAACGCCTAACCGGCGCGAACGGTCCCGCTATGAGCATGTTCCGGGCTTTCCGGCCCCTTCCCCGTCTTGTGTTTGCCGCCGCCATCGTTGTGGGGGCCGCGACCGCCCCGGCATGGTCCGCAGACAAAAGCCATCCTTCGAAGGAGCGTGAGGGCGGCGTCAGCGTTCAGATGCCCCAATCACCCGAGATGCTGCCGGTCGACATCGGCTATCTGCGCGAGATTGTCCCGCATCCGCGCCCGGCCTCCCGTCTGGACGTCGAGCCGGACGATGCCGGCATAGACGGTGCGAAGATGGGCATCGAGGAGAACAATGCGGGCGGCCGCTTCATGGGCCATTTCTACGGCCTCGATGTCGAGAGCGCGTCATCGCCAGAGGAAGCGCTGACCGCACTCAAAAAGCTTCAGGAGTCCGGCCATAACTACATCATCGTCGATGCCTCGGCGCCGACGCTTCTGAAGCTCGCCGATTGGGCGAAGAAGAAGGACATTCTCCTGTTCAACATTCGCGCCACCGACGTCTCGCTGCGGCAGGAGGATTGCCGCGCCAACGTCATGCACATCGTGCCGGACCGCTACATGCTGGCCGATGCCCTCGCCCAGTATCTCGTCAAGATGGACTGGAAGAACTGGCTTTTGGTGCACGGCTCGACGCCCGCCGATGCCGCCAATGTGGAAGCGGCGGAGCGCGCGGCGAAACGCTTTGGCGCGAATATCGTGGACGTCAGGGAGTATGTGGATATTTCGGGCGGACGCCGCGACGGTGTCGGCCCGGTTCCGCCGGCGAAGCCGCGCAAAGAGGCGAGCGTCAACAACACCGTGGTCCCCACCACCGGCTATGACGTCATCATGGTGGCCGACGAGGACCAGGTGTTCGGTCCGCTCATCCCTTATCGTGGCGGCGGCGCGCCGCGCATCGTGGCCGGCACCACGGGCCTCTTTGCAACGACCTGGAGTCCCGGCCATGAGAAATGGGGCGCAACCCAAGCCAACAACAATTTCGAGAAGGATTTCGATCGGATCATGCTGCCGATCGACCATCAGGCCTATGTCGCGGCCAGAACCATCGGCGAGGCGGTGACCCGCAATCCGAAAAACGACTTTGAAACCGTGTCGGCGTTCATCCACGGCCCCGATCTTCAGCTCGCGCCGTTCAAGGGTATCAAGCAGCAATTCCGCCCCTGGGACGGCCAATTCCGCCAGCCGCTGCTGATCGCCACCGAGAAGGTGCCGGTCTCCGTGTCGCCGCAGCGGGGCTTCCCGCACGCAAGTCATCCGGAGATCGAAGTGGATACGCTCGGCATCGACGAGCCGGAGAGCATCTGCAAAATGTAGGCTTACTGGCTCGCGCTGCCTGAGGCGATGACGTCGCCTTCACGGTCGAGGAGCGGCACGTTGTAGCCCTGCAAGATCACGTTGATGTCTTGCTGGTTGTCGGCCAGCACCTTGTTGATCTCGTGCTTGAACTGCGGCTCGTTCGGCCGCACACCCATGGTGATGCCGTAGAACGTGGTCGGCCCAGCGCTTTCCTTGACAAGGGGCGTGACCCTCAAGGGAACCTCGGCGCGCTGCGCGTAATAGCCGCCGACCGGCCCCCACAGCAGCCCGGCGTCGAGTTCGCCCGCGGCGATTTCCTCGATCATCGCTTTGGCCGCCTGAGCCTGGCTTTCACCGGTGGTGTTCTCGAAGGGCTTGGCGTGGGACGTCAGCCCATGCATGGCGAGAATGCTCGCCGGCGGCGTGCGCGCGAAAATTCCGATGCGCTTCTGCTTGAGACGCGGATCCGACAGCGACTCCACGCCTTTCAGGGCTTCGTCGTCCTCGCGTGTGATGAGCACATAAGACGTGTGGTAGTAGGGATTGGTGTCCTCGATCAGGTCGGTGCCTTGCGCGTAACCCATGACGAGATCGCAGGCGCCGGTCCCTATCGTGTTGGGGAGGTAGCTCGTGTTCTCGGCGAACCACGTGTATTCCAGATCGTTGCCGAGTCGCTCGGCGATGAGTTCGGCGAGCTTGTTCTCGAAGCCCTCCCCCTTCTCGTTGGAGAACGGCATGTTGTCGGGATCGGCGCACACCCGCAGCACCGGCGCTGCGTTCGCCAGCCCAGCGCTCGCCAAGAAGCCGGCCCCGCACAGCGTGGCAGCGCACAAGCTCAAAAGCCGGACGCGTGCAGCCGCCCGGCGCATTGTCGATGCGTGACGTGTCAACGCCGCCTCTTCATCATCTCGGAACGCGCACCATAGCACGGTTGGGACCATGCCGGGCCGCGGGACTTCAACCCTCTTAAGATATGGCGTTTAGGCAACGACGCCGCCAGAGGGCTATTCGTCCGCGGCGGCGCAGCCCAGGATATTCTCCGCCCGCTCCATGCCGGTCGGATAGTGGGCGCCGGTGGGTCTCGGGCCGAACAGCGCCATGGCGGCGCGCCCGGCCTCGATCCCGTCCAACTCGTGCCGCTCGCGCAGGAGCTTCACAGCGCAGCAATCGGCCTCGAGCTCCATGCGCTTCAACTCCGGCGCGATATAGAAGAAAGCCTGCGGCCCCACATGTCCAAGTTCCTTTTTGAAATTTGCCACATGACCGAGCGTGTGGTGGCAACATTCGTGCGCCAACAGAAACCTTCCATAGTCCGGATGCTGGCGCAGCGTCAGCGTGTTCACCACGATGACGGGCCGCCCCAGGCGATCGGTCATTGACGACGCCTGTTCCGGGACATCACGCAGCGTGTAGGTCGTGATCGGACAATAAGGATTCTCGATCTCAGGCAACCAACGTCCGGCCTTCACCTTTCCGGGAGACAGCCCGAGACCGGCGGCAGCAACCGCAACGACGACAATCGAAAGGCGCAAAGTGGGCCCTCCGGGCCAGACCTCTTTCCGGCCAACCCGTAGCGCCACTTTTGGGCGCCGCCAAAATGATCTGTCGGTCCTTTCCATAGCCATCATTCTAGGCCCAAAGCCCGCGCGCGGGGGATAAACACTGTGTTATCGGGCGGTTAGAGGCTGCGGCCGAAGCGCGTGAGGCACGGGCGTATCTCGGCCACCGATCCTGATAAATCGGGGAAACCCGGCCCATTCAACTGCCCCCACGAGGATCAAGCGGCCAGCCCCGGTTCTTGCGGACCTCCCAAGCGCCAGCCGTTGATCCGGCACCCCCCGCTCCCTACATGAGCGATACCGCGATCGGGGGGTCGGCGAATTTGAGACCATGGAGGTACCAAATGCTGAAGCAGCTCACCGTTCCGATGCTTGGCCTGGCCGTTCTGGCCGCCACCGCCGTCCCCGCCGCGGCAGACAGAGGCCGCACCCGCTTGATCGAGCCTTTGCCGCAATACACCTACGATGCCCAGCCCCCGAAGCGGGCCGTGACCACCGCTCAGCCGCGCAAGTCCAAGGGCAAGTTCGACCCCAAGCTCGATTTCGAGACCGAAGCCGTCTGGCGTAATCTGCGTCCAGAATGGTTTGTCGGCGCCCGTTAAGAGCCGCGGCCGATTGCCCGGTCGCATCGCGCCTCGGCCAGGCTTCAAATGATGCGCCGGGTTGTGCGGATCAGCGTGTGGCCGAGACGCTGCACCGCTTGATGCGCTCCGTCCGCTAAGCAGTTTGCACAGCGCGACTTTCTTATCCGACGGCGCTGATTGACAGGCCCGCGCCAGCCGATAGGGTCGGCCCGCCGCTGGGCCCTGGCCCGGCCAAGAACGGCGGAAAACGAGCGGGATGGGTCCACGCCTTCTGTATGCCCTGATTGTGGGCGCGGTGATCGTTGCGTCTTTGGCGATGCGGGTTTGGGATCCGAGCCCAGTCGCGCGGCTGAGATCGCTCGTCTTCGACTCCTATCAGCGGATTTCACCGCTCCAATTCGATCCGGAACTGCCCGTCCGCATCGTCGACATCGACGAGGACTCGCTTAAGAAGCTCGGTCAATGGCCTTGGCCACGGACGCTTCTGGCCGAGCTCGTCGACAAGCTGGGCCAGCAAGGGGCGGCGGCCATCGCCTTCGATATGGTGTTCCCTGAGCCCGACCGGCTGTCGCCGGCCAACGCCGTGCAGTACTGGCCGCAGTCTTCGGCCATCGAAAACCTCAAGCCCGAACTCGACAAACTGCCCTCCAACGACCAGGTGCTCGCCGAAGCGATCGGCAGCGCGCCCATCGTGATGGGTTTCATCGCATCGCCTTTCACCGACGCGTTGCCGGAGATCAAATCAGGGTTCTCCCATGGCGGAGACGATCCACGGCTCTTCGCACCCTATTATCCGGGCGCCGTGGCCAGCCTGAAAGTGTTGCAAGAGCCTGCGCTCGGCGCCGGTGCGCTCAACTGGATTCCAGAGTTCGACCAGATCATCCGCCGCATGCCTATCTTGGTGCGCGTCGGCGATACGCTCTTTCCTTCACTCTCGGCCGATGTGCTGCGTCTCGCGCAGGGCGCCTCGACCTATGTGGTCAAGTCCTCCGGCGCGAGCGGCGAAGGCGCCTTCGGCGAAAAGACCGGCATCGTCAAAGTTCGGGTCGGCGACTTCGAGGTCCCCACAGAAGCCAACGGCCAGATGTGGATACGCTTCTCGCCGCAAACCCGCGACCGCTATCTGCCTGCCTGGAAGGTGTTGAACGGCGAAATCGGCGCCGATCAGATCGAAGGCCGCATCCTCCTCATCGGCACGAGCGCCGCGGGGCTGCTCGATCTCCGGGCGACTCCGCTCGAGGCCTCCGTTCCGGGCGTCGAGCTGCACGCGCAAGCCGTCGAGCAAATCATCCGGGGCGCGTTCCTGTTGCGGCCCGACTTCGCCAAGCCCGCCGAGCTTCTCTATATCCTGGTGCTCGGTCTTCTCATCGCCGTGCTCATCTATCGCGCGGGCGCACTCGGCAGCGCGATCCTCGGTGCGATCGCCGTAGCGTTCGTCATCGGCCTGTCCTGGTATGCCTTCGATGCCTGGGGCTGGCTGGTCGATCCCGTCTATCCCACGCTCGCCCTATCGGCCATCTACCTCGCCGGCACCTCCTTCGTGTTCCTGCGCACCGAGCGCGAGCGGAATCGCGTGCGCAATGCCTTCTCCCATTACATGGCGCCGGCCCTTGTCGAGCGCTTGGCCGCCGAACCGGACCGGCTCAAGCTCGGCGGCGAGACCCGGGACATGACGCTTCTGTTCAGCGACGTACGGGGCTTCACCAGCATCTCCGAAGGGCTCGATGCTCAAGAGCTGACGCGCTTCCTGAACAGCCTCTTCACGCCGCTCAGCAACATCATCCTCGACGAAAAAGGCACCATCGATAAATTCATGGGCGATGCGTTGATGGCGTTCTGGAATGCCCCGTTGGACGAGCCCAATCATCCAAGTCTTGCCTGCCGCGCGGCCTTGCGCATGGTCGAGGCGATGAAAACCCTCAACGAGCAGTGGCGGGAAGAGGCGCTGGCCGGCGGGCGTGACTACAAGGAGGTCAAACTCGGCATCGGCCTAAACACGGGGTCGTGCTGTGTCGGCAATCTCGGCTCGGAAACACGATTCGATTACTCGGTGATCGGCGACAATGTGAACATCGCCTCGCGCCTCGAAGGCCAGTCCAAGACCTACGATATGATGGCCATCGCCGGCGAGGAGACCGCCTCGCACGCGCCAGACTTCGCGTTTCTCGAGCTCGATCTCTTGAAAGTGAAAGGCAAGAAAGCGGCGACGCGCATCTTCGCGCTTCTCGGCGACGCGGACCTGAAACAAAGCCAGTCCTTCATCGACCTCACCGCGAAGCACCAAGACTTCCTCGCCCGCTACCGGGCGCAAGACTGGGATGCGGCGGATGCTCTGAGCGTCGACTGCGAAGATTTGGGGGGCGCGCGGCTGCACGGCCTCTACGCGCTCTACCGCGAACGCATCGCGACACTCCGCGTCACTCCTCCCCCGGACAATTGGGACGGCACGGCCGAGGCCTTGTCGAAATAACGCATGCCAGAAGCCGCCTACATCGTCCTTGCCGCGGTCTGTGTGTTGATGATCAAGCACACCGCCGCCGACTTCTTTCTGCAGACGCCCTACCAGTATTGCAACAAGGGCATCTACGGACATCCCGGCGGACTGCTGCATGCGGGAATCCACGTCGCGCTGACGCCGCTCGTCTATCTGGTGATCGCGCCCGCTTCGCTGCTGCTCGCAGCGGCCATCGCCGCCGGTGAGTTCGCCGTCCACTATCATGTGGATTGGGCGAAAGAGGGGGTGACGAAAGGAAACGGTCTGACGCCACAGACGCCCGGCTTCTGGCACGCCCTCGGCGTCGATCAGCTCCTGCACGGGCTGACCTATCTCGCCATCGTTGGCCTGCTGGTCTGGGCCGCCTCTTAAAGCAGCGCCGAAATCTCGCGATTGGCGAACTCGAGCCGGTCGGACAAAAGCCGGATGATGAGCTTGTGGAGCGCGGCGGCGGCGGCGGAATCTTTCTCCTGCATCCGATCGAAAGCCTCCTGCGTCAGCCGGTAGACGACCGTCGGCGCCTCGGCGACCACGTTCGCCGTGCGGGGCACCTTGCGGTAGAAGCCCATCTCGCCCACCACGGTATGCCCGATCATGCGCCGTAGCCGGATGGAGCGCCCGTGCTCGTCGGTGATGGTGATGGCGACACAGCCCGACGCCTGGAACACGACCGAGTCCGACGGCTCGCCTTGCTTGAACAGGAAGGCGCCGCTGTCGAGCTCCTGCCGCTCCATGAAGGGCGCAATCCGCTCGAAATCGATCTGACCGCCGAACTCGTTGTGCAGCCATGTCTCGAAGTTGTGTGCCGAGGCATCGCCGACCTCATGATAGAGGAGCACCATGTCCTCGCACCATTCGACAGCCTCGTTGCGGCTGCCGAAGGCTTGGTGCGGCCGCGTCGCGCCGAAGAAGCCAGCACTGTCGAAGCCCGCGCGCATCGCGTCGCTGAGCCCGCTGAAGGCGAGCGTCACATCCTGCTCCTCGCAATAATTGCGCAGCTTGACGAGGCTAAGGACCGCCGAGGTGTCGAGGCCTTGCACGCCGCTGAAGTCGAGCACGATGTAGCCGACCGGCCTTTCGGTCTGGTCTTCGATCACCCGCTTGATACGCTCGAACAGGCCGTTCGACGAGCCGAAGAAAATGAAGCCGGAAAGCCAGAACACATGGACGCGCTTGCCTTCCTCGTGCAGCAGGCGAGTTTGCTCCGGCGAGCGCTCCACATTGCTCGAGAATTCGTAGCGTGTCAGATGCCGGCGGATCACCCCGATGCGGCTATAGGAGAGCGCGAAGAGCAGGCAGGCGCCGATCACACCCAGCACCACGCCGACCAGATAGCCGAAATACAAGATGACAAGAGCGATGGCGATGGCGAGCCCCAAGTCGGTTCCGGACCGCTGCGCCGGCGAGCGCACCAGGGCTTCCATCAGGATCATCACGCCGAGATAGCCAAGCATCCCCCCGAGGATCGCTTTCGGCACGATGCTGCCGATATCGGCGCCGGCGAACAGCACCAGCCCGCAGACAATCGCCACGGACACGCCGCTCAGCCGCGTCACCGCGCCGGCCTGCTGCAGCAGCAGGCTGTTGTTGAGCGAGAGATTGCCGGCCACGCCGCCGAGAACGGAGGCGAGCACATTGGCGAGCCCGTTGGTGCGGAACTCCTTGTCGAGATCTGCGGATTTCTGCCGTGCCACCTCGAGGCTCGACACATCGAGCAGCATGGAGATGGCGGTGACGCCGCACACGGCACCGATTTCCGCGCTGCTGCGCGCCATGACACCCCAATCGATGTCGTGGGTGACTATCGCCTCTAGCGGCCACCACAATTGAAGCGCGCCGACCGCCTGCAGGAACCATAGACTGCGCGTCCCCTCCTCCGTCACGAAGCCGAACAGAATAATGTCCATCACGACGAGGAAGGAGATGAAGGCGACAGGCAGGGTAAGATAGTCGTCCATCCAGCGCTTGAGCAGCACGATGAACAGGGCGAAGGCGAGCCCAACTCCGATCTGCGGTGCATAGGATGTATCGGCGATCGCGGCCCAGCTCGACGGTGCCAGCGTCAGATTGCTGCCGATGACGACCTCGATGCCCCCGGTAATGAGGAGGCAGCCCGAAGCGGCCAGGAAGCCGCCGATCACGGGATATGGCACGAAGCGCAGCCATTGGCCGAGCTTCAGCCCGCCCACCCCGAACAGAAGCGCACCCGTGAGGAACGTACTGACCGAGATGGCCACGAGCACATTGATGACCATGGTCTCGGAATCGGCGCCCTTGGCCGCAAGCCCGGCCGCCACCGTCGCCGCCAGCACGCTCATGACCGCGACCGCGGGCGTGTCGGGCCCGGCGTCGGCGGGAACCAGCGTCGTGGTGAGCGCCACGACCACGCCGGTGACCACCGTGCCCATGATCAGGGCAGCGAGCCCGAGCGGAAACCCGGCGGCGATCGAGCCTTGAAAGATCAGAGCGCTGAAGGAGATGCAGTAGGCGATATTGACGATCGCCGAGATCGTCCCCGCCAACGCGTCCCGCCCAAGCGTCGACGCTTCAAAATTCTGCGGGCGCTTGAGCGCCAAATTCGCAAGCAGCGGCAAGGGCGTGAACGGGAGGTCCAGGGGTTAAGTTGGCGCCGATCATGGCGGGGGAAGGCCACAATGCAAGGCAAAAATGGCAATGCGCGGGCCCTTGAGCGCCGTACAAGCTCAATCGCGGGACGCCGACCGCCTCAATCGCTCCGCCAAGGTTCGCATCACCGCGATGGCGAAGAACGGCGTTTCGTGCACCAGAAACAGGAAGCTCTTCTCGTTGATGGGCGCACATTCGGCATCCGTCTTGGCCCGCGCGGTGGCACTGCGGGCCGATCCGTCGATCAGCGCCATTTCGCCGAAGATGCCGCCGGCGGACAGGGTCTCGATCACCTTGCCGTTCCGCTCGATCTCGACTTCTCCCGAGCGAACCACATACATAAAGTCGCCCTCGCAGCCCTCCGCGAAGATCACCTCGCCGGACGCGAAATTGGCCAGTGGAAAACCCGCATTGGCGAGCATGCTCAGATCGAGTCCCGCGATGGTCATCGGCGGCATCCTCCTGGCGGTCGCCCTCGGCTAGCGGACTGATGCTAACGGCAAACCTCGGCTAAGACGATAGCGTGAAGGGGTTCTGCGTGCCTGGCGTGGCCCGCCCGGTGCCGGCCACTTTCGGGTTCCAGCGCGCCGCGTCCAGGCCCCTCTCCACGGTCCACTTGCCCATGCGGGTCGGCTCGTGCGTCGCCTTCGACAACAGCCCGTTAAAGGCGAAGCGCGGCACGACCGAAAAGCCGAGCTGGCTCAATTGCCCGCTCATGCGCTTGCCGTCGTTGAGCGCGAAGCCCCAATGCTGGAGGTGGCAGCTCAAGGTCACGAAACCCACATTCACCGCGTCCCGCTCTCGCGAGAACAGCTTCTCGGTGAAGAAGGCCTGCCCGATGGCCAAGCCGAAGAGACCGCCTGCGAGCCGCCCCGCGCGGTCCCAAACTTCCACCGAATGGGCATAGCCGGACGCGTTCAGCTCCGCGAACGCGTCGGCGAGCGCGGGCTCCGGCGCGCAGGCACGCAACACGCCGCCGAAATCTTCATCGAAGGTCACGCCGTAAGTGCGCGTCTGGAGAAGCCGCCACACGCGCTGGGACACATAGGCGTTCTCCGGGAACGAAACCATGCGTTCCGCCGGCGCCCACCATTTATTCGCTTCCGGGTAGAGCCCCTTCGCATAAGCCGCGATCATCGTGGGCACATTCAGGTCCGAGCACGACCCGCAAAGGCCTTCGGGGTGACGCAGCGCCTGTTCGGGATCCGGCAGTTTTGGACCGAAGCCTATGAATTGTTTGGCGAGCAAAGCCAGTGCCGCCGGCCTACTGTAAAGCCCCGACGAAACGAGGTTGCGCGAGACCTCACTCAGCACGCTCTGTCGACCGGACACCGGCAACTCCAACGCAAATACTTACGGAGCGGCGGGGCGCCGGAAACGCCGACATGCGCCGCGCGCCGAGCTTGCCTCCAAAAGGATTCCCAATGGGTTAACGCTTGCGGATCCTTGTTTCCGGACCGCCCTTCACGCCCCGCGGCTGCGCACCCGGTCCACCGCTTCGAGCCACCCGGCGTAACGAGCTTCGCGCTCCGCGGCGCTCATCGCCGGTTCGTAGACTTTGGCCGGCGTCCACGTTTCGGCGAGCGTTGCGTTGTCGCCGTAGAAACCCACCGCCTGGCCCGCAAAATAAGCGGCGCCCAACGACGTCGTCTCCAAGATTGCCGCAACCTCGACGGCCTCACCCAAGATGTCGGCCAGCCGCTGCATGGCCCAGCCATTCGCCGTCATGCCGCCATCGACACGCAGCGTGCGGGCGGCGTCGATGCCGGTCGCCCCCATGTCGCGGCGCATGGCGGAGAGGAGATCGCGGGTTTGGAAGGCGACGGATTCGAGCCCCGCCGCAACCACATCCGCCCGCGACGCCGCCCGGCTCATGCCGACAATGGCGGCCTTGGCTTCGGCATCCCAGAACGGCGCGCCGAGCCCTTGGAAGGCCGGCACCAGATACACGCCGGACTTCGGATCCGCGGCATGTGCCAAGGATTCGCTTTCCTCCGCGCTGTCGATCAGACCGAGATTGTCACGCAGCCATTGGATGGTGGCGCCCGCCATGAAGATCGCGCCCTCGAGCGCAAATGTGCGCGCGCCTGCGCGCTGGGAGAGGATCGTCGACAACATGCGCGTCCTTGAGGCGACCTTTTGATCGGCGGTGTTGGCGACGACGAAGCAGCCCGTCCCATAGGTCGCCTTGACCATGCCGGGCCGGACGCAGGCTTGGCCGTGCGCGGCCGCTTGTTGGTCGCCGGCAATCCCGCGAACGGGAAGGCCCACGCCGAAATGCTCTGCCGCGGTGACGCCGAAATCGCCTTGCGTGTCGCGAACCTCCGGCAGCATCGCCGGCGGAATATCAAGCCGCTCCAGCAGCACCGCATCCCAAGTGCCTTTGCCGATATCGAACAGCATGGTCCGCGCCGCGTTCGTCGCGTCGGTCCCGTGCAAGGCGCCGTTGGTCAGCCTGAACAGCAAATAGCTGTCGATCGTCCCGAAGCAGACCTCGCCCGCCGCCGCCCTGGTCCTCAAGCCCGGGACATGGGTGAGCAGCCAAGCAAGCTTGGTCGCCGAGAAATAAGGATCGATGATCAGCCCGGTGGTCTCGGCGACATGCGGCCCCCACCCTTCCCTTTCGAGCTCGGCGCAGAGCGGCGCCGTGCGCCGGTCTTGCCACACGATGGCGTTATGCAGCGGTTTTCCGGTCGCGCGGTCCCAAACGATTGTCGTCTCGCGTTGATTGGTGATGCCGACGGCCACGACGGCATCGGCCCCAGCCTCGCCCAGCACTTTACGGCAGACTTTAAGCACCGCGTTCCAGATCTCCTCCGGATCGTGCTCCACTTGCCCCGGCGCCGGATAGATCTGGGTGAGTGGCACGAGGGCCGCCGGGCCCGGCCGTCCTGCTTCGTCAAACAGGATCGCGCGCGTGCTCGTCGTCCCCTGATCGATGGCGAGCACGTAGCGCATCAGGCCTTCGCACCGCCCGTCTCGGTGAGGATCCAGGCACAATACTCTTCGCTGCCGCCGTCGGTCGCCAGCACCAGAAGCGCCGGGACCTCATAAGGATGGAGTCGCTTGGTTTCGGCCATCACCTGATCCTTGAGGCTTTCGCGCGTCTTGATGATCATGGCGACCTCCTCGGCGGTCTCCCGCGCACCGTTCCACTCGAAGATGGAGATCATGCCGGGAAACGCATTTACGCAGGCCGCAAGCCGGGCCGCCACCAGCGCCTCGCCCACGCGCTTGGCGTCCTCCAGGCTCGGGAAAGTCGTATAGATCAGGATCGGCCGGTCTTCGTTCCGCATGCGATCTCCATTCACCGTCCCTTGAGACACTTGCACGACTTTATCACCACAGCTTTATAGTGCCTTCTCCCAAGAGCGGATCCTTGGGCCGGCAAGCGCAGTAGAGTGACCATGGCACGCTTCGAAAAGATTTGCTTCGTCGCCAGCGAGACCAATGAGGCGAAGGATGCCTTCAAGGCGCTTACCAAGCGTTACGGCAACGTGACGCCGGAGGAAGCGGACGCCATCGTTGCGCTTGGCGGCGACGGTCTGATGCTCCAGACCATGCATGACCACCTTCATAGCCGCATTCCCATCTACGGCATGAACCGGGGCTCGGTCGGCTTCCTGCTCAACGACTACACGGAGAACCGGCTAAAAGACCGGCTGGAGGCGGCGGAAATCACCGTCATCCATCCTTTGCGCATGACCGTGCGAGACGTGAACGGCGCGACCCGCGAAGCGCTCGCCATCAACGAGGTTTCGCTGTTCCGCCAGATCCACCAAGCGGCCAAGCTGAAGATCGGCGTCGACGGTACCACCCGGCTGGAAGAGCTGATCTGCGACGGCGTATTGGTGGCCACGCCCGCCGGCAGCACCGCCTACAACCTCTCCGCCCATGGGCCGATCCTGCCCATCACCGCGCCGCTGCTCGCGCTCACCCCGATCAGTCCATTCCGCCCGCGGCGCTGGCGCGGCGCGCTGCTGCCCAACGAGGCCAAGGTGCTGATCGAGGTGCTGGAGCCGAACAAGCGCCCGGTCAGCGCCGTGGCCGACCATACCGAGTTCCGCGACGTGGTCGCCGTCGAAGTGGGCGAAGCGAGCGGCATCGACCTCTTCATGATGTTCGATCCCGGCCACACGCTCGCCGAGCGCATCCTTGCCGAACAGTTCGGCTATTGAGGCCGCGACAGCTCGAACACCTGATCGATCACCGCATAGTCGCCATAGCCCAACCGCGCGATGGGCTTGAGCTTGGTCACGTCCACCTTGCCGTCGACGATGGTCCGGTCGTCGATATGCACGCCGATCACCTGGCCGAGCACGATGGCATGAGTCCCAGGACCGCCGTTCGGGCCTGGGAGATCGATCGTCCGCCAATATTTGCACTCAAAGGCCACGGGCGACTCTGCCACACGCGGCGGCGCCACCAGCTTCGAGGGTGCGGGCGTCAGCCCGGCGAGTACCATCTCGTCCACCTCGGGACTGACATGCTGTGAGGTGCGGTTCATGGCGTCGCGCAGATCGTAGGTAGCAAGAGAGCAGACGAACTCTCCCGTCTCTTCCGCGTTGCGCTGGCTGTCCTTCCGCCCGCCCGAAGAGAACATCACGAAATGCGGGTCGGTGGCGACCGCGTTGAAGAAGCTGTAAGGCGCCAGATTGACCACGCCGTTCTTGCCGAGCGTGGAGATCCAGCCGATCGGACGGGGGCTGACCAGAGCCTTGAACGGATCCCATTGCAGGCCGTGCGTGTTGGCAACCGCGTCATAGAACATGGGCCGTGATCCTACGGGCGAGCAGAAGCGTTTCAAGCCTGCCAGGTTGTAACGATGTCGGCGAGCGCGGGCCGGTCCCGCTCCTCGGGCCTCTCCTTCGCCGTGCCGATATAGATGAAGCCGGCGACGCGCTCATTTTCCGACAAGTTCAGCGCCTGCCGTACGCCCGGGCTGAAAGCATACCATTCGGTGATCCATTGCGCGCCAAAGCCGAGCGCCGTCGCCGCCACCATCAAATTCTGGCAGGCCGCGCCCGCGGACAGGACCTGCTCCCATTCGGGCACGGCAGGCGTCTGGACAACGCGGGAGATCACGGCGACGACCACGGGGGCCCGCAGGAAACGCTTGGCCTCCGTGTCGAGACGAAACGTGCTGGGCTCGTCCTCCTCGGCGCGGCAGGCTTCCGCGATCACCTGTCCGAAGGCTTCCCGGGCGGCGCCCTCAAAGACGATAAAGCGCCAAGGCACGAGCTTCTTGTGGTCCGGCACGCGGGCCCCGGCAGTCAGGATTTGACCGAGCTGATCCGCGTCGGGACCGGGTTCGGTCATCGCGTTGGCCGAGACCGACCGGCGGCTCAAAAGGTGATCGAGAGTGGGATTAGACATGCGCTCACAATGACTGGCTAAGGCCATGCTGCATATCGTGAAACGGGCAATCCAACAATCTTCGTCCCTTGCGTCCAATCGGCGCCGATAGGTTCAAAAATCGGCCTTATTCGCGATCAAATTTCCAAGCGTGATGGCCGCCTGTTGCCTGTATAAGGGGCGGGGCGGTCGACAAATCGGAAGAGAAACGCCATGCGGGGGAAGCACTTCGCGGCGCTGAAGCTCTTGCTTTTGCCCGCTCTTTTCTTCGGCGCCGGAATAGCGGCAGCCGAGGATGCGCCCGCGCCCGCGCCCGACCGGCCTGCTGCGGTCCTTGTGTTCGATGCTTCAAAGAGCATGGGGGACAAGCTCGGCGAGACCGCCAAGCTCGATGTGGCACTTGGCGCGCTCACGCAGGCGATCCCCAGCCAGGCCAATCAATTCTCTCTGGGGCTCGTGGCCTTCGGGCATCGCAAGGATTCAAATTGTGCCGACAGCGAGATCCTGGCCAAAACGGGCGAGCTCAATGGCGGCAGCTTCGCGAAGCTCCTCGGCGGCATCAGGGCCACGGGCCAAGCCCCCATCGCCGCGGCCATCGGCGACGCGGCCTCGCTTGCAGGCGACGGCAAGCCCCTCGACGTCGTGCTCATCGCCGATGGCGGGGACACCTGCGACGCCGATCTTTGTGTGACAGCCGAGGGGCTCAAGCAAAAGACCAAGGGCTTGCGCATCCACGTGGTGGGGCTCGGCGACAAGCCTGCCGACCTCGAGCCGCTGGCCTGCATGGCCAAGGTGACCGGCGGCAAGTTCATCACCGCCGGCAACGAGGCTGACTTCAAGACCGGACTGAGCGCCGTGTTCGCGGCCATTAGCGCACCACCGGCACCGGCCGCGCCGATCGCCGAGGCCCCGCCCCCGCCTCCTGGGCCGGGACACATGGCCACGCAGAAGCTGGGCGAGACCGCCGTGCTGAAATCAGGGGCGCCGCAGCCGGATGCCCCGCAAGCGCAGGCACAACGTGTGGTGCCCGTCTCGCCGGCACCGCCCAAGACCCAGCCGCTGCGGCCCGTGCCGGTGAGCTTCAAGGCGCTCATCACCGAAGGGGGCGCCAAACTGCAATCGGGTCTGATCTGGCGGGTCTACAACGCGAAAGCCAAGTCCGATGGCGGCTTCGAGCTGATAAGCACGCATCGCGAGCCGACGCCGACAGCGGCCCTGCTTCCCGGAGAATACTTGGTCAACGCCGCCTATGGGCTCTCCAACCTGACCAGGAAGATCAAGGTGGAGGGCGGGAAGTCCCTCGAGGAGACCTTCGTCCTCAACACCGGCGGACTTGCCATGCGGGCCTTGCTTGCGACCGGAGAGGAATGCCCCAAAGGCACCGTCCGCTTTGACATCATGTCGGACGAGCAAGACCAGTTCGGCAACCGCGAGACCATCCTTGCCGACGCCCAGCCCCACAGGGTCATTCGCCTCAATGCCGGCGCCTATCACTTGAGGAGCCATTACGGGGATGCGAATGCCAGCATCGGCGTCGACGTGACGGTGGAGCCGGGACGCATCACCGAGGCGACCATCAAGCATACTGGGGCGAAGATCACCTTCCGCCTCGTGCAGAGCCTGGGCGGCGAGGCACTCGCCAATACGAAATGGACGATCCTCACCTCCGCCGGCGACACGGTAAAGTCGAACGTGGGCGCGCTTCCGACCCACATCCTCGCTGCCGGCAGCTATGCCGTGGTGGCCGATCACGACGGACAGAGCTACACGCGCAAATTTTCCATCGAGCCCGGCAACGACAAGCAGATCGAAGTGGCAATCGAGGACGGTCCCACCTCGCCGGAAGCACTGAAAGCCCTCCTCGATCCACCGGAAGCACCCCCGCCGGGCACAGGCGGCTTGGCTGGCGAAGGTCCCGGCGGCGCGGTCGGCTTCGACGGCTTCACGCGCGCGCCCGCGGATCCCAACGCGCCGCTGCTCAACCCCGGCGCTCTATTCCGCCCGTCGACGCCTTGAGGCGCTGGATCGGTGCGGCGGCGGCGGACACCATCGAACGTTCGTGCTCGAGCAACCATTTCTTTCGCGGGAGCCCGCCACCATAGCCGGTCAGCGAACCGTCGCTGCCGATAACGCGGTGACAAGGAATCACGATTCCGCGGAAGTTGTCGCCATTGGCGCGAGCCACGGCGCGCACGGCTTTCGGTGCGCCAATATTTCTGGCAATTTCCGTATAGGACCGCGTTTCGCCGGGCGGAATTTCCAACAGCGCGTTCCAGACGCGCCTTTGAAACTCCGTGCCGCGCGGTGCAAACGGCAAGCTGAACGTGGCGCGCGTGCCGCGGAAATATTCACCGATCTCGCGGTTTGCCTGATCCAGCAACTGATGATCGCCCGGCACGATGGCAAACTTGGTCTTGTGCCGCAGCCGAAGAATCTCACGCTCAAGTCCACGCCGATCCACCCAATCCAGCACATAGAGCCCGCTATCATTCGCCAGGACGAGGATGGCGCCGAGGGGGGTCTCGATCCAGCGCGCGAAGAGGCAGTGTACGCCGTTTGCCTTCGACGGGACGGTGCCAAACAGCTTCGCGAACGCTTCCCGAAACCCACTCGACGATTCGAAACCGTGCGCCAATTGCGTGTCCAAGAGATTTGTCCCCTTTCTGACGGCGGCCAGGGCGGAACCCATGCGCCGCGCGCGTTGATAGGCGTGAAACGACATGCCGAAATATCTCTGAAACTGCCGCCTCGCGGTCGACGGATCGATTCCTTTGCGCATCAGATCCCGATCCCGCAAGGGTTCCGATAGCCCCTCCTCGACCTGGCGCCGAAGCTCCTCCACCAAGGGGGGAACCTCGCGTCCGACATGCATCGGCTTGCACCGCAGGCACGGACGAAAGCCGGCGTACAGCGCCTCATGCGCACCGGGAAAAAACTCGACATTGGCGCGCAAGGGTTTCCGCGCCGAGCAGGTCGGGCGGCAGAAAATGCCGGTCGTCTTCACCCCGACCACGAAAATGCCCTCGTAGGAGGCGTCGCGACGCTGCAGGGCGCGGAAGAATTCGTCGGCTCGTCCAGTAAGCTGCTGCGTGCTCATGGTGGCGATAGTACGCCTCGGCCGTACGGGCGCGCGACCGATTTTCAGGCAGCGATTTCGGTTTCGGGCGATCGCTTCAGAGTGTCAGGCTAGGCCGCCTTCTTGTGCTGGCGCAAGTCCGGCGGCACGGCCTCATCGACGAGCGCCTGAACGGCAGCATCGAGGCTCATGACCTCTTGCTTTTGCGAGCCGAGCCGGCGTACCGACACCGTACCCTCTTCCGCTTCGCGCTTGCCGGCCACCAGCAGCACCGGCACCTTCGCCATCGAGTGCTCGCGCACCTTGTAGTTGATTTTCTCGTTGCGAAGATCGGCCTCGGCGCGCAAGCCCGCCTCCTTCAGCCGTGCCAGCACTTTCTCGGCGTAGTCGTCCGCATCGGAGACGATGGTGGCGACCACAGCCTGGGTCGGCGCGAGCCACAGCGGCAAGTGCCCCGCATGATGCTCGATGAGAATGCCCGTGAAGCGCTCCAGCGAGCCGAACATGGCGCGATGGATCATCACCGGCGCCGCCTTCTCGCCGCTGGGACCGATATAGAAGGCGCCGAGGCGCTCCGGCATGTTGAGATCGACCTGGATCGTGCCGCATTGCCATTCGCGCCCGATGGCGTCGCGCAGAACATATTCGAGCTTCGGCCCGTAAAACGCGCCTTCGCCCGGGTTCAGCTCGTAGGAGAGGCCGGCCGCTTCGACGGCACGTTTCAGAGCGGCTTCAGCCTTGTCCCACACCGCATCGGCGCCGACACGCTTTTCGGGGCGGTCGGAAAACTTGATGCGCACGTCCTCGAAGCCGAAATCGCGATAGATGGAGAGCATCTGCTCGTTGAGCTTCACGCACTCTTCGGTGATCTGATCTTCGGTGCAGAAGATATGCGCGTCGTCTTGCGTGAAGTGGCGCACGCGCAAGAGACCATGCAGCGCACCGGAAGGCTCGTAACGGTGCACCTTGCCGAATTCGGCAATGCGCAACGGCAGATCGCGATAGCTCTTAAGACCGTGCTTGAAGATTTGCACATGGCCCGGACAGTTCATGGGCTTGCAGCAGAACACGCGGTCATCGGGCGTCTCGGCGATATACATGTTCTCGGCGAACTTCTCCCAATGGCCCGACTGCTCCCACAGCGTGCGTTCCATCATGTCCGGCGAGTTCACCTCCACATAACCCCAATCGTTCTGGCGCCGGCGCATATAGCCGATCAGAGCCTGGAACAGCGCCCAGCCCTTCGCGTGCCAGAACACGGCGCCCGGCGCCTCCTCTTGGAAGTGGAACAAATCCATCTCGCGGCCCAAGCGCCGATGATCGCGCTTCTCCGCCTCCTCGAGCTGATGGAGATAAGCCTTGAGATCGTCTTCGCTCGCCCAGGCCGTGCCGTAGATGCGCTGGAGCATCGGATTGTTCGAATCGCCGCGCCAATAGGCGCCCGCGATCTTGAGCAGCTTGAAGCCTTTGCCGATGCGGCCGGTGGTATCCATATGCGGCCCACGGCACAGGTCGAACCAGTCACCCTGGTGATAGACTTTGACGTCTTCGCCTTCGGGGATTGCGTCGACGAGCTCGACCTTGAAGCCTTCCCCCTTCTTGGCGAACACCTCCCGCGCCTTGTCGCGACTCCACACCTCGACGGTAAATGGATGATTGGAAGCGATGATCTCGGCCATCTTCTTCTCGATGACCGGCAAATCCTCCGGCGTGAAGGACTCCTCGCGCGCGAAATCGTAATAGAAGCCGTTCTCGATAACCGGGCCAATCGTGACTTGCGTGTCCGGATAAAGCGCCTGCACCGCTTCGGCCATGACATGCGCAGCGTCGTGGCGGATCAGCGTGAGCGCCTCCGGATCGGTGCGCTTGATGATGCGAATGCTGGCATCGCTCTCGATCGGCTCGCCGAGATCACGCAACTTGCCGTCGATCTCGACGGCAACAGCGTTCTTCTCGAGTGATTTAGCGATCGAGGCGGCAACGTCGCGGCCCGTGACTCCAGATTCGAAGTCGCGCGCGGAACCATCGGGAAACTTGAGGGAAATCATCTGTCGCTCCTCTCACTCCTGCGTACCAGCGCAGGTAAGATGGACTGTTTGGTGTGCGGCGCCGCTTTTAGCGGGAATTGCCTGCCGCGTCACTTTTATTTAGGCGCCAGCGGCCATAGCGCCAAGGGGCCAAGGGATGGCGGACTTGGCGGAGGTCGGGCACCGGGTCGAGCCCCTCGCTGCCCCAGGGGTGGCAGCGGCACAGCCGGGCGAGCGTGAGCCAGCCCCCCTTCCACGCCCCGTTGGTGTCGATGGCCTCGCGCGCATAGTCGGAGCAGGTCGGCAAATGCCGGCAATGGGCGCCCACAAGCGCCGAGAACGAGTAGCGGTACGCCATGATCGGCGCCAGCATCAGCGCCTTGGCCGCGCGCTGTCCGAGCGTCGCGCTCATGGATAGGGATCGCCATTCTTGTGGGTGAACACGAAGCGGCCGCCAACTTTGCGCGCCTTAAGGTCGATGTCGCTGTAATGCGCCTCCTCGTGGCCGGCACGGGTGCCAACCTCCAGATAGAGAACCGGTCGATCGCCACGATTGATCAGATGATGCCCGTCGGCGCGGCCTGCGGGGAAGCCAGCCGCCATCCCTGGCTTAAGCACCGTCTCGCCCGCATCGGTGACGAGAGTCGCCTCCCCTTCGAGCACGTACACGAACTCATCCTCATGGACATGCCAATGGCGCTGCGACGACCAGGCACCGGGCGCCAAGGTCACCAGGTTGACGCCGAACTGGGTGAGATCGAGCGCATCGCCAAGCGCGCGCTTTGCCCGGCCCAAAGCGGCCTCGTCAAATGGTGCGGGATAGGTGCTGCCGGTCCGTGCGGTCACGGTCGAAGGGTCGAGCCAGCACGGCTTGGTGTCTTCGCTCATGGCTCTTTATGCGGATGGCGCAGCGTCAGCGGCGACGCCGTCCCGCTCCGCCTCGATCTGGCGGAGCGCATCCTCCACCGCGTCGAACACGAGCAGGGTCGAGGGCTGGCGCGCCCTATAGTCGCGCACCGCCTCGAGCAGCGCCAAGTCGCTCCATTTGCCCGCCGGGGGCGGCCCGTTCTCTTTCAACATCTTGCGCATCGCCGCACCGATCGCGCGCAGTTCCTTCGCGGTCGAGCCTACGATTTCCCGCCCCATGATCGAGGCGGCAGTCTGCCCAAGGAGACAAGCCCGCACCGTCTGGCCGTAGTCGGTGACCACGTCCCCATCCATCACGAGGTCGATCTCCACCTTGCTGCCGCACAATTTCGAATGCGCTTTCGCGGTCGCTTGGGGCTCGCTCAACCGCCGCGTGCGCGGCATGGAAGCCGCAAGCTCGAGCAGTTGCTGGCTATAAATATCCTCGGGCCGGGTCATTTCCTATCCTTGGTTGGCCGGGCTCGCCTTGCAGGCGGAATTCGCGCATTATATATGCAGCCGAGGCCCAGAGGGCCACGGGCTCCCCTTGCCGCGCCTGCGCCATGAATGTCGGGCTTAAAAGAATGCGGCTCAAGTGTTTAGCCAAATAAAGGAACGCTCAAGTTATGGACGCCACAGCGAAGGATCGGCCAGCCAGACAGCTTTACGCGGGCATTGAGATCGGCCGCGGCCCACAGATTACGCGCCCCTCACGGGAGAAGGCCGAGGAGGCCGTGCGTACGCTCATTGCCTATGCGGGGGACGACCCTCAGCGCGAAGGCTTGCGCGACACGCCGCGCCGCGTGACGTCCGCCTATGACGAGTTTTTCGCCGGCTACAGCGAAGATCCTTTCGAGGTGCTGTCGCGGACCTTCGACGAAGTGGCCGGCTATGACGACATCGTCATGCTCCGCGATATCGAGCTCCATTCCCATTGCGAGCACCACATGATTCCCTTCATCGGGAAGGCGCATATCGCCTACTTTCCGACGGACCGCGTGGTGGGGCTCTCCAAGCTCGCCCGCGTCGTCGAGGTGTTCGCACGCCGTCTGCAAACCCAAGAGACCATGACCGCCCAGATCGCCGAGACCATCGACCGGGTGCTCAAGCCCAAGGGCGTGGCGGTGATGATCGAGGCGGTCCATCAGTGCATGTCGATCCGCGGTGTGAGAAAGCCCGACGTGGCTACCATCACCACGCAGTTCACCGGCATCTTCAAAGAGGACCCGGCGCAGCAGGCGCGCTTCATGCAGCTGGCGACCGAGCGCGGCCGTTCGTAAAACCCGCCTCGGCCGCGAAGGAATTTAATCGCGGTGACCAAGGCCGACCTCTTCCCCAGGATCGAGGACAAGACCGAACGCGAGGAAGGCGACGTCTTCGCGCCAGCCTTCGACGCGCACGGGCTGCTCCCCGTCATCGTCACCTCCGCCGAGACCGGCGAGGTGCTGATGTTCGCCTATATGAACGAAGAGGCGCTCGCCCGCTCTCTTGAGACGGGAGAAGCGCATTACTGGTCGCGCTCTCGCAATACCCTGTGGCGCAAAGGGGAGACCAGCGGCAATACCCAGCGCATCGTCGAGATGCGCACCGATTGCGATCAGGACGTGCTCTGGATCACGGTGACGATGACCGGCACGGGCGCCTGTTGCCACACTGGCCGCGTCTCCTGTTTCTATCGCAGCGTCCCCTTCGGCAAGGCGGCTGGGCAGAAGCTTGTGCCAGCAAATGCCACACGCCGCTTCGACCCGGAGGCCGTCTACGGCCACGAGTCCGCCGCAAAGGGAACCTTAAAGAGTTCATAGTACTGATCTAATTGAACAATGCTCGCGGCCCGCCGGGCCTTCTGGTCCAGGGGCGGGGGGCGCTTGTGGATTGGCGATGCAGGGCCATATGTCCTGTGTGAGGCGTTGTAGATGGCAAGACCGACGATCGGTTTGGCACTTGGCGGAGGGGCCGCGCGCGGCTGGGCGCACATTGGGGTGCTGCGCAGCCTGATTGCCGCCGGCCTCGAGCCGGACATCGTTGCCGGCACCTCGATCGGCGCCGTGGCCGGCGCTTGCTATGTCACCGGCAAGCTCGATGGGCTGCAAGAGTTCGCCACGACCCTCACCCGCCGGCGCATCTTCGGCTTTCTCGATTTCAATTTCGCGGGCTCGGGCCTCATCACCGGGCAACGCCTCTCAAGCCGGCTCGAGAACCACCTCAAGAACGTTGCCATCGAGGAACTCAGCCCGCGCTTCGTGGCCGTCGCCACCGAGCTCGGGACCGGTCACGAGGTCTGGCTGAACAAAGGCGACCTGGTGACCGCACTCAAGGCGTCCTTCGCGCTGCCGGGGATCTTCCGTCCGGTGCAGATCAACGGCCGCTGGCTGATCGATGGCGCGCTCGTCAATCCAATCCCGGTCTCCGTGTGCCGTGCACTTGGCGCGCGCATCGTCATCGCCGTCAATCTCAACTGCGATCTCTTCGGCAAAGGCGGCGTAATCCACGATCAGGAGGCTCTCGCCGAGCCAGCACATGTCGACGACCAGATGCTTCCCGGCAATGGCCGTGGCGCAGTGCATCTCCTCCACCGGCAAATCTTCGGGCGCAGCAACGGCGCTCCGGGCATGTCGGCCGTGATGATGGATGCGATCAACATCACCCAAGACCGCATCGCCCGCTCGCGTCTTGCCGGCGACCCGCCCGACATCAGCATCGGCCCAAGGACCGGCAGCATCGGCCTGTTCGATTTCCATCGCGCCGAGGAGGCGATCGCTCTCGGCGCCAAGGCGGCAGAGTCCCAGCTCGACGAAATCAGAATGGCCGTGCGGGCGCTCGCCGCCTGAGCGGGAGCGCCACACAAATCAGCCATAGAAGATCGAGGACGCTCAGCCCGTGGCGATGTACTCGCGCATGGCTGCCGCCTCCATTTCGGCCTCGGCGATCCGCATCCGCACCACGTCACCGATAGACACGAGCCCCACGAGACGGCCACGATCCACGACCGGCATGTGGCGGAACCGATGCGCGGTCATCTCGCCCATCAGTTGATCCATCGTGTCGGATTCCCGGCAACTGACCACCGCTTTGGTCATGCATTCCTCGACCGGCTCCCCAAGGACCGAAGCGCCGGCGCGGGCAATCTCGCGCACGATGTCCCGCTCCGAGACGATACCGGTTACCTTGCCGTCGTCCTCGGCGATCACGATGCAGCCGATCTTGTGCTGACCGAGGAGCTGGGCAATCTCTAGCAGGGACATGTCCGGTGAGGCTGTGACGACCTCCCTGCCCTTCAGTTTTAGGATTGCTGCGACATTCATTGGGGTTTCCTCCAGCCCGGGAACTTCAGTCCCGTTTGCTGCGACATCATGTCCCGGAGTGAAACGGCGCGCAAGCTTGGGGCGAATCAAACACCAATTCCGGATGCTTACCGCAGTTGCGAAGCGTTTTCGGACACGGAGGAACGATCGAAAAGCCCGAACGTCAACAGACCGCAGAGGAAGCCGCCGATATGGGCTTCCCAGGCAATCCCGTCGCTCGCCCCGGCAAAGGAGATCGAGGTCAGGCCGAAATAGGCGTTCAGCACCAGCCAAAATATGAGAAATCCGACGATCCGGTGATCGCGCAGGGTCGTGCTGAGATCGGCCAGGGGGGCGCGCGAAAAATCTGGGGCCCGTTCGCCCGGTTCCCGACGGGCGAAGAAAATGAACCGCAGCGCGCCGGCCATCTGTCCTGAAATGGCCGCCGATGCCCCCACCACGGGGGCCATTTCGCCCCAATGAAAGACAAGGTGGGTCAGCGCGCCGGCAATTCCGCACAGGATCGAAAATTCGTAGAAGCCGCGCGTGCCGATCCGCCGGGCCACGGCCGTCCCGAAGGCGAGCATCCACAACACGTTGACCAGGAGATGCATCCAGCCGCCATGCACCACCATGTAGGTCACGAATGAGGTGACCGCGGTGAGATAGCCGCCGGACAGTTCCGCCGCCGCCCCGCTGTAACGGGCGGGAATGAAGGCCAAAGACAGGAGAACCGTGATGTCGATCTCGTCCGGCAGTAGGCCTCTCACCACCTGGATCACGATCATGACCGCGGCCGCCCACACCACGGCACGCGGTACGTTAAGGATAGGTTCGCTTTCCGCCATTCAAGGATCCACCGGAAACCAACGTATTCATCACCCGCAGCAACCTTAACGGCCGCCGAGCCTCCGCACGACAGCCCATCCGCGGCGCGCTGGCATACTCCCTGCTTAACAAACCGTGAGTATGTCCGCTCACCTGTGCCATCCCGGAACAAGTCCGGCTTGGCCAGCACCTGAGCGGGCGGATGAGGAAACGTTTTGCGTCGGGTGGACTATGCAGCAGCCAACGAGTAGGCAGCTTTACGCGTATTGGGACACGATACGCAATGGGCGGATTGCCCCGCGCCGGTTCGAGATCGAGCCGGCGAAGATCGCGGGACTCCTACGCGAGACTTTCATCGCCGAATGCACGGGCCTGCTCGCCTTCCGCTTTCGCTTGGCCGGCACAAGGGTCTGCCAGCAATTCGGCCGCGAGCTGCGCGGCGTCGACTTCTTGAGCCTCTGGCCGGTCCACGACCGGGATGCCATCGGCTCCCTGGTCCGCAATATCGTCAATGACGGCGCGGTGGGTCACGGCCTTTTTCTGGCCCGGACGGAAACGAACCGCCAAGTGGCCTTCGAGTTCACGTTGATGCCCCTGATTCATACGGGCTCTTCGATCAACCGGATCCTCGGTTCGATCACCGCAATCGAGCCGCCCTTCTGGCTCGGCGCCGAGCCGCTAACCTCGTTCGAGGCGACCGAACTCCATCTGCATTGGCCGGACGGGGTTCCCGCCTTCATGGGCAATGACGGCGCCGAGGTCGTCCGCGTCGTCCGAAGACAGTTTCGCGTGGTCGAAGGCGGCCTGTCCCGCTCCGATTAGTGGGGGCATCTATCCTGCGCGTATTGCCACGCTTACCGCCTCATTTGGCGCGTCGCTTAGCCGTTCCTTAAGGCTCCCCAACTAAGCGTAATGAACACTTGCTCAGTGGCGTCCGACAGCAGGACTGAGAGCCAGGGCAGAGGCATGACTATCTCGAACATGACGGACGCCGCGCTTCCAGGGGTTCGACTCCGTGGAGAACGGCAGGGCGACCGCCCCAAGATCGTGCCGGATCGCCGCCGCTATAAGCGGGTGGTGGTCTCCCTCAACGGACGCATCATGACCGAGGACAAGCGGGAATTCCCTTGTCAGGTGCTGAACATGTCGCCGGGCGGCATGGCGCTGCGTGCTTCCGCCTCTCCCCGGCCCGGCGAGCGCGTTGTCGCCTATCTCGACAATCTCGGCCGTCTTGAGGGCACCGTCGCCCGAACCATCGAGGGCGGCTTCGCCGTCGAAATCAAGGCGAGCACGCAAAAGCGCGAGCGCATCGCAAATCTGCTCACCTGGTACACCAATCGCGACTACCTCGAAGGCGAAGAGCGGCAGCATGAGCGCTTCGAGCCGCGCATTGCCGCCCAGAAGCTGATCCTGCCCAATAGCGACGTCCATGACTGCCGGGTGCTGGACGTTTCCTTGAGCGGCGCGTCCGTGGCGACCCGGGTCAAGCCCCCTCTCGGCACCGTTGTCATTCTGGGGCGCCTGCGCGGCAGCGTGGTCCGCTATCACGACGAAGGCTTCGCGATTCAGTTCGCCGAACTCCAGGATCCGGACAGCCTGGCCTGGACCTTCGGCTAGACTAACGCAAGACTAACCTTTCCCAATTCTTTCGAATGGAGCGCCGTCGCCCGCCGCAGGTGCGCGAAAAATCGCGCAAATCCGGGCCTGGACATGCTTTGTTCCAAACTATCTAAAATTTTATGGAAACCAAGAACATTCAGGTTTGAGTAGGTCTCACTAAAAAACCGCTACCAATACTACTTCAAAACGCCAGCTTTCTTTATCGGGATCTCAAAGTCTTTCTGAGAGAGTGCTCCTCAACAACAGGGGGGTACAATGAAACAGTTCGTTCTTGGGTCGGCTTTTTTGATGTTTATCTCGTCGTTGCCGGCAGACGCCACCAATAATCATGCGATCTCGCTCAAGTCTCAGCTCGAGCCGCAGAAGGTGACGTTCCTGCAATCCTTCGGCGAGACCTTGCCGCCAATCGGCTATGTGAATTTCTGCCGCGAGCGGGCCGATGAGTGCCGCCCGGCGCACCGATTTGCCGACCGCGTTCAGTTCACCGACGGCAAGTTGGCCGAGCTCAAAGAGGTGAACGTCAGCGTCAATGACGCCGTGGCCCCGGTCACCGATCTTGACCTCTACGGCAAGGTCGAGGTTTGGACCTACCCCGTGAAGGAAGGCGATTGCGAGGATTACGTCCTGCTCAAGCGCCGCATCCTGATCGAGCGTGGCTGGCCTGAAAGCACGCTGCTGATCACCGTGGTTCGCGACGAGAATAACGAGGGCCACGCGGTGCTCACGGTTCGGACCGACCGCGGCGACTTCGTTCTCGACAACAAGCAGCGCGACGTCCTGGCCTGGGCAGACACGCCTTACACCTACGTCAAGCAGCAATCGGCCCGCAATCCGCTGGTCTGGACTTCGCTTCTGCCGCCGAGTCTGGCGCCCCAGCCGGCAACGTCCGCTTCGAACTAAGGAGAGTTTTGGCGCCCTGATCGCTCAGGGACATCGTTTTAGGGCCCGGTGATCATCCCCCACCCATCCCCGACCCAACCGGGCCTTTTCCTGAGCCGGTCTCTCCTTAAGAGACCGGCTCCTTTTTTTGGGGCGCGCAGCCGATCCTAAAGATTCAAGACGATATCGATCATCAACGCGCCGATGAGCAGGCTCCAAAACGCCGCGATCGCCGCGGAAAGCCCGAACCAGAACTTCGGACGGGCCTCGATCAGCATGCCCCGCCAGGCATTGCGCATGAGGATTGCAGGGCCTGCGAAGACCCTCAGGACAACGCCTAGGATCGAGGTCAGGGTGGAGTTCGGCTCCACGCCGAACCGCATCGGCTGGCCGGACACGAGCTGGACGAAGCTGGACAGCACGCCGGCCAACACGAAGCCGACAGCCGTCAGATACGCATAAATAACCAATTCCATGGCGCCCCTCGCCGTGCTTTCCGCAACAAGCACTGTAGCGAGGGGACCGGGCCCATCCGCAGGGAATTCTTAAGGACTGGTTAACACCCGTGCCGGCCCGGCACGGACCCGCTATCGCAGGTCGAAATCGAGGATCGCCATCTGGAATTGATAGGCGGTCTCGTCCTCGTCGTCATCGTCGCGGAACAGCACGCCGATGAACTCCTCCCCGATATAAACCTCGGCGGAATCGTCCTTCTGCGGCCGTTGCCGGACCTGGATCGACGGCAGTTGAAACGTCTTCTGCAGATAGGTTTCGAGTTTCAGAATCTCGTCGCGTGTCACGCACTTATCCCTTTGAGCTGCTGCCAGCCCTAGCGGCGGCTTGTTTCTTCGCTGCCAGTAAAGAACTGGTCCATGGTCAACGCCGGCTCCGCGCATGTATTGGCGCCGATGTCCCGCGCCGGAACGCCGGCTACCGTCCGCTGCGGCGGCACGTCCTTGAGCACGACGCTGCCCGCAGCAATCCGGGCGCAGTCGCCGACCTTGATGTTGCCCAGGATCTTGGCGCCGGCGCCGATCATCACCCCGCAGCCGATCTTCGGATGGCGGTCGCCCTGCTCGTTGCCGGAGCCGCCAAGCGTGACGCCATGCAAGAGCGAGCAATTGTCGCCCACCACCGCAGTCTCGCCGATCACGATACCCGTGGCGTGATCGATCATGATGCCTCGCCCGATCTTGGCCGCCGGGTGGATGTCCACCTGGAGGAAACGCGACACGAGGCTCTGGAGATAGAGCGCAAAGTCCTTGCGGCCCGCGTTCCACAGCCGGTGACCGATGCGGTAGGTCTGAAGCGCATGAAAGCCCTTGAAATAGAGCAACGGCTCGATCAGGCGGTCGGAAGCCGGATCGCGCTGCATCCACGCCATCAGATCCGCCCGAAAGGCTTCACCGAGCGAAGGGTCGGCCTGGAGCACCTCGTGGAAGGTGTTGTGGATCAAGCCGGGATCGAGCACGGCGTGCTGAAGCCGCCGCGCGAGACGGTGGCACACCGCATCCTCAAGACGCGCATGGCTCAGCACCGACGCGTAGATGAAGCCGCCGAGCGCCGGTTCGGCCGCGCTGATCTCCTCGGCTTCCCGCCGCACCTGGCTCCAAACCGGATCGTAGCTCTTGATCTGCGGCTGTGCCGCCATTGCCGACTTATGCATGGCTCACCTCACTTGAGCCCCCGTAGCAGGATCATTCCGCTTCGTCTACCACGAGAGCCCATACCGAAAAATCAACCACTAAGGACGCGAGGTTAAAAAGTCGAGCACGCCCTGTTTGAACCTGGAATCGCCTACCGCTTTCATGTGATCGCGTCCGGTGATCTCTAGGAATTGGGCACTCGGGATCAACTCCGCAAGCGCCGCGCCCGACCCGCCGATCACGTCCTTGCTACCCACCGCCACCAGTACCGGCACGGTGATCTCGCCGAGCTTCTCGGGCGGCACCTTCTCCCGGGGTCCGCGCATGCAGGCCGCCAGCGCCTTGAGATCGCTCTTGGTCTGTTCGGCGAAGATGCGGAAGCTCCGCGCCGTGTCGTTGGTCACATCCTCGAGCCGCGGCGCTTCGAGCGCCTTGGCAAGCGGCCCCGAGCCGATCATGCCCCTCACCATGTTGATGCCGAGACCCCCGAAGATCACGCTGCGCACGCGCTCCGGATGGGCGAATGCGAGAAAGGCGGCGATGCGCGCACCCATGGAGTAACCGAGCACGTCGGCGCGTTCGATGCCCAGATGGTCGAGCAGACGCCGCGCGTCCTCCGCCATCTCCGGTGCGCCGTAGCGCTCTGGTTCGTAGAGCTTATCGCTTTCGCCGTGGCCTCGATTGTCGAGGGCGATGACACGGCGGCCGGCTTGCGTCAACGTCCGGACCCATTGCGGGTCGATCCAATTGGCGGCGATGTTTGAGGCGAAACCGTGGATCAGCAGGATCGGCTCCCCCTCGCCTTCATCCAGATAGGCGATCCGCACGCCGTCGGAATCGAAGCTTTGCATTCTTGACCTACCGCTTTGGCTTCAGGCTCACTATGCTGCCCGCGCCTTCTTATAACGAGACCAGCGAACGGATCGTCATGTCCCAAACGCTCGTGCCCCATTTCGTGAATGACATAGGCGTCGACCGGATCAAGATCGGCGTCAAGGAGTTCCAATGCATGGGGGCCGCGCCCCCGCAGGATCATCCGCACGTCTATTTGGATATGGGCGACGACAAGCAGATCATCTGCCCCTATTGCTCCACGCTGTACGAGTACGATGACGGACTCAAGGCAACCGACAGCCGGCCGGAAGGCTGCGTGTACGTCGCCACCACACCGCCCGGCGCCCCGGCGGCCTGACACGTCAAATGGCGCAAGACCTGCCTGTCCTCATCGCCGGCGCCGGCATTGGCGGGCTGTCCACGGCGATCGCGCTTGGCCGCGCTGGGATTAACGCCACAGTCCTGGAACGTTCCACTTTCGCCGAGGAGAGCGGCGCGGGCATCCAGCTCGGACCCAACGCCACGCGCATTTTGCGCAGCCTCGGCGTGCTCGATGTGCTCCTGCCACAGACCTTCCGGCCCGAAGCGATCTGGCTGTTCGACGGGCTGAGCGGGCGCCGGCTCGCCACCGTGCCTTTGGGCGACCACGCGGAGCAGCGCTACGGCGCGCCTTATCTGACGCTTCACCGTGCCGATCTTCACGCGGGACTGCGGACCGCCGCCGAGGCCGCCTCGGCCGTCTCTCTCAGTTCCGGCTTCGACGTCTCGGACATCGAGGCGCGTGACGGCATCACGATCGCCAATCTCGACGGTACGACCATTGAAGGCTCGAGCCTGATCGGGGCCGATGGACTGTGGTCCACGGTGCGAAAATGGGTCGCGCCGGAGGCCGTGCTCTCTTACGCAGGCGCCACGGCGTTTCGCACGCTCCTGCCGCGAAAGGGTCTGCCGGCACCCTTCTCGGCCCCCGTCATCGGCCTGTGGCTGAGCCCCAAAGCCCATCTCGTGCATTACCCGGTGCGCGCCGGCGGAGCGTTGAACGTCGTGGCCGTGACCGCAGGGGGCAGGAAGGCGCAAGGCTGGAACCAGACGGCGGACCCTTCGTCTTTGCTTTCCGGATTCACCCGCTGGTGCAAGGAGTCGAAATCATTGCTGGAACGGGCGGAAGGCTGGCGCGCCTGGTCGCTATTCTCGCTGCCCGCGCTGCCTCGTTGGAGCCGGGGAGCAGTAACGCTGGTCGGAGACGCGGCCCATCCCGTGCTGCCCTATCTCGCCCAAGGCGCGGCGTTCGCCATCGAGGACGCCGCCATGCTCGCGAAATATTTCGCCGCCGGCCGCAACGACCCCGCCACGGCGTTCCACACCTACGAGAACGCGCGCCGCCCGCGAGCCACGCGTCTTCAAAATACCGCGCGGCGCCTCGGCCGGATCTATCACTTAAGGGGACCGGCGCGGCTTGCACGCAACACGGCGCTCGGTCTTCGCAGCGAGACGGCGACGCTTCGTCAGTTTGATTGGCTCTATGGCGTCGACTAGCGGGGGCCTTTCCCAGACTCGCTTTGGAACGCCGTGCGGCAAAAATCCTCAGGCCGCTTGCCGGTTTCCGGCGACTTTCGAGCGTCCCCCAACTATGCTTCGATGACGTGCAGATTCTGATCAATAGTCCCCGCGCAGCCCCGCAAGCGGCTGATTTCCCACAAACTCGGTAGCCTCCACGATGCTGCTCGCCGTTGTTGCGCTGACCCCATTTCTCGGTGCCGTCATCCCGCTCCTGGCGATCCGCCATGGACGCAACTTCTGCGCGATCGCGACAGGGGCCGTAACCCTCGTCGCCCTCATGTGTCTTCTTTCCGCGGCGCCGGCCGTTTACCGGGGCGAAGTCTTGGCCTGGAGCGTGTCTTGGCTGCCGATGATCGGCTTGTCCTTCTCGTTCTTCCTCGATGGCTTGGGGCTGTTCTTCGCTGCACTCATTCTCGGCATGGGACTGCTGATCATTCTCTATGCGCGCTACTACCTGAGCTCGACGGATCCGCTCGGGCTCTTTTACTTTTACTTGCTGCTGTTCCAGGGGGCGATGGTGGGCATCGTCCTCAGCAATAACATTCTCCTGCTGCTCGTCTTCTGGGAGCTCACGAGCCTCACGTCCTTCCTTCTGATCGGCTATTGGCGCGAGCTTCCCGAATCCCGGCAAGGCGCGCGGATGGCGCTCATCGTTACCGGCGGCGGCGGACTAGCCCTCATCGGCGGCATGCTGATGCTCGGCCACATCGCAGGGTCTTACGAGATCACCGAGATTCTACAACGCGGCGACCTCATCAGATCCTCTCCACTGCTCGTGCCGACGCTTCTACTGATATTGGGCGGCGCCTTCACCAAGTCGGCGCAGTTCCCGTTTCACTTCTGGCTGCCCCACGCCATGGCTGCGCCCACGCCCGTCTCGGCCTACTTGCATTCCGCGACCATGGTGAAGGCAGGGCTCTTCCTGATGGCGCGACTGTGGCCGGTCTTTGCCCCGACGGATGCGTGGTTCCTCATCGTCGCGCCGGTCGGGCTCGCCACCATGCTCATCGGCGCGTGGATCGCGCTGTTCAAGGATGATCTCAAGGCCCTCCTCGCCTTCTCGACCGTGAGTCATCTTGGGCTCGTCACCATGCTGCTCGGCATCGGCACGCCGCTCGCAGCGGTCGCCGCCGTCTTTCACATCCTCAACCACGCGACCTTCAAGGCGGCGCTGTTCATGAGCGCGGGCATCATCGACCACGAGGCGGGGACGCGGGACATCCGCCGGCTCGGCGGCCTGCTCACGCTGATGCCGATCACCGCGACCTTGTCATTGATCGCGGCAGCCTCAATGGCTGGCATCCCCTTCTTCAACGGATTCCTGTCCAAGGAGATGATGCTCGAGGAGGCCGCACACACGGCCTATGCCGGGATCACCTGGCTCTTTCCAGTGCTGGCGACTGTCGCCGCACTGATCTCCGCCGCCTATTCGTTCCGCTTCGCCATCAGTACGTTTTTTGGGCCGCCGCGCGACGACTACCCCCATCGGCCACACGATCCGCCGTTCGGCATGTGGCTTCCCGTCGCAATCCTCATCGTCCCGGTCGCGGCCATCGGCGTTCTTCCGGCCCTCATGGCGGGCCCAATCGTCGAGCGCACGGCGCTCGCGGTGGTCGGCGCTCCGTTGCCCGACTATAAGCTCGCGATCTGGCACGGCCTCACGCCCGCCCTGTTCATGAGCCTCATCGCTCTCGCGGGCGGTGCAATCCTCTTCGCCTTCTACCGCACCGCCGACCAAATCCGCCTTGCCTTCCCGAGGCCGGAGGCAAAGCGCATCTACGATGCGGTGATCTCCGCCTTGGTTGACGGCTCCCGCTCGATCATCGAGGTAACGCATAACGGCTCCTTGCCTCGCTATGCTGGCGTCATCATCGCCGCGATCGTCGCAGTTGGTTTTGTCGGCTTCATGGATGCGCCGCACGAGGCGGGAGCCAGGGCGACCATTCCCATGTCGTTACCCGCGGCCGTCGCCTGGATCGTGCTGGCCGCGATCTGCGTCGCGCTGCTGTTCTGCCATCGAGAGCGGCTGTACGCCCTCATCTTGACGAGCGGGGTCGGCCTCATCGTCTCTCTCATGTTCGTGCAGTTCTCGGCGCCCGACCTTGCGCTCACCCAAATCTCGGTCGACGTCGTTACGACGATCCTCCTGCTGCTCGCGCTCAACCTGCTGCCGAAGACGACACCTGCGGAGACGGATCCGGCCGGAAGGCTGGGACGCGGCGGACTTGCCGCCGCGGTCGGTCTCGGGGTCGGCGCCCTCACCTACGCCATCCTGACGCGCGACTTCCAAACGATCTCCGACTACCACCTAGCCGAAGCCAAGCCCGGCGGCGGCGGCACCAACGTGGTCAACGTCATCCTGGTCGACTTCCGCGGCTTTGATACGTTCGGCGAGATTATCGTCCTCGGTATCGCCGCGATCACCATCTTCGCGCTTCTCGACAACGCGCTGAGAGGCGCCGCCGCAAAAACCCTCGCGTCGATCCGCCATCCGCTGCAGAGCAAGGACGCCCACCCCCTGATCCTTGTCGTGGCTACGCGCATCCTCCTTCCGCTCGCGCTGACCGTGGCGGTGTTCATCTTTCTGCGCGGCCACAACGAGCCGGGTGGCGGCTTCATTGCCGGCCTAGTCGTGGCCATCGCGCTTATCATGCAATATCTGGCGAGCGGGTATGCCTGGGCCGCGCAGCGCGCCCGCATCGATAGCCAGGCCATGATCGGCGCCGGCGTCGCCATCGCCGGCCTTGCCGGTCTCGCATCCCTGTTCTTCGACTGGCCTTTCCTGACGAGCACTTACACACATGTCGACCTGCCGCTGATCGGTGAGATCGAGATCGCCTCCGCCGTAGCCTTCGATCTCGGCGTCTTCCTGACCGTCGTCGGCGTGGTGATGCTGTCACTCGCCCAAATCTCGCGCGTCGAAGAGCGTGCCGAGCCCGAGGCGGTGCCGAAAGGTCCGATGGATGTCCAGCTGCGGCAGGGACGCATCGTCAGCCCGGACAACGGGAGAAGCTGACATGGAGCTTCTGGTCGCCAGCGCCGTCGGCATGATGACAACCGTCGGAGTCTATCTGATCCTGCAACAGCGGACCTTCCCGATCATCGTCGGGCTGACCTTGCTGTCCTATGCGGTGAACGTGTTCCTGTTCTCAGCCGGGCGGCTCGTCGTGGACCGGCCCCCGATCATTTCCGACGCCGACGCCTATACCGATCCGCTTCCCCAGGCACTCGTCCTGACTGCGATCGTGATCTCGTTCGGCATGACCGCGCTGATCGTCGTCCTCGCCCTGCGCGGCTTCCTGGAGACCGAGAACGATACCGCTGACCTTCCCGGAGAAGACCTCGCGCCCGAAACCGAGGCTGACAAATGACGGCGGCGCGCAGCTCATGACCCACTGGATCATTGCTCCGGCGATCCTGCCCGCGCTGACGGCTGCTCTCTTGATCATGGTGTGGCGCCGGGACATCCGTATGCAGCGGATCGTCTCGATCACGGCGACCGTGGCGCTCGTCGGGATTGCGATCCTGCTGTATCACCTTGCGAGCGATGGCGAGCCGCGCGTCTACCGGGTCGGTGCCTGGCCCGCGCCGTTCGGCATCGTGCTCGTGCTCGACCGTCTCTCGGCAACCATGCTGCTGCTCGCCGCAGCGCTCGCTCTCGCCGTCCTCGTCTACGCCGTGGCGGGATGGGACGCCCGGGGGCGCCACTTCCACGCGCTGTTTCAGTTCCAGCTGCTGGGCCTGAACGGGGCGTTCCTCACCGGCGACATCTTCAACCTGTTCGTGTTCTTCGAGGTGATGCTGATCGCGTCCTATGGGCTCATGCTCCATGGCGGCGGCGCGCGCCGATTGGGGGCGGGCTTTCAATACGTCGCGATCAACCTCGTGGCCTCGACGCTGTTCCTGATCGCCATCGGCCTGATCTATGGCGTCACCGGCACGCTCAATATGGCCGATCTTGCCGTCAAGGTGCCCCAAGTCGCCGCCGGAAACGAAGCGCTGCTACGCACCGGCGCCCTGCTCCTGTTCCTGGTCTTCGCCATCAAGGCAGCCTTCGTGCCTCTGCATTGGTGGCTGCCCGGCACCTATTCCGCCGCTTCCGCACCGGTCGCCGCTCTCTTCGCCATCATGACCAAGGTCGGGGCCTACGCGATCATTCGTATCTTCGGCACGATCTTCGGTGCCGATGCCGGCGCGCTCGCAGGCGTGGCCGTGCCGTGGATTCTGCCCGCCGCGCTGGCGACGCTTTTCATTGGCGCCATCGGCCTCCTCGCCAGCCGCACCCTGCTCGACCTCGCTTCCTTCAACATCATCGCCTCCATGGGCACCCTGCTCATCGCCATCGGACTGTTCGACGTCGATGGTTTGACGACGGCACTCTACTACCTCGTGCACAGCACGCTTACCGGCGCCGCGCTCTTTTTAATCGTGGACCTGATAGCCACGCGGCGCGTGGAGAAAGGCGCGGCGCTCGTTCCGGGCCACCCGATCAGCCAGGCTCCGCTCCTCGGCGCTCTCTTTTTCCTTATGGCGCTGGCTGCCGTGGGTCTCCCGCCGCTCTCCGGCTTCATCGGCAAGCTCATGGTGCTCGATGCGGCTTATGAAAATCCGCAAGCCAGCCTAATCTGGTTTTTCGTACTCGGCGCGTCGCTCATGATGACGATCGCCTTCGCCCGCGCCGGCAGCGTCGTCTTCTGGAAGACCGAAGGCCGGACCACCGGACCGACATTGGACACGGCACCCATCTCACCGGTCGTCGTTGTGGCCGTGCTCGTCGGCGCCATTGCGCTCTTGTCCATTTTCGCCGGGCCGGCCGTGGACGCGTTCCAAGCGGCGGCCGAGCAGGCACTCGACCCGGCGGGCTATATCGACGCCGTGCTAAACTCGGCAGGAAACGTCATGCCATCGACGGGACACTGAACATGTTGAAGCGCTTGATGCCTCACCCGCTCCTGACACTCCTTATCGTCGTCGTGTGGATTTTCCTCAGCGGCTTCTCTTGGGGCTCGGTCGTCCTTGGCGCGATACTCGGCGTGGCGATTCCAATATTGACGAGCCCGTATTGGCCTTCCCGTCCGCATATCGGGAGCCCTCTCGCAATTGTGGAGTATGCCGCCATTGTTCTCTGGGACATCGTCGTTGCCAATTTCCAGGTGGCCTATCTGATCCTTTTCCGCCGTGGCGATTCGCTCCGCTCCCGCTTCGTGACCGTGCCGCTTGACCTCAGAACTCCGGAGGCCATCACCGCGCTCGCCGGCACGATCACCATGACCCCGGGTACGGTCAGTGCCGATCTGAGCGGGGACGGGCGCGCCCTGCTGGTCCATTGCCTCGAGACAACGGACGCCGAAGCCACAGTGGCCACCATCAAGTCGCGCTATGAAACCAGACTTAAGAGGATTTTCGAGAAATGATCGCGCTTTCGTGCACAATCGCCGCGTTCGCCATCGGTGCGGCTATGCTCTTGAATGTCTACCGCCTGCTGGTGGGCCCGGATACACAAACCCGCGTCCTGGCGCTCGACACGCTCGTGATCAACGCCATCGCGCTCGTGGTCCTGACCGGGATCTACTACGGAACCGAAATCTATTTCGAAGCGGCGCTGTTGTTCGCGATGGTCGGTTTCCTCACCACCGTCGCCTACTGCAAATATCTCTTGCGCGGAAACGTTATGGAGTAGCGCGATGACCGGTATTGGCGAATTCGCAATTGCGGCCTTGATCTGCCTATCGGCATTCTTCCTGTTTGTCGGTTCGCTGGGACTCGCCAAGCTGCCCGACTTGATGCGGCGGCTTCATGGGCCCACCAAGGCGACAACACTCGGCATCGGCTCGCTGCTGATTGCTTCGATGCTCTTCTTCCTGCTGGAGCGGGGCGAGCTCTCGATCCACGAGCTCTTGATCACGACGTTTCTTTTTCTGACCGCGCCGGTTACGGCCCTCATGGTCGCGAAGGCGCACATCCTCTGCGACAAAGATGTCCGCAAACAGTTGCCGCCTACGGGCCGTCAAGCCGGTTGGGCTGTGATCGACGGTCCGCAAGCGGAAAGCTCTGAGGCCGATTGCGCTTAGTGACCCGGGTCTCCGGCCCGACTGGTCTCGAACAGGAACCAGACGCGCCTCTCGGCTTCGTCGATCCAATTCTCAAGCAGGCTCGCGGTCGCCACGTCATTCTCTTCATCGCAAAGTTCATGGACCTGGCGCATGCTGGCAATCAGCGCCTGATTGTCCTGGCCGAGTTCCGCCACCATGTCGAGCGGGTCCACATACTCTGCGTCGTTGTCGGAGATGCGCTGGAGCCGCGCGATGTTGCCGATGGAGCGCAGCGTCGTGCCGCCGATCTTGCGGACGCGCTCGGCGATCTCGTCGGTCATGGCGAAGATCTGATCGCCGTGCTCGTCGAACAAGAGATGGAGGCTACGAAAATGCGGGCCGCTCACGTGCCAGTGAAAATTCTTGGTCTTCATGTAGAGCGCGAACACGTCGGCAAGCAGCGCGTTCAGTGCGCCGGAGATGTCGCGCGTCGCGTTTGAGCCGAGATCGGTCGGCGTGTCGAGTTTCACTTTTTGACGTTCTTTTGGGGTCAAGGGCTTGTTCATGGGTAGCTCCATTGGCGGGCGGAAGCAGTATGAAGGACTCTTAGATGGGAAGCGGATAGCGTGACCGCCAGCGTTTCGAGCCATAGACATCTGGGACGCCTTGTCACGCCTTGATCGAGGTCAGAACTTTCAGGGGCTTAAGCACTGTTCCGAAAACTCACACGGGACAAATGGCGCCCGCTCCCCTAGGGTTCCGGCCATTCGGCCCAACATCAAATGCAAGCTATTCACTGTACGGAGTGCATCATGTTCATTGCCATGAACCGGTTCAAAGTGAAGAAGGGCGCGGAAAGCGCCTTCGAGCAGGTCTGGCTCAACCGTGAGACTCATCTGGAAGACGTCCCGGGGTTCCTCGAGTTCCAGCTCCTGAAAGGCCCCGAGCGCGACGACCATGTGCTTTACGCCTCCCACAGCCTATGGCGCTCGCAGGGAGACTTCGAGGCCTGGACACGATCGGAAGCCTTCCGAAAGGCCCATGCGCGCGCCGGTGAGGGCAAGCCGCTCTATCTCGGCCATCCCGAGTTCGAGGGCTTTACCGCCCTCCAGGAGATCTCCACCAAGGCCGTCCCCGCGGCGCGGTAGCGCGCCCTAGTTCACCCGCATGACCTGAACGAGGTTGTCGGAGAAGGTCGGCGCCCGGCCGAGGCTGCAGAACTCGTCCGAGGAAATCGAATTCACCGACCCGTCCGAACGGTTGAGGCTCCGCCAATAGCCGAGCGTCGCCACGATCACCCCCTCGCCCACGTCGTCGGTGACGCGCGCGAGACCCTCGAAGTCGCCTCTTCCGTTGAACACCCGGACCGGATCGCCTTCGCGGATCGACCGTGACTCGGCATCCTTCGGGCTGATCAGCACGAACTGCTCGCCCTGCCCTTTGATCTTGTGCTCCTCGTTGGCGTAGCACGAGTTCAAGAAGCCGTGGCTCTTCGGTGAGATGATGTTCAGCGGATAGTGCTCGGCGAGATTGGGATTGGTCTCTGCGCTCTCCCGCGGCGGCATGTAACCGGGCAGCGGATCGACGTCCTCGCCTGACTGGTTCTCCTCGTACATCATGCGGAATGGCGGCGCGACGAAGTTCTTGGCGTCCTTGACCATGAATTCCACCTTGCCGGACGGCGTCGGGAAATTGCCGTTCGCATGCGGCAGCCGGTCGTCAGGCGTGCCCACGGCGAGATGGAAATACCCATGCTTGCGGAAATACTCCATGTCGATGCCGCCCATCTGGGGCGCATCCCATTGGATGTAATGCGCGGCGAGCTCCATGTCGCTCATGGTGAAGCGCGGGTCGTCATCGAAGCCGAAGGCCTTCGAAAGCAGCCGGAAGATCTCGGCATTCGACTTCGCCTCGCCTCGGGGTTCGATCGCCTTCTCATTGAGAGTCAGATAGAAATGGCCCCACGAGAACATCATGTCGTCGTGCTCGCCCGCCATGGTCGCCGGCAAGATGATGTCGGCATAGGCCGCCGTGTCGGTGATGAAATGCTCGGCGGCCACGAAGAACAAATCCTCCCGCGACAATCCTTCGACGATCCGGTTGGTCTCAGGCGCCTGGCTCACCGGATTGGTGTTGTAGACAAAGAGCCCCATGACCGGCGGATCGAGCTGCATACCGCCCGTGAGTGCGCGGCCGAGCTGCAGGTTGTTCACCACCCGGGTTCCGGGGCGGATGTAGTCGGGGCGCGATACTTTCGCCCAGTCCACCGGGAACTCCCATAATGGCATCTGCAGCAGCCCGCCGCCCACGTGACGCCACGAGCCGGCGAGTGCCGGGATCGCGCAGACGGCGCGGATGGTCTGACCACCGCCTGCGTGCCGCTCGAGCGCCACACCCATGCGGATCACCGACGGCTGGACGGTGGCGAACTCGCTAGCGAACTGGGCGACGTCTTGAGCCGGCACGCCGGTCACCGCCTCCACATAGTCCGGCGTGAAGTCGAGCGCGCGCTTGGCCAGCTCCGGAAAGCCCACCGTGTGCGCGTTGACCCATGCGTCGTCCACATAGCCGCCCCGGATCAGGGCGGCGATGATGCCCATGGCCAACGCGCCGTCCGTGCCCGGCTTCGGCGCAATGTGCCAGTCGGCGGCCTTCGCCGTACGCGAACGATACGAGTCGATCACCACGACCTTGGCGCCCTTCTTTTGCGCCTCGAGCACGAACGGCCAGTGATGCAAATTGGTGGAGATCGAGTTGCAGGCCCAAATCACGATGTATTTGGAGTGCGTGAAGCTCTCCGGATCGACGCCGCCCGTCGGTCCGACCGTGAGCAGCCACGCGGTCGAGGAGCCCGAGGCGCAGAACGTCTTCTCGTTCACCGTGGTGCCGAGCCGGTTGAAGAAAGCGTCGCCGCAGGTGAGCCCCTGCACCAAGCCCTCATTGCCGAGATAGCTGTAGGGCATGATCGCCTGAGAGCCGTGCTTGGCGATGATGTCCTTCCACCGCGTGGCGATCTCGGCGATCGCATCGTCCCAGGAGATGCGCTCGAACTGGCGTGAGCCCTTCGGGCCGACGCGCCGCAAGGGATGGAGCAAACGGTCCGGGTTGTAATGATGGTCGTGATAGTCCTTGAGCTTCACGCAGAGCCCGCCCCTCGTCATGGGGTGCTCCTTGTTTCCCCTGACCTCGACGAGCTTGCCGTCCTCGACCTCGTAGATCATGGCGCAGGTGTCGGGGCAGTCGTGGGGGCATCCCCCGAAAAAGGTCTCGCGTTTTGGCTGTTCGTTCATACCCGGCTCTCCCTCATCCTCGGAGCGGCTCTTAGCGGCCGCTGATGGAGGTCAGCCTACGAGGGGTGCGGCTTCTTGTCGATCTGGAAGGCGCACGGATCGCGGCGGTTGAATTCGCCGAGAACGCTCGAAAAACGCGAAAAGGCGCCCGATCGTCTAAAGTTCGATTTCCATTTCCGGGCCCTAGCCGCTACGCTCCGCCGGGATTTCGACGGGGAAAGATCGTGGACAGCTTCACACCTCGGATGCTCACCAAGGCGATCGCCAGAAATCCGCGCACCAGCGTGCAGGATGCGCTGCTCATGTTCGTCCTGATGCTCGCGGCGCTCCTGCTCGCGCTTCAGTACGACCTCTTCTACTTCATGGAGAGCTTGAGCGAGGAGCAGCTCCAGATTTCGATAGCCGAGGCGATTTTCCTGACGACGCTGCTGATCGCCTGTCTGTTCGCCTTTGTCTTGCGGCGTCTTAACGAGCAGCGCAGCGACGCCTCGCTAAGGTCGGTCGCGGAGGTCGAGTTGCGACACCTCACGGCGCTGGCCGTGCAGGATCCCCTCACCGGCCTGCTCAATCGCCGCGCGCTCATGGAAGCCCTAACCGCGGCCGTCAAAGCGCCGCCCACCGACAGCACCGAGCACGCGCTCTACCTCATGGATCTGAATGGCTTCAAGTCGGTCAATGACGCGTACGGCCACACGGTCGGCGATCAAGTCCTGGAGATCGTCGCCGATCGCTTCCGCTCGGCCTCCCGGCCAAGCGATCTCATCGCCCGTATCGGCGGCGACGAATTTGCCGTGCTCGCCTACCACGTGACCCGCGAGTCCGCCCGCACCATCGGCATGCGTTTCGTGCAGAGTCTCACCGCCCCCATCCGCGCCGGCAAGCACACACATGAAATCGGCATGGCGGCCGGTGTCGCGCTGATCCCCGAAGATGGTGGAACGCCCGAGGACGCACTGCGCAACGCCGACGCCGCCATGTATCGGGCCAAGGCGATGGGCAAAGAACTTGTGTTCTTCGCCTCGGACATGGAAGCGCAAATACGCATCGCCTAGCGTTTTTCGCTTCGGGCGACGTCGGTCGAGAAAAGGGCGATTGGTGCGGACGGCGGGAGTCGAACCCGCACGGGGGTTGCCCCCCTCAGGATTTTAAGTCCTGTGTGTCTACCAGTTCCACCACGTCCGCATCCCCGCGCGCGGAGCGCGTCACTAGAGCGCTATCGCGACGGAAAGTCTAACGATAGCGCCCTAGCATTTTATTGAGGCGAGCGCTTTCTGAAGACCGAGACTAGGCGGGAGAGGTCGGCTTCTTCTTTCCCCTGCCCGTCTTGGGCGCCGGGGCTTCCTCCTCGGCTTTAGGCTCCAGCTCTTCTTCCTCCAGCCCGTCTTCCGGCTCGGCCTCGGGCGTGTCGCCTGCCTCCGGCTTCTTCTCCTCAGGTTCCGGTTCGGGCTCAGGCTCAGGCTCAGGCTCAGGCTCGGCCTCAGGTTCCGGTTCGGGCTCAGGTTCCGGCTCCGGTTCAGGTTTAGGCTCTGCCGCTTTCACCGCCGCTTCCTCGCCGGCCGAGGCCACTTCCGGGCTCTCCTTGAGCTCGTTCTTGGCGGGGACCGCTTCCACGGGCGCAGGGACCGGCGCGGGTACGGTCTCGACCGTCACCTCCTTGGCCCCAGTCTCGAGGCTTGCCCTAAGCAACAGGAAGATGACCACGGCGTTGAGCAGATGCCAGATGAAATGGGTCCCGACATTCCGCTCGTCAATCACCAGCCGGTCGCAGAACGCGAGATCGACCGAACGCAGGATGATCGAGACCGCGAAGACGACAGCCGCTGCCAAGATGTAGGGCGCGGCCTTGTGATGCCGCTCCGCGGCGACCATGCCGACGATGATGAGCGCACCGAGCGCCGGCAGATAGGCCATGCTGCCGTTCAGGCAAGGCTTGGCGTCCGGCGCCGCCCCCGGCAAGCCGATCCCGCCGTCCCAGCAATGGACCTGCATGGCCGCGCCCACGAGGCCAGCGAAGACCAAGACGAGCAACACGGTCCACCCCGGCGGCACGCTCAAAAAGCGATTCAGCGCAAAGCCGAGATAGACCAGCATGAACAGGCCGATCGGGATCACGTCGGCCAGCGCCGTCCCCTCGTCGGCAAAAAGATGGAACGCGAGGCTGCCAAAGCCGATGAGGAAGGTGAGCGCCACGAGGAGATAGTGGTCGGCGCTGCGCTCGTCCCGGGGGCGCCACAGAATGAGCTGCCAGAAGATCAGCGCGGCGAGAAGGAAGCCGGCATTCGATATGGCGTTTATCGGCTCGGCCCAGAGCGCTTCGTTGGTTCCGCGCTCGCAATAGAGAAAAACGTGCTCGCCAAAAGTCATGGTCCCTTGTCCTTTCAACCCATCAAACAGGAAAGAGGCCCTCCCTCAGCCGGCGAGAGCCGCACGCCGGACTCTTGCAGTCTTTTGATTTGGAACGTCCCACCGTCCATGTGCCCAGGCGCATGTTAAACGCGAAACGCGTGCTGCGTCAGGGGTGTCATGCATTTGACGCGAATCTTCTTCGCCGCCCGAGATCTCCCTCGCGAAAACGCGCCGAGCCCTAGCCGGACCTTTCAGGTTGCCCTAAGACAGACGCTCGGATTTGGGTTCGTTTGTCACAAGGCGTCGTGCATGTTTCCGCGGCTTTTCAAGATTTGGCACGATGTGCGCTCGAGCCTTTGGGCGCTGCCGCTCCTTATGGTGGCGCTGGCCGCGGCCGCCGCGATCCTCGCCGTGCACATCCCGGTCCGTCAGGGCGACGATCCGGTGTGGTTCCTGTATAGCGGCGACGCGGAGGCGGCCCCGCAATTCCTCTCCAATCTCGTCACCGCCATGATCACCATGGCAACTTTGGTGGTTTCCATCACCATGGTCGTGCTGACGCTTGCGGCGCAACAGCTCGGGCCCCGCCTCATCCGCAGCTTCATGGCCGACCGCCGCACCCAAGCAACGCTCGGCCTGTTTGTCGCAACGGTGGTCTATCTGCTGCTCGTGCTGCGCACGACCTATGGCGGGACGGACTCCGTTCCCAACCTCGCGGTAACGGGCGGCACCGTTCTCGTGCTGCTCTGCCTCGTCGCGCTGCTGATCTTCGTGCATCACCTCGCGAGTTCGATCATCGCCGACAATACGATCGACCGCGTCGGCGAGGCGCTGGACGATGACATCAAGCGGCTCCTCCCGGAGTCCAATTCCAACCAAGCGAGTAAGCCGGACAAGAGCCCAGCCAAATCGGGCACGCCCTTGGAGCTTCACAAAAGTGGATACGTGCAGACGGTGAACTATCACGGCCTGGTGGAGATCGCACGCGAGGCCGATGCGGTCATCGAGCTCGCCTTCAAGCCCGGACGCCACCTTGTCGAAGGCACGACCTTCGCCTGGATCGAACCAGCCTCCGCTGACGAGGCCCATAAGAAGATCGAGGACTGCGTTTCCCTGAGCGGGGAGCGCACCTCGATCCAGGATTTAGAGACCTCGATCCGGCAACTGGTCGAAGTCGCCTTACGGGCCCTCTCCCCGAGCATCAGCGACCCCTTCACGGCGATGGCGGTGATCGACCGGCTGACAACGTCGCTCGCCAAAATCATGAAGCGCGGCATGCCCCAATGGGTGTGGACGGACGAAGACGACCGCGTGCGTCTGCTGGCGCCACGCTCCACCTTTGCTGACATCGTCGAGGAGGCTTTCAGGCAAATCCGCCAGAACGCGCAAGATCAGACCGCGGTGCTCATCAGGCTGGTGGAGAGCATGGGCCAACTCATGCCACGCGCGGACGAGGCCCAACGTGCCGTTCTCGAAAAACAGATCGGGATCGTGCTGGATACGGGACGCCGGAACATTGCCCAGAAGCAGGATCTCGAAACTCTGGAGGCGCGCGCCAAGCTTGCCTTGGACCGAACATCCGGGCGGGTCCGCTAGTCCTTGCTTTTCGCCTTGGGTGGCAGCGCGATACGGATGTTCAGCTCTTTGAGCTGCTCCGGCGAGACTTCGGACGGGGCGCCCATCAGCAGATCTTCCGCCTGCTGGTTCATCGGGAACATGACCACCTGACGGAGGTTGTCCTCGCCGCAGAGCAGCATGACCATGCGGTCGATGCCCGGCGCGATGCCGCCATGGGGCGGCGCGCCGTATTGCAACGCGCGCAACATGCCGCCGAAGCGGTGCTCCAGCTCTTCCTTCGGATAGCCGGCGATGGCGAAGGCCTTCTCCATGATCTCCGGCTTGTGATTCCGGATGGCGCCCGATGAGAGCTCAACCCCGTTGCACACGAGGTCGTACTGATAGGCCAGGATTTCGTCCGGCTTCATCGTGTCCAGTGCCTCGAGCCCGCCTTGCGGCATGGAGAACGGATTGTGCGAGAAGTCGATCTTCTTCTCGTCCTCGTTCCACTCGAACATCGGGAAATCGACGATCCAGCAGAAATCGAAGCAATCCTTCTTTGTGAGATCGAGCTCGTTGCCGATCTTGACCCGGGCGCGCGCGGCGAAATCGGCGAACTCCTTTGGCAGGCCAGCGACGAAGAACACCGCATCGCCGTCGCCGAGTCCGAGCTGCTCGCGGATGGCTTGCGTGCGCTCAGGCCCGATATTCTTGGCCACGGGCCCGGCCCCCTCGCCGTCGCGCCAGAAGATGTAAGCCATGCCCGGCTGGCCTTCGCCCTGAGCCCAGGCATTCATGCGGTCGCATACCGCGCGCGAGCCGCCGCCCTTTCCGGGGATCGCCCAGACGCGCGTGTTCACGTCCATCTCGATCATGCCGGCGAAGATCTTGAAGCCCGAATCGCGGAAATGCTCGGTCACGTCCTGCATCTCGATCGGATTGCGCAGGTCCGGTTTGTCGGTGCCGTATTTGTGCATCGACTCCGAATAAGGGATGCGCGGGAATTTCGGCGTCACCGGCTTGCCGCCGCCGAACTCCTCGAATAGTCCGCGGATGATCGGCTCGACCGTCTCGAACACGTCGTCTTGTGTGACGAAGCTCATCTCCAAGTCGAGCTGATAGAACTCGCCGGGCGACCGGTCGGCGCGCGCATCCTCGTCGCGAAAGCACGGCGCGATTTGGAAATAGCGATCGAACCCACCCATCATGATGAGCTGCTTGAACTGCTGCGGCGCCTGCGGCAGCGCGTAGAACTTGCCGGGATGGACCCGGGAGGGCACCAGATAATCACGCGCGCCTTCCGGCGACGACGCGGTAAGGATCGGCGTCTGGAACTCGAAGAAGCCGGCGTCGCGCATGCGCTCGCGCAAGGACGTAATGATCGCCGCACGCTTCATGATGTTGTTGTGCAGACTCTCGCGCCGGAGATCGAGGAAGCGGAATTTGAGGCGCGTCTCTTCCGGATAGTCCGGCTCGCCGAACACAGGCAGCGGCAGTTCCGCCGATTCCGACAGCACTTCGAGACCGTTCGCCCGCACCTCGACCTGGCCCGTCGGCAGGTTCGGATTGATCGTGTCTTCGGTACGAGCCACCACCTCGCCGTCGACGCGCACAACCCACTCAGGCTTCAGCTTTTCCGCCGCGGCAAACACCGGAGAATCCGGATCGGCGACGATCTGGGTGATGCCGTAATGGTCGCGCAGATCGACGAACAACAGCCCGCCATGGTCGCGGATGCGGTGCACCCAGCCCGAAAGGCGGACGGTCTGGCCCACGTCGTCGCTGCGGAGCGCGCCGCAAGTATGGGTGCGATAAGCGTGCATGGCTTTGAAAAACGGCTCTGGCGGAAGTGGCGGGGGTCTTAGATGCCGCGGAACACCGCACGGGAAGCGCACCCTTGTCAAGACGGGCGGTCGGCTGGCCGCGCCTGCCGCGGAACGATGACGCGCGCCTGCGGGTTTTTCTCTCGACAACGCGCAATAAGGAGCTTTGAGACATGAAGCCCGCCATGAAAATAGCCTGTAAAGGCCGCGCCCTGCTTGCGGCGGCGGCGCTCGTGATTCCCCTCCCTGCTCTGGCAGAAGACCCCAGCGAGCCGATTCCCGGGATCGATGAGGATCGAACCCTGAGCGAGCAGCTCGACGAGAACAAAGGCGTCATCGATCCCCCGCCTGTGGGCGATGAAGAGATCCATGCCCCTGCCCCGGAGCCACTTCCCGGGACCACACCGGTGATTCCGCCGCCCGGAACGCCCGGCGGCGATCCCAGCGTGGAGCCGAAATAAGTTGGTTAGCGCATCGTAAATAAGCAGCTCCTTGAAAAATAAGAAAATAATGCTGCCGTGGGCTCTGAATCCAAAATTTCAAGACCTTGTTAGGAACCGGCCTCGGGGCTTCCACGTTAAGTCGGGCAGATTGGGCACACAAACTGAGGGAGACTTGAAATGACGAAGATTCCCGTCAAGACGCGGATTCCCATCGAGGCGTGGACTGTTGCTCTGCTTGTCACGTTCTTCTCGCTGATCTCGTCTGCGATCCATGACCCGGCAAAGACCGATGCCTCTACTGTCATTCATGCCAAGCTGATTCAGGCGGACCCGGTCGTCACCTCCGCGCTCCGCTGAGTATGAACATGCCGCAAAGTTCCGCGTACGAGAGAGACGGTCAATTCGGCCACAACCCCGGCCTCCTCGAGCCTGTGCGGCTCCGTCTGCCGCGCCAGCGCAGGCTTTCCTAGGCCCGCCTGGGCCGCGGCAGCGCCGCTGGCCGCCTTAATTTTTCCCGGCATAGATTGATTTTGCGACGTTCGCGCTCTTGGCCGCGTGCCAGACGTTGGGCTATATCCGGCCCACCATGGAACTGATTACTCGTACCGAGGACCTCGCGGCGGCCTGCGCCAAACTCGCCACCGCCCCCTTCATCGCCGTCGATACCGAGTTCATGCGCGAGCAGACCTTCTGGCCGCGCCTGTGCCTGGTTCAGATCGCCGGCGGCGAGACCGAGGTCCTGATCGACAGCATGGCGCCGGATATCGACCTCAAGCCCCTCTTCGACCTCATGGTCGACGAGACGGTGCTCAAGGTTTTTCACTCCGCGCGCCAGGACGTCGAGATCGTGCATCATCTGGCGGGCGTGATCCCGCATCCGATCTTCGACACCCAAGTCGCCGCCATGGTCTGCGGCTTCGGCGAGGCCGTCAGCTACTCCATGCTGGTGAAGCGGCTGCTCGGACGCAATCTCGACAAGAGTTCACGGTTCACCGACTGGAGCCGCAGGCCTCTATCGGAGCGGCAACTCACCTACGCGCTGGGCGACGTGACTTATCTGCGCGATCTCTACCCCAAGCTTCGTGCCCAGCTCGACCAGTCCGAGCGCGCAAGCTGGCTCAACGAAGAGATGGCGGTGCTGACCGATCCCGCGACCTACGAGCTGCATCCGGAACACGCGTGGCGGCGGCTCAAGATGCGCATCAAAACGCCGAAGGCGCTGGCCATCCTCATGGAGCTCGCCGCTTGGCGCGAGCGCGAGGCGCAGACCCAAGACATCCCCCGGTCGCGGGTGCTGAAAGACGAAGCGCTCTACGATATCGCCGGGCAGGCACCACGCTCGGTCGAGGACCTCGGCTCGCTGCGGTCCTTACATAATGGCTTCGCCCGGTCCCAGCGCGGCCGCGCCGTGCTTGAGGCGGTACAACGCGGCCGTGAGCGCGACCCGGCGACCGTGCCGCCGCTTCAGCGGGGGGAGCCGATGCCGCCGGAAGCCCAAGCGGTGGTCGATCTCCTGCGCGTGTTGTTGAAGGCGACCGCCGGACGCCACGGCGTGGCGCCGAAGCTGATCGCCACCTCCGACGACTTGGAGGAGATCGCCCGATCCGATGATGCGGACGCGGCGGCGCTCAGAGGCTGGCGCCGCAAGCTGTTCGGCGAAGACGCGCTCGCCCTGAAGCGCGGAGAGCTGGCGCTCGCGGTCAAAGAAGGTGCGGTGACGGTGCTGGCGCCGGAGGGCTCAGCGGCGGAAGAGCCAGAAGACAACGCCTAGCAGCACGGCGACGATAATCGCGGTGGTGAACGGCAGATAGAAATAGAAGTCGCCGAGATCGACGACGATATCGCCCGGCAGCCGCCCGAGCCCGTATTGCACGCTGGCCATCGTCAGCAGGATGACCAGCAGCAAATAGAAGACGACCGTTCCCGCACGCATGGCTCAGCCGCGCCGCCGCTGTTCGATACGCATGCGGACGGTGGTCCGCACATCCGGCGGCAGGTCCTCCATCGCCTCGAGAAGACCGCGCAACTCCGAGCGCAGTCCGTGGATCTGATCGATGAGCGACAGCAGCACGGGCACGTCTTCCTCGTCGAAGCCGAGCTCGTCCTCCAGATTGCAGATCAGCGCCGCACGCGCGATGTCTGCTTCGGAATAGCTCCGCTCCGCGTCGTCCTCCGGCTTGATGAGCCCCCGGCTCACCCAGACCCTGAGCCGCGTCACCGTGAGGCTCTGGACGCGGGCAATGACATCCTGCTCGCTCGGCATCACGCACGCTCCTTCAATTTGCCGCGCGGATCGTAGGCGTGAGTCTTGCGCCATTCCTCCGCGAAGCTCTTGAGGTCGTCATCGACGGTCTCGGGCATCATCACCGTGAGCTTCACCAGCTGATCGCCCTTGCCCTTCACGCCCCGGCCCTTAAGCCGCAGCGTCTGCCCGGTGTTGGACCCCGCCGGCACGGTCGCCGCCACGCGCCCGCCGATCGTCGGCACCTCGACCTTGCCCCCGAGCACCGCCTCGTCGAAGCTGATGGGCAGATCGACGACAATGTCGTTGCCCTCGCGCTTGAACACGGGATGCGGCTTCACGCCGACCTCGACCAGCGCGTCTCCCGGAGGCCCCTCGCCCAGGCCCGGCATGCCTTTGCCCTTGAGCCGCAGGACCTGGCCTTCGCTCACGCCGGCGGGGATGGTCACGTCGAGCGTGCCGCCGTCGGGCAGCGTAATGCGCTGCTTGGTGCCGTTCACCGCATCGAGAAAGCTGATATCGAGATGATATTGCGCGTCCTGTCCGCGCATGGAGAATTGACCCCCGCCGCGTCTGCCTCCGCGCATGCCTGCCGCCCCGCCGAACATGTCGCCGAACAGATCGCTGAAGGCGCCGATATCCTCGAAACCCGCCGAAGAGTGATAGCGGGCGCCCTCCGGTCCGCCGGCATATTCGCGGTAATATTGCTGCTGCGGCCGCTCCTGACCGCTCGCGTCGATCTCGCCGCGGTCGTATTTTCCGCGCTGCTCGGGGTCTTTGAGGATCGAGTAGGCGTGGGAAATCTGCTTGAACTTGTCCTCGGCCACCGTGTCCCCGGGATTGAGGTCCGGGTGCAGCTTCTTGGCCAGCTTGCGGTAAGCCTTGGTGATCTCCCCGGCGCTCGCGGTCTTCTGAACGCCAAGTACGGAATAAAGATCTTCTGCCATCGACCAATCTGAAGCTGGAGTTTGAGTTTAGCTGGGAATCAGCAGTCCACCGCCACGGCTCGCTCGACCGGGCAATCCAGGAACCCCGATCTCGCAGACAATCCTAACCCTGTGGTTACTGGATTCCCGTCTCCGCGGGAATGACTTGGAGCCCAATGATTTGGGAATGGCGGGCTCATCCGGCAAGGCAGGGCCGAAGTCTAGCCAGCAGCAAGCTGGAAAGGCGTCCCGACCCTGATCTCGGGCTCCCGCTCCAGCAGGTTCGCCAGCGATTTGAAGCGCCGTTCCACCCGCTCGCCTTCGAGATTGGCGTAGGGCTCCGGCAGCTGCCAGATGAGGCGATTGCCCTCATAGCTGAGCGGCGTGTGGGGCAGAACGCCCGGCATGGCGGCGGCGACCATATGAGCGGCCCGAAAAGCGGCCCCCAGAATGCGCGCCCGCTTCAGCGTCTCCTTGTCGACGAGCTCGATGAGCCGCTGACTGAGGTCGTCCTTCACCAGGCCCTCGTTGCGGTAATAGGCGGTGAGCGCCAAGAAGGCGCGGCCCGGATGGTCTACCCCGATGAAGTCGCCATGGGCGACGAGGTTGAGGCTCTGGGCCCCGCGATAGTCCGGATGCGCTCGCCAGCCGATATCCGACAGGAGGCAGGCGGCGTGCCGCAGCCGCGTCTGTTCCGGTGTTTCCACCGGCCCCGGCACGCGGAACAGTGCGTCCGTCCAATCGCAAAGCTCGTAGGAATTCTCGATGGAGCGGGAGCGCTGTTCCGCCAGATGGACGCAAGCCTCGAGCAGCGGGTCCTTGGCGCGTTCTTCCTCGCTCAGCAGGCTGTACAGGAGCCCCTCGCGTATCCCGAGCACGGAAGTGACGATGGACCGCGGTTTCATCTGCTTGATGAGCCGCTCCAGCACGAGCGCACCGTAGGGCACAGTCTCGCGCCGGGCGCTGGAGAGATCGCGAATGCCGGCCAGCGAGCTTTGCGACTGATGATCGATCAGCGCGGCGAATTTCAGCGCCTCGTCCGCCTCGATCCGGTAGTTGTGCATCACGCTCAAGGGGTAGTTGGTCTGGGTCATATGCAGCCGCGCAAGTGCCCGCCAGGTGCCGCCGATGGCGTAGAAATCGCGGCCTCTGCCCTTCTCCAGCCAGTCCACCTTGGAGAATTCTGCATCCACGATCTCGCGCGCTTTCTTCAAGCTGCCGCCGGAGGCATCGATGAGCCGCAAGCCCCCCAGCGGCATGGTCAGGGCGTCGGAAAGCCGCCCCCCGCGCACGTCGATCAGCTCGAGGCTGCCGCCGCCGAGGTCGCCGGCAAACCCGTCCGCGGCGTAAATGCCGGAAACGACGCCGAGGGCAGCAAGCTCGGCTTCCATATTGCCGGACAACACCTTGACTTGGCGCCCGAGCACTTGTTCGGCCTGGGCGATGAAATCGGGGCCGTTCTCCGCCTCGCGCGCCGCAGCCGTGGCGATCACCTCGATGCGGTCGACATGGAGCTGCTCGATCAGCGCGCGGAACCGCCTGAGCGCCCGCAATGCGCGTGATACGCCGGAGGCCTCGAGCTTGCCGGTGGTGGCAATAGAGCGCCCCAATCCGCAGAGGACTTTTTCGTTATAGACGGGGGCAGGCGCTCGCGTGGCGTCATCATAGACGATGAGCCGCACCGAGTTCGAACCGATGTCGACAACGGCAACGGGGGCTCGATCGTAGCGCAAAGCCATACGGAGAGCCTAGACGCTCTCGACCAGGCGCGTAAAGCGCGGCGGCATGCTTTCGGTCAGCGACGTGCCGCGGCCGGACAGGCTCGGATTGGTCATGAAGTAGTTCTGGGCGCTGAAGGGCTCGTGCCCCTCGTCGACCGGGATGCGGGTCGAGCTTCCATCGGGAAGGACCCGCCAGCTTTGAAGATTGTCTTTGAGATTCGCCACCATGATCTGGTCGAGGATCTGCTCGTGCACCGTGGGATTCTTGATGGGTGTCATCGCCTCCACCCGGCGGTCCAGGTTGCGCGGCATCATGTCGGCGGAACTGATATAGACCACCGCCTTGCGATGCGGAAGTCCGTTGCCGGCGCCGAAGCAGTAGATACGCGAGTGCTCCAGGAAGCGGCCGACAATGCTCTTCACGTGGATGTTCTCCGAGAGTCCCGGCACGCCCGGGCGCAGGCAACATATTCCGCGCACCACAAGGTCGATCTCCACCCCTGCCTGGCTCGCCTCGTAGAGCGCATCGATGATCTCGGCGTCCACGAGCGAGTTCATCTTCATCCAGATGGCAGCGGGGCGTCCGGCCTTGGCGTGGTACATCTCCTCGCGAATGTGATCGAGGATGCGCGCCCGGATGCCCCCGGGCGACACGGCCATGGCCTCCAGCTCCGCCGGCTCCGCGTAGCCCGTCACGTAGTTGAAGATGCGCGACAGGTCGTTGCCGATGGAGCGGTCTCCGGTGAAGAACGACAGATCCGTATAGATCTTCGCCGTCACCGAGTGATAGTTACCGGTGCCAACGTGGCAATAGGTGGCAAGCGCGCCGCGCTCGCGCCGCACGATCAGACTGAGCTTTGCGTGTGTCTTGAGCTCGAGGAAGCCGTAGACCACCTGCACGCCCGCGCTTTCCAGATCGCGCGCCCATTTGATGTTGGCTTCTTCGTCGAAGCGCGCCTTCAACTCGACCACGGCGGTCACCGACTTGCCGGCCTCGGCCGCGTCCTTCAACGCCTCGATGATCGGCGAGGTCTTGCCCGTCCGGTAGAGCGTCCACTTGATCGCCACCACGTCCGGATCGGCGGCGGCCTGCTTCAGGAATTGGAGCACGACGTCGAAGGACTCATAGGGATGGTGGACGACGATGTCCTTCTTGGCGATGGCCGCGAAGCAATCGCCCTGATGCTCGCGGATACGCTCGGGGAACCGGCTGACAAAGGGCTGGAACTTGAGGTCAGGCCGATCGGACACGATGAGCTGGTTGATATCGGCAAGGCCGATCTGCCCCTTCTGCACGAAGCTCTCGCGTTCGGAGACTTTCAGCTCCTGCATGACGAAGCGCTGGAGCCGCGACGGCATGGTGGCCTCCATCTCCAACCGAATGACCGAGCCGCGCTTGCGGCGCTTGAGCGCCGATTCGAACACGCGCACCAGATCCTCGGCCTCTTCCTGGACCTCGATATCGCTGTCGCGCACCACCCGGAAGGCGCCCTGGCTTCTCACCCGATAGCCGGGGAACAGCCGCGCCACGAAGATGCCGACCACGGTCTCCAATCGAATGAAGCGGATGTCGTCCTTCGCCCCCTCCTGGCTCGGCAGCCGGATGAAGCGATCGAGCTGCGGCGGGATCGGCAAAAGCGCGTGCATGGTGCGGAACGAGCCTTCGCGCACCAGTTCGAGACCAAGGGTAAAGCCGAAATTCGGAATGAACGGAAACGGGTGCGCCGGATCGACGGCGATCGGCGTCAACACCGGGAAGATGTGATTGAGGAAGTGATCCTCGAGCCAGTTACGCTCTTCGTCGGAAAGCTGGTCGGCGATGAGCAGGTGGAGGCCCGCCTCGCCGAGAAGCGCCTCGAGCGTGACCCAGGCCTCTTGCTGCTGGGCGGTCAGGTCCGCCACCGATTGGTTGATGCGGTCGAGTTGCTCGGACGGCGTCAGACCGTCCTGACTCGGTGTCTCAATGCCGGCGACGACCTGGGCGCGCAGGCCCGCCACGCGCACCATGTAGAATTCATCGAGGTTGGTCGCCGAAATGGAGAGAAAACGTAGGCGCTCCAACAGGGGATGGCGCTCGTTCTCGGCCTCTTCCATCACCCGCTTGTTGAAGTTGAGCCAGGAAAGCTCGCGGTTGAAATATCGGCTGGGGCCAAACGCCGAGATGCGTGCGGCCGCGCTATCCGGCTCGACCTTTTCCGGCACATTCATCGATAACCTCATGAAACTCGGCGCTTTGCGCGCTCTGCAAACCGTCTGACGGGGCTGTCATGTTACCCCCCTAAATGTATCACTAGCGTTACGGAAAACGCCAATTCCGGGGCGCTATTCCGCCGAGGCTGTGCCCTGGAGCGCCTCAGCCACGAGCTGACGGCTGATCTTGCGGCCCGAACGGAGCGCGGCCCGGTCCACGGCCTCCACGGCCGCCGCCGCCGCCTCCAGCGAGCGATCGATGCGCAGCGCCAGGAACGCGAGCACCTTCGGATCGATATCGAGTTGCCGGTCGGCGAACTGTTTCAGCATCACCGTGCGCAACAGAGCCTCGTCCGGGGTGCCGATCTCCGTCACCGGCACCGCGCTCAACCGAGAGGTCAGGTCCGCCAGGCTGGTGTCCCAGCGGTTCGGGCTGACGCGGGCGGTGAGGAGCACGAAGAGGCGTTTCTCGCGCGCCAGGTTTAGCAGATGGAACAGCGTCTTCTCGTCATAGCCCGCACGGTCGGCGTCCTCCACCACGATCGAGGAGCCCGAGACCAGCCTGTCCAGCAAGGCGATCCCGAGATGGGCCGGATCGAGCGCCACGGCGCCCGAGCGCCCCTGCCACACGCGCACGAGATGGGTCTTGCCGCTCGCGGGCGGCCCGATCAGAAGTTGCACCGGGGCCTGCCAATCGGGCCAGGCATCGACCAGCTTCACCACGGCGACATTGCAATCGCTGACGAGGAAATCTTCCGCGCCGAGGGCGGCCCGATGCGGCAAGTCGAAGGTGAGCTGGTCGACGCTCACGACGCCCTGACCCCTGAGCGCGGCGCGTCGGCCCCGCGCGCCTTACGGCGGTTCGGCCGCGGGGCGGGAGCCGGCTCGTAGCGCGCCATGTGCCGGAGCCACGCCCAGAAATACGCGAAGGCCGACAGGATGGTGAGGGTCCCCGTCACCCAGATCAGAACCCAGACGAGAGTGTCGAGGCCGAGACCGAGCCCAAGCTCGGCCAGGACCACGCCGGCCAGCGCGATCTGCGAACACGTATTCGCCTTGCTGATAAGCAGCGGCTTCACGTTGATCGGTCGCGACATCATCCAGGCGAGGAGCACCGCGCCCACAATGAGAATGTCGCGGCTCACCACGGCGATGACCAGCCACACCGGCAGGTGTCCGGCGAGTCCCAGGGTCACATAGATGGTGACGAGCAAGGCCTTGTCGGCGATGGGGTCGAGATAGGCGCCAAGCTCCGTGTTCCACCCATAGCGCTTGGCGAGGTAGCCGTCCGCCGCGTCGGACAGCCCGGCGAGCACGAACACCATGAACGCCGCAAACATCTCTTGATCGATGATCAGCCACACCAAGAGCGGCACAGCGATGATCCGCGCGAGCGTGAGCGTGTTTGGGATGTTCACCGGCGCTTCTCCCAAAGCCCGGCGCGAACCGGGCTTTTCGCGAACCTTAGCAGAGTCCGCGTGCGAAACGGCCAGGTTCGGCGTGCCTCCGGCCTATTGGGAGCGCAGCACAAGCGTGCCATTCCTCTCATCCAGCGCAAATCCGTTCTGCCCGAGCGCCGCCTGAAGGCTATCGAGGGAGCCTGCGAAATCAAACGTCACCGCGGCGGCGCGGGCCGACATGGAATTGACCTCCAACGTGTTGAGGCCGGCGATCTGGGTCAGGCGGGATCGAATCTCCTGCCAATCCCTTAGCCCAGAGAATTCAACCAAGGCGACAACATTACGCGGCACCTCTTGGGGCGATCCCGAGCCCGGATCAGCAACCATAGGCGGCGATCCCTCCCGATAGGCGGCCTCCCCCGAAGGTGGCAGCGCACCGCCCTCCTGCGTCGTCTTCCAACGGCTTTCCAAGGCCGCAAAGGCGGCGCTTGCGGCAGCCCCCGCCTTGCTTGCGGGATAGGTCTCGTCGAAGGCGACAGCACCGACGGCGTCCTCGCCGGCGAGCCGCACTCTGAGATTGCCGTCCGTCTTCTCGCCCACGGCGATCACGAGGCCGCCATAGCCGTATGCACTGCGGAGCGCGGCATAGGCGTCCGGATCGCCGGACAGGGCCGCCTTGACGGTGCTTGCGTCGAGATCGGCGCGCGGGCGAACGAGCGTCGCAGGCGTAATGCTGTTGGCGAGATCCAGGCTCTCCCAGGCTTTTCCCCAGCCATCGGCAGCGCCATCCGTCACTCTATCGCCGGATAACATCACCGGCAGGATGGAGATGGACGGTGCCTGGTCCTCGCGCATGGGTATGGCGTAATCGGCAAAGAATTGCCGCACCGAGTATGGATTGAAGCGCACATCGAGCAGGCCGATATAGCGCGTGGTCGAGGTCTGCTCTTTACGCACGGCCACGCCCGTGACCAGCTCTTGGACCTCGTCGCGGGAGAACTCCGGCAGTTGCGGCTGGACGCTCAAGGGCACCAGCCGGCCGATCAGGACCTTCATGGCCTGCATCTCAGCCTGGGCCATGCCGTTGGTCCGCGCCGCCACCGCGTTCTTGGCGGTGGTATCCACCGAGATCTTGGCGACATCGTACAGGCTGCCCGCGGCCGCTTCGTTTGTGGTCTGCCCCAGCGCCGCCACGCCGAGCAGCGCAAAGAGACTCAACTTCACAGTAAACGGTGCCAAGCGCCTGAAACGCATGTCTAACTTTGCCGCCATTATCAGTCTCGCGCCCTGACCTGGGGGCGTTTCCTCCTAAACCCTTGGAATATGGCGGGCTCGGGACCTTTCCGCCTTGACGGCCCTCGCCCGGCACGATTGTTATGCCAAATCTTTCGAACTTGCACCCCGAGTGGCCCGGTGCCCCCCAAATCCCAAGCTCCAGAAACGCAAGACGCGGCGAAAGACGCCAAGCCTTTGACCTATCGCGACGCCGGCGTCGACATCGATGCCGGCAATGCGCTGGTGAAGGCGATCGGACCGCTGGCCGCCAAAACCATGCGTGCGGGCGTGCTGGGCGGCATCGGAGGCTTCGGGGGCTTGTTCGACCTCAAGGCCTGCGGCTTCCAGGACCCGCTGCTCGTGGCCGCCACTGACGGCGTCGGCACCAAGCTCAAGCTCGCCATCGAGACCGGGTTGCATGAGGGGATTGGCATCGATCTCGTGGCCATGAACGTCAACGACCTGATCGTCCAAGGCGCCGAGCCCCTGTTCTTCCTCGACTACTTCGCCACCGGAAAGCTCGAAGTGGGTGTGGCCGCGACCGTTGTCGCCTCCATCGCGGAAGGCTGCGCCGAAGCCGGCTGCGCCCTGATCGGCGGCGAGACTGCCGAGATGCCCGGGCTGTACGAGGCGGGCGATTACGACTTGGCAGGCTTCGCCGTCGGCGCGGTGGAACGCGATGCGCTCCTGCCACGCGGCGATCTCGCCGAAGGCGACGTGCTGATCGGCCTCCCCTCCTCCGGCGTTCACGCCAACGGTTTTTCGCTGGTGCGCCGTGTCGTCGCCGAGAGCGGTCTCGATTGGGACGATCCCGCGCCCTTCGCGCCGGAGATGCCGCTGGGCCGCGCGCTCCTCACCCCGACGCGCATCTATGTGCGCCAGCTCCTCGAGACGCTTCGCGCAACGGGCGCCGTGAAGGCGCTCTGCCACATCACCGGCGGCGGGTTGATCGACAATCTGCCGCGCATTCTTCCCGACTCGCTGACAGCCGCTATCGACCTGCGCGCGTCGCCTCTGCCTCCCGTGTTCGAATGGTTACAGGCCGAGGCGCGGCTCGACGCCCATGAGATGTACCGCACCTTCAATTGCGGGATCGGCATGGTGGTGGTGACATCGCCCGCCGATGTTGATCGCGTGTGCAAAAGCCTTGGGGCGGAAGCCGTAGTGATCGGCGCGCTTCAGTCCCGCGACGGAGGTGAACCCGTGCGCCTCGACGGGAAAGCGTCATGAGCGCGAAGAAGCGCGTCGGCGTTCTCATCTCGGGGCGCGGCAGCAACCTCCAAGCCCTGATAGACGCGGCAAGAGCGCCCGACTATCCGGCCGAGATCGCGCTTGTGATCTCCAACGTGCCGGACGTCCAGGGGCTCGAGCGCGCGGAACAGGCGGGCATTGCCACAACCGTGGTCAATCACCGGGATTTCCCCACGCGTCAGGCCTTCGAAGCCGTGCTTGACGAAGCGCTCACCGGCGCCGGGGTGGAACTCCTGTGCAATGCGGGCTTCATGCGTCTTCTCACCGAGAGCTTCGTTTCAAGCTGGCTCAACCGGCACCTCAACATCCACCCCTCGCTGCTGCCGGCTTTCCAGGGTCTGCACACCCACACGCGCGTGCTCGAGGCGGGCGCCACGATCACGGGCTGCACCGTCCATTTCGTGCGTGCGGCCGTGGACAACGGCCCTATCGTGGCCCAGGCCGCCGTGCCGGTTCACCCTGAAGACACCGAGGACACCCTGGCCGCCCGCGTCCTTCAGGCCGAGCATAGGCTCTACCCTCACGCGCTCCGCCTGGTCGCCTCGGGCCAGGTGCACGTGGAAGGCGAACATGTGGTCGGAATGCCACAGGCCGAGGGCCAAACTGCCCTCTTTTCGCCTCCGCTTCCCGGCACGTTTTGATTGAAACCGTTAACGGCGTAAAATTGCGGATTGGACGGCGGACCTTGATACGCCTCAATATGCGGCGCTTGCGCCCATGGACAATGCTGACAGCCGGATGCTAGGAACGAAGACTATTCGGGATCATCTTCGCAGTTGCTTCTCGCGGCCCACCAGCGCGGCCGTGAGCGCTGCCAGAGATCGTTTCCTGACCTGGCGGCGCGGCCCCGGGTCCCATCCGGCACCCAAGGCCCAACGACCAGGCGCAGGGGGAAGGCATCAATGGCGGACATGACGGTCGCCTACTCTCCGTCACACGGGCTCGGCGAAGAGCAAAGCGTTTGGTTCAAGCTCACACCGCTTCTGAACCAGGAGAACCCCATGCAGGTTCTCATGGCGCTGAGCGACAAATATAACGGCGTCATCCCGATCAATCTGAAGAACCAGCGCATCGTGCTCCTGAGCGAGCCGGCGCATGCCGAGCGCGTGCTGGTGTCCAACGCCGACAATTACACGAAGTATTTCGACGGGCTCCGGCCCATCTTCGGCCGCAGCATGATCACCATTGATGGGGCGTTGTGGCAGAAGATCCGCACGCCTCAGCAGGCGGCGTTCCACCCGAACATGTTCGAGGAGTACTTCCCCTATTTGATGTCGGCCATCGACTCCAAGATGGAGCGCTGGGCGAAGTTCGCCGCGACGGGCGAAACCATCGAGATGGTGGAAGAGACCTGGACGCTTGCCGCCGAGATGGTGTGCAAGGCGCTGTTCGACCGCGAGATGCCGTTCAACCCGCATTTCGTGTTCAAGCAGGTCAAGACCTACACCGACGTGATGAACCACAAGTCCATCCGCCTGAAGAACGTGCGCGGCGAGCTTGTGGAGATGACCGGCGAGGATACCGCCAAGGCGATGGAGATCTGGCACTCGGTCCCCGACATGGTCATGGGAGCAAATATCCTCGAGCATCGCGAGAAGACCCTGCTCACCATGCTGCAGCAGGCCGAAGCCGATCCGGAGTTCCCGGAGTTCGACCACCGCCAGGTCATCGACGAGATGAAGCAGTATCTCTGGGCCGGCACCGAGACCACGGCGCTGACACTCGCCTGGTCACTCTATCTTCTGTCGCAGCACCCCGAAGCCATGGAGCGCATCCGCCAAGAGGCGCGCAATGTCTGCGGCGATGCCGATCCGCAATGGAACCAAGTGCAGCAGCTCGCGTATACGCGACAGGTGATCCAGGAAACCATGCGCCTGTTCCCGCCGATCTGGGCGCTGATCCGAATCGCGGCCGGCGACGACGACATCCAGGGCCACAAGATCAAGGCGGGCGACAAGGTGGTGATTCTCTCCTACATCGCTCATCACAGCCCGAAATATTGGGACGATCCGGAGAAGTTCGAACCGGAGCGCTTCGCGCCGGAGCGCGCCAAGAAGCGGGTCAAATATTCCTACCTGCCGTTCGCGGCCGGCAAGCGTTCCTGCATCGGCGGCGCGCTGTCGCAGATCGAGAACACGCTGGCGCTGGTTCAGCTCCTGCGCCGCTTCACGCCGGAATATGTCGGGCCGAACCCGGCGAAGATCCACGCCACGGTGACGCTGTGCCCGAAGGGCGGCCTTCCCTTCCGCATCCGCGCGCTCAGCTAGCGCGGCTCAATCGATATCTCGGGTTTTGCGTTCCGGCTCGTCCGTCGTGGCCGCGCCCGGACCGCCGTCCGTCCCCGCCGGCGGCTCATCCTCAAGGTCGGGGAACCCGGCGCGCAAATAGGCGACGATCTGGAAGATCTGCTCTGGCGAGAGCCGGTTCTTGAATGCGGGCATGGCAGTGCCGAACTGCTTGCCGCCCTCGGCGATGCTCCACAGCAAATACTGATCGACCGCGACCGGCTGCTGAACCATGTAGGCGAGGAGCGCCGGCGAGGGCTTCAGAGAATAGGCGAGATCTCCGTTGCCGAGCCCCATGACGCCATGACATTTCTGACAATGTGCGTGGTAGAGCGGGCCGCCTTCGGCGATGGCGCGCACCGTGTAGCCGACCGTGTTCTCCGCCGCCGAGTATTGGTGCGGAATGTCGCCATTCACAAAGGTGGAGAAGCGCAGCATGCGCTGCTGCTGCTCAGGGTCGAGGTTCCGTAAGCTCCAACCAATCGTGGGCTCTCCTTGGGCGGGAGCCTCCTTGGGGCTGCCGTTCGCCTCAGACGGCACATCCTGTGCGCGGGCGACGTTAGAGGGCGCATAGAGCAACCCACACAGAATGAGGACGATAGGGAGCGTGCGCGGCATGGCGGCTTCCTTTGGCTGGTCTCAGCCGAGCCTCATACATCGCTCTCACGGCGAGACCATGCATTGCCGCAGATCAAAGAAAGGGCGAATGGGCCCTACCCCACGATCTCGCTTTTCTTGAAGCAGAGCCCGATCTCGCGCTTGGCGCTTTCAGGGCTATCGGAGCCGTGCACGGAGTTCCGCTGCATGTTGACGCCGAAATCCTTGCGGATGGTCCCGGGCTCCGCGTCCACCGGATTGGTCCTGCCCATCACCGCGCGATTGCGGGCGATGGCGTCCTCGCCCTCCAGCACTTGGAGCACGATCGGGCCGGAGGTCATGAACTGGATCAGGCCCTTATAGAAGTCCTGGCCCTTGTGCATCTCGTAAAAGGCTTGCGCGTCCTTCTTCTTCCACCACACGCGCTTTTGCGCGATGACCCGCAGGCCGGCGCCTTCCAGCCGCGCGATGATCAGCCCGGAGATGTTACGCTCGGTGGCGTCGGGCTTGATAATCGAGAGCGTACGTTCGCTGGCCATGCCTAAGTCCTTCTAGTCTTTAGACTCTTTGCGGGGCTTATAGCTGCAAGGCATGACAGCCACAAGGCGATCAAGGTAAACTAGGTTGCCACTGTTGGGGACGCCGAAGCGGGACCGCCGCAGCGCGTAGGAGGGGTATGCCGATGCTCTATGCCACTTTCAAGGTCATTCTGACGAGCGTTCTCGTGGTCGCAGTCTCCGAGGCCGCCAAGCGCAGCGCCCTTGTAGGCGCCATCATCGCTTCGGTCCCGCTCGTCTCGGTGCTCGCCATGATCTGGCTCTATGTCGATACGGGCGATACCGAGAAGATCGCGCGCCTGGCCTCGGGCATTTTTTGGTTGGTGCTCCCTTCGCTCCTGCTCTTCTTAAGTCTGCCGCTGCTGCTCCGCGCCGGCGTCGACTTCTACGCGAGTCTCGCCACCTCGATCGTGCTTACGGTCGCGGCTTATTTCGCCATGATCTATAGCTTGCGGCTTGCCGGTATCGAGATCTAACAGGACTCACGCTTTCTGCTGCCAGCGCCCGTCTCCGTCCTGCTGCCAATAGCTCACGGCAAAGCCCTTCTCCTTCGCCGACGCCCAGGCCTGTCGCGCCCGCCCCACGGCGTCCGCGTCGCGGCCGTCGAACATATGAACCACACGGATGTAGCCGCTTGCGTCCTCCAACGCCGCGCCGTCAACCAGGAAACGCACCGCCGCCTCGTTTGGATTTTCCTCGTCGTCGGTAAGATAAATCGGCTGGGCGTGAGGCGTGCCGTCGCTCGCCGCCCCGTGCGGCAGGAAGCTGTCCTCACGAAAGGTCCACAGCAACGTGTTCAGCGCCTCGACCCGCTCTCTGCTCGCCGCCTGCACGGCCGCGCGCCAGCCTCGCTCCAAGGACCGCTCCAGCAGCGTCGGCAGCACCTGCTCCAGCGAGCGGTTCTCCAGGTGATAGAAATAGACTTCCGTCTCGCCGCTCATTCCGCGCCTGCCTTCGCATAAGGGTTCTTGCCCTTACGCAGGTTGAAGCGGATCGGCACGCCCGGCAGGTCGAACGTTTCGCGCAAGCCGTTCACCAGATAGCGCACGTAAGACTCCGGCAGTGCCTTGGGCATCGAGCAAAACGCAACGAAGGTCGGCGGCCGGGCATTCGCTTGCGTCATGTAGCGGATCTTGATGCGGCGCCCAGAGGGGGCTGGTGGCGGATGCGCGTCGACGGCGGCGCCGAGCCAGTCGTTCAGAGCGTGCGTCGGCAGGCGCTTGTTCCACACCTCGTCCGCCGCGAGCACCGCGTCCATGAGCTTGTCGACACCCTTGCCGCTCTTGGCCGAAACCGTCACCAGCGAGACGCCTTTAACCTGCGGCAGGAGCCGCTGACACATCTCGCGCAGCTCTGCCAGACGCTGCTGGCGCTCGCGCACGAGATCCCATTTGTTGACGGCAATGACGAGCGCCCGGCCCTCCTGAGCGATGAGGTTGGCGATCTGCAAGTCCTGCTTTTCGAAAGGCTGCTCCGCGTCGAGCAGCAATACCACCACCTCGGCGAACCGGATCGCTCTCAGCGTGTCGCCGACCGAGAGCGTCTCGGCCTTGCCTTCGACCCGTGCCTTGCGCCGCAAGCCCGCCGTGTCGAACACGCGCAGCGGTCTACCCTTCCACTCGATCTCCGAAGCGATTGCATCGCGCGTAATGCCTGCTTCGGGCCCGGTGATCATGCGTTCCTCACCGAGCAGCGCATTGACCAGCGTGGACTTGCCGACATTCGGCCGTCCGACAACGGCCAGTCGCAACTTGAAAGTCCGCTCGTCCGTTTCCTCCGCCCGAGACTCCGTCTCGCCGCGCGCCTCAACGGCGTGCCCGATGGCGTCGATCACCTCGCCGATACCGAGACCATGCTCGGCGGAGATCGCCAAGGGCTCGCCGAGACCGAGCGAAAACGCCTCGTAAAAGCCGGCTTCCGCCGCGCGGCCCTCCGACTTGTTGGCGGCCAGGACCACGGGCTTGCCCGCGCTCCGCACCAGATCGCCGAAGATCTCATCGGCAGCGGTCACGCCCGTGCGCGCGTCGATCAGGAACAGTACGAGATCGGCTTGAGCGACGGCCGCTTCGGTCTGCTGGCGCATGCGCGCGGTGAGCCCTTCATCGCCGGATTCGAGACCGGCCGTGTCGACGAGCGTGACGGTGCAGGCGTCCAGTTCAACTTCGGTCTCGCGGCGGTCGCGCGTAAGCCCCGGCTGGTCGTCGACGAGAGCCAGCCGCCTGCCCGCAAGCCGGTTGAACAGCGTGGACTTGCCGACATTCGGCCGACCAACAATGGCGACAGTAAAGGACATGGACCCGTTTTCGAGATGCGCGGAGCGAAAGGCCAGACCGAGCCGGCGGCAGAATCAGTTGAGGGCGATCAGATCGGCATCGTCGGACAGGATATACATCCGGCCGCCGGCCACAACGGGCGTCACAAAGACGTCCGTATCGAGGTCAACCTTGCTGCTGATCTGTCCGCCCCTGGCATCGACGCCCACAAGCAGGCCCGCGCTGGAAACCACCCAAACCTGGTTTCCGGCAAGCACCGGGCCGCTCCAGCGCGCGGCGTTCGGGAGTTCGGCCACCCAACGCACCTCTCCGTCATTGCGGCCGAGCGCCATGAGCCGGTTGGACACGTCCACCACGAACACCGCATCGCCCGCGACCCAAGGCATTTGCGTGCTCGCCACGTTGCGCGTCCAGACCCGCGCGCCCGAGGCAAGCGAGGTGGCGATCATCCTGCCGCCATGACTGACAGCATAGACGACCCCGCGATCGACCACGGGCCGCGCCGGATCGCCGAGAACGCCGGAAGCGCTCTTTTCCGTTGAACGGCTCAGGGAGTCGCGCCATGCCGTTTTACCGCTGCCGGCCTCATAAGCGATGATATCGCCGGCGGGGAACGGGGCCACCACAATGCCGCCAGACACCGCAGGGCTCGCATTGCTCAGAAGCGTTGCGCTCTGTGGCAGGCCGCGCTGCTTCCAAGCTTGCTCGCCCGTGCTGGCACTCAACGCGTAGAGATTATTGTCGGTGGAGACGAAGAAGATCTTGCCCGCCGCCACCGTGGGTGAATTGCGGATCGGCTTGCCGACCGCCTTGGTCCACTGAACGGCGCCACTGGCCGGGTTGATCGCGACCACGGTGCCGTAGCCGGTCGTGGCGTAGAGCGTATTGCCCTCGAGCGCGAGCCCGCCGCCGAAGCCTTCGCTGCTCTTCTCGTTCTCGGGCGTGAGGCTGGTCGACCAGACTTTCGCGCCGCTCGAGGTAGAAAAAGCCGACACGTCACCCGCGGCGTCCAGCGTGAACACCTTGCCTCCAGCCACGAGAGGTACCGCGCTCAGCCGACCGCTCGACGAAGACCCCGTGCCGGCATCCGCGGTCCAGACTTTGCGTAAGCCGCCCTGAAGCGCCAAATGACCGAGACTGTTGGAGGGCACACCGCCTGGCTGCGTCCAAGACGCGTTGACGCTGGCCGGGGGCAAAGAGACGGGCTTCGCCGTGATCTGGCCGGCGCCGAGCTCGCCCGGATCGGTAATAACGGCGATTCGCTCGCCAGGGAGCCGCTCCTCATCCTCGGAGAACGGATTCTTGATCGACGAGAGCGGCCCGCCACAGCCGGAAAAGACCAAGGCGACCGCAACGACAAGAAGCCCTGCGCTGAGAAGGCGACTGCCTGTTCTCCGTTCTTTATCCCGGCCCAATTTTCGAGCCCCGCTGCTTCGCAACTAATTGGTCGTGGAACTGCTCTGCGCCGGCGCGCTGCTCACAATGAGTGCAAGCATCATATTGGCACGGTCGCGCATGTTCGGCGGCGTTCCTTGATCGCCGAGAAGAGCGCTGAACTGCTCCTCGGCTGTACGCATGTTCTTGTGCTGATAAGCCGAAAGGCCAAGCAGCTCCCGGGCCGAGAACCGCCAAGCGGTGTTCCCCTCGATCAGCCCTTTGAGCCGCCGCTCCATCTCGGCGTAGTCGGCCTTATCGAGCCGCAGCGTCGCGGCCTGAAGCGTGGCAAGTCCCTGCAGGATCGGATCGACGCCGCCATCCGTGGCGAGTGCGTCATAGGCGGTGACGGCGTTGTCTGTCTCGCCCGCCTTCGCCTGAGCTGCCGCCAACTGGAACCGGGAAAGCACCCTATAGCCGTACGGACCGTCGTCCGCGAGCGTCTCGAAAGCTTCCGTGGCCTTGGCCGGATCGGACTCGTTCTCGAGGACCATGGCCTGAACGAATTCCGCGCCGGCTCTCTGCGACTCCCGCTCTTTCCAGAAGGACCACCCCTTATATCCGGCGACACCGGCGATCAGAACGGCGGCAAAGACGATGATGTAGACACCGAATCTGTCCCACAGCCTCTTGTACTGGTCGTGGCGGACGGCCTCGTCGACCTCGCGAAAGAAACTGTTGTCGCTCATTGGGCTGCGGGCTCTTCTGATGACAAAGGATCGGCGGCCGGGGCAGACGCAGCCACCCTGACCTCACGCCGTATAGTGAAGGCCCGTTGCTCGCGCAAGGCTCAAGCCCCGGCGCGACCTGGCAAGCGTGGTAAATGCGTTAGCCCTCTAAGGCTAACTGCCTGTCATTTTGGTCTTTTTCGTGGCCCCGTCGTCGTCCTCGAACATCGGATAGGTATAAGCGTCCGACGGGAAGGCACGGGCGCGCACCTCGGTGGAATAGGCCTTCACGGCCCCTTCGATGGCATCGCCGAGATGGGCGTATTCCTTGACGAATTTGGGCACGCGCGGGGAGAGTCCCAGCATGTCCTCGAGCACGAGCACCTGCCCGTCGCATTCGGCCGACGCACCAATGCCGATCGTGGGAATGGCGATCTGCTTGGTGATGCGCGCGGCCAGCAACTCGGCCAAAGCCTCGACCACCACGGCGAAAGCGCCGGCCTCGGCCACGGCCTTGGCATCCTCTTCGAACCGGGCCCATTCGGAACGGTGGCGCCCTTGGGGCTGAAAGCTGCCGATCTGGTTCACCGCCTGCGGCGTGAGCCCGATATGGCTCATTACCGGGATGCCCCGGCTCGTGAGATATTTGATGGTCTCGGCCATATGCACGCCGCCCTCGAGCTTGACCGCGCCGCAGCCGGTCTCCTTGAGGACACGGGCGGCGTTGCGGAACGCGATGGCCGGGCTTTCCTCATAGGAGCCGAAAGGCATATCGACCACGACGAGCGCTTGCTTGGAGCCGCGCACCACAGCTTGCGCATGCATGATCATGAGATCGAGGGGCACAGGCACGGTGGTCTCGTAGCCGTGCATGACCATGCCGAGGGAGTCGCCGACGAGCAGAATGTCCACATGCGGATCGATTATCCGAGCCGTATGAGCATGATAGGCGGTGAGCGCGACAATCGGCTGCCCGCCCTTCCGTTTGGCGATGGCGGGCGCGGTTACGCGTTTGAATTCAAAGCTTTGCGACACGGGCTTCGGCCTCGCACGTTCGAAAACACAGGTTCGGAAACTTATGGGTCCTTATGACAGAAATATGGGGTTTTGTGCAGCGCAAAAACAGAGCGAGTGCGCGTAGATTAATGCGTCACAACCGCCCGTCCGATCAGGAGCGGGTGGAGCCACACCAGGAAGATCACGTAGAACAAGACGCCGAGCACCACGGCGATGAGGTCGTTCCGAACGCCGCCTTTGGCCGCGGTGCCGATCAGCGCGGTGGGCGTCCGCCCCTTGAGCGCGATCCGGTCATAGACCGCATAAGCCAGGAACGAGCCGAACAGCAGCATCGAGGCGAGATCGCCATTGGCGATCAGATGGGCCAGCGCCCAGGTCTTGAGCGCCACCAGGAACGGGTGCTTGATCGCGGCCTTGATGCGGCCCGGCACATACGCCGCCACCAGGAAAATAAAGGCCGGCAGCATGAGCACGATGGCCACCCACCGCGTCCAAGCCGGCGGCGACCAGATCTGGATCACCGGGGCTACCGCGAAGCCCCAGACGAGCAGCACGAGCCCCGCCAGCGACAGCACGCCGAAGGCGGCCTTGTAGCCGGTCTCCCCCAGGCGCGCGATCAGCGTGTCGCGCACATGGGGAAAGGTCGGCAGCAGATGAATGCCGAGAAAGACAACGATGCCGGCGATGAGCAAAGCCATGGTTCAGCCCCCATAGTCTCCTTGCGGGCCTCCTGGTCTCGCGAAGAGACGAAAGGCTTTAGTCGGTGACCGGCGGACCGTAGCGGTTCGGGCCGTCCGTGCCCTTGAGAAACCCGAGCTCGACCAGCAACCACAGAGCGCCAATGATGGGAATGAGACCGATCAGCACCCACCAGCCGGACTTGTCACGGTCGTGGAAGCGCTTGATGTAGATGAGGATGGCCGGGATTAGAATGATCAGCGACCACAGCCCGCTCAACAGCCCCACCCCGGACTCGGCATCGACCGTGCCGATGGCGGCGTCGATGAGGGAGAGGATAATGCTGACCACCACCGCCGGCAGCACCAGATAAAGCCAGAGCTGCTTCCGGTTCACCCGGCCTTGGGCCGACAGATAGAACTGCTTGTAATCCATGATTGAGCCCCCCTTCCCGAGAATCGAGCGCGCGACATTATCACGGGGCAAGAGCGGAAGCATCATGGGGAAGGCCGGAAGCGATGCGCCGCGCGGGCGCCACTCACCGGCAGATCGGCAAGGGCCGCGACGGACCCGGCGGATGCGCTTTGCGATATTTGTCGATGATCGGCTCGAGCGTTTCCTTCGGCCAGAATTTCGGCGCGCCGATCGCCCGCAAGCAGGCGGCGTTCCAGTAGAGCCCGGCGCGCGCCGGCGACTTGCCGGCCTTCACCGCGGCGGCGACCGCGTCGATGTCGCTTGATTCAGGGTAGATGTAGACCGTCGTCGGCCTGTCCTTGATGATCTCGAAGATCTTCTCGGAGTCCGCCGGCGTCCAGCTGGTGCAGCCATTGCTGCGCCCGGCGCTGTAATCCAGCAACGACCCGTAGGCGACGTAGCCCTCCTCGTTCGCGTAAGGGTCTTTAGGATCCTTCGCCCGGCACATGTTCCGCAGGAGCACGGCCGGGTGTCCGCCGATGGCGCGTTCCCGGGCGTTGGCCGTATCGCCCTCCCCCTCGAACTGCAGGAAAGAGCGCAGCAGCGGCACGCGCTTGCCGCCCGTGCGGTAATAGCCCTTGAACGAGGTGCGCGTCTCGGCCGTCCAATAGGCGCCGCCGGTCGTGAGCTTCGAGCCTTCCGCGTTGCTGAAATTCTTGGCGCATTGCTGCCCGTTCGCATAATTGGCCAGGCCGCGCAGATTGCTGCCGTTGCCGTAACCCGACGAGACCGCGCGGAACGACCGGTCGGCCTCGCAGATGATGTAGAACCGGCGGCCGCGCTGATTGCTCACGATGCTGGGCCGCGTGGCGTCCATGGCGAAGTAGCAGGCATTCTTGGCCTTCCCTTCGCGCACCTTCTCCAGATAGAGCCCCCGCGCGCGCCGCAACACCACTTCGCTAATCTTTCCTTCGCCATCGCCCACATGCGCCCGCAGCCAAGGCGGAATGTCGGACGCTTGCTCGGCGGCGGACGCCCGGGGGACGACCGGCACGAGCGCGGCGAGCGCGGCGAGCGCGAGGCCAAGGATGGCAAGACACAGAGCTGTCAAACGCACCGGCTCAAATCTCCTGTGGAAGGGTCTGCCATCGGTCGATGTTGGATTGCCCGTCCGAGGCTTATGCGCCCCGCCCCACGCAGATCGTCGGAAAATTTGTTGTCATATCTTAGGCGATTCCTCCGGCCCGCTCACGCCAAGCGGACGGCCTCCGCCCGACCGACCGCTGGCGCGACGACCTCTATTCTGTCCGTGAGGATGCCCCCGGAATAGCCCTCCGGCAGCCGCACCAAAACTTCTCTCGTGTCCCGTGTCGATGCGGAAACAGATGGGATGTGCCATAAGCGAGCAAGCGAGTTCGGCGCTAAGGCGCGGCATGGGTTCTGCTGCAGGGAAGAGACGCTGGAACGGCAGCTAAAATGGTAGAGATCGCCTTAGTTTGCGACGAACCATAGCTCCTGGTAGAATAGCTAGTCGGACCGGGTCTTTACCTACTCGCGCGTATAACCCGGATGCCATGGCCAGCAGAGCCTACCAAGCTTTTCGGCGCGCCGCGGCGCTCACGATGAGGTCGACCGCTTCGGCTAATTCGGAACGCGCTTATGGCGCTGCATTGGCGGCCCTACTAGCGGCCCTGCTTACCGCCTCCGCCGCGGCAGCCGCAGAGGTCCGTATCCGGGGTTCTACGACCGTGGCCTATGGTCTGCTTGTGCCCGAGAAAGATCGAATTGAAAAGTTGACCGGCGTGGCGCTGGACATTCTGCCCAGTAGCACCTCGCACGGGCTTTCCGACCTGATCGAAGGGCGAGGCGACATCGCCATGCAGGCTGAATCGCTGAAAACGCTTGCCGCCGCCCTGAACGCGGCGAGGCCGGGTTACGTACAGGTATCAGACTTCAGCGATAAGCTCATCGGCAAGGCCCAGGTTAGGTTCATCGTCAATCCGAAGAATCCAGTTCGCCGACTGTCCCGTGAGCAACTGGGTGCACTATTCTCAGGAGAAATCAAAAACTGGGCTGAACTCGGCGGCAACAATCAGCCGGTTCTCCTCGTCGGTGAACCGACGAGCACACCGCACAGGCTCATTCGAGAGGCGCTCAACATCACTTATTCCTCCGATATGCGCGCCGTCCAAAACACCAATCAGACGGCCATCATCGTTGCACAAGCGCCGGGTGCAATAAGCTACCTCTCTGATCTCCACACGCCCCAACCTGGCAGTGTTTCATCCATCGAAACTGACTTGAAACTCACGCTGCCACTCCATCTCGTCACGCGGCATGATGCACCACCGGACGTCCGGCGCGTTGTAGAGGCGGCGGCATCGCTGTGGCGCAATGAATAGTCTCCTCCGCCTTAGATCGCCGCGAAGTCTGGTCACCAAGTTCTGGATCGTCCTCGCGGCAGCGACGATCCCGGGTCTTGTCGTAGCCCTGATCCTCGGGATCACGCTAACGACGGTCGTGCGTCATGCGGAGCACGACTTTGAAAGCGCACTCTCAACCGCCGAGCACCTTGCGCACATACGCCTGGCACTTGAGAAGGAATACAGTCTCGTCGTCCGTCTCCCGGCCGAGCTCGATCAATCCCGGATTGAAGAGACTGCGCGAAAGCTTGCTTCAGTAAGCGTCCAAATCGACGACGAGATTGCGCATCTTGCTTCGGACGATTTGGCACACGGCGCCGCCTCTGAGACAGCACACCATTCTGCCTCGGCTCACCTCGCAGCGCCCGAAACCGTCACGGAACTCTTGGCCGTCCATAAGCAAATGAAAGAAACGGCCGCGCAGATTGTCGAGGCGGCGGAAGCCTTTGCGCAGACGACAGCCCTAGAGTTGGCGACTGGCCCCTACGAGGAACAGAGCCTCACCATGGCGGCGCTGCTCGACGCGGTAGGATCGAATGTCGACGATGTTGCAATGACATCACGAGCCCATTTGCGTAGAAGCGCGCGCATAGCCTCGATTCTGACTCCGCTTGGCATCGCAGGAGCTCTCATCCTCGTTGCGTTCGGTGGCTGGATGATGCGCCGACAGCTTCTAAGCCCCCTGCTGCGCCTCACTGATCATGTCTGGCGTATTAGAAGAGGCGGGCTTGCCGAGATCAATGATGACACTGGTATCTCGTCTCGATCGGATGAGATCGGAAAGCTAGCCAGCGAGTTCAATGACCTCATGCGGGAGTTGGAGGCGGCGCGACGCCAACTGATTGCGAACTCCGAGGCGGAGGTTCAAAAGCAGGTCGATTTGTTGGAGACGGCCCTGACCCACATGTCTCAAGGCTTGTCGATGTTCGATGCCGACGGCCGCCTCATCGTCGCGAACAAGCAGTACGCCGAAGTCTACGGCATAGCGCCCGGGGTAATACGTCCAGGGATGACGCTGCAAGAGATTCGGGCGCTGCGGGTTGCCGCCGGTAGCTATTATGGAGACGCCGATTTCTATGTTGAAAGCGCGAAGGGCCTGACCGGCGAGATCCAGCCGTCAGACACGATAATCGAACACTGCAATGGCAGGGTCATCAGTGAAGTGCGGCGTCCACGGGCCGGGGGTGGTTGGGTCACCACTCACGAAGATGTAACCGAGCGCAAGCGCGTCGAGGACAGAATCGCCCATATGGCTCGTCACGACGCTCTGACCAACCTTCCAAATCGCACTCTGCTCCGCGAGAACCTGACACAGGCGCTCAAGCGAACGTCACGGGGTGAATGTGTGACGGTCCTATGCCTCGATCTCGACCGGTTCAAGGAAGTGAACGATACCTTCGGTCACCCAATTGGTGACGCGTTGCTGCGATCCGTGACGGGGCGTTTGGTCGGCTGCGTTCGCGAGATCGATACTGTTTCACGTCTCAGCGGCGATGAGTTTGCCATCGTTCATGCCGGGCCAAAGAAGGACGTGAACGCCGGGGCACTGGCTCAACGTGTAATAGAGTGCATGGAGCGGCCTTACGAGATCGACGGTCATCACGTCATGATCGGCGTGAGCGTTGGTGTGGCGGTCGCACCTCAGGATGGCCGAACGCCGGATGAGCTGCTGAAGAAGGCGGACTTGGCTCTCTATCGGGCAAAGACGGATGGGCGTGGCGTCGTGCGGTTCTTCGAACCGGAAATGGATACACGTGTCCGCTTGAGGCGCAGGCTTCAGCAAGATTTGTGCAGAGCGGTTGTCGCCCGCGAGTTCGAATTGCTCTATCAACCGATGGTCAACTTGCAAAGTGAGGAGGTCACCGGGTTCGAAGCTCTGCTACGCTGGAATCACCCCGAACTCGGGACAATCTCGCCGAATGAGTTCATCTCCGTCGCCGAGGACCTTGGCGTGATGGTGCGGTTGGGCGAATGGGTTCTCCGGCAGGCGTGCCGGCAAGCGGCCACTTGGCCAAGGAATGTCCGAGTTGCCGTCAATATCTCGGCAATGCAGTTCCGTTCCTCCGGCCTTGTTGCGGTCATCAAGCGCGCATTGGATCGCGCGGGCATTTCTCCGCATCAGCTGGAGATAGAAATCACCGAGTCCGTGCTCTTGCGCAACACGGAGGCGATCCTGGCCACCCTGCATGAACTGCGAAAGCTGGGAGTCCGCGTATCGCTCGATGATTTCGGCACAGGCTACTCGTCTATGAGCTATCTGGTCACTTTTCCGTTCGACAAGATCAAGATCGATCAATCGTTCATCCACGACTTGTCCAACCGCGAGGATTGCGCCGCGATCGTGCGCGCGGTGACGAGTCTCGGCCAGATCCTTCACATGACCACGACGGCGGAAGGTGTAGAGACTGCTGATGAACTCGAGCAGGTCAAAGCGGCAGGATGCACCGAGGCTCAGGGGTTTTTCTTCGGCGGACCTGTGCCAGCCGATAAGGTTGAGACGCTGATCAAGGTGGGCAGGCGGAATGCCGCCGCCTAAAAGGTCTGCTGGAGCGAGGCACATCCCGGCGAGGATAGGCCGACAACTACCGTCGTGATAAGAAGAGAACCAGTTTGCAGATCCCTTCTTTAGGGCCCGGTCGGTCAACTTAACGCAATATATGGTCCGCACCTGGCACGGTACGGAAGCGCCACCCGGCCGAGAAGGAAGGCCGCTTGCGGCTCCAAAGCGGACTCTGGTAAGCCGTGCACGAGCGTGTTTATGAGTTCACGCCCCTAAGACGACACAAGCCGCCCCCGAAGGGACGGCTCTCATTTGTCGAAGCGCGTTTAGTCGCGAGGACTACTCGGCCTGGATTTTCGACACGGCGGTCTTGCCGCTGCGGTTGTCAACTTCGGTCTCGAAAGAGACCTTCTGGCCCTCGGACAGCCCGCTCATGCCAGCGCGCTCCAGCGCGGTCGCGTGAACGAACACGTCTTTGCTGCCATCTTCCGGCTCGATGAAACCGAAGCCCTTTTGGTCGTTGTAGAATTTCACAGTGCCCTTGATCATAAGGGGTCGTCCTTTCGCTGCAGTCGTTTGCTGTGGAACTTAAGGCCGCATTTGAGGCGCGATCCGAAGCTTGCTCGTCGATGTTTGGAGGATCTGAACGCGCGCCTGCCAATAAGTGAAGGCGAAACGGCCATATTTGTCCGGCCAAATGTCGATGCCACCTAAATAAGTGGCAAGAATATCTTCCACAAGGCTTATTTCGTCCAGGGTTCCCTGGGGAAAAGAGCTTCGAGGGGTGCCGTGCGTAAGGCAGGGACGGGCCCCACCGCTAAGCATGAGATTGAAGCGCCGCGCTAAGCCTCACGGTCTCTTGCAGATCGGCAAGGGCCCGGACGATGTCGGCGGCGGGTTGGCCTTCTTGTAGGCCGCGAGCGCCGGCTCGAGGCTCTCCCGCGGCCAGAAATTCGGCGCGCCGATCTCCTTCAGGCAGGACGCGTTCCAATAGACGCCCGCGCGCGCCGGCGATTGGCCGGACTTCACCGCGCGCGAAACGGCCACGATGTCGCTCGCCTCGGGATAGATATAGACCGTGGTCGGCTTGTTCTCCGCCAAGGCCAAAATCTTGTCGGAGACCGACATGGGCCAGCTGGTGCAGCCATTGCTGCGCCCGTCGCCATAGTCGATCAGCTTGCCGTAGGGCACGTAGCCGTCCTTGTCCGCGTGAGGACTGTTCGGAAACTTCATCCGGCAGATCCACGACACGATCACCCCCGGATGGCCGCCGATGGCGCGCTCCCGCGCGTTCGCGGTGACCCCCTCGCCCTCGAACTGCAGGAACGAGCGCATCAGAGGCTGATACGACCCGGAGGCGTTGTAATAGCCCTTGAAGGACGTCCTGATCTCGGCCGTGACATAGCCGCCGCCGGTGGTGAGCTTGGAGTCCTCCGCATTGGAGAAGTTCTTGGCGCAGCGGACATCGTTCGAGAAATTCGCGATGCCCGGCAGGTTGCGGCCGCTGCCGTGGCCGGACGGCACCGCGCGGAACGTCCTGTCCGCCTCGCAGATCGCATAGAACCGACGGCCCTGACCTGCGGGCCGCGTGGCGTCGAAGGCGAAATAGCAGGGATTTTGGACCGCGCCTTCGCGGACCTTTTGCAGGTGGAAGCCGCGCGCGCGCTGGAGCACGACGGCCGAGATCTGCCCGTCGCCGTCGCCGATATGCGCCTGGAGCCACGCTGGGACGCCGGGAGGGCCCGGGGGCACGGGCTTGGCCGGCGGCGAGACGAGCCACGGCAGCTCCTCCGCTCGAGCCTGGGAGGCCCCGGGCAGAGCGGCGAAAATTACCAAGCCGGCAATGGCGAGCAGGAGAGAGGTCACCCGCATAGGATCGAATCTCCTAATCGATCCGATTTCGGGCGCCCCACGCGCAAAAGCCCTCGCGGGCGCCCTTCGGCCTCGATCATCCGGAAAATTATTGTCTAATCTGAGACGTTAGGCCGGAGTGCTTAATCGGAAATAAACGGGGGGCTGACGGGGGAGTCTCTTGCGCAAATTGCCATTGGTGCTCGCAGCTTCGGCCGCGGCGATCGGCGCGATCTACATCTTCAACGCGTCGTGGCGCGCCGCCGCGCCGAGCGATCCCAAGATCGGTTTGATCGCACATCGCGGCATTCACCAGACCTTTAGCCGCGAGGGCCTCGATAACGAGACGTGCACGGCCGAACGCATCGATCCGCCGGTGCACGACTACCTCGAGAATAGCGTGCGCTCCATGCAAGCCGCCTTCGCGGCCGGGGCCGACATCGTCGAGCTCGACGTCCACCCAACGACGGACGGGCATTTCGCCGTCATGCACGATTGGACTCTCGACTGCCGAACCGAAGGAACCGGAGAAACGCGCAAGCATGATCTCGCCTATCTGAAGACGCTCGACATCGGTCACGGCTACACCGCCGATGGCGGCAAGACGCTTCCCTTTCGCGGAAAGGGCGTCGGGCAAATGCCGGAGCTGGGCGAAGTCCTCGCCGCCATGCCCGAGGGCCGTTTCCTCGTGAACTTCAAGAGCCGCGAGGCGCGTGAAGGCGACATGCTGGCAGACCAGATCGCCAAGCACCCCGATTGGCGGAGCGCCGTGTGGGGCGCCTATGGCGGGGACGAGCCGACGGCGCGCGCGGCAGAGCGAATAAGCGGTCTCAACGTGTGGTCGCGCGGACAGCTGAAGAGTTGTCTCGTACAGTACATCGCCGCCGGTTGGACGGGGTTCATGCCGGGCGCCTGCCGCAACACAAAGGTGATGATCCCGATCAACGTCGCGCCATGGCTCTGGGGTTGGCCGGACCTGTTGCTCGAACGGTTTCGCGACGCGGGCAGTGAAGTCATCTTGCTCGGCCCATATGGCGCGGGCGATCCCGGTACCGCCGGCATCGACACATTGGACGACCTCGCGAAGGTGCCGCCGCAATTCACAGGCTATCTCTGGACCAACAAGATCGAACGCATCGGTCCCGCCGTGCGGGACAAGCCGGACCACGGGCGATCCGCTCGAATTCGGTGACCCGCGCCCCTAATCGATGGGGCCTACTCCCACGCGATGGTGCGGGGGCGCTTGGAAGTGATGCCGCGCAGCTCGTTGCCCATGCGCCGCGCCGGCTGCTAAACAGCCCGCATGCTCGCGCCCATCGTGATCCTTGTCGACGCCGACGCCTGTCCTGTAAAAGATGAGGTCTTCCGGGTCGCCGCCCGCTACGGCGTGAAGACCATCGTCGTCTCGAACGCTTACATCATGTTGCCGAAGGACGAGACCATCGAGCGGGTGATCGTCGATCAGGGCCTCGACGTTGCCGATGATTGGATCGCGGAGCGGGCCCGCCCCGGCGTGATCGTGGTGACAAACGACGTGCCCCTCGCCCATCGCGCCGTCACCGCGAAGGCCGAGGCCATCGCGCCGAACGGCAAAGCCTTCACCGACGCTTCCATAGGCATGACCCTCGCCGTGCGCGATCTGATGACCGATTTGCGCTCGGCGGGCGAGACCACGGGCGGCCCGCGCCCATTCTCGAAGGCGGACCGTTCGGCCTTCCTTCAGGCCCTCGACGGGGCGATCGTGCGTCTCAAGCGGGCCGGTCACCCGACCGGGCAGCCGGAGACGTGATGGCCACGGCCTGAACTCTGCGGGTTTTTGCAGCGGGGATAAGTTCGTCTCATCATGTCCGCCAAGTGCCAGAAGCGGACTCGGGTAGGGTTTCCGTCACGTCAGCGTCTGACAGAAGGGCATTGACCTACGTCAAGGTCCCAAAGGCGGCCCCGCGGTCAACATGCTGGGTCGTATCAGCGGGAACTGTTCGGAAGTACAGCCGCATTGTGGATTTCCGACGCCATTGATACCGTTCGCCCAGGCTCTGGAGGAGCCACCCTCCGGTCTCGCGCAAGAGACCAACCCTGATCCCCACATCGCTACCCTGCTCAACAAGCGGCGCTGCAAGCAGGCGGCGCTGCAAGCATGCGCCGGGCCGTGACCACTAACCAAACAAGCTGCCATCGGGAGGAGTCTATGAATCACTACCGTACGACGCTCTTAGTCGCGCTTTCTATTCTTGTCGTGTCGGTCGGCGTTGCCGAGGCCACAGGCAAGCGCAAATGCGCCGAGGACTATCGCCGCTTCTGCAGCCAATGGGGTCTCGAAACCCGCGGCCTGCAGAACTGCATGCGCCGCCATGGCGACTATCTCTCCAAGCGCTGCGTCAAGGGCCTGATCCAGGCCGGCGCGGTCTCCCAAGCCGAAGTCAACCGCCGCCGAGCAGCGATCGGACGTTAGGCGCGCCGTTCCTTATCCGCGTGATCACTTCGGGAGAGTAAGCGTGGCAACCAGACGACAGTTCCTGGCTAGCGTCCCCGCAGCGGCCGCCGCATTCGCCGTCGCGGATAGGCTCCTCTTCGATGCCGCACCCGCCCGCGCGCAGCAGATCGACCCGCTGCAAGGGCACTTCCATCCCAAAGGCAAGGCGCCATCGAAGTTCACGCTGGAGGTATTGAAGAAGGCGAAGGCGACGTTGCCCCTCGGCGATACGAGGGATTTCGAGGAGCAGAAGAAGGGCTTCATCGCTCCGATGAAGCCCCTCAAGATCATGGCCGACGCCGGGCATGTCGCCTGGGACATGGAACGTTTCCAGTTTCTCGACGAACGGGACGAGTTCGAGAGCATCCATGCCTCGCTGTTGCGACAGTCCAAGCTGAACAACAATTACGGGCTCTACGAGGTCGTGCCGGGCATCTATCAGGTGCGCGGCCTCGATCTCTCAGACATCTCGTTCGTCCGAGGCAAGACCGGTTGGATCGTGTTCGATCCCCTGGTCACGACCGAGGTGGTTCGGGCGGCATGGAACTTGTTCCAGGATCACGTCGGCGAGGGACTACCCGTCTCTGCCGTGATCTATTCGCATACGCACGGCGACCATTGGGGCGGCGTGCGCGGCATCGTCGATGAAGCAGACGTGCGATCGGGAAAAGTCCCCGTCATCGCGCCGGTCGACTTCATGGAGTTCACAGTCTCCGAGAACGTCTATGCCGGGAACGCGATGAACCGGCGCCTGTTCTATCAATACGGATTGCTTCTGCCCGCGAGCCCGCACGGCTATGTCGGCCAGGGGCTCGGCCAAGCGGTCTCCGCCGGAGCCACTGGCCTGATCGCGCCGACAAAGTATGTCGAGAAGGACATCGAGGAGTTCGAGGTCGACGGCGTCAGGATGGTGTTCCAGAACACGCCGAACACCGAGGCGCCGCGGGAGATGAACACCTATATCCCGGACATGAAGGCGCTGTGGATGGCGGAGAACGTCATCGCTTCCCTGCACAACATCTATACGCTGCGGGGCGCGCCGGTCCGCGATCCGTTGCGCTGGTCGAAATATATCGCCGACGCGCTCTACCGCTTCGGCGTCGAGGCGGAGGTCATGTTCGCGTCGCATCACTGGCCGCGCTGGGGCAACGAGCGCGTTCAGGAAGTGTTACGCGGTCAGCGTGATCTCTACGCCCACATGAACAACCAGGTCCTGCATCTCGCCAATCAGGGCGTGACCATCAACGAGATCCACAACGTCTATGAGCTTCCGAAAGGCCTGCAGGAGAAGTGGTTCTGCCGCGGCTACCACGGCTCCGCGCAGCACAACAGCCGTGGCGTGATCCAGCGCTATCTCGGCTTCTGGGACTGCAACCCGACAACCCTCATTCCGCTATCGCCGCGCGATTCCGCGCCGCTCTACGTCGAGCTGATGGGCGGCGCCGACAAGATCATGGCGCGCGGCCGCGAACTGCATGACGAAGGGAAATATCTGCTCGCCTCGGAGATCGTGGACAAGCTGGTGCAGGCCGAACCGGACAACGCAGCCGCGAAGGATCTGCTGGCCGACATCTTCGAGCAGCTCGGCTATCAGCAGGAGAATCCCGGCTTGCGAAACAGCTTCCTGGCGGCCGCCTACGAGCTCCGCTCAGGCATTCCCGAAGGCGAGACCGCGGATTCCAGCAGCCCCGACGTGATCCGGGCCATGTCCACGGAACTGTTCCTCAACTTTCTCGGAATTCGCATGGACAGCCGGAAAGCGGACGGCATGCGCTTCACGATCAACTTGATCACGCCGGACAACGACGAGAGATTCATCATCGAGCTCGAAAACGCGACGCTCACCAACATCAAGGGCTTCCTGTCCGACAAGCCCGACCTGACCCTCACCATCAATCGCGCCGATCTCGAACAGACGATGATCGGCGCCAAGACCTTGGAGGCCCAGATCGCCGATGGGACAGCCAAGGTCGAAGGGGACGAAAGCATCTTGAAGCAGCTTGCCTCGACCATGGTTGAGTTCGACCCGCGCTTCGAGATCATGCCCGGCACCAAGACCGGAACTCCGCAAGTGGCCGGATATGTCGAGTCGGGAATATTAGGACAGGCTAACCCCTACGAGGCTGTTCCACGCCAGACAATCGCCGAGTAATCACAGCCTGCCTCCGAATTTGCTTAGAGTGTCATTCCTGCGACGGTTCACCTCAGCAGTTGTCTGCTTAGGGTCAGAAGCGGACCTGAGAGCAGGACTCTCCTACTCCCACTCGATGGTGCCGGGGGGCTTGGAGGTGATGTCGTAGACCACGCGGTTGATGCCGCGCACCTCGTTGATGATGCGCCGCGCCGCGTGTCCCAGAAACTCGTGGGAGAAGTCGTAATAGTCGGCCGTCATGCCGTCGGTCGAGGTGACGGCGCGCAGCGCGCAGACGAAATCGTAGGTGCGCGCATCGCCCATGACGCCCACGGTGCGCACGGGCAAGAGCACGGCGAAGGCCTGCCAGATCGTGTCGTAGAGACCGGCTTTGCGGATCTCGTCCAGATAGATGGCGTCGGCCTTGCGCAAGATGTCGAGCTTCTCGGGCGTGATCTCGCCGGGAATGCGGATGGCGAGCCCCGGCCCCGGAAACGGGTGACGCCCGACGAAGGCTTCCGGCAGACCGAGCTCGCGGCCGAGCGCGCGCACCTCGTCCTTGAACAGCGCGCGCAAGGGCTCGACCAGTTTCAGCTTCATGGTCTCCGGCAGGCCGCCGACATTGTGATGCGACTTGATGGTGACGGAAGGACCGCCAGTGGCCGACACGCTCTCGATGACGTCCGGATAGAGCGTACCTTGCGCCAGGAACTCGGCATCCTCGAGCTTTTCGGATTCCTCCTCGAAGACCTCGACGAAGAGGCGCCCGATGATCTTGCGCTTGGCTTCCGGGTCGCTGACGCCTTCGAGCGCGCGCAGGAACCGCTCGCCCGCGTCCACATGCACCAGGGGAATGTTGTAGGCCCCGCGGAACAGATCGACGACTTGGGTGGCCTCGTCCTGGCGCAGGAGGCCGTGATCCACGAAGATGCAGGTGAGCTGATCGCCGATCGCCTCGTGGATCAGGAGCGCGGCTACGGCCGAATCCACGCCGCCGGACAGCCCGCACACCACGCGCCCGTCGCCGACCTGATCGCGGATGCGGGCCACTTCCGCCTCGCGGAACTGCGCCATGCTCCAAGCGCCGTCGCAGCCGGCGATGTCGCGCACGAAATTGGCGATCAGCGCCGCGCCTTTCGGCGTGTGCACCACCTCCGGGTGGAACTGCACGCCGTAGAGCTTGCGCGCATCGTCGGCGATGGCCGCGAAGGGCGCGCCAGTCGAGATGCCCACGGCGCGGAAGCCGGGCGGCAGCTTGGTGACCCGGTCGCCATGGCTCATCCACACTTGCGCGCGCTCGCCCTCTTCGAACACGCCGTGGAACAGCGGCGTCTCGTCGATGATCTTAAGGTCGGCGCGGCCGAACTCGCGCTCGTGGCCGGCCTCGACCTGACCGCCGAGCGCCGCGACCATGGCCTGCTCGCCGTAGCAGATGCCGAGCACGGGCACGCCGGCGCTGAAGATGGCCGACGGCGCACGCGGCGTGCCGGTCTCGTGCACCGAGGCCGGGCCGCCGGAAAGGATGATGGCCTTGGGCAGGACGGGGCCTAAGGCGTCTTCCGCCTTGTCGAAGGGCACGATCTCGGAATAGACGCCCGCCTCGCGCACGCGGCGCGCGATGAGCTGGGTCACCTGGCTGCCGAAATCGACGATCAGCACCCGGTCGTGGGCCGCGTCATGGGCGGGATCTTGCGCCAGATCTTGGGGGTCTTGCGCCGCGGTTTCGTCCGTCTCCGTCATGGCCGGTGGTTATAGCAGCCTGCGCGAGTCGGCAATGGTTCGAGTGGCCCTTCCCCCCTTTCGTCATTCCGGCGCGAGCCGGAATCCAGAGGGCCGAGGCCGAGCGACCGGGCAACTGGATCCCGGCTTTCGCCGGGATGACGCAGGTGCACCGTCCTTGTGCAAGACCAGATGCCGTGCCTAGGCTGACGGTGATGACGATACACGATGACGGCAAGCAGGACGTCGAAAGCAGGCTCCGGTCGCAGATCGCGGCCTATCACGCCACGGGCCTCGCCTATGCCTGCGTGAAGCTCGCTTTGCCTGAGACCATGGGGACCGAGGCCTGGACCGGGGAACGGCTCGCCACGGCGCTCGGCCTCTCGGCCCCGCACCTGAAGCGCACCTTGCGGGGCCTCGTGACTCTCGGCCTGGTCGAGGAACGGGGCAACGCCTTCGCGCTCACGCGAACGGGCCATTCGCTCAAGCCCGGCGCGCCGTCCCACCTGCGCGAGAAGCTGCTGATCGTGGTCGAGCAGTACTGGCAGCCTTGGGCCAATGTCGCTCGCGCGGTGCGCGAGGGCCGGCCCGCCTTCGATCTCGTGTTCGGAGAGACCGTGGGCGACTGGCGCCGCCACCATTCCGACCACGGCGCCGTGTTCGAGTCATACGTGGAGAGCGAGACGTTCACCCACGCCGGCCCCATCGTCGAGGCGCTCGACTTTACGGGTGTCGCCACCGTCGCCGAGATCGGCGGCGGGCACGGCGCGCTGCTCGCCGCGGTGCTTCTGGCGCAACCGCATCTGCACGGCATTCTCATGGATGCGCCCCACAAGCTCTCAGGCGCGCGGGTCTATCTGCACTCCCATGGGCTGACGGAGCGCGTGGCCTTGGCAAAGGGCGACGCCACCGCCGAGGTCGCCGTCGCGGCCGACCTCTATCTGCTGAAAGCCGTGCTCCAGCAGCACGACGACGCCACGGCACAGGCCATCCTGACCAATGTGCGCCGCGCCATGCCGGATGGCGCGCGGCTCGTCGTCATCGAGCGGCTGATGCCCGAGAAGGCGGCGGACGACCCGGCCGCCATCATGCTCGACCTCCACATGATGACGATCACCGGGGGCAAGACACGAACAAGGCCTGAGATGGAGGCGCTGACCGCCGAGGCGGGGCTGGCGATCGCCGGAGTTTCCAAGACCGATGGGGGTCTCGCCATGATCGCGTGCGCCCCACGGTGAATCGTCGTGCCCAGAATCAAAAAGCCCCGGCGTGACCGGGGCTTTCCGACGTTTAGGGTGCTCAGGGGCTTACTCGGCCGGCTGGCAAATCTCCATATCGGCATCCCAGACCATGCCGGCGTCTTCGCAGCTCGCCTGATCGGTGGGCGTGTCCTGCGCGAAGGTGGCGGTGGAGACAAACGGAGCCGAAAGGCCCAATGCAACAAGCATCGCAACCAGAGTCTTCATGGAAGAAAATCCTCAGAGGATCACCGGAAACCGGCCACCGGAACAGCTAGGTCGCCATGGCGGCAAATGCATGGGCGAGCGGCGGCGGAACAGGTACGCTTTGCGGCTGGAATTGGGGCCGGCGCGCCAAGTTTTTCTAGGCGAACGGCCCGCCTAGAAATTTTCAACCCGTTTCGAAACACCGCCGTTCAACCGATTCAAACGAATCGCGAAATCCGTCCGGGACTTAAGCTTTGCGTTGCAGCAGGGCGACGAAGAACCCGTCGGTGCCGTGGCTCAGCGGCGTCATCAAAAGTGTCTCCTCGGAGCGGTCCGCCGAGTCCGGCGCGGCGGCAGGAATCGCCGCCGCCCACGCCGCGCGCCACGGCACTATTGCAAAGTCCGGATGGCGGGTGAGGAAGGCGGTGACCTGCTCGCCGTTCTCCTGGGGCAGCACCGAGCAGGTGATATAGGCGAGCCGCCCGCCCGGCTTGACCAAGGGCGCGCCTTCGTCGAGCACGGCCCGCTGCTCCGCCAGCCGCGCCTCGAGCATGTCCGGCGTGAGCCGCCACTTCGCGTCCGGCCGGCGCCGCCACACGCCGGAACCCGTGCAGGGCGCATCGATCACCACGAGATCCATCTTGCCGTCGAGCGGCTGCAAGCCCGCCGTCTCGCCCGCCGGCAGCACCTGGATGTTGCGCGCGCCCGCCCGCTTCAGCCGCTCGAAGATGGGGCGCAAGCGCATGCGGTCGGTATCGTAGGCGTAGAGCTGGCCGGTGTTTTCCATCTGGGCCGAAAGCGCCAACGTCTTGCCGCCCGCCCCGGCGCACAGATCGATGACCTGCTGGCGCGGGCCCGCACCGCTCATGAGCGCCGCGATCTGCGAGCCCTCGTCCTGAACCTCGTACCAGCCTTTGCCGTGACCCGCTTCCGCCTCCACATGGGGGCTGCGCGCCGGCCCCTCACGCGGCGCGATGCGCACGCCGACCGGCGAATAGGCCGCCGGAGCGGCCTCGAAGCGTGACAAAGATTTCAGGACCTTGTCGGCGCTTGCTTTCAGCGTGTTGACCCTGAGATCGACCGGCGCGCGCGCCGCCAAGGCCGCGCCCTCCTCCACCGCGCGATCGCCGAAAACTTGCGCGAACGCCGCATCGAGCCATTCGGGATAATCGCCGCGCACATGCGCCGGCGCGCCGGCGGGAAGCGCGCGTTTGAGGCCTTCAAGCTCCTCCACGCTCACAGAGGATGGCGCAAACCGGCCGCCGTCGCACAAGCCCGCCACCTCCTCGGGCGTCATGCCCCATTCGGTGGCAAGCGTGCGCAACACGAGCGCGCGCGGGCTGTCCTCGCCCATGGCGGAAGCGGCCGAGGCGCGCTTGCGCAAGCAGTCGAACACGAGATTGCCGATCGCCGCACGGTCGCCGGATCCCGCGAAGCGGTGGCCCACGCCCCAATCCTTCAGCGCCTCGGACGCCGGGCGCTTGCGCTCCGCCATATCGGCCAGCACCTCGATGGCGGCGCTCGCGCGGCCCCCTGGCGTCATGAGAGCGACTGGAAGGCGATGATGCGGCCGCAAATGATGATCCAGATCAGCGCCAGCGCGATGGCCCCGACCAGGAACATCGGCGTGCGGTGTCTGAGATTGTTGCTCGTCACATGGATCGTGGCATGCACGATGCGCGACAGCACGAACATCCACATCAACACATAGACGGTGACGTCGAGCGTCTTGGTGATGAGCGCGAGCAGCACCGCCACGTAGAACAGGACGGGCATCTCCATGGCGTTGTGGAAGGCGTTGCTCACCTGGAGCACGCGCGGCGGCCAGTGGGGCTCGCGCAGCGCGATCTTGTCCCGGCTCACCTCCCCGCGCCGCACGGCGCGGAGCCTCAGGATGATCATCCAGAACAGCAGCACAAAGGTCAGCGCGACCTGCACGAACATTGGCAGCAGAATGGCTTCTAACGACATGGAGCTCCCTTCGCCTGTCGAATTTCGCGGCCGGCGACAGCCGTGCGCCGGGCCCTTATACTCGGTGTGCGGCCTTCTGTAGAGCCGGGGCAACGGAAGATATGTCCACCGCAGAACGACGGCCGCTCTCCACGTACCTGCTCGCCGCTTTATTGGGCCTTATTGGGGCGGTGCTCGGCTTCATCCTGACGGGCTTGGTTGCCGACACGCTGCTCGCAATGAGCGGCATGCCGGACCGCGAAGGCTATCGCGCGATGATCGCCTTCTTTACTTTTGCGCCGTTCGGCGGACTGGTGGGGCTCCTTGGCGGCATTGCGCTCGTCTTGCGCCGGCGGGGGCGCCACCGGGGTCTCGCGCTTGCCGTCCGGACCGCGCTGACTGCTGCCGCCCTTGCCACCGTCGCAGGCCTCAGCGTCTGGGCCTATGTCGTGGCCGAAGACGATATCCTCGCCAAGAACGGCCCCCCGCCCCAGTTCCATTTCGAGATCGCCCTACCGGAAGACGCCAAGCCGCTGGCAGACGGCGTCGCGGTCGATCTCAACACCGACAAGAACACCATGCCGTCGACCTTTACCATGACCACGGCCGGCGGGCGGCCCGTCATCAAGGGCCAGGTGGACCTCTATTTCCGCACCTCGCGCCGCATCCTCGTTCTGCGCATGCCGGGCGAGCCCGACCGCCTGTTCCTCCTCGGGCTTGCGGCGAATCCGGCTGGGACGCAGGATTTCAGCGCCTGGCGGCGGGTCGACGAGATCGCCGACGGGCCTGACGGCGCGCTGCGAAAGGGCAAGGAGACCGACGACTATAGGCTCCGCTACCGGGTCGAGCGCTCCATGTGATTGCCAAAATGCCCTTTAAACATGGATGGATGTTCAATTGACGCACCCCCGGGAGCCCTTCTAAACCTACCCCCAACAGCAAAGTTCCCCGCGTTCCCAAGGAGGTTTTCCATGCGCTTGCGCGCTTTCGCCCCCATCTCCGCCGGCCTGCTGGCCGCCGCGCTGGCCTTCGCCAGCCTGCCCGCCGCGGCCGAAGACAAGCCGATGGATCCCTGCTTCGACGGCACGCTGACCGTGAAGGAGGTTCTCGACGCCTGCGAGGCGTTTATCGCCAAGGGCCACGACGACAAGAAGCTCTTGATCCGCGCCCATAGCGTGCGTGCGCTTGGCTTCTCGGCCACAGGCCAGCTCGACGCGGCGCTCGATGAGATGAGCGCGGCCGTCGCCATCGATCCCAAGCGCGCCAACAGCTATTTCATGCGCGCGGCCGGCTACGACGCCAGCAAAGACTACGACAAGGCCATCGCCGATCTCGACACGGCCATCGGGCTCAATGACGGGGACGCCGACTATTATCTCCTGCGCGGCCTCGTCTACGGCAACAAGGCCGACTACGACAAAGCGCTCAGCGACTTGAACAAAAAGATCGAGCTCGATCCAAAAGCCATCAATGGCTATTCGAGCCGCGCGGAGCTCTATCGAAAGCGCAAGGAATACGACCTGTCGATCGCCGACTACACCAAAGTCATTGAGTTCGATCCCGAAACCGCCAAGGGCTATGTGGATCGCGGCTGGGTCTACGTGCTGAACGACGATCTCGACGAGGCAGGCTCCGACTTCGACACGGCTCTCAAGATCCAAAACACCAACGCGCTCGCGCTCGTCGGCCGTGGCGTCGTGAAGAGCCGCACCGGCGAGCCCACCGACGGCAGCGCCGATCTCCGCATGGCCGAGCGGCTCGAGCCCGGCATCTTCGAGGAGGTCCGCAAGCTCGGCGTGAAGTAGTCTCGCGGCTCTATTACTGATTTCGTCATGGCCGGGCTTGTCCCGGCCATCCAATGATGACTCTGCACAGCCATCGCAGTCGGAGGCGATCGCGCCGCCCTATTGGATGCCCGGCACAAGGCCGGGCATGACGATGTCTTTTGGAGCGAGGCGCTACGTCTCGCGCGGGTAGTTGGGCGATTCCCGGGTGATGGTCACGTCGTGGACGTGGCTTTCGCGGAAGGCGGCCGACGAGATGCGGATGAACTTGGCGCGCTCCTGGAAGTCGGGAATGGTGCGGGAGCCGGTATAGCCCATGGAGGCGCGCAAGCCCCCGATGAGCTGGTGGAGCACGCTGCCCGCGGGCCCCTTATAGGGCACCTGCCCCTCGATGCCTTCCGGCACGAGCTTGAGCGTATCCTTGATCTCCTGCTGGAAGTAACGGTCGGCGGAACCGCGCGCCATGGCGCTGATCGACCCCATGCCGCGATAGGCCTTGTACGAGCGGCCTTGGTACAGAAACACCTCGCCCGGGCTCTCGTCGGTGCCGGCCAGCAGCGAGCCCAGCATCACGCAGTCGGCGCCTGCGGCGAGTGCCTTGGCCAGATCGCCCGAATAGCGGATGCCGCCGTCGGAGATCACCGGCACGTCCGCTTTCTTCGCCACCTCGACGGACTCGAGCAGCGCACTGAACTGCGGCACGCCGACGCCCGCCACGATGCGCGTCGTGCAGATGGAGCCGGGACCGATGCCGACCTTGATGGCATCGGCGCCCGCATCGATCAGCGCGCGCGTGCCCTCGGCCGTGGCGACGTTTCCCGCGACCACCTGCACCGCGTTCGAGTGACGCTTGATGCGCCCGACCTGGTCGAGCACAAGCTGCGAGTGACCATGCGCCGTATCGACCACGATCAGGTCCACACCGGCGTCGATCAGGTGCTCCGCGCGGACAAAGCCTGAATCGCCGACGCTCGTTGCCGCCGCCACGCGCAAGCGCCCCTGCTCGTCTTTGCAGGCATCCGGATGGGCGCGCGCCTTCTCGATGTCCTTCACCGTGATCAGGCCGATGCAGCGATAGTCGTCGTCCACCACGAGCAGCTTCTCGATGCGGTAATGATGGAGCAGGCGCTTGGCCTCCTCCATGTCCACCGTATCCTTGACCGTAATCAGATTCTCCTTGGTCATCAGCTCGGCCACCCGCTGGGCCGGGTTGGTGGCGAAACGCACGTCGCGGTTGGTGAGAATGCCGACCAGCTTGCCGCCCGCCGCGGACTCCACGACCGGGATGCCGGAGATCCGGTAGTCGGCCATCAATTGCAGCGCGTCGGCCAGGGTGGCGTCCGGATCGATGGTGACCGGGTTCACCACCATGCCGGACTCGAACTTCTTCACCTGGGCCACCTGGGCGGCCTGGGCTTCGGCATCCATGTTGCGGTGGACGACGCCGATGCCACCGGCCTGGGCCATGGCGATGGCGAGACCCGCCTCGGTGACCGTGTCCATGGCCGACGACAGGATCGGGATATTGATGGCGATCGACCGGGTGACGCGGGAGGCGACCTTGACCTCGTTGGGCAACACTTCGGACGGCCCCGGACGGATCAGGACGTCGTCGAAGGTCAGCGCCATGGCGCGGTCGGGAAAGCGGGAATGGTCTTGCGAAGACTGCCCGTCGGGCATCGGCCAACCTCTTATGAATTGGGGCCGCCCGCGATTGGTGCGGTGCAAGACGCGGGGACCGGTTGGCGGCTTCCTTTAGCAGCTTGAACCGGGCTTGGGAAGCTGGTGGGGCGCTTTGTCCTCAGTCTCCGCGATGTCCCTCAAGGCCCTGCGCAAGCGGGGCACCGCGAGCGCCACGAAGCTCTGCACCTTGGCCTGCGGCAGCCGGTCCTCCCGATGGATGAGACTGACCGGGAGGCGCTCTGGCTCGAACGCCTCGAGGACCATCCGGAGGGACCCGTCCTTGAATCCCTCCACGGCCTGGTAAGAGAGGACGCGCACGATGCCGAGCCCCGCCTTGGCCGCGTCGATTGCGGCCTCGGCCGTATTGACGATGAGACGCGGGACCACCGTCACCGTTTGCGGTTTCGCCCCATAGAACGACCAGCGGCCCGGTTGCGCGAACGTGGCGAAGCTGATGCAGCGATGGCCCGCGAGGGCCTGCGGCGTCTCCGGCACACCGGCGTCATCAAGATAGGCCGGACTTGCGCAACAGACGTAGCGCACGCTGCCGAGCGCCGTCGCGCGCATGGCGGAATCGGGCAAGTGGCCGATCCTGATGCCGAGATCCAACTCCTCCTCCACGAGATCGACGATCCGGTCCGCCAGAAACATGCGGGCTGACACGCGCGGATAAGCATCGAGATAAGCATGCACCACAGGCTGTACATGGGACCGTCCAAACAGGATCGGCGCAGTGAGCGCCAGCACGCCTTGCGGCTCGGCCTGCTCGCCCGCAAGACGCCGCTCCGCCGCATCGAGATCGGCGAGCACGCGCCGGCAGGTCTCCAGATAGGCCCGGCCCGGCTCCGTCAGCGAGAGCCGCCTTGTGGTCCTGGTGATGAGCCGCACGTCGAGATCGTCCTCGAGTGCCTTCAAGTGCCGGCTTACGGTCGTGAGCGGCATGCTGAGCCGCCGCCCCGCGGCGGACAGGCCTCCGGCGTCGGCGACAGCGACGAAGACACGTATGGCAGCGAGCCGGTCCACCTATTATTCCATTTTCCTGGAGTATCTATTGGGAAATTACCCCATACAGCCGGCATTCGGAATGCCCATATTCGTCACGTCGACGAACACAAGGAGGGAAAGGCATGGGCACCCGCAAGCTGTACGACCTCGAACTGTCGGGGAATTGCTACAAGGTGCGCCTGTTCTGCGCCTTGCTCGGTCGCGAACTCGAAATCGAGCCGATCGACTTCATGGCTGGAGCTCACAAAGCGAGCCCCCTCATCGATATGAACCCTTTCGGCGAGATTCCCGTCTTGGAAGACGGCGAAATCGTCTTGCGGAACTCCCAAGCGATTCTCGTCTACCTCGCCCGTAAATATGGTGGTGAGAGCTGGCTGCCCGCCGACCCGGTCGAGATGGCGCGTGTCGTCAGCTGGCTCATGGTGGCCGAAAGCGAAATCGCACGCGGACCGAATGACGCGCGGCTCCATGATAAATTCGGCTTTCCCCTCGACATCGACAAAGCGCGCGAGAAAGCGGCACGCATCCTCGGAATTTTGGAAGCGCATTTGAGCAAGAACGATTGGCTCGCGCTCGACCGCGCCACCATCGCCGATATCGCGTGCATGCCTTACGTCGCGCTCGGCCATGAAGGCGGCGTCCCGCTCGATGGCTACCCTGCGATCCGCGCCTGGATCGGCCGTATCGAAGCGCTCCCAGGCTTCATCGCCATGCCTGGACTGGAGAGGACCGCATGAGCACCTGGATGGACCTTGCCTTCTCGCCCGCCGTGAAGGCCGCGCAGACCCGCCGCGGCTCGCGGCAGAACTATGCGCGGCTGGAGGAGAAAGGCTCGGCGCGAACGGCGATCGATGCCGGCCTTGCCGCGTTCATCGCCGAGCAGCGGTCTTTCTATTTGGCGACCGCGAGCCGGGACGGCCAACCCTACATCCAGCACCGCGGCGGACCGCCGGGCGTCTTGCATGTGCTCGATGACAACACGCTCGCCTTCGCCGACTTTTCCGGCAACCGGCAATATATCTCGACCGGCAATCTCGAAGAAAACCCGCGCGCGATGCTCTTTCTCATGGATTACCGCAATCGCCGGCGGGTGAAGATCTGGGGCCGCGCGCGCGTCGTCGAGAACGACCCGGCGCTGATCGAAAGCCTCATGCCGGCGGACTATACGGCACGCGGCGAGGCCGCAATTCTGTTCACGGTCGAAGCCTGGGACGTGAATTGTCCGCAACACATTCCGCAAATGGTGTTCGCCGATGATGTCGCCGCGCTCGAAGAGCGCATCGCGGCCCTCGAGAACGAGAATAAGCGCTTGCGCGAGGCCGCCGCCGCCGGGCCGTAACCGGCATTACTCGGCTGCCGCGCCCGGCCTGAAGAGCCAGCCGAGCACCGCCGCCGCCACGAGCGCGCCCGCGATCTCGGCCACGAGGAAGCCGGGGACGTCGGCCGGCGCGATTCCCGAGAATGTGTCGCTGAGCGCCCGCGCGATGGTCACCGCCGGGTTGGCGAAGGAGGTGGACGAGGTGAACCAATAGGCGCTCGTGATGTAGAGACCGACGGCCGGCGCGATCGCCGCCATATTGAAGCGGACGCAGCCGAGAATGGTGGCGATCAAGCCGAACGTGGCGATGAACTCGCCGGCCCACTGACCGACACCGGTGCGGGCGGTCTGCGAAACTTGCAGCGGCTCGAGGTCGAACATCAGATGGGCCACGATCGCGCCGAGGCAGCCGCCGACGATCTGCACCGCGATGTAAGCGAGCGTGTCGGTACGGGACAGTGCCCCGCGCAGCCACATCACGAGACTCACCGCCGGATTGAAATGGGCGCCCGAGACCGAGACGAAGATGGTGATAATGACGAACAGCACCGCGCCGGTCGGCAGCGTGTTGCACAGGAGCGCCAGCGCGTCGTTTCCCCCGGCGAGGCTCTCGGCCATGATGCCGGAGCCCACGACCGCCATCACCAGAAAGAACGTGCCGAGCGCCTCGGCCGCGAGCCGCCGCGTCAGATCGAAGTGCATTCGTCCCCCACCGTCTTTTGTCATTGCCCGGCTTCACCGGGCAATCTAGTAATCACGAAGAACAGTGTTTACTGGATGCCCGCCTGCGCGGGCATGACAATTTTACGACGACTATCAGCAGCAACTCGATTTGGTGTTTTCTCCTTGCGCCGGCGCCGTCTCGTTGAACGGCAGCGAGGTGCCGCAGCCGTCGAAAATCCCATAATGGGTCGAGAAATCGCCGACGAAATCGAAATAGGAATGGAACCGCGTGTCAGCCAGCATGCGCCAGGTGTTGCCGCACACCGGAAACACTTTGCCGCGCTCGATGACGTGATGGCCGTCGAGCTCGAAGGCCTGGTCCTGCTCGGGCACGCCGCCGCGATAGACGACCGCCTGGCCGTAATCCTCGCACGCGCTTTCCAGCCCATCGAGCTTGAACAGCCGGTAGGTCGCGGAGAAGAACCGCGCCTGGCCGAGCTTCCGGCGCATGGCCTCGTTCTCGATCGCGATGGGCCGCGAGGTGACGAGACGCGGATCGAGAAAGCCAGCCTGCTTCGCCATGGGCAGAAAGTCGTTCCAGTAAAGCGCGCCGCCCAGGCATTCGCCGTAGAGCAGCGGATCGGCGCGCACCGCTTCCGGCAGACGCCGGTCGCAATAAACGTCGGCGAAATAGATCTCGCCCCCCGGCTTCAGGAGGCGATGGGCGCCGCGCAGCACCGCGAGCTTGTCGACGCAGAGATTGATGACGCAGTTGGACACCACGACGTCGAAGCTGCCGGGCTCGAGATCGAGTTCGTCGAGCTTCTCGAGATAGCCTTTGAGGAAACGGACATTCGGCTCGGCGTAGCCGAATTGCCGCATATGCCAGTCTTTGTGCGTCTCGGCGGTGGCGAGTTGCTCGTCGGTCATGTCGACGCCGACCACGCTGCCCTTCGCGCCGACCAGCTGGGAGATCAGATAGACGTCGCGCCCCGAACCGGAGCCGAGGTCGAGCACGTTGCAGCCCTTGAGCGCCGCGGGAATGACGATGCCGCAGCCGTAATATTTGGAGCGCACCTCCTCATGCACGTTGGCGATGGCGGCTTCGAGATAGCCCGGCACGCCCCCGCCGTCGCAGCAGGCCGAGGTCTGCAAGTCCTTCGAGCCTTTGAGAACCTTGCCGTAATACTCCTTCACCACCTCGACATTCATGGCGCCGCTCCCTGTCCGCCTTCACCCAACGCGCACGCGCACATTAGCAAGTCCTGCGGCGCTTCGGCAGCACGCACGAACGCACAGTCCCGTGAACCTGGCGTGCCAGCCTACTGCTCCCCCTGCAAGGGGTCCGATCGATAGCGGTTTGACCCCCACCCGACGCGCGATGCGCGCCGACCTCCCCCTTTCAGGGGGAGGGAAAGAGGCATGCCGCTACCCAGAGGCGCCGCGAAACCCGGTCGCCAGCACATAAACTTCCGCCGAATCCTGCCGGCTCGCCTTGGGCTTGATGTGCTGGACCTTGGCGAAACCTTGCTTGAGCCGCGTGACCAAGTCCTGGCCGGCGCCCCCTTGCAGCACCTTGGCGAGATAGACACCGCCGGGCTTGAGCAGATCCTCGGCGATGTCGAGCGCGGCCTCGGCCAGCGCGATGACCCGCAAATGATCGGTCTGGCGATGCCCGGTCGAGGACGCCGCCATGTCCGACAGCACCAGATCGGCCTGCGCGCCCGCCAGCGCGTCGCGGAGCATACCGGGTGCTTCCGCGTCGGTGATGTCGGCGTGCAGGAAGGTGACGCCGGGCACGGGTTCGATGTCGGTGAGGTCGGCGGCGACGACCCTGCCCTTCCCGTCCACGGCCTTGACGCGATCAGCCGCCACCTGGCTCCAGCCCCCGGGCGCGGCGCCGAGATCGATCACCACGGCGCCGGGCTTCATGAGGCCATGCTTGTCGTCGATCTCGATAAGCTTGAAGGCGGCGCGGCTGCGATACCCCTGGCGCTTCGCCTCCTCCACGTAAGGATCGTTCAACTGCCGCTGCAGCCAGCGCGTGGACGCAAGCTTGCGCCCTTTCGCGGTCTTGACGCGCACGGTCAGCCCGCGCCGGCCAGAAGGCTTGCGGGGCCCGTCTTTCGTTGGCCTTACCATGAGTTAATCACGCCCTATCGCCGCACGGCCTTGACCCGGGCGGCCCCGCCGCCCCATGTCCACCGCATCCTTCCTCTAACACCTGCCACATGCCCCGCTATTTCGTCACCCTGATCGTTGCGGTCGCCTTGTTCATGGAAACCATGGACTCGACCATCATCGCCACGTCGCTGCCCGCGATCGCGGCCGATCTGGGCGAGGACCCCATCGCGCTCAAGCTAGCGCTGACATCGTATCTGCTGTCGCTCGCCGTGTTCATCCCGGTGAGCGGCTGGATGGCCGACCGCTTCGGCGCGCGCACCGTGTTCCGCGCCGCCATCGTCGTGTTCACGCTCGGCTCCGCGGCCTGCGGCTTCGCTCAAGGTCTCGGCGACTTCGTTCTGTTCCGCATCATTCAAGGCATGGGCGGCGCCATGATGGTGCCCGTGGGCCGGCTCGTGATCTTGCGCTCCGTGCCCAAGGCCGAGCTGATCTCGGCGCTTGCCTGGCTGACCGTCCCGGCGCTGATGGGCCCGGTGATCGGCCCGCCGCTTGGCGGCTTCATCTCCACCGTATTCGACTGGCGCTGGATCTTCTGGATCAATATCCCCATCGGCCTGCTCGGCATCTATCTCGCCACGCGCTTCGTCGAGAACTTCCGCGAGGAGGAGGTGCCGCCGCTCGACATCAAAGGCTTCTTTCTGTCGGGCATCGGCCTCGGCGGTCTCGCCTTTGGCTTCACCGTGATCGGCCAGCCGCTTTTCTCCGCGCCCGTCGTGGCGGCCATGCTTGTCACCGGCGCGGTCGCCTTGACGCTTTATGTGCGCCATGCGCTGCGTGTCCCCGCGCCGCTCCTCGATCTGCGGCTTCTGAAGATCGACACGTTCTTTGCCAGCGTCGCCGGCGGCTTTCTCTTTCGTCTCGGGATCGGCGCGGCGCCTTTCCTGCTGCCGCTCTACTTCCAGCTCGGCTTCGGCATGACCGCGCTCCAATCGGGTCTTCTCACCTTCGCCACGGCGGTCGGCGCCATCGCCATGAAAACCACCGCCGCGCCGATCATCCGGCGGATCGGGTTCAAGCAAATCCTGGTCTGGAACGCGGTGCTGACGGCCGCCTTCACGGCCGCCTCCGCCCTGTTCACCGCGGTGACGCCCGCCGCGGTGATCCTCGCCGTACTTTTGGTCGGCGGCTTCTTCAAGTCGCTTCAGTTCACCGCCATCAACTCGATCGCCTATGGCGACATCGAGGAGAAGGACATGAGCAAGGCGACGAGCTTCGCCAGCGTCGCGCAGCAGCTCTCCATGTCCGCCGGCGTCGCCACGGGGGCGCTCGTGCTCGAGATCGAGCGCATGGGCCGGGAGACCCATCACGTCGTGGCGAGCGATTTCCCGCCGGCCTTCCTCATCGTGGGTGCGCTCGCGGCACTTTCGGCGCTCGTCTTCATGCGCCTGCCGAAGCACGCAGGCTCCAGCCTCTCCCGAAAGGCGCACAAGGTGGGCGAGCCGGAACCAACGCCGGAAACCGTTTGAGGTCGAAGATCAGCCGCGGCCGTGATGCGGCTTGTCACCCCCGCCACGGCGGCGGCGGTGCGGCCGGTACTGCTCGCGGCGGTCGTGGCCGTCCTCGGCCATCAATGTGGTGAGGATGCCTTCGCGCAATCCCCGGTCGGCGACGCGCAGGCGCTGGCAGGGCCAAACGCGCAACAGCGCTTCGAGAATGGCGCACCCGGCGAGCACCAGATCGGCGCGCTCATGGCCGATGCAAGGCTGAGCCACCCGCTCCGCGTAGCTCATGGCAATGAGGTCGTTGGATACCCTGCGCACGTCCTCCGCCGTCAGCCAGCAGCCGTCGACCCGCGCGCGCTCGTAATGGGGCAGCTTCAGGTGGATGCCGGAGATCGTGGTCACGGTGCCGGACGTGCCGAGGAAATGCGCCCGGCTCTGCTCGACGCGCTCACTGAATCGGTGCTGCGACTCGAATCCCTTGAGCGCCACCATCACGTCGTCGACCATCGCCTCGTAGTCGCTTTGCGTAACCTCGCGGCCGCCATGACGCTCGGCCAGGCTGACCACGCCGATGGGCAGCGAGGTCCACGCGGCGATGCAGTTCTGCACGCCGGCGCGATCGTGAAGCGAGCGCCGCCACGACCGTCCGAGCTGCTTGAGGTCGAGCCAGATCAACTCGGAGCTGCCGCCCCCGATATCGAACACGAGCGCCCAATCGCAATTGCGGTCGAGCAGCGAAGAGCAGCCCGACACCGCGAGCTTGGCCTCCGTCTCGCGGCCGACGATTTCGAGCTTGAGGCCCGTCTCGTTTGCCACCCGGTCGATGAACTCGGGGCCATTGATGGCGATGCGGCAGGCTTCCGTCGCGATCAGACGCGACCGGGTGACTCCGCGCCGGCGCATCTTGTCGGCGCATACGCGCAAGGCGTCGATCGTGCGCTTCATGGCGGCGTCGGAGAGCTTGCCGCTTGTCAGCACGCCCTCGCCCAGCCGGATGATGCGCGAGAAAGCGTCGATCACGACAAAACCGCGCCGCGACGGCTTGGCGACCAAGAGACGGCAATTATTGGTTCCGAGATCGAGCGCGCCGTAGACCGAATGAGCCGGGCGCGAGGACGCGCCGGTATCCTTGATTCCCTCGGCTGCCCCGGCAGGACTTTCGGCCGGCACGCCTGCAAACGCAGACGCCCCGGTGCGCGCGGCGGCGCTTCCCCCGCTATCGCCGGTTTCGCTCCGCATGGCACTGGCGTCACGCGGAAAGCTGGCAGCCGGGCGGGCAATGCCGCTCGGCCCAGTCACGATGTTCAACCTTTCGCACCGGAGCGGCCGCTATTCTGCCCGGTCGGCGGCTTCGGCGTTGACCTATGTCGCTAATCTAACAAGGTGTTCCGGCAGGTAAAGCCGTTTAACAAAGGCTCGGTCAGACCCCTGAAACCGTTGGCGTGGGGCGCCAATCGGCGACCGTCTTGGAGTCGGCTTCGGCTTCCCAGCGTCCCGGGTGGACCGTCTCGCCGGAGAGCGCGGCAAGGCGCTTCAGATACTCAGGCCGCGGCATCTCGTGAAACCCCATCTGCGCCGTGGTAGGCGTCAGCCATTTGTTGTCGGCGAGCACAAAGCCCCATTTGGCAAGGTGCCAGGCGAGCACCGAAAAGCCGATCTTGGAGGCGTTCGATTCGCGGAAGAACTGGGATTCGATGACGAACACGCGGCCCACGGCCACCCCGTAGCCGCCGCCGGCGAGATCGCCGTCCTTGTTCCACACTTCGAAGGAATGGACATGTCCCTCGTCGAACAGTCTGGCGTAGGCGCGCATGATGCGCGGCGTAATCCAGGTGAGATGCGGACGTCCTTGGCGGCGCCCGGCGCAACCCTTGATCACGTCCTCGAAATTCTGGTCGAAGGTGACCCGGTAGCGGCCCTGGCGCATCATGCTGCGCAGCCGGCTGGAGATGTGAAAGTCATCGAGCGGCACCACCGCGCGATTCACCGGCGAGAACCATTTCACGGGGCCAAAATGACCGTGGGGAAATAGCCCGCTTGCATAAGCATCCATCAGCGTGTGCGGAGACAGGTCGCCGGCGATGCCAACAAGCTCGCACGCGTCGCCGAGCGCGCCGGCATGCGGCAGGTCATGGCTTCCCTGGAAAAGATGGGCGATGCAGGCCCGCGTGAGCGGCACGAGCGCCGCGATGCGCTTCGGTCGCAGCGCCCAGGCCGTGCCGAGCACCCACCGTTCGCAGGTCTCGAGCGGCGTTTCGCGAAACAAGTCCGCGCGCTTGCGATCGATCGCACGTGCCGGTTTCGGTTGGTCGATGGGCGGAAACTCCGCGCGCGTGATGACTCGTTGCTCTGACACTCGTCCCTCTTCGCCGGGGCCGCCGGACCGTTCCCCGACGATAACAGCCCGCCGCGGCCGACCCGGAGCCTCTATCAGAACGGGGTTAACCCAGTCCCTCCGGCTCCCAAGAAACGAAAAGCGGCGCCGCACGTTTCTCCTGTTGAGAGCCAGAAGCAACAAGGAGAGGAGAGCGATTATGACCGACAATCGCCATTCGCCCAAAAAGGCCGAAAATCAAGACCCGTCCCGGGGCAATCTTGGTCAGAAGCAGGCGGAGCGCGAGGAGGCCGCCGACGAGAAGCTCGATCACATGGGCGACAACGACAAGCAGCCCACGAAGAGCCGCAACGAGCAAGACAAGTAGCGATTAGGTCCGGCGCGGCGCGCGGCGGCGATCCCAAAGGCGCTCGTCAAGCACACGACTGACCCGCTCGGCAGGCGGGATGGCCTCGATCTCGCGCGCGAAAGCCCGGTATTCGAACTTGGCGTCGTCGGTTCCCCCGCCATGCAGCAGCGTGTGGCGGTATTCCAGGAGACGCCGCCAGCCCCGCGAGTCCCCGCCGCGCGCCGGCGCCGGAACGCCGGCCGCCATCAGCCGGCGCATCACGGTCTGGGCCGCCTCGGCCTCGTCCTGCCCGGCTCTGACCAGAAGATCGATGATCACCGCGGCCCGCGCGAGCAAGGTCGGGCTTGGCGGCGTGCCGTGCCGCCGGTCCCGCTTCGTCCCGGTCGGTGCGGCGCTGGGTTCAGCACTCGGACCAGGCGCTGAGGCGGCACTGTCCGACTCCCGCCGGGCCAGCCTCCCCTGGAGATCGGCAAGAGGCTGCAGGTCCTCGGGCGCAACGCCGTCCGCCGCGAGCTCCGCGACCACCGCCTGAAGGCATTTGAGGCCGAGCGCCGCCATGTCGCCCGGCTCGTCGGCATGGGTCCGCCGCAGCGCCCTGAGGGCCGCGCCGATACGATCCGCTGATGGCGAACGTGCTTCCATGCCGCGAGTCTAGCCGCAGTCCTTGGAAAATTGGTTACCGACAAAGATTCTTTTGACTTCACCCGCCCGCGCCCGGGTTTCGCCACCACCCTGCGGGTCTTGCCAAGCCCGAGGCCCAGCGGCTAGAAGGAGCCCGAGATCCACGCGTTGCGCCTTGCAAGGCCGCCGCGCAAGATCCACATCCCAAGCGCTGGTGGGGGATCGTCTAACGGTAGGACAGCGGACTCTGACTCCGCCAGTCTAGGTTCGAATCCTAGTCCCCCAGCCACTCTCTCTCCTCATTGCAAGCAGTGTCGGTGCCTCGCCCAGCGTCCGGGCGATGAACTCCGGCTGAATGTTGCATTCAGCGCCGCTTCAAGGCGACTTTTCTAAAACGGGCTTACTCGAAGCAAGCGAAGCGAACCGTCCACGGCGACGGCGCTCCGCAAACCAAACGGAGTAAGCACCATGACCCTCAAGACCCTTCTCATCGTCAGCGCGGCCGCCGTCACCATCACGGCTGCGGCACCCGCCCATGCCGGCTCCTACCTTTCCTTGCAGCAATATGGCTGGGGCAACAGCTTCGGCAGCGCTCAGACCGGCCACAGGAACCGCCTGACCGTTTATCAGGACGGCGCCCGCAACGATGCGATCGGCACGCAAGCCGGCAAGCGCAACCGCGTGGTCATCGGCCAGGACGGCCGCCGGAACGGCGCCAATGCCAGCCAGTACGGCCGCGGCAACATCGCCGGTATCGCCCAGTTCGGCCGCGGTCACACCGCGATGACAAGCCAAGACGGCCATGGCAACGCCGTCGGCGTGATCCAGGCCGGACGCGGCAACCACGCCAACGTGACCCAGATCGGACGCGGCAACGTGTCGGTCATCGTCCAAGACTAACTGCGAATAGAAAGGACTTCAGTCATGTCACGCATCCTGATGACATCGCTTGCCGCGCTGCTGCCCCTCGGATTCGCCTGGGGCGCAGCGGCGGGCGGCGAGCCCCAAGGCGCTTATTCCCAGGGCCCCTCTTGCGATATTCGCGTCGTGCGCGAAGGCGGCAGTCTCGTGCTCGAAGGTCTGGTCTTCGCGCCCATGCCGGCCGCGGGCTCCTACGAGCTCAAGATCTCGCAAGGCGGCCATGCCGGCCAGTCGAGCATCCGCCAAGGCGGCGACTTCGAAGCCGGCCCCGGCGTGGACGCATCGCTCGGCGTCGTTTCCCTGTCCGATCAGGGCGGTTACGCGGCCACGCTGATCGTGCATTGGCACGACGGCGCGCCGGACTGCACGCGCCATGTCGGCACCGGACGCACGCTTTAACCTCACACGCGCATGCAAGGAGACATCCTCATGATCACGACCACACTCAAGGCCGGCCTTGTTGCCGCGGCCCTCGTCATCGCCGCAAGCACACCGGCCTCCGCCGGCAGCTTCACCTTCTCGCTCACGCCCCGCGGCGACAGCGCCGATCTCATTCGCAGCGGGCTCCAGATCTACGGCATGGTCAACGAGGTCCAGGGCAAGAACCACGCGAAGGTGAAGCAGAAGGGGCGGAACAACGCCGCGGCCGTTAAACAGAAAGGCGCCGGCAATTACGGTCTCGTCTATCAGAACGGGAACGCGCACCGGGCCACGCTCGATCAGGGCGGCCGCAACAATGCCCTTGGCGTCTTCCAGTTCGGACGCGCGACGAATGCGAATGTCGTGCAGAGAGGCCGCGGCGATGTCGGTCTCGTCTTCCAAGGCGGCTGGTAAAGGGCGGTTGGTAAGAAGTCTAGAGCAGCGGCACCGCGTAGTTCACGATCGCCCGGAACTGGTCGAGGTCGTCGCTGGGAAGGGTCGGATTGTCGAAGACCTGCCAGTCGATATATTCGACCTCCACGCGAAGCCCCTGGAGCTTGCCGCGATGGGGCTCGTAGACGAAGCGGAGATCGAGCTCCTCCTGGTCGGCGAAGCCTCCATTGGTGGCGAGGTCCGGCGTGCCGCTGCCCTTGCCCCAAGCGGCTTCGAGCCTCACCCCTTCGAGCCCGAGCCGCTCCAAATCGTAGGATAGCCTGACGAGATAGGCCTGCACGTCGGCCTGATCAAAATTGGTCACGACCAGCGCCGTGTAGGATGTGCTGTAACCGAACGGCTTTTGAATGTCCGCCGCGTCGCCGGTCTTCGAGACGGCGCCGGTCAGCACGAAGCCTCGATAGCTCGCCACGATTCGCGCCGAAGCCTGATAGGTCTCGTAAGGGGCACCCGCGATCAGATCCGCGCCGACGGTCCGCTGATCGAGAATGTTGACGCCGGCCCGGACGCTCGGCCCATCGTCGTCGTTGCCGAACGGCAGGAGGTAATCGATCTCGCCATAGGCGGTGTTGAGCGAATCCTTGATCCAATAATTGGAGGCGCCAATGTTCCAGCCGTTGGCGCTGTAGCTGGCGCCCGTGATCAGGACGCCTTCGTCGCTCTCCGCGATGCCGAGCCCTTCGCTGAACGAGATGAAGCCGCCCTGATCCCACGGTTTGTAGCGCGTGAGATAGGAGGCCATGTAGTCGAGACCCGAGCGCCGGTGCTCGGGGGCGAGAACGACGCCCTCGAAAGCCAGAGGGATCATCCTGATGTCGTAGGGATTGATATAGGGCGTGCGCACGAGCTGCCGCCCCGCCGTGATCTCCTGACCTGCCAGGTTGAGACGTCCGTTGATCTGCCCGAGCGTCGTGATTTGATCGCCGTCCGCCGCGAGGTTTTCCGTCTCGCCCGCAAAGGCATTCGCATAGAGAGGCTGCGTCGTGTAGAGCACGCCGCGGAGTTGGAAAACGTCGGCGAGATAGCCTGACTGATACGCGAGCGAGCCGCCGGTGGTGAACGCCTCCGCCCTGTTGAAGCCGAACTGGTCTTCGGCGAACTCGTATGTCCGGCTGTCAGCGTGCAGCTCGGTATCGCGAAAGAAGGCAGGCGCGTTCGGCAGGCGTTGCCGCCTGACCTCCTTGAGCCGTTCGTCGCGATCATCGACGGAGGGCTTTGGTCCGCGCAAATCGGCGCGCGGCTCTATCGGAACCTCGAAGCCCTCGCCGATGGGGCTGTAGGCCTCCTTGGCGCTGGAGGGGATCGGATAGTCGGTGGCGCCCTGGGCCAGGGCACGGGGCGAAAGCCACGCGGCGGACAGGACGAGAGCCAGAGCGGCGCAAACGGCCCTGCCCTTCGTCAACCCCGCCATATTTCCATCCCCCGCCGCACCCGAGGCTAGCCCCCGATCAGGTGGGGGCCACGCTAGCAGATTCTAAAGAAGCTGCGAATCGGCGCACCCCCTCCCCGGCGGGCCTTGGCCACTCCCGCTAAGCCTTTCTGTTTGCTAGTCTGCGCCACGAAATTTCCCCGGCAACCCCGTAAGGTCGATTCATGCTGAAACACACGCGCCGCCGCGCGCTTGGCCTCCTCATCGCCGCTTGCGCCGGCGCACGGCTCCTTGGCTCGGGCCAGCGCGCCTTCGCGCAGGACGAAGAGAACGCGGATGAAGACTCCGAAGCGCCGTCCGAGCCCGAATGCTACGAGTCCAAAAAGTTCGGGCCGTGGATGGCGCAAGCGAGCGACGCCAGCGCCGGCGCAAGCCAGCGCGACCTCGCCCCGATCGACCCGAAGAGCTGCGATCTCGGGCTCGAGTTCCAAGTCAACACGGATTACGACGCCAAGATCTTCGTCCAAGGCAGCACGGAGGGCTCGCTGCCCGAGGAGTTTCTCGTCAAGCCGGAGAACCGCCTCATCGCCAAGAATCCGGCCGGGACCGTCATCGTCGACGAAGCGCTGTGCGGCAACTGCACCGACATCTACGACGACCAGGTGAGCATCGTGCTGCCGCTCGCCACCGCGCCGCTCCTGCGCGATGAGAAATCCATGGAGCTCGTGCTGAAACTGTCGGGCAAGGACGACGACTGCAGCTTCAACATCGACTGCGTGACCATGCGCAAGGCGCTCGACTGGGCGGCGGAACGCCGCGACGCCTTGGCCGAGAAGCAAGAGAACAACGAATGCACCTCGCCCGAGGGCTGCTTCATCACCACGGCCTGCTGCGATGTGCTCGGTCTCGACGACGATTGTTTCGAGTTGCGCACGCTGCGCCGCTACCGCGACGACGTACTGGCCAAGCAGCCGGGCGGCGGCGCCCTGATCGCCCGCTACTATGCGTTGGCGCCGGGCATTCTGGCACGGCTTCGTACTGCCCCGGACGATCCGGCCCGGTCCCTGCTCTCCGTCTATGCCCGCTTCGTCCTGCCCGCGGCGCTCGCCGCAAGGCTCGGCCTCAACGCGCTGGCCTACCGTCTCTATGTGCGGATGCTAAATGAGCTCGCGGGCACAGACATAGCAACGGGCGCGAGAGCCGAAGCCCCGCGCCCATTACAGTGACCCTCAACGGGTTTAGCTGGCCGCCGTGCCATCCTCGAACTGAAGCGGTTCGCCGATAGGCTCAAAAGCCCACACCATGGCGTCGCCTGTGGCATTGCAGAGATAAAGATCCCCGGCCTCGCTCTCCACGAAGATCGCGTAACCGGGATCGGCGCCGAGGCCGTCGGGCCGGCTCGAGAGCACCGTGCCGCCATCTTCCAGGGACGCCACGCAGACCTTCTCGGCCACCGCCTGCGGATCATCCTCGAAGCCGCCATTGGAGGCCGGCGTCAGGCCGATCAGCTCGGGCCCGGTGCCTTCCAATAAATCGGCGGTCATCAGCGAGTACGAATAGACGAAGCCCTCGGCGTCGGCATCGCACATCCAGAGCCTGTCCTCGGCATCGCCGATCCAGACCAGGCTAAAGCCGATCCCGCTCCCGTCGTCGACGGCGCCCAGCGCCTCGACCGGCTGGAACGGGTTGACCGCCGAGCAGGCCTCGATGGCCGCCGCGTGATCGGCAGCGCCGGCCTCGGCATTGGCCGGAGAAACCGCCAATACGGCGAGCGAAAGCGCGGCAATGGCCGAGCCGAGCATCACAGATTTCGTGTTCATGTCTCAAGTCTCCTCAAAAGCATGCCAGGGCGGGATGCCCTTGCCTTGAGGAACAGATGGCGCGCGGGCGCCCGTCGCATTGTGAGGCTCGTCACTCTGCGCCGGGAGCACAGGAAAACCCAAGCCTCGCCCCATTAGTGTCGCCCGCGTGCCCCACTCCCAAACTAAATCGTCATGAGGCGAAAAAAATCGGGAACCCTGACCGGGGTCCGCGCATTTGATCCGCCGGAGCGCCGAAGAAACACAAAGGATCGCGGCGCCCGTTAGACGGGATTTCAACGGGATTTCACTTGCCGGCGCACTCAGGGGCACGAGCGCGCATCGTCACAAGGGGATCGGGGGCGTGGCCGTACGGGTAAGACCCGCACGGGCCAGCGAGGGAGCTTTGCCAAATGACCGGTTCCACCATGCCGTTGGCTGCGCAGTTCAGCAGCCATCCAGTCCACCGCGCCACCGACCTGCTGCGCCAGGCGCTCGATAAACCGCCACAAGCCGCGCCGGACCCGGCCGAGCTCTGGGACGCACCGCTGTTTCGTCTCGACCCGGCACCCATCGAGCTCGCGCGTGGCCCCGTGAGCGTGACCACGCCGAACGATTCGCTGGTCACGCTGCTCGGATTCGCGCCTTTCGAATACGCGCATCTTGAATGTCAGCCCCCTGTCACAGACACCGCCGATGTTGGCGCCGCGAAATCCGGCGACGGCGAAGGGGAGGACATGCTCGACCACGCGGTGCAAGCGCAGCTACAGGGCTTGGTCCAAGCCTTTCACCGGCGGCAGCGCCAGGCGAGCCTGCTCGTCGCCTGCTCGATCGCCGCGGCAATCATTTTCACGCTGGCAGGGCTGCTCCTGCTCTTCGGCACCACCAGCCCGGGACGGGCAGACAAGGCCGCGCCGCAGAGCGAAAAATCATCAACCCGTGACACGCCTCATGCAGCGTCGGCGGCACCGCCCCTCGCCCCGATCCGCGTGAGCGATACGATCGACGCGGGCGCCGACGCGAAGATCATCGTCGCGCGAGCCGCACAGCCGCTGGCTCTCGGCCCTCTCCTACCCCTCGGCGTGGCACGCTATATCTTGCTCCGCGGTCTGCCGGAAGACGCCTCGCTGTCAGCCGGCCGCCGCACCGGCGCAGGCACCTGGATGGTAAAGGGCGAGGACATCGCCGGGCTCACGCTCACATTTGGGGACGGCGCCAGGGGCGACTATCCCACCGAAATCTATCTGCTCGATTCCCAGCATGGTCCTCAGGCGCGCCGGCGCATGATCCTGCGCGTCGATCCGAGCCCGCAAGTCTACGCCGCCGGGCTTGCCCCTGGCTGGCCGACGGCCTTTTTCCAAATGCCGCAAACCCAGGAGCCGGCCGAAGCGGGTGCCGAAGCCGCGGTGGCGCCGATGGACGCGATGCCTCGACAAGGGAGCGCTTCCGGCCTCCCCGCCAGCCCGGAGATGGTCACAGTCCGCCGCCTTCTCACCGACCGCGCGGAGAGCGGACAAGCGGATGCCGCCTACGAGCTCGCGCTGACCTACGATGTCGAAGTTCTAGCCAGGGCCGGGATCGAGACGATCGAGGGCGACATGGTGACGGCGCGCGCCTGGTATATGCGCGCCGCGCAGGCCGGCCATGCGGGTGCGGCCCGCCGTCTCGAGATGATCGCTAGACGACCTGCCGGCGCCTGAGCTCGGTGAGCACCAGCTCGGCCAACACCTCGGGCGTCGTCTCGCTGGTTCTCAGATCGAGCTCCGGCCGCTCGGGCGGCTCGTAGTTTGAGTCGATGCCCGTGAAGTTGCGGATCAGTCCCGCCCGCGCCTTGCGGTAAAGCCCCTTCGGGTCGCGCTCCTCGCAGACCTCCAGCGGCGTATCGACGTAAATCTCGATGAACTCGCCCTCGCCCACCAGCTCGCGCGCCATGTTCCGCTCGGAGCGGAACGGCGAGATGAACGACACCATCACAATGAGACCGGCATCGACGAAGAGCCTGGCCGCTTCCGCCACGCGGCGAATGTTCTCCACGCGGTCGGCGTCGGTAAAGCCGAGATCCTTATTGAGGCCATGACGAACGTTGTCGCCGTCAAGCATATAGGTATGACGCCCCAGGGCGTGGAGCCGCCGCTCCAGCGTGTTGGCGATGGTGGACTTGCCGGAGCCCGACAGGCCGGTGAACCACAACACGCAAGGCCTCTGCCCTTTGAGACCGGCCCGCGCGCCCTTGTCGATGAACAGCTCTTGCCACTGCACGTTGGTCGCGCGGCGCAGGCCGAATTCGATCATGCCCGCCGCCACCGTGGCGTTGGTGAAACGATCGATGAGAATGAAGCTGCCGGTCTCGGCGTTGGCCCCGTAAGGATCGAACACCAGCGGCCTGGTCATGCTGAGATTGCACAAGCCGACCTCGTTCATCTCCAGCGTCTTGCCGGCCACGTGATCGAGATTGTCGACATTGAGTTTGTATTTGAGCGCCGAGACCGTCGCCGTCGTTGTCTGACTGCCACAACGGACCGTGTACGCCCGGCCCGGGAGCATCTCCTCCTCGTCGAACCAGATGAGCTTCGCCGCCACCTGATCGGACGTGGACGGCGCGGCGTCCGGCGACGCGATGACGTCGCCGCGGCTGGCGTCGACCTCCTCGGCGAAGGTCAGCGTGATGGCGTCGCCTTCGGTGGCCTCTTCCAGGTCTCCGTCCGCCGTGACGATGCGAGCCACGTGCACCCGCTTGCCGGAGGGATGAATAACCACCTCGTCGCCCGGTTTGATGCTGCCGCTCGCCACCGTGCCCGCATACCCTCTGAAATCGAGATGCGGGCGGTTCACCCATTGCACCGGAAAACGGAACGGTCCGGCCGCCGCCTCAGGCGTCACATCCACCGTCTCCAGATGCCCCAGCAGCGTGGGACCGTGATACCAGTGCATATGCGCGCTGGGGGCCGTGACATTGTCGCCCTTAAGCGCCGAAACGGGGATCGCGACGATAGAGTCGAAGCCAAGCGGCTCGGCGAAGGAGGCAAAGTCCTCGACGATCGCCTCGAACTTTTCCTGATCGAAATCGATCAGGTCCATCTTGTTGATGGCGACGGCTACTTTCTTGATGCCGAGCAGCGACAAGATGCAGGCGTGGCGCCGGGTTTGAGTGAGCACGCCTTGGCGTGCATCGACGAGCAGCACCGCGAAATCGCAATTAGATGCGCCGGTCGCCATGTTGCGCGTGTACTGCACATGGCCGGGCGTGTCGGCGACGATGAACTTGCGCCGGGGCGTCGCAAAATAGCGGTAAGCCACGTCGATGGTGATGCCTTGTTCGCGCTCGGCCTGGAGTCCGTCGACGAGCAGCGACAGGTCGATCTCCCCGCCGCGCGGCGCGTTCGGACGCTTGGACTCGCGCTCGACGCTCTGAAGCTGGTCCTCGAACACGAGAGCGGAATCGTAAAGCAGCCGGCCGATCAGCGTGCTCTTGCCGTCGTCCACGCTGCCGCAGGTTAAGAACCGCAACAGCCCCCGGTTCTCGTCCGCGACGATCCGGGCGGCGAGCCGCTCGCTGGCGCTTTCCTTGGCGCCGCCGACAACGCTCAATTGCGGCATCAGAAGTAGCCCTCCTGCTTCTTCTTCTCCATCGAGCCGATCTGATCGTGATCGATCACCCGGCCCTGGCGTTCGGAATGCCGCGAGGCGATCAGCTCCTCGATGACCTCGGGCACCGTCGTGGCGTCGGATTCGATGGCGCCCGTGAGCGGATAACAGCCGAGCGTCCGGAAGCGGACCTTGCGCATCTCCGGCGTCTCGCCCTCCTCGATGGGCAGGCGCTCGTCGTCGACCATGATCAGCGTGCCGTCGCGGTCGACCACCGGCCGCTCCTTGGCGAAATAGAGCGGCACCACGGGAATGTCGTCAAGATAGATGTAGGTCCACACGTCGAGCTCGGTCCAGTTCGACAAGGGGAACACCCGCATGCTCTCGCCGGGCTTCACCTTGGTGTTGGCGAGATGCCACAGCTCGGGACGCTGGCGTTTCGGGTCCCAGTTATGCGCGGCGTTGCGGAATGAGAAGATACGCTCCTTGGCGCGGGACTTCTCCTCGTCGCGGCGCGCGCCGCCGAACGCGGCGTCGAAGCCGTGCTTGGCGAAAGACTGCTTCAGCGCTTCGGTCTTCATGATGTCGGTGTGGAGCGCGCTGCCATGCGTAATCGGCGAAATGCCATCGCGCACGCCGTCCTCGTTGATATGCACCCACAGGTCGATGCCGAGCCGCTCCGCCTCCCGGTCGCGGAACGCGATCATCTCCCGGAACTTCCAGGTGGTGTCCACGTGGAGCAGCGGGAACGGCGGTTTGGCCGGATAGAACGCCTTCATGGCGAGATGCAGCAGGACAGAGGAGTCCTTGCCGATGGAGTAGAGCATCACCGGATTGCGGAACTCGGCGACCACCTCGCGCATGATGTGGATGCTCTCCGCTTCGAGCTGACGGAGATAGGAAGACAGGCGCTGCTTCATCACTTCGCACTCGTACTCGTCGATCGGGGGCCCTTGGACGCGGGTTCGGCTTTGTCCAACGCTTTGCCGTTCTGTGCCTTGGCGTGTGTGTCGGCCTTCCGCTTGGCGGCGAGGTAACGATAGGCGCTGACCGGGATCAGGGCGAGATAAGTCACTGACCCGACAGCGAGAGTGAGGGATGGATAGGTCAAAAGCAGGGCAATGAAAAGCGCGGCGAGGACGAAAACCGGCGGCACATACTCCCGGTGGATGCGCTGGCCGATCATTTTTATCGAGAAAGTGGGGACATTCGAGACCATCAGGAGCGCGATCGCCAGGGTATAGATCAGGACGAGCGGGGTCAGGCTCGGCAGATGAAGCCCCAGATCCTGGGCATAAATCGGCAGAAGCAGAATGATCGCCCCGGCCGGCGCCGGCACGCCCACGAAGAAGGCGTTTTGCCAGGCGGGCAGGTCGGTCCGGTCGAGCGACACATTGAAGCGGGCGAGCCGGAGCGCCGAGCAGACCGCGAACACCAGCACCGCGATCCAGCCCAGGCTGCGCAGATCCTCCAGCGCCCAATTGAACATGATGATGGCTGGCGCCACGCCGAAATTGACGAAATCGGCAAGGCTGTCGAGCTCGGCCCCGAAGCGGGACGAGGCTTTCAGCAGACGCGCCACATGGCCGTCAATGCCGTCGAGAAACGCCGCGAACACGAGCGCCGCCACCGCGAGATCCCAGCGGTGCTCGATGCCCATGCGGATTGCGGTCAGACCGGCGCACAGCCCGACAAGCGTGAAGATATTGGGAATGAGCACGCGGATCGGCACCTGGCCGCGGGCGAACACGCGTTGACGCGGCTTGCGGTCGTCCCGTTCCGGATCGAAAGGAGGAAACATGAACTCTTACGCCTTCCCCCGCGTGTCGTCTGCGTATGTCGCGAGCACCGTCTCACCACCAATCGCTGTCTGGCCGATCGCGGCCAGAACGTCGACGCCGGCCGGGAGGTAGAGATCGACGCGGCTGCCGAACCGGATCAAGCCCATGCGCTCGCCCGCCTCCACGCTAGCCCCGTCGTTCACGAAAGTCACGATTCGCCGCGCCACCAACCCTGCGATCAGAACCACACCGATCCTGGCGCCGGACTTGGTCTCGATGACGAAGGCTTGCCGCTCGTTCTCCTCGCTCGCCTTGTCGAGCTCGGCATTGAGAAAGGCGCCAGGGACGTAGGCGCTGTGGATGATCCTGCCACCGACAGGCGCACGCACGATGTGCACGTCGAGCACCGACAAGAATACCGAGACGCGCGTCAATAGCGTGGTGCCGAGCGCCAGCTCGCGCGGGGCGGTCACGCCCTCGATCACGGCCGCGACCTTGCCGTCGGCGGAACTGACGATCAGTCCCGGCCGGTCGGGCGTGACCCGCTCGGGGTCGCGGAAGAAATAGGCGATCGCCGCGGTGAGCAGCACGGCGATCCAGCCGAGCACCGGTGCAAATAGAAGCAGGACCAATGCGGCGATCGCCGCAATGCCTACGAATTTGTAGCCGTCGCGATGGATCGGCACGAAGGCGTTGGTAATCGTATCGAGCAGACTATGCCGGTCGTTCATGGTGCTCCTAAGCTTCTCTGGTCAATTCGAGGCGAGTGCCTCGTCCTCCAAGCGCTCGGCCGCGCGGGAGTCGTGGATATCGTCTTCCTCGAGTGCATGCGCCAAACGTTCGCGCGCCTCGTCGGCCTCGCGCTGGCGCGCCCACAGACTGGCATAGAGCCCGCCCTTGTCGAGAAGCTCGGCATGGGTGCCCTGCTCCACGATTGCCCCCTCGTCGAGCACGATGATGTTGTCGGCATGAACCACGGTAGAGAGCCGGTGCGCAATGACCAGGCTCGTACGTTCGCGGGCCACGCGCTCCAGCGCATCCTGGATCTCCTTCTCCGTATGGCTGTCGAGCGCCGAGGTCGCCTCGTCCAGCATCAGGATCGGCGGCGACTTCAAGATGGTGCGGGCGATGGCCACGCGCTGCTTCTCGCCGCCGGAGAGCTTGAGGCCCCGCTCGCCGACCAAAGAGTCATAGCCTTGCGGCAGGGAAATAACGAAATCGTGGATCTGGGCGAGCCGCGCCGCCTCGCGCACTTCCGCCGGAGTGGCGTCGGGGCGGCCATAGCGGATGTTGTATTCGATCGTGTCGTTGAACAGCACCGTGTCCTGCGGGACCATGCCGATCGCCGCGCGCAACGAGGCTTGGGTCACGTCCTTGATGTTCTGGCCGTCGATCGTAATCTTGCCCTGGGTCAACTCGTAGAAGCGGAACAGGAGCCGCGAGATCGTGGATTTGCCCGCGCCCGAGGCCCCGACAATTGCCACCATCTTGCCCGCGGGCACCTCGAAGCTCACGTCTTTGAGGATCGGCCGCCCAGGTTCGTAAGCAAAGGAGACATTCTCGAACTTGACCACGCCGTTCTCGACCCGCAGCGGCTTCGCGCCCGGATGGTCCGCGATCTCGGCGGGCTCGTGCAGCAGGGCGAACATGGTCTCCATGTCGATCAGCCCCTGTTTAATCTCGCGATAGACCATGCCCATGAAGTTCAACGGCATATAGAGCTGAATGAGAATGGCGTTGATCATGACGAAGTCGCCGACCGTCAACACTCCGAGCGAGACGTCGCGCGCCGCGAGCAGCATGCACACGACCATGCCGATGCTGAAAATAATTGCTTGGCCGGAGTTCAGAACGCCGAGCGTCGTATAGGTGCGAATGGCGGCCTTCTCGTAACGCGCCATGGAGGAATCGAAACGCCGCGCCTCCAACTCCTCGTTGCCGAAATATTTCACGGTCTCGAAATTGAGCAGACTATCCGTCGCCTTGGAGTGCGCCTCGGTGTCGCTTTCATTCATGTCGCGGCGAATGGCGAGGCGCTTCTCGGACGCGAAGAACGTGAACACGACATAGGCCGCCACGGTGACGAACACGACGACCACGTAGATCCAACCGAAATACCAGGCGACCAGGCCGCCGATCATCACGAGCTCGACGGCGGTTGGGATCGAGTTCAGCACGGCCATGCGCATGATCGTGTCGACGCCGGAGATGCCGCGCTCGATCACCCGGTTCAGTCCGCCCGTGCGGCGCTCCAGGTGAAAGCGCAAGGAGAGTCTATGGAGGTGCCGGAAGGTGCGGTTGGCGAGCCGCCGCACCGCGTTCTGGGAGACGACGGTGAAAATCACGTCGCGCACTTGCGCGAACAGCACCATCAGGATGCGCCCCACCCCGTAGGCGACGATGAGCATCGCCGGAACGATCGCCAGACCGAGGAACCCGACGCCGGGGGCCGCGCCGGTCGTGGCTTCTCCGGTGAGATAGTCCACCACGTTTTTGTAGGCGATCGGCACCGCCAAGGTGATGACCTTGGCGATCACCAGCGCGGCGAAGGCCACGATCACGCGCGCATGCAAGTCCCGCCGGCCTTTGGGCCAGACATAGGGAATCAGCTCCCGCAAGACGGCAAGCTGCCCGGCCCGGCCGTGAAGCAGGGCGTCGCTCGTCGATTGCGGCAGTCGGTCTTGCATGAAAGGACTTTTCTATCAGCGCGTTATGGCGCCCGGCAAAAGGGGCAGCGAGAACGGCTGCCCCTTCATCTTCCCGATATAGTCCTCCGCAGACCCCGCGCCAAGCCGGGCCGGGGCCGATCCCCCTACTCGACGCCGGGGGGCGGCGCCGCCAAGTCCTCTGGGCTCGGCGGTGACAGCGAGATACGGAACTCGGCGCGGGCGGCCATCATGTTCGTCGTGTCGTCGAGTTGCTCAACGCGAACCACATGCACCTTGTCGTCAATCTCAACCTTCTCCTCGGCGCTCCACGCACCATCGCCCTCGGCCGCCATGACCTGCGCGATGGGCTTCTCGTCGAGATAGATATAGACCGTCTTGCCGGCGATGGCGGTCCCGGACAGCTTGAAAGTGCCCGGCCCTTCATCGGCCTTCTGGTAATCGACGACGCCAACCTTGATCGGGGATTTCGGCGACGGCGAGGACGCCTCGCCGACCACATCCGCGTCCGGCGCATCACCCTCTGCGGTTATGGCAGGCGTGACATAAGCCACGCCGAAAATAACTGCGAAGGCGGCCGCCCAGGCCGTCAGCTTGCTACCAATCATTTGGGTGCTCCTAAGAACGCTTCATCTCTGATGCCGCCGGATGTTCGCGGAACGCGCCTCCAGCGGCGTTGGCCGGACCCTAGCGGATCGCTTGCCCGGCTTCCAGACCGTTCGCCAAACAGGGTTGCTTGACGCCCATAGAGGCCCGGTGGCAGATGACCCCATGAGCCAGGCTGGACCAACTCTTCGAACTGTCTGCGTCTATTGCGGTTCCGGCGCCGGGCAAAATCCCGCCTTTGCCAAGGCCGCGCACGCGCTCGGGAAGACCCTCGCCACGGCGGGCGTCGGTCTCGTCTATGGCGGCGGCGATCTCGGGCTGATGGGCATTGTGGCCCGCGCGGTCCTCGCCCACGGGGGCCACGTCACGGGCATCATCCCCGGCTTCCTCTCCGCGCGGGAGCACATGCTGATCGAGGCGCAGGAACTGATCGTGGTGGACGACATGCATCAGCGCAAACATCTGATGTTCGAGAAATCCGACGCCTTCGTGGCCCTGCCGGGCGGGATCGGGACCCTGGAGGAATTCGTCGAGCAGCTCACCTGGACACAGCTCGGGCGGCATAAGAAGCCGATCGTGCTCGCCAATATCGATGGGTTCTGGGACCCGCTGCTCGAGCTATTCGACAAGATGACCGGCCAAGGCTTTATCCGGAGCGGCTTCGAACTCAAGATGACCGTGGCGGAAAGCGTCGGCGACATCCTGCCGGCCATCAAGCGCGCGCTCAAGGCCACGCCGAGCGCGGCGGAAGCCAAAGCGGAAGCGGAGATCACCGCGAAATTCTGAGCTACTGCGTATCGATCTTCGCGATGTCCGCCGGCAGATCGAGCCAGCGATGGCGCCGTGACGCCCAGAACAGTTTGGACGGTCTGGCAAAGTTTGGATCGGCGAAGCCGCCGACCGGCACGCCGATCACCCCCGGCAAGCCTTCGGCACGGAACGCCACGGCGGTCCCGCACGTCGGACAGAAGGAGCTGTCGATCGCGCGCCCAGAATCGCCCCGGTCCGCGTATTGCCGTCTGTCGCCGGCGATCGTCACCGCAGATTCCGCAAAGAGCGCCGCATAGGAGAAAGCGCTGCCGGTACCCCGCTGGCACTTCAAACAGCTGCACAAATAGACGTCGACGGGCTCACCGATCGTCTTGACGGTCAGGCGGCCGCACGCGCAGCCAGCGCTTCGCTCGGTCTTTGCGTCGGCCATGACCTCACCTCAAGGCGCGGGCGCGCCGTCGCGGATCAGCTTGTAGTTGATCGAGTCGAGGAGCGCCTCGAACGAAGCGTCCACGATATTCGGCGATACGCCGACCGTGAACCAGCGCCGCCCCTCGCCGTCGCGGCTCTCGATCAGGACGCGGGTTACCGCGTCCGTGCCGCCGGTAAGGATGCGGACCTTGTAGTCCACGAGCTCCAGGTCATCGATATAGCTCTGGTATGGGCCGAGGTCCTTGCGCAGCGCGTTGTCGAGCGCATTCACCGGGCCGTTGCCCTCGCCCACCGACATCACCGTGTCGCCGTTGACGCGCGCCTTGACCGTGGCTTCCGAGATCGTGACCAGGTTGCCAACCGCATTGTGCCGCCGCTCCACCATGACGCGGAAGGACTCCACGTCGAAGAATTGCGGGACGTTGCCGAGCATGCGCCGCGCCAGAAGCTCGAAGGACGCTTCCGCCGCCTCATAGGCATAGCCGACCGCCTCGTGCTCCTTCACCACGTCGAGCAGACGGCCGACACGCGGATCGTCTTTCGGCACGGAGATGCCGATGCGGTCCAGCTGCGCCAGGATGTTGGAGCGGCCGCCCTGGTCAGACACTAAAAGCTTGCGCACATTGCCGACCGACTCCGGCGGCACATGCTCGTAAGTGCGCGGGTCCTTCTGCACGGCGGAGACGTGGATGCCGCCTTTATGGGCGAAGGCGGACTCGCCCACATAAGGCGCATGCCGGTTCGGCGCGCGATTGAGCACCTCGTCGAGAACGCGCGAGGCATGGGTCAAGGTCGCCAGCTTCTCCGGCGTGACCTTCGTCTCGTAGCGCTCCGCATAGTCGGACTTGAGCATCAGCGTGGGGATGATCGACGTCAGGTTGGCGTTGCCGCAGCGCTCGCCCAATCCATTCAGCGTGCCTTGGATTTGCCGCGCACCGGCACGCACGCCTGCAAGCGAATTCGCCACACCGTTATCCGTATCGTTATGGAAGTGAATTCCGACATGGTCGCCGGGAATCTGTTCGACCACGGCCGCAACGATCGCCTCGGCTTCCTCCGGGAGCGTGCCGCCATTGGTGTCGCACAACACCACCCAGCGCGCGCCGGCCTCATAGGCTGTCTTGGCGCAGGACAGCGCATAGTCCGGGTTCGCCTTGTAGCCGTCGAAGAAATGCTCGCAGTCGAGCAGCGCCTCGCGGCCGCTCGCCACTACGGCCTCGACGGATTCCTTGATGCCCTTGAGGTTCTCATCGAGCGTGATGCCGAGCGCCACGTCGACGTGGAAGTCCCAGGTCTTGCCCACGAGACAGATCGCATCGGCCTGCGCCGCAAGCAGCGCCTGGAAGCCTGGATCGTTGGAGATCGACCGGCCCGGCCGCTTGGTCATGCCGAAGGCGGTGAACTTGGCGCCGAGCTTGCGATCCTCGCCATAAAGCCTCGTATCGGTGGGATTCGCGCCGGGATAGCCGGCCTCCACATAGTCGATACCGAGCCGGTCGAGCTGCTCCGCGATCAAGAGCTTATCCTCGAGGGAGAAATCGACGCCCTGGGTCTGAGCACCGTCCCGCAAGGTCGTGTCGTAAAGGGAGAGAGCTTCGCGCGTCATTGCATCGTCTCCTTGCCGGCCAGCGCCTTCTTCATCGTGGTATTGGCCAGCCATTCGTCGCCGCGCCGGATGCTGTTGCGCTGCTGAGCGGCATAACCCCGCTTGCCGAAAAAATCATGGGCCGTGTCGCTCGCGTCCACGTTGAGCGCCTCCGCGCCGCGCCCGGCCGCCAATTTCTCGAGCGCGTCGGCGAGCATCGTGCCGGCGCCGCGCTCGACGGCGGCGGGATGCACATAGAAGAAACCGATCTTGTCGTCGGCCTCCAACGAAGCGAAGCCGACCGGCGATCCGCCCATGGTGGCGACGATGGTCACCTCGCCTGCCAGACGCTCGGCGAAAGCCGCTTCGTCATTGGCGACGGCGGCCCAGGCATTTTGCTGCTGTTCCGTATAGTCGTCACCCGTCAATTCGAGAACGCTGGCACGAAAGATCTCGGCAAGGAGCGGCCCCTCGTCCGGCAACATCGGCCGCAACGCGAGCCGGGGATTGGCTTCCGCGTTCATCGGGCGACCTCCCAGGTGGTAACGAGCTCGCCCGTTTTCGGATCCTTCTCGTCCTTCAAGACAATGCCCATGGCTTCAAGCTCGCCCCGGATCCGATCGGCTTCCTTGAAATCTTTCGCTAGGCGCGCGGCATTGCGCGCGGCGATCAATCCGTTGACCTCGCTTGCGTCGGCTTCGCCTGCGCTGTCCTGGCGAACCCGTTCGATCTTAGCGCGCTGGCCGGAGAAGCCGAGGAAAACGAGTGCCGTGCGCAGCTCCTCGAAATGGCCGGCGCGATGCAGCTTGTGCAGCTCGGCGATGACCTTGGGCGTGTTCAGATCGTCAGACAGCGCCTCGGCCACGGCGGACGGAACATCCGGGGCGGCGGCGCTCTCATCGACGTCGCCATACCAATCCCACAGCGTCTTGTGCGCCTCGTCGAGACTGGCGACGGTCCAGTCGAGCGGCTGGCGGTAATGCGTGCGCAGCATGTTGAGACGCAGCGCCTCACCTGGCCATGCATAACCCTGCCAGCCGGTGAGCAGATCATGCACGGTGACGAAGTTGCCGAGCGACTTCGACATCTTTTCGCCCTCGACCTGGAGGAAGCCGTTATGCATCCACACATTCGCCATGACGTCCGTGCCGTGCGCGCAGCGCGATTGCGCAATCTCGTTCTCGTGGTGCGGGAACACTAGATCGATGCCGCCGCCATGAATGTCGAACACGTCGCCGAGATGCGCCGCCGCCATGGCGGAACACTCGATATGCCAGCCGGGACGGCCCTCAGTTTCGATGCCGCCGGGTGACGGCCAGGAGGGCTCGCCGGGCTTGGACGGCTTCCACAGCACGAAGTCCATGGGATCGCGCTTGAAGGGCGCCACCTCGACACGGGCGCCAGCGATCATCTCATCGAGCGACCGCCCGGAAAGCCCGCCGTAGTCGGGCATCGACGAGACATGGAACAGCACATGATCCTCGGCCACATAGGCGCAGCCATTGGCGATCAGGCGGTCGATCATGCCCCGCATCTCGCCGATATGCTCGGTGGCACGCGGCTCGACCGTAGGATCGAGCGCCCCGAGCGCGGCCATGTCGTCGTGGAACTGCGCCTCGGTCTTCTCGGTGACCTTGCGAATCGCCTCGTTCAGCTTCAGGTCGGGAAAGTCCTGGGCCGCGCGGGCGTTGATCTTGTCATCGACGTCCGTGACGTTGCGGACATAGGTGACATGCTCGGGGCCATAGACCTGCCGCAGCAGCCGGAACAGCACATCGAAGACGATGACCGGGCGCGCATTGCCGATATGGGCGTAGTCGTAGACCGTCGGTCCGCACACATACATGCGTATATGCGCAGGATCGAGGGGCTCGAAGGCCTCTTTTCGGCGGGTCAGCGTGTTGTAGAGCGAAATAGGCACAGACAAGCCTCTCGGGGGCTCGCCGGATGTTCGTCAGATAAGAGTATGATGGATAAAAGAGGAACGACCCGCGCGAGCTTGTTTGCTAGCCGGAAATAATGCAGCAGGAAATGATAAGGTTCGGTTGCGCGTGCGTCATCTTGGGCCGCTTATGGCGGGAAACGGCCAAATCGTCAAGCAAACCATCTTATTCATGCCTCATTGACCCCGGATTTTGCGGGCGCATAATGGGTTAGAGGCTTTCCGGAGACCGGTAAATCATCGTGGGCATTCATCGCCATTTTCGGCGCATCCCTGCGCCGTCAGCGCGGTCTATCGGCTGGCTGGGTCTGCTTGCGCTCGCGAGCCTGGCCTTCTCGGGCGGCGCCCAGGCCCAGAGCGAGCAGGATTTCCGCTGCATGCAGCTCCAGCAGGAAATGGCCGCAGCCCGCGGCGGCGGTCTGAACGGCGCCGAACTGGCCAATCTCGACCAGCAGATCGCCCAGCAGGACCGCATCTTCCAGGGCACCCAGGCCTCCATGGATGACGCCGGCTGCTACGAGCGCCTCTTCATTTTCGGCCGTGCTCTGAAACGCACCCCCCAGTGCCTGAGCATGAACAACCGCATGGAAGATGCGCGGCGGCAACTGGCCCGGCTCCAAGAGCAGCGCAAGTCGCTTCAGCGCGGTGGCGGCAACCGGCGCCGTCAGGCGGAGCTCCAGCAGGCTCTGCAGCGCAACGGCTGTAGCGGCGCCCCCAGCAACGACGGCGGCGGTCTGTTCGACTTCTTCGGCGGACCCCGCGAGCCGGAGTACCAATCGCCGATCTATCGCAGCATCAATCCGAACGGGCGCTACCGCTCGGTCTGCGTGCGGCTGTGTGACGGCTTCTATTATCCGGTCAGCTATTCGACCTATGGCAGCCGGCTGGCCCAGGACGCCGAGGCCTGCCAGGCGAATTGTGCCGCGCCCGCCGAGCTCTACGTCTATCGCAACCCGGGCCAGGAGATCGAACAGGCCATCTCGCTGCAAGGCTCCGCCTACATGGATCTGCCGGTGGCGCTTCGCTATCGCCAGGAATACGTGGGCGGCTGTTCCTGCAAGCAGTCCGAGTACAACCCGACCAAGATCGAGGCGGCCAACAAAAAGGCCCAAGCCGATTCCGCCACGACCGGCGCAGCACAGGCCAATGCGGCCGGCGGCGCGCCGGCTCCTGCGCCGGCCCAACCGGCGGCAGCCCCGCCAGACCCTGGCCAGATGCCTGAGCTCGATCTCGATATCACCGGGAGCACCGAACCTCCCGAGGCCGCGCCGGCCGCCGAGCCCGCACCCCAGGCTGCGCCACCGCCGCCTCCACCCGCCGCAGCCCAAGCGCCTGCCGCGCCGCCGCCTCAGGGCCAGTCGACGATCATCAAGAAGCCCCGCGCCGCCGTAAACTAGCGGCCGCCGACCGCTACGCGTTTCGGCCTTGGAGCCGCGCCTGCGCGCGGTCATGTCCGATCAGCGGCAGGAGCTGTTTCAACTCAGGGCCGTGGCTCTCGCCCGTAAGCGCAAGACGCAGGGGCTGGAACAGCGCCTTCCCCTTGGCCCCGGTCTCGGCCTTCACGGCCGCGGTCCAGGCACTCCAAGTCTCCGCATCCCACGGCTCCGGAGGCAGCAGCCTGGCGGCCGCCGCGCAGAACGCGGGATCCTCGATCACGGGCACGACCGGTCCCGTCACCACGCCCCACCACGCCTTCGCATCCGCCAGCACCGCGAGATTGCCCCGCACCGCCTCCCAGAACGCCTCGTCACCTCGGATGCCCAAGGCCTCCAGACGGCCCGACACGGCCGCGAATGGCAGCATGTGCAGGAGCTTCGCGTTCAGAAGGCGCAAGTCCTGCGCGTCGAACCGCGCCGGGGCCCGCGACAGCTTGGCGAAGTCGAAGGCTTCAACGAGATCATCCAAACTCGTATGAGGCGCGACCGGATCGGACGTGCCGATCGTCGACGCGTAGCTGACGACCGCAAGAGGCTCAAGCCCCTCCGCGCGCATGCCCTCGATGGCGAGCGACCGTTCCCGCTTGGACAGCGCCTGCCCGTCCGCGCCGACGAGAAGATTGTGATGCCCGAAGGCGGGCGGGGTCGCGCCAAGCGCCTCGAAGAGCTGAAGCTGCGGCGCGGTGTTGGCCACATGATCCTCGCCGCGGATCACATGGGTCACGTCGAGATCGATATCGTCCACCACGCTCGGCAACGTGTAGAGATAGCTGCCGTCGCCGCGGATAAGGACCGGATCGGACAGCGAGGCCGCATCCACATGCTGTGAGCCGCGCACCAGATCGTCCCAGACCACGTCGCGCGGCTCCAACAAGAAACGCCAATGGGGCTTGCGGCCTTCCGCTTCGAGCTTGGCCTTGTCCTCGTCCGTGAGAGCGAGAGCCGCACGGTCATAGACCGGTGGCTTGCCGCGCGCGAGCTGACGCTTGCGCTTAAGCTCAAGCTCATCCGGCGTCTCGTAGGCCGGGTAGAGCCGGCCCATGTCTTTCAGCTTTTCGACCGCCGCCGCGTAGAGCGAGAAGCGGCCGGACTGATGCACGAGCTTGGTCCACTCAATGCCGAGCCATGTCACGTCCTCCTCGATGCCGCGCGCGAACTCTTCCGTCGACCGTTCCTGATCGGTGTCGTCGAGGCGCAGAATGAAGTCACCGCCCAGCTGGCGCGCGAACAGAAAGTTGATCAGCGCGGTGCGGATATTGCCGGCGTGGAGCCGCCCCGTGGGGCTCGGCGCGAAACGGACGGTGACGGCCATCTACAGCCGCTCGCGGAATTTGTTGGTGATCGGATAGCGGCGGTCGCGGCCGAAATTCTTGGCGGTGATTTTCGTCCCAGGTGCCGCCTGCCGCCGCTTGTACTCGGCGAGATAGAGCATGCGCTCTACCTTCTGCACCAACTCCGGGGCGTGCCCCCGCGCGACGATCTCGGGAACGGGCATCTCAAGCTCCACCAGGCAATTGAGAATATCGTCCAGCACGGGGTATGGCGGCAGCGAATCCACGTCGCGCTGACCGGGCTTCAGCTCGGCCGACGGATCCTTGGTCAGAACGCTCTCCGGAATGATGACGCCGTCCGGTCCGAGACAACCTTTGGGCCGATGCGCGTTGCGGTAGCGCGACAGCGCGTAGACCTGACCCTTATACAAATCTTTGAGCGGATTGAAGCCGCCGTTCATGTCGCCATAAAGCGTGGCGTAGCCCACCGAAACCTCCGACTTGTTGCCGGTGGTCAGTACGAGAGGCCCGAGCCTATTGGAGATCGCCATCAGAAGGGTGCCGCGCGTGCGCGACTGAAGGTTCTCCGCCGTGAAGTCCTCCGGCGGGCCTTTCAGCACATCCTTCAAGCATGCGCTCAAGCCTTTGACGCCGTCGTGAATCGGCACGATGTCGTAGCGCACGTCCAACGCCTTGGCGATCGCCTCGGCATCGCTCAGGCTTTCCTTGCTGGTGTATTCGTAAGGCAGCATCACGCAGTGCACGCGGTCCGCGCCGAGGGCGTCCACCGCCATCACGGCGCAGAGCGCAGAATCGATCCCCCCGGAAAGTCCGAGCACCACACCGGGAAAGCCGTTCTTGTCGATATAGTCGCGCAAGCCGGTGACGCAGGCGAGGTAGTTGGCGGCATCGCCCTCCTCCATCTCGGCGATCTGACCGGGCAGGCAGTGCCAGCGCCCGTCCTCGCGGCGCCATTCCGTCAGCGCGAGTGCCACCTCCCAAGCAGGGAGCTGCACGGCAAGCTCCTCATCCGCATTGAGCACGAAGGAGGCGCCGTCGAAGGCAAGCTCGTCCTGACCGCCAACCTGGTTGAGATAGGCGAGCGGCCGGCGCGTCTCCGCCACCCGCGTCTCCGCCACGCCGTAACGGGTCTCCTGCTTGTCCATCCAATAGGGCGAACCGTTTGGCACGATCAGGATCTCCGCACCCGCCTGAACGAGGGACTCGCAGACGTCCTCGGCCCAGATGTCCTCGCAGACCGGCACACCGAGGCATACGCCCCGGAAATGGATCGGCGCCGGCATGGGGCCTGCCGCGAAGACGCGCTTCTCATCGAACACGCCGTAATTCGGCAGGTTGTTCTTGTAGCGCACCGCCTCGATACGGCCCGCGTCCAGGAGCGCCACCGCGTTGTAGACGAACGGCGGCTCGCCCCAGGGCAGGCCCATCAGGATGGCCGGCCCGCCGTCGGCCGTATCCTGCGCCAACGCCTCGCAGGCCTCGCGCGCCGCGCGCTGCAAGGCCGGCTTCAGCACCAGATCTTCGAGCGGATAGCCGGTGAGATAGAGCTCGGTGAAGGCGATCAAGTCCGCGCCGGCCTCGCCCATGGCCGCGCGCGCCGTCCGGGCTCTCTCGAGATTGCCCTCGATATCGCCCACGACCGGGTTGAGCTGCGCAAGCGCGAGCTTGAATGAGTCCTTGATATTACCGGTCATGGATCGAACTTAGCGGTGGGCGCGGCACAAACAAGCGCGCAAAAGACTATCCCCGCCTACTCGCCGGCGACGACGGAGACTTCCGGCTGGGGCCGCCCTTCCCGATCGCGCCGCAGCCGCTCGGCCACGATGAAGGCCAGCTCGATCGACTGATCGGCGTTGAGCCTTGGGTCGCAATGGGTGTGATAGCGGTCCGAAAGATCCGTCTCGGTCACAGCCTTGGCGCCGCCCACACACTCCGTCACGTTGCGTCCGGTCATCTCCACATGGATGCCGCCCGCATGGGTGCCTTCGCTGCGATGGATATCGAAGAACGACTCGACCTCTTTTAGGATCAGGTCGAACGGACGCGTCTTGTAGCCGCTATTGCCCGCCTTGATGGTGTTGCCGTGCATCGGATCGCAGGCCCAGACCACCGACTTGCCTTCGCGCTCCACCGCGCGGATGAGCGCCGGCAGATGCTTGCCGACCTTGTCCGCGCCGAAGCGGCAGATCAGCGTCATGCGGCCCGGCTCGTTCTGCGGACTCAAGAGATCAATCAACTTGAGCAACTCGTCGGCGGTGATCGCCGGACCGACCTTCACGCCAATCGGATTTTTGATGCCGCGGAGATAGTCGAGATGCGCATGGTCGAGCTGACGCGTGCGGTCGCCCGCCCACAGGAAATGGCCCGAGGTGGCATACCAATCGCCGGACGTTGAATCGATGCGCGTCAACGCCTGCTCATAGCCGAGCAGCAACGCCTCATGGCTCGTGTAGAGGCTGGTCGAGCGAAGCTGGGATGTGTTTTCAGCGGTAAGCCCAATGGCGCGCATGAAGCGCAGCGTCTCGGCGATATGATCCGAAAGCTCCTGGTAGCGGTGGCCGGCGGGACTATCCTTGACGAAGCCGAGATTCCACTGATGCACATGCTCCAGATTGGCGTAGCCGCCTTGCGCAAAGGCACGCAGCAGGTTGAGCGTCGCGGCAGCCTGGCGATAGGCCATATGCATGCGCTGCGGATCCGGCGTGCGGGAGGCTTCCGAGAAATCGATGCCGTTGATGATGTCGCCGCGATAGCTCGGCAACTCCGTGCCGTCTTGCGTCTCGGTGGGCGCGGAACGCGGCTTGGCGAACTGACCGGCGATGCGGCCGACCTTCACCACCGGCGACCCGCCGGCATAGGTCAGTACCACGGCCATTTGCAGGAACACGCGGAAGAAGTCGCGGATCGTGTCCGCGCCATGTTCCGCGAAGCTTTCCGCGCAATCTCCGCCCTGCAGCAGGAAGGCCTCACCTTGCGCGACGCGGGCGAGCTTAGCCTTGAGCTCCCGCGCCTCGCCTGCAAAAACGAGCGGCGGAAACGTGCCAAGCTGCTGCTCGACCTCGGCAAGCTGGGCCGGATCCGGATAGACCGGGACCTGCTCGATCGGCTTCGTACGCCAGTGTTCGGGGCTCCAACGCGGTGCCATTCGTCTATTCTCCACTTAAGTCCCCGCTATATAAGCGATTGAAATGACTGTGGCTAGGCAAGCGTTGCCGCGATTGCCCGCGCTTACTTGGCATGCCACATAATCCTTAAGGCCAGGGAAGGGAACGAAACTTTTGCCCCCGCTCGAGCACAGCCACACACCTGGCGCCATAGCAAGGCGCCTCGGCCACGGACCCCGCGTCAGCTATCTGCGCGACTGGGTCTATGGCGGCATCGACGGGACAGTCACGACTTTCGCCATTATGGCGGGCGTCGTCGGCGCCAACCTGTCTCCCACGGTGGTGGTCGTTCTGGGCATCGCCAACCTTCTGGCCGACGGTTTCTCCATGGCGGCGGGCAACTATACCGGCACCCGCGCCGAGCGCGATGAGTACGACCAGCTGCGCCGCATGGAAGAGCGCCATATCGCCCTCGCCCCGGAAGGCGAACGTGAGGAGGTTCGGCAGATCTTCAGAGCCAAGGGATTCGAGGGCGATGCACTCGAATCCGCCGTCGACGTCATCACCCGGCACCGCGAGAGCTGGATCGACACCATGATGACCGAAGAGCACGGCATGCCCGCGGTGAGCCGCTCACCCATCCATGCCGCTCTCTATACGTTTGTCGCCTTTGTGGCGTGCGGCAGCGTCCCGCTCCTCCCCTATCTCCTCGGCCTCGCCGCTCCCGAATGGCCCTCCGCGATCATGACGGGCGCGACCTTCTTCGCCATTGGGTCTTTTCGCAGCCGCTGGTCGCCCAAACCATGGTGGCAGGCGGGCTCAGAGACCCTCCTCATCGGCATGCTGGCGGCGAGCGTCGCCTATTTCATCGGCTACCTGCTCAAAGGGCTGGTCTGACGCTTAGGCTCTCCCGGAGCCGCGGCGATTGTGTAAAGTGCCCGCCATGGCGATTCCGGAACCTTCATTCAGCGTCGGCATCGAAGAGGAATATCTCCTTGTCGACAAGGAGACGCGCGATTTGGCCCCGGAGCCGCCAGAGGCGCTGCTCGCCAAGGCCGAGAAAGCACTGCGCGGCCAAGTGAGCCCGGAGTTCCTGCGCTCGCAGATCGAGGTCGGCACACGCGTTTGCCGCTCCGTTCAAGAAGCCCGCGATCAGCTTGTCGAGCTCCGCTCGACCGTGGGCTCCATCGCCGACGAGTTCGGGCTCGCGCCCATCGCCGCCTCGACTCATCCCTTCGCCCACTGGGAAAGCCAGCAGCATACGAACAAGGAGCGCTACCACCTGCTGGCCCATGACCTCCAGCACGTAGTCCGGCGTCTCGTCATCTGCGGCATGCATGTGCATGTGGGCATCGAGGACGACGATCTCCGCATCGACCTCCTCGGCCAGGCGCCCTACTTCCTGCCGCATCTATTGGCGCTGTCGACCTCGTCGCCGTTTTGGCAAGGCACGCAGACGGGACTGAAGTCGTACCGGCTGTCCGTGTTCGACGAGTTGCCGCGCACCGGTATTCCGCACAATTTCTCAAGCTACAGCGAGTACGAGCGCACCATCGAGCTCATGGTGAGCGCAGGACTGATCGAGGACGCGACCAAGATCTGGTGGGACATGCGCCCATCGGCGCGCTTCCCGACTCTCGAGATGCGCGTCACCGATGTTTGCCCGCTCATCGAAGACGCGATCGCCATCGCCGCTCTCTATCAGTGCATCCTGCGGTTTCTTTATCGCCTGCGGCGGCAGAACCAGCGCTGGCGGCACTATCCACCTTTTCTCATCCGCGAGAACCGCTGGCGGGCGCAGCGCTACGGCATCGAGGAGGGCATGGTCGATTTCGGCAAGGGCGCCATGGTGCCGTTCTCGCATCTCCTCGAAGAGCTGTTCGACCTACTGGCGGAGGACGCCGCCTATTTCGGCTGCGCGGCCGAGGTAGCCCACGCCCGCACGATCCTGCGGCGGGGCACGAGCGCCGACCGCCAGCTCGCGCGCTACGAAGCGGTGAAGGCGCTGGGCGGCTCCGAGCACGCGGCGCTCGTCGCCGTGGTGGATGAGCTCGTCGAAGAGACGATGACCCTGCCGGGAACGACGACGCCACAGCTTGAGCCGAAAGTCGGGACCGGGTCCTGACGCGCGCGCTACTCCTCGTAGGCCATGTAGCGAACGATCTTCCAGGTCCCATCCGCCTGCCGCCGGAAGACATCCAGGCCCGGCTCGACGGATTTGATCTCTTCACCGTCCTTATCCTTGATGGTCAGCGTCCACACGAGACGCACTACCGCCGCATCGCCGAACACCAGGATCTCCTTGATGTCCAAGGCATAGCGATAGTCCCGCGTCTCATCGGACAAGGACTTGGTCAGCAGGTCGCAAACCGCCTTGTGATCGCGCGTGGGATGTCCGCGAAAATCGGCGCGAACGTCCGCCGCGAAGAGATCGCAGATCCGCTCCGTCTTGCCGGCGTTGAAGTCCGCCATCCAGCCGGTCAGAGTCTTTTCGATCTCGACGGCGGCGGCGTCTTTGGCGTACGACGGGGCGGTGCTCAGCAAGCACAGCGCGAAGCCCGCGAGAACTGACGCAGTGATCATCGTCTTCCGCATGGTCTCAGCCAATCTAAAGCGTCGTGCCCATGCCGCCATCGACGTTGAGCGCGGCGCCGGTAATGTAAGCCGCTTCGTCTGAAGCGAGGAACAGAGCGGCGTTGGCGATGTCCTCAGGCTGACCGAAGCGCCGCAACGGCGTCTGAGTGAGCAGCGCCTTGGCGATCATCGGGTTGGAGAGATAGCGGCCGATCAGCGCCGTCTCCACATAGCCCGGCAGCAGCGTGTTCACGCGGATGCCGTAGGGCGCGTACTCAACGGCGAGACTTCGCGAGAGAGCAGACACCGCGCCCTTGGTCGCAGAATAGACCGCCATCTGCCGCGTGTGCTTCGCCGACATGACCGAAGACAGGTTGACGATCGAGGCTTTACCGGAAGCGCGCATCAAATCGAAGGCCTCGCGTGCGCACCGCACGGTGCCGTCAAGATTGACAGCCCACACATTGTCCCACTCCTCGTCGGACAGATGCCGGAAGTCGGCCCGCGCGCCGACGCCCGCATTGTTAACGAGCACGTCGAGCCGGCCATGCGCCTCCTTGATGGTCTCCATCAGCGCCTTGACCTGCGCCGTGTCGGTGATGTCGACCGTCTGCGCCGTTGCCGCCCCGTTCGCCTTGACGATGGCGTCGGCGGTGGTCTTCGCCGCGTCGCCGTCGATATCGGCGACGACAACGTGGGCGCCCTCGCGCGCAAAGATCTCGCAGATGGCCCGGCCGATCCCGGCGCCGCCTCCCGTTACCAGCGCAATCTTGTCTTCAAGCCGCCGCATCTGACCCCTTGATTGGTGATGGCGCTTCCCATCTGTGCCGCATCGTCACGAGCTCTTCCGCGATGCTCGGGTGAAGCGCCATGGTGGCGTCGAGCTGCGCCTTGGTAACGCCGAGCCTGAGCGCGATCGCCGCCATCTGCACGATCTCCGCCGCGTTAGGGCCCAGCATATGCACGCCGAGCACCTTGTCGGTCTCCGCGTCGATGACGAGCTTCATCATCACCTTCTCGTCCCGCCCGCTGATCGTCGCGCGCATGGGCCGGAAACTTGCCTTATAGATGTCGATGACGCGACAGCGATCTCGCGCCTGCTCCTCGGTCAGCCCAACCGTGCCGATCTCCGGCTCGGTAAACACCGCCGTCGGGATAAACGCATAATCCATGACCTTGGGATTGTCCTCGAAGATGGTCTCCACGAAGGCGGTCCCCTCGCGAATCGCCACGGGCGTGAGTTGCACCCGGTCGGTCACATCGCCGACCGCGTAGATGCTGTCGACCGACGACTTGGAATAGTCGTCAACGACAACATGGCCGTTCCAGCCGAGATCGACGCCCGCTCGCTGGAGCCCGAGGTCCTTGGTGTTCGGAATCCGTCCCGTCGCCGCCATGACCAGGGAAGCCGAAACCGAGCCTCCTTCCTTCAAGGCAACGCGGTAGCAGTCGCCCGCCGGTTCGATCGACTGGACATTGGCGTTCATGCGCAGATCGACCCCGCGATCGCGCATGGCCTCCGCCAGCCCGTCGCGCAGATCGCTGTCGAAATCGCGCAATATCTGCTCGCCGCGATGGAGCACGGTGACGGCAACGCCGAGCCCCGCGAAGATCGAGGCGAACTCCATACCGATATAGCCGGCGCCGATAATGACGATGCTCTCGGGCAAGTGCTCGAGTTGGAAGCACTCGTTCGAGCTGATGAGATGCTCCTTGCCCGGCACGTTCGGCATGGCCGGATGCGAGCCGGTGGCAATCAGAACATATTCCGCCGAAATGGGCTGGTCGCGATCCGTCAGGCGCACGGTATGCGGCCCCTCGACAGTCGCACGCGTCAGAAACCGGTCGACGCCGGCTTTCTCGAGGGTGCGGGTGTACACCGCGTTCAGCCGGTCGACCTCCCGGTGCACGTTGTGGATCAGCGTCGGCCAATCGAAGCGCAAATCCTCGTAAGCCCAGCCGAAGCTGCGCGCGTCCTCGATCTCGCCGCCATAGCGGCTGCCGTAGACGAGGAGCTTCTTCGGCACGCAGCCGCGGATCACGCAAGTGCCGCCGATACGGTATTCCTCGGCGATCCCCACGCGCTTGCCGAGCTCGGCGGCAAGCCGCGCGGCCCGCACGCCGCCCGAGCCCGCGCCAATGACAAAAAGATCATAATCGTATTCGGACACGCGACTCTCAAGCTCCAGGACGGCGCATCGCCTTTACGCCACCGGGTCCGGCGATGATGGCCAGATCGGCAAGGCCGAGGAACAGTCCGTGCTCAACCACCCCCGGCACGCGCTTCAGGGCAAAGGCCAGCACTTCTGGTTCCGAGATCTTGTGGAAGGCGCAGTCCACGATGAGATTGCCTTGGTCGGTGACGAAGGGAAGATCCCCCTGGCCCGCGCGAAGCCTGATGTCTCCCTCGCAACCGGCTTCCGCGGCCAACGCCTCGACCAATCGCATGGTCGCCCGCAGACCGAAGCGCACCACCTCCACAGGCAGTGGGTGCGAGCCGAGCGTCTCCGATACCTTGCTGGCGTCGGCGATCACCACCATCCGGTCAGATGCCGTGGCCACGATCTTCTCGCGCAGGAGCGCGCCGCCCCCGCCTTTGATCAGACGAAGCTGATCGTCGAGCTCGTCGGCGCCGTCGACCGTGAGGTCGAGTTGTGGCGTCTCGTCCAGCGATGACAGCGGAATACGCAGCTTCTCGGCATGCGACCTCGTGGCTTCCGATGTCGGCACGCAGGTCACATCGAGACCGTTGCGCACGAGCACACCGACGGCTTCCACGAAATGATAGGCCGTGGAGCCCGTGCCGAGCCCAAGCCGCATGCCCGGCTTCACCAGCTCGACCGCGGCTTGCGCGGCTGCCGCCTTGAAGCCGTCGACCTTCGCGTCGCTTTCCGCCATCAGCCGTCCAGCCCCCCCATCATGACGTATTTCAGCTCCACGAACTCATCGATTCCATGATGGGAGCCTTCTCGGCCCTGGCCGGATTCTTTCACGCCGCCGAACGGCGCCAGCTCCGAAGAAATGATCCCCTCGTTGACGCCGATCATGCCATATTCGAGCGCCTCGGCCACCCGCCAAGCGCGCGCAAGATCGCGCGTGTAGAAATAGGCGGCAAGCCCGGAGGGTGTGCCGTTTGCCAAGGCGATCGCCTGCGCCTCGTCGTGAAAACGGAACAGCGGGGCGATAGGCCCGAACGTCTCCTCTTGCGCGAGCTGCATGTCTGGCGTGACCTCGGCAAGCACGGTCGGCTTGTAGAACGTCCGCCCCAGCGCGTGCGGCGCACCGCCGGTCAGAACTTTGGCGCCTTTGGCCACGGCGTCCTTCACATGCGCTTCCACCTTGGCAACCGCCGCCTCATTGATGAGCGGTCCTTGCTCGACACCCTCTTGCGTCCCCTCGCCTACCTTGAGTTCGGCAGCAGCCGCCGTCAGCTTCTCGGCAAAGCGCGTGTAGATGCCGTCTTGCACCAAGATCCGGTTGGCACTGACGCAGGTCTGGCCGGAGTTCCGGTACTTCGAAGCAAGCGTCCCTTCGACCGCGGCATCGACATCCGCGTCGTCGAAGACGATGAATGGGGCATTGCCGCCGAGCTCGAGTGCCAGCTTCTTCACGGTTTCGGCTGACTGACGCATCAGGAGTTTGCCCACCTCGGTCGAGCCCGTGAAGGTGATCATGCGCACGAGCGGGTTTGAGGTCAGTTCGCCGCCGATCTTCTCCGCATCGCCGGTCACCACGTTGAGTACGCCGGCCGGCACACCGGCTTGCACCGCAAGCTCGGCAAGGGCCAGCGCGCAGAGCGGCGTCTCCGGCGCGGGCTTCACCACGAGGGTGCAGCCGGCGGCGAGCGCCGGCGAGATCTTGCGGGTGATCATGGCGAGCGGGAAGTTCCACGGCGTGATGGCGCCAACCACGCCGACCGGCTGCTTCAACACCAGCATGCGGCCGCTTCGTTTCGGGGTGGGGATGATCTCGCCGAGAACGCGCTTCGCCTCCTCGGCGTAGAACTCGGTGAAGGACGCGCCGTAGTCCACTTCCGCGCGTGATTCCGTGAGCGGCTTGCCCTGCTCGGCGGTCATGAGCCGTGCAAGGTCCTCCTTGTGCTCGCGCTGAAGCTCGTACCAGCGGCGCAAAATCGCCGCGCGCTCCTTGGCCAGCAATCCGCTCCAGGCGGGAAACGCCGCGTTGGCAGCCTCGATTGCCGCGCGCGTCTGTTTGGCACCGAGGTCGGGCACGCGGCCGATCACCTCACCCGTCGCCGGATTGGTTACATCGAGCGCCGGCGTGCCGGTCCACGCGCCGCCGATCAGGCACTGGTCCTTGACGATGCCAGAATTTTTCAGCTGCATGGCCCGCTCTCTACGCCGCCGCTTGCCGGGCTGCAAGGGCCGCTTGCCAGGCAGAAAAGCACATGTGACAGAGGTGCCATGTTGAATGGCGCCACCATCGTCTTCGACCTCGACGGCACGCTGGTCGATACCGCACCGGATCTCACCAATACACTGAACCACGTGCTTACGGCCCGCGGCTACGAGCCGGTTGCAGCCGATCGGGTGCGCGAGGCCGTGGGCCGCGGCGCCCGGGCCATGATCGAAGAGGCTCTTGGTATGGCCAGCGCCGGCGAGGTTGATGTCGACGTTGATGTCATGCTGGCCGACTTCCTCCTGCACTATGAAGCCAATATTGCGGTGCAAAGCCGCCCCTTCCCGGGCGCCGTGGCCGCACTCGAGCGGCTACGCGCCGCCGGCGCCCGGCTTGCGGTCTGCACCAATAAGCGCGAGCGCTTGACACGCCTGCTGCTGCGAGCCCTGAAGCTTGATCACCACTTTGCCGCCATTGCCGGGCGCGACACATTTCAGGTGTCGAAGCCCGACCCAGGCCACCTGCTAGGCGTGATTGCCGCCGCGGGCGGCGAACCAGGCCACGCGCTCATGGTGGGCGACAGCGCCGTGGACATTCGGGCCGCGCTTGGCGCCGGCGTTCCCTCGATCCTCGTGTCCTTCGGCTATTGCCCGCCGCCGCCGGAGGGACCTCAGGCGAACGCTGTCATCGACCACTTCGACATGCTGGAGACGTCCGCCCTGCCCCTTCTCAGGGGCTTGACAGCGAAGGCCGCCGCGCCTTCCTAATACCGCACCCGACGGGGCGTTGATGCGGGGAGCCCATCCCTGTGCTGCCGCAATCAACGGTCACAGTCGCGGTCAAATATCTTCGCCAAACCTTTGAGATTAAGTCCTGCGCCAAGGAGAGACGGGAATGCGCGAACGCATAATGATCAGCGCTTGCATGATGCTGCTGATGGCGGGCACAGCCTACGCCGCGGACGAAGAGCAGGCCTGCGTGAACGAGCTGGCCAAGACCGAGACACTGGTTGATCAGAGGGTCGAGGCCAAGGCGCTCAGCGAAGGCGAGGTCGAAGAGGTGAACCTGCTGCTCGACGAGGCCGACGCGCTTTGCACCGAGGGCAACTACAAGAAAGCCCGCGAGACCTTGGCCACTGTCGGCAAGATGGTGGCGCCCGCGGCACCGGCCCAATAGGACGGCGTCCCCGGAGGGCGCTTCCGGCTCGGATGCGCCTTCCTTGACTTACCCGGGAGCCACTCGCTAAATCCCCCTTCCAGCCGCATCCCCTCAGCCACCCTGAGACGGCGATGCGCCAAGCTCCACGCGAAAACGGGCGGTTAGCTCAGCTGGTAGAGCACTGTGTTCACATCGCAGGGGTCACTGGTTCGAGTCCAGTACCGCCCACCATTAATAACCTGAAATCATTGTGTTAATTTACTTAGCCCGCGAGCCGGAATTATTCTGACCGGTGCGTGTCAGCGCCGTGTCAGCAAACTCTGGTAAGTGTCTTAGTGCGCTTCTAGCCTTGTACGCCCTGCGCTTGGGACCGGCACAGCCGCAGTCGGTAACTACAGTCGGTTGTTCGGCTCCTCGCTCGTGAGCGGACCTTGTCTTGGAGGGAAGTACGAGTCCGCTAAGTGCCAAAAGCAGACCTAAGGCTGGCCGCGTCGGGCGAACGCTGGCAAGCCTAAATCCTTGTGTGCCAGAAAGAGGCAGCCCGGGTTCGCTCTGCTGCGGATGTCGGCGTGACATCGAGTGACTGCGTTATTTCTCAATGGGTCGGGTCGGTTCGGCACGTTTCCTGCTTTGCTTGCTTTTATGGCGTTAAATGCGAAAGAATGCTGGCACCACGCAGCTCATTGCAGGCAGCTAGCCAAAGACTCTTTTTTTCGTGAGGGATTCCTCGATCTTGCCAAAAAGTGGGAGTCGTTGGGGGCGGAGCGTCGGGCTCCACGTACAGAGGGGGCGGATACCTTGTCTCCATGTCGGGAAGCGCCAGCGCCACACGGTCTCGAGTGACTGGCCTCCCCAGCTCTAATCGTGGAATGTCCGCTCAGGTTCATAAGCTGACGCAGGGCTGGCCAGCGGACCTATCCGCTCCGCGTCCGAAAAGCGAAGGCACCTTGATGTTTCAGTAGGCGCTCCGCTCCATAAGCCGGCTCGCGTCCGCCTTGGGCTCGACCGTTGCTTCTGCTGGCGGAGTCAACCTGAACGCCGGCAAGGCAGATTTCGGCACCTCGACAGCACAGCCCGCAATGAGCAGGGTTGCCACCAACCCAGTAGCAACGCGAGCAGTGACGCATATGGGATTATAATCCATGACGTCGCTCCCGTTGTTTTGGGCGTAACGATAGCGAGTTCCCCATACCAACCGGTTAGCGCGCGCGGCATTCCAAAGGTGTGGTTAAGAATCCTTCCTACCAGGTCCCCTTACCCCCTCTAACGCTTCCGCTTCCCCTTGCGGGACACGTGCTCAAATTACTAACGAAAGAAGGGAAGAAACGGTCGCCTTGGGCGCGAAGGAACCCGCCGTTGTTCTAGGTCAGAAGCGGAAGTTAGACTTCTGCCTCATAATCTCGGCTAGGTGCCAGAAGCTGACGTGAGGCACGTCAGCCTGGATGTCCGCTCCGTGCCATTAGCGTGCGTTAATGATGATGCGGTCCATAGCAAGGCTGGTGTGCCCACGCCAATTCAGCGGCATGCCCAACCCTTGGGCAGGTAGACCTGCAAGTCCGCTCAGGAGCAAAACGGACATAGCACGCTCAAGGTGCGCGAAGCGCGATAGCGCACAAAGAATGTCTAGCGGCCGGCCCCTTGCTTTTCCCAGTTGCGCACCAGCTTGTTAGCCTCGGCAAGTTGTGCAGGGGTCAGCGCGACGGCCGCGTCGCGGTTTTGGGCCCCTGATTCAGGAACCGGAGGTCTCAAGGCAAGCGTCATCCACCTATGCGCCTCTACGAGGTCGCGCGGCGCGCCGCGACTTTGTCCGTACATCAAGCCAAGCTTGTATTGCGCCGTGACATGACCCTTCTCGGCAGCAAGGCGATACCACTTCATCGCCTCAACGAAGTTCGAGGGCATGCCTTGACCTTCTTCGTAAGCGCGGCCCATAGCGAATTGGGCACCGGCATCAACTTGCGCCGAGGCAACGCGCACCGTCGCGAAGTTGCCGCGCGCATCAGCCGCCGCATTCGTCTCGGGCGCTTGCTCAGCCTTACCGGGTCTCGGCGGCGAGTTCGTTTTGCTTTGTTCGCCGTCCTCCCGTGGCGCGGCAAGAGCGCCTGTGATCTCGACGTTGGGCACGTTGCCAGACTTGATGCCAGCTTTGGCCGCCGGCTCAGGTGTCGACCCGCCGGCGAAATCCCCGACAATCTCGTGCGCGAGGAGAACGAGCACCAAGACAGAAAGCATGATCACCAGGCCCCGAAGACGCCGCTCCGACGTCGGCAGAATAAGCCCAGCAGTACTAGAGGGGCTTGCGATAAACGACGAGGCGCGGTCCCGCGCAGACCAAAAGTCCGTCAGATCGTCGAAATAGCGCGGACCATTTGGCGTTACGACGACAATGGAGCCATCGCTTTGGTAGCGGTATCGGACGCTCAGCGTTTGCGTGCTGGAGGTACCGCAGAAAGTCCAGGGAGAAACCTGTCGCGCGGTCTTCAGGATAGAGCTCGTCAATCTTTGCCTTTACGGTTCGGTTCAAATTCGAACCGTGGCACGTGAGGCAAGGCCCTTGTGTGGGGATAGCCTTCATGTAGCGAAACACGCGCTCACCATTTTTTGTCGTTGTTTCATAGTGCTCGAGCATTTTTACGTCAGCGCCTTCGCTAATCTGTTCCTGAAACTTCAACAAGACGGACCTCTCCCAAGCATCAGGTGAGTTCGCCGGGTTCCGCAACTTCAACGCCGTTCGACCAAGTGACCAGCCCGAACTGGCTGCTGTCTCCTTCGCAATCGCCGGAGCTTCCACCTTACATACCGCGATTGCCGTTTCAGGTCCGCCCGCTTGAATGGCACCCATGAGTGCGCTCTTCAATTTCGCGGCATACTCCTGCGAGAGGTTCCTTGATTGTGAAGCTCTCTCGGATTCGGTTGGTTGGGTGTCCTCTGCTTCTGCCTCCAGCGCTGTGACGGCAAAAAAGAGCGAAAAGGCAACGCGAGCAATATCGCTTTTCATCTGGATATCCTGATTACGCACCAAGCAGCCCTACCAAGATGAGTGATAGGGGCGCGAGCCATCTGTGTCCTTCTGGCAAGGCCATTGCGCTTGCGCCAAAGTTAAACGACCAAGCCATAGGAGACCTTGTTGCAGAACAAGGCAGAAAACAACAAGTCGGTCAGCCTGACCTGAGCCCCTTCTTTCATCCAGCGATGGGTAGAGTTCCAGGTTGATTGGTCGTTCCCCAAAACTTGGACCAATCAGAGCTGGAGAATCTGCTCTCCTTGGTTGTCCGGCGATGTGCGCCGGCGGTAGGCCGCGACGAACTCGATCGGGGTCAGGTTGCCGATCGAGGAGTGCGGCCGGGCATGGTTATAGTGCTGCCGCCATCCGTCAAGCTTGGCCTGCGCATCCTGCATCGACAAGAACCAATGCTGGTTCAGACACTCCTGGCGGCAGCGACTGTTAAAAGCCTCGATAAAGGCGTTATCCGTAGGCTTTCCCGGCCGGGAGAAGTCGAGCACGACCCCATTGGCATAGGCCCACAGATCCAGATCTCGCGACACGAACTCGGGCCCGTTGTCGAGACGAATGCGTCGTGGACAGCCATAAGTCTTCACGGCTTCCTCGAGGCTCGCCACCACGTCCTCGCCCCGATAGCTGCGACCAGTCCTCAGGATGATTCCGAGCCGACTGTAGTTATCGACCGCCGCCAGCACGCGGATGCGCCTCCCATCGAACAGCTGGTCACTCATGAAGTCCATCGACCAGCACTCGTTCGGTAAGCTCGATCTCGAAGACGAGGTCCCGCATCACTCGACCTTCTCGCTCAACCGCCTGGGCCGCTTCCGCGAGAGCGACGTGCTGCGCCACGTCTTCGAGCGGGTCGTATGGGCGGCGATGGCCATGGGCCTCGTCAAGGGTGAGGGCTTCGCGGTTGACGCCAGCGTGCTCGAAGCCAATGCCAGCCGCTACCATGGCAAAGCACCGGCGGAGCTGGACTGGTCGGAGAAGAGACGGCAGACCCGAGCCGTCGCCGAGTACCTCGCCGCCCTCGACGAGGCGGCCGAGCCCAATCCAGACCGCAAACCGCCGAAGGTGATCTCACCGTCGGACCCTTGTTCGGCGTGGACAGCCAAGGCTAACTGCAGCCATGGCCGCGTCGTGCTCGATCTGGAATTGGCAAAGTGACGGGGTTTACTGGCGGACGTGCGTCAACGATGACGGCTCGCAGCAGTGCTATCGAGCCACTGACAGCTCGGGCGCGAATGCCACGGAAGTTTCCTGCTAATTGCGCTAGGGGCGTTGGTTCGCATGGGTCAACGCCCCGCCATTGTGCGCCTGTGAAAGTTTGCCCAATTTCGCTAGTGTTTCTCCTATGAGTAACTCTCTGCCCCATGCCTGCCCGCAAGCGCGCAAGGGCCACGATGTTGCGCATGTCGTAGTTGTTGCCTAGTCGCTCGACGGCGAAGCATACGACCCTGTTCTGTTCGTCAGCGTTTAGCCCGACGATGAAGCACCTAGCCATGGCGCGGAAGAACTCCCCGCCGACCGACCGTGTCACAACGGGATAAGTTGGTACCGCACCACCACGGCGCAAGTCTTTGCCATGCATCCCAGCCATCGGATCACCAAGGCACTGGCTGGCCGCGCCAGTCGAAAAAACCACCGTTGGCGTCTGCCGAGAGTTGATCGACGACGGCGAGCAGATGTCGGGCCGCAGCCGCGGGGGAATGAACCTCCAACCCAGTCGCCGCGAACGGAGCGGACAGCGCCGTGGCGACCGTGCCGGGATGCAAGGCGATGCAAAGTGCGTCTGGAGATCGATGGGCCAATTCAACAGCCGCCGTCCGAACCAGTTGATTGAGAGCGGCTTTGGACGCCCGGTAGGAATACCAGCCTCCCAGCCGATTATCGCCAATGCTCCCGACCCTCGCGGACAGCGTCGCGAACACGGCTTTGCCCGACCGGGGCAACCGCGGCAGCACATGCTTCATGATCAGCGCTGGTCCGATCGCATTCAGCGCAAAGGACCGCGTGAGGTTGACCGCATCGAGTTGCCGCCAGCTCTTCTCCGGTCCCTGTCGATCATCGTGCAGAAATCCCGTGGCGTCGATCACGAGGCGAAGTTCGCCCCGAGCGGCGGCAAACGCCGCAGCGCGTTCGAGACTGGCCTCGTCCAGCAGGTCGATCGATGGCGAAGTGCTGCGACTGAACGCGACGACATGCTCGAACCTTTCCGCGGCCTGGATGGCCTCGACCAATCCCCCTCCGATTCCGCCGCTCGCGCCGAAGATGACTGCCACTCCAGCCTTGGGAAACGACCGGAGGTCAGATTTGGCGACAGTTGCGGCGTGGGGTTGGCATCGCTCAGTCACCGAGGCTTTGCTCCGTTGAAAACCGACTGAAGCTTCAGAACCTGCCCAAAGACCCGCGAGATGAACGGCCGGACCTGAAGAAACATTCGATAACCCAGCTCCAGGGCAGCCAGCGCACCCGGCAGCGATGCGGCTCTCGCAGCCCAGCTCCATTTGGGTAAACGAGTCCAAACCTCGACAAACGCCGCCGCTCCCGAGAGAACACGTCCATCGCGTGCGCGGACATGAAAACGTTCCATCGCTCGTTGCTGGGTAATTCCCTCTGGGGTTACGGCGCCGGCTTCGGAGACGTCAACAAAGCAAAGAGCCCCGGCTTGATCTTTGCGGCGGTAATATCCGATCTCCGTCCGGCACAGGGGACAGGAGCCATCAAAAAACACGATTGATTTCGGAACCTCTGACTCCATGCGGATCTCCTGAATATCGAAAGGTCAGTTGACCAGCACGGGAGTTTGACGAACGTGCGTCTGATCCTCGATCTGTCGAACAAGGAATTCTGCTACGTCCGACCGCGAGATGATCCCGTTGCGCCACTGAGAGGCTTCGGAAAGAATCTTGTACCGTCCTGTCCGCGGTCCGCTGGTCAGAACGCCAGGTCGCACGATCGTCCAATCGAGCTCGCTTTCCTTGATCAATCGCTCTTGCAAACTCTTGTCATCATAAGCTCGGCCAAAAACGATCTGGAACGGCAAGCGCTGCAGGCAGCTGATGCTGGCGAGGCTATCGCCAGCTCCAAATCCAGTCACACAGATCAGACGTTTGACGCCTTGGCTCCTCATCGCCGCGATCAGCACTCGGGTCGCGTCCGAGAACAGGTGCACAGGCCGGAACAAGTCTCCCAGTCCGACGCCTAGGGTCTGGATCACGACGTCCACCCCGATCAGGGCAGCTTCCACGTCCTGGCTCTTCAACGCATCTCCACGAACCTTCTCGAGATTCGGATCTGAGAGCGCCATTCCGGCAGCGGATCTCGCTAGGGCGCGAACATGATGACCGGACTTGAGGGCTTGGCGGGTTGTTTCCAGCCCGATCCCCTTGCTGGCGCCGATAATCAATACACGCATGACGGCCCCGTTGTTACAGAGTTGAAGGTGCGACGGAGACGAAGGCGCCGCGTAAGGCCTTCGTAAGCGGTACCGCACCATCGAGTTTTTAACTGAAGCCTAATGCGGCTGAACAACCGTTTGGAAGCACACCGGATCCCGATCATCCAAACCCTGCCACTTTTGAGACGACCTCTCAGATGACCGACCCCTCGCGCTGGATGGCGACCCAAGCGATTATCTTCTTGCCTACTTTGATCGGCAGCACACGCCAATACATGATGAAGGGCGTACCGTCTTTCTTGTAGTTGATCGCTTTGCCTTCGAATCTCGCACCCGACATCAGGGCATTGGAAAGCTTGGCTATCACCTTCTCGTCTGTTCCCGGACCTTGGAGAATCCGAGGTGTCTTGCCGATGACCGAGGAGGGATCGTGGCCAGTTAGTTTTTCAAATGCCTCGTTGGCATAGATGATTTTTCCTTCCGTCGATGAATCTGTGATCAGGATTGAATCAAAGCTATTTTCGGCCAAAACCTGAAGCAAAGCCAGCCCACCATCAGTTCCATTCATCAGGTTTTCAAACGTATCAGACATTCTAGCTTCCTCTCTGAGTAGAACGTGCCACTAAGACCACGTCGATCCGAAACGGCGCGATCAGTTATTGTTTTGACCTTTGGGACTATCTTGTTCTTGCCGGGTAGAACCACGAACAAACAATTCAGGTTTTGCGGTAGCTGCTGTCCAAGTAGCTACCGTAATAGCCGCGGCCGCGATTAGAACGGTGTGGCCGATCACGCTAACGGCCAAGAACGTGTAGCTGCCAGCCGCCACCGCAAAGGCCACGGCCCACATAAGACCCAGGGCTTGCAAAACATAATGACGGATGGCCACATCAGGAATGTTACGAAGCGGGCTTACTTCGTGGTTGAACACAAAATCCCAACAAAAGACGACGAACTTTCTTACAGGTGTAAACATGGGTGGCATTCTCCAATAATTGAAAATTGAAACTGGAAGGCCACCTGCGTTGACGGCAGGCGGCCCCACCTCTCTTCGCAGCACCAATCGCTACGCGGCTTGTGGAAGAACCACGCTGTCGATCACGTGAATGACGCCATTTGAGGCAACGATGTCGGCCGAGGTAACCTTCGCATCATTGATCATGACGTCGCTCCCGTTCACCTTCACATGGAGCATCTTGCCGTTGACGGTCTTGGCTTCCTTGAGCTTGACGACGTCGGCAGCCATGACCTTACCGGGCACGACATGGTAGGTGAGGATCGCGGTCAGCTGAGCCTTGTTCTCAGGCTTCAACAGGTTCTCAACCGTTCCCGCCGGGAGTTTGGCGAAAGCGGCGTCGGTCGGGGCGAAGACAGTGAATGGTCCAGCTCCCTTCACCGTGTCGACCAGGCCTGCGGCACCGAGAGCGGCCGCCAGCGTCTTGAATTGACCAGCCGCAACCGCGGTGTCGACGATGTTCTGCGTACTCGTAGTCATATCATTTCTCCATTCGTGAATTTTGAAAGGGTCATGGCGATCGACCCTGTTGTCGTGCTGTTGTCGGATCGCCTCGGTCGTACGGCTTATCAACTCGGCTGACCACGCCACCGCAGCTGTTGAGGCGATCCGCGTCCCTCCTTGACTGAGGGGGCTAGTTCGCCGGCGGCAGCAGCACGGTATCGATCGCGTTTCATATAAAGAAAATAGAGTGAACTGCAAAGAACATTATCGTGATAAGAATATTGATTTGCACTGAGAGACAATTGATGTATGGTTTTTTGATCACCAGGAAAGAAGGGGTGTGAGCCATGCTCTCACAAACCTTGGCCGCCGGCCTTGAGAGCTATGAGATCGGCCCGAAAATCAGGGCGCTTCGCCTCAAGAAGAACCTCGGGCTCGTGCAGCTCGGTGAGCACACCGGCATGTCATCAGGCATGTTGTCGAAGATCGAGCGGGGACAGCTCTTCCCGACGCTTCCGACGCTGCTCAAGATCGCCATGGTCTTCGGCGTCGGCCTGGAGTATTTTTTCGTTGATTGGAAAGACCGGCCGACTCTCGCCGTCGTCAGAAAAAAGGACCGGTTGCGCCTGCCGGACCGTCCGGGCGCCGAGAATCCTTCCTTTTTCTTCGAGAGCCTCGACTTCCCTATCAGCGATCGAAAGATGGAGGCCTACTACGCGGAGTTCGAACCGCACTCGGGAGCGACAGAGCCCCATGAACATTCAGGCGCAGAGATCATCTATGTGATCAGTGGTCAGCTTGCCGTGAACGTTGACGGCAAGGACACGCTGTTGGCCGAAGGCGATTCCATGTATTTCGATTGTGCATTCCCGCACAGCTATCGTCGCCAAGGAAGGGGTACCTGCTCGGCAATCGTTGTGGTCACGGGTTAGGCGGTGTGCGGAAAGAAGATATCTGAGAGCAGAAGCACCCAGATAGACCTTGATGGCGTAGTGGCCCGCGCGAGCAGCGGCGACCTTGAGTGGGTCGATCCCTTTATAGGAGGGAGCGTGAGGCATGAGTTCGGCGCAGGCAAGTTGAACGTCGAAGCCGACGTGGGGTGATCGGCCCCCATCGAGTGGTCCAACTAGGAACGATCCCGGCCCCAGGGGGAGCACCCCCACCGGTGAGCGGTTCCGCATCAAGGTCGGCAGCCTCGACTGCGCAACTTGGTGGCTTCGCCCACGACGCCGGTGAAGGCGGCGTAACGCTTCTAGACCCCTCACCGCTCGACCAGATCGTTGAAGGCATGCCAGGTGGCGTGACCGATCAACGGAAACATGATCACAAGACCGGCGAACAAGGTGGCAAAACTGAACGCCATCGCGGCGGCGATTAGCACCGCCACAGCATCATGGGCCCCGGATTCTCACGGCAGGCCTTGATACTGGTCAGCGCCGCCGTTACGACGTCAATGCGCTCGACCATCAGCAGCGGCACGCCGACCGCCGAAACCGCGAACACCGCTGCCGCCAGTACCGCGCCGACAATGCTGCCGGCGACCAAGAAGCCCAGCCCCCGCGGCGTCGAGACGAGGTCCGTAAGAAACATCTCGAACGGCGGCATTGGCTGCGCCCCGAAGAACAACATGAAAAGCAAAAAAGATATCTGAACCCACGCAAAGTAGATCAGCATCAAGAACAGCCCCATATAGGGTAGCTGCCCCGCCCCGAAGCCGAAACGCAGCGTGCTCTCGAAACTGACCGGGTCACCCGTTGCCAGACGGCGGCTCTTCTCGTAAAGGCCTGCCGCGAGCATCGGCCCCATCAAGACGAAGCCGCCGGCAAGCACAAGGATCAACGAGTGAAACCCGCCTTGGAGCAGTCCAAGCGTAAGCAGAAGGCCGATGATGGCGAAGACCGCGCCGTAGGTGAAACTGACGCCCGGCTGACGCCTCAGGTCGCGCCAGCCTGCGGCGTGCCACCAAAAAGGCGCAGCCATGGACACGTTGCGGATACGATATGCCGACGTTGCATCTGTTGGAGTGGCTTGTGTTGGAATGACTTGGCTGTCTTTGCGGGCTGCCATGTTCGCCTCCCAAGAAACGCCGATCCACCAAATAGGTTAAGGCAGCACATCGACAACGCCAAGGATGTCTGCCGGTAAACCTGATTTGGATCAGACGTGTCTGACTTCAGACTACCGTACTCCTGGCGCCAGCGGTAGTACGTCACTTCGCTCACGCCAATCGAGCGGATCGCATCAGGCACGCTCTCGCCTTGCGACGTCAAAACGTCGACCTGGCGCAGCTTCATAATCGCGGAAAGGGTCATCCGCCCTTTACAAAACCAGCGATACGCGAGGTGCAGCTCGACTTCTTGGCTGAGCCTGCGCTCAGAGCAGATGCCGCAGCAGTAGCCAATGATGAGCATTCGGATCATGAGCTCAGGATCGACCGACGGACGTCCGATCTCGCTGTAGTAGGGCTCCAGTTCCTTGTGGAGGTCGGCCAGTGCAGCCAACACGAACACGTCGATCCGGCGCAGAAGATGGTTCTGCGGGATGCGATCGTCGAGGCGGAACTCGTAGAACAGCTTGCCCTGGTCCCGCCTCTGCCGCCCCATCATCGCCCGGTCCTCCGTCGCCAATCTTCTCAGCAGACGGAATCACCGTTCGGCGCCACTCTCAACGCCTTTATCGACAGCATCTGCCAAAAGCGGACAAACCATTGTAACGGACGCCCGCCGCGCTAAGGACGCGCGGCGGGCCCCAGCTGCCTTGATGTGGAGCAGCGTGGCGGATGGGCGCGCATTCCGCGCCAGCACTGATCCAAGAGACCCCCTTCGGCGTACCATCAGTGGAGCGAGCAGAGGAGCAAGCCCATGCAGTGGATCGCGGCCTATCTCAGCGTCTTGGTCGTTTTCGGCGCCATCGACATCGTCTGGCTGTCCGTCATGGGGAGCGCGCTCTACAAGCCCGTTCTCGGCGACCTCCTGGCACCCAAGGTGCGCATCGCCCCGGCCGTCGCCTTCTATCTGATCTATCCGCTCGGGCTCACCATTCTCGCCGTTGCACCGGCGCTTCGGGAAGGATCGCTCGGCCGGGCGGCCTTCCTTGGTGCCGTCACCGGCGCCCTCGCCTATGCCACTTACGACCTGACCAATCACGCCACGCTGCGCAGCTGGTCGATTCAGATCACGCTCGCCGATATCGCCTATGGCGCGATCGCCTCGGCGATCGCCGCGGTGGCCGCCGTGTTCATCGTCCAGACGGTGCTCGGACTCGGCAGCGGCTCGTAAGCGGAGACCGCCTAGGCGGGAGCAAGCCGGTAGTGACTCACGCCCCAGTCCCCGCAGGCGTGGCCGAACAGGCCGGCTGTCGCTAGGAAGAACAGGCGCCAGCGGCGATGCCATAGGCGCGCCTCGCGCCCATACACATTTTTGAGGATGGCGGCAACCGCGTCCTCCTCGGCGTCGAAGTTGGCAAGCCAGTCCTGCGCCGTGCGCGCATAATGCGCGCCCTCCCAGCGCCATTCCTCCTCCACCGTGAACACGTCGGAGAACTGCCGGATCAGCGGATGGCTTGGCATGAAACCTCCGGTGAAGAAATGCTGGGCAATCCAGTCGTCTTCGTTCTCCTCCGAGAACCGGTAAGGCGTGCTTCGATGGCTGAAGACGTGCAGGAACAGGCGGCCGTCTGGATCGAGCCACCCGCGCACGCGCTGCAGCAGGCGTTGCCAGTTCGCCATATGCTCGAACATCTCGATCGAGATCACCCGGTCGAAGCGCCGCACTATCGCGAAGTCGTTCATGTCCGCGGTCACGACCTTGACATTGCTGAGCCCTCGCGCTTTCGCCTCGTTCGTAATTAAGGCGCGCTGCGACTGCGAATTGGACACCGCGAGTATTCGCGCCTTGGGGAAGCTCTGCGCCATCCAAAGGGTAAGCGATCCCCAGCCGCAGCCGAGCTCGAGGATGCTCTGGCCGTCTTCGAGCTGCGCATTCTCCGCGGTCGTTCGCAGCGCATTCTCCTCGGCTCGCGCGAGCGAGCAGTCGGATCCGTCGTAGAGACAGCAGGAGTATTTGCGCTGCGGACCGAGGACATGCGCGAAGAACGCCGCCGGAATCTCGTAGTGCTGCGTGTTCGCTGCGTCCGTATGGAACGCGATCGGCAGTTGCGCCATCTCGGCGGCAAAGGTTTCCGCGCAATCGGCGGGTGCTCCGGCGAGCTTGCGCCGCTGATCCGCGACTCGCGAGTCGATCACCGCTGCGGTCAGCCGATCCGGCCAGGGCAGCCGCTCGCCCAGATGAAGCGCGGCTTTGGCGATCATGGTCATGGCGCTGCCTCGGCGCTGCGCGGCGGCATTGGAAAGAACGCGCTGGTCCGGCGCTGATAAGCCTGGAAGCGTTTTCCCCGCGATTCCGTCATATGCGCCTCCAGCGGCGGGATGCCGGAGACGTGCACCAACAGCCAGTACATGCAGGTGGGTCCGAGCAGGGCGAACCAGCCGAAAAGCGCCGCCTCGCCGATGGCGAACAGCGGATAGGCCCACCAACCCAGCCATTCGAAGAAGTAGTTGGGATGGCGCGACCACGCCCACAGACCGGTATCGCAGACGCGGCCGCGATTGGCCGGATCTTCCCGGAAGCGCTTGAGCTGAGCGTCGGCGAGCCCTTCGCCGAGGATCGCGACCGCGAAGACGATCGCGGCCAGTATGTCCTGAAGGCGGAGCCCGGTGACCGGGTTCCATGCCGCGAGCAACATCGACAGCGCCAGAGGCACGCTCACCAGAGCCTGCTTCTGCAGGAGCCAGAACATCTGCCGCGACGCATCCTCTCCCCAGTCCCCCACCAACTTGGCGTAACGCGGATCGTCGCTGATGCCGGCGCTTCGTTGGGCGATGTGCAAGCCGAGGCGCAGCGACCAGAGCGCGATCAAGGTGAGAACGGTTGCTTGATGCAGCGTGAGGCCTCCTGAGGCCGTCGCCGCGGCGGCAACGCCCGCGCAGCCGATCCCGCCGAGGCCGAAGGTCCAGATCGTGTCGACCCAGCCCGAGTTGCCCGTCCGCCGCCAGACGAGCCAGGCCAAACTCATGGTGAGCGAGAGGGCGGCGGCGATGCAGCCAAGCGCGATGAGGAGTTGATAGAGGCTCATGCTGCCGCGTCCTGTGAATGCGACCGGCGGCCCTTCGCGGCGATGAAGTCGTCGATATGCCGGAGTGTGGGCGCGAAGAAGCGCAGAACCGGCGCCAAGCTCCCGATCGTCTCGAGATGTCCCAGGTTCCAGAACGTGAGAAGCTGAATGGTACCCCCGACATGGCGCAGCCGGGCGGCAAGGCGCTTGGAGTTGCCGGGATGGACGGTGCGGTCGAGCTGACCTGTTATCAGCAAGGCCGGCGGTTCAGCGCCGGAGACATGCGAAATCGGCTGGGTCTCACGCCGTTCGGCGCCGCCGAAGATCGTCTTGAGCGTGCGGTCCTTCAGCGGTAGGAAATCGTACGGCCCCGACAGGCCGATGAGCCCGGCGATGTCCGCTTGCGGCGAAAGTCCGGCATGCGTCAGCCAGCGATCGTCGATCGCCAGCATGGCGGCAATATAGGCGCCTGCCGAATGTCCCATGACGAACAGCCGGCCGGGGTCGCCCCCATAGGTCCGGGCATTGCGCTTGACCCATTGCACGGCCAGAGCGCCGTCATCGAGAAATGCGGGATAGCGGACCTCTGGATAGAGCCGGTAATCCGGCACTATGACCACGTGGCCCCGCTTTGCGAGCGCCGCCGCAGCGAACAGGTATCTTTCCTTGCTGCCGGTCTGCCAGCTGCCGCCATAGAAGAAGACGACGACCGGCGCCGAAGCGGCGTCCGCCGGTGAATAGACGTCGAGCGTCTGCCGTGCATCTGAGCCGTACGGGATCGAGGTGCAGACCTCATAGCCTTCATCAGAAGTAAGGGCGTTCAGCCAATCCGCCGGCGAAAGAACGCAGCGCTTCTCGCTTGCTTTTCCGAACCTTTTGCCCGGCTGAAGCTGATCGGTGAACTGATCCATCGGCTCACAGCCTGACGAATGGCTGCAGAAGTCTTCCGAGCCAGCCTTGCAGGACGATCTCGCCCCTCATCGCCACCAGGCAGATGCAGGGTCTTTCGGGCTCGACCACGGGATGGTGCTCGACCGTGTCGTCGGCCTCGTCAAAGTCGCCCGGGCCATAACGGCCGTGCTCATGCCGGAACGCGCCTTCGAGCACGCAAGTCCATTCACGGTCGGTGTGCTTGTGATGTGGCAGGCGCGTTCCACCCGCTGCCTGCAGCAGGAAGAGCCGATTGTCTGTCTCGCCTGGCACGTCGATGGTCCGCATGCGGACGCCGCCGCCGATGCTGCGCCACGGTCTTTTCGCGTAGGGCGCGATGAGCGCCATCGCGTCCAGCCGGGCTACACTTCGCCTTTCAGCGGCCTGTTTCGCCCGGGGTGCCTCATCGGTGTCGAGACGCGACAGCACGGCTTCGAGCGCGCCGTCCGCCAGCGGCGTCGGCGCCAGACGCTCGAGCAGCACGCCGCCCGCCGTCTCCCATTTCCTCACGACACGACGGCAGTCGGCACAGAGTGTGAGATGGGCGGCGACGACCAAGGAAGCGGGCTCGTCCAGCGCGCCCGATACGAAGGCGGCCAATGTCTCATCAGTCGGGTGATGGGCGATAGTCATGACAGGTCACCGAGATGCTCGCGCAGCCGCGCCATGGCGAGACGCAAGCGGGACTTGACCGTGCCGAGTGGGATGCCGAGGCGCTCCGCGATCTCGCCATGGGCAAGCCCTTCGAAGAACGAGAGCTGCAGCACGCGGATCTGCTCGCTCGGAAGCGTCTCGATCGCTTCGCGTACGCGCTTCTCGTGCTGCGCCGCTTCGACCTGATCGTCTGGCTTTACCGGCTCGTCGGGCTCGAGCGTGTCGTAGAAACGGCTTGCTTCGGCGCGTTGCTTCCGCCGCAATCGGTCGATCCGCAGATTGCGGGCGATCGTATAAATCCAGGTCGAGGCGCCCGCCCGTTCGGGCCGATAGGTGACGGCTTTCCGCCAAACGGCCAACAATGTCTCCTGCGCCACGTCCTCCGCCACCTCGGCTGGCGCGCCCATGCGGATGAGCATGCTCTTGACGCGCGGCGCGTAGAACTTGAAGAGCGCGACGAAGGCCTCGCGGTCGCGCTGCGCCGCGATTGCCAGGATCAGGGCCGCCGGATCTGGCTCGGCCGGGGCATCCACGTCATCCTGCATGACCACTCCAAGCCATGCCCGTGGTCGCAATATCGGTTCGGTCCACATCGGCTTCCACAATCGCGGTCCGTACGAATCGGAGATGCCGATCCGACCTGGGCTGTGTACGCTCCGCAGCCTCGATTGGATCAGTCATGGGTGATCCAAACCCGAACTTGGCGCGTATGGAGCATGAAAAGCCTATTGCAGAGATCAGCGAAGCGGACGATGCGAGAACCATTGCTGCAAGACATGTCTGGCGCCCCGCTGGATATCGGCGTCATCGGCAGCGGGATTTCCGGCTTGGCCGCTGCATGGCTGCTCGGAAAGAGACATCGAGTCACGCTCTACGAGTACCGGCAGCGTCCGGGCGGCCATAGTAACACGGTCGGCGTGACCTGCTCCGATGGCGAAATGGCAATTGACACCGGTTTTATCGTCTACAACGAGGCCACATACCCCAACCTCACGGCCCTGTTCGAGGTTCTGGCGGTGCCGACGCAGGCCTCGGACATGTCCTTCTCGGTCTCGCTCGACGACGGCAGAATGGAATATTCCGGTGGCAGTTTGGCCGGGCTTTGCGCCCAGAAGCGGAACCTCTTTCGCCCCCGGTTCTGGACCATGCTCAGGGACCTCGAGCGCTTCTATCGTGAGGCCCCGCGCGACCTTCCGCAGCTGGATCCCGAGACTACGCTCGGCGATTATCTCGTTGCCCGCGGCTACGGCGACGCCTTTCTGCACGATCATCTGCTTCCGATGGCGGCCGCGATCTGGTCGGCGCCAACCAAGACCATGCTCGAACATTCGGCGGCTGCCTTCATCCGTTTCTTCGATAATCACGGCTTGCTACGCCTCTCAGGCCAGCCGCAATGGCGGAGCGTCGCAGGCGGCAGCAGAACCTATGTGGAGCGCATGACTCGCGATCTGGGGGATGGGCTCAGGCTCGGTGCGAAGATAAAAGGCGTCCGAAGCTCAGGTGGTGACGTCGTGGTGCGCGATGGTTCGGGGGCCACGGCCCGGCACGATCACGTGGTGATCGCCACCCATGCCGACCAGGCGCTCAGTCTCCTGGACGATGCCACGCATTCGGAGCGGGCGTTGCTCGGCGCGTTCGGTTACAGCCGCAATCTCGCGGTGCTGCACTCCGATCCCTCTTTCATGCCGAAGCGCCGCGCGGCATGGTCGGCCTGGAATTTCCGGGGACGGCGCGCCGAGCCAGCCTCGCCCGCACCGACCGTGGTCACCTATTGGATGAACGCGTTGCAGCGGCTCCCCGGCAAGACCCCGTTTTTCGTCACGCTCAATCCGCAAACGCGCCCCGGCACCGTCTGGCACGAGGAGATCTATAAGCACCCGGTCTTCGATGTGGGGGCCGCGGCGGCACGGAAGGCGTTGTGGTCGCTGCAAGGAAAGCGGCGGCTCTGGTTCTGCGGCGCGTATTTCGGCGCAGGCTTCCACGAGGACGGCCTCCAGTCCGCCTTGGCGGTCGCCGAGGCGCTCGGCAGCGTGAGGCGGCCTTGGAACGTGCCGAACGAATCCAGCCGGATCGTTCTCGTCCCGGCGGCGGCGCCTCGCTCCATGGAGCATGCCGCATGACACGCCGCTCCAAGCTCTATGTCGGTCACGTTTCGCATCGCCGCCTGCGACCGAAAGAGCACAGCTTGCGCTATCGCGTGTTCTGGCTTCTGGTCGATCTCGACGAGCTCGATCAGCTGGATGAATCTCTGCGCCTGTTCTCGCACAACCGGTTCAACGCGCTCAGCCTGCACGACCGGGATCACGGGGATGGCAGCGGCCGTCCGTTGAAGGCTCAGATCCTTGCCCATCTCGACGCGGCAAGACTGGAGACGAACGGAGTCTCGATCGCGCTCCTCTGCATGCCGCGCCTCTTCGGCTACGTCTTCAACCCGCTGAGCGTCTATTTCGTGAGCGCGCCGGACGGCAGGACCACCGCCATCCTCTACGAGGTCACCAACACCTTCGGCGAGCGCCACAGCTATCTCATTCCGGCCCAAGATGATCGTACCGCCGTCGATCAGCGTTGCGACAAGCGGTTCTACGTTTCACCCTTTCTGGAGATGGGTTTGCGCTACCGGTTCCGCGTTCATGTCCCAGATGATCGCGTGAGCGTCACCATTCACGCCGCCGACGCGAGCCGCGACCTCCTTGCCGCCTCGCTTCACGGCAGCGCGCGCGCCCTCGACGACCGGTCTCTGCTGCGCGCCCTGGTCACCCATCCGCTCCTCACTCTGAAGGTCTCCGCCGCGATCCATTGGCATGCGCTGCGGCTGCTGCTGAAAGGCATCCGAATGCATCCGCATCCCGCTCCACCGCGGCAGTCGGTCAGCTTCTCCGCGAAACCGTAGCGTTCGAACCATGACCACGGACACGACATCGATCACACCGGTCGCGGCCGCGCGGCGCCGGCTCTTGACCTCGTTGTTGCGCGCGGCCGTCGACTCCCTGTTTCCTGCCCTGCGCCTAGGGGCCTTGTGCGTGCAACTTCCCGACGGCAGCGAGGTGCTCCGCAAGGGGCATGCGGCCGGACCCTATGGGCACATGAGGATCGAGCGCTGGCGCGGTCTGTTCCGGCTGCTGCGGGGAGAGCCCGGTTTCGTCGCGGGCTACCTCGCTGGCGACTGGTCGACGCCCGACCTGCAGGCGCTTCTGGAAGTCATGCATCGCAACGGCGTGGACGAGTCCCGCTTGGCCCGGGATACGTTGCCTGGCCGGCTCGCGCAAAAGCTCGCGCATCGGCTTCGTGCCAATACGCGGCGAGGCAGCCGCCGCAACATCCGCGCACATTACGATCTCGGCAATGCGTTTTACGCCGCCTGGCTCGACGAAGGCATGAACTATTCGTCGGCCCTCTATGAAGGCGCCGCGACGCTCGAGGAAGCACAAAGCGTAAAGCTCGAGCGTGTGGCCGATCTGCTGGAGCTGTCCGGCGATGAGCAGATCCTCGAGATCGGCTGCGGTTGGGGCGCGCTGGCCGAGCATCTCCTCGCGCGGGGAGCGTGCCGGATCGAAGGCGTCACTCTCTCGGAGCGGCAATTGGCCTATGCGCGCGAGCGGCTGGCCGGCAACGCCCGCGCCGAATTTCGGTTGAAGGACTATCGCGCCATTGCGTCGTTCTATGATCGGGTCGTCTCGATCGAAATGCTGGAGGCGGTCGGCGAGCGTTATTGGCCGGTGTATTTCGACACGCTCCGGCGCTCGCTTCGTCCCGGCGGTGTCGCTGTGCTGCAGGTGATCACCATCGACGAGACATTATTCGAGGTCTACCGCCACCGCCCCGACTTTATTCAGCAGCATATTTTCCCCGGCGGCATGCTGCCCACGGCTTCGATTGTGCGATCCCAGGCGGTGCGTGCGGGCCTCGAACTCACGGAGATCCAACCTTTTGGCGCAAGCTACATCAGGACGTTGCAGGAATGGCGACGCCGCTTTGTCACCGCCTGGCCGACGCTGATGCGCCAAGGCTTCGACGCCCGTTTCAAGCGGCTCTGGGAGTATTACCTCGCCTATTGCGAGACGGGCTTTAGGACCGGCGCCATTGATGTAAAGCTTTTCAAATTTAAGGCTCAACGGCGCAGCTGAAATCCGCACCAACCCAAGGACTTGGAATGGTGCCCCTGGCGGGTCGCAACCCGCAAAAGTCCCATCAACGAACCGCACGGAAGTTTTCGGATGAAACCACCTTGCCCATGAAGTGCCGGAAGGTAGACACCGATCCGGTCCGGACCGGGGTTCATTAAGGGTCAAACAGGGCTGAAGCGTCGCGTCAGTATTGAGTCCGCTTCACGCTGAGGGGCAGAATATCGCTTCGGTATCAGGGCGGTACCTCACCGACTAGGCAGTGGGTCGCTAGAGTTCCTCAGGACCCGGAGCGCTCCGCCTGCAGCCGCTCGATCAAGTTACCGAGACATTGGCGCGGCGTCGGCGGATACAGCTTGGATTCAGTTCGCGTAACGCTTCCGGTAGCCATCGTGCCCGGATGTCAGCTTCGGGTCAGCAACAGACTAGGCCGCCTGCCCGATCGATGTCTGCTGATGAGTCCCAATTCGGACCGTTCGGGTCCAACGGCGGCTCGTAGCTGCTTTTTGGTTTCAACGCCATCAGCTGCAAAGTTTCACATCGCAGGGGTCACTGGTTCGAGTCCAGTACCGCCCACCACCCGGCCATCTTGATCTCGGTTGGGAAATCCGGCTCCGCGGAGCGCGGCCGTTAGCGTGCCGGCGGCCTCTTCGCCATGTTGGTGATGTTGAGCCGGCTGGCGAGCAATTGGTCGGACGCTGAAGGGTCGAGCCAAATACTCGCGTGGGACCGCCCGGCGACCGGCGCGACATCCTTGGCCGCGCTCGCGCCTAGCGTCGCGATTAACGTGACCGCGAGCAGACCCGCCATGAACTGCTGACGCATACTCATCGCCCGAATCTGTGGCGGGGGCGCTAAAGTTTGCGTTTAAAGATTTGGCTAAAAATCTATTTACGGCGTTAACGAAATCGAGTCTGGCGCGCCGCCTGCTAGGCGAGCACGCGCGCCAAACTCCAGGCCGGTGACGAGGGCTCTCGTGGCGCCGCCTCTAGCTTTCCCGCCGCCGCAGCGCATCGAGGCTCCAAGGGCCCGGACCGGCGAAAACGAGATAGAGAAAGATGAAGCAGAACAAAATGGCGCCGTCTCCACCATTCAACAGCGGATAGATCTTCTCCGACGAGTGATGGAACATCCAATAGGCGACGGCCATCTGGCCCGAGAGAATGAAGGCCACGGGCCGCGTGAACAGGCCGACGATCAGCAACGCGCCGCCGACCACCTCGAGAACACCTGCGATCCAGGGCAGTGACATGACCTCCGGCGAAAAATCGGACGGCGGAAAACCGAACAGCTTAGCCGTGCCGTGCTCGAAGAAGAGCAGCGCCGCGACAATACGCAAAACGCTGAGGACGCGCGGGGCCCAAACGGTTTCGAGTGTCTCAGTGGTCATGGCAACTCCCCCTATGAAGGCTTCTGACGACCTTTAGGGAACCAGTGTAGCCGCTCGCTGGCGCTCCGTCAGTACACGCTCTCGTTAGGAAAGTTCCCCGGCACCAGTCGGAGCTGACTCTTTGACGGCGGGTCCCCTCTTCCGAACAGGCCTGAACGAGCGCAGCGAAGCCTTTGAAACGACTCGCGCAAAAAAATGGGGGGCCCCCCGACCCCCCATTTGCTTCCAGCTCGTGCCGGCGCGGTACTATGCGGCGGCGCTGGCCTTCGCCGTGTCGACGGAGGCAACCGTCTTCAAAATCTGCGAGGCGATCTGGTAGGGGTCGCCTTGGCTGTTCGGCCGGCGATCCTCGAGATAGCCCTTGTAGCCGTTCCGGGGGAACGAGTGCGGCACCCGGATCGACGCGCCACGGTCGGCGATACCCCAGCTGAACTGGTCGATCGCCTGGGTCTCGTGCTTGCCGGTCAGCCGCATGTGGTTGTCCGGACCGTAGACTGCGATGTGGTCGGCACAGGCCGCCTCGAACGCGTCCATCAGGGCCAGGAAATACGGCTCGCCGCCGACTTCACGCAGATACGTCGTGGAGAAGTTGGCGTGCATGCCCGAGCCGTTCCAGTCCGTGTCGCCGAGCGGCTTGCAATGATACTCGACATCGACGCCGTATTTCTCGGTGAGACGTTCCAGCAGGTAGCGGGCCATCCACATTTCGTCGGCCGCCTTCTTCGAACCCTTGCCGAAGATCTGGAATTCCCACTGACCTTTCGCCACCTCGGCGTTGATGCCCTCGTGATTGATGCCGGCCGCGAGACACAGGTCGAGATGCTCCTCGACGATCTCGCGTGAAATCGAACCGACCTGCGCGTAGCCAACGCCCGTGTAGTATTTGCCTTGCGGCGCCGGGTAGCCATCCGCCGGGAACCCGAGCGGGCGGCCGTCTTTGTAGAAGAAGTACTCTTGCTCGAAGCCGAACCAGGCGCCGTCGTCGTCCAGAATCGTTGCGCGCTTGTTGGTCGGGTGCGGGGTCTCGCCGTCCGGCATCATGACCTCGCAAAGCACCAGAGCGCCATCCTTGCGTGCCGCGTCGGGGAAAACACGGACCGGCTTCAGAACACAATCCGAGCTGCTGCCTTCCGCCTGCATCGTCGAGCTGCCGTCGAAGCCCCAGAGGGGAAGATCCTCGAGTGTCGGAAAGCTGCCGTATTCTTTGATCTGAGTCTTTCCACGCAGATTCGGCGTCGGCGTGTAACCGTCGAGCCAAATGTACTCGAGTTTGTACTTGGTCATTGCGAATCCTTCATGTGGTGTTGAGGCAAAAACGTGTGGAGGTACCCATCCGGGCCGCCTGTGCGTGACGGCCAAAACCGTTTTTGCGAAGCAGCAATTGTGCCAACGAGATGAATGCCCTCACCCGAGCGTGCGCTGGCGACCGACCGAGCGGTCTCCTCAGAAACGAGCGTTCATTTTTTGGTAATAAACAGCGGGGGTTAGCGCGCGCCGCTGTCCCCCTGCCAATCCCGGTCGCAAGTCACCAGGGGCGCTCACCGCGCTCTCGGGCGAGACTGCAAAGCGAAGCATCAGCCGGCTAAACGGCTGAAATAATAGTCATTACGCAAATTTATTGTGCACGGCGCCGCAGCTCCCATGTATAGGGGAACTCAAGCTGTGTTGATGCGCTGAGTCTTCGACACACGGAATGACTGAATGGAGAGAACCATGACGGCAAACGCAACTGAGGGGACGGCCAAGATCTACCAGTTCCCCAAAGGCGGCCGCGCCGGATTGAGTAGCGGTCGCAACGAGACGCACCTCGCCGAGAGCTTTGTGATGCCGCGCATCGCAAGGGTCGCCTGTGGCGGCGCCTCTTATCACGAGGCGGCCATCCGCGAAGAGGAGCGCTCTCGCAACAACTGACGGCTTACGCCGTCCACATACGAAGAGGGCCGGCTTCCGAGGAAGCGCGGCCCTTTTTTGTTGGGACGATGCGTGCGCTGATTAGGCGCGGGCGGGCCAGACGGCTTGCGCGTCGTCTTCGCTGCTATCGAACATCGACAACATGGGCTCGTCGGTGAGCAACACCTCATCGAACTCGCCGAAGCCGTTGAAACGATTCGCCAAGACGCGGCCATACGCGCCCACCTGGCCGATCTCCAAATAATCGCCCTCGTCCACACACGCGGGCAGCACGAAGGGTCCGGGCAGATAGTCGGAGCTATCGCAGGTCGGTCCGTAAAGAACGAACTCGGCCTCGGGCGAAGCCGTCTTCTGCCGGTCCGGCGTGACCAGGCGCGCCGGGAACCGGAAGCCGGAATAGGCCGCGTCGAACAGCGTGCCGAAAGCCCCGTCATTGATATAGAGCGCGTTGCCGCGCCGCGCGTCGACGCGCACGATCACGGACTCGGCCTCGGCCACGAGTGCGCGGCCCGGCTCGCACAGAAGCTCGCAAGAGTGCTTCACGGCAAGCTCGTCCGCCGCGCGCACGATCTCCTCCATGAAGCTCGAAAGCGCCGGAGGATCGGAATGGGGGTAACGCGCCGGGAAGCCGCCGCCGATATCGATGGCATCGACCAGGACGCCCGAGGACACGATGAGCTGACCCACCTGGCGCAACGCTTCACCGAACGCGGCCGGCACCACGGCTTGCGAGCCCACATGGAAGGTGATGCCGAGACGCTTGGCGCGCTGGCGGGCTTTCAGGAGAAGCGCCGGCGCGTCTTCTTGTGAGGCGCCGAACTTGCCCTCCAGCGGAATGAGGCTGTGGGTGTTGGGGCAAGCGATGCGCAAAAACAGGGTGAGGTCCCCGGCGCCGTCCGTCTCCTCCAGCACCTTGTCGAGCTCATCGGCAGTGTCGAAGGCAAAGCGCCGTACGCCGAACTCCCGGTAGGCTCGGGCAATGGCCCCGCGCGACTTCACGGGATTCATGAAATAGAGCTCCGCGCCCTCGATCCCCGCAACGCGCTCGATCTCCACCAGCGATGCCACGTCAAACGCCGTCACGCCCGCCTCGACCAAGGCATCGGTCACCTGGCGGGCATCATTGGCTTTGGCGGCGTAAAGCACCCGGCCCGGAAAGTTGGCGAGGAACCACGCGGCGGCACGCGAGGCGGCATGCGGCCGAAGCGCTAAAACAGGCCGCTCCGGGCGGCGGTCACGGAGAAGGTCCGTAGCGGAGGAGAAAACGTCCATCCCATGCGTACTCCCACACGAGATTGTTCAGGTCACTGCCCTTGGGCGGTTCCGCTTGCGAGCCGCGTGCTGCCTAGGGTGTTCGGCCCGGTTTGTAAAGGAATTTTCGGGTGCTGACTATATTCGTGTGCTGACGATTTGTGCTGGCTTCCCCTTCTTGCTCAGTTGGGCTTGGCGGCCACCTCCCCCGGGTCCGTGAGCATAGGGGTCATGGCGCTCGAATAGACGGGCTCCTGCAAGAGCCCGAACGTCTTGCGCGCCGAGAGCCGCACCATGGCCGCGGCATAAGCATAGATTTCCGCGCTATCGACGCGTCCATCCCCATTGCCCACGGGATACAGATCGGCGCTGCCGGCCAGCCCCTCGATCAGGTAGCGGGTGAACAGCCCGATATCGTAGCTGGTGTCGATCAGCGCGCGCTGCCCCCGGTCGGCGGAGGCGAGAACCGTCACGGTCGAAAGCGGCTGCGGCGGTAACGCGCTGGTCGTCGTCTCCGGCAGATTGGGCGGCAGCACATAAGCGCCGTGGTCACGCCCAAACGAGCTCTCAAGCAGGACCAGCACCGACTTTGCCTTCAGGGCCGCGAGGTTGGCGTAGAGGGTGGACAGCGGATAGCCGCCCCGCTCCTCGCGATAGGGCTCAGCGTCAACCGGCAGAAGATAGGTCTCGCTGTGGCTCGAATTGGTGGCGCCGTGGCCTGAATAATAGACGACTACCTTGGCGTTCGGTTGTGCGCCGACGAGCCGCTTCAGCTCGCCGTCGGAGCCCGGCACCGGGCCGAACACCCGTTCGAAATCGGCCCGCTTGGCGTTCCGCAAATCGATGATGCGGTCCTGGCGGAATCCGAGATGCTCGGTGAGAAAGAAATACATGGCACCGGCGTCGTTCCGAGCCGTCTCCGCGGCCGGCAGATTGTCGTAGTTGCCGTTGCCGATAATCACGGCAATCTTTCCCGGGTCCTCGGATGCCGGCGGCAAGGCCCGATAGAGCTCGCGGATACGGCTGAAGGATTTGACCACATTGCCGTTGCCCATGCCCGGGCGGGGCAATTGACGCGGCGGTATCGTGCAAAGCTCGATATCGCCCTCGTCCTCGATGCGCTTGATATCGTCCAGGGAAAGATGTCCGGCGATCTGTAGGCAAGACAGGCACCAGGCGACCCCATAGCGGCTGCGCAGATCGTCGAGCTGAATTTGGCTGAGCCCCTTCGGCGGCGGCAAACAGCCCGGCAGGCAAGTGCGCGCCCTCACGCTAGCGCCGTGGGCCTTGCGCAGTAGCGCGATCAGATCCCCATCAAGGCAATCGATGTCCAGACGGGTGGGAGGCGGCGGGAGCTCCTCCTCCACAACGGGCACCGCCAGCTCCTCGGGCGCAAGCGCGGTCTCGGACTCTTCAGCGGTTTCCCCAGTGTCCTTGGTCTCCTCCGCCGCCTCAGCCTCTTTTACTTCCGTGGTCTCTTCCGCCGCTTCAGCCGCCTTTATTTTATCCGGCTCTACCTCACTGGGCTCCGCCGGCTCGGGCGCGGCGGCCTCGACAGGGTCCGGTTCGGATTCGGGCTGGGATTCGGGCTCCGATACCGGCTCGGGCTCGGGTTCCGGCACCGGTTCCTCCTCCTTGCACAGCTCCTTGACTTTCTTCAGGACGGGCTCTGCCAGAAAGTCACCGTATCGCTTCAGCCCATGCTCATTTTTGAAATACCAGTGGGCGGTCCACGTTTGCTCGTTGGCCTTACCGTCGATCGGACCTTTGTAGTAGCCGAGCTGGGCGTAGCAGCGCTGCACGCGCTTGGTGTCTTCGGCCTTCTTGTCGACCGGCGCAGCGGGGGCCGTCGCAGGCTCCGTTTCGGGCGTGACCACGGCGATGCGCGTTGGAGAGGTAGTTATCTGGGGAAATACGGTCTCGTGCGGGAGCTTCGGCACCGCCCATGGTTCGGGCAACGGTTCGGCGTGGGACAGGGACACGGGCGCAGCCGCACCCAGCACCGCCAGGGCGAGCCCAAATATCAGGCTCCGCCCGCCTTTCAGTCTCCCCGCCATTTCAATCCTCAACGCAAAACCTGGGCGATCACGCCAAACCCGGCGCGCCAACCAACACATTCACGCAAATCCAGAGCAAGAGCTAGGCCAAGCCGCACCCTCGTGAGCCCCAAAATGCACGCTAGGGGGCGATGGCGGCGAGAGATTGGCGATAAGCGCCCTTAACCGAAAAATGCTGTCAGCATTAGCGGGGTCCGGTTTTTTCTACGGCATCGGGTCGCGGCGGTAGCGTCTTCAAGAAGGCGGCGATGGCCGAACGATCTTCACCGGAGAGCTTCGCCATGTTCTCCTGTACCGGCACCATGGTCTCGCCGATCACATCGAAATCGGGTGTCGATCCGGTCTCCAAGAGATAGACAATGTCTTCTTCAGTCCAATCGCCGATCCCGTCCTTGCTCGGGGTGATGTTAGGCGTGGTCCCATCCCCTTCAGGGCTCTTGGCGCCGGCGAAGGCGTGGCTCTGGATGATGCCTCCGAGCGCGTTGCGCGGGGAATGGCACTCTCCGCAATGAGCGGGTCCGAGCACGAGATAGGCGCCGCGGTTCACCGCGTCGCTTGCCTCCGGATCGGCTGCAAACGTCTCGCCGTCGACATAGAGACGCTGGAACAGTCCGAGCCCGCGGCGAATGTTATAGGGGAAGTGCAGTGCGTGCGCGGGCACCGGGTTGCGCACGGCGGGCAACGTATCGAGATAAGCTTTGAGGTCGATCAGGTCCTCGAAGGTCATGCGCTGATAGGACGTATAGGGAAACGCCGGATAGAGATGAACGCCGCCGGGGGCCACACCGCGCTTCATGGCGTTGACGAAATCGAGCATCGTCCAATCGCCGATGCCGGTCTCCGTGTCCGGTGAGATATTTGGCACATGGAACGTGCCGACATCCGTCTTAAGACAACGCCCGCCCGCGAGCACCGTTTCGTCCTCGATATCGAGATCGTCGCACGCGCCCACCGGCGCGGCGTGACACTCCGCGCATCCGCCGGCGATGAACATGATCTTGCCGTTGGCAATGTCCGGAGCATGGTCCGGCAACGCCGAGGCGGGCAGGGTCACCGGCATAGTGAGAAGATAGAAAGCGAGCGAGCCCGCGACGATCAGAGCAAGCAGGATGAAGAAGGCTTTGCGCAGAGTCTCTCTCCTCTTCGATGCGCGCGCATGCGCGTCATCCTGCCATGGGCGAAACCGGCCATCCAGCCGGCCTCACGGCATCGGCATGACGCATCCCTCTTCGAGCACGTCCCAACCGCGCTGAACGGCGGGGCGTTCGGCGATCGCCACGTACCAGCGTTTGATGTTGGGGTGCTCGCTAAAGTTCACGGTCTGCCACTCGAACCGGGAAATCCACGGCCAAATAGCGATGTCGGCGATGGAGTAGTCGCCCGCGACGTACTCCACGTCGCTTAAGCGCGTGTCCAGCACGCGCCACAGACGCCGTGCCTCTTTGGAGTAGCGCTCTTCGGCGTAGGAGCTTTTGCCCGGATTGAACTTCACGAAGTGATGCACTTGTCCGAGGAACGGCCCCGCACCGCCCATCTGCCACATGAGCCATTCGGCCACACGCCACTTGGTGGGAAAGTCCTGCGGCCAGAACTTACCTGTCTTCTCCGCGAGGTACATCAGGATCGCGCCCGACTCCATCAAGTGCAGACCGTTATCCGTATCGACGATGGCCGGGATCTTGTTGTTAGGCGAGATCTTGAGGAACGCGGGATCGAACTGGTGGTCCTTGGTGATGTCGATGGGGTGGACACGGTAGGGAAGCCCCACCTCCTCCAACATGATCGAGACCTTCCGTCCGTTCGGCGTCATCCAGGTATAGAGTTCGATCATGCACGCCTCGTTCCGGTCTTGCTGCGACATTTGCTGTTGCGACGCACACATTGTCCTTCGCAGTTGCAGTAAATTTGATTCACCAAGTCTTCATCGCACCGCCCCCCTATCGCCCGAAACCGGACGCGCCCGCGCCACAGCCGTTCGTTAGTCATGAGGCATGAGCGAAGCCAAGGGTGCATGCGCTCAACGGGAGGAATAGATGCTCAACTGTGCCCAAGTCGACACCCAACCGCAAAATGGGCTCGCATCGAGCGCTTCCAGTTTTGCCCGCTACGCCATCTACTACACACCGCAACCCGGTTCCCCACTCGCGGCATTCGGGCGTTCCTGGTTCGGCCGCGCCAATGACGGGGCTACCTTGCAGGCTTTTTCGACGGCAGGCTTCACCGACTCCGGCGTCGCCAAGGTCTCGGCCCTTCCGGGCCGCTATACCGGTTTGCATGCACTTTTTCTTGCGCCCTTCGCCTTGCGCGAGGATGCCGCGCTGGACGATGTACGCACGCGGCTCATCAACTTCGCCGCACACCGCAAAGCCGTGGAAACCGGACCTTTGACGCTCGCACGAGCCGGCCGCTATCTCGTCCTGCGCCCCGTCGACCCCAAGCCCGCGCTCGACTGGCTGGCCGCCCAATGCGTCAACGCCTTCGAGACATTCGCGGCGGAGCCCGACGAGATCGGCGAAGAGCACCGCCATCTCAGCCCCTATCAGCGGCTCCTCCTGCGAAGCTTCGGCCATCCCCAGGTGATGAGCGAGTATCGCTTCTCGATCGCCCTCACCGGCCCTCTCGACACGGCGCACCTGGAGCGCGTGTCCCAGGCGCTGTGGCCCGTGCTCGAGGATATCTGCGCAGAGGGCATCGCCGTGGACGGTCTCTCCTTGTTCGCAGACACGAGCGGACGCACCCCCATGCGCCTCATCGGACGCTACAAGCTCGCCGGCTAACCCCCCGTCAGCGCGCAGCTTAGAGCGGGCCTAAGTTTTGACACACGGCTCCGCCACCTTCGCATCGCTGGGGAAACACGGGGGTTCCGATGCCCGATTACGGGGAAATCCTGGCGTTCCTTGCCGCCAACCCGCCACAAGCTGAGGCAGAGCGCGAGCTTCATGCTTCGCTGCTGGAGCTCCTGGCCAAGTGCCTGCGCGCCGAGCAACTGGTTACGGACGGCGACGACATGCTCGATCCTGGGGAGATTCGCTGGGTCAGCGTCAACTGACCGCCCGTGGGATTTGACCCGCATCAAGGGCGCGAGGACCAAACCGATCTAGTCCAAGAGCTTAAGCCAATCCGTCGCCGCCTTGGCATTTGCGCCCAAGGGCGCCGGGGTGCTATTTGAGCGGTTGGATGGGTCTGCCTGGGCGCTGGATCAGCCAGCATATTTTGCATCCATTCTAAGGAGTAGACCTACACCATGAGGGAAAGCGTGGCGGTAAAGCACTCAGACGCTGAAGCAGCGAAGAGTACTGCGGACGATGTCGTCCAGGCGTTTTCGCAAAGCGTCGCGGCCGGCGAGCGTTCCGATCAGCCCTACCCGCACTGGGTCTTGAGGGCCTGTCTTCCGGCCGACACTATCGAGGATATTCTTGCCCTTCCCTTCCCCGCGCCGTCGCTCGAAGGCGTATCGGGAAAGCGGGAGCTGCATAACAAGACGCGCAAATATTTCGATGCCGAAAACCGGGCCGCCTATCCGGTCTGCGAGGCCGTGGCCGAAGCGTTCCAGGACAAGCGTGTCACCGGCCTGATCGAGAAGACGTTCGGCACCGATCTGGACGGCACCTATCTGCGCATCGAGTTCGCGCAGGACACTGACGGCTTCTGGCTCGAGCCCCATAGCGATCTCGGCGTGAAGTCCTTCACCATGCTGCTCTATTTGTCGACGGACCCGAGCCATAGCGACCTCGGCACCGACATCTACGACGCCGACAAGAACCATGTCGGCCGGTCGCCTTTCGAGTCCAACGCGGCGATGATTTTCGTCCCCGCGGACAACACGTTTCACGGCTTCGAGAAGCGGCCGATCAAGGGCGTGCGCGTGTCGCTGATCATCAATTACGTGACCGACGAGTGGCGCGCTCGCGAGCAGCTCGCCTTCCCGGAAGCGCCGATCGGCTAACCGCATCATTGCTGGACACTGGAACTGAAATGGCCGGGCTCGTCCCGGCCATTTTGTTATTGTCACCGGTGAACGAAATGCTGGGACAAGGACGGAGCACCGCCGATGAGTAAAGTCGCTTGGATCGGGCTCGGCGTCATGGGCTATCCCCTCGCCGGCCATCTCAAGGCCCGCGGCCATTTCGACGTCACCGTGTTCAACCGCACGCGCGAGAAGGCCGACCGATGGGTCGCCGATCACGGCGGCATGCTGGCGCATACGCCGGCCCAGGCCGCCGATGGTGCTGACTTCGTGTTCGCCTGTGTGGGCAACGATCACGATCTTCGCGAGGTGACGCTCGGGCCCGAAGGCATCCTCGAGACGCTCAAGCCCGGCGCCGTATTCGTCGACCACACCACCGCCTCGGCCACTATCGCCCGGGAGCTGCATGACGCCGCCAAGGCGCGCGGCGCGGGCGCCCTCGACGCACCGGTCTCAGGCGGTCAGGCGGGCGCCGAAGGCGGCACGCTCACCGTCATGGCCGGCGGCGAGGAGGCGGACTTCGCCAGGGCAAAGCCCGTGATCGAAACCTACGCCCGCGCGGTTAATCTCATCGGGCCGCCGGGCTCCGGCCAGCTCACCAAGATGGTCAATCAGATTTGCATCGCGGGCCTGATCCAGGGGCTCGCCGAAGGGCTGCATTTCGGCATGCGCGCCGGGCTCGATATCGACAAGGTGATCGCCACCATCTCGAAAGGCGCCGCCCAATCCTGGCAGATGGATCATCGCTGGCAGACCATGATCGAGGGCAAGTTCGACTTCGGCTTCGCCGTGGATTGGGTGCGCAAGGATTTCGGCATTTGCTTGGACGAGGCGCGTCGCAACGGAGCCAGCCTGCCGATGACCGCCCTGGTCGATCAGTTCTACGCGGACATTCAAGAGATGGGCGGCGGCCGCTGGGACACGTCGAGCCTGATCGCGCGGCTCGGGCACAAAAAACCGGACGTCTAGGGGCGGCGCTCTTCGGCGGCATAATCGAGCGGCAGCGCGGTGGTGAACTTGATCTGCTCCATGGCGAAGGCAGAGCTCACGTCATAGAGCTCGATCTTGGAGATCAGGCGCTTGTAGAAGGTGTCATAGCGTTCGATATCCGGCACCACGACACGCAGCAGATAATCGATCTGCCCACTCATGCGGTAGAATTCCACCACCTCCGGAAAGTCTTCGAGAGCCGCGTGGAACCGCTCGAGCCATTCCTTGGTGTGGTTGCTCGTGGTGATGGAGACGAACACCGTCACCCCCACATTGACCTTCTTGGGATCCAGGAGGGCGACGCGCCGCTCGATCACACCTTGCTCCTCGAGCTTCTGAATGCGCCGCCAGCACGGCGTGGTGGAAAGCCCGATCTGCTTGCCGATCTCGGCGACCGGCAGCGTGCAGTCCTTCTGCAAGATGTCCAGGATCTTGCGGTCCATGCGGTCAAGCATCTGAATGACCTGACAAAACTATTGAGAAAAACGCCTTATACCGAGAACATCGTTCCACTATTCTCGGCCAATTCCAGAATAGGTAGATTATTTTTCCATATTCCGCAAGGCGGCTCAGAGCACCCGGCGAACCTCCCGCCGCAGGACCGGCAGCAGTTCGGCATCGAACCAAGGGTTTCTCTTCAGCCACGCATTGTTGCGCCAGGACGGATGCGGGAGCGGAAGGATACGCGGACGCCGCTTTGCTTTGAGATGCTCGCGCCAGCGCAGCATCGTCTCTTGCAGGGTCTTGCCGCGCGCGCCGCCAAGATGGAAGGTGTGCGCATAGGCGCCGACGGCGAGGACGAGCTCGATCCGAGGCAGAGCTGCGAACAGCTCACGATGCCATAGTGCGGCGCATTCGCGCCTCGGCGGGAGATCGCCCCCCTTGGAGTCTTGGCCCGGAAAGCAGAAACCCATCGGCACAATGGCCACGCGGCCCTCGTCGTAAAACTCCTCTGGCGTCACCTCGAGCCAAGCGCGCAAGCGCTCGCCGGATGGGTCGGTGAATGGTTTGCCGGAAGCATGGACGCGCGTGCCCGGCGCCTGACCACAAATCGCCAGCCGCGCCGTAGCGCTCGCCCGCACAACGGGACGCGGCGTGTGAGGCAGCGGCTTCCCGCGCGGCGTCTCCACGCAAACGCGGCAGGAGCGGATCGAAGCGAGAACGTCAGTGAGCTCAGCCATGCCAGCGACCAAGGACAACAGCGGTCATATCTCGATGGTCATGCCGTCTTCGGCAATCATATAGCGCGCGCGATCGACCTTCACGCTCTCGGCGAGCATCTCTTGCCCCATATGGGTGAGCAGCACACGGTCTGCGCCGAGCCTCTCGTAATTGGCGTCGATCGTCTTGTAGTCGAGATGGATGGGTAGCGTCACATCGTACTGAAAGCATTCGCTAATGAAGAGATCGGCGTCGCGCGCCACCTCGCTCAGCACATCGACCCAGCCCGTGTCGCCTGTGAATGAGAGTACCTTGCCGTCCACGGCGAACCTGAGCGCGTAAGGCGGCGCGCCGGAAGGGTGATGCACCTCGAACGGAGTTACCGTGACGCCGGCCACCTCGATCGGCTTCCGCTCCTCGTACTCCACGAAGATGAGCTCGAAGCCGCGCTCGGCGCGCGTCGAATTGGGGTAGAGCGCTTCCGCCAACGTTGAGAAGCGATCCTCGATGCCCTTGGGACCCGTAACCACCAAAGGCCGCGACCGGTTGCTGACATACTTGGCGTCGATTAAGAGCCACGGCAGACCGCCGAAATGGTCCCCATGCAGATGGGTGACGAACACCGTATCGATATCGTTCGGGTTGATGCCCAGCCGGCGCATGCCGATCAGCGACGTCGCCCCACAGTCGATGAGGAACGTGGAGGGGCCCGAGCGGACGCAAAAAGATGTCTGGAGGCGGCTGCCGGCGCCGAAGGCGTCGCCGCAGCCGATCACGGTGAGCTGCATGGAGGTCCCATCCTACCGACCCGGCTCCCCCTTCGCGAGCCTGTATGAGCATGTGGCGCCCGCCGATTCCGGCTTCAAGGGCCGTGCCAGGCCGGGTCGAGAGTAAACGACCCGTTAGGATTTTCGGCTGATAGTTCTTGTTAAGCCTAAGTCGGGGGTCTGGGCGCGGCCGCGCGTGCGCGCTATGCCATTGATCCTTCTCGGGTTTTTGTTGATGGTAAAGTCGCGGGTCTAAGAAGTGATGTCAGGAGGCGCGTCAGCCGAGGCCTCGCGGGTCCATTCGGGCTCGGCGAACGATCAAAAACGCCGCGCCTATCGCAGCGTCCAGGAAGCCCGCGAAAAGCTCACCTACAAATCAGGCCGCAAGCCGGAGTTCGAATACGAGCTCCTGATGATGTTCGTGAAGAACGAGCTGTCGGCCGCCGTCACCACGCCGCTGCTCGCGCTCGTCGTCGCCATGGGCGCCATGTTCTGGGCGCCCCCGCGCGAGTTGCTCCTGTGGCTTGGCGCCGTCTTCGTGGCCAAGGGCATTCTCATCGCGATTTGCCGGCAGTTCGCCAAGACGCCGCGCGAAGAGGCCGATACGCCGGCCTGGCGCGCTAAAATCGCTGCCGCGGAGTTTCTCTACGGGGTGACGTGGGCAACTGTAGCCTTCATCAGTCCGGAAACCCAGGGCGAGGCCGCGCACACCTTCATCTTCGCCTCGCTTATCGTCGTGATCTCGATGCGCATGCTGTTCGCATCCACGGTCATGCCCATCGTCTATGCCGGCACGCTGCCCATGACGATCGCCATCGTGTTGCGCTTCGCGCTGCTCGACAACCCCTTCTTCTGGGCGATGGCGGCCATGGCCGTCGGCGTGCACATCTACTTCATCTGGCTGATGACCGGATTCAATACGACGGTCATGGCCATGCTCGAGTACCGCGCCGAGAAGGACGCGCTGATCGGTGAGCTTGAGCAGTCGAAATCGATTTCGGACGAGGCGCGCCTGCGCGCAGAGGAAGCGAACCTCGCTAAGTCGCGGTTCCTCGCCACCATGAGCCACGAGTTGCGCACGCCGCTGAACGCCATCCTCGGCTTCTCCGAGATCATGCGCGGCGAGATCCTGGGTCCGCATTCCAACCCGACCTACAAGGAATATGCCAACGACATTCACGAGAGCGGGCAGCACCTGCTGACACTGATCAACGAGGTCCTCGATATCAGCCGCATCGAGGCGGGACGCTATGAGCTGAACGAAGCGCCCGTGGCGCTTGCCGATATTGTCGAGGATTGCCACCGGCTGATGCGCGTCCGCGCCGAGAACAAAGGACTGAAGATCGTCGAAACCTTCGAAGAGAACCTGACCCAGGTCTGGGCCGACGAACGGGCCCTCCGGCAGATCTGTCTCAACCTCCTGTCCAACGCCATCAAGTTCACGCCCACGGGCGGAACCGTCACCCTCAAGATCGGGCGCACTCCCCTTGGCGGCCAGTTCCTGAGCGTGAAGGATACGGGGCCCGGCATCCCCGAGGCCGAGATCCCCCGCGTGCTCCGGAGCTTCGGCCAGGGCTCGCTCGCCCACCAAACCGCCGAAGGCGGGACGGGGCTCGGCCTTCCCATCACCAAAGGCCTGATCGAGTTGCACGACGGCAGTTTCGAACTGAAAAGCAAGCTGCGCTACGGCACGGAGGTTACCATCACCCTCCCCCGCATGCGCATCATGGAGGCGCTGCCACGGCTTGCCGAGCCCGGCGAGGAGCGGCCGGAAGCCCCACAAGCGCCCTGGCGCGCCGAGCGGAACAAGCGGGCCAGCTAGCCGCTTGAACCGCGCGACAGGCGGCCCGATTGCCCTGCCCCGCTACACCCCCTACATAGGTTGTTTGGGCATCCCGACCGGTAGGGGACTTCTTGGAAACGCCTTGCGTCAACATTTGTCTGCTCGACGACAGGTCGGGGCTTTGCGTGGGTTGCGGCCGCAGCGGCACTGAAATCGCCCGTTGGGTCGACATGACGTCGGAGCAGCGGCGCACCATCATGAAGGCCCTGCCGGAACGGCTGGAGCGCATGGAAGCCATGGCCGAGGCGGAAGGGTCGGGCCCATGACCACCTGGGTCGCCCTGTTCATTCTCGCGCTTGGCGCCATGATGCTGGTGAGCAACGAGTCGGGCATGATCGCCGGCCTCGACACTGCGACCTTTGCCTATGCGGCCTTCTTCATGGCCCTGCTCGTGTACATCGCCGGCGGGCTCGTGACCCGCTACGGCGGTGGTGCGGGCGCCATGGCTCGCGATGCGGTGACCTGGCTCGCGCTCGGGCTCGGCCTGGTCACTCTGTATGCCTACAAAGACGAGATCACCCCCATCGCCGCGCGCGTCGTCGGCGAGCTGCTCCCCGGCACGGCCATGACCGTGGAGACCAGCGCCGGCGGTCTGACCGAGGTCAAGATCAGGCGGCGGCTCGACGGTCATTTCACCGCCAAGGTGGACGTGAACGGCAAAGAAGTTTCCATGATCGTGGACACCGGGGCCTCGTCCATCGTTTTGACGCCGGAAGACGCGAAGAAAGCCGGTATAGACCCCGAAAAACTCACCTATCGGGTCCCCGTCCTGACCGCCAACGGACGCACCGTGGCGGCCCGCGTGCGCATAGACGAGGTCTCCATCGGGCCCCTCGACCGCACCAAGGTCGAGGCCCTGGTGGCACGCCCGGGCGCACTCACTCAGAGCCTGCTCGGTATGAGTTTTTTAAGCCGCCTCCGCTCCTATGAGTTTTCGGGCGATTTCCTGACCCTTCGCGGCTGAAGGCCCGAGAACGCCGGTCTTGGAGTGAGGCGCACCCTTTGCGTTCGACCACCAAACATCTGCTGCTGGAAGCCATGCAGTGGGGCGCACTTGCGCTCGGCGTCGCGGCCTTCGTTTATTTCTTCCACGATCTTCGTGCGCTTGTCCGGCCCGACAACGCGCTTCCAACGCTGGCCGAGAGCATGCGGGATCGGCCCGCCGAGACCGAAGAGGAAAGGTCCGGCTTCGACCGCACGGTGAAGCTGCGCTCCGACGCGAATGGTCACTTCGTCTTCAAGGCCGCCGTCAACGAGCGCCTGGCAAGCTTCATGGCCGACACGGGCGCGACCTACGTCGTGCTCACCTATGAGGATGCCCAGCGCCTGGGACTGTCGCCGCAAAGTCTCGACTTCTCCGTACCGGTCCAGACCGCCAACGGCCTCACCCGCGTCGCGCCCGTAACATTGGATCGCGTGCGGGTGGAGGACATCACGGTCCGTGACGTCCCGGCCGCGGTTGCCGGAAAAGGCGTCTTGGCCACCAATCTTCTCGGCATGAGCTTCCTGGGCCGCCTCAAGAGCTTCCAAATCCAAGGTGGCGAGCTCGTTCTCGTTCAATAGCCTCAAGTCCCTCCATTGATCTCAAAAGGTGGTGGGCTTAGAGGAAACTCTGGTATGGCCCAGGGGTTATCCCTGAAGGCCCCCGCGACCGCCAGCTTCCCGCTAGGAGTGAGAATGTTTCCGAAGCCGCGCCAAGATCTCGTCCCCAATACCGCCGAATTCGAACGGCTGCCCCTCGTCAAGGTGACCGGCTTCCGCGAATACGACGCGCGCTGGCTCTATCCCCAAGAGGTCAACCTGCTCGGCATGGAAGCGGTCGGGCTCGGACTGACCACGCTGATGCGCGAGCGCGGCGTACCCGTTCGCATCGTGGTCGGACATGACTTCCGCTCCTATTCCGCGGCGATCAAGGCGGCGCTGGTCACGGGCCTTCTGGCCGGCGGCGCCGAGGTGCACGATATCGGCTTGGCGCTGTCTCCCATGGCCTATTTTGCTCAGTTCGATCTCGATGTCGAAGGCGTGGCCATGGTCACGGCAAGCCACAACGACAACGGTTGGACCGGAATCAAGATGGGCATCGACCGGCCTTTGACCTTCTCGCCCGAAGACATGACGGCGTTGAAGGAGATCGTGATGAACGCCAAGTTCGCGCCCTATCACGAGGGCGCGCGTTACATCTACGTGCCGGACATGCCGGAGCGCTATATGGCCGACCTGCTCAAGCATCCGAAGCTGACCCGGCGCTTGAAGGTGGTGGTCTCTTGCGGCAACGGCACGGCGGGCGCCTTCGCGCCGCACGTACTCTCGGCGCTCGGCTGCGAGGTCATCCCGCTCAATTGCCAGCTCGATCATAGCTTTCCCGCCCACAATCCAAATCCCGAAGATCTGGCCATGCTCAATGCCACGCGCGATGCGGTCATGGAGCACAAAGCCGACCTCGCGCTTGTGTTTGACGGCGACGGCGACCGTTGCGGCGTGGTCGACAATACCGGCGAGGCAATTTACGCCGACAAGGTCGGCGTCATGCTGGCCCGCGATATCTCTGCCCTGAACAAGAACGCCCATTTCGTCGTGGACGTGAAGTCCACCGGCCTGTTCAAGACCGATCCCGTGCTGCAGGCGAACGGCGCCAAGACGGACTATTGGAAAACCGGCCATTCCTACATCAAACGCTACAGCCACGAGACCGGCGCGCTCGTGGGCTTCGAGAAATCTGGCCATTTCTTCTTCAACCCGCCCATCGGCCGGGGCTATGATGATGGTCTTGTTGCCGCAACCGCGGTGCTCGACATGCTCGACCGCAACCCGGACAAGACCCTCGCCGAACTGAAGAACGCCCTGCCGCGCACATGGCAGTCGCCGACCATGTCGCCCCATTGCGCCGACGAAGCGAAGTACGGCGTGGTCGACCGTGTGGTGAAGCATTTCGAGGATGTCGCCGCGAACGGCGGCAAGCTTGCCGGACAAAACATCCGCGAGCTGATCACCGTGAACGGCATTCGCATCGTTCTCGATGACGGCACGTGGGGATTGGTGCGCGCCTCGTCCAACAAGCCGGAACTCGTGGTCGTGGTGGAAAGCCCCACGTCGGAAGAGAACATGCGCGCGATCTTCGCCGAGATCGACAAGGAACTCTCCAAGCAACCCGAGGTCGGGGAGTACAATCAAAAGATCTAGGCACGTTTTGATGCGATGAGCGCAATAGAACCGTCAGATCTCTGTCGCAAATTTGCAATCCGAATCTGCTTCCTTGCACGCCTGTCATGATCGTATTCGATTACACAAGCGTCGTCTTTGCAGCAGGCCTCATCGTTGGCCTCACCCTCGATTCTCTGCTGCTGCGGACCCTCCTCGCACCGCCCTTCCGCATTTGGCCAACGCCTGCGCCCGGCAGCTGGCAGAGCCTCACTTTCTGGGGACTGTTTCGCGGCGGCATGGTGCTGACTTTCGTTGTCGCCGTTCTCGACTGGAATGCCACCCCGCTGCTCGATTGGACCCGCTTCATCGTCGGCGTGCCACTGGGCCTCGGCGGGTTGTTCATCACCGTGTGCGGCTATTTCAATCTCGGCCTCGGCAACACCTATTGCGGCTCGGACGGCCTCGTCAGTCATGGCCTCTACCGCTTTAGCCGCAATCCGCAATACACCGCCTCGATCGTCGGCCTGATCGGCCTGTCAATCGGCGCCAACTCGATCCTCACTATCGTGCTCTCCTGCGTAATGATCGGTGCCTATGTGTTGATGTCGCTGGTCGAGGAGGATTGGTTGAAGCAGCACTACGGCACGAGCTACCGCGAATATTGCGAGCGCACGGCTCGCTTTCTAGATGTTCAGGGTCTCATCCTGGCAATTGTCGATCGGAAGAAACCGTCCCGCCAAGCGGGCTGAACCGGCGGCTCACACGGAGCGTCGGTCAAACGGAATTCGTCATGACCGGGCACAAGCTCGGATCAAACCAAGGTCCGGGGTGCCCGGCATGACGAGATTGGATAAGGCCATAGAGCGCCGGCGCTACTCGGCCGCCACGGCGCGGTAGCTCTCACCCAGGACAATATCCCGCGCCTGATTCAGCACCGCGATGCCAGCGCCATCAAGATGAGCATTCTCGGCGATGTGGCGACGGAACGCCCGTGCCCGAGGCTGGCCATGGAACAGGCCGAGGATGTGGCGGGTCATGGCATTCAACCGCACGCCGCGGGCAAGCTCTCGCTCGACGTAGGACATGAACCGGTCGAGCACGTCCGCGCGCGACGGCGGCAGGCCTTCCGCGCCGTAGAGCCTCCGATCCACCTCGGCCAGGAGATAGGGATCCGCATAGGCGGCGCGGCCCAGCATCACGCCATCGAGATGCTCGAGGTGCGGCTCGGCCTCGGCCAGCGCGGCGATGCCGCCATTGATAATGATGGTGAGGTCGCGCCGCCGCGCCTTCAAACGATGCACGCGTGCGTGATCGAGCGGTGGCACGTCGCGATTTTCTTTCGGGCTCAAGCCATCGAGCCAGGCCTTACGCGCATGGACGATAAAGCTCGAACAGCCCGCGTCCGCCACCATGTCGATGAACCGATCGAGACTCTCCTCGGCATCTTGGTCGTCGATGCCGATGCGGCATTTGACGGTCACCGGCACAGAGACGGCATCGGCCATCGCCTTCACGCAGTCCGCCACCAAGGCCGGCTCGGCCATGAGGCAGGCCCCGAAGCGCCCCGACTGCACCCGGTCCGAGGGGCAGCCGATATTGAGGTTGATCTCGTCGTAGCCGAAGCCCTCGCCGATCCGCGCCGCCTCGGCGAGCTTCGCCGGATCGCTACCGCCGAGCTGAAGTCCGACCGGATGCTCGGCCGCATCGAACCCGAGCACGCACTCTCGGTCGCCGTAGAGCACGGCCTCCGCCGTCACCATCTCGGTGTAGAGGAACGCGCGGGCCGAGAGCAGCCGCAAGAAATAGCGGCAGTGGCGGTCGGTCCACTCCATCATCGGCGCGACGCAAAAGCGGTGGGACTCTGGTTTCAACGGCTTAGGCTCTCAACAAAACTCTCTCTATGAACATGGCGTCAAGGATCAGCCGAGACAAGCCGGCTCAACCATGGGTCTCGCCCCACGCATGCAGCGCCTTCAGCACCGGGCCAAGTGCCTTTCCCTTGGGCGTCAAAAGATACTCGTAGCGTGGCGGATGGCTCTCATAGAGCCGCGTGGCGATCACACCTTGAGCCTCGAGTGACTTCAGCCGCGCCGACAGCGTATTCGGCGCGATGCCCGGCAGCCCCTCTTCAAATGACTGAAAGCGCAAGGGTCCCTTGCGAAACAGGTCGCGCAGAATGAGCAGCGACCATTTCTCGCCGATGACATCCAGCGCCCGCGCCACCGGACAATCCTCGATACCATAACCGTGCGCCATACCAACCACTTAGGTATGTTACTTCTGAACGTCAAGTCACTACTTATTGACAAGTCACTTGCCAATACATAGTTACTGGACACAAGTCGCCCGTATGAAGGAGCCAAGCGATGTCCAAGACCGATCCCCACGCCTACACACGGCGCTGGAGCCCCGAAGGCGACATAGCCTTCTTCACCCGCCCTGACGGCAGTCGTCTCCGCTATCTCAAGATCGGCACGGGGCCGGCCCTCGTGCTGCTTCACACCCTCAGAACGCAGCTCGACTACTTCCAGCGCTTGATCCCGCTGCTCGCAGACCGGTTCACCGTCTACGTGCCGGACTACCCAGCTCTTGGCTGGTCCGATATCCGGCCTGGCGCGAACTACAACGAGCCTGACTTGCGCAAGGCTGTCGTCGAGTTCGTCGAAGGACTCGATCTCAAGGACGTAACGCTTGTTGGCGAGTCGATGGGCGCCACGCTGTCGCTCACGGCCTCGACAGAGCTGGGCGATCGCCTTCGCCAAATCGTCGCCCTCAACAGCTACGACTATCCGCAAGGTGTGGAGCGCGCCAACCTGCTCGCCGCGATCGTCGTGAAGGCGTTAAAAGCTCCCGGCATCGGCCTCGTCTTTTCCAAGATGTCGAACCCGATGATTCTCGGTGGCATCATGCGCGGCGGTTTCTACGATGGACGCAAGCTCCCCAAGGATTTCGTCCTCGAGTTGCTGCGTAGTGCCAAGCGCACGGGCTATGCCACGGCAGAGACCAAATATTTCCGAGCGCTGCCAAGCTTCATCGCGGCGCGGGGCCTTTATCCGCGCGTCAAGACGCCCGTCACGCTCGTGTATGGCGACCACGACTGGTCAAAGCCCAAAGAGCGCGCAGAGGTGGCGGCTCTCGTCCCGGGCAGCCGACTGATCACACTTCCGAGGACCGGTCACTTCTCGGCGCTCGAGCGGCCCGAGGCGATCGCCAACATCATCATCGATGCGACAGCGCGCAGAACCGGCGACATAGTCGAACCTCGCCGCAAACGCGTTGGAGGCACGCTATGACAATTCCAACCTTTCTTCCCTACTACGTCCTCCTTGGTACGGCCGGCATCATCACCGCCGTCCTGATCGGACTGAATCGGGCGTTGGAACAGGCGCATTGGCCGGTCAAGCGACGCAAAAGCACAGTTGGCATTGCGGCCGTCGTTCTCGCACTTTGGCTTGCCGCCGCTGCAGCCCTAGCGGCGTTGGGCACGTTCCAGGCCGACGCCGACACAATGCCGACAATTCAGTACGCCATCGCCCTGCCGATCCTCATCGGCGGCTTGTTGATCTGGCGGTCGGAGACCGTGAAGCACCTCATCGAGGCCGTGCCGCAATCTTGGCTTGTCGGCCTTCAGCTCTATCGCGCCCTCGGCGTAATTTTCTTGATCCTCTACGCCAAGAGTCGGTTGCCAGGTCTCTTCGCCTGGCCGGCGGGCGTCGGAGACATTCTCGTCGGCGTTCTTGCCCCGATCGTGGCGATTGCCTACGCGCGGGCTCCGCGCCTGAACGGCGACCTCGTCGCCGCTTGGAACTGGTTCGGCATCGGCGATCTCGTGATAGCCGTCGCAACCGGCTTCATTACCGCTCCATCACTGTTGCAGCCATTCATGGTCGAGCCGGCAAATCACCTCGTGACGCTGTTCCCACTCGCCTTGATACCGACCTTCCTCGTGCCGCTATCGATCCTGCTGCACATCGCCTCGCTCACCAAGCTTCGGCGAACAGTACCGAACAGGCAGGTGACGAGCGCCCAACCCGCTTAAGGTGTGTCGCAGCATCTCAGGAATTCCGTGCCGACCGGGTCCCGCTGAACGGCACCACATCCTTGGTCCCCGATATTGCGAAAAATTCATCTATTAACTTGTACACTTTGCATTCTGAACATTGATTGCTCCTACCTATGATCCGCCCCTCATCGGGGGGTGTTATCATGTTGGTTGTAAACTCTGGTTCTATCTATCTGAGACTACGTACACTTTTGGTTGCAGGAACACTCGCTTTGGTTGCCGTCGATAGCGTGACGGCCCAAGATGCGCAGCCTGCTGAGGAGGCGCCGCAAACCGGGGAATCCGGTGCCGCCGAGCCGGTGACGGGGACGCAAGATGCCTCCGAGGAAGACGCCGCAGCCACCTCGGGGGACAATCCGGACAAGCTGCCGCCCATCGAAGTCACGCAGCCGGCGGTGAAAGAGCCAGCTCAGGGCGAAACCGCCGAGGAAAGCGCGCCGCAAGTCGCGGCTGTCCGGCCTGCCCCCTCGCGTTCGAGATCCTACACGGGCACCGGCGGCACCGAAGGCCTTGCCGGTCTGGGCGAGAGTGACGGGCAAGATACCGGAGACGGCACCGGCGAGTCCGCGTGGGGGCCGGTCGACGGCTTCGTCGCCACGCGAACCGCCTCGGGCATGAAGACGGATACGCCGATCATCGAAGTTCCTCAGTCCGTCTCGGTGATCACCGCTGACCGCATCGAGCAGCTCGGCGCCAACACGCTGCCGGAAGCCTTGGGCTATACGGCCGGCGTCCGGCCCAGCACCTACGGCAGCGACTCACGCTACGACTGGCTCAGCATCCGCGGCTTCGACGCCTACTATCCGGGCATCTATTTCGACGGCCTGTTCGCGCGCAACAACAACACCTGGGCGGCCTGGAAGGTGGAGCCCTATGGCGCGGAGCGCATCGAAGTGCTCAAGGGGCCGTCGTCGGTTCTCTATGGCCAGATGAATCCTGGCGGCACGGTCAACGTCATCACCAAGCGGCCGACCGAAGAGACCTTCTACGAAGCAGGCGTGCAGATCGGAAATTTCGGCCGCGTGCAGCCCTTCTTCGACTTCGGTGGACCGGCGACGGAAAGCAACAAAGTTCTTTATCGCGTCACCGGGCTCGGCCTGAAGACCGATACCCAGGTCGAGAACGTCTCCGTGGACACGCTCTACTTCGCGCCCGCCCTCACCCTGAAGCCCACCACCGATACGACGCTTACCATCCTGGCGCATTATCTGGAGCGGGAGACGGGCGTGACGTCGAACTTCCTGCCGCCGGAGGGAATGATCCTGCCGAATAAAAATGGGAGGATCTCGCCCAGCTTTCATTCCGGCGATCCCAACTTCGACAGTTTCGAGCCGACACAGAAGGCCGTCAGCTACTTCCTCGAGCACCAGGTCAACGAGACCTGGCAACTCCGCCAGAACGCCCGCTACGGCATGATCGATCTCGAATACGATAGCCTCTATGGCACCGGCCTCGATCCGTTCGATCCTACGCAGAGGCTAATGGGCCGCCGTGCCTTCTTCTCGGACGAAAATGTCGACCAGTTCGTCATCGACAACCAGGCCGAGGCCAACTTCTTCACGGGCCCGATCGAACACACGATGCTGTTCGGCGTCGACTATCAGTGGAACCACTTCGATCAGACGTCAGGCGACGGTCTTTCGACGCCTATCGACATGTTCGCGCCGAGCTATGGGGGCCTGTTCCGGCGTCCGCCTCTGTTCAACGACTCGGACACGGACCTCACGCAGACGGGCCTCTACGCGCAGGAGCAGGCAAAACTTTGGGATCGCTTGGTGCTCGTCGCCGGCGGCCGCTACGATTGGGCCGAGGTCAAGATCGAGGATCACCTGTTTGGCAACGATTCAGAGCAAAAAGACGAGGCCTTCTCGTGGCGGACCGGCGCCGTCTACGTCACGCCGAGCGGCTTTGCGCCCTATGTCAGCTACTCGACGTCGTTCCTCCCCGTCTCCGGCTTCGATCCGTTCACCGGTAATCCGTTCGATCCGGAGACCGGCCAGCAATACGAAGGCGGCATCAAGTTTCAGCCCCCCGGACGCGAGAGCTTGATCACGGTTTCCGCGTTCGACATCCGCAAGCAGAACTATCTGACCTACGACAACCTCTTCAATCCACGTCAGACCGGCGAGATCCTATCGCGAGGTCTTGAGTTCGAGACGGTGGCGCAGCTGACGGACGGCCTCGATCTCATCGCCGCCTATACCTGGCTGCCTGAGTTCACCATTACGGAGAGCGCCAACCTGACCGAACTCGGCAAGCGCGAGCCCGCCGTGGCGGAGCATTGGGGCTCGCTCTGGGCGCACTATACCGTCCAGCGAGGCCGCTTCGAGGGCTTCGGCTTCGGCGGCGGCGTCCGCTATATCGGCGAGACATTCGGCGACAGCATCAACAGCGCGCGCATGGTCGTACCGTCGATCACCCTGTTCGACGCGGCGATCGACTATGAGTCCGACCACTGGCGGTTCGCACTCAACGTCCACAACATAGCCGACAAGACCTACGTCGCCTCCTGTTGGGACACCTGCTACTTCGGCGAGCCGCGCACGGTCATCGGCACGATCACGCGCCGCTGGTAGAGGCTACAAACGCTCAGACATCGGTGAGGGTGTTCGAACCACTCCCACCGATGCTCAAAGCCCTCCGAATACATGAATGTCATGCACATTCCTTTTTCGGCCATTTTCATTCCGCAGCGCGAGAGACCGACGCTATAAGCCGAACGATGCGGCGGGAACCGCGTTTCCGAACGAGGATAAGGTGGGCGAATGACCAACAAGGCACTGCGGCAATGGTCTTGGGTGCACAAATGGACGAGCCTCGTCTGCACCCTTTTCCTGTTGCTGCTCTGCGTGACGGGTCTGCCGCTCGTGTTCTACCACGAGATCGAGCACGTCCTCGGGAACGAGGTCGAAGCACCGGAGATCGAAAACCCGGGCGTCAACGCGTCCTTCGACACGATCGTCACCAACAGCAAAGCTCATTTCCCGGGCAAGCAGCTTCAATATCTGAGCTGGGACGAGGAGGAGCCGGCGCTCGTCTATGCCGGCCTTGGCGACGAGCTCGACTCGGAGGACGGCAACCGCTTTCTCGCGCTTGACGCCCGCACGGGCGAGGCCCTGGGCGAGATTCCGTTCCAGGGCACGGTCATGTTCTACGTCTACCGACTGCATGTGGACATTTTCGCAGGCCTCGCCGGCAAGCTCTTCCTCGGTTTCATGGGGCTGCTGTTCGTGGCCTCGATCGTCTCGGGCATCGTCGTCTACAGCCCATCGATGCGAAAGCTCGACTTCGGCAGCGTGCGTCACCATCGCCCGCGGGCCGTGCGCTGGCTCGACCTGCACAACCTGCTTGGTATCGTGCTTGCCGCCTGGATGATCGTGGTCGGTGGCACCGGCGTCATCAACACGTGGGCGGATCTCGTCTTTCAGTATTGGCGCAACGACCAGCTCACCGAGATGCTCGGCGCACACAAGGACAACCCGCGCCCCGAGACGCCCGCTTCTCTGGACACCGCGATCCAAACCGCGCGCGACAAAGTGCCGGGCATGATCCCGAGCTTTGTCGCCTTTCCGGGGACGCTCTACTCGAGCACCGGCCACTACACGGTCTTCATGCACGGCGATACGCCGCTGACCTCGAAGCTTCTTCAGCCGGTCGTGATCGATGCCGCCACCGGCGACTTCACCGACACGCGCGAGATGCCGTGGTACGTCACCACGCTGCTCATCTCGCAGCCGCTTCATTTTGGCGATTACGGCGGGATGCCGCTCAAGATTCTGTGGGCCATCCTCGACGTGATCACCATCGTCGTGCTGGTGACGGGGCTTTATCTCTGGTTCCGGCGCCGCCGCCCGAACGCCGCCAATCGCTTCGCCGACGATGCCGAGATCGCCCCGCGCTACGCCGGAGCACCGGCGGAATAGATGGCTGCCAGCCCGCTTCGACGCGGTCTTCTCGGCCGCACCTATCTCATGCCGCTCATCATCGCCGTGATCAGCAGCGCGGGTCTGCTGTTCGCGCTGATCGGCGACGGCCTGTGGGACTATCTGTCCTGGCTCGCGCTCGGTTTTCCGGTCGCCATCGGGCTCTGGTTTTCGAACCGCCGCTCTCGGAACCAGAGACGCAGCACACGCGGAGCCGTCTAAGGCGCCGCCGGCGCTTCTTCCTCGCCCGCGCCTTCCTCCGCCGCTGGCTCAGGTTCCGGCTCCGGCGGGGCGATCGGATGCGGATTGGAGATCATGTAGGCCGCGACGTCCCAGGCCTCCTGAACCGTGAGCGTGGGCGTCCGGTAGTCGACGCCGGTCGGCATGTTGGCGCGGATAAAGGACGCCGCATAAAAGAGCTGCCCCATGCCCGCGCCGCCGTTGAAGCTGCCTTCGCCCCAGAGCGGCGGCACGTAATAGCCGACGTTCGGCGGCTGCTTCCGCTCGCCCTGCCCGTTCTGCCCGTGGCAGCTCGCGCATTGCTGAGCGTAGACCGCGAGGCCCCGCCTGGAATCCGGCAAGGCCTCCGGCAGGGCAATCGGCATCAACCCCATGCCTGGGAGGCGCACGCCCTCCGGCGTCCCGTTGCCGACGAATTCGATATAAGCGATCAGTGCCGCCATCTCCTGACTGTCTTCCGGCAGCGGCCGGCCGTTCAATCCGAGCGCCATGCAGGAATTGATGCGGTCGGGCAGCGTGACCACCTTGTTGTTGACCATCATGGGAAAGGTCGCGGCGGTGGAGACGAACGGCGCGGCGAAGGGCTGGAGCCCGGCCTTCAGATGGCAGCTCTGGCAGGCGAGATCGTTGCCGCCATAGGCAATGGCGGGATTTTCCGCGCTACGGCCGACATAGCGCGGCGTGTCCACGATCAGCGCATGGCCGTAGCGGATAAGGTCGTTCTCCGGTCCCGGCCCAAGCGCCGCCAAATCGACCGCGTAGTAGGCGTCCGTCCGGTCCCACAGCAGATAGCCGACACCGAAGCCTGCAAGCGCCGCCAACGCGATGCAGATCTCGAAAACAACCGTTCGCAACAGAATGGTCCCCCGAACAAGCTTGCACTTTACCTTATGCTAGGCACCCGTGTGCAAGGCAGCGTGAATCGCCATATGAACCTAGAGTCCCCATGGCCTTGAAAGCATGACAGAAGCCGCACCCGACCAGACCCAACTCGCCACCGACCCCGTCTGTGGCATGAAGGTCGATCCCAATGTGGGCAAACCCAGCCGCGACTACCAGGGTCACACCTATCATTTCTGCTC
>MRWG01000076.1_pt1 | contig 195898 bp, 163 predicted proteins | sample 1013341 | NCBI WGS metagenome assembly MRWG01 (sample SAMN06117577, study PRJNA244670) | biofilm metagenome | biome: Water; feature: Cathode Biofilm; material: Biofilm; isolation source: microbial consortium enriched at the cathode of a solar microbial fuel cell | place: USA: District of Columbia...
CCTGAAATCGGTGGTGACAAGGCGCCGTGCGCAGGGAATGGTGGTTCCATTTTCAAGCACGGCAACGCGGTCAGCGCCGATTTCAGGGCTCAACCCGAAGGGCCGGGGCCATTGTTGCGCACTCCGGCGTTACTCATCGCTTATTTAGCCCGGCTAAACTACGCTCTTCGCGCCTTGGATTGCGCAACAATGACTCCCGGCGCGACGCTACTTATTGTTGAGACCGCTTCTAGTGTGTTTGGACTCATCCATTCCCCGATCGCCCTCACAACGCGGTATACCCTTCGCGGACCGCGAACTTCGTCAACTCGGCGACGCTGTGCAGCTTCAGCTTCGACAGGATCGAGCGGCGGTAACGCTCGGCGGTTTTGACGCTGATGCCGAATTCCTCGGCAATCTGCGCCGATGATCGACCATCGGCGGTACGTCGGACGACGAGCATTTCACGCTCGTTCAGCGAAACGGATTGCGCTGTATCACCGGGCGCGGCCGGAACGGGGCGGGCAACAGCCGGGGCGGCACTGCCATCAGCGTCACGCCTGAGCGCGCCGAACAATTTCGCGAGATCGCCGATGCCAAACGGTTTCAGCAGAAAGCCCTCGGCGCCAAGCGCGATGAGTTCGCGGATGCCCGCTGACGGTTGCGGCGCGATTAGCATGACGATGGCGAATTCCCGCGGTGGCGACAGGAGTTCATGCACCCAGGCGGCGGTTCGGCGACCCACGCCCGCCGGGTCCAGCATCAGCACGTCTGCTCTGGCGGCGTTGATCGCCACGCTGCAGTCACGGGCGAGGTCGCGGGAGCCGACGGTCTCGATGGCGAATTCATCCGCCAGGACCCGGCTCAGACCAAGACGAAAAACCGCGTCGTTATCGATGAGAAAAGCCCGCTTCAACATATCGCCCTGGCAGCCCTCGAGTCATATCCGGTTAAACCCCGACACGGAAAGCGTGCGCACGACCGGGAGTCGACGAGGGTTCGAACGTATTCTGCGTGGCCGTGGCGCTCGCCCATACCGGGCAAAGCGTTAATTGAAGGCTGGCAAACCCTGAACGGGTTTCAGTGTTTGGTGGAGTGTTGCGCGTGGACTCAGTCGGTTCCGGTCAGGCCTTCGCGGATCGCATATTTCGTCAGCTCCGCGATGCTGTGACGGTCGAGCTTTTTCATGATATTCCGGCGGTGTGATTCAATCGTTTTCACGCTGAGATTCAGTTCTTTCGCGATCCTCGCGGCCGACTTGCCTTCGGCGATGGATTGCAGCACCTCACGTTCCCGCACCGACAGATCGGCAGTTGCCGCACCGGCGTCGCCGTGACGGAAATGCGAGATCACCGAAGCCGCCACGGTCGGACTGAGATAGGTGTTGCCGTTGTCGATCGTCTTCAAAGCGAACGGCAACTCCTCGACGGCGCCCTGCTTCGGCAGGTAACCGATCGCGCCGGCGTCGAGCATCTGGGTGACGAAACGTGAATCGTCGTGCACCGACAAGGCGATGATCTTCGTGCCCGGGACAAGTGTCTTGATCCGCTTCGTCGCGTCGATCCCGTTCATTGTCGGCATACCGACGTCGATGATCACAAGCGACGGGTTCAGTCGGCGTGCGAGTTGCACCGCTTCGCGGCCATTCGTTGCCTCGCCGACAACGTCGTAACCGCCGATGTCCTGGAGCAGGGTTTTCAGGCCGATACGCACGATATCGTCATCATCGACGATGACGACAGTACGCAAACTATTTCCAGACCCGGACATTCAACTACCCTCCCCGGCCGGCGATTGCTGTGGTGATTCCGAGACGATGCTTTGCAGTAAAGTCGAGCTGATTGACGGGCTCAAGTAAACCATACCATTGGCAACCTGGCGAACCGCGACGGCGAGTTCCCGGCGTGCGCTGCTCTTGACGACATAACCCGCGGCCCCTGCATCGATAATCTCGCGCACCCGGCGATTGTCGGTAGCCGATGATAACGTCAGTACCCGAATATCCGGCAGCGTTTCCGACAGGTGGCGGGTTGCGCGAACGCCGTCGATCAGAGGCATCGCCATATCCATCACGATCACGTCCGGCCGCAGATCTGTCGCCATGCGAATCGCGCCGACCCCGTCATCGGCCTGCGCAATTACCTCTATCCCGGCATCCTCGGCCAGGATCGCGGCGATACCCGCGCGCATCAGGTCGTCATCGTCGACGACGATGACGCGTATCGAATCATGATGCTTCACGTATTCGTCCTTATTGCACCCTGGTTCCCGACGCCATCCCCGCCGCGGACTCGCCGCAAGCTGCCCTCCCCGGCAGTGCCTCAGTGATCGAGCATTCCCGCGGCGTTCTGCTTCGCGACGTCGGCTTTCTCATCGATATACTTTTCCGCATCGTCGAGCATAGCACTTGCGGATTCGCCGAGCTTCTCACCCGCATCCGCAACCGCGGCGCCGGCGGCGTCCTTCGCCTCCGTTACCGCGGCGCCCATGGCATGGGCTTTCTCCTTGACCTCGTCGCTTGCCGCCCCGGTGGCGACTGCCGCTTCATCGACCATATCCGCCGCCGCTTGCGATGCGTCGCCGGTCATTTCCACCGTCGCCGCAGCAACATCCTTACCCGCGGTAACCGCGGCATCCGCCGCCGCCCTTACGCTGTCACCGGCGCGCTCCATTGCGGCTTTCGATTCGGGTTCACCGCTCTTGCCGCAGCCGGCGGCAAGCAGCACTGTCGTCAAGGCGAGGATCATTCCTGGCTTGTTCATTACACGCTCCTGTTGTGGATTAATGGAATTACCGTCGTTCGAAGGGGCGCACTGTCCGGCGCAACGTCAGCAGCGCCCGGGCTGCAACAACCCCCGCCTGCCCGCCCGCGCGAGCAAGCGGGATGCGCGGAAAGTGCGGGCCGGTGATGTCGGTACCGGACCTGCGCCGACGATTAACACCGCTGGCAGAGCCGTCGAGCGCACCCGGCCCGGTTCTTCTTCAACTCGCGCCGGACCCTTAGAACTGAGTGCAATCATGGCCGTACAAGCTAAGCCGGCAAACCGGTCTGCGGCTGAATCTTATGCGTCGAACAGTAAAGCGCGGATGCGCCAATCCCTGATCGGCCCGTTCGCGCGCGCGATGGCCGGGTGGCGGATCCTCAGCTCGACGGACCGCCGGCGGCCCGACCGGCAGCCGCCCTTTTGCCCTTGTTTTTGCTTTTCTCTTTCTTCTCGCCCTTGCGCTTCACGTGCTTCGACTTCGTTTTCGGCTTCGCCTTTTTCGGGTTGGCCTTGAACGGCGGCCGGGGTGTACCCTCGCCGGCGTTCTCATCGAACCCGTCCGCGAGAGCTATGCGCAGGCGCTCCCCGCGGACGCGCACGTTACGCAGGTGCTGGAACAAATCGCGCGGCATGCCTTCCGGGAGTTCCACCGTACTGTAGCGGTCGAACAGTTCGATGCGTCCGATGTTCTCGCTGTCGAGTCCGACCTCGTTCGCGATCGCACCAACGATGTGTTTCGGTTCCACGGCATGCTCACGGCCGACGGCGAGCCGGTAACGCACCATGCCCGCTTCGCTTGAACGCGCGTCGCGACGGTTCGGGCGACCACTATCACGATCACTGTCACGCCCACCCTCGCGGCGCTTACGCTCGGCGCGTCCGCTATCGCGTTGCGGCGTGCGCGAGTGTTGCTCCGGGATCGGTGCCAGCCGTGGCGCCAGCGGGCGCTCGCGTTGTACGAGGTAGGCGAGCGCGGCGGCGATTTCACCGAGATCCGCGTCGTGTTGCTGCTGGTAGGCGGCGATGATGCCTTCGAATGCCGCGAGATCCTGCGCTTCGATCGTTGCGGTAATCAGATTCTTGAATTCACCGGTACGACGGTCCGCGATGTCCGTCTCGCTCGGCAGCGCCATCGGTTCGATCGTCTTGCCCGTAGCCTTTTCGATCGAGCGCAACATGCGGGTCTCACGCGGGGCGACGAAGATGATCGCCTCCCCGCTGCGACCGGCGCGCGCGGTGCGACCGATGCGATGGATATATGCTTCCGTATCGTAGGGAATATCGTAATTGAGCACGTGGCTGATGCGGCTGACATCGAGTCCGCGTGCCGCGACGTCGGTCGCGACGACAATGTCGACGAGGCCGCGCTTGAGCCGATCGATCGTCCGTTCGCGCAAGGCCTGGTTCATGTCCCCGTTCAGCGCGCCACTCGAAAACCCGCGCGCCTCGAGCTTTTCCGCGAGTTCCACGGTCGCGGTTTTCGTGCGCACGAAAATCACCATGCCATCGAAATCCTCGACTTCGAGGACCCGGGTCAGCGCATCGAGCTTGTGCCGGGCCGTGACCTGGCAAAACCGCTGGCGCACCGTCGACACGGTTGCGGATTTTGACTTGATATCGATCTCGATTGGATCGCGCAGGTGGCGATCGGCGATCTTCCGGATCGGCTTCGGCATCGTTGCGGAGAACAGCGCCACCTGTTTCTCCTTCGGGGTATGCGAAAGTATGGCTTCAACCTCGTCGACGAAGCCCATGCGCAGCATTTCGTCGGCTTCGTCGAGGACGACACTCGTGACCCGGCTCAGGTCCAGCGTGTGACGGCGAATATGGTCCTGGATCCTGCCCGGCGTGCCGACGACGGCATGCACCCCACGGCGCAACTGGCGCAGCTGCGTATCCATGCCCTGACCGCCGTACACCGGCAGGACGTTGAAACCCTTCAGATAGCGCGCATACGTCTGCATCGCCTCGGCCACCTGGATCGCGAGCTCACGGGTCGGGGTGAGCACAAGAATCTGGGGTTTGTTCAGCGCCAGGTCGAGACGGTGCAGCGCCGGCAACGCGAATGCCGCGGTTTTGCCGGTGCCGGTCTGCGCCTGACCGATAACATCGTGTCCGGCCAACAGCGGCGCGATCGCGGCGCTCTGGATCGGCGACGGGGTTTCATAGCCCGTGTCTGCGATGGCGCGCAGCAGCGGGTCGCTTAATCCGAGGGACGCGAAGGTGGTCTCCTCGACGGTGTCGATAGAAAGATTGCTCAAGGGCTTCACTGCGGGGTTGCAAGCGGGGAGCGAATCATACGCTAATCCGCATCGTCGTGCCGGATTGTCGGGCACGGGCCAATCCATCGGGCTCACCCGCGCGGCGCTGCTTCGCGGTTTGCCGCGAACGTTCGCGCACAGCTTGCGGGCGCGCTTGTACAAGCGATCTCGCCACGTTATCGTTTCCTGATACCAATCAGGGCCTTGCGTCCGGTTTGCTGAAAGCAGTCGAACGTCATCCACGGCGGATCCGGACGCTCGGTCCGGTCCATGACCGTGGGCGGCCGCAGCGACCGCTGTCCGTATCCGCCCAGCCCGACCCGGTTGTAACGAGTTTCCCGGAGAGACTCACCTGACACCACGACATCAATCTGGAGTGCAAGTATGCAATTTGGTCTCACCATCACGCCACACATCGAACGCTGGGAGTTAATCCGTTACGCCGAAGAACTCGGTTACGACCGCGCCTGGGTGCCGGACTCACAGATGATCTGGTCGGATTGCTACGCCACGCTCGCGCTCGCGGCAGTGAATACGCAGCGCATACACATCGGTACCGGCGTGTCGATCGCCGGCACCCGTATCGCACCGGTAACCGCGCATTCCATCGGCACGATCAACCAGCTCGCCCCGGGACGTACGTTCCTCGGCCTCGGTACCGGCCATACCGCAATGCGCGTGATGGGCCAGGACCCGATGCCCGTGAGCGAATTCCGCGAATACCTCCGCGTCGTGCGCGAATTACTCGCCGGCAACGCCGTCGACTACACGTATCGCGGCAAAACCCGGGAAATCGCGTTGATGCACCGCGATCGCTATTTCGTCAATCTCGACAACCCTATTCCGATTTATGTCGCCGGCAACGGCCCGAAAGCGTGTGCCGCCGCCGGCGCCTATGGCGACGGCTGGACCACGATCGGTCGCGATCCCGTGGCCCTGAACACGGCGCTCGGACATATCAGCGACGGCGCCGCGGCGGTGGACCGCACACTCGCGGCGGATTTCCACACGACCCTGTTTTCGTGCACGTCCGTGCTGCGTCCGGGCGAGGACCTGACGAGCGAACGCGTGATCAACCAGGTCGGCAGCTGGGTGACGACGGAATTACATTTCTTCTACGAAATCTGGAACAAGCTCGGGCGTGCGGACGAATTGATCCCGCCGCATTTCCTGAATATGTGGGATGAGTACCTCGACCGGGTCAACAATTTCTCGTTGCCGGAGAATGCACGTTTCCGCCAAATCCACGAGGGCCACGCGGTGTATCTGATGCCGGAGGAAAAGCGCTTCGTCACCCCGGAGGCGATCAGTGCGATCTGCATCGTCGGTTCGGCCGAGGACATCATCGATCAAATCCGCGAAATCGAAAAAACCGGCATTCGCGAAATCAATATCATGCCGGCCGATGACTACGCCCGCGACGCCGTGCGCGAGTTCGCCGAGGCCGTGATACCGGCGTTTCGCTAATCCACGCGCCGCGACGGAAACGGGCTTCCGTCGCGGCAACTCTGCAGCGTGACGCCCGGCCGCCTAGCCGGCGGTCCAGCCCCCGTCGATCATGAGTGAACTGCCGGTAATCAGCGCCGCGGCGTCCGAGGCAAGAAACACGACCGCACCCATGATGTCCTCGATTTCGCCGATCCGGCCGAGTTTTATTTTCGACTCGATCCAGGCGACGAGTTCGGGATTCGCGAATGTCTGCGCCGTAAACGGGGTGCGGATGAACGTCGGGCAAATTGTGTTTACCCGGATCTGTTGTGGCCCGAGTTCGATCGCGAGCGCTCGCGTCAGTCCTTCGATTGCATGTTTCGATGCGCAGTACACCGTACGCTCGAGGCCACCGACCCGTCCCATTTGTGATGACACATTGATAATCGAACCGCCGCGTGCCGCGGCCAGCATCTTCGCGACGACCGCCTGCGTGAGGAAATAGACGGCGCGCACGTTCACGTCCATCACCGCGTCATAATCGTCGACGCTCATCGCCTGCATCGGACCCGGCCGGTTCATACCGGCGTTGTTCACGAGGATGTCGAACGGGTCCTGCGCCGCGACGACGGCACGCACGGCTTGCGAATCAGTAACGTCGAGCACGACGGCTTCGACGGAACCGCCGGCGTCGGTGATCGCGGTCGCGGCTGCCTCGACCTCTACCCGGTTACGCGCGGCGATCACGACATGCGCACCGGCTTCGCACAGCGCCACGGCAGCACCGAGTCCGATGCCGCGGCTCGCCCCGGTGACGAATGCGCGACGCCCGTCGAGCCGAAACGACGGCGTGCGTGGCAGCGACGTCATTCGGCCGCCGCGCCGTAAGGAATGTCGCGCTTGCCGTACCGGCGCACGCGGATGTTCGCCTGTTCGGCATGCCCGACGAAACCTTCGAGCATGCACAGGCGCGAACAGTATTCGCCGACCCGCGCCGAGGCCTCGTCCGTGAGGATCCGCTGGTAGGTGTGCGTCTTGATGAACTTGCCGACCCATAAACCACCGGTATAGCGCCCTGCCCGCTTCGTCGGCAGCGTGTGGTTCGTGCCGATGACCTTGTCGCCGTAACTCACGTTCGTCCGCGCGCCGAGAAACAGGGCGCCGTAGTTCGTCATGCGCGCGAGGAAATAATCCGGATCCGCGGTCATGACCTGGACGTGTTCGGATGCAATCCGGTCCGCTTCGGCGACCATTTCATCGAGCGAATCACAAACGATCACTTCACCGTAATCCTCCCAGGCCGCGCGAGCGATCCCCGCGGTCGGCAGGATCCCGAGCAGCCGTTCGACTTCCGCCATGGTCGCTTCGGCAAGCGCGCGCGAGTTCGTGAGCAGGATCGCCGGCGACGTGGGACCGTGTTCCGCCTGGCCGAGTAAATCCGTCGCGCACAGTTCGCCGTCGACCGTATCGTCGGCGATGACGAGCGTTTCCGTCGGCCCGGCGAACAGATCGATACCCACCCGGCCATAGAGTTGCCGCTTTGCTTCGGCGACGAACGCGTTGCCGGGGCCGACGAGCATATCGACCGGCGCGATCGTCTCGGTACCGAGCGCCATCGCGCCGACCGCCTGCGTGCCGCCGAGCACGAGGATTTCGTCCGCGCCGGCAAGATGCATCGCGGCGACGATGGCCGGATGCGCGCCGCCTTCGAACGGCGGCGCCGCGGCGATGATGCGCTTCACTCCGGCCACCCGGGCAGTGACGACACTCATGTGCGCGGAGGCGACCATCGGGTACTTGCCGCCGGGGACATAGCATCCGACCGAGTTCACCGGAATGTTACGGTGCCCGAGTACAACCCCGGGCAGCGTCTCGACCTCGATGTCGCGCAAGGCCGCGCGCTGATGCTCGGCGAATTCCCGCACCTGGGTCTGGGCGAACCGGATATCGTCGAGATCGCGCGCGGACACTTTCGCCATCGCGTGTTCGATCTCGGGTTCCGATAACAAAAAGGATTCAGGCGCCCAGTTATCGAACCTGCGCGACAGCTCGCGCACGGCCGCGTCACCCCGCTGCTCGATGTCGAGCAACAGCGCTTCCACGGTTTGCCGCACGTTCGCATCATCGCGATCGCGATCGCTCTGCGGCTTGCCTCGTTTCAGAAATATGGCCATCGTTCGTTTCCGTTTTTTATTCGTAGCCTGGACCGCACCGGCACGCGGCCTGGCAAATCTGTGACTGCTTACCGCGGACGCTGCCCGCGACGCCGGTAATGCTGCCGCAAGCGGCGCATCGTTACTGGCCGGAAGTCAGACTCGAAACGCTGAAGATGCGCTTGATCTTCGCCTTGCTCATCGTCGGGTGTTCGGTCGGGGTCAATGCTCTCACCACCGTCGTTGTGCCCGCGAACCGATCGATATTCACCTGCCCGCGCCAGCTCTGCACGGAGGTTTCCAGCGCGCGCTCGCCCTCGCCTTCATGCGTTGGCGCGCGGTACATCGTCAGCAGCGTCTTCCACAGCTCGTTGTCGTGATTGAATACGAGCGACAGGGCAACGCCCGAGGTTTGCGCGTCGATGAACAGCACGCGGCTGCGATACGGATGTCCCTCCCACGTCGACACGACTTCGACCACGTGACACTTGCGTATCTGCCAGCGCTCGTCCGGGAAGCGACTGTACGGACCGATCATCGTCGGTACGTCGTGCTCTACGTCGGCCGTGTACAACAGCTCCTTCGTGCCGAGGTAGGTCCAGCGATAATCGAGCACGCGCCCGGAAAAGCCCTCGAAATCATCCATCGTCGCGGTCGATCCCATGAAGCTGTCCGCGCGTTCCTGCGCCGAGACCCGGCGCACGCGTCGTTCCGTCGGCAGGTAGGTATTGACCTGATCGTCTTCGGTTGGATCGAGCATGCGCTCGACGACGAACTTCGTGCCCTTGATGTTGAACGGCTCGACAAACTCGATGTAGTCCTTGAAGAAACGCGTGTCGCTGTCCGGAACCCCGACCTCGTAGTTCTGATCGGCGAGCATCGCGAGTTTGTTCAGGTACACGCGATGATAAAGCTGATGCAGCGTGCGCTCGAGACGACCGCCACCGAGCAGACCGGCGTTACGATCGAGCGGCGCCTGCCCGCCATCGGTGTGCAGGTAGGTCATCGTCAGTTCGTCGACCTTGTAACCGTAGTACTGCCAGCGATGAATCTGGTTCCAGGCTGCCATGTAGCCCGCCGTTGCCGGGTCCGCGGTGGCGAGTTGTTGATCGGAAAACGGCTTGCCGGCGGTGTAGTTCTCGAGTCGTCCGTCGCTGCCGATCGTGGCCTGGCCGGCAAATCGCTCCGTCGCCGCGATATAGGACGGGTGCGGGGAAAAATCGCCGCTCGCCTGGATCGTGATCCTGACCCCGGGGAACGCGAATTCTTCGGCGTAACCCGGCGGTATCCACGGCGCGAGGCGCGCGAGGTCTGCTTCACCGAGCACGCTGCCCGCGGCCGGCGGATCAGACACGACGGCCTGCGCGAGCCACGCGTCGACATCCGCGCGCGTCACCGCGGCTGCCGGGAACATCGCCATCACCAGGCTCCAAACGGCAAGCACGCGCGCAAGATCGAAAAATCGCATCATTATCCCCTCAGTTCATTCCCCGCCCATAGTGTAAACAAGTTCGCACATTTGATGGTGCGTCCACGGCGCGCGCCTGCCGGTCGCGGATCGCCTGCGTGCAGGGTCGCTCGCCGCGCTCCGCGTCAGGACACCGGGCGCAACTCGAAACCGCTGATCGACCGCATCACCCGCCCGATGCCAGGCCGAGCCAACAGTAGATCGCTCCGTAAGCGCGCCACGGACGCCACGCTTGCGTCCGCGCGGTGATGTCGCCCGGACGGGTCAGACCGAGTGCTTTTTTGATCCCCAGATCGCCGAGCGGCAAGGCGTCGGGCCAGGCCAGCGCGCGCATCGCGACATATGACGCCGTCCATTCGCCGATACCGGGCACCGCGATCAGTTGCGCGCGAACGACTTCAGGATCCGATCCCGGCGCGAGTGCCAGTTCGCCGTCCGCCGCCGCCCGCGCGACCGTCCGAATCGTTTGCGCGCGCTTGCCCGGCATTCCGATCTGCGCGATTTGATCAACGGACGCAGCGGCAATCCGCGCGGGATCGGGCGTAATGAAACCGAGCGCCGGGATCGGCGTGACGAGCGTCTCCCCGAACGTCGCCGCCATGCGCCCGGCCAGGGTCGTCGCGCCTTTGACACTGACCTGCTGACCGAGTATCGCCCGCAACAACAACTCGAATCCGTCATAGGCACCGGGCAGCCGCATGCCGGGATTCGCGCCGATCGCCGTTCGCAACAGGCGGTCGCGCGCGAGGTGTTCATCGATATCCGCGGCGTTCGCACGCGTGTCGAACACGGTCTTCATCTTCGTCAGAACGGCAGCGCACACGGGCGCGAGCGATACCGGCATCGTTGCCCGTAGTGCCGCCGCACCGTTCGCATCCGGATCCGGCGCGACTTTCACCCATCCGCGGTGATCGCCAATTTTCACCGTACGCACGTACGCGTTGCCGATGACCGTCTCGACCCCGGGGATGGCGCGCGCGCCGAGGAACGCGAGCAGGGTTGGCCAGTTCAATGGCGGGCGGTAGTCGAACCGCAGGGACAGCACGTGCGGGTCGTGCGACGCCGATTTGATCCGGGCGACGTTGCGCAACGCGGTCGGTGCAAGCCCGTAGCGCGCTCGAAACACGGCACCGAGGCGCGCACCACTGGGAAAGCCCGTCGCGCGGGCGATCTCGCTTACCGGCAGGCGCGTCTCGCACAGTAACTGCCGCGCGTTCAGCAGGCGCTGCGTCTGCGCGAATTCCGTCGGCGTAAAGCCGAACTCCCGGACGACGGCGTCACGCAGCGTCGCCGCGGACACGCCGAACTCGAGCGCGAGATCGCGCAGGGTCAGCGTATCCAGCGCACCATCTTCGATGCGGCGTGCGGCCAGGCGCGCAAGCGTTGCCTCGATGCCGGGATCCGGGTGCGCACGTGCGTCGCCGGGCGCCAGTTCCGGGCGGCAATCGGGGCACGGCCGCAGGCCCGCTTTTTCCGCCGCCGCCGCGTGCCGGAACAAGCGGCAGTGCCGGCGTGCCGGCTTGGGTCGCGCACACACGGGACGACAATACGTCGTCGCGCCTGCAGCGCTGACGAAAACGCGGCCATCGAAACGCACATCGCGACGTCGCACGGCCTCGTACAGGGTGTGCAGTTCATGCGCGTCGGCGCTACTCGCGAAGGCGTTGCTCATGGCCCGATTGTGACCGACCCCGGCCGCATCGACCAGCGAGCGATATCGCGTGAAGATTCAAACCATAACGCGCACTTTCGCGGGCAATGTGTTAAGGTGCGTTCACCTGACGGGGCGCGTTGCCCGGTCAGCGCGTCATCTTTAGTTGTGAGTTTGTCTTTCGTCCGGTGCAGCCGCCTACGGCGCCGCCCCTGAACCCCAGGCCGACCGTCCCTCCCGCTGAGACCAATTACTGTATGCCGCAAGTGCATCGTGCACTGTACCGGCTGAACTAATCGTCCGCCTTGTACCCGACGACCCGTCGGGCTGCGCCGAACGGTCCGCCACTTTACGAAGCCCACTGTGTCGTGCGTGCGCATTGTTGCGCCTGTTACGACCGGCTATGAACAGGTAATTCAGACAATGACATTTGATGAACTCGGCCTCGCCGAACCCCTGCTGCGCGCCGTGCGCGACACCGGCTACACGACGCCGACCCCGATCCAGGCGCAGGCAATCCCCCCGATCCTCGCCGGCGCCGACGTCATGGGCGCGGCGCAAACCGGTACCGGCAAAACCGCCGGATTCACCCTGCCGCTGCTGCAGCGCCTCGACGGCGGCGCACCGGTGAAAAGCAATCGTGCCCGCGCGCTCGTCCTCACCCCGACCCGCGAACTCGCGGCGCAGATCGAAGACAGCGTCACGACGTACGGTAAATACGTGAAGCTGCGCTCCACGGTGGTCTTCGGCGGCGTGCCGATCAATCCGCAGATGATGCGCCTGCGAAAAGGCGTGGATGTGCTGGTCGCAACGCCCGGCCGCCTGCTCGATCTGCATTCACAGCGCGCCGTCAGTTTCGACGATCTCGAAATTCTCGTACTCGATGAAGCCGATCGCATGCTCGACATGGGCTTCATCCACGACATTCGCAAGATCATCGCGCTGTTGCCGCGCAAACGGCAAAACCTCATGTTCTCGGCCACGTTCTCCGACGATATCCGCAAGCTCGCGAAAACGATCACGAACGACCCGGTCGAGATCGACGTCGCACCGCGTAATTCGACGGTCGATCTGATCGACCAGATGATTCATCCCGTGGACAAGAACCGCAAGGTGGAATTGCTCAGCCATCTGATCCGCACGGACAACTGGTTCCAGGTGCTCGTGTTCAGCCGGACGAAACACGGCGCCGACAAACTCGTGCGCCGGCTCGGCCGCGACAATATCGACGCGGCGGCGATCCACGGCAACAAGAGCCAGTCGCAACGTACGAAGGCGCTGGGTGCGTTCAAACAAAACAAGGTACAGATTCTCGTCGCGACGGACATCGCGGCGCGCGGTATCGACATCGATCAGCTGTCGCATGTCGTCAACTTCGATCTGCCCAACGTACCCGAAGATTACGTGCACCGGATCGGCCGCACGGGACGTGCCGGGGCCGGCGGTAACGCGATTTCGCTCGTCAGCGCCGACGAGGCGAAGCAACTGCGCGATATCGAACGGCTGATCAAACGCTCGCTGCCACGCAGTGTCGTCGCCGGCTTCGAACCCGAACAGGCATTGCCGGCCAGTACGGCGGCGACAAAACCGAAACGGCCCCAACGCGGAAACAACAATGCCGGCAACGGCCGACGCCGCTCGGGCGAAGAATCCCGCCGTGGAGCCTCGCGACCCGGTAACGGCAATCGCAACGGCCCCGGCCGCCCCGGCGGCTCGAAAACCGTCAGCCGCAAACAGGCGGTTTAAGCAATCCGCCAGTCCCGCGGGCGACAAGCCCGCGGGCCGCTGTCAGGCGGCTTCGAGTCCGGTCGCCTCGGCAACGCCGAGCAGAATATTGATTGTCTGCACGACCTGACCGGACGCGCCCTTGCCGAGATTGTCGAGCTGCGCCACGACGATCGCACGTTCCCCCGCCGTATCCTGCAGTATATGCAGGCACAGATCGTTCGTGTCATTGCACGCTTGCGGATCCAGTTGCGCGAGGCGTGCGGTTTCATCGAGCGCGGCAACCCGGATACCGGCCTCACCGGCGTAGTAATCCGCGTACGCGGCGCGCACCCGGGCCGGCGACGGCTGATCCGGCAGGGCCCACAATGGCAACGGTACGTGCACGAGCATGCCCTTGTAGTAACGCGCCACGGTCGGCAGAAATACCGGCGCGTGCTCGAGCCCGCCCCAGCGTACGATCTCCGGCACGTGTTTGTGTTCGAGACCGAGCGCGTAGTCGTAGGCGACGGCGTCCGTCGCGCCGGCACTGGCCGGATCCTCGAATGCCGCGATCAACGCCTTGCCACCCCCGGAATAACCCGACATCCCGTTGATCGACACGGGCCACGCCGCCGGCAGGATGCCGCCGGCGATCAACGGCCGCAGGATGGCCACCGCGGCAATGGCGTAACAGCCGGGGTTCGCGATCCGGGTCGCAGCGCGGATAGTGTCGCGTTGTGAGGGCGCGTACTCGGGGAACCCGTAGACCCAGCCCGCGGCGGTACGATGCGCCGTCGAGGCATCGATGATCCGGGTCGACGGGTTGTCGACGAGCGCAACGGCTTCGCGCGCGGCATCGTCCGGCAGACACAGAATCGCGATATCGCACGCGTTCAGCGCGGCACGACGCGCGTCGGTATCCTTGCGCCGGGCGGGGTCGATTTGCGCGACCTCGAGGTCTTCGCGACCGGCCAGGCGCGCTGCAATCTGCAGTCCCGTCGTGCCCGCTTCGCCGTCGATAAATACTGTGTGTCGTTTGCTCATGCCCGTCTCCCTTCGGGCGCGATCTTACACAGCTTGCGCACCGAGCATAAGCGCCGGCGCGACCTGGCCGGGACATTCCGCGGTCGCACCGCACGAACGGCTTCGCGGGCACGGCAGACAGATGCCGCGCGTCCCGGTATGTTGGTCGCTATGGATGATCCGCTGACCCGTTATGTCGCCGCACTCGAGCGGCTGAATCGCGAATCGCTCGCCGACCTGCTCGCGTTGTGCGACCCGCATATGCATTTCCGCGACCCGTTCAACGACTGCCGCGGCGTTGCCGCATTCGGTCACGTCATGGAGGACATGTTCGCGAAGCTCGACAATGTGCGCTTCACGGCCGACCACGTCGCGTGGTCCGGATCCGACAGATCCTGCGCGCTGATCCACTGGCACCTCGACGCAAGCTTGCGCGCGCTGCGCGGGAAACCGTGGCAGGTGGAGGGCTGTTCGATGTTGCACTTTGGCGCCGACGGCAAGCTCACGGCGCATTACGACTATTGGGACGCGGCTGCCGGTTTCTACGAACGCCTGCCTGTTCTCGGTCGCGTGCTCGGCTTACTGCGCCGACGGATCGGCGCGCACTGATTTCAACCAGAAGCGGTCTCAAAAATAGGGGGTGTCGCGTTGCACCCTCTATTTTTGAGACCGCTTCTGAATACGTGCTCCAAATTATGCAACACTGACCTTGATGGACCAGGTACCCTTCCCTTCAAATCGAGGGGAAGGGACTTGGGATGCGGTGTAGACAATGGTTCCGGTCCCGAAGCCACAGTGTCTCGGATTTACGCACACCTGTTCAGGCGTGTTCGAGACGGATCTGCACGACATCAATACTGCCTTCGCGAAAGCCGGCCTCGCAGTAAGCGAGATAAAAATGCCACATGCGCCGGAAACGCGCGTCGAAGCCCAGGTTGCGGATCCGCGGCCACGCGGCATCGAAACGCTGCCGCCACGCCGCGAGCGTGCGCGCGTAATCGTGACCGCAGCAGTACGATTCGCTGATGCGCAGACCCGCATGCGCGAACGTCTGCTCCAGCGCCGTAGTGCTCGGCAGCATACCGCCCGGGAAAATATACTTCTGGATGAAGTCGGGCTCGCGTCGATAGTCGTCAAATCGCGCTTCGTCAATCGTGATCACCTGCAACGCGGCGGCGCCACCGGGCTTCAGCAGCGCGTGCAGCTTGCGCGCATAAGTCTCCCAGTACGCTTCACCGACAGCTTCGAACATTTCGATCGAAACGATGCGATCGTAACGGCCCGTGATATCGCGATAATCGCAGTTTTCGACCCGGGCGCGTGACGCGAGGCCGGCGTCGCGGATGCGCTCGCCGGCATACTCGAGTTGCGCGTTTGAAATCGACACCCCGGTAATCCGCGCGTCGTAATGGCTCGCGGCGTAATCGACAAACCCGCCCCAGCCACAGCCGATTTCGAGCACATCGTCGCCGTCGCGGATCCCGGCGAGCCCGGCAAGGCGCGCGTATTTGCGGGTTTGCGCCGCTTCGAGCGGTTCGTCCGCGTCGGCGAACACCGCGGCGGAATACGTCATCGTACCGTCGAGCCAATGGCCGTAGAACGCATTGCCGAGATCATAGTGATAGGCGATATTGCGCCGCGCCTGCGCGCGCGAATTTGCGTTCATGCGGTGGTGCAAACGTTCAGCCATGCGGGTCAGCAGATTCGTCCGCACGGTAGTCCCGAAGTGCCGCTCGTTTGCGATCGCGAACCGCATCAGCGCGGTGAGGTCCGGCGTGGTCCATTCGCCCGCGAGATAGGTCTCCGCGAACGCAGTCACCCCGCCCGAGAGCAGCGCCCACAGCGGTTGCCAGCTTTTCAGTTGCCAGTGCACCACCGGTTGCGGGTCGTCCTGACCGCTGAACGTGAGCGTCTCACCGTCCGGCGTCTCGATGACGAGCGTACCGGTACGCACGCGCGATCCAATCCGCCCGAGCGCCGCGCGCGCGACGGAAGGAAATGCCCGTTTCGGGGCGAGGATGGAGGAAACAGCGTCTTTCATATCTCGGTTCCAATGGATAGTTTCGTTTTCGCGCGCCGACGGCGAACGAGCGGCACGCCTTTGAGCCACAACTTCAGCGCCTCGTAGTGGATGCCGGCGATCAGCTTCGCGCTCGCGGCCGGGAAACCGAACGCGAGCCGCACGAGTTCGCCGCGCGTGAACGGACGACGCTGCCCCCGGAACACCGCGCGCAGCTGCCGTGCACTGTGACTGTAGTAGTCGATCGTGAGCTTCACGTCATCGCGCGGCTCGAACACGCTGAATTCGTAAGTTCCCTCGAGATCGTAGAAAGGCGATACGAACATTGCCTTCTCGCACCGTTGCCGGATCGGCGCGCGCCGGTGCGTTACCGGAATCGCATAGGCGATGCGTTCCCCGAACGTGTTGTTGACCTCGTAGATCATCGCGCCGATGCTGCCGTCCTCACGGCGGCAATACACCACCGAGATCGGGTTGAACACATAACCGAGGACACGCGGCGTGGTCAGCACCTGGAACCCGGCGCTCGCGTCGCGGATCCCCGCTTCACGCAGGACGCTCGTACACCAGTCGCGATACGTGCCGGTGCCGTCGCCGTGGTCCCGGTCGCGAAACGAGAACCAGCCCGCGCGATTGACCCGGAACAGGCGCGAGACGCGATCGAGCGCGCTCATTTCATCAAGGTCGAGCAGCATGTAGAAAACGCGGTAGCGCAGCGTGTGCTGTCGCTCGCCATACCGCCGGTGGTAAACGTGACCCGTGTAGATGGCGGACTTCACGCCGATAACGCCACCGGCAGATACTCACCCGCTTCGCGGTACGACGTCGGCAGGCGGTCGAAAGTCCCGGCATCGGCCCACGGTCGCTCGCAGCCAAGCTGCTCGGCGACCCACAGGCCGGACTGCAGCGCGTCTTCGTGGAAACCGTGACCGAGATAGCTGCCGCAGAACCACGTATTCGCGGCGCCCTGCAGCCCGCGCGAGCGTTCCTGCGCCGCCGTGGTACGGGCGGTGAAAATCGGGTGCTCGTAGTGGTACACACCGTGCGTCAGGCGTGCCTGCGGCGGCGTCGGCGGATTCAGGGTTACGAACAGGTTCCGCGTCGTTGCCAGGCGTTGCAGTTGATTCATCCAGTACGTCACGCACAACGGCGCGTCCTGCTCGGCGCGCGCCGTATCGCGCAGATAGTTCCAGCTTGCCCACGCCGCGCGACGACGCGGCATCAAAGCCGGATCTTCGTGCAGATAGGCGACGTTATTGCTGTAGTCGAACGCCCGCAACACATCGCGTTCGTGACGGGACGGGTCTTCGAGCAAGTGCAGGGCCTCGTCGGCGTGCGTCGCAATGACCGCGGCGTCGAAACGCAGCGCATCGCCGCCGGAATCCCGGATCGTCACCCCGCCGCCGTCGCGCCGGATCCCGGCGATCCGGGCGCCGGCACGGATGCCGAGCGTCGCGTCGGCGAGCACGCGGGCAACATAATTTTCACTGCCACCGCTAACCGTGCGCCATTGCGGCCGCTCGCCGAGGCTCAGCAGCCCGTGGTTGTCGAAAAACCGGATAAACGCAGCGGCCGGATAACGTTCGATATCGCGTTGCGAAGCAGACCAGATGGCGGCCGCCATCGGGATCAGGTGGTCGTCGATGAACGCGCGCGAGTAAGCCTCTCGCGCCAGCAACTCCGCGATCGAGATCCCGGCGACCCCGTCGGCGAGATAGCCCGCCGCGCTGGCGTAGAATCGCCGGATATCACGCAACATCAGCCAGAAGCGGCCGCGCATCGCGTTTGACGGCTGCGCGAACAGGCCGCGCAGGTTCGTGCCCGCATATTCGAGTCGACCGCTATCGAGCGACACACCGAACGACATGTCGGTCGCATCACTGGCCACCCCGATACGGTCGAACAGGGCAACGAGATTCGGGTAGTTCGGCGCGTTGTAGACGATGAAGCCGGTGTCGACCGGGACGGCGCGTCCGTCGAGGTCGAGCGTGACCGTATTCGCGTGCCCGCCGAGACGGCTGCCGCGTTCGAACAGCGTGACCTCGTGGCGTCGGGACAGTGACCAGGCGGCGCCGAGCCCGGCGATACCGCCGCCGATGACGGCGATTTTTTTCACGCCCAGGGGATGGGTTCGGGACATGACGATAACGGCTCAATTGACAATGGGAACGGATACGCCTGCGCCGCCGCGATGGATCACGCCAGCGACCCGGTGATCCGCGCACGAAGCAACGGCGTAATGGCGGTATGCTGTACATAATGAAAGATGACCAGAACCCGCCGGTACCCGGCAATGTTGTCACCCTGGCCTCCGGCGCGTCTGATAACGCTGAGCGCGAACGTGCGGCGGAGACCGCGCTGTTGGTCAGTGTACGTGACCATGGCGATCGCGCGGCATTCAACGATTTCTTCGAGCGTTTCTGCCCGCGCTTGCGCGCTTACGCGCAAAAGCAGGGAGCTTCACCGCAGGTCGCCGAAAACGTGGTTCAGGACGTCATGATCACGGCCTGGACCCGCACCCACCTGTTCGACCCGGACAAGGCCTCGGCGAGAACCTGGATTTATACGCTCGTGCGCAACCGGCTGATCGACGCCCATCGCGCCGGTGAGCGGCGTCAGCGCGCCTACGACAGTCTGGCAACGAACGTAGCGGTGGCCGAAGACGTCGCCGACGAACCGAACCACGAGCTCGGCAATACGAAACTGCGCGCGATGCTCGAGGAACTCCCCGAAGAACAGATGCGCGCCGTCCTGATGGCCTATGTCGAAGGCAAATCACACCGCGAAATCGCCGAGGAACTCGGCGTACCGACCGGCACGATCAAATCCCGCACCCGGCTCGCGCTGCAGCGATTGCGCCGAATGATGGAGGGCGGAGAATGAACGCAACACACCACCCGAGCGAGGCTTTCCTGCTCGATTACGCGGCCGGCAACACCTCGCCGCTGTTCGATACGATTCTGCGCGCGCACCTTGGCGTGTGTGCGCATTGCCGCGACACGATCGTGTTCGCGGAACAACTGGGCGGCGAATTGCTCAGCCTGTCCGCGCTGCCTGGCGGAACCCTGAGCGCGCGCGACATTTGCGCGCGCCACGAACGGGATCCACGCCCCGGTCCGCCGGCGTCGCGCGGTGACGACATCACGCTCGACGGCAATATCGAGCAATTCGTCGGTACGTATCTGAACAGCAGCATCGACGCATTACCGTGGAAGCGGATCGGCAAGGGGCTGCGCCTGTGCCGGCTCGACGAACGCGACGGCGCGAAAATGTGGATGCTGCGAGCCGAACCCGGCGCGGTGCTGCCGGAACACACGCATTCCGGCAGCGAGCTGACCCTCGTGCTCAAGGGCGCGTACTTTTGCGGTTCGGAAATTTATCGCGCCGGCGATATCGAGGATGCGGACGAACAAATCGAGCATCAACCGGTCATCACGCGCGATGCCGAATGCATCTGTCTCGCCGTAACCGAGGGCGAACTGAAGTTCAACGCCTGGCTGCCACGACTCGTCCAGCCATTCATCGGTATCTGAAACAGCGTCCCGGTGGTCGCGACAACCGGGATTCTCCCCGGCATCGCTGTTGATTCAACGCCCCGTCCAACCGCGCAATGTCGGCGGCACACGACGTGACGTCCGGCGCCGGTGTCGCGGCGCCGAATCTCTACGACCGACCACCCCCACGCACGATCAGTAGCCCGCCCGGCCTACAGCGCGCGAACGCGTTCGATGAACGCCCGCAATGTACTCACCACAAAGTCCGGATCGGCCATATGCAGGTCGTGACTCGCGGACTTCGCGACGACAAATTCGCCGCGTGACGACAACGCGGTCAGCGAACCCTGTAGCTCGCGCCAGACAGCGTCTCGGGCGACCGGGTCGCCGGGTGCCATTGCGCGCGTGATCACGAGCAGCGGGATCTCACCCACCCCGCCGGCGGCGGCAACCATGCCCGCGCTATCGGCAAAATGCGACAGTTCATCCATCTGCGCGAAAATCGCCTTGCGGCGCGAATTGAGAAAGCTCGCGGCGGCGACATACGGGCTGAGACCCTCGCGACCCGCGCGCACGCGCGCCACATCGATGGCGTGGCGCGCCGTGTGCGGTTGGTCCGCGAACGTCAGCATTTGCGCCGGGTGCGAAGACTCGAGCAGTACGACCCCGGCGACCTCCCGCGGATACCGCGCGGCCAGGTAGCGTGAATTGAAACCACCAAACGAGTGTCCGACGAGCACGTACGGTCCCTCTTCGCCGGCCAGACGCAGCAGCGCACGTAATTCCGCGACTGCGCGTTCCGTCGTTCGCGGCCCCGGCCCGGTATCGCTCCAGCCGTAACCCGCGCGATCGTACGTGCACACGCGCGTCGTGCGGGCCAGGGCATCCTGAACCGGCGTCCATTCGACCGCGGCACCGCCGATCCCGTTATCAATGACGAGCACCGGTGTGCCGTGACCGGCGCAGCGGTAGTACAGGCGATGTGTTTCGAGACTGACGAACTTGCCCGGCGGTACGACGAGCGCGGCCAGATCGGGACGCGGCGCCGGTATTTCGGCACCCGCCGGGACCACCGCGGCCAGCAGAGCGGCGAGCAGAGCAGCGCGGGCGTATGACGTTACGTGGCGTGACACAGGATTTCCCATGCGTTGCTTACGCCACGGCGCCCGCCCCGGATCACCGCGGTCAGCGAACGCACTGCCCCACTGGTTCGGGCCTCGTTAACGCGCTAACTTGTGAGCCGCACAATCACCCAACAGGAGCGATTGCGATGCAACTCGGGTTGATTTTCACCGGCGGTGACCTGCGCGTGGCACAACTCGCGGACCTTGCCGGCAGCGCTGAAGCGAGCGGTTTTGCACAACTCGCGGTCGCCGAAGCCTGGCGCAGCGCGTGGGTGCCGCTGACGGCGATGGCCGCTGCCACCCGGCGGATCCGCCTCGGCCCCTATGTACTGAACGCCTACGGTCGCAGCCCGTTGCTGGCCGGTATGGCCGCGATCGATTTCAACGAATTCAGCGCCGGTCGCCTCGTGCTCGGTGTTGGCGGCGGTAACCGCCTCATCAACGAACAGTGGCAGGGTACGCCACACGTCCGCGTGCTCACGAAGATGCGCGAGTACGTGACGTTGATGCAGCGTATCGCGCGTACCGGCGCCGGCGAGCGACTGTTGTTCGCCGGCGAGATTCATCAAATGGACTGGTGTCCGGCCGTAAGCCCGGCCGCGATCCCCTACCCGGTCGTACTCGCCGCCGTGTTCCCGCAAATGATGCGGGTCGCCGCGCAGGTCGCCGACGGCATCGGCGCGGGTGCAACGCTGTCGCCCGCTTATATCACCGATGTGCTGAAACCCCGCGCTGCGTCTGCCGCCAACAGTGTCGGCCGCGATCCGGCGAGTCTCGCCTGGACCGCGGTCGCGATCACGGCGGTCGCCGCGGATCGGGAATACGCGCGGCGCGCGGCACGCGAAGCGATCTGCCATCTGTACGCGCCCTTGCCGCACCCGTACTACGAGTACACGATGCGCGAACAGGGCTTCGGGACGGTCGCCGATCGTTTACTGGAATTGATGCCCGCCGGCGAACTCGAACGCGCGATCGCCGCGATTCCGGACGAGTGTATCGATCAGCTCACGATCGCCGGCACCCTCGCGGAGTGCCGAAATAGAATCGCGGACTACCACGACGTCGTCGACACCCTGCTGCTGTTGAACGCGATCGGCGTAAGCGGTGACGACATCGATGGCGCGTACGGCGAGTTGCTGCAATTGCCGCGCGGGTTCGCCGCCGGCTGAACCCGACCTCGTGCGGTGCAGCGGATCGCTCCGATCCGGAACGCGGGAAACCGGGTGAATTGCGGAGTGAAGCGTCCGCGGTTCGCGCCGGTCACGAAGCTGCCCGCGCAGGTGCCGGCGATCCCGTGACCGGCCGTCGTGCGCACGAGATTGTCCGCAACACGCTCCCGGGATGTGAATGCGCTGTCGCCGCGGGATTCGCGATTCGTCGCGGCGACTGCTGCGGGCGCAGCGATACGCAATTCCGGCAATTCGCCAGCCATGCCCGGCACGCACTACCGCGCGCCACCGAGCGCGGTAATGACGCACGCCCCCGGTGCTCAGGCGTAGTGTGGCGGGCGCCGGGTCGACCAGGGCTGAGCACGTTCGAGTTGACCGGCGAGGCTGTACAGCGTTTCCTCGTCACCAAGCCGACCGACAAACTGCATTGCCAGCGGCAGACCCTGTTTCGACTGCCACAGCGGCAACATGACCGCCGGCTGACCCGTCGTATTGAACAGGGGTGTGTACGGCGTGTAGTCGTACATCATCTGTTTCCACCATGCCGGCGCATCGACGCCTCGCGCGTTCTGATTCAGTTCGCCGAGTTCCGCCACGTCGCGCGCGAGCCCGGGGGTGAGCAGCACGTCGAAAGTGCGCATAATTTGCCCGACATGCCGCGAGACCGCGTTCTGCGCGCTCATCACCCACTCCATGTCGATCGCTTTGAGCTTCTTCGCGAAACGGTAAACCTCGAGCGTGACCGCTTCGACGTTACGCGCGTTGATCGGACGCCCGGTCATCTTCGCGAACTGTTCCATGTAGTAGCCCAGCGTTACGGCCCAGATCCGGATGCTCGACTCATTGAACGCTTCGACGTCGTACTTCAGTTTCACCGGCTCGCACACATGCCCGAGTTCTTCGAGCAGGCGACGGGTATCGTTCAGGCGCGCCTTGTTCTCGCGTGACGGTTTCGCGCAGCCCGGCATCTGTTCGATCACGCCGATGCGCAACGGCGCGGGTTCTGTCATGGCCGCGGCGAGGAAACCACGCTTCGGCGGTTCGGCGGTGTAGAAATACCCGTCGTCGGGCCCCGCCAGCGCGTCGAGCATTGCGGCGGAATCACGTACGCTGCGGGTTTCGACGAATTCGATCGCGAGTCCCCACAGGAAAATTCCGGAGTCCGGCCCCGTCGGGGTGCGCCCGCGAGTCGGTTTCATGCCAACGACGCCGTTGCACGCCGCGGGGATCCGGATCGAGCCACCGCCGTCATTCGCATGCGCGATCGGTACGATGCCGGCCGCCACCGCTGCACCGGCACCGCCCGAGGAGCCGCCAACGGAATGTCCGGGGTTCCACGGATTGCACGTCGATCCGTAAACCAGCGCTTCGCTGTTCGCGTTGAACGCCATCTCCGGGGTCGTCGTCGTACCCACCGTAACGAGCCCGGCTTTCTTGCACCGCTTCATCAGTTCCGTATCGCTGTCGAATACGATGCCGGCGGCGAGTTTCGAGCCGGCACTCGTTTTCATGCCCTTGAAGTGCATGCCGAATTCCTTGACGAGAAACGGCACGCCCTGAAACGGCCCCGCGGGCAGCCCGCGCCTGATCTCGCCGAGCGCGTGGTCGCGCAATTGCTGCACGACACAATTCAGATCCGGATTGAGTCGTTCGATCGCGTCAATCGCGCAGTCCACGAGTTCGCGCGACGAGACTTCGCGCCGGCGCACGAGATCGGCCAGACCGAGTCCGTCGTAGTCGCTGTAATTTTCAAATGCCATCGGCTGCTCCCCTTACATAGTATTATCGCCACGCCGTCTGTTCGCTGGCGCGCGGCGCCCGCGACACTTTAGCACCCCGGTCGCCGCGGCGGCAGGCACGACAAGCGCGGGTCGCCCCCCTCGCTTGTTACTGCGATGCGAACAAAACGAGGAAGAAAAATGACAACCGTGTGTTCCCTCGCTCTATTCAACCCGCGTTTCAGGCAACTCGCGCTGCTCGCCGCAGCCACGACCGCCGACGTTGCGGCCTTCGACCCGGTCACGGTTGCAGGCTGGGCCCTGGAGCCGGGCATCGAGGCGCGCGTTGGACTGCAGTACGGTGACGGCATCAATTTTGGCTTCGGCGCGCTCGACGATATCGGCGAAACCCGGCGCTCGAGCGCATCGCTCTCGCTCGAACCGCGTCTCGGCTTCGAACATCCGGCCGGCGCCGGGACGTTTTTCGGCGCGGTTTCCGCGGTCGGCGCAACGACCCTGCTCGACGGTGAAATGTCCGGGCAATTTGGCCGCAGCGGCGATTCCCGCATCGACGTCGACGAGGCCCATGTCGGCTGGCGCAACGACTATTTCAGTCTTTCCATCGGCCCGCGGGAATTCGTTGTCGCGGACGGGCTCGTGATCGGCGACGGGAATTTCGATATCGGCGCGGAGCAGGGACAGTTCTGGGTAGCCCCGTTCAACGCCTGGAAGAACGCGGCGGTTGCGAGCGTCGACCACGACTCGACACACGCCGACGCGTTCTGGTTACGCAGCGACGGCGGTTTCGGTGATGCGCGCCTCTACGGTTTCAACGTCGAGCAAGACGTTGCCGGGCGCGGGCGCTTCGGTGCAATGTACATGAATATCTACGACGGCAACGCGCTCGCATACGACGGGGTCGAAGCCTGGAACCTGCGCGCGCTGAACGTCGCGGTGCCGGGATTACCGGCGCTGAAACTGTTCGCGGAAGTCGTGTGGCAACTCGGCACGGACGATGATGGCGGCGGGGCCGACAACAATGGCCTCGGGTGGTATGTCGAAACGGCCTACACGCTGCCCGCTGCACCCTGGACCACGATACTGACGTATCGGTATTCGCGCTTCTCCGGCGACGACCTCAGCAGCGACGATAATGAAACCTACCGGTCGCTGTTTTACGGCTTCTACGCACGCGAATGGGACACGTTCTACCAGGGCGAGATCGCCGGCGAGTATCACCTGTTCAACAGCAACCAGGTCACGCAGTTCGTCAAGTTCCGCACGTTTCCGCAAGCATCAATCGCACTCACGGTTTACTACTTTCAGCACGACCTCGAAGAACGCAATTACTACGGCACGCCGCTTGCGAGCCGGGACTGGGCGGACGAAATCAACGCCGGCATCGAGTATTTCCGCGGGCACGAAATCTATCTGTATGCCGGTGTTGCGTGGTCGACGCCGAACGCCGCCGCACGTGAAGTGTACGGCGACGACGACTTCACGGTCGTGCAAACATGGATGTCGTTCCATTTCTGAGTCGACAACTGCCCGCGCGCGGCGTCGCAGGGATCGGTCCGGCGGCCGGTGAAGCCGCACGGACATACGCGCGGCCCCGATCCCTGCATGCCGCGAGGTGCGCGCGGGTCAGCCTCCCGGCTGCCTGCCCTGTGCCGCGAACAGGTTCGCAAGGTCACTGAACGTTAACGTGCCAACCGTGTTCTGCTGCTCGTCGAGCACATCGAATACAACGCCGTCGCTGCTGCCACGCGTGTTGTAAATCACCACCGCCCCGTCTTCACCACCACCTTCCGAGTGTGGATCCGGTGACGCCGGACTTGCCGTGAACGACCCGACCGGCCGCGTTTCCTTCAGCGAACCGTCCGGTTCATACAAACGGTGTTCACCGGTAACAACGAACGTGTTCGTATGCGCGCGGTGACGGTGCAGGAAGATCCTTTCCGAGGGTTCGAACTTCAGGCTGAAATCGGCAATTTCACGCGCCTCGTCGATTGCAAAGATCGTATAGGTGAAATGATCGAAATCACCGAGCCTGCGCCAGTTGATATTGCGATCATCGAAACCGGTTTGTTGTGCGTTCACCATCGTTGTCATGTGTTAATCGCTCCTCGAAGATTGATTGCTTTGGCTGTTGCCGCCGCAAGACTAGCGCTTCAGAAGAAACCGGGGCGATGCAAATCGCACGCGAAATTTCGGGCAATTTGCCTGTTTCAAACGGGTGATTCGCCCGCGGCTCCGAATGCGCACTAGAATGGCCTGCAAGCAATCCCGGAGCCCGCACCGTGCGCCTGACAACTCACCTGCTTACCCGGATCGTGATCAGCGGTAGCGCCGCGCTCATCGGCATACTCGCCTGGGTCGTTGTCTCCGGACACGGCTCCGCCCGGGCCGAACTCGAACGCACGGCGACAGCCGCCGAGCGCATCCTCGAATTGCAGATGATCGGGTTCACCCGGATCGCGGGCCTCGAACCGGGCTTCCCGTACTGGTACCCCGTCAGCCAGATCAAACGTTCCGACGGCGCGTGTATCCGCCTCACCTCACAGGACGGCTCCGTACTGCGCAGTTCATGCAGCGGTCGCGCGGAACACCGCAGCGCGGTGCCGCGCTGGTTCACGCGGTTCTACGAGTTTGCGTTTACGCCCGCGGCGTCCGTAACGCGCGTCATCGACGGCCGCAATCGCTCGGCGACACTCGACGTCATCCCCGACGCGGAAGTCGAAACCGCCGCGGCGTGGAAGCAGGTGGAAGCGCTCGCGATCCCCGCCGGCTTGCTGATTGCCGTGTTGTGCCTGAACGTCTGGTGGTCCGTACGACGGGCGATTCAACCAACCCAGGCAATCATGGCGGGGCTGAGCGCGATCGAGCGCGGCCACCGGGATACCCGCCTCGGTCCGTTTGCATTTACGGAGTTCGATCGCATAGCGAGCGCCTGCAACAATCTCGCTGCCAGCCTCGCGGCGAGCGACGCGGCGCGTGCTGCACTGTCACGACGCCTGCTCACGGTGCAGGAAGACGAACGTCACACGCTCGCCCGCGAATTGCACGATGAATTCGGCCAGCACCTGAGCGCCTTGAGCGCGAACGCGGCGGCCTTGCGCACCGCGCTCGACGATCCAACGATGCTCGGCGACGTGCAACGCATCGAAACCAGTGCCGGCAGACTCATGGAGATCGTCCGCGACCTGCTCGGCCGCCTGCGCCCCTGGAGCGCCGGCGCGGCGGAATTGCCGGAAAGCCTGCGCGCACTCGCCGGCAGCCGAACCACGGCGAGCGGCAAGACCGCGCGGATCGATTTCACGCTGGACGGACGCCTCGACGACCTGCCGCCGGTGCTCGCCGGCGCGATCTACCGTATCGTGCAGGAAGGACTGACGAACGCGCTGCGCCACGGCGATCCGGATCATATCGGGGTGCGGATTCGGCGTGATGGCGCATCGCTGGAGCTGTCGATCGAGGACGACGGCAGCGGCTGCGATGCGACGGCGCTGGCTGGTGGATTCGGTATTGCCGGGATCCGCGAACGTGCTACCGCGCTCGGCGCGAGTCTCGATTTCGTCCACAAGCCGGGTGGCGGGCTCGTACTCCAGGTGTATTTCGACGCAACGCTGAGCGAACTGGAGACGGCCTGATGCGTATCGCCCTCGTCGATGATCATGCGGTGGTACGCGAAGGCTACCGCGCCCTGTTCACGCGCCAGTCCGACATGGAAGTCACCGCCGAGTTCGGCGATGCCACGAGTGCCTACGCCGGGCTGCGCGATTGTCCGATCGATGTCATCGTCATGGACATCAACATGCCGGGCGGGGGTGCGTTCGAGACACTTGTGAAGCTGCACCGACGGCATGCCACGCTCGCCTCACTCGTGTTCACGATGTATGCGAAAGCGAGCTTCGCGCGCCAGGCGTTCGCTGCCGGCGCACGCGGCTATGTGACGAAATCGAGTGAACCGGACACGCTCCTGCGTGCCCTGCGCGAAGTGTATGCCGGGCGTCGCTACCTGAGCCCGGACGTTGCGCAACTGCTCGCGTGGGAACGCTTCGGCCACGAACGCGGCGCGCTTGACGCGTTGAGTACGCGGGAATTCGAGGTCCTGCGGATGTTGCTCGATGGCCGCGATGTCGACGCAATTGCGGCTTCGCTGAACCTGAGCCCGAAGACCGTACGTAATCTCCACTATGCAGTGAAACGCAAACTCGGCGTACGTGACGACATCGAACTCGTGCGTCTCGCGGTCAGGCTCGATGTGATCGATCTGCTCGAACTCGCCGACGAACACGCCGCCGGCAGCGGGGATCACAAGCAGCCGGTCAGCTAACCGGACAGCCGCCCCCGCTCACCACGCCGCGTGGAGCACGCCGATCACATCCTCGACCCCGGCGACCGGGCGCGGGTTAGTCGCCACAACGAGATCCTCGAGCGCGTCCTTCGCGAGTGCGGGAAAATCGTCGACCGACACGCCGACATCGCGCAGGCGTCGGGGCAGTTCGAGATCCGCGATTAATGCACGCACGGCGTCACGCCCGGCGGCGGCCGCCGCGTCCGCGCCGAGGCCGCTGACGTCGCGACCCATCGCGGTCGCAATCCAGGCCTGTCGCGTACCGACATGCGCCTTGTTGAATTCCATCGTCGCCGGCATCATCACGCACGATGTCACCCCGTGCGGAACGTCATTGCGGGCACCGAGTTGATGCCCGATGCCGTGGCTCAGGCCCAGATTCACATTCGCGAGTCCACATACCGACATCCACGCCGCGATGTGCGCATGCGTGCGCGCAACGAGATCGCCGGGGTCGGCCTTGCACTCGCGCAAATAGCGGTTCAGCATCGCCAGCGCTTCGCTTGCAAGTGCATCGGTAAACGGATGCGCGTTGATCGAACACAAGGCCTCGATGCAGTGATCGACGGAACGCATGCCCGTCGACAACCACAGATGGTCCGGGGTTGCGAGAGTCAGTTCCGGATCGAGAAACACCGCGCGAGCGGCAAGTTTTTTGTCGATATAGAGGTCTTTCACCTGGCGTTCGCTGTCCGTAACGCCGGCGAAATGCGTGAACTCGCCCCCGGACAGCGTCGTTGAAATCGCGACCATCGGCAGCGCCTCGCCAGTGACCGGCGGCACCTCGACGGTGGCGGGATATTCGAAACGCACCCGCAGGCGATCGAAGTCTCCGGTCGCGGCCACGTCTTCGGCGAGTCCGAGTACGACGGCCTTGCCGGTATCGTTCGGTGTACCGCCCCCGAAGCTCACGATGCCATCCGCAGCACATGCCCGCGCCGCTTCGATCGCGCGGATCACGGAGCCACGATGCACGTGTTGCGTGGTCTCGTGGAACACCGCGGCGATACGGCCACCGGCGGCGGCGCGGACCACCTCGACGAGATCGGTTTTAGTCGCGAGCGTCGTGCCGGTGACGAGCAATGCGCGGGTGACGCCGTAATGCTCCAGCGTTGCCTCGAGGCGAACGAGGGCGCCCGGACCGTAATGCACATCGTCGATCGGCAGCAACGTGAATGCGCCCGCGAGTGGTCGCTTTTCGGCTGTGTACATGGTCTCACTCCCGGCTCGTGTCGCCATTATTCCAGGATCCCGCGCCGCCGCGCAGCACGTGCGGCACCGGCGCCGGTCTAGCCGCGCGGACGCGTGTTCTTCGGATCGTAGAGCGGTGTCAGCGATGCAATCGCGCTGTACGTGCGATTCGCCTGTTCGATCGTATAGGCGCCCGCATTGACGTAATCGTTATCCACCCCGCCCTCGCACTTTATATAGCCCATTGCGGCGCACGCGCCGAGCGTGTGCGCGTAGGCCGACGATGCCGTGTAACCAACCGGCTGCCCGTCGCGCAGGATCGGTTCGTTGTGTCCGAGCACCGGCGCCGGGTCCTGCAACAGGAACTGCACGAGCCGGGTCTTCAACGGCCCGGCTTCGCGCTGCGCAAGCAGCGCCTCACGACCGATAAAACCGCCGGGTTTGTCCCACGCCGCGGTGAAGCCGAGCCCGGCTTCGAGCAGCGTATCGAGTGGCCCCATATCGTGCGCCCATTCGCGGTAGGCTTTCTCGATCCGGAGCGTGTTCAGCGTGTGGTAACCGCAATGTCTCAGACCATGATCGGCGCCCGCCGCCACGAGCCGGTCGTAGACCGCTGACGCCATCTCCGTCGGCACGTACAACTCCCACCCGAGTTCGCCGGCATAGGAAATCCGCACGGCCATCGCATGCTGATAACCCGTTTCGATCGTCTGCATCGTACCGAACGGGAACGCGTCGTTCGAAAAGTCGGCGCTCGAAATCGCCGACAACAGCGCGCGCGAGTTAGGGCCCTGTACGTTCAGCATGGCCCAGGCACCGGTGATGTCCGTGATCACGCACACCGCGTCATCCGGGGTGTTCTCGGCGATCCACGCGTGTACATGCGTCTGCGTGAATGCCGCGGTGACAACGAGATAGCGATCCTCGGCGAGACGCGTGATCGTGAGGTCCGCCTCGACGCCGCCGCGGACATTGAGAAACTGCGTATAAATGACCTTGCCGACCGGTACCGTGACATTCGCGGTTGCGATCCGGTTCAGCACCCGTTCCGCATCACGCCCCTGCACGAGCAGTTTCGAAAAAGATGACTGGTCGAACACGCCGACCGCCTCGCGCACCGCGAGGTGTTCGCGACGGTTGTTCTCGAACCAGTTCTGCCGCCCGAAATCGTAAACGTACGCGGCTTCCTGATCCCCTTCGGCATACCAGTTCGGCCGCTCCCAGCCGGCGGACTCGCCGAAAACCGCGCCGACCGCGGCCAGGCGATCGTGCAGCACGGATTGTTTCACGTTGCGCGCGGTTTCCCACTGCCGGTTCGGCCAGTGCATCTGGTAGGCGATCCCGAGCGACTCGACCGTACGATCGACGACATAGGATTTGTTGTTGTGGCACGGCTGGATCCGGCGTACGTCGACATCCCAGATGTCCATCGGCTGAATACCGTCGTTGATCCAGTGCGCCATGACGTAGCCCGCGCCGCCGCCGGACAGGATCCCGAGTGAATTAAACCCGCAGGCGACGAACAGGTTGCGCTTGAACGGCGCGCGTCCCATCAGGTAGTTGTGATCCGGTGTGAATGACTCCGGGCCACAGAAGAACTGGCGGATCCCGGTGTCCATGAGGATTGGCAGGCGCTCCATGCCGCGCTCGATATACGGTTCCATGCGCTCCCAGTCCGGCTGAATTTCATCGAAACAAAAATTCTCCGAGATCCCGTCGACTCCCCACGGCGCGGCGACGGGTTCGAAAAACCCGAGCATGAGCTTGCCGGCCTCTTCGCGCGCATAAGCCGCACGCCCGGGGTCACGCAGTATGGGCAGCTCCTTGTGCAAACCCTCGATCGGCTCGGAGATCAGGTAGTAATGTTCCGCCGCCTGCAACGGCAGATCGATCCCGGCCATGAGGCCGACTTCGCGGCCCCACATACCCGGGCACAGCACCACCACCTCGGCGCTGATCTCGCCCTCGGGGGTACGCACGCCGCAGGCGCGATTGCCGTCATAGAGAATTTCCGTGACGAGCGTGTTCTCGATGATCCGCACCCCGCGCTGGCGCGCCCCTTTCGCGAGCGCCTGGGCCACGTCCGCCGGATTCACGCGTCCGTCATCGGGGAAATGGAAACCGGCCACGAGGTCGTCGACGTAGGCGAGCGGGAACAGTTCCTTGACCTCCGCCGGAGTGATTTCGCGGTTTTCGACCCCGAACGTGCGCGCCATCGCGCAGCCGCGACGCATTTCCTCGGCCTTGTCTTGCGTCATCGCGAGCTGGATCGATCCGCAACGAATGAATCCCGTCGCCTGACCGGTTTCCTCCTCGAGTTCGCCATACAGTTTCAACGAATACTGCGCGAGGCGGGTTTGCGCCTCGGTGTCGCGCAGCGTCGTGACCAAACCCGCCGCGTGCCACGTGGTGCCGCTGCTCACCTGCTTGCGTTCGAGTACGACGACGTCTTCCCAGCCGAGTTTTGCGAGGTGGTAAGCCGTCGAACAGCCGATGATCCCGCCGCCGACGACGATGGCGCGGGCGCGATTAGGCAGGCTTTTGTCGCTCATATTGGTTCCTGTTGCATCACTGTGATCGATACCGCAAACGCCGCCGCGAGCGGGTCATTTCCGGTTCCCTGGCTACGGCCGCAGTGTGCTTTGCGCGCCGGTGTCGTGACCAGTATAGCCCGAAAGTGAAAATTTGATGCTATATTTTCACTTTTATGAATTTCGCCCGTGCTCCTGTGCACACCGGCACGGTCAGGCACTGTCCCCGGCTTACGCGACTGCGACGGCGACGGTGCGCGACCCGCGTTCACGTTGCGCGATGATGTCGACCGAGCGCGCCGTCGGGGTTCCCGACAGGAACGGCTTGCTCGGCGGCGCGCAGGAACTGCCTGCACCGCTTCGCGCGTCCATTTGCGACGACGCTTGCCGCTGACCCGCGCAGCTCACCCGCCGCGGGATCCCGACGCATCGTGCGGCCGCTCATCACGGCTCGCGCGGTCCGGGTGATCCCGAACCGCGCCACGCAACGATGTTGCCACCGGCGAGGTCACGCCCGGGCTTATTGTGCGGATCCGGGAGTTGACCGCCCCGGTTCCGTCCGACGCGCGGCACGAGCAGTTCGGGGTCCGGCATGCAGCGTCACTATTGTTCGCTCGGCAACGGTGGATGTTCACCTATAATGTCCGCGAGAGTACGCCACGAAAGGTTTGCGGAACCGTGCGCGATGAGATCACAAAGTGCGAGCGCGCGCCGGATGTGGACGGAGTCGTACTCGACCCGAAGCCCCTGCGCGCGACGACAAACGGTCGGGCGGGCGTACCGGGCACCACCAGCTGACGTATGGACAAACTACGCGAAGCTGATCGCTCCCTGCGAGACTTCCGGCTCCTGCCGCGGGTCTCGGTGGCGGCCGGCCGCGTGGTCCGTACCGGATAACGGGCGAATAACGATCCGATGCCTGTAATGAACAAACCCGCCATTGCTGACCTTGCGGATGACAACACCGGCGAACTCGACGGCAGCGAGGTCCGTGCGCTGCGTAAGGCGCGCGGGCTGTCGCTGAACGCGCTTGCCGGTGAGGCGGGGCTGTCGGTCGGCTATCTGAGCCAGATCGAACGCGGCATCTCGCATCCGTCACTGAAAGCGCTGGGCGCGATAGCGCGCGCACTCGGGGTGACGGTCGGATGGTTTTTCAGTGGCGGGAATGCCGGGCCGGCTGAAGAGAAGGGCTTTGTCGTGCGCAAGCAGAACCGCCGACGGATCATTTTCCGCGAAGGTTTCGTCGACTACCTGCTGTCTCCGAACCTCGAGGGCGAGCTCGAGTTTATCCTGACCCACTTCAGTCCCGGCGCAAGCACCGGTGAACAGTACTCGCATCGCGGCGAAGAAGGCGGGATGGTGCTCGAAGGACGACTCGAGATTACCGTGGGCGAACAGTCATTCGTACTCGAAGCGGGTGACAGCTTTAATTTTGCGAGTACGAAGCCGCACCGTTATCGCAACGTTTATGACGGCGAAACGGTCGTTGTCTACGGGATCACACCGCCGACGTATTGAGGTGACTGGAGATCCAATCCGGCCCTCGGTTTACGCGACGCAGTAGCTTCGGTTCGCGCTTCCCGGCCACCGGCCGATGCCGCCGGGCACCTTGGGGGTTTGGTGCCGGCGGGCATCGGACGGCCCTTGGAATTCATCGTGGCCGCGATCGCGGCATGATGATCAGCGGTGGCGCTTGAACGACGCTCGGCCGGAGAATCGGCTGCGGTCGTCGCCTTCAACGGAAAGACCTTCGCTTAACTCGAGCCGCGCCGCATCGACGATCTCGACCCGTTCGAGGTCGCGCCGGAAGGGCGGCCGCCCGGTGAAATCCACAGTCCGCACGGTCGTTTCGCGCGCGCCTTCGGCCGTTGCCGCTTCGAGGCGAGCGACCTCACTCAGCGGGAGGTGCTCGACTTTGCGCTTGAATGGCGGACGCCCGCGGACATCGATGCTGTGCACGGCGACGGTGGCCTCCGTATTGTCGCTCGCCGCGAATGCCCCAGCCTGGAACAGAAGTCCGGCGAACCCGGAGACGCCTAATACGAAGGGTAGTTTCATGAGTTTCTCCTGTGGATATTTATCCATTTCAACATTTCGATTGCCGCAGCCACCGGCAGCGCCTGAAGCTGCTGCCGTGTCCCGACTCATCACTCGCGATCGATGGTAGTGCAAAATGTTATAGGCAGATTGCAGCTCTATAATTTTTTTCGATAATTTTTTCTTATATCTTGTGTGATTTGCGCCTGAAACGGCTCCCGCAGGCGGGCGAACCCGCACTCGGCGCTCGTATTACCCGCCACGGACGTGGTTTGCGCGACATTAGCGCGCGGACCGCACTGATGCGGTGCAATTATGCTCGGGCGGACGAAGCATATCTATATATTTCAACGGGTTACGTGTTGGCCCGAACTTTGCAGAAGTCTATTCACTCCCATCGAGGCAAGACTTATGCATCCGTATTCACACGTTTCCCGGAGCATCGTCGCGGCTGTCGTTTTCCTGCTCTCGGGCACGGCACACGCCGATTTTGATGTGCTCGTGCCGATGACCGACTCGGGAGCCGGCAATTATTCCGTGTCGGCGAGTTTCGGCGCCGACCCTGCGGCGGACTTCCTCATCGACACCGGTGCCGCGCTGACGACGATCAGCAGCCGTCTGTTCCGGGAGCTGCAGCGCACGCGCAAGCTCGAACCCGTCAGGCGAGTCGCCGCCCGCCTTGCCGACGGCCGTCTGCGCGCGATGAACGTCTACCATATTGACGACTTCCACCTCGGGGATCACTGCAGTCTCGGTGCAATCGAAGTCGCCGTCATGGCCAATGACGGGCGCAATATCCTTGGTATGAGCGCGCTCGCGAAAACGGCGCCATTCGGCCTGCACCTGACTCCGGCGGCGCTAGCGCTTACGCGCTGCCAGGACACCGTAGAACTTGCGGCGAACTACCCGTCGGGTGTCGAAACGACAGTTGCGGCCGACCTGTAACTCCACCGCCGCTTCGTTCTTTTCTTTTATTCGACCAGCGAAATCGTTCCACTGAGCCTTCTACCCAGTGTCTCGCGCATGTCCATCGCGAGTTGCTGAAAGTACGCCCTAGCGGGTGAAGCGCTGCGCCATGCGAGCGCGTGCATCCGGTCCAGCCGTTCATCGGCGAGTTCGACGACCTTGAGCTGGGATTGCGCGTGAATTTCGGACAATACATACAACGCCGGCAAAAACGCGTGGCCCAGGCCCATCACGACCATGTGCCGCAGGGCATCGAGACTCGTGCCGTGATAGTCGCGCTGGGCACGCGCACCGATGCGCTGGCACAGTTCCTCGATCTGGCGGTAGAACAGGTGATGCTCCTCGATAGTGAGGATGTCCGCGTTCTTCAAATCCGCAGCGACGATCGAGGGGCGGCGCGCGAGCGGATGGTCCTGCGCCACAACGAGCTTGACCGGTTCACGAAACAACGGGGTATAACTGATACCCCGCGTGTCGAACGGCAATGGCACCAACGCGAGATCGTGCAGGCCGCTCTGGAGTCCTTCGGCGAGTTCCGCCGGCGAATGCTCGCGAATAAACAGCCGCAAGTGCGGATACTTGCGGTGCAGATCCGGTAACAAATGCGGCAGTACGTAGGGCCCCAGCGTCGGGGTTACGCCGAAGCGATAGGTCCCGCCGGGCCGATTGCAGATCTCATCGGCCTGATCACGGAGGCCTTTGAGTTCCTGGAAGATGCGGCGTGCGTTGCCAAGCAATGTCCGACCGGCCGGCGACAGCAGCGCCCCGCTACGCGCGCGTTCGAACAGTTTCACGCCGAGGAGTTTTTCCAGCGCCGCGATTTGCGCGGTAACGGAAGGCTGGCTCACCCCCAGCCGTTCGGACGCGGCGCGAAAGCTACCGCACTCGGAAACCGCAATAAAGCATTCGATCTGCCGGACCGACGGGTTATCGCGGATCAAGACTTACAACCGGTGAAGCACAAGGCTGCGCGGTGCGAATGCCGGCGTACCGACATAGCACTGACGGCGTCGCACGACGGCCACAACGGGCATCTCGAAGGTGGGTAGCAATACCGTGGCACACTGCGGTGCTGACTTGTCCGAATCATGATGTGGCATTGCATGCCAGATTCGGATTCGGGTCAAGACCGGCGCTGCTTGTGCGTCAATACGCGGCCGCGCGATGAAACGGGACGCTACAACACACGGCGATCGGGAGGCGATCATCAGTGGTTCACTGACGTGCGACAGCCGCCGCTCGCGGTCTGTTTCGATGTTAAACTGCCGCAATAGTCAGCGGCTAACGGAGTACTTATAAAGGTGATGCCATCCAAGTTTGTTTTACCAGCAACGTTCTGCATATCACTGACCCTGTGTGTCGGTGCAGCCGCGGAAGAACGCGTCAGTCCCGAATGCCGGGGCGTAGCCGCCGGCGTCGTCGCCGCGATGCGCGCGGCCGAAGAACTGCAAGGTGCGGAATCAACGACGGCCGCAATTACCGCGGCACGCCGTGCCTGCATGGCCGCGCGTGATGATCTCGGCGCGATGAGCAGCACGGCCGCGGACGCAACGGATGCGGAGCCGGCAACGGAAACCGAGAAACCCAGCGTCTGGGATTTGCTGACCAGCGAGCAGCCGTCCAAACCCGGCAACGAACGTCTGAAACGCCTGCGCCAGCAGTAAGGATCAGGCGCGCTCAACGACAACGGCATTGCCGGATCTCCGGCGGTATTGCGTGCCGCGGAGCGCCGGTATTGTCAGACGCTTCGTGCAGGATCGAATTGCCTGACTGATCCCGCTCGTCCACGACCTGCCTGGCGCGCCCCGGTTTGAGTGCGAGCGCGATTCGATACGGCAGCTGCAGTTTCGGCGAAAGGTTTTCGGATTGTCTTATCGGTGTGCCGTCTCGCAGGACACGAGACCTTGTAGCAGGATGCGCCGCCAGCCCTCCTGCGAGGAGAGTTGGCGGCGACTTTACTGGGTTGCTGCGTTGTCCGCTTACAGGTCGACGTCGAGCGAATACGAAATCACGTATTTCACGCTGTCGTTCTGCAGGCCAATCGCACCACCTTCGCGGTCGTCGAGGTCCGTGTTGCTGACCAGAAACGAAAACCCGCCTTTCGAGATTGAAACGTTGTAGTCCATGTAGTCAAACGTACCGTTCGCGAAGTTGAACTGGTCGACGAAGTCACCGTCGTGGTAACCGATGTGCAGACCGAGTTCGACGCCGTTCGCGATTTCATGCGAGTAATCGCCGTACACGTAGTACGTGGAACCGAAGTCACTGTCGTAGTTACGGCCGATCCCGTTCGCGAAACCCTGCTCTTCATCAGCTTCGGTGTGGACGAGAACGAAGGCGCCAACCGTGAATCCCATGTAGCCGAGCGAGCCGTAGATTTCGGAGAAGTCGAAATCGGCCTGTTCGTCATAGTTGTAGTACAGCCAGCCGAAATCGTAGCTGACGCCGTTGTATTCACCGGCGTAGCCCAGATAGATGTCGTGCTCGTAGGAGAACGCATCGCCAGCCGCGTATTCCACGTTCGCAACCCAGGTTCCGATGTAGAAACCGGAGTCGTGCGCGTAGTCGACACCACCGGAGATGACCGGTTCGTTCTCGGTCTGGGTCAGGCCGCGCCACAGGTAGTTATTCGAGAAACCGGCATTCGCCGTCCAGTCGCCGGCTTGCGCCGACATCCCGGTTATTGCGCTCAGAGCAATCGCCGCGGTGGTAGTTTTCAGTTTGTTCATAAGAGGAAGTCTCCTGTTTGATTATCCAAGTCAATGAGTCGTGAACGATGTGCTCATGCTTATGAGTGTCATAGCAAGAACTGTTCCAGAAAAATTCGGTGGAATTGCGACACCGTATGTTGCGGAATTAACACACGTTGCCGTTCCTAAATTCAGATAGTTACGTCATAAATAAAATGTAATAGTTGAGATTTATTCCCTAAATTTATGTATTTAGGAAATAATTCTCGGGCCAGATTATTGCCGTTGTGCATCGCAATAGTGCGATGTTGTGCATACGACACGCTTTACGCTTCATTTTTGGGCAAAACGGGATCGAATCGGGATCTGCCGCCGAATCCCGTGCCGGGTAACGGATGATTGGGAGCGGGAAAGCGCAATCGAGGCCCCGCTGCGCCCAAAAACTGCGCGTCGATGCGGCTGTCGTGGGTTGCCCGCATCCGAAATCGCCCCGCGCAAACGCGCGGCCGCACCCGCATGGTGCGTGGCAGCATCCTGCTTATTGCGATCCGGGTACCCGGCGGACGGCAAGCGTGGCGAATTCGATACGTGGCCGGGCGTTTGCAACCCGGGGGCGCAGGGCTCTCTGCCCCGCTCTGTCGCGGGGGCGCCGGTGCCTTGGCGGCCACTCGTGCGCTATGCAACAATCGACCGTCTAAAAAAAACAACGGACGGTCCGGCAACTCCAATGAGCAACTTCCTTTTTTCCCGCCCCGAGGACCCGACCCCGCGCCAGGCCCGGGAACCCGTAGCCGGCGAGTGCCCGCAATGCGGCGCCGAAAATCTGATGCGCTATCCCGTCCTGTCAGAAGGCGGTTGGTACATCGCCGTGAAATGCCAGCAATGCCTGCACAGCCACAGTCGCGAAAAATGGACGCGACTCGGCCACGTGTCCTTGTTGACGGACAGTCTTTGAACGAGAACTGAAAAGGGACCAGCACTATGATGGCCGTTGATGTCGGAGGGACGTTCACGGACGTCGTTTCCGTGCGCGAAGGTGTGATCCACACCGCGAAAGTCTCCACGAATGTCGATGATGTCGAACGGGGGGTCGTCGCCGGCGCCGCCGAACTCGGGGTTGCCGATGCGCGCGTGTTCAATCACGCCAGCACCCACGGGCTGAACGCAATCATTACGCGCTCGCTGCCAAAAATCGGCTTTCTTACGACCGCCGGGCACCGCGATATTCCGGATATCGGGCGTAACTGGCGCCCGGTGGCCGCACTGACGGATCCGAGTTGGCGGCGCTCGTTCGGCGACGCCGTGCGACCACTCGTGCCGCGGTACCTGCGGCGCGGCATCAGCGAACGCATCAAGGCAAATGGCGAGATATTCGCCCCGCTGAACGAACAGCAGGCACGCGAACAGCTCGGCGTGCTCAAGCGGTGCAATGTCGAAGGTGTTGCCATCTGCCTGCTCAACGCCTACACGAACAACAGCCACGAACTGCGACTGCGGGAACTCGTGCGCGAGGTGCTCGGTGACGTGCCCTGCTCCGTGTCGAGCGAAATTTCGCCGCTGGCGAAGGAATACGCACGCGCCTCGACAACGCTCGTCGATGTGTTCATGAAGATCATCTACGACACCTATACCGAGCGCCTCGACGCCGGATTGCGCGATCTCGGATTCGCCGGCCAGTTGAATTTCGCCGACTGCACGGCAAACCTGATCCCGGCGCGCGACGCGATGGCCGCACCGTTTCGCGTTGTGTTCGCGGGCCCGGCGGCCGGTACTGTCGGCAGCGCGCATTTTGGCGCGCTGATCGACGAACTGAATCTGCTGTGCGCGGATGTCGGCGGCACCTCGTGTGATATCAGTCTCGTCACCGCGGGCCAGCCGTTCGTGAATACGACGTTTGAGCTCGAGCACGATCTGATCGTCAATGCGCTGTCGAACGATATCTCCAGTATCGGCGCCGGCGGCGGCAGCATCGTCGCAATTTCCCCGAGCGGTGACATCACGGTGGGTCCCGAAAGCGCCGGCGCTGCTCCCGGGCCAGCGTGCTACGGCCGCGGCGGCAGCGCACCGACGATGACGGATATCTGCCTGCTCGCAGGTCTGCTCGATCCGGACGGATTCGCGGGCGGCAAAATGAAACTCGATGTCGACCTCGCACGCCGCGCGTTCGAAAATCTCGACACGCCGGTGCCGTTCGAACAGCGGATCCGTTACGCGTACGATATCGGCTTGAACAACGTCGCCGAAGGCATTTTCAACATCGCGATCAAGCACGGCATCGACCCGCGTGATTACTCCCTCATGGCCTTCGGTGCCGCCGGCCCGTTGATGCTGCCGGCGCTCGCCGATCTGATCCATGTGAAGAGCGTGATCGTGCCGCCGCACCCGGGCTTGTTTTCCGCGCTTGGCCTGCTCAGCGCGGACCAGGCATATTCGATCAGCCAGAGCGCGTATACGGTGCTGTCGCCCGACACCGTGGCGAACATCACGGAGATTTTCGCCGCCATGGAAGCGCAACTGCGCGAGCGCATGGGACCTGACATCGATGTGTCGTTCATGCGTTCGTTCGACGGTCAGCTCGTGGGTCAGACATGGGAGACCCCTTTCGTGCCGGTACCCGGCGGGCCGATCACGGAAGCGACGATCCGGACGATGATCGAGAACTTCCACGACGCCTATGCCGCACGCAACGGCAACCGCTTCGACGCGATCCCGGTACAGGGCGTGACGTACCGCCTCAGCGCGGTGATACACACCGACAAGGTTGCCTACAGCGCGCTGCCCGCGCGCAATGACGAACCCTTGCGTCCGATCGGCACGAGTATGTTGCGTTACGTCGGCGACGCCGAGGAACTCGCACAGATTTACGCCCGTGAAGATCTCAGGGCGGGCGATGAAATCGCCGGGCCGGCAATCGTCCGCGAGGCGCTGTCGACAACGTACATTACGCGCAATCAAACCGGTTTGGTCGGCACCTACGGTGAAATAAAAATCACGCGCAAGCGTTGAGGGAATGTCATGAGCACACAACCAGACAGTCACGGGCGCCTCGATACGGCGGGACCAACCCGGTTACGCGACATGACCGAAGCGGAGTTCGAAGCGGCGTATCAGTGCGACCGCTTTACCGCGATGGTGTTGTCGAATCGCCTGCGCTACACCGTCGATCACATGAGCACAGGCCTCATGTTCAGCGCCTTCTCGCCGATCATCCGTGACTGGTACGATTTCGCCATCACGATTTCCGGCCCGCCGGACATGGACTACCCGATGCCCGCCGTATCGAGTTCCCTGCTCGTATTCTTCGGCACGATGGAAGACGCGGTGCGCAATACGATCGAGGAATTCGGCATCGAGAACCTGAAGCCCGGTGACGTTCTGTTGTGTAACGACCCTTACCGGGTTGGCACGCACGTGAACGACACGTGCTTTATTCGCCCGGTTTTCTACAACGACAAACCCGTCGCCTTCGTCAACGCACGCGCGCACCAGCTCGACATGGGCGGGGTCACGCCGGGCGGATTCAGCGGCACGAAACCGGACGTCTACGTGAACGGCCTCGTACTCGGACCAATGAAACTGTTCGAAAACGATCGGCCGGTGCGCTCGACGTTCTCACTCGTGTTCGACAACACGCGTTTCGCCGGTTTGCTGCAGCCGGACTTCATGACGATGGCAGAGCAACTGAAACTCGGTGAGCGCCTGCTGCTCGAGAGTATCGAACGCTACGGTGAGGCGGCTTATCGCGGCACCGTCAAGTACTGCTGCGACGCCTCGGCCGAGGCGATGAGTGATGCAATAGACCGTTTGCCCGACGGCACCTACCACTGCGAGGAGCCGGTCGACGCCGATGGTGCCGGTGACGACGAAGAGTTTGTCGTCAGGGCGAAAATCATGAAACACCGTGGACGCATCGAAGTCGATCTGAGCGGCTCGTCGCGCCAGGCACGCACGTGTATCAACGCAGGTCCGCTCGACGTCAAGACCGCCGTGGGCGCGGCGTTCAAATTGATGGTAGACCGCAAAACCCCGTTTACGTCCGGCGCGTACCGCCCCATCGATATCGTCATACCGCCCGGCACCGTCATGTCGGCAATGCCACCGGACGGCGCGATTATGTTGTACTGGGAAATGTCGCAAGCCCTGCTCACCGCGATCGCGCGCGAGTTGAGTCATGTGCTCGGCGATGAGGCATTCGGCGGCGACTATGGCTCCGTGGCCGTACACAATGCGCACGGTGCTTATCCCGACGGTCGACCGTGGCAGAACATCGGCATCGTCGGCGGAGAACACGGCCCGTGGGGCGCTGACAAATTTCATGATGGCGACAGCTACACGGTTACCTATATGGTCAACGGTCTCGATCCGGCAACCGAAGCGATGGAGCAGGAGTCGCCCGTATTACTGATGCGCAAGGAGTACGTCATCGATAGCGGCGGTCCGGGACGCAACCGGGGCGGCGCCGGCGTGCTCAAGGATGCATTCTGGGAAACGGCGGGCGAGCACTACAGCATTCCGATCCGTTACAAGCGCGGCACCGGCAACGGCGTCCAGGGTGGCGAGACGGGCCGCGCCGGGGCGTGCTGGTTGTTCGATCCGGACGATCCGGCCATGCAGCATGCGGACCGCCTGCTGCCGCTCGACGATTCGATCTATGCGGCGACGACGCCGATCGCCGGCGTACTCGATCCGGCGACGAAAGCACTCGACCCGAACGGCGAGTACTTCTACTTTGCACGCCAGGATGTCTGGCACACGCGGCCCGGCGCCGGCAGCCGTTACATCACGAATGGCGGTGGCGGCTTCGGCAATCCGTTCGAGCGTCCGCCGGAGAAAGTGTGCGACGACGTGCGTAACGGGTATGTCAGTATCGGGCAGGCGCGCGAGGCCTATGGCGTTGCGATCAACGGCGATCCGGATCTCGATCCCGAGGGCCTCGTGATCGACGAAGCCGAAACCCGTCGTTTGCGCCGCCGCTGAGGCCGCCGGCTGCTCAGCTCACGCCGCGGTTCGCGTAACCTCGGCGGGAGTTGCGCGTTCGCCCGCGATCGGGCCGTCGCTGAAATCGAGCACATCGTCGTCGATCGGTGCGTTGCGGATCAGCTCCCTGTCGAGCGTGTAGTTCTGGGTGTTGCGCCACGGATCCTTATCCCCCTGTCGCGGGAACAGATGCATGCCGCGTTGCATGTAACCCGGCGAGAAATCTTCGATCATCCGGTAGCCCGGCATGCCTCGATCCTGTTCACGCAGGCGCGGCACGCAACGACGCGCGCCGAGTTCGGTCATGCGATTGACGAGCCGGCAGACAAACTCGGCAACGAGTTCCGAGCGCAGCGTCCACGACGCGTTGATGTAGCCAATCGTGTAGATCAGATTCGGCACCCCCGAGAACATCATGCCCTTGTAGGAAAACGTCTCCGGGAAGTTGACCGGCTCGTCGTCCACCGTGTACTTAGCGCCGCCGAGCACCTCGAGTTCGAGGCCCGTCGCCGTGACGATGATATCGGCGTCGAGGTGTTCACCGGACTTCAGCGCGATACCGGTTGCGGTGATGTGGTCGATTTCGTCGGTTGCGACCGTGGCCCTGCCGGAGCGGATCGCCTTGAACAAATCGGCGTCAGGCACGAGGCACAGCCGTTGATCCCACGGGTTGTAGCTCGGGGTGAAATGCTTGTCGATATCGTAATCCGGCCCGAGTTCCTTGCGCAGCAAACCGAGCAGCCTGCGTTTGACCTTCTCCGGATGCTTGCGCGTCTGACCGTAGACATAGCGCTGAAACTGCACGTTTTTCCAGCGGATCAGCCGGTAGGCCAGCTTCTCCGGCAATAGCGCGTTGATCAGCTTCGCGAGCGGATCGACCGCCGGCATCGACACGACATACGTCGGCGAGCGCTGCAGCATCGTGACGTTCGCGGCCGATTTCGCGAGCGCGGGCACCAGCGTCATCGCCGTCGCGCCGCTGCCGATGATGACGACCCGCTTGCCGGCGTAATCGAGATCCTGCGGCCAGTGCTGGGGATGTACCACGGTGCCGGTGAAATCGTCGATGCCCGCGAACGTCGGCGTGTAACCCTGATCGTAGTTGTAGTAACCGCTGCACACGAACAACACATTGCATGAAATCTGTCGCTGCTCGCCGTGCTTTGTTTCCGCCGTGAGCGTCCACGTCGCATCCGCGCTCGACCAGGCCGCGGATTTCACGTGATGGTCGAAGCGGATTTTATCCGTCAGTCCGCGCTCGTCCGCGGCTTCGACAACGTAGGACAGGATCGACGGGCCATCGGCAATCGCTTTAGCATCGCGCCACGGTTTCGAGTCGTAACCCATCGTGTACATGTCGCTGTCGGAGCGGATCCCCGGGTAGCGAAACAGATCCCACGTACCGCCGATGGCATCGCGTGCTTCGAGAATTGCGAACGTCTTGTCCGGGCATTTGTCCTGCAATTGCCGCGCTGCGCCGATGCCGGACAAACCCGCACCGATAATGATTACGTCAACATGCTCCATCGAAACTTCTCCGTCGCGGCCCGTGGCCGCCTGGTTCGGCGTTATGACAACACCGGGGAAATAAGGCGCAACGCCGCTCTGTCAGGGATCAACGGCGCTGCCGGGTTGTCATCGGTTTACGCCGCCCTGCCCGCGGCCGACCACACGACCGGAAAGGCCGAGTCGTCGCGTGCGAGCGCGCCCGGCGCGATCGTCACGTCGTCCTGCGTCACGATCGGATCCGTTCCCGGTCGCGGATCCCAGCGCGCGTCGTCGCCCAGCCAGCGCGTCGACAGCGCGACCCGTCGCCGCGATGGCGACAGGTTGCCGTGCGAGGTATGTGCGATCGCGGCGTTGAAGATCAAGGCATCGCCCGCGTTCGTCGCGAACGAGAGGAATTCGTAATCGTCGCGGTGGCGGTTGAAATCGGGTATTTCTTCCTCGTCGCTCGAACCGATCCACTTGCCGAGTTCCGAATCGTCCGCGCCCGGGATCACCGGCTTGTACCATTTGTTCCAGGTGTGCGAACCGCGCACGAATTCGAGACCGCTCGATTCAAGATCGACATCCGTCAGCGACAACCACACGGAACAGATCTGCGTGCCGCTGAACGGCCAGTACGGCAGATCCTGGTGCCAGAAAAATTCTTCGCTCGTGTTCGGTTCCTTCACGAACACGTGATCGAAATAAATCCGCGTGGCCGTCGCGTTCATCGCCTGCGCGGCGAGTTCGCCGACCCCGGAGCGAAATGCGAAATCACGAAAATCCGCTTGCGTTGGCCACAGATAACGATCGTGCATGAAGCGACCGGTGCCGCCGCCGGGATTCGTATCCTGGACCCACTTGCCGGGTCGCGCGAGTTGCCGGTCGATTGCGCCGAGCATACGTTCGATCCAGGACGGGTCGACGCAATCACGCACGAGGACGACACCCTCGCTTGCGTACGTGGCAATCTCTTCGTCAGTCAGGTCACGGTGAGCCGTTTGTGCCATGCGGGATTTCCCTGATTGCGGTCGAGCCATTGTAATCCGCGCGGCGGGAGGCGCAAATCGCGCGCCGGCAGCGCCGCGCGACGCGGCCATTATATTGCGCCGCCGAACCTATCCGACCGGTTTCAGGACGGCGTCGGTTCGCGCTCGAACACCCGCAGGATATCGACGCCGAATTCGCCCGACGGGGTAACGGAAATTTCGACCGTGAGCCGATTGTCGGCACCATTCACCCGGTAGCGTTCCACGACATCGAGTCCGTGCCGTGTCGTCGTTTCAATCACGAGAACATCGCCGTCCCAGAACGACAGCGTATAGCCAAACCGATCAACGACGAGTTCGTCACCACTCGCCGAGTACACGCGCCCATTCGGGTTCGGTTCCAGATTCCGGGTGATACGCCCGTCGTAGACGATCGACACGTGCTCGGTTCCGGCAATCGACAAGCGCACCGCGGAGACGAGATCGCGCACGGACCCGCGCGGGGCGGCATCCTCGCCGTCACGTCGCTTGCGGCCTGATCCCGCGCGGTCCGTGCGGCCGCCGATACCGTCATCGCGGAAGCCACCGCGTTTCGACTTGCGAAAATGCTTGAACCTTTCTTCAATGGAATCCGACGCGGCTTCGTCGAGGATCCAGGAACCGGCCAGCGGGACGGAATTCGCCGCTGCCGCCGGGACTGCGGTAAATCCCGCTGCACAGACGCACATCAGTGCCGCTCGTAATATCACCTTCATCGACCCACTGCCCTGTCCTGATCAACAACCACGCGTTTTAGCTTAACCCGAGATTTAATCCATCCGGCAGCGAACGGCGAAAAATCCCGCAACGATTTGTCACCCGGTGTAACGCCGCGCGCGGGCGCCCGCCTGCTTGTTGGCTGCACACAACGAACTATGTTGCGCCGCAGCCATTTCTTGATCCGGATCATCCAGATCCACACGCATCGAACCGATACTAAACATTCATTTATTCGATGCTTAATCCATCCGTGTCCCAGAGGTACTAAAGGAAGAACCCATGAAATTGCGCTACCTGTTACTTGCGGCCTGTCTGTCCACCGCCACGTTGGCCCTGCCTGCGGCGGCATTCGAACCGGGCGACATCATCCTGCGCGGCGGCGCCGGGTTGATTTTCCCGAATGACGACAGTAATTCGCTGACCGGCCTGCCGGGCGCGACGGTCGGTGTCGAGGACGCCGTTACGTTCGCTTTCACCGCCGGTTACATGCTGACGAATCATTTCGCCATCGAGCTGCTCGGCATCTGGCCGGCGAACCACGACATCGAGGGCGAAGGTATCCTGCCGGGGCTCGGTGTGTCTGATGTCGGCGACCTCGACATATTTCCACCGACCCTGTCCGTCAACTACTACTTCCAGCCGCAGGAGCGCTTGAGCCCGCACATCGGTTTCGGCGTCAACTCCACGTGGTACTGGAATACCGAAGCGTCGGCACAGACGAAAGCGGTCCTCGGCCCGGGCACCGATCTGAATATCAACCATTCGGTCGGCTGGGCCGTCAATATCGGCCTCGACTACGACATCAATGACCGGTTCTTCGCAACCGCCGGTTTATGGTATGTCGACATCGATGCAGAAGCTTCGTTGAAGACAACCGCGCTCGGCCAGCTCGATATCGACGTCGATGTCGATCCGCTCGTCGCGATGTTCGGCTTCGGCGTCCGCTTCTAGCCCGAACGCAATAACGGCGTGACTGATCCCGGCGGGCGTCCGGGATCAGTTGTCGCTCCCCGCGCGCTCGGGACGTAAACGTCCGGGTCCGCACCCGCCGCGGCGGCATCCCCGCCACCGTAACCCGGGCCAGTGCGGCACGATAATTACCCCGCCAGGGCTCCCGCTGCGAAGGCCCGCGAACGCGGGCCGCGCGCCCGGGCGGCGCACGGGCGCCGGGGGAACGGTTACCATACCGCTCCTCGAAGCACCGGAGCCCAGAGTCTTGCCTGTTCTGAACACCGCCACAATGCCGAGCGATCCGGCCATCGCCACCTCGCGTGCCGGATCGACGATGGCGCACCGCGCGAACCCGCGTCGTGCCGCGCACCGGACTATCTGACCGGTGCAATCGACCCCGGTCCTGAAAGACCTCGTGCTCGTCGGGGGTGGCCACAGCCACGTCGAAGTGCTGAAGCGCTTTGGTATGAAGCCCGAACCCGGGGTGCGGCTGACCGTGATCTCGCGCGACGTCCACACCCCGTACTCCGGCATGTTGCCCGGTCTGATCGCCGGCCATTACACGTTCGACGAAGCGCATATCGATCTCGGGCCGCTCGCGAATTTCGCCCACGCCCGCCTCTATCACGACGAAGTCATCGCGATCGACCCGCATCGCCGCCGCCTGATCTGCCACGGCCGCCCGCCCGTACGCTACGACGTCGTCTCGATCGACATCGGCTCCTCGCCGGACACCCGGATCCCCGGCGCGGCCGAGGAAACGATCCCGGTAAAACCCGTGAGCAACTTCACGCAGCGCTGGGACGCCGCGCGCGCACGGATCCTCGCCGTCGACAGCCCGCAGCGCATCGGCGTCGTTGGCGGCGGCGCGGGCGGGCTCGAACTACTGTTGTCCATTCGCCACCATTTGCGGAGCACGCTCGCGCGCGAGGGACGCGATGTCGAGCGGCTGTCGTTTCACCTCGTCGCGGCGAGCACACAGATATTACCGACCCATAACGCGCGCACCCGCGCGAAATTCATGCAACTGCTGGGGCGTTACGGGGTCGAGCTCGCGCTCGGCGAGCCGGTCGTCGCCGCGAACGCGGACGGCGTGCGCACCGCCGATCGCCTCATTCCGCTCGACGAGGTGTTCTGGGTGACGAACGCGAGCGCGCCGCCGTGGCCGGCGGACGGCGGGCTGGCAACGGATGATGCGGGCTTTATCGCGGTCAACCCCACGCTGCAATCGACCTCCCACCCGAGCGTGTTCGCGGCCGGCGATATCGCCGCGGTAACGGCCTGGCCACGCCCGAAATCCGGGGTGTTCGCGGTCCGCCAGGGTCCGCCCCTCGCCGCCAACCTGCGCCGCGCCCTGCGCGAGGAACCGCTGCAAGCGTTCAAACCGCAAACCGACTTTCTCTCGCTGATCAGTACCGGTGAGCAATACGCGATTGGCTCGCGCGGCAAGTTCGCGTTCGCCGGCCGCTGGGCATGGCGCTGGAAAGATCGTATCGATCGGCGTTTCATGCGCAAATACGCCGACTTGCCGGAAATGCCGGCGCCACCCCCGGTACCGCTGCACGGCGCGCTCGCGACGCTGCACGACGCGCTGCAGGCGGATCCGATGCGGTGCGGTGGCTGCGGGTCCAAGGTCGGCGCGGACATTTTGCGCGACGCGCTCGCGAGCCTGGAACAACCCTGGCACGACGATGTACTGCTCGGGCTCGATGCGCCCGACGATGCAGCCGTCGTCAAACCGCATGCGGGCATGGTTCTGGTCCAGACCGTCGATTCGTTCCGCGCCGTCATCGACGATCCGTACGTGTTCGGCCAGATCGCCGCGAACCACTGTCTCAGCGACATTTTCGCCATGGGCGCGACCCCGCAAACGGCCCTCGCCATCGTCACCCTGCCGCTCGCCGGGGCCGCGAAAATGCGCGACGACCTGCGTCAATTGATGGCCGGCGCGGCCACGGTGTTCACCGCCGAGCGCACCGCGATCGTCGGCGGACACACGAACGAGGGCGCGGAACTGTCGCTCGGCTTCGCCGTGAACGGCTACATCGATCCGGCGCAGATTAACCGCAAGGGCGACGCCGCAGCCGGCGATGTGCTCATCACAACGAAAGCATTCGGTACCGGGATCCTGTTCGCCGGCGACATGCGGGGCAAGGCGAAACGCCGCTGGGTAGAAGCCGCGCTCGCAAGTATGTTGCAGTCGAACGGCCGCGCCGCGAGTGTACTGCGTGACCATGGCGCGCACGCACTGACGGATGTCACCGGTTTCGGCCTGTTCGGACATCTCGCCGAAATGCTGCGCCCGGCCCGCTGCGACGCGCGCATCACGCTCGACGCACTGCCGCTGTTCGACGGGGTCGCGGAACTCGCCGCCGCCGGCATCCGCAGTTCGCTCGACATACCGAATCGCGGCATCGAAACGCTCATCAATGGCGCGCCGTCGCCGGACGATCCGCGCTGTGTGGCCGGTTTCGATCCACAGACCGCCGGCGGTCTGCTCGCAAGTGTGCCGGCCGCGCAGGCGAGTGCCTGCATCGAAGCCCTGCGCGACGCCGGCTACCCGGCAAGTTGCGCCGTCGGAACGCTCGAGCGGACGCCGCCGGCGCGCGACGACATCACGATCGAACTCGTGTGATCCGGTCCGCGGCGCGCGAAGTCCGTCGCGGCATTGATCGCCCGTCCAGCCACAGCCCGGAACGATAGCCCGGTTGCCGGCAGCCCGGTCGCGGCCTCACCGCGGCGATTTCGTGACGCGTGAAATCCCGCATGGCAACCGTGTGGGGGGGCCAGCCGCAAACGCCTGTCGCGGTGCCCTACGCGCGGATGCAAGGTTCGGTTTGCCCGGCGCGATCGCTTCCTTGCCGTCGCTGTCCGCCGAGCGGCTTATTCCGTGGTCGCGACGAGTTCGATCATATGCGGCCGCCTGGGGTTAAGCAGCGGATCGTCCGCGGCAAGCGTCAGGGTAGCGCGGGCATGATTCGCCGGAATAAACGTCAGGTGCATGCCGGCGTCACCGCCGAGCGAGTAGCCCAGGTCCTCGCTGAACAGCAGGCTGCGCCGCGTGATCCGGTAGGCCGCGAGCGTGATCGTCGTCTGGCCCGCCCCCGGTCCGCGCGTTTCCGTGCACGCCGAACGCACATTCGCTCGCGTGCACGCAACGTGCACGTCGGGCACGGGCGCACGGCTTGCGGCGTCGACGAACTGAAACGTCATGTGCACATAATCGCCACTGCGTTCCTCGCGGACCCCAAACAGTCCGGCGTAATCGGCGGCGATGGCGCCGGACGTCAGCACAATGAGCGCAATCATGATTCGTGCCCGCATCGCAACACTCCGGGTTCCTGACACCAGCACCGGATGCTAACGGCAGCGTGCCCGCCACGCCACCAGCGATTGGTCGACAAGTCACACCGCTGGCGGTAACGTTGGCGGCCCTGCCCTGATAAAAACGACGGTAATGCCGATGAACGCCGAACCGAACCCGAACGACATCACCCACTATCGCGCCTGCAATCTGTGTGAAGCGATTTGCGGTCTGGAGATTCGCGTGCGCCACGGCGAGATCGTCTCGATCAAGGGCGATGAGAACGATCCGCTGAGCCGGGGCCATATTTGCCCGAAAGCCGTCGCGCTGCAGGACCTGCAGACGGATCCCGACCGCCTGCGGCGGCCGCTGCGCCGCTTGCGTGACGTCGGCGACGGTACGTCGTGGGAAGCGATCTCGTGGGACGAGGCATTCGACGAAGTTGCCGAGCGGATCGTCGACGTGCGCCGCCGTTACGGTGACGATGCGTTCGCGGTGTACATGGGCAACCCGAGCGTCCACAACTACGGCATGCTCACGCACCAGGGCGCGTTGTTTTCCCATCTGCGCACGAACAACCGTTACTCCGCGACGTCCGTCGACCAGCTGCCGCATCATCTGACGTCGCTGTGGCTGTACGGCCACAAAGACCTGATCCCGGTCCCGGACATCGACCGCACGGACTACCTGCTCGTGCTCGGTGGTAATCCGCTCGCGTCGAACGGCAGCATCTGGACCGTGCCGGACGTGCGGCAGCGGATCAAGGATTTGCGCGCGCGCGGTGGCAAACTCGTCGTGATCGATCCACGACGCACGGAGACCGCGGCGCTCGCGAGTGATTACCACGCGATCAGACCCGCCACCGACGTCCTGTTCCTCGCCGCCCTGCTGCATGAAATCCTGCGCACGCAGCCCGTATCGACGCAAGGCCTGGCCCCGGTTGCCGACGGTCTCGATGACGTGCGCCGGGCGCTCGCACGCTTCACCCCGGCCAGCGTCGCCGCCCGCACCGGTATTTCCGCGGCATCGATAGAGACGATCGCGCGTGAATTCGCCACCGCCGACCACGCCGTGTGCTACGGCCGTATGGGCGTCTCCGTGCAATCCTTCGGTACCCTGAATCACTGGCTGATCCAGATGATCAACCTCGTCACCGGTAATCTCGATCGGGTCGGCGGCAGCCTGTTTACGCATCCGGCGGCGTTCGACTTCGCCGCTACCCGACCGGGGCGCTTCGCGCGCTTTCACTCCCGCGTATCCGGGCGACCGGAGTTCGGCGGCGAACTGCCGGTGGTCGCCCTCGCGGAAGAAATCCTGACCCCGGGCGACGGCCAGATCAAAGCGCTGTTTACCGCCGCCGGCAACCCGGTGCTGTCGACCCCGAACGGGCGGCAGCTGGACCAGGCCCTCGCCGGTCTCGATTTCATGGTGTCACTCGATCCGTATCTGAACGAGACGACCCGCCACGCCGACATCATCCTGCCCCCGACCGCTCCGCTCGAGCACGACCATTACGACATTGCGTTTCACACGCTCGCAGTGCGCAATACGGTGCGTTTCAATGCGCCGGTACTGCCGAAACCGGAAGGCGCGTTGCATGACTGGGAGATTTTCACGGAACTCGGCAAGCGGGTCGCAAGGCTACTCGGCACGACGGCGCGGGAGCAGGTCCCGCCGGCCGACATCATTGATCAACAGTTGCGCGCCAGCCGCTACAGCGAAGCCGCCGGCCACCCGGCCGCACTGACGCTCGAGCGCGTACGCGCCCACCCTTCCGGCATCGACCTCGGCGCGCTCGCGCCGTCCGGCGCCGAACGCCTGCTCACCCCGGACCAGCGCATCAACTGCGCGATCCCGGAATGCCTCGCCGACCTGGAGCGCGCCGCCGCGACGCTCGATGAAACACCGGGTCTCAGTCTGATCGGACGGCGCCACCTGCGCAGTAACAATTCGTGGATGCACAATTTCCACCGTCTCGTGAAAGGCAAGGACAGAACGCAATTACTGATGCATCCCGATGATATGGCCGCGCGCGGTATCGTCGACGGGATGACGGTCACGATCAGCTCGCGGGTCGCCGCGCTCGAGGTCACCGCGTCCGCGTCCACGGACATGCTGCCCGGCGTCGTGTCGCTGCCACACGGTTACGGTCACAAGCGACCGGGGGTGCGCCTGCACGTCGCGGCGGAACTGCCGGGGATCAGCATGAACGATCTGACCGACGAGCAGGCGATCGATCCGCTGTCGGGCAACGCGGTACTCAACGGCGTTCCCGTCGATGTCGTGCCGGCGAGCACCGCGCGCTTCGTGCGTGTCGCGCCGGAGCGGACACCGACGACCGCCTGAGGACGCCGGCAAGAATATTTCGTCGCCTGCCCCGCGCAGCGGTGCAGACGATGAACATTTTCCTTGCTACACTTCCGCGCTGATGATTCCCGACCTTGTGCGGGAATTTCCTAAGGGGTGGCCCACGGGCCTGAGACATTACCTGCGTAATGAACCCTGTGAACCTGATCCGGATAATACCGGCGTAGGGATAGGACACTAGCTAGCTCGTAGTTCTCTCTACCTCATCCGGGTCTCTTGAACATTCAGGAGACTGCCAATGTTTCTCAAACGTGTGTTACCACCAGCGCTGCTGGCCACGCTGCCGTTATGCGCGGCGGCAAATCCGAACCCGCTCGAAGAAGTCGTCGTGCGTGCCGGATTCTACGACTCGGCGCTCATGCGCAGCGCCGGCAGCATCAGCGTGATCGACGACACGGCGATCGCGGATCGGTCCGCGCGTCACCTCGACGACATGCTCGGGGTGTTGCCGAATGTGAGCTTTACCGCGGGCGGCGGGCGCGCTCGCTTCGTGCAGATCCGCGGGGTGGGCGATCTCGAACAGTTCGTCGATCCGAAACATTTCCCCTCGGTCGGGGTCACGATCGACGGCATTGAAGCCGGCACCACGGCAACCGGTTCGCTGCTCATGGACGTCGCCCAGGTTGACGTGTTGCGCGGACCGCAGGGCACTCGCTTCGGTGCGAACGCACTCGCCGGCATGGTCAACATCCGCACGAACGATCCGACCGAAACCCTGTCCGGCTATCTCGAGTCCGGCTATGCGAATTTTGATACCTGGTTCGCCGGCGGCGCACTCAGCGGCCCCCTGAGCGACACGCTCAGCGGCCGCGTCGCGGTGCGTCAGAACCGTTCCGATGGTTTCATCGACAACACGTTCCTCGATGACGACGACACCGCCGACCGCGACGAGTTCGCCGTGCGCGGCAAGCTGCACTGGACGCCCTCCGCGGCCGCGCAATTCCGCCTGACCACATCGTTCAGCGATATCGACAACGGTTACGACGCGTTCTCGCTCGAGAATTCGCGCAACACGCGTTCGGACAATCCCGGCACCGACGCGCAGGAAACGTTCGCGCTCGCGCTCGCGGCGGATTTCCGGGTGCACGATACGATGCAGCTGGAAACACTCGTCAGCTATACCGACGCGGACGAACGTTACGGTTTCGACGAAGACTGGGTGTTCGCCGGTTTCTGTGACGGCGTACGCTGCAGCCCGTTCGTCGAGTTCATGAGCACGGATCGGCTCGACCGCGAGCGCGACGTCGTCGCCGCCGACATCCGGCTGAAGTCCGACCCGGGACCGATGACCTGGGTTGTCGGCCTGTACACCCAGCATCGCGACGAAGACCTCGACCGCGAACACTTCGGCCCGTTCGCGAGCCGCTACGAGGCGGAACGCTACGCGGCTTACGCGCAACTGAAACTGGATGTCGCACCGCGTACGGTCGTGACCGGCGGCTTGCGGTTCGAGCATTTTGAAGACGAATACGCGGATACGAACGGACTCGACACGCGTTCGGACGATGATTACTGGACCGGTGAACTGACGCTCGAGTATTTCTATTCCGACGCGGTACTGCTCTACGGCACGCTGTCGCGCGGGGTCAAACCGGGTGGCGTGAACACGGACACGAGTTCGAACCTGCCGATCGTCGCGCCGGCGTTCCGCAACTTCCTCGTCAGCCGCCAGCGGTTCGCGCCCGAGACCCTGTTCAACAAGGAAATCGGGATCAAGGCCCGCCTGTTCGACGACCGCATGACCCTGCGCCTGACCGGTTTTCATATGGACCGCGACAATGCGCAGCTCGAAAGCTTCGTCTACGACCCCTCGACGTTTGTGTTCACGGGTTATCTCGACAGCACGAGCGATGCGCAAAACTACGGTGCCGAACTCGAAGCCGTAGTCGTCGCGAACGACTACGCGAGCGTATTCGCGAACGTCGGTTATCTCGAAACGAATGTCGATGCACTGACAGTGTTCGATCTCGACCTGCTCGCGTTTCGCCCCTTGCGTGATCGCGACCAGGCGAAATCACCAAACTGGAGCTACAACGTCGGGCTGAATCTCACGTTCAGCGATCAGTTGCACGGCCGGGTGGAAGTGGAAGGTCGTGACCGGCAGTTTTTCGGTTACTACCACGATGGCGACATCGATCCGTATACGCTTGCGCATGCGAGCCTGAGCTATGTTGCCGGCGCGGTGACCGTGCAGGCGTGGGTGCGCAACGTGTTCGACGCCGACTACGACATTCATGGCCTGTACTTCGCGAACGATCCGCGCGATGCGTTCACGGTCAACCGTTCGTATTACCAGCGCGGTGAGCCGCGCGTATTCGGGGTGAACCTGACCTACACGTTCTAGCAGGTGGAGACAGCATGAGAATTACCGCAGAAATCAGCATGTACCCGAACCGGGAGGACTATATTCCGCCGATCGATGCCGTGATCGCGAAGCTGCACAGCTACACGGCGATCGACGTTGCGACGTTCACGACGGCGACGACGCTGATCGGGGACTACGAGGACGTCATGGCCGCGATCACGGAAACCGTCGCGTTCAGTTATGCCGAATTCGGCACCTGCGTGTTCGTGGTGAAACTGATCCCGGGTTACGAGCCGGCAAACTGATGGACGAATGGCCGCAGTTGCTGCGCGCGGCTCTCGACGCGATGTCCGCGGCCGAGGGCCTCGCGGTCGTACTCGCCGTGGCGTATCTGTTACTCGCGGCGCGCGAACACATCGCGTGCTGGGCGTGCGCACTCGTCAGTACCGCGATCTATACCGTCCTGTTCTGGGACGTGCGCCTGCTCATGGAAGCGGCGCTGAGCGTGTACTACATGGCCATGGCCGTGTATGGCTGGCAGCAGTGGCGCTATGGCGGCACGGCTCACCAGGGCGTCACGATCCGGACGCTGACCCTGCGACAACACTTCGCAATCCTCGCGACCGTCGCCATACTCACGCTCGTCTCCGGAACCTTACTCAGCGGCAAGACCACGGCCGTGTGGCCGTATGTGGATTCGTTCACGACCTGGGCGAGCGTCATCACGACGGTACTCGTGGCGAAGAAATATCTCGAGAACTGGCTGTACTGGTTTGTCATCGACAGCGTCTCCATCCCTTTGTACCTCGATCGCGGCCTGTACCTCACCGCGGCCCTGTTTGCCGTGTACCTCGTGATCGTCGTGTTCGGTTACCTGTCCTGGCAGCGGCACATGAGCACCCGGACCACCGGCACCGTCCATGCGTGAAGCGCATGCCGCGCTCGCCCGCTGGGCCGACTGGGGCCCGGCGTTCAGCGCGCCCCCGCGCCTCGTGCGGGAACTCGGTGGCGGGCTCTCGAACCGCAGTTTTCTGCTTGAAACCGTCGATGCACGCTTCGTATTGCGGATCGCGTCACCCCACGCCGCGTGGTTCGGTATCAACCGCCAGCGCGAACGCGAAATCCTCGCCGATGCCGCCGCGGCCGGTATCGCGCCGCCCGTGCATTACCACAGCGTCGAACACGGCATTCTGATCAGCAGTTACGTGGACGGTCGCCCGTACGCGCCGCATGCTCCCGCGGCGGCCGTGGACGCGCTCGTGACGCTGGCACAGCGCATCCACGCGCTGCCGACGGAGGTTCCCGTTGAAGACTATTACGCGCACGCGGAACGCTACCGGCAGCGACTCGAAGCAGCCGCGATCACGCTGCCGCCGGCGCTCGTCGCGCTCGGTGAGCAGGTACGCGCGGAACAGGCATGCGGCAGCGACAAGCCGGATCGCATTCGGGTGTGTCATCGCGATCTGAACCGGGAGAACATTATCGAGCGCGACGGACGCCTGTATGTGATCGATTGGGAGTACGCAACCCGCGGCGCGACCGCCTTCGACTTCGCCGCGTTGATCGCGGAGTGGGATTTGCCGGGCGCGCACGTGGGTCGTGCAGCCGGCCTCGCGCCCGCGGTGCTCGAGCACGCATTGCGCCTGTACCGTTACACGTGCGCGCTGTGGTACCGCCTCAGCGACAACACCGCGCGTTCATGAACCGAATGCGAGTGCCGCCGCGGCCATGTCGTCGATCAGCCCGCGCTGGAACGCAGCGAATTGCGCGTTCGGTTGCTGCGCGGCGATGAACTCCGCGGTGGGATCCTCGATGTCGCTGCGCTCGCCCGACAAGGCTTCCATGATCGCGGCGCCGCAAAAAGGCACGACGGCTTCGGCGTAGCCGCCTTCGTGCACGAGCGCGAGACGGCCGCCGCAAAATTGCTCGGCCAGCGCCATCGTTCTCGTCGTGAGTTCGCGGAACGTACCGCTGTGGGCCAGCATGCGCGCGAGCGGATCGACCCCGTTCGCATCGAGGCCCGAGGACACGACGATCAATTCCGGCCGGTAACGCGTAGCGGCCGGAATCACGATCTGATCCATTGCGTACAGGTAGGCGTCGTGGCCACTGCCCGGCAACAGCGGAATGTTGATGTTGTAACCGCGTCCGGCATCCGCGCCGCGATCCGCGGCACCGCCATAGCCGGGCGGGAAACAGCCTTCCTGGTGCAGTGAGATCGTCAGCACATCACTGCGCGTGTAGAAAATTTCCTGGGTCCCGTTCCCGTGGTGCACATCCCAGTCGAGTACCATGATCCGCTCGATGCCATGTTTGACCCGCGCCGCTTCGACCGCGACCGCGACATTCGCGAGCAGGCAGAAACCCATCGGCGTATCCGGCAGGCAATGGTGACCGCCGGGCCGGCACAAGGCATACGCATTGTCATACTCGCGTGTGATCACGCGATCGACGGCATGCAGCGCGAGGCCGGCGCCGATCTTCGCGATCTCGTAGCTGCCGGGGCCAAACGGGGCAATCATGCCGATCTCGCCACCGTTGTCGTCCGACAGCGCCTTGAACGCGGTGAGATAGGACTCGGGATGCACGCGCAGCAAAGCCGTCTCGTCGGCCGCTGGCGCACCGCCGAACGTCAGCTTGTCCTTCAGGTTCGAGACCTGCAACAGCGACAGGATCCGGCGTTTCGACTCCGGCGAATCCGCGAGCCCGGCGCCGGCGGGCGGCTGCACCCAGCGGCCGACCGGAAGAAACAGGGAAAACAAACCGGACGTGCCGTGCCACAGGCAGCGTTCGTCGTGAAGAAATGCTGTTGTCATCGGCGCGGCTTCCGCATTGTTTCGACGTGGTTGTTCCGGGATCGAACCGTCAGGCCGCGACGCGCTCGCTCGTCACCGTCACGTGCGGTGACGACTGGATCGTCTGCAACACGACGCAGTAACGTTCCGTCGTCTGGATTAGCTTGTCGAGCGTTTCTCCGGGCGCATCCGTATCGAGTTCGAAGCGCAGACGAATGTCGCGCAACCCGACCGGCGCATCTTTCGCCACGCCGAGCGTTCCGCGGAAGTCGAGATCACCCTCGGCGGTGATCCTGGCATCGCGCAGTTCCACCTCGAACGCCGTGGCAACGGCACGCAGGGTCACCCCGGCACACGCCACGAGCGCCTCGAGCAGCATATCGCCGGAACACAGTTGTGAACCGTCGCCCCCGGTCGCCGGATGCAGGCCGGCTTCGGCGATTGCCTGACCCGTTTCCACCTTGCACGCAATACCCTCGCCTATTCTGCCGCTGGCTTTCAGCGTCACGACCGCGGACTCGGGATTATCGCGATACTGTGCTTTCAAGGGTGATTGCAGATTTTTCAGTTCATCAGCTTTCATGGTGACCTCGCGGGACGAATTATCCGACCGGCCGGGACATTTCGGGCCGGGCTGCCGAGCATAGGAGCAAGCGTCGCGCGGGTCAAAACTCACGTCGCCGATCGTCGACGCGGCGCTCCGGCATGCGCTTTGCCGCGCGAATTCCGCCGCGCCGTGCGCGCCGTGCCCGTCGGGCTACAATACCGCCACCGAAACTCCGGGATCCCGCATGCTCTCGCTCCGCGCGGCCGCCGTTGCCGTTGTCATTGCCTTTCTCGCCGGCCTCGTTGCGACGCTCGCGATCCGCCCGCCCGGTGCCGCGCCCGCCCACGCTCGCGCGACCGCCACCGGTGAACACGGCATGGCGATCGGCTGGCGTGTCCCCCTGTCGTTCCAGACCACGATGCCCGGCCTCGGCGACAACCCGCTTTATGTCGCGCGCGTGCTCGACGCAGCGAGCGCCGGGCGGATTCAATTGCAGTTGTTCGAACCGGGCGAAATCGTCCCGGCATTCAGCATCAGTGACGCCGTACGCGACGGCAAGGTGGCGGCCGGCTACACCTGGGTCGGTTACGACCAGGGTAAAACCCCGGCTTCGGCGCTGATCGCGGCGGTACCGTTCGGCATGGAGCCGGCCGAATTCACGGCGTGGTGGTTCGAAGCCGGTGGCCAGGCACTGGGCGAGAAACTGTACGCGGGCTACCACGCCCACCCGATCATGTGCGGTCTCACCGGCCCCGAGACAGCCGGCTGGTTTCGTCGCCGGATCGAGTCACTCGAGGATCTGAAGGGTTTGAAAATCCGCTTCGCCGGCATCGGCGGCAAAGTCATCGAACGCCTCGGCGCATCCGTGACCATGCTGCCCGGCGGTGAAATCTTCCAGGCGCTGGAGAAAGGCGCCATCGATGCCTCGGAGTTCTCGCTACCGATCGTCGATCAGTCGCTCGGCTTCAATCGGGTCGCCCCCTACAACTACTATCCGGGCTGGCACCAGCCGGCAACGGCCGCGCACCTGCTCGTGAATCTCGACATCTGGAACGCGCTCACGAAATCGGATCAGGCGCTGATCGAGGCCGTGTGTACGGCCGGCATTACGCGCAATCTTGCAAAGACGGAAGCGGATCAGGGCGCCGTGATCGCGGGCTTTCCCGCGCTCGGGGTCAGCGCCGAGACCCTGCCGCTCGATCTGTTGCGCGCGCTCGAACGGGTGACGCAGGAAGTTCTCGACGAGGAAGCCGCGCGCGATCCCCTGTTCAGCGAGATCCTCGCCTCGCAGCGCGCATTCCGTGCCGAGTACGCCCACTGGAAACGCCGGGCCTATTTGCCACGTGACTTCTGATCTGCCGCACACACGCCTGTCGCGGCTGATCGACCCCTTCCTGCAGCGGATCGGCGATGCCGCATCGTGGTTGTGGATCGTGCTCATGGTCACGATCCTGGGCAATGTCGTGCTGCGCTATGCATTCGGCGAGGGCCGGATCGAACTCGAGGAAATCCAGTGGCATCTTTATGCCGTCGGTTTCCTGCTCGGGCTCGGCTATGCGCTGCAGGCCGATACCCATATCCGGGTCGATGTGCTGCACGAACGGTTTTCACCGCGGCTGCGCGCGTGGATCGAACTGTACGGGATCGTGCTGTTGCTGTTGCCGTTCATTGCGGTCGTACTCGTGTTCTCGGTGCCGTTCGTCGTCACGAGTCTTGAACTCGGCGAGACCTCGCAGGCGCCGGGCGGATTACCGTATCGCTGGTTGATCAAGGCCGCTCTGCCGTGCGGTTTCGCGTTGCTACTGGCGGCCGCACTGTCGCGCCTCTCGCGCGTGTGGGCACTGCTGTTCACGGCACCCGGGGGACACGATGGCGCCGAATGAATGGCTTGCGCTCGCGATGTTCGCGAGCTTCATCGTGCTCGTGTTCACAGGCTTTCCGGTCGCGTGGATCCTCGGTGGCCTCGCGGTACTGTTTACCGCGCTGGCGATCATCGCGAAAGTCGATCTCGGCCTCGCGGTGAACGTCGACTGGGCCTACACCTCGCTTACGGTCGAGCGGATCTGGAACGTCATGGAAAGCTGGGTCATGGTTGCCCTGCCGATGTTCATTCTCATGGGCCTGCTGCTCGATCGCTCCGGCATCGCGAAAAAACTGATGACGAGCTTCGCGCGCCTGTTCGGCGGTCTGCCCGGCGGCCTCGCGATCACGGTCACCCTGATCGGCTTACTGCTCGCGGCGAGCACCGGCATCATCGGTGCGTCCGTCGTCCTGCTCGCGCTGCTCGGCCTGCCCGTCATGCTGCAAAGTGGTTACGACAAATCGCTCGCCGCCGGCACCGTGTGCGCCGTCGGTACGCTCGGGATCCTGATCCCGCCGAGCATCATGCTCGTGCTCATGGCCGACCGCATGTCGATGAGCGTGGGCGATCTGTTTCTCGGCGCGGTATTTCCGGGCTTTCTGCTCGGCGCGCTCTACATAACGTATTTGTTCCTGTACGCCTGGCTGCGTCCGCACGCGGCCCCGCCCGCCATCCACGAACCGTTCGACTGGCAGGCCGTCGGCGATCTGTTCATCGCCATCCTGCCGCCGGCGTTGCTGATCCTCGCGGTGCTCGGCAGTATTTTCTTCGGCATCGCGACCCCGACCGAAGCCGCCGGGGTCGGCGCATTCGGCGCATTCACGCTCGCCGCACTCGCGCGTACACTGAATCTTGCAGTCATTCGCGACGTGTTGCGGGAGACGACGCGGACCACGGCGTTCATTTTCGCCGTGCTGCTCGGCGCGACCGCGTTCTCACTCGTATTGCGCGGCCTCGGCGGCGATGAATTGATCGAACGCGCCCTGCTCGGTCTGCCGTTCGGTCCGTCGGGCATCGTAATCTGCATACTCGCCGCAACGTTCGTGCTCGGCTTCTTTCTCGACTGGATCGAACTGACCCTGATCATCCTGCCGCTCGTCTCACCCGTCGTCGTCGAACTCGGTTTCGATCCGATCTGGTTCACGGTTTTATTCGCGGTATGCCTGCAGACGAGTTTTCTGACCCCGCCCGTCGGCTTCGCGATTTTTTACCTGAAAGGTGTCGCGCCGCCCGGGATTGACGTGGCGACGATTTATCGCGGGGTTATGCCGTTCATTGCGCTGCAAATCCTCGGGCTCGTCGTGATCTTCAACTGGGAGGGGCTAGTGACATGGCTGCCGGCGCAGGCGTATCAGTGACACGCACAAGCCCGGACGCGATCCCGCGGGTTACGCTCGCCGTTTCGATCCGACCGGCCGAATCCGCGGCGCAGCCGCTTCGGCGATAGTGTCAATCCTGCGTCCGCTGTGCACCGGCATGGCTGCGCTTGCTGTGTAGCGCTGCGACAAAGGGCCCCCGTCGCGGGCAGGCACGTTCGGGCGGGCAAAAGAAAACCCGCCGCAGCGGGTTTCCTGAAGCGATGCCAATGCGCTCTGTTAAGCGGCGCGGCGTTTCCTCGTATAGCCAAGTCCGGCGAATCCGAGCCCCATCAGAGCAAGCGTAGCGGGTTCCGGAATCCTGGCGCTGCCGTATTGCAGACGATCCAGGAACAGGGTGCCGGTATCTGACGCCCGGGTGAATGTGAGGGTGACCGTGCTGAAGGCGTCACTGTTGACGAGGCCAAAAAATTGCCGGTTCTCGAAGCCCGCCCCACCGGCTGGCCCGCCATTGTCGCCGAGCAGGATGTCGGAAAAATTGTTACCCAGGTTGTCGCTGATCGAGAGATTGACGAAATTCATGTCGTTGATGTCAATGCCGAACGCGTTGATTGCCGAAGCGAAGCTGAACGTGAGCGTCGTTTGCGGATCCTCGTCGAAGGCGACGCTTCGGGTGCCGTCGCTGACGCCGCGTGCGAAACTGGAGCTGGACAAGTTTCCGTTGTTCGTTGAGACCGTGAACGCCTGCGTACCACCCACCGGGAAGCCAACCGACGGGGCATTCGTGAACGTGTCCTCGAAGGATTCAACGACCAGCGGGCCGGCGGCAGCTTCGAACAACGCCCGATCAGCGACAGGGTCGTTCACGAAAGTCATGGGGACAGCCAGCGTTGGTGCGCAAAATACCAAGGCCGCGAGCAGCGTGAGCGTTCGTACATACATAGTCAGTGGCTCCATTCGATAGGGAAAATTCGGCGGACAGTCGATGGTTCGTTGCACGAATCGTGCCGCTGGTTGAATTTCATCACTTGATCAAAGGGTTACGGAACGATCGTCCCCTTTTAAGGGTCGCAACCGGCGCCTCGGTGTAAAGTTTCCAAGAATTTTCTGCTCATAATTTGTGCAGTTTCGCGGCTTGGGTGTAAAGAATCCGGACATGTGCGCCGGTTGCACCCTTCCCGCGTTGCAGTCATTGACCACGGTAGATCACGAAAACGACCCGCTTGCTGCGGGCGCATCGCGGACGAACTTCGAGAGACGAACTTCAGGACAGGCATCAACGAACTTCGGGACGAACTTCGGAACGAACTTCGGGAGAACCGAACTTCGGGACAGGCATCAAACGAACTTCGGCAAGACGAACTTCAGGACAGGCATCAACAATTGGAAGTCAATCTCGAAGACGTTTAAGCTTGCCCGGTCGCTAAGCAACCGGGAGGTCAAGGATGACCCTGCCACGCTCAAGCCTCGTATCCGCCGAGGAAACCCCCTACTACCACGTGTTCGGCCGCTGTGTGCGCAGAGCGTACCTATGCGGTTACGACGAAGTCACGAATCGATCCTTCGAACATCGTCGGCGCTGGATCAGCGAACGACTACGCGTACTGTGCGATGCCTTCGCGATCGATCTCTGCGCGTACGCCGTTATGTCGAACCATTACCACCTGGTCGTGAAACTCGATCCCGAAAGAACCACGACCTGGTCAGCCCGCGAGATCGTCGAGCGCTGGTTGACTCTGTTCAAGGGCACCGATGCGGCCCGTGGCTTTTTGAACAACGAAACGCTCAATGCGACCGAGAAACAAGCGCTAAATGCCGACATCACTACCTGGCAAGCTCGCCTAAGCGATCTGTCGTGGTTCATGCGGTGCCTCAATGAATCCATCGCGCGACGCGCGAATAAAGAAGACAAATGCAAAGGTCACTTCTGGGAATCGCGTTTCAAATCCCAGGCAGTACTCGACGATATCGCGTTACTGAGGTCGATGGCTTATGTGGACCTGAATCCGATCCGGGCGAAGCTCGCCGAGTCCATTGAAACGAGCGATTACACGTCGGTGCAGGACCGTTACCGAGCGCAGAAGAATCAACCCCAGCGGCTGCCAGTCGCGCAACGACCTCAGCTACTCCCGTTTCGACAATCCGAACTCGATGACAACACTGACGCACTACCGTTCAACCTGGACGATTACCTCAACCTGGTCGACGTTACCGGCCGGGTCATCATTGAAGGCAAACGCGGCTTCATCGACGGCGCAAGTCCAAAGCTGATTCAATCCTTTTCCATCAACGCTGCACAGTGGATGGATACAGTCACGCAATTACAGCATCGTTTGGAACTGGCTATCGGAACCCCGGAACACCTACAGAACCTCGCGAATCGTTGGGGCAAGCGATGGCTTCAGGGAATCGGTGTTGCAAAACGTCTTTACCCGACACCAGCGGGGTAGTCGTGTCGATCTCACCTTAGGCGATTAACCACTCAGTTCTAACGCGCATAGGCGCGAGTTTCGCGCTCGCCTGTGTTTTGCCGGATTACCCGCGGCAGCATGTTTTTGCGGCTATTGTGCCAGCAATCAATCACACCAACTCGAAGATCTCACTAATTACCCGTTTATCCAGATTCGCGACACCACGACCAATCCGTGATTCGACTACGGGTTTATGCCTGTCCAAAAAAAAATCCATCTCGGCTGTTTATTTGTAAAGAATTTTGACGGATTCTCGTTATCAAGCGCACTGCGGTTCAGCGGGTATGCATAGTGGCAATAACTAACGGACTGCCCGGAATACCCCTCGGGCGAACGCGCTAGCCTGCGATCGACGGCTTCACGGCCGATCGGTGCCATGCGACATCTCGCGAGACAAATCGAAAGGTAAATTCCAAACTGTGCAAAAACCCTTTAGTTTTGGCTTATGAAACGTCCCCCACCAGCCCCCGTAACCCTGCCGCATCGGGAAGTTTCTCTCGATGCGCCGCTCGACGAGTTCGCCCGCCAACTGCATGCTTGCGTCGATTTGATCATCGAACGTTACCGCACGATGTATGACGCCGATGCCCACCCCGGTATCGATGAACAAACCGTGCGCGGCTGGTTCGACGAGGTGCTGCCGCAAAGCGGCATCGACATTCATGACCTGTTGCGCGAAGCCGGAGCAACCGTCGTCGCGCATCCGGTGATGAACATCGGCACGAAAATGTTTGCCTATGTCATGTCCGGCGGCAATCAGGTTTCCGTCATGGCAGACCTGATTACTTCGGCATTGAACCAGAATGCCGCAAAGTGGCACCTCGCCCCGGCAATGACGGAAATCGAGCAACGCGTGATTGCCTGGACGGCGGAGTTCCTTCGTTTGCCGGAACATCTCGGCGGCGCCATCGTCGCCAGCGGTTCGGCCGCGAACCTGACCGGACTGACCGTCGCAAGGAACCTGTTCGCGGAACGCCTCGGCGTGCGCACGTCGGGCTTGTTCGGCCTGCAACCGCTCATCGTGTACGGCTCCGACCAGACGCACGCGAGCGTTGAAAAATCGATCGAAGTGCTCGGCATCGGCAGCGACAACTACCGCAAGATACCGGCCCGGCCGGACTTTACCCTGGACCCCGATACGCTGAGGCGACACATCGAACGTGACCGCAACGCCGGTCTCATGCCGTTTTGTATCGTCGCCAATGCGGGCACCGTGAACACGGGCGCGATTGATCCACTCGCTGAACTCGCCACGGTCGCGAGCGAAAACGGACTATGGTTGCACGTGGACGGCGCGTACGGCGGCTTGGCCTCGGCGCTGGCCACTCACCGCGGCAGGTATCGCGGTCTCGAACGCGCGGATTCCGTCGCGCTCGATTATCACAAGTGGTTATACCAGCCTTACGAAGTCGGGTGCACGCTCGTGCGCGACCGGGATGCGCTGAAGCGTACCTACCACAAGTCCGCGGAGTATCTCGACTACGGTGTACACGCGGAACGCTTCGATGTGTCTCGACATCATTTCGATTTGTCGCGCAATACGAAAGCGTTCAAAGTCTGGATGTCGTTCAAGGCTTATGGTGCGCAGCGCATCGCGGCGATGCTCGCCAAGGACATCGAACTCGCGGACTATCTCGCGCGCTGCTGCGATGATGCGCCGGATTTCGAGACAGTGACGACCGGCCCGCTCGCGATCACGTGTTTCCGCTATATCGGCGGCGGAACCCTCGACGACAGCAAACTCGATGCCTGGAACGCTCATCTGCCGGCCGCGCTGGAAACAGACGGGCGCGTGTTCATCACGGGTACACGCCTGCTCGGCCGGCCGGTGCTGCGCGCCTGTATCATCAACCATCGTTTCAGGCGCTCGGACATCGACTACCTGCTGGCGGTAATCCGTGACGTTGCCGAGCGCGACGGCGAACCCGATTGAGCCCAAGGGTATACCGCGGCGCGGGCAGCCCTGCGGGCGATGAACGAATTCCCTTGCCGGTGAATCCGGAACGACCCGGGAGCCCGGGGCGCTGAATCGGCCTCGCCGGCCGCCGGCTAGTCGAGCGCTGGCCGCCGCGCCGCGAAACCAGTCGCCTGCTCGAATGCACGCGCGACGCGCAGCACATCGAGATCGTGGCCGCGCCGCCCGACGATCTGGATCCCGATCGGCAATCCGTCCGGCGTGAAACCGGCCGGTACGGAAATCGCCGGACAGCCCGTTACCGTGATCGCCCAGCACACGCCCATCCAGTCGAGATACGTCGGCAACTCGATGCCGTTGATCGACGACACCCATTCGTCATCGAGTGAAAACGGCGGCACCTGCGCGGCCGGACACAGCAGAAAATCGTAGGACTCGAAGAATTCAGCCACCCGGCCGACGAGCGCGGAGTGCTTCACGCTCGCCGCGGTGACGTCGTCGAGCGTCAACTGCAGGCCCTGCTCGATATTCCAGCGCACGGTTTGTTTCATTTTGTCGGCATGGCGCGCGTAATCATCGCGGAACCGGGCCGCGAACAGCCACGCCCGAAACGTCGAAAAGATCTCCGTGGCATCGTGCAAATCCGGCGCGTCTTCGTCGACCCGGCCGCCAATCGTCTCGAATACGGGCAGTGCCGCTCGCAACACGTTCGTGACCGCGGCATCCACCGGGAACTGACCGAAACCTTCACTGAACGCAAGCCTCGCGCCATGGGCATCACCTGTCAGCGACTGGCGAAACGTCTCTCCCGGTTCCGGCAGTGAAATCGGCGAGCGCAGATCCGGCCCGGCCATGACCGACAGCAACAATGCCGCGTCGTCGACGGAACGCGCCATCGGGCCGCTGGCGGACCACGGCTCGCTCGAAAACTGTTTCGGCCAGTTCGGCACACGGCCCGGGCTCGGCCGGAACCCGACGACATTGCAGAACGACGCGGGATTGCGCAGCGAGCCACCGAGATCCGAACCATCGGCGAACGGCAACAGTCCTGCCGCGAGCGCCGCGGCCGCGCCGCCGCTCGAACCGCCACACGTTCGCTCGAGCGCGTACGGGTTACGCGTCGCGCCAAACACGGGATTGAACGTTTGCGAACCGGCACCGAATTCCGGTGTATTCGTCTTGCCGATGATGATCGCACCGGCGCGCTTCAGGCGGGTCACGAACAACTCGTCGACATCGGGGACGAAATCCGCGTACAGCGGCGACCCGAACGTCGTGCGGATACCGGCAGTGAGCACGAGGTCCTTGATCGCAATCGGCATACCCCAAAGCGGCTGATCCTCGCCGGGGGTCGCATTGTCCATCGCCCGCGCCTGTGCCATCGCCGCCTCGGCCTGCAGGCTGACGATGGCATTCAGTTTTGGATTGACCCGCTCGATGCGCGCGAGCGCTGCCTGCAGGTACTCGGCGATGCCAATCCCGCGCCGCCGGATCTGCGCGGCAAGTTCGGTTGCCGGTAAAAAATCCCGCGCGCTATCCATGCGCTGCATTGCGGACGACCCGCTCACGTGCGCTGGAACATTTTTCCGATGAACGATCGTGCCCGCAGGTCGATCTCGCCCTGAATCGCGTAGGCGGGCTTGCCGGCGACTTCCGTGATCCCGGCCACGCTCCACTTGTGCCCGTCACCGTGGACCGTTTTGCCTTCGCCGTTCGCGTCGACGACGCTGCCATCGCGCATGAAGCACCGGGCACTAATCCGGTAGTCACCGTCCTTACCGTTACGGCTGTCGACTGTCATCGTCGCCAGCGCGTCACAGGTGAAATCCCCGGACGAGCTGCCTTCGAAATTCACATGCAGGGTGACCGCACCGCCCTTGCCAGGTTCCACCGTCACCGAGGTGTATTGCATCTTGAACTCGCCCAATTCCTTACCAACAGCCATGTTTGGATTCCTCCGGTTTGATTAAGCCTTTGCGTGCGCGCGACACAATCCTGCGTGCTCGCCGGGACGCGCGAACCGCGCCGGCACTCCAGCTATTATGCCGCACGCCGGTCGTGCACAGGCGCAATCCACGACGCACCCGCCGCCGGCCCCGCAAGGACGGGCTCGCCGCACGTGACCGCCCCGTCACCCCGCGGTGCGCGCGCCCAAGCATCGCGCGCGCGATCCGGTACCGCCGATCATGCCGCGCGGCTTCGCACCCCGTGCGATTGCGCCCCGTTCGACGATAGCACGCGCACACCGCCGGGGCGGTGTTCGCTTGTGTCGGTTCGGCTGATCTCCGAGAATAGCGGGTTCGGTTTCCCGGACGCTAAAGCCTTATGTCAGCACTGCTCCCAGATATCGATCCGGACGGATTGGCGGAATTCTCGGTCGTTTTCACGGATCGCTCACTGAATCACATGTCGCGCTCGTTCCAGGGCGTCATGAAAGATATTTCCCGCATTCTCAAAGCCACCTATCACGGCGACGCTACGGTTGTCGTACCGGGCGGCGGCACGTACGCGATGGAGGCCGTCGCGCGGCAGTTCGCGACGAACGAAAAATGCCTCGTGATTCGCAACGGCTGGTTCAGCTACCGCTGGACGCAGATTTTCGACATGGGCTCGATTCCCTCGGCGTCGATCGTGCTGAAAGCGCGCCAGCTGCGTGACGAAGCGCAGGCACCGTTCGCCCCGCCGCCAATCGAGGACGTCGTCCGGACCATCGCAAAGGAACAACCCGCGGTGGTGTTCGCCCCGCACGTCGAAACCTCCGCCGGCATGATGCTCCCGGACGACTACATCACCGCCGTCGGCGAGGCGGTGCGGGCTTACGGCGGCCTGTTCGTGCTCGACTGTATCGCCTCTGGCACGATCTGGGTCGATATGGCAGCGTGCAATGTCGACGTGCTGATCACGGCGCCACAGAAAGGCTGGAGCGCGTCGCCCTGCGCCGGTCTCGTCGTGCTGAACGAGCGCGCCATCAAACGCCTCGGCGAGACGACGAGCACGAGTTTCGCCTGCGATCTCGCGAAGTGGTATCAAATCATGCAGGCCTACGAAGGCGGCGCGCACGCCTATCACGCGACGATGCCGACCGATGGTCTCGTGAAACTGTGCGCAACGATGCTCGAAACCGAAGCTTACGGTTTTCAGAAAGTCCGCGACGAACAACAGGCGCTCGGCGATGCCGTACGCGCGCTGCTCGAGGAAAACGGTTTCCCGAGCGTCGCCGCGGAAGGCTTTCACGCGCCCGGGGTCATCGTCAGCTACACCGACGATCCGGAGCTGCAAAACGGCAAGAAATTCGCCGACCTCGGTTTCCAGATCGCCGCCGGGGTGCCGCTGCAGTGTGACGAGCGTGACGACTACCGGACATTCCGGATCGGCTTGTTCGGTCTCGACAAGTTGCACGACGTCGATGGCAGCGTGAAACGCCTCGCCGGGGCGCTCGAACAGATCGTCTAAGAACCGGGCCGCCCAGGACGTTCCGACTCAGGCGACCTCGCTCAGGAAGCGCAACATCAACGCGGTCGTCTCCGCGGGTTTCTCCACCTGCAGCCAGTGTGCCGCGCCATCGAGGATCTCGAGAAAGCGCAGGTCGCGAAAGCCGGCTTCGAACGGCGCGCGCCAGTCCGGGTCGTAGAGCAGCACATCGTCATCGGCGCCGGCGGCGAATGCGGCCGGCTGGGAAATCAGCTTGCCTTCGAGTTCCGGGGTCAGTGCATTGATCGACGGCAGGTTGCGGTACCAGTTCGTCGGCCCGCGAAAGCCGTGACGCGAAAACTGCTCGACGTAATAGGCAAGATCTTCCTTCGTGGTCCAGGCCCCGAGTTCGCCCGGCGCCGGCAGCGCATCGAGCAGACCGACGGATGCCGGATGCTCGAGCTGTCTCATCCACGTGCCGGGCGGTGAATCACTGCCGAGGCCGTAGAAATTCGTTCTCAGCGAGCGCTCGATATCCCGGTCGAGTTCGCGCTCGACGACATCCGGCTGCTGGAAGTAACGGATATACCAGAAGCGATCGTCGAATCCCGGCGGATTTACCGCCGCTTCGCTGATGCGCCAGAACGGCACGGACAAGCCCATGACGGCGGTACACGTGTGTTCGTACAGCAGCGCCGCATTCCACGCCACGAGGCAGCCCCAGTCGTGACCGATCAACTGGAACGTGTCGTAGCCGAGCGCGGCGCGGATCGCATCGACGTCCGCCGTGAGCTTGCGGATATCGTAATCCGACACCTCGGGCGGACAACTGCTGCCGCCGTATCCGCGCTGATCCGGAACCGCAACCCGGTAGCCGGCCGCGACGAGCGGATCGATTTGGTGGCGCCACAGGTACCAGCACTGTGGCCAGCCGTGTAGCAGGATCACGAGTGGCCCCTCGCCTTCGACGACGACCCGCAGGGTCGCGCCGTCCGTTTCGATCATTTCAAAATGGCGTTGCTGCAAGATCCTGCTCCTGTTCAGGTGATAAATTCCCGCGTGATAGCGAGGAAGGTGTCGAGTTGATCGTGGTGCACCCAGTGGCCGGCCCCTGCCACCGCCGCGACGCTCGCGTTATTGAAGTGCGCGAGGCGTCCGTCGTCCGCCGGGTTCGAGGCCCAACTCTCGGTCCCGTACACGAGCAGGGTCGGACACGTAATCCGTCCCCACAATTGCTCGAGTTCGCCCGGCGGCAGATCGTACGGCGCCCATGAGCGTACGTAGTTGTCGAATTTCCACGAATAAGTGCCGTCCTCGTTCTGGTTCACCCCGTGCACGGTGAGGTGGCGCGCCTGCGCCGGCGACAGGTGTTTGTTCTCGGCCTGCATGCGCGCGAGTGCGTCATCGATCGTCGGGTAGCGCCGGGGCATCCGTCCGGCCAGTCCCCGACGCTCCTCGATCCAGTCCACGATGCGTTCGTGCAGCGGCTTGCTGTCACGTTCGGCCTGCATTTTCGGCGGCAGGCCGAGACCCTCGATCGCGACGAGACGACGGACCGTGTCCGGGTACAGGCCCGTATAGCGCAGGGAGATATTGCCGCCAAGTGAATGCGCGATGATCGTGACCGGCGCGAGATTTTTCTGATGGATCAGCTGCGCCAGGTCGTAGAGGTAGGCGTTCATCGAATAATTACCGTCGGCCGACCATTCGCTGTCGCCGTGGCCGCGGAGATCGGGCGCGATCACGTGCCAGTCGGTGCGCAGCGCTTCCGCCACGGCGTCCCAGTTACGGCAATGATCACGCCCACCGTGCACGAGCAGCAGTGGCGGCGCGTCCGGGTTGCCCCACTCGACGAAATGCAGGCGCTGGCGCTGCGAAAAGAACGTCTGTGAGGTGGGACCGGAAAGTTTCGCGGGCATGTCGGGATCTCGATAATTCACGGGCACGGCAGAGTACCGTAAATCGCGCGCGGACATGAACCGTTATCCGACAGACTCATACACCCGGTAACGGCGCGTGCGCGCGACTTCGTGGAAGCCGGGAGCATCAAGCCACATGGCCTCGAGTTCGGGACGTACGTAGATCACGAGTACGCGCAGACCAACCCGGTCGTGGTATTCCCGCAGCCGCTCGAGCACGCGGTGCATAATCGGCGCGGTAAACGGGTTGTACATGAACACGACCAGCGGTGTCGCCGGAAAGCGGAAATCGCCGGCATCGGCCCGCACGATCCGCCACGGTGTGTCCGCGCGTTGCGCCTGCGTATAACGACTGATATTCGCGACCGCGACCCGTGCGAGTTCCGGTGCAATCTCGACCCCGACGACCTGCCTGAACGGTAGTCCGGTCGCCAGCATCACGACCCGCCCTTTCCCTGCGCCGAGATCGATGAATGTGGTTCGCGGGTAATCGATCGCGAACGGCGCCAGCACGGCAGCGAAGTCGATCGGCTCGACGGGCTGGTAGTCGAAGCCGTGCACCCAGCTCGCCTCCGCGACATCGAGCGCGGCGAGCGAAATGATCCCGGCCGTCTCGACTCCGTGGGCCGCATCGAATGCGCGGCCGTCCGGATCGGGCCAGCGGCGGTCGCGTTTTTCGCCCACGATCGCCTGCCACATCACCACCGGCGCAGCCATGATCGCGGTGGCAGCGCCGTAGCTCGCGCGCACTTGCGTGCAGCGGCGACACCACCAGCGCAAGCGACCGACGCGCCGACCCGGTTGAGCTGTCCCGGCCTTACGCATCGAGTTCGCGCCACAGCGTATCGAGACGCTTGACCGAGACTTTTTCCCGGGTGCCGAGTTCCTGCGCGAAGAGGGACACGCGCAGTTCCTCGAGCAACCACTTGTACTGCAGCACGCGGTCCGGATCACGGCCGCGGAGCGATTCCGGATCCTCGAGACGCGCGAACAGCGGTTCGATCTCCGAACGCCGCAGGCGATCGCGATCGGGCGCGCGATCGAGTTTGTCGAGCCGGCGCATGATCGCGGCGAAATAGCGCGGTATTTGTTCGAGCCACTCCGGCGGCGTCGCGCGCAGGAAACCCGGGTACACGAGCGCCGCGATCTGGGCCTCGATATCACGCGCCGCCTCGATCCAGGACAACGGCAGTTCGCCGTTCAACCGTGCGCGGACTTCCGCATACGGGCCGAGCACGGCGCCGAGTTGTTGCGCGAGCGCGGTCGCGACGGCGACATAGCCACCGCGCCGCTCGCGCAACAGGGCGTCGAATGCCACGCGATCACGCGGCAACGGTACGTCATCGAGGAAACACCGCTCCGCCGCGGTCACGAACAAATCCGCGCGCAGGACCTCGGCCGCCGCGAGCGGCGCGAACACGAGGCAGAAGCGCTGCAGTTCCGGCAAATTCTTCGTCAGGTACCGTTGTTCATCGCGCAGCTCCCGGATCAGCAGTTGCGCAATGCCGCCGCGCGTTGCCCGCGCCGCGCTGTCGGGATCATCGAACAAGCGCAGGGCAACACCGTCGCCACTTTCCACGAGCCCCGGGTAACGCTCGATCGTATAACCGTCTTCCTCGAACTCGAGACGTTCCGGCAGTTCGCCGAAATCCCAGCGGTCGACCCGGTCGCATTCGAAGGCGTCCGCGGCGGGACTCGGCGGCAATGCCGCCAACGTGTCCTCCACGGCCTCGCGCAACGCAGTGAGATCGCGGCCGCTCGCCACGACTTCCCCGCCCGGTCCAGTCACGACGAACCGCAGACGCAGGTGCTCATCGGCCGGTTCGTTCCACAACGACAGAGGCACTTCCTTGCCGGTCATGCGCAACAGCACGGCCGTCAGCTCCGTATACAGATCGCCACGGCCGGGCTCGAGCGCTTCCGTCGCGGCACGGGCAAAATCCGGCACCGGGATGAAGTGCTTGCGCGTTTGTTTTGGCAGCGCGCGTAACAACGCGACGATTTTCTCTTCGAGCAGGCCGGGCACGAGCCAGTGCGTGCGGCGTTCGTCGATCTGGGGAAGCAATGCGAGCGGTACGGTCAGTGTCACCCCGTCGTCGTGCGCACCGGGGGTGAAACGGTAGCTCAGCGGTAATTCGACGCGGCCGTGACGCCAGCGATCGGGAAAGGCGTCCGGCGCAACGTCCGGAGCGTTGTTGCGTAGCAACTGCGCACGGTCGAGTTCAAGATCACCGGTATCCCCGAGACGTTTCACCCATTTGAGAAACCCCGCGCCCGAATTCACATGGTCGGGAATGCGGGCATCGTAGAACTGAAACAGCTCCTCTTCGGAGACGAGCAGATCGCGCCGGCGCGTGCGCGCTTCGAGGTCCTCGATTTCCGCCACGAGCGCGCGGTTCTGCGCCACCACGGGGACCACGCCGTCCCACTCGCCGAGTACGAGCGCGTGGCGGATGAACAATGCGCGCGCGGCGCCCGGATCGATCCGGGCGTAGTCGATCAGGCGTTTCGGATTGATCACGAGTCCGTTCAACAGCAACTTTTCGTAGCCGCCGACACGTGCCTTGCGTCGCTGCCAGTGCGGTTCGCTGTACTCGCGTTTCAGCAAATGCGCGCCAACCCGCTCGATCCACCCCGGGTCGATGCCGGCAAGCGTGCGCGCATAGACGCGGCTCGTTTCCGTGATCTCCGCGGCGATGATCCATTTCGGGGGCTTTGCCCGCAAGTCGGAGCCCGGGAACGGAAAGAAGCGGCGATTCCGCGAGCCCGTATACGCATCCCGTTCCTGGCGAAAGCCGACATGGTCGAGCAATCCGGCGAGCAGCGAGCGATGGATCGCATCGTAGTCCGCGGCCGTCGTATTCCGCACGAGGCCCGCGGCTTTCGCCGCGAGCGCCAGCTGCCGCTGCAGATCGCGCCACTCACGAAATCGCCGGAAACTGATGAACTCGTCCCGGCACAGGCGGCGCAACGCGGACTGCGACAACGCTTCGCCGCGTTCGTCGAGATAGCGCCACAGCGACAGCAAGGCGGCGAAATCGGAGCGCTTGTCGCGGAACCGCGCATGCTTCTCGTCCGCGGCCTGCTGTTTGTCGAACGGCCGCTCGCGCGGATCGCCGACCGCGAGCGCGGTGACGATAATCAACACTTCGCTGAGCGCACCTTCGGCCGCCGCCGCGAGCACCATGCACGCGAGCCGCGGGTCGATCGGCAGGCGCGCGAGCTCGCGTCCCGTGCGCGTAAGCCGGCGCTCACCGTCAACCGCCTGCAATTCCCGCAACAGGCGGTAGCCGTCGCGTACGAGGCGCGCGTCCGGTGCGTCGATGAACGGAAACGCGTCGACCGCGCCGAGTTTCAGATTCGCCATCTGCAGAATCACGGCCGCGAGGTTCGTGCGCTGGATCTCCGGCTGCGTAAACGCTTCGCGCGACGCGAAATCCTCCTCGGAATACAGGCGGATGCAGATCCCCGGTCCGGTGCGACCACAGCGTCCGGCGCGTTGCGCCGCGGATGCCTGCGAGATCGGCTCGATCGGCAGGCGCTGGATCTGGGCCTTCCAGGAATAGCGCGAGATCCGCGCGGTACCGGTGTCGATCACGTAGCGGATCCCCGGCACCGTCAACGAAGTTTCCGCGACATTCGTCGCCAGGATGATCCGCGGTTTCGCACCGCGCTGAAAGATCCGCTGCTGTTCACCCGGCCCGAGACGCGCGTACAGCGGGTGGATGTCGAAGCGCTCGCGCCGGTGTTTCAGCGCCTTCGAGGCATCGCGGATCTCGCGCTCGCCGGGCAGAAACACGAGCACATCGCCCCGGCCCTCTTCCTGCAATTCATCGATCGCGTGATCGATCGCGTGATTCACGTCACGGTCGTCGCCGTCGTCGGCATCGGCTTCCAGCGTCCGATAGCGTATCTCCACCGGGTAGGCACGGCCTTCCACGTCAATCACCGGCGCGCCATCGAAATGCGCGGCGATGCGTGCCACATCGAGTGTCGCCGAGGTGATCACGAGTTTCAGCTCGGGCCGGCGGGCGACGAGTTGTTTCAGGTAACCGAGCAGGAAATCAATGTTCAGGCTGCGTTCGTGCGCTTCATCGATGATGATCGTGTCGTACTCGTTCAGCCAGCGGTCGCGCTGGATTTCCGCCAGCAGGATCCCGTCCGTCATCACCTTGATGCGGTTGTTCTCGCCGAGTTGCTTGTTGAAGCGGGTTTGAAACCCGACGACGTCACCGAGTTCCGAGCGCAGTTCTTCGGCGATGCGGCCGGCAACGGCGCGCGCGGCGAGGCGACGCGGCTGCGTATGGCCGATCAAACCGTCCACACCGCGCCCGAGCGACAGGCAGATTTTCGGGATCTGAGTGGTCTTGCCCGAGCCGGTTTCGCCGCACACGATCACAACCGGGTGGCGCCCGATTGCCGCGGCGATCTCCTCCCGTCGCGCGACCACGGGCAGCTCGTCCGGGAACGTGAGCGACGGGGTTTCCTCGACGTGCCGGCGCCGGCGTTCGATGGATGCGTCGATCGCACGTTCGAGCGCGACCACCGACTCGCGTTCATCGCCGACACGCCGCAGCCAGCGACGCAGGCGGTGACGGTCCCGCCCCTGGGCGCGGGCGATTTTCTGTTTCAGTTCGGGGGCAACAGGCATGGCATCATTGTTCAGGACGGGTACGTAATATTCAAAGCATTGTGCAATACGCAATCACCGTCGGACCGGCGTCGCGAGCGTTTCCGGCGCACCACCGCGGGGCTCGACGCGAAACGCTGCCCGGCGGTAAGCTGCCCGCTCACCGACAACAAAAAATGAGGGAAACATGTACCAGGTACTCGTAGAGAAAACACTCGATCTTCCGCGCAAGAAGGCCTTCGATGCGTTGGTCGGATTCGGCGGACTCGACAAGATCCTGCCCGATATGATCAGCTCGCTCGAGGTCAGCGGTTCCGGAATCGGCGCGCTGCGCACGGTGAAGCTGAAAGACGGCGGTACCGTAATCGAACGCCTCGACGTCGCGCACAACGACTGCATCTTCGCCTACACGATTACGTTCAACGACGCCCTGCCGATCAAAAACTACTGCGCCGTCGTAACGCTCGAAGACGATGGTAACAAAACCATCGCCCGCTGGGGCAGTAACTGGGAAGCGGACGGTGCCAGCGCCGATGATGTGCGTCCCATGCTGGCCGACCTGTACGGTGCCCTGCTCGACGGTCTGCACAAAATAGCCTGAAATCATTACACCGCGCGCCGGTATGCCGAAATCGGCTTGCCGGCGACGAAGTGCACGAAGGAAATCGGGGTCAACGCGACGCACCCGCCCCTGCGCGACCGACTCCTCGAACCGGCGGGCGAATCGCGTTCGCTATCGTCGTCGATGTCGCTGTGCGCGGCTGACGAACGGCTCAGGCGTTGTCCGCGCGCTGTAACGCGAGATTTTTCTGATAGCCGGACTGTACGATGTCGACCGCAACGAGCACCGCAATCGAGAAGTAGAACGTCGCCTTCGACGTCGGCACGACCGCGAAACCGAACAGCTTCAGGTGCGCAAGATGCCCGCCCTCGCCGAGTAATACGACACCGACGATCAACAGGATAAACAATCCCGGCACCTCGTACTTGCGATTGCGGTGCAGGAAATCAGACACGTGGTCGGCCAGCAACAGCATCGCGAGACCGGACGTGAAGATTGCCGCGGCCAGAACGAGAAAGACATCCGTGATCGCGAGCGCCGAGAGGATCGAGTCGAAACTGAAAACAAGGTTCATGAACACGATCGTGGCGACAACGGCGGCGGCCGATTTCTTTGCCGCCACTTCACCTTCCCGCCCGAAATCCTCGATCGCCAGCATGTGGGAAATCTCGCGTACCGCCGTGTACATGATGAAAGCGCCGCCGAACAGGAACACGATCGTCGCGAACGTAAACGAACCTTCGATGACTCCCGGAACGTCAATATGGAAGAACGGCTCGGTCAGGCTTGCGATCAATTCGATCATGACGAACAGCAGCACGACCCGCAGCGCGACGGCAATCAGGATGCCCCATTTGCGCACGCCCTGTTGCCGCGCGACCGGCGCGCGCTTCGACTCGATCGAGATGTACAACAGCTTGTCGAAGCCGAGCACACGGCCTGGAGAAAAATCAGGACGCCGAAATTCGCAAGATTCTCGATGGTCACCAGTTCGGCCATTACGCTTACGCCCCGGTTTCAGTTCGGGGATTGGCATGCCGGACTGCGTCTGACATGCACTGGCATGGTACGGGTAGCGGCGCCCACGGGCGCCGGCTTCCGGTTCCTGCATCCCGCCGTACACGCACGTTCAGGGCGCCATCCGGCGGAAAAAAACTGGCGAAAGAGGCAGGAGTCGAACCTGCCGAACACACATGCGTGCATTCCACCGGATTTGAAGTCCGGGCGCCCCACCGGGATGCGTCGCTCTTCCGCCGGGGATAGTAGCGAGGCGGCGCACCGACTGTCCACCCGCCGGCGGCAAGCCGTGAGCCGCGCGGGCATCGTCTGCGGTGGTCAATCGAACAGTGAGCCGAACGCTTCCGTCGCGGGTTTGCGGATCCGGCGTACCTGATCGAGCCTGCGGGTGTAGCCGACCCGATCGAAGTATTCGAGGATCTCAATCGCCGCATTGCGCCCAATCGCGGCCTTGTCCCGATAGGCTTTGACGCTGAACTGTCCGTCCGGATCAGCGCTGACGAGTGCCTCGACGACCTCGACGAGTGCGCGCAGGACCTCGGGCAGGAAGTAGCGTTTGTCGCTGACCCGCACGACCTGGCCCTGGCGCGCGGCGTTCATGAGGAACTTGTTCAGCTCGCCATAGGGTACGCCAAGGTGTTCGGACATATCGTGCACCACCGGCGGCTTCGTGCCGTCGGCCGCGAGTAGTTTCGCCACCCGCTCCCACAAGGCCTGCTCAGCAGACGACTGCACGGCCTCGTGCTCCGGCAAGCGGACGAGGCCGCCGTCACGGACGAGTTTGCCGTCTTCCAGCAGCTGTTGCACGAGCGCCGCATACACCCCGGGGCGCACGCGCTCGGTGAGCGCAAGCCGCAACTCGCTCTCGTTCACCCCAACCCGATCGGGGTAGCGCTCGTGCCATGCCCGCGTACCCTCGATCACGAGCGCTGCGAGGGCCGCCCAGCGTGCCGGCGTAATCCCGAGCCGCGCGCGGCCATCGTCGACGACGACCATGTCGACAGATTCCGCAAGCTGCCCGGATTCCGCCGCGGACAGGTTCCACGCCTGTTCGAACTGCCGCAAGTCGAGTGTGTCGATATCCGCGAACGCGCTTGCGAGCGCCTGCTCCGGCGTCGCGAGTTCCTGCGCCCGCAAATACGCGAGCCGCACGGGGCGCGGTCGCCGGCGCGTGACCGGCATCGGATCGAGCACCGTACCGCCGCCGATCGTTCTGAGCGCGGATTGATCGCGCAGGATCACGCGGTCGCCGTGCACCATGCCAATCGGACGATCGAGCTGGATCTGCACGAGGCCATCGCCACCGGGTTGAATTTCGCCGTCTTCCAGCGTCACCACCCGCCCCGTCACGTCCGCGGCACCGATATGTACATGGACCGGGGTGCGGTTTTTCAGCGGACGCTCTTCGCTGCGTAACACCCGGATCCGCGCATCGCAACGGGTCACGCCAAAACACGCCGGTGGCGCGACGATCCAGTCGCCGCGATGAATTTCCGTGCGCCGCAAATCGCCGCCAACGATATTCAGGGCGCAGCGCTGACCGACCCGGGCGATTTCCGCGGCCTGATTCTGGGCATGAATTTCCCGTACCCGGATTTCGGCGCGCGCCGGCGCCAGCAGCAGTTGCTCACCCACCACGGCGCTGCCGGAAAATACCGTCCCGGTAACGACCCGGCCGGCACCGGCGAGCAGGAAACTGCGATCGACGGCAAGCCTGAAGTTGCCGCTGGCGACTCGCGGCGGGATTTCCATCGCCGCGTAGGCGATCGCATCGCGCAGCGTGTCGATACCGCGACCCTCGAGCGCCGAGACGGCAACGATCGGCGCCTCACGCAGACACGTCTGTGCGATCAGGGACCCGATTTGCTGCCGGACTTCGTCTATCCGCTCGTCCCCGACCCGATCCGTTTTCGTCAGCGCCACGACGCCGTGACGAATGCCGAGCAAATCCATGATCGCGAGGTGTTCCGCCGTTTGCGGCATCGGACCATCGTCGGCGGCGACGACGAAAATCACGAAATCGATTCCGCTGACCCCGGCGAGCATCGTGCGGATAAACCGCTCGTGGCCCGGAACGTCGACGAAACCCGTTAACTCACCGTTACCGAGATCGCGGTAGGCAAAACCTAGATCGATCGTGAGGCCGCGTTTCTTCTCCTCCGGCAGACGATCCGTATCGACGCCGGTCAGCGCTTTCACGAGCAGTGTCTTGCCGTGATCGACGTGACCGGCGGTGGCGACGATCATCGCGCTGCGCCGCCGGGTTGCAATTCGCCGAGTTGCGCGAGAAAACCCGCCTCGTCCTCGAGACAGCGCAAATCGAGCAGGAACACGCCGTCTTCGATGCGTCCGATCACGGGCATGGGCAAACGACGGAACGCGGCCGCGAGGCGTTCGAGGACCTTGCCGCTGCCGCGGCCGACCGCCGGGCGCAGTCCGAGCGCCGCGCTTGGTAACAGCTCGGTCGGTTGCGCCCCGCTGCCAATCTGGCTCATGACATCGACAATCTCGACCGTGGCAACGCTGCCAACCGCGCTTTGCAACGGCGCGCCGAGACGCTGCGCCTGGGCCTTGATCGCGGCGACATCACGGGTCAGCAGGCGCAGGCTCGGTGAACGCGCCGCGAGGCGCTCCGGATCACCGTACAGTCGCAACACTGCTTCGAGCGCGGCTATTGTCATCTTGTCGACGCGCAGCGCCCGCTTCATCGGGTTGCGTTTCACCCGGTTCACGAGATCCGCGCGCCCGGCGATGATGCCGGCCTGCGGACCGCCGAGCAGTTTGTCACCGCTGAACGTGACGAGGTCGGCGCCGTGCGCAATCGTCTCGGCAACCGTCGGCTCGTGCGGCAGGCCGTAACGACTCAGATCGACGAGCGTGCCGCTGCCGAGATCGACCACGAACGGCAGCTCCCGGGCGTGCGCGATCTCCGCGATCTGCGTTTCCGCCACGCTGGCCGTAAATCCCTCGACGACGTAATTGCTCGTATGGACTTTCATGATCAGCGCGGTTCGTGCGTTGATATTGTCGGTGAAATCCGTCGCATGCGTCCGGTTCGTCGTGCCGACTTCACGCAGCTTCGCGCCGGCCCGCGACATGACGTCGGGGATCCGGAATGAACCGCCGATCTCGATCAATTCGCCGCGCGAGACGATCACCTCCTTGCGCCGGGCGAACGTATTCAGCACGAGCAGCACGGCGGCGGCATTGTTGTTGACGACCGTCGCCGCCTCGGCGCCCGTGAGGCGGCACAGCCACTGCTCCAGGTGGTCGTCGCGATCACCGCGACGGCCGCGGGCGAGGTCGAATTCGAGATTGCTCGCCCCGGCGGCGACGAGCGCCATCGCTGCGATCGCTTCCGGCGGCAACGGCGCCCGCCCAAGGTTCGTGTGCAGCACCGTCCCGGTCAGGTTGTAGACGGCCTTCAGGCTCGGTGCGGCGAGCGCGTCGAGATAGGCACGCGCAGCGTCGAGCAAGGCGTCGTGCGTCGCCCCGACCCGTGCCGCCTCGCCGTGCTCACGCAATTTCACCCGCAGCTTTGCCGTGGCCGAACGCAGCGCTTCGGTAACGAGCGTGCGTCCGTGTTGCGCGATCAGGGGAGCCGCTGCCTCGAGGTTCAGCAACTCGTCGATGCCGGGCACGGACTGCATCACGTCGGATTCGGGCGGGGTCATGAATTGTTTCGCGGTGCACAGTTCGAGCGGGCAAGGCTAGACGCCACGCCGCGGAGCGTCAATGTTGTGCCGCCACGGCGGCGCTCGCGGGCGTGGTCATGCAAAAGCCGAAGTGATAGGGCGGCAGATCGATACAGGGACCGCAAGCGAGTGCCGCGGTGCCGGCCCATGCGGCGATTTGCCCGGGCGATGGCCTGATCGCGAGCGGCGGACCGCGCGGTGTCTCCGGGTCGTGATTCCAGTGGATCACGGCGACCAGCCCGCCCGGTCTGAGCGTACGCCGTGCTTCCGCGAGCAGCGCGAGTGGGCGCTCCGTGTGCAGGATATTGAACAGCAGCGCGCAGGCCGCGGCACCGTCCGGCAAACCGCTGCCATGCTGTATGAAATCACGCTCAACGGGTTCGATATTCCCGATCCCGCGACGCCGTGCCCGCGCAGCGACGACGGCGAGCATCTCGCGCTCGATATCGAGCGCATGGACGGTGCCGCTTACCATCGGGGCGAGCGCGAGCGCGAACGTCCCGTAGCCACAGCCGAAGTCGACGACGTCGCCATCGATACGATCGAGTCCGAGACGGGAGAGCACGGTGGCCGGAGCAAAATATCGTTCCCACTGGGCACGCTCCGGCATGCCGCTCTCCCGTACCCTCATGCGCCGCTGACAGTCGCCGGCAGTTCGCAGAACTGGCCCAGTTCGATCGGTTCGTGCACCGCCACATTACCGTGCGGCCCCGCGCTCCATGACGGCATCACCATCGTGTACAGGCCGGGACCACCGGCGGTCATGACGAGGATATTTTTCGGGTCCCTGACGGCCGGGATGCTGTCTTCGTCGCCGACGAGCATGCGCGGATTCAGCGCCTCGAGTTCCGCCCGCGGTGTAACCGCGCGTTCGCACAGGGCCTGTTGAATCGTCTCCCGCGTGTAGCCGCCCTGCGCCATCACCGCGGCGTGTTCGGGATTCAGTACGACACACACGGCGGCGGTGCCGCCGAGATGCGTATTGTTGCTGCCCGGGTTCGCGATCACCGCGGCCACGGTATTCAGCCAGCGCTCGGGGGACGTGGGATCGTCCGCGTCACCACTGAACAGGACCGAGTGCGGCCCCTCGGTGCCGAGCACCGTGACCACACTCGTCGTGGGCGCGTAGCCGAAGCTCGTATGCAGCGGCGGGAACGGTGAATGTTCTTCATCCTCGGCGCAGCAGAACGTGAATTTCGCGGGACTGCCGTGCAGCGCCATATCGGACTCTCCCGGCCGCGCACCGCCGATATTCAGCATCGCCAGGCGCAGCGCCCGGCCGATACTCGCATTCGCGCGGTGCCCGGGACCGAACACGCCGAAACCACTGTGAATCCCGCCGCATTCGGCCCGCGCCGGCCCGTTCACGATGATGAGTGGCGCGATGCAATGCGTCGTGCCCTGCATCTCCGCGAGATCGAACTCGGGTTGGCAGACCGCGCGAATCGCAGCGACGACGACGGGCATGTGGTCGGGCAGGCAACCGGCCATGACCGCCGCGATGGCGACGTTCTCGACCGTTGCCGCGCCGCGCTGCGGACCCATTTCGCCGAGTACGATGTCGCCGTCGAGACCACTTGCGAGCACCATCCGGGCGACACGTTCGACGGTTGGGATGATCACGGGCAGGCCGTCGGTACAGCCGGTCGCGTGCAATTGTTCGAGCGCCGCCGCTTCGTCGGCAGCCGACAGCAGGCGGCTCATCCGTGCACCAGGCGCTCGAGCACCTGCCCGGCAATCGAACTCGCAAGTTCAGTCATCGCGACGCGACCGGTACCGGCGACGGGATGCGGCAGTTGCACCCGCGGCACCCCGGGCATGCCCTCCGCGCTCGCCACGAAATCTCCCTGGGGCCAGAAGTCGGTCGTCACGAACGCGACGGCCGGCAGGCCGGCTCGCGCAATCGCAATCCCGTCACGCACGGTGCCGGAAGTACAACTGCCTCAGTGACCGTAGGCCGCGAGCGCGACGGTACATTCAGCACGGATTTGCTCGACCAGCGCCGGGCTGGCCGGCGTCGACGCGTTGCGCTTGTTGTAATGTCTGAATTCGGCCCCGGGCAGGCAGTCGGCGAGCGCTGCCTCCATCGCTTCGAGAAACACGTCGGAATCCGGAAAGCCGTTTGCCAGCAGACCGATCACGGGCGACGACGAGAAATCCGCGCGCGGCTCGTATGGCTGTGGCGGGGTCAGCGGTTCGGCCCGCGGATCATGGTATTCGACAGTCATGGCGCTTTACCTCGGTAGAGTCTGCGGTAGTGTAGTGCCCCGTGGCGCACTTGAGAATTCGCCTGCGCACGTGGGTCGGCGACGGTTGCGGCCGGTCGCGATGTTACACTGCCCTGCCCGACTTTCGCGATCTGATTCGGACCCGGAATATGGAAGAACTCCAAGCCACCAGCCTGATCGATGCCGATCACCCTGATGTCATTGCCTACGCGAACGCGCACTACCGTGCCGCCGACAGCGTGCGCGACAACGCCGTACGCCTGTATTACGCCGTGCGTGACGACTTTCGCTACGACCCGTATACGCTCGAGCTGACCATCGCCGGCTTGCGCGCGAGCCGCGTACTCGAGACGCAACGTGGCTGGTGCGTGACGAAGGCGAACCTGCTTGCCGCGTGCTGTCGCGCTGTCGGCATCCCGGCGCGCCTCGGTTATGCCGATGTGCGCAATCATTTATCCACCGAGCGCATGCGTGAGCACATGGGGACGGATCTGTTCGTGTGGCACGGCTACACGGATATCCTGATCGACGGTGCCTGGGTCAAGGCGACGCCGGCGTTCAACGTCGAGTTGTGCGAAAAATTTCGTCTGCACCCGCTTGAATTCGACGGGACGGAAGACTCGATCTACCACCCGTTCGACCTCGATGGCCGGCAACACATGGAATACGTACGGTTTCACGGGACCTACAACGATGTGCCGCTCGCGGCGATCGTCGACGGCATGCGCGAGGCCTACCCGAACATGCTGGAAGCCGCGTTCACGGGCAATTTCGACGCCGAAGTCGCGGCCGAAACCGGTAACTGAACGGAACCGGCGACCGCCGTTTGGCGCGCACGCGGGGTCTAGCGTTGCGGGGTCCAGAGCTCGCCGTCATGCCGCGCACGTCCGTCGGTGACGAGTTTGAGCAGGTGCGCGAGCAGGGATTTCGCCGCCATCGGGTGCAGCGCGGGGTCGACATCGTCGTACACGACCGGCAGCAGAGTCTCCAGCGCACACGGCGCGTTGGCCGCCAGCGCATCGGCGACTTTGCGCTCGCGTTTCAGGCGATGCGCGATCAGGTGTTCGATTTCTCCCCGGGGATCGCCGATCAACGCGCCATGCCCGGGAGCGAGGTGCTCGAGTTCATAGCCGAGCATGCGTTCGAGCGAAGCGATGTAATGCGCCATGTCGCCGGCCGGCGGGATGATCACGACCGTTGATCCACCCATCACGTGATCCCCGGTCAGCAGGATGCGGTCCTCTTCGAGCAGATAACACACGTGATTCGCGACGTGGCCCGGCGTGTGAATCGCGCGCAGCGAAAACTCGGACGTGTTCAGCACCTCGTCGTGCGCGACCGCGCGCGCCGTCGTGAACGTCGGATCCTGAAAGCCATCATTGTCGATGACGTTGCCGACGAGTTCGGCGCCGGTCGCGTTCGCGACGGCCTGGGCGGCCGGCGAATGATCGCGATGGGTGTGGGTCACGAAGATCCAGCGCAGGCGGTCGCCGACGATATCGATCAACGCCTCGATGTGGGAGTCGATTGGCGGACCCGGATCGATCATCGCAACCTCCGCGCTGCCAACGAGGTAGGTGTTCGTCCCGGGACCCGTCATCGGCCCCGGATTCGGGGCCGTGACACGCCGCAAACGCGGCGTCAGGCTAACGGCTTCCCCGTACGGAAAGTCGGTTGTGCTTGCCATCGAAGCAGCCGCGCCGGGATCGGTCGATCAGGCGTCGACGCTGTCGAAATAACGGATACTCGGTGCCGCGGAAGTCATCGCGCCGAGTTGATCCAGCACTCCGGTTTCGGCGCGCCAGGCCAGGTATTTTTCGTATTTCGCCCGCGATTCCCAGTTCTCGATCAGCACGAGGTTGCCCGGCTCGTCCTGGTTCTCGACCACATCGACGCTGTTGCAGCCATCGTAGGCGCGCGTGTCGGGCAGGATCTCCTTGAATGCGCCCTTCGCGGTGTCGATCATGTCGGGTTTCAGCTTGATTTCCAGTACTACGGTGCAGGCCATGGGGGTTTCTCCGGATTTATTATGAATTTCGCTGTCAGGAGGCGAAATGGTAGCGCCCGGATCCGCGAAAGTACACGGCCATCCCGCCGCGCGGTTTAGCACCGGTAGCGCACCGGCGCTACACTGGCGGTGCGCCATGCGATGCCGCCGGCTGGCGGCGCAAGATATCCGTGTGCCGCAACAGCTGTACCGTTAACGGAGATCGCCATGTTCAGGTTTATGACTGCCCTCGTGCTGACCCTATGCGGCGGGGTCGTATTCGCCGCGCCGCTCGCTGTCGGTGATCCGGCGCCGCCATTCGAACTCGAAGGTTCCGACGGCAATACGCATCGCCTTGCCGATTACGCGGGTCGCACCGTCGCGCTGGCGTGGTTTCCGAAAGCGTTTACCGGTGGCTGAACCGCCGAATGCGTGTCGCTCCGTGAGAGCGCCAGGGCCATCGCCGGGTTCGACGCCGTACTGTTCATGGCAAGCGTCGACGACCTGGCAACGAATACGGCGTTTGCACGCAAGAATGACGCAACATTCCCGGTGTTGAGCGATGCGGATAAAGTGGCGGCGCGCGCCTATGGCGTACTCACCGCCGCTGGTTACGCCGCACGCGTCACGTTCTACATCGGACCCGACGGGCGCATTGCCGCGATCGACGAGGACGTACAACCACTGCGCGCGGGTGAGGAACTGCTGCAGAATCTGCGTGAACTCGGGGTCGGTGGGCGTGCGCTTAGCGACTGAGCGGCGGCGTTCGGAGGGGGTCCGTCCGGGGTGAAGATAAGCGCGACAACATCCCTGTCATCGCAAGGCAAAACCGGAGCGTCGAGATTGTTAAAAACTGTAACAAGTAACCCGTCGCTCCACACGCAGCGCAGCAATAAACTGTGACGCATGCACTCTAATGCCTCACAGCGCGGGTCCGCGCCGGCCCCGTATACCGGCGCACTGAAAGCTGCGCCCCGAACACGCACGCACGCCACAATTCGGGCAATGGCGGGAGCTGCCGCCGAGACACCGCCGCGATGACAGGCAACGTGCCCGCGTGTTCTCTCGCACCGCTGAACCAGCAACAGGAGTCACTGCAACTATGAAATGGATTCTCGGCCTGATTGGCGCCATCGTCGTGATCGTACTCGCGGCGATCGTGCTGATCCCCAGACTTGTCGACCCGAACGACTTCAAGCCCGAAATCATTGCCGCCGCGAAACAGGCCACGGGACGCGACCTCGCGATCCGCGATGACATCGGCCTGTCGGTGTTTCCAAATCTCGCCCTGAAACTCGGCGGGGTGACGTTCGGCAATCGCAGCGGTTTCGACGACCGGGACATGGCAGCCGTGGAAGAACTCGATTTGCGCGTTGCCCTGATGCCGCTGCTCTCGCGCAAACTCGACGTCGACACGATAGTCATACGCGGACTCAGGCTGAATCTCGAGGTCGCCCGGGACGGGCGCAATAACTGGGCCGACCTCGCGGGCGGTGGCGGCGACACAAGCCCGAGTGTGGCGGACGATACGGAGCCGGGTCTCGCCATCAATATTGCCGGCATCGACGTCAGCGACGCTAACCTCGTGTGGGACGACCGCCAGGCCGGCAAGCACTACGAACTGTCGGGTCTGAATTTCACGACCGGGACGATTGCGACGGACAAACCCGTACCGGTGAACATCGAGTTTATGTTGACGAGCAAGGCACCGGCGCAAACGTTTACCGTGACGCTCGACAGCCGCGTTACGGCGAACGCCGATCTGAACCGCTTCGAGCTCGACGATCTCGCGGTCAGCCTCGCGGCCGCGGGCGCTGGCCTGCCTTCCGGCGGTCTCGATCTCGAATTGCGCGCGAACGTTGCGCTCGACCAGGCCGCGGGCACGCTCGCCATCCCGGATCTGGGATTGAGCGGTCCCGATCTCGACCTCAGCGGCGCGCTGAAGGGTACGGATCTGAACGGCAAACCGGCCTTCACCGGCACATTCAAACTCGCGGAATCAAACCTGAAGCAACTCATGGCGCTCGGTGGCGCGGCACCCGTAACGGCCGATCCCGAGGCGCTGACCCGCATCAGCGCGGAGTTCGGCGTTGCCGCAACCGGATCCAGCGCGGCCCTGAAACCGTTCACCGTCATGCTCGATGAGTCGACGTTCAGCGGTGACTTCTCCGTCACGTCTTTCGACGGACCGGCACTCAGGTTCGCGCTCAAACTCGACGCGATCGATCTCGATCGTTACCTGCCGCCGAAGTCGGATGCGGACCCCGCAACGGAGAACACGAAGGCAAGTGCGCCCGCGGACGCCGACCCGCTCGCGGCGCTGCGCTCGCTCGATCTCGGCGGCACGATCGACATCGGCGCGCTCAAGCTCGCGAATCTGCAGACCACGAACATCGCCGTGACCCTGAAAAGCGCACGCGGCGTGCTCGACGTGAAACCGATCACGGCGGACCTCTACGCGGGCAAGGTTGCCGGCGATATCCGTGTCGACGCGACCGCGGCAGAGCCACGAATTGCGATCAACAACCGCCTCACCGGGGTCCAAATCGGCCCGCTGCTGCAGGATTTCGCCGATAGCGACAAGTTACAGGGCACAGGCGCCGTCGATGTCGCGCTCACGCTGCGCGGACTCACCCCGGACCCGATCAAAAAATCGCTCAACGGCACGGTCGCTTTGTCCCTGAACGACGGGGTCTACAAGGGCGTCGATGTGATCAAAACAATCTGCTCCGTCGGCACGAAAATCGATCAGTTATTGACCGGTGCAAGCGGCGAGTTGAACGAAGATGGCGACACCGCGTTTTCCGCGATGTCGGTAGCGGTGAAATTCACCGACGGCGTTGCCGCGAGCGATGACCTCGATGTGAAATCGCCGCTCGTACGGGTCAACGGCGCCGGCGGCGCGAATCTCGTCGAGGAAACGCTCGACTATCTCGTCCGCGCGGAACTCGTCAGTGCCTGCGAGGGCCAGGCGGGTGCGGCGGCGGATCAACTCGTTGGCGTGCCACTGCCGATCCGCGCGCGCGGCACGTTTGCCGATCCGAAGATTTCTCCCGACTGGGCGGCACTCGGGAAAGAACTCGCGCAGTCGGGGATCAAGGACAAGGCGGAAACCCTGATCAAGGACAAGCTGAAGATCCCCGGCATCGGCGCACTCGGCGGCGCGGATAAGGCTGAGGCTGAGGCTGAGGCTGACGGCGAGGCTGACGCAACGGACGCACCGCAAGATGTCGGCAGCGCCCTCAAGGACGGGCTGAAGAAATTGTTCTGAAGGCACAACCGGAGATCCGCAACACCCGCGCTTCGGGATGGCCTCATGGCTTACGCCCTCCCCGCCCTCGATCCGCGAGGGCGGGAACTGCCGGCTCAGATCCGGCGTCCCCGCAGTGGTACTCGTGTTCGCTCTCGCACGTCGTCGTCGCGCTGACACGGCGAGGTGTTCGCGATCCGCAAGCTCGAACGTCACGCGGCGAATCGTCCCCGTGCCGCTCGTCCCGCGGCCTGGCTCGCCTGGCCTCTGCTACACGAGGTGTGCCGTGCGCGTCGTGTGTTGCCGGTACGCAGCAACGCCGTATGCATTCAAATCAGCGGGCTGTTCGGTTCCAGGCCGAGCCGCTGGCGCCCCCACAATTCGAACGCACCGTGCCGATCGGTGAAGGCATGCGTCGCCAGTGTATTCAGATCGCGGAAGAATCGCTGCAGCGGTGAATCCTGACGAAACGCGCTCGTGCCGCCCATCGAAGCCATTTCATTCACGCTTTGCCTGCACAGGTCGTTGATATAACCGGCGCGCAACTTTAGCTCGAGGCGCTTTTCGATATCGAACGCGCCGGCCTCGGCCAGGGCCCACGTGTCCGCCACGAGGCGGTCCAGCAAGGCGTTCCCCGCCTGCAGGCGCGCATGTGCCTGCCCGAGACTCACATGCGTCGACTGTCGTTCCGCGACCCGGTCGCCGATATGCGCGCGGGTCTTCGTGCGCACGATGTCTTCATAGGCATGCGTGGCCCCCTCGAGGCCGCCAACGTAGACGCCCATGACCTCACAGTAAATGAACGGCAGGAGCGGGATGCGGTACAGTGGATTGTCGTGAATTGATGCGCTCGTGTTGAACAGGGTCGCGGCATCGAGCGTACGATGCTCCGGGACGAACAGCTCGTGGGCGATCACGTCATTGCTGCCGGTCGCGGACATGCCACTCATGTGCCAGACATCGTCAACTTCGATGTCTTCCTTGCGGACCACGAACGCGCGCGCATCGGCGCCGCCGGATTTCGCCAGGATCACCCAATCGGCATGCATGATGCCGGACGAGTAACTCGACCGGCCGTCAACTTCGTAACCACCCGGCACCTGCTTGATCCGGAGCATCGGCGACGGTTGGATCGGCGTCATCGTGTAGGATTTCTCGGCGAAAACTTCCTTTTGCGCCGGCTCCGGAAACTTCGTCAGCATCCAGTTGTGCCCGAGATAAAACGCGGTCACCCAGGCCGTCGACATACACGATCGGGACAGCATACGGGCGACGGCGGTCAGGGTCGCGAGTCCCATTTCATGCCCCCCGAACCGTTTCGGAACGAGCATGCGCATGATGTCGGCATCGACGAGTTCACGCATCGTCTCATCGTGCGGACGGCGATCAACTTCCGCCTGGCGGGCGCGCGCGGCGATACCGGGCAGCAAGGCGTTGATCCGTTCGAGCAATTCCTCCGCGCTGAGATTTGCGTCACGCCCGGATTTTGTTAAAGCCATCGTATTTCCTCCCCGTTCGCCCGATCTTTTTTTTCGCGATTTCAAACCTTCGTTCACAACTAAGTCGTCCGGCCGCGGACTTCGGGGTGCCGGAATCCGCGCAGGTTGTGATGCAGAAGCGGTGCGCACGCAATGCCTTCGCAACGCGCGGCGTTCTGTGTAAATACCGTGAACGGCGCGGCGACGTCCGGCCTCGCCCGGTTCTTGCCGGGACCCACCGGTTCGCCACGGTCAAACCCGGGAGGGCTCGCGCGACGCTTTCGCGCCGGATATCGCACGCCGACGGGTCCGTCCAGCGTGTTTATGATGACACCGTTGCCGGATCGGAACACCTCGCCTTCAATCGCGTACGACCCGGCTTGCCCGCAGGGCGGTAACGGGAGCTTGTTCCGGCGCCGGCAGCATGGGTGATGGCGCCCCGGGGGCTCAAGCCGGCGGCGGATCAGCCGGTTGGATAACGCCGACGCGGGACGTCCCCGGTTATTTCCTTCGGGAGTTTTCGCGACACCGTAGCGGCGCTCGATCGCGGATACGCGCTCACACGGCCAGCAACGTTGCCTCACCATCCGCCCGTCCCGCCGCGAGTCGTTCGGTCACGTGCTGCGCCGGTGCCGGGCGCGCGAGGTAGTAGCCCTGGCCAAAATCGCAGCCAACGTCGCTGAGTGCACGGACGGTCTCAACCGACTCGATACCTTCGGCGACGGTGCTCGCACCGATACCCTGGGCGAGCCTGACGATGCCGGAGACGATCGAATAATCGCGCTGGCCTTCGGCAACACTGCGCACGAACAGGCGGTCGATCTTCAGTTCCGAAACCGGAAAATCGCGCAGGTAGCGGATCGACGTATAACCGGTGCCGAAATCGTCGATTGATATACCCACCCCCTGCTCGGCCAGCAGACGCAATATCTTCGCCGAACGGTCGTAGCTCACGAGACTCGCGGTTTCCGTGATCTCGATGATCAGTTCCTCGGGCGGTATTGCGTAACGTTCGAGCAATTCGGCGATGTGCGGTACGAAACCGACCCGGTCGAGGGATTGCACCGAGACGTTCACCGACATTTTCAGGCGGTAGCCCGCCGCACGCCACGCGGCGGCCTGCGCGAGTGCCTGGTTGAACACGATATCCGTGAACGCGAAGATGAACTTGCTGCGTTCCAGGATCGGGATGAATTTGTCCGGCGGAATATTCCCGAGGACGGAGTGCTCCCAGCGCGCGAGCGCCTCGACCCCGATCATCACGCCGTCACCGAGGCGGTATTTCGGCTGGTAATGCAATAGGACCTGGTCCGCTTGCGCGAGCCGCGGGATCTCCATCGAGATCCGGGAACTCTCGTGCAGTGGCGCGTCATCCGCGCCGCTGTAGACGCTGAAACGCCGGGCCGATTGTTTCGACGCGTACATCGCCTGGTCCGCGTGTGCCATCAGGAGCTTCGCGTCCCGCCCGTGCAGCGGGTAGCTCGCAATACCAATCGAGGCGTCCACCTTGAGCACGTGTTGCTCGTATTCAATCGGCTCAGCAACGGCGTCGGCGATTTTTTGCGCCACGACGATGGCGCCATCAATCGTGCCGTCGACGAGGATCGAAAATTCGTCGCTGCCGAGTCGCGCATACGTATCCGTGCGTCGTGCAATCGACAGCAGGCGCTCGCCGACGACCTGCAGGACGTAATCGCCGGCGGCGTGCCCGAGCGTGTCGTTGATCGATTTGAACATGTCGAGATCGAGCATCATCACGGCGAATGTCTCGTTGCAGCGATGCGCCATGCCGATGCGCTCGTCGAGCCGGTCGAGAAACAAACGCCGATTCGGCATGCTCGTCAGATCGTCGTGGAGACTTCGATGCGCGAGCGCTTCGCGATAGCGGGAATCGGCGAGGGCGAACTTGTGTTCGGCGACGGCGGCGCGAATCGCCCGGCCGAGACTCTTTGCGTCGAGCTTGTCCCTGCCAATGTATTCGTTGATGCCGGGCTTCGGCGCCTTGCCGGACACCTGCTCGCCGCCGCGTCCGGTCAGGAAGACCGACGGCACGATGAACCCCGGTATCATCTCGCGCACGCGCGCCAGCATCTCGAAAGCCGTCCCGTCGCGAAGCTGGCATTCCACAACGGTACAGTCGATGTCGCCCGTGAGCAGACGCGCAATACCTTCCTCGACGTTCCTCGCTTCGTGCACGACGACATCGAGGCCGGTTTTCCTGCTCATGCGGCAGATGGACTCGCGCCCGGCATCATCGTCATCAACAATCAGGATCTGCAGTGTGCGACGCCACATCAGGCAAAGCCCCGATACAGGCCCGGACGCATTACCGTGACGCTGTGCGGATTCGCGGCCCGCACCGTGGTGCTGCGGCGAGCACTCGATTGGGCTCTTTGTCTCAGCATCGTTTCAGTTATCGGACTCAGTCATAAGGCCAGGTCAGCGGCCAGGCGAATCGAAATCGGGTTCCAGCGTCATCTATCGGCGATTCAATTTCGATCCTTGAACCAACGCTGTTGACGATGCGTTTGACGATCGCGAGCCCGCTACCGCTGCCGGGCCTGCCGGCTTCCGGTTCGAGGCGCTGATACATTTTGAAGATCCGCTCATGATGGGACGCATCAACCCCCGGTCCGTCATCTTCAACCGTGATGACGGTGTGAGTCGGTCCGGGTTCGACCGCCACCGTGATATGAGCGTGGGCGGGATCGTGATGGTGCACGAGCGCGTTCACGAGCAAATTGCGCAACACGGTCTGCAGCGCCACCTCCGAACTCGCGAACACCGTGCCGGGCTCGCCGACCACCCGGATGCGCGCGCCGCCGTCATCAATTTCCCCGGCGAGTTCGCGCGCCAACACAACCGGGTCGATCGTCGTCAACTGCACGTCACGACGACCTGCGCGCGAATACTCTGCGAGGCCTTCGATCAGAGCGCCGAGGCGTGCGGTTCGCGCCTGCAGGCGTTCCAGGTTCCGGGTCACGGAATCCGCCACGTCAACGGGGAGTTCGTCGGCGATCCATTCGCTCAGATGCCGAATTGAACGCAGCGGTTCTTTCAGATCGTGGGCGGCGATGTAATTAAACTGTTCGAGGTCGTCGTTCGCGAGCTGCAGGGCGAGCGTACGGCGTTCGAGCGCGAGTTCGGTGCGTTTGCGCTCGGTGACATCCGAAACGTACCCGTGCCACAGGGTCGAGCCGTCACCGGCGACGCCGGGTTGCGGATTCGCGACACCGTGCAACCAGCGTTCGGGCTTGCCGTCGACCGCGCGCAGGCGAAATTCGGCGTCCCACAATTCCATCCTCTCGGCCGATTGTTTCACGCTGGCGATAACCTCATCGAGGTCGTCCGGATGTATCAGTTCGAGCACGCGCGACGCGTCGTCGCGTACCTGGGCCGGATTCACCCCGTAAATCCTGTCAATGGCCTCGCTCGCGTAAGGGAAGCGCAGCGTGCCGTCCGGGGTCATCTCGAGCTGATAGACAACCCCCGGGAGCAGACCTGCAATGCGACGCAGCCGCTCGCGCGATTCCACGAGCTCCAGCTCGCGGCCCTTTAACGGTGTGATGTCGTCGTGGGTACCGATCATGCGCAGTGGCGTACCGTCGGGCGCGCGTTCGACGATTCTGCCGCGGTCGAGCACCCACTTGATGCGGCCTTCGCGGTCGCGCATACGACACTCGACCCGGTATTCCTCGGTCTCGCCGGCCAGATACGCGCTGATCGCCGCATCGCTCAATGCGAGATCCTGCGGCAATGCGAGTGAGCGCCAGGTGTCGATACTGGGTTCGAGTTCACCGGGCTCGTACCCGAGCATGCGCTTCCATTCGGCGGAGAAGAACGTCTCGCCGGTGACGAGATCCCACTCCCACACGCCGAGGCGTGACCCGCGCAGGGCGTGTTCCCAGCGCAGTTCCGAGCGCGCGAGATCTTCGATCGCCTGGCGCTTGGCCGTCGTATCACGATAGAAGCCGGCCATGATCGGCGATGAATAATCGCTGAACCATTCAACGATACGCGCGCTCGCCCGGATCCAGCGGTAGTCACCCGATTTCGTCCGCAGCCTGAACTCGCGTTTGAAGTGGTCGCGGGTTCCGTCGATACAGGCTTTCACCTCATGCCGCACGGCTTCACGATCGTCTTCATGCAGCAAGGCATAGAACGCAGCGCTGGAAGCGAGTTCATGCGGTTCGTAATCCATCGAATTGAGCCAGGAACGCGAGTACTCGACATGGTCCGCGTTGATATCCCAGATGAAAAACGTATCGCCGAGTTCTTCGAGCAAGCGGCGCCAGCGTTGTTGTTCCGTGAACCAGCGCGGGTGCCCGTGCGGGCCCGCCGACGGGTCGCGGAACGTCACGATGAATCCGCCGCGCGTGCCGCAAGCCATCGGGGTAACCAGAAGATCGGTTACGAATTCGCCGCGATCACGGCGGCGACCCCGCGCAAGGTACGACTGCGGGGCCGACCCGAGCGTCTCCCCAACTGCAAGCCGGTGCATCGCGGTGGCGCTACCGACATCGTCCGCCAGCGTGATCAGATCGCCAAACGCTGTGTTCAACAAGTCCTCATCGCCGCACCCGAACAGCGCACACGCTTGTGCATCGGCGCCAACAACAGCGCCGCCCGCCGCCACGATGAGCATGCCCCCGGTTGACGCCTGTGAGTGTTCACGCGACGGCATTACGGGTTCGAATTTCGCCAACACCGTTACTTCCCTGCTACTCAAAATCGGGGAACCCCCTTCCAGGGGTAACGGTCCCGGGGCGCAGAAAGTTTAACGCAGGTGCCGGCTCACGCCGTTGGCGCGCACGCAATGAACGCGATACGCGGTGCAGCATGCGGCCGCGAATTTCGACCCGGGCGGCCGCCGAACGGACCGATGTACGTTGCCCGTCGTTGCCGGACGCGCGCCTCAGCGCCAGGCGAAGGCCGGTTGCTCGAAATGCGCAACGCGCGTTTCGCGTCCATCAATGCAGACTTCGCGGAACTGGTACAGGATCGCGGCGGTCGGCGCCGCGATCCAGTTGTCGCCGACGGGCATGCGCAATACCGGCTCGCCCGCGCTCTCCTCGCTGTTCAGCATTGGCGCGTCGCCCCGCATGAATTCCGCGACCGGGATGCGGTGGATCGAATCAACCTCGTGTTCGTTCGCGACGAAGCGACGTTCCGGCCCGATCCACACGACGACCGGGGTCATGATGAAACCCGAGCGGGTAATGTAATCATCGAGCCGACCGATGACCGCATCGAGCGGCAGTTCGAGGCCGACTTCCTCGTGCATTTCGCGCAGCGCCGCCTGCTCCGGCGTTTCACCGGCATCGATTCGGCCCCCCGGCAAGGCCCATTGTCCGGGGTGGTTCTTCAGTTTCGATGAGCGCTTTGTCAGCACGAGCGCGGCATGGGACTGCCACGCCTCGAAGCGCGGCATGCCTTTCAGCCCGGCGCCATAGCCCCCGTCCGTCACGGCGACGGCGACCGCGGCGCCCCGCCCGGCCGACGCGGATGCCGCGCGCACGTCGAATTTTTGCAGGTGGCGCGAAATCCGCCGTTTCAGGCTGTCGTCACAATTCACGCGTGTCGGTCCTTAAACCCCGCGCTGCGTTCAAGCCGGCGCTCTCAGGTCTGTGATTCGTTGAAAACATGCACATCGCGCTGCGGATAGGGGATCGTGATACCGGCGTCATCAAACCGTTCCTTCACGGACCGGGTGACGTCCCAGTAAACGGCCCAGTAATTTTCCGCCCTCACCCACGGGCGCACGATAAAGTCGATGGAAGACTCACCGAGTGTATGCAGTTTTATCGTCGGCGCCGGATCCTGCAGCACGAATTCGTGCGCCGTGATGATGTCGTTCAGCAGCGCTTCCGCCGCCGCGATATCGTCGTCGTAACCGATGCTGAACGTCAGATCGACACGGCGGGTATCGGCGGCATTGACGTTACGAATGACATCGCCCCAGATCTTGTTGTTCGGCACGATCAGATTCTGGTTATCGAACGTCACGATCGTGGTCGACACGAGGTTCATGGCCTGCACCTTACCGCTGACCCCGGCCGCCTCGACCACATCACCAACATCGTACGGCCGATAGAACAGGATCATCATGCCGGACGCGAAATTCGACAGCGTATCCTGCAGTGCGAAGCCGACGATGAACCCCGCGATACCGAGGCCGGCGAGCACCGGACCGAGGTTTACCCCGACCTGCGACAGCGCGATCAGCAGCCCGAACAGGAACACGAGATTCAGGGTCAGCTTGACGAAGAATGCCTGCATCAGGTTCGACAACGGCACGCCTTTCGCAGCGAGCGCGCGCCCCACCATGCTCGCGGCAAGCTTGCCGACCATTCGGGCAGCGACCAGGATGACGATGAACAGCACGACGCGGAAGATCCAGCCGGGGCCGTTTTCCACGAGCGCATCGCGGGTGCGCTCGGCCCACTGCGCGAGCAGCCCTTTCAGGACGACGGAGTCGAGCAGGTCCGTTGAGATCTCACCCGTGGATTGAAACAGCACCTGGACGTACTCGCTCGCATCGAGGCCCCGCTCGCGCAGCAGTTCGATCGTGCGCCCCAGGGCATTTTTCAAACGCTGCCGGCGCTCCTGAAGTACCACGAGTTCCGTTTCGAGGTCGCCTTGCGCGGATTCCGGCGCCTTGCCGAGTTTTTCGGTGGTGGCATCGATGCGCGGCAGCGTATCCTGGAGCCGTTCCGCCAGACCCGCGGCGCGTTGCTGCAGGCGCTCGTCGAACGTCGCGAGCGCCGCGCCGGCATCGATGCCGGCGGCGGCTGCCCGCGCCGCGTTCGCGCTCGTTTCGGCGAACAGATCGGCGAGCAATTCGTCATAGCTGCGCAGGCGATACTGAATGTCGAGCCGCTCCGTCACCGCGAGTTCGCGGGATTGTTGCATGAGGTCGCTCACGCGCGCCTCGAGCTCGCCGGCGAGCGTTTCGAGCGTCGTGAAATGCTTCTTGATTGCGCTGGCGAGACGCGCGGGGTCATCGTCGCCGGTCGCCTGGTCGAGCAGGTCACCGACCCGGAGTACCCGTTTCAGTTGCTCCTGGAAAGCCGACAGGGTTTCGATTTCGTCGCCGCCGGCCGCACCACTGACGGTGCTTTCGCGGCGGATTTCATCGATTTGATCGAATATCGACTGCGCCGTCGCGGGGGCTGCGGCAACGGCGACGAGCAGTAAGGTCGCGAACGTGAAGAGCGTTTTATAGGACATAGCGTGGGTATCGTGGCAAAACCAAATCGCGATCATGTTGCGTCCTGCAGCCTGAAACGTCCAGCGCGCGGCCGGTTTCCGGCACGTCGCGGCAGCCGCGGCGCAAGCGGTGAACCTCACGACATCGCGCCCGGTCAGTCCCGGCTCCGACGCCGCGCGGACATCGTTTCCCGTCGTGCCGGTCGCAGCGGGTAAGATAGCCCGAGCGACGGCCTCGACCTGCCGTCAAATTATAAAAGCGGGAGCGAGCACGATGGAATTTGCCAATCAGCGCGTCTTGATTACCGGGTCAACCCGCGGCATCGGCCATGCGCTCGCCGCCCGCTTCATCGCTGCCGGCGCACGCGTCGCGATTAACGGACGCACGCACGCAGCCGTCGCAGCGGCGATAGAAGCGCTCGGCGGGGCAACCCATTGCCATCCCGCGCCCGGCGACGTATCGAGTGCGGCGGGCTGCGAGCGCGTCGTTCACGCCGCGATCGACGGCCTCGGCGGCCTCGATATCCTGATCAACAATGCCGGTACCTACCCGATCGCCTCGATCGCGGATACCGACGAGGCGCTGTGGGATCAAACCATCGATGCGAACGTGAAAAGTGTGTTCTTCTGTTCGCGCGCCGCATTGCCGGCGTTGCGCGACGGTGGTGTGATCATCAATCACGCCTCCATCGCCGGTCTCATGGGCTTTGCGAACATCCCCGCGTATTGCGCGTCGAAAGCCGCGGTCGCGAACCTGACCCGGTCGATGGCAATGGAACTGGCACCGAACGTGCGCGTCAATTGCGTCTGTCCGACGACCGTCGACAACGAGATGGGCTGGCGGGGATTCAACCGCGCCGAGGATCCACAGGCGGCTTATGCCGCATTCGCCGCCGCCAGCAAAATGCAACGCCTGCCGACGAACGACGACGTCGTCGAGGCGTTCCTGTTCCTGAGTTCGCCGCGCGCGGGCTTCATGACCGGCGTCGCCCTGCCGGTCGATGGCGGCAAGTCCGCCGGTTCCTGAGCGGGCCCCGGATCACGCAGTTTACGGCGCGGCGATCGTCTCACACTGTTTCGTCGGGCCGCCGAAGAATTTTTCACAGTACGCCCGGGTGACTTCCTTGCCCTGCAGTTCCGCGATCACGAAATCCGCGACCGCATTCACCTGGCGTTCGTTCAGATATTTTTTCCCTTGCAGCGGCCGGTTGCCGTCCGCATCGGAGAAATCCTCGAACGTCATCCCGTAGCAACGATCATCGCTGTAGGCCTTGCGATCGAAGTACGGCATGTTCGTACCCGGTCGACCGCATTTGATCACCGTGATCAAATCGTCGCGGCTCAGGGTGGTGCTGCGTAACGATATCGCGGCACCGCCGTAGCCCGGCCCGCCGTTGCCGTGCCATTTGTGGCACCCGAGGCAATTCGCGCGCTTCGCCGTCGACAGCCCGTAGTCGACCTGGGCCACGGGCTCACTGCCGACGGGCGGCCCGGCGGCGATGACCGCCGGCACGAACGCGAGCATGACGGCAACCATGCCGAACCGTGCCGCCGCGAGGGTCCGGCGCCGCATTGATCCCGGCCCCGTCATAACGCGAAGACGAACAGCATTTGGCCGGGCTCGATTTTCTCCAGCCCCGGAGTCGACGAGATGAACCATTTCGGCCAGGCACCGCCGACCCCGGCGAGGATCGCGACATATTGTTTGCCGTCGACGGCGAACGTCATTGGCGGGGCATTGATGCCCGTGTTCGTCGGGAACGACCACAGCGGCTCGAGCGTGTCGGCGTCGAGAGCGAAAAATTCGCCGTCCGGGCTGCCGCCGAACACGAGCCCGCCCTGCGTCGCGAGCAAACCACCGAGCATCGGGTACTGCGTTTCATGCTTGCCGACCACCTTGCCCGTGTTCACGTCGAGCGCGGTGACGCTGCCGGTAATCACCGGCCCCATCTTCGGCGCGCCACCGAGCCAGTATTCGCGCGCTTCCCACGCGTTCGTCTGCGGCACGTTCACGTGCGACGCGCAGCTTTCGATCACCGGGATGTAATAACGGTTGCGTACCGGGTCGTACGCCGTCGGGGGCCAGTTCTTGCCGCCCATATTGCCCGGGCAGGAACTGCTCTCGCGCTGATCGCGCGACACCGAGGTCGCCGGGTTGTAGCGTTGTACGTCCTTCGTCGGATCGTAGTCGAGCGGGCGGCCGGAATACTTGTCGAGCCCCGACGTCCACGTCAGTTCCTTCACGAACGGTGTACCCCAGAGGAATTTCCCGTTCGTCCGATCGATCGCGTAGGCGAACCCGTTGCGATCGGCATGCAGCACGGCTTTCGTCGGCAGGCCGTGGACCGACGCGTCGACGAGCGTCTGTTCGTTCGCGCCGTCGAAATCGTAAGCGTCGTTCGGCGTGTACTGAAAATGCCATTTGATCGCGCCGGTGTCGGCATCGAGCGCCAGCACGCTGTTTGAATACAGGTTGTCACCCGGGCGATACGCGTTGTCCCAGTCCGGGGCCGGATTACCCGTGCCCCAGTAGATCGTGTTCAGCACCGGGTCGTAGGATCCGTTCAGCCACGTCGCCCCGCCGCCGTGTTTCCACGCGTCGATGCTGTGCGGCTCCGGGCCCGGTTTCCACGTTTCGCTGCCCGGTTCGCCCGGCGCCGGGATCGTGTGGGTGCGCCAGTCGCGTTCGCCGGCGGTGAGATCCGTCGCGTTCAGCCAGCCGCGGATGCCGTACTCACCGCCCGCGACTCCGGTTACCGCGATGTCTTTCACGACGAGCGGCGCGCCCGTCAGGACTTCGCCGATGGCCGGATCCGCAACCGGGATATCGGCTTCGATTTCACCGCTGTCTTTGTTCGTGATGATGAGCCGACCGTCGAGCGCGTGCGAAATGACTTTGTCGCGCCACAACGCAACCCCGCGATTATCCACCCCGCAACACGTCACGGCGCCGGCCCAGTCACGATCGGTCTCGGGATCCATCTTCCACACGAGCTTGCCGTTCGCGCGCACATCGAGTTTGTACACCGAACCCCAGCCGTCGGTGATATACAGAAAGCCGTCCTCGGCAAGCGGCGTGCCTTCGAGGCCCGCGTGCTCCCAGGCCCCGCCGCCGCCAACCCCGCCGACCACGTAGGTAAACGCCACGCGGAGTTGCTTCACGTTGTCCTTGTTGATCATGTCCAAACGCGAATAGCGCTGGCCGTCGAGCGTGCCATGGTGCGTGATCCAGTTCTGCGGCCGCTCCGATGCGCGCTCGAGCGCGCTCCACTCCGTCACGGTACCGGCGTTTGCCGTTGCGACAAACAGGGTCAGCAGCGCTTGCAGTATCAGTCGTTGTTGCATGATCGGGGTTACTCTCCTCGGGTGAACGGTAGGGGCATCGTACGTCATTCGACTATCGATGCATGGACGAGATCGGCGAGCCGCTGGTGACGCTCCATCGAGCGGCTTTCCTCGAGCAGTCCGGTGGACAGGAAGGCGTAGAACAAATCACGCACCGGATCGATAAAAAACGCCGTCGAACCGGCACCGATGCCGCCGAACGTCCGCGGCGTGGCAAGGCTGCCGAACGGGGTCGGATGCGTGCCTTTACCGCGGAGGAAAAACCCGAGCCCGAGATAGGCCGGGAAAATCGGCCACCCGCGCGCATCGACGGCATACGTCCACAGATCGTTCGGCATGCGGCCGGTGTAGTTTCGCGCCGCGAGTTCGAGCGTTACCGGCGACAGGATGCGGGTGCCGTCGATGATGCCGCCGGCGCGCAACGCCTCCGCGAAGCGGGCGAAATCGTGCAGCGTCGTGACATACCCGCCAGCCGGGATTTCGGACGCCGGCCCGAGCGTATTGCCGAGCCCCTCGACGAGATCGGGATCGAGCAGGCCCGGCGTGCGATCGCGCACAACCACCGGGCACACGCGCCCCTGCAGCGCCTCCGGTACCCCGAGCGCCGTATCGTGCATACCGAGCGGCGTGAAAATCTCCTCGCTCATGATGGCACCGAACGAGCGTGCGCCGCCGTCGACCCGGCGCACCATTTCCGCCATGAGAGCGTGCGCCGTGAGCACGGAATACTTGACGTTTTCGCCCGCGGGCGTTTCCGGTATCTGGGTGCAAATCGCGGCGACGGTGGTTGCGAGCGTGGCCGCATCCTCGCCCGGCAGCGGCGGCGGGTACGGAGGTATCCCGCTCGTATGCGTCAGCAGTTCGTGCAACGTAATCCGGCTCTTGCCGTTCGCCGCGAATTCCGGAATCACCGTGGCGACCGGCTGGTGTAACTGGAGCAGGCCGCGCTCGACATACATGAGCACGGCGGCGACGGTGAACTGCTTGCCGGACGAAAACGTCACGAACACATCACCTTCGCCGAGCCTGCGCTCCGACCCCCGATCCGCGTACCCGTGGAATGACGACAGCGCGAGACTGCCGTGGCGGCCGACCGCGATCGCCGCGCCGTCGTAGCGGCCCTGCTCGATATCGCGATCGATGGCCGCGCCGACACGCGCGAGACGTTCGGGATCGAAGCCGAGTGTTTCCGGATCTGCGCTGGAGAATGTCATTGCCCTGCTCCTCGTTCGATTCTGACGGGAATCATAAGAGCCGCCCCGCGCCGCGTCCACGCCGCGGCCGGTGAAGCGGCGATGAAGGTGATATAACTTCATGCACGAGCAGCCGACGCCACGCCGGATCATCACGGTCGCGATGATTCCCGGATCACGGCCGCCACGCTGCACCGACACCGCGCCAACCCGAGGAGGTATTTCGCCGATGCACAAACGGATCAAGCTGATCTTTCCGGTCCCCATGAACGAGCAGACCCGTGGCATGGTCGAAGCGCAGATCCCGCCGGCGCTGATCGGTCCGCAATTTACCGTCGAGTTCGCCGGTTCCGAGCGGCTCATGACGCTCGCCGACAGCCATTACGACCTGTTCATCATGGACTCGATTGTGCTCGAGGCCGGCATGCGGGCGGAGCAGGAAGGGTTCGACGCCGTCTGTATCAACACGGTCAGTGATTCCGCGCTCGCAGCATTGCGCTCGCGGCTGACGATACCCGTGATCGGACCCGGCATCGCGGCATTTCACGTCGCCGCGATGCTCGGCCAGCGATTTTCGATCCTGACGATGTGGCCACAGTGGATCCCGATGTACCGGAAATCCATCCATGCCTACGGGCTCGAGTCGCGGCTTGCCTCGATCCGGCATATCGATACGCGGCCCGACGTGCAGGAACTGCTCGAAGGCAAGGAAGAAATCGTCTTCGCGAAACTCGAGGCCGCGGGCCGCGCCGCCATTGAATCCGATGGCGCCGATGTGATCGTGATCGGCTCGACGACGATGCACCAGTCACACGCCTATCTCGCGGCACAGCTGCCGGTGCCCGTGATCAATCCGGGCCTCGTCGCGTACAAACTGTGCGAGCTGTTTCTCGAACTCGGACTCAGTCACTCAAAAATCGCCTACCCTGCCCCGGAGCGGATCCAGGACGCCGAGCTGTTCCCGCCGCGCCAGGGTGCGTAGTAACCGGGTAACGGATCGCGCCTAACGCTTCGCGTTCGGATAGAACAGCTGCTTGCCGTCGACCCTGAATGCCGCGATCGCGGCCTGGCCCGCGTCGCTCAAGAGCCAATCGACGAAAGCCTGGGCAGCGGCGTGTTTGACCCGCGGGTGCACCGCGGGATTGACGACGATCAGGCCATACTGGTTGAACAGCTGCGGATCGCCTTCGACATGGATGCGAAAATCCTGCTTGTTCGCGAAACTGATCCAGGTCGCGCGGTCGGTCAGGCAATAGCCGTGAGTCCCCGTGGCGACGTTCAGGGTCGCGCCCATGCCGCTGCCGGTCTCGCGATACCACGTCCCGCTCGCAACGCCCGGTTCCACCCCCGCGGCCTGCCACAGCGCGAGCTCTTTCTTGTGCGTGCCACTGTCATCCCCGCGCGATGCAAACGTCGCGCCGGCATCGGCGATCGCTTTCAGTGCGGCCACCGCGTCGCGGCTGCCGTTAATTCCGGCAGGGTCGGCCGCGGGGCCGACAATCACGAAGTCGTTGTACATGAGATCGAAGCGTTCAATGCCGAAGCCCGCCGCGACGAACTCCTCTTCCGCACTTTTCGCATGCACGAGCAACACATCGCCATCGCCGTTGCGCGCGTTCTTCAACGCCTGGCCGGTACCCACTGCAACAGCGCGGACTTCGACCCCGGATTGCGCCTCGTACAACGGCAACAAATAATCGAACAAACCCGAATTGCGCGTGGACGTTGTCGACTGCAGGATGATGAACGAATCATCCGCCGCATTCGTCGCCGCACCCGCGAGCACCCCCGCACACAACAAAACCCACCCAATCAAGCGCTTCATCGCGTTTCTCCTTCAGGTTAACAAGCGACCCGCAACAAACGCCGCGCCGGCGCGCGAGCGCGGACGGTCGAGAAATTCCCCGATCGGCGTGTGTTCCGTTACGGCCCCGTGATGCAGAAACACGACATCGTCGGCGAGACGTTCGGCCTGGCCGATACTCTGGGTGACGAGCACGAGTTTGCGACCGGCGATCTTCGCGCGCTGGAGAATGTCCTCGATCGCGATCGTCGCCGCCGGGTCGAGGCTCGCGGTCGGTTCGTCGAGAAATACGAGTTCGGGTTCCGGCGCGAGGGCGCGCGCGAGTGCCACCCGTTGTCGCTCACCACCCGAGAGTACCGCGGCCGGCCGTTCGCGCAGGGCCAGCAGATTCGTTTCCTCGATGATCGCATGCAGGCGTTGTTGCACGAGCGCGCGTGGATAGCCGCGCTGTACGAGCGCGTAGCGGATATTGGCTTCAACCGAGCGGCGCAACATGACCGGGTTCTGGAATACCATCGCGCGCTGCCGCGCCGCCGTGTCCGGGTCGACGGCCCAGGTAATATTGCCGCCCGTCGGTTCGAGCAGGCCATGCAACAGGCGCAGCAGTACGCTCTTGCCGGCACCGTTGTAACCCATGATCGCGGTGCAGCCACTCCCGTCGAACCGCAGGTTTACCGCATCGATAATGCGCGTCCCGTTCACGGCATAGCACAGGCCCGTCACGTCGAGCGGCAGGATCCGCGCGGAACGCTCGCGGCTGCGGCTGGCGAGGCCACTCCAGAGTAACTCACGCATACGCCGTGCCCGGCGCGAATCGCGCGACCGTCGTTGCGAGGCCGTTCACGAGCAGCGCCAGCAGCATCAGTACGATCCCGAGTGCGAGCGCGAGTCCGAGGTTACCCTTCGAGGTCTCCAGCGTGATTGCCGTCGTCATGACCCGGGTGACGTGGTGGATATTGCCGCCGACGATCATGACCGCGCCGACTTCCGCGATCGCACGACCAAAGCCGGCGAAGACCACCGTGATGAGGCTGTAGCGGACTTCCATCAACAACGTGGCGAGCTTGCGCGCGCCCCGCACGCCGAGCGAGCGCAGTTCCTCGTCGTACGTACGGTTCGCATCTTCGACGAATTGCCGGGTCAGCGCGATCACGATCGGGGTGACGAGTATCGTCTGCGCGATGATCATCGCCGCCGGGGTGTAGAGCAATTGCAGCACCCCGAGCGGACCCGAAGACGACAGCTGCAGGTAAACGAGCAGTCCGACGACCACCGGCGGCAAACCCATGAGCGCATTGACGCAGACGATCAAAAAACCACGACCGCGAAAACGCGCAATTGCGATTGCCGCGCCGAGTGGCATCCCGAGGACCGTCCCGATGACGACGGCACTGAGACTCACACGCAATGACAGCGCGACGATCTCGATCAAACCCGGGTCGCAGCGCGCGATCAGCGCGGCGGCTTCAGCAAATGCGTAGAACAGATCCGTCATGCGCTCAGAACGTCAGGACGATTTGCGTGTAGGCATACGTCACATCCCCCTGCCGCCGCGAATTCGGTGCCTCATCCATGAAGTCGCCGGCGAACAGGTGCGCAAACCCGCCTTCGAGACGCACGTTTCCGGGCGCCACATCGTAGCGCACGGCCATTTCCGCCTGATGACCGATGAAACTGCCCGTGCGGCCGCTCGGGTCGACAATCCCGGCGGTCGTCCAGGCATCGCGATCACTCGCGAGCCAGTAGCCACGCCAGGCGAGGAAGCCCGACAGTTGCGCGGCCGGTTGCACCTCCACCCGCAGCCCCGGGGTGTTCAGGTTCTCGCGCGCGAACGGGCCGTAAATACCGGTCGGCCCGAAATCGAAGCGGCGCGCGCCGTACAGCGTGGAGTAACGTTCGTAATCGCGATCGGCGGGATTGTCATCGCCGCTCGCGTAATCGTATTGCGCGGCGAGGCGCGGCTGCCACGACGCGCTGAATGAATACCCCACCTCCGCGTGATGGAAGTGGGCGAAATGATCGAGATCGCGCGTATTCGTCGCCGCCGTCGATGAGCGTGATTCGCCGAACTGGAACGCGGTTTCAAACTCGTAGTCGACGTGTCCCGCGCGCGGGCCGCGATAGAGCCGCACGCCGATGGTCGAGAGGTCGCGGTTGCGGGTCTGCCGGATCGAGGAATCATCCTCATCGAGACCGAAATAGAACACTTCCACGTGGTCGTGTTCACGCCAGACCGCGGCCGCGACGAGACCCCAGAATTTAACGTCGGTATCCTCCTCGTCGAACTCGATATCGTTGTCACGCAACGCGGCGAACGTAGTCGGCTCGCGACTCACCGGCAAGGTAAAAAACGCGCGTAACTCGCGGCCGTCCGCAGCGTGCCACTGCCAGTCGATGCCGGTGAATGCGTTGACCGTATTGCGAAAGCGATTGCGCGCGACGAAGCGGCGCGAGCCGACATCCATCGTGAAGCGGCCAACCCGGATATCGCTCTCGTCACCGGCGAGCAGCAACTCGCGCGGGCGCCACTGCACATAGCCCTGCAACAGTTCCACCGGGTTGACGACCGTCGTGTTCAGGAACGAGCCGTTGTCATCGAGGGCTGCGCGCGAATCGATCATTTCGCCGGCGAGGGAGAACTCACCGTAATGGATACCGGCCTTGAGCGTCGTGCGGGTGACGAACACCTGGTCGCTGCCCGTGTGGCTTGCGCGATATTGCGGCGCGAGCGTTTCATAGCGGGCACGGAACGTACCCTCGAGACTCAGCCATGCTGGCAGACCCAACGCGTCCTGCGCGCGCCAGGGCGCGGCCTGGGCCGGGGCCGTCAGCGCACTGATCACGAGCAAAACCAGATATGCACTTATTTTCATAATTTAATTGGATGGAAGCTTATACCCGGCGCAATATCGCAGTGTAAGCAATACAGAAATCCAATTAAACATGCTGCTATTTACATATATTCGAACTCACCCGGCGCCGTCGGGGGCCCGCCCCGGCAATCATTCGGGTGCCTGCCGGGACCTGGCGTCGCCCGGCGCGGTGAATTGCGGCGCGTGACCGAGGAATTCCCGGCGGATGGGCACGGCGCGCTCGAGGCGCGTGCCGGACTCGAGGTGCAAGCGGATCAAGCGCTGCGTCCCGGCGGCCGGGTCCCGGATAATCTCGGCGTCACCGCTCAGGTACAGCAGATCCCCGTGGGCGAAATCCGTGAACGTCAGCCCGGCGCGACCATCGCTCGCGATGTTGATAGTTGCTGCCCGGGTAATCGGGAAATTCGAGCGTACCGGCGTCGATGATGCGGACGAAGCCCGGCACCCCGCCGCGGTGCGAGACATCCGCGCCCGCGCTCGGGGCGTCCGCCGGGCCCGCGTGATGCGATGCAATCATGAAATTGTCGGCACGCGTGATGAGCTCCCGATCGCGGTCCGTCAGGGTGGTGATCGTGGCCGCCGTCTGCCGCGCGGGCGACTCATCGATCGCCGGCAGTAAGGTCGCGGCGCGCGCCTGGATGTACTGCGGACAGTTGCCGAACGTTTGCACGACATCGAGTTCGAGGCCGTCGGTGGCGGCGCGCACGCGGGCCGCCACATGCGCGTGCCCACGGATACGACGGCATCCGGGCCGCCAGCGGGGATCACGACATCGCGTCCGCCACCCGTTGCGCCAGCACCGGCACGACGTCGCGTTCAAACCAGGGGTTCTTTTTCAGCCACCGGTTATTGCGCGGGCTCGGATGCGGCAGGGGGATGCAGGCGGGCGCGAACTCCGCGTAGCGCGACACCGTTTCCGTCAGGGTCAGCCGACGGGTCTCCGGCAAATGCCAGTCGCGCGCGTACTGACCGATCACGAGTGTCAGGCGGATGTTTGGCAACTGCGCGAGCAGCCGTTGCCGCCACGCCGGCGCGCACTCCGGGCGCGGCGGTAAATCGCCGCCGGACCCGCGACCCGGATAGCACAATCCCATCGGGATGATCGCCAAGTGTTGCGGATCATAGAACGTGGCTTCATCGATCCCCATCCACGCGCGCAGCCGATCGCCGCTCGGATCCGTGAAGGGCCGCCCCGAGGCATGCACTTTCGTGCCCGGCGCCTGCGCGGCGACGAGGATCGTGGCGCGCGCGTCGATCTGGAATACGGGACGCGGCCCGAGCGGCAAATGCGCCGCGCAGCGCGTACAGGCGCGTGCCTCGCGGACGAGTTCACTCAGGGTGGATGACACGTTGTCCAATTTTTTGATGGCCTCAAGGACTGCACCCGCGCCGGTGCCTGCATCCGGCGAACTGGTTCGCGACAGCGTGACGGCGCGAACACCATCACGGTTCACGGTGGCGGCGGTCAGGCGGGCAACGCGCCGCGGTGGCAAGCGGACTACAGCATTCCTGCCCGCATATGCGAGTATATGCCGCTCCCAGCACCGTGACGGTACCAATTGACTAATGAATGATCCACGCTCCACAACCGCCAGCGCCGTTGATATCGATGCCGTCGTCGTCGGCGCCGGTTTCGGCGGTCTCTACGCAGTCTACAAATTGCGCGAACTCGGCTTCAGCACGCGCCTGTTCGAACGCGGCAGCGATGTCGGCGGAACCTGGTACTGGAACCGCTACCCGGGGGCACGCTGCGACGCACCGTCGATGCAATACTCCTACTCATTTTCCGCCGAGTTGCAGCAGGAATGGGTGTGGTCGGAGCTGTATGCGTCACAGCCGGAAATCCTGCGCTACCTGCAGCACGTGGCCGATCGCTTCGATTTACGCCCGATGATGCAGTTCGACACGTCCGTCGAGCAGGCGATCTACGACGAGACGAGCCGCACGTGGCGCGTGACGACGGATCGGGGCGAAACCGTGACGGCACGTTTTTGCATCCTCGCCACGGGCTGTCTGTCGTCGCAGAACACCCCGAACTTCCCCGGTCTCGAGGACTACACCGGGGTCTGGTATCACACGAGCAACTGGCCTGCCGGCGGGGTGGACTTCACGGGCAAGCGCGTTGGCGTCGTCGGCACGGGTTCGACCGGAATCCAGGCGATCCCGGTGATCGCGAAATCGGCCGCGGAGCTGAAAGTGTTCCAGCGTACGCCGCAATACAGCACGCCGGCGCGCAATACCCCGATGGACAAGGCGTACGAGGCGAAGATCAAGGCCGAATACGCGGAGTATCGCGCGCGTAACTACCGTAATCCGGTGGCGCTCGATCTCGTCATCGATCGGGACGCGCCGAAAACGTTTGATCTGGACGCGGAAGAACGTCGCGAGGTCTACGAGAAGTGCTGGAACGAAGGCGGCCTGAGCTTCTCCGTCGCGTTCCGGGATTCATCACTGAACCGCGCCGCGAACGAGGATTTGTCGCAATTCATCCGCGACAAGATCGCCGAACTCGTCAAGGATCCGGACACCGCGCGCGCCCTGCAGCCGCCGCACATCTACGCCTGCAAGCGCCCGTGCATCGACACGAATTACTACGACACCTATAACCGGCCGAACGTGCGTCTCGTCGATGTGAGCAAGCGCGGAATCGAACGCATCACGGCGCACGGCATCCGCGCGAACGGGGTCGACCACGAACTCGACTGTATCGTCTTCGCGACTGGATTCGACGCGTTCACCGGATCGATCAACCGCATTGATATCCGTGGCCGCAACGGCGCGACGCTGAAGGACAAGTGGTCGGCCGGACCGCGCGCCTACCTCGGTCTCGCGGCGGCGGGTTTTCCAAACCTGTTCATCGTCACCGGGCCGGGCAGTCCTTCCGTCCTCGCGAACATGGTCGTCGCGATCGAACAGCATGTGAACCTGATCGGTGAATGCCTCGAACACATGCGCGAATCCGGTTACGCGCAGGTCGAGGCGGAACCGGACGCGGAGGAACAGTGGGTCGAACAGGTTCGACTGGCCGCGGACCGCACCTTGTTCACGGCCTGTGACAACTGGTATCAGGGCGCGAACATTCCGGGCAAGCCACGCGGGTTCGTGCCCTACGTGGACTGGCCCGATTACGTGCATCATTGCGAAAACGTCGTCGAGAAGTCCTACCGCGGCTTCGCGTTTTACTGACGGCAGGCTGCGCACCGGAATCCTCGTTGACCGGTTCCCGCGTCGTCCCCGGGGGTGACGGGATCGGCGCAGGGAGAACCTGCTGTCGCCTGATTTGACACTGCTGTCGGGGCATACATGATGACGATGAGAAAACGACGCACGGGCCTGATGCTGTGGCCGGTACCCGGTCTCGACGCGGGATTCGAACGCGCGCTGTGGGCGGAACGGGCCGGTTACGACGACATCTGGCTTGCCGATGCCGAAGCACTGCCCGACCCGATCACGCTGGCCGCGGCGATCGGCGTCGCCACCACGTCGTGCCGCTTGTGTACCGGCATCGTGCCCGTGTTCAACCGTCCGCCGCCGTTGCTCGCGACGGCGGTGGTTGCCGCCGAAGCGCAGGCACCGGGCCGCTTCGCGCTCGGACTCGGCGCCTCGACCCAGAACATGATCGAACGCTGGTACGGGTTGCCGTTCAGTCGGCCGCTGCTGCGAATCCGCGAAACGGTCGCCATGCTGCGGCAGATTTTCGCCGGCGAGAAAACGGAGTTCGAAGGACGCACGATCAGCAGTCGCGGGTTTCAGCTGAAAGCGCTGCCGAGCGCGCCGGTGCCGATCAATCTCGCGGCGATCGGCCCGAAAATGCTGCAACTCGCCGGCGAACTCGCCGACGGCGTCATGCTGAACGATTTCACCCCACCCGATCGGCTCGACTGGGCGTTCGCGCAACTCGACATCGGCGCGAAACGCGCCGGCCGGCGCGTGGAAGACATCGAGATTATCAAACGCCGCGCGTTTCTCGTCGTCGATGATCGCGAATCCGCCGTCGATTTCTTCCGCAATTATCTGGGCACCTATGGTTCGGCACCGGCGTATCAGCAGGCGATGATCAATCTCGGGTATGGCGCCACGGTTGAGAAAATCCGCGCCGGTTATGCCGCGCGCGACCGCGCGGCTATCGCCGGTGCGATCCCGGACGCGATGATCGAACGCCTGTTCGCGTTCGGCAGCGAGGACGACTGTCGGGCCGTACGCGACGCGGATTTCGCCGCCGGTGTCGATACGCTGGTCGTCAGTCCGCAGGCGCGCACGGCGGCGGAGTTCGAACGTGCCGCGGTCGCGCTGACACCCCGACGCTGAGTCGTCGGCGATCCGCTCACCGCAGCCGGATCGGCATCCGCCGCGCGCCCGCCGTTCCCGGCGAGGGATCGAAGTAACCGGCCAGTGGGGTCGCGCACGCGTTACACGCACCGTGCGCATCGAGGTCGAAGCGTCCGAGTTCATACCAGTCACGCTCGATCAGCAGGTTGCCGCAGTGGTGGCAGAACGTGCTCGAACCGGCCGGATCGTGCACGTTGCCGGTATAGGCGTAACGCACGCCATGTTCGAGCGCGATTCGTCGCGCCCGGGTCAGCGTCGCCGGCGGGGTATGCGCGGCATCGCGCATTTTCCAGTCCGGGTGGAACGCCGTGAAATGCATTGGCACGTCGGGCCCGAGCGTTTCCACGACCCAGGCGCACATGTCATGGAGTTCGCGCTCGCTGTCGTTCTCGCCCGGGATCAGCAGTGTCGTCGTTTCGAGCCAGGTGTTCGTTTCCTGCTTGATATAGCGCAGCGTGTCGAGTACTGGCGCGAGTTGCCCGCCGCAGATCTTGTGGTAGAAACGCTCGCTGAACGCTTTCAGGTCGACGTTTGCCGCATCCATCGCGGCGAAGAATTCGACCGCGGGTTCCGGATCGACATAACCGGCGGTTACGGCCACGGACTTCACCCCGATTTCGCGACAGGCCGCCGCCACGTCGACGGCGTACTCGAGAAAGATCACCGGGTCGTTATACGTGAACGCGACGCTGCGGCAGTCCGTCTCGCGTGCGGCCGCGGCCAGGCGCTGCGGACTCGCGGCATCGGCGAGCGTATCCATCTCGCGCGATTTGCTCATGTCCCAGTTCTGGCAAAACTTGCACGCGAGATTGCAGCCGGCGGTACCGAACGACAGCACGCGGCTGCCCGGGTAGAAATGATTCAGCGGCTTCTTTTCGATCGGGTCGACGCAGAAGCCGGAAGAGCGTCCGTAACTGACGAGTTTTATCGTGTCGTCGAGCCGCTGGCGCACGAAGCACAGTCCGCGCTGCCCCTCGCGCAGCCGGCAGTGCCGCGGGCACACGTCACACTGGATTTGACCGTTATCGAGACGGTGCCAGTATTTTGTCGACACAATGCTGTCCATGCCTTGTATATGGGGCCGCCGCCGCCATATAACAAGTATGAGCAAAAGCTATGGAGCCCGCCAATGACCCCACGTGCACCTGCTGTTGCCGGCCTGTTCTACCCCGCCGATCCGGCGCGTCTGGACGCGAGCGTGCGGGACTTTCTCGCCGCCGCGACCGCTAAGCCGGCCAGTACCAGGCCACCGAAAGCCGTGATCGTGCCACACGCCGGCTATGTTTATTCCGCCGCGATCGCGGCGAGCGCTTATCGCGAAATCGCCGCGCACCGGGCGCGCTACACGCGGGTCGTGTTGCTCGGCCCGGCCCACCGGGTAGCGCACGACGGGATCGCGATACCGTCGTGCGATCGGTTCGAATTCCCCGGTGGTGAGATTATGCTCGATACCGCGGCACTCGACGAACTCGCCGCCGTGCCCGGGGTCCAGGTATCCGATGTGGCACACGCCGCGGAACACAGCCTCGAGGTCCAGTTACCGTTTCTCGCCGCCGTCCTTGGCAACTTCACGCTCGTGCCGTTCGTCGTTGGACCGTGCGCGCCGGCGATCGTCGCCGCTGCCCTGCGCACGGTCTGGGGCGGCCCGGAAACACTGATCGTCGTCAGCTCGGATTTATCGCACTATCTGCCGTACACCGAAGCAGCCACGATCGATCGCGAGACCGCCGCCGCGATCGTGCAGCGCTCGACCCGCCTGCACGGGCGCGAGGCGTGTGGCGCCCATGCCATCAACGGCTTGATGACGGTGGCGCGCGAACAGGACCTCGACGTCGAGATGCTTGATGTACGGAACTCGGGCGACACGGCCGGCGATCGCACGCGAGTGGTAGGTTATGGCGCATTCTCCCTGCACTGAGTTCACTGCTGGCCTGCGCGCGAACCTGCTCGCGCTCGCGCGGACGTCGATTACGCAGACGTGCGCGGGCGCGCCGCTGGGTGACGACGCCCCTGAGCTTCACGCCGCGCTCACGGAACCCGCATTCGCCGCGCGACGCAACTGCTTCGTCACGCTGCTTCGTAATGGCGCACTGCGCGGTTGCATTGGCTCACTCGAACCGCGGCGACCCCTCGCGGAGGATGTCGTGGCGAACGCCGCCGCCGCGGCGTTCCGGGATCCGCGGTTCGCCCCGGTCGCCGCGCCCGAACTACCGCGGATCACGGTACAGTTGTCTGTTTTATCGTTGCAGCAGCCATTCCCGGTCGCGAGCCAGGCTGAATTACTCGAGCAACTCGAACCCTTCGTCGACGGTCTCACGCTCGAAGACGGCGCGAATCGCGCGACGTTCCTGCCCAAGGTGTGGGAACAATTACCCGACCCGGCGACGTTTCTGCTGCACCTGAAGGCGAAAGCGGGACTGCCACCGGACCACTGGTCGCACACGCTGCGTTTCTGGCGCTACCGCGCGGAGAATTTTTCCGAATAGCGACGCCCTGACGGCGGCGATTGCACCCGCCGACCGCGTCGTGCGACCCGACGACGCCGGCGCAACCGGCGGGTCACGCCCGTACCCGTCGGTCGCTTTCCTCGTGAATCGCGGTAACATCGACCGCACACTTCGAATAATTTTCTGAGGATCAGCGCATGGCTCGTCTCAAATTCGGCTGCTTTCTGGCGCCCCACCACCCCATCGGCGAAAACCCCACGCTGCAGTTTCAGCGCGATCTCGAACTCGCCGCGCAACTCGACCGCCTGGGTTACGACGAGTTCTGGTGCGGCGAACACCACTCGACCGGGTGGGAAATCATCGCGTCGCCGGAAATGTTCCTCGCCGCCGCCGCCCAGCACACCCACCGGATCAAACTCGGAACCGGGGTCGTCTCCCTGCCCTATCACCACCCGTTCAATGTCGCCCAGCGCATCGTGCAGCTCGATCACATGAGCCAGGGCCGCGCGATTTTCGGTTCGGGCCCGGGGGCCTTGCCGTCCGACGCGCACATGCTGAATATCGATCCGATGTTGCAGCGCGATCGCCAGGACGAGGCGATCGGTGTGATCCGTCGCCTGCTCAACGGGGAGGAGCGTTTCAGTTACGAATGCGAATGGTTCACGCTGAACGACGCCCGACTGCAACTGTTTCCGCTGCAGGAAGACCTGCCGTTCGCGGTTGCCTCGATGATCAGCCCGTCGGGTATGACGCTCGCGGGCAAACACAGCACCGGCGTGCTGTCGATCGGTTCGATGTCGAGCGCCGGGCTTGACGCGCTGCCGACGCAATGGAGCTTCGCGGAAGAATCCGCGGCGAAACACGGGAATACCGTGAGCCGCGACGACTGGCGCGTCGTCATGAGCTGGCATATCGCGGAGACGCGCGAGCAAGCCCGTAACGAAGCCCGCGAAGGTCTGTTCCGCTGGCACAACGAATACAACGTCGGCACGCTGATGCGGCCCGACATGGAAGCGTTTGCAACGCCGGAAGAAGCGCTCGACGGGATCGGCAATGCGGCCGGCGCGAGCGTCATCGGTACCCCGGATGACCTCGTCAACGCGATCCGCCGCATGGTGGACGTCACCGGCGGTTTCGGCACCGTGATCGGGTTTGCTCACGATTGGGCGAACCCCGCGAACACGGCGCGCAGTTGGGATCTCGTGGCGCGCTACGTGATCCCGGAAGTGAACGGGATGCTCGACGGCTACCGCGACTCGCAGCGCCACGTGATCGAGCACCGCGGCGTGTTCGACCGCGCCGGAGACGCCATCATGGCGAAAATCAACGAGAACGAACGCGCGGTGCGCGCGATGACCGAAGGTGCGCAGTCCGGCGAAACGGAACGTGCGGCGCTCGCGCCGCATCACGCGCCGGATCTGAAATCGGTCAAATAGCCACCTCCACTCGCTGGCCACCGGCATGTGCCGGCGGCCAGCACACCAGGGAATCAGCATGAAAGCGAGCTGGAACGGCACGGTTATCGCGGAGTCGGATGACACGATAGTCGTCGAGGGCAATCATTATTTCCCGGCCGACGCCGTCAATCCCGACTATCTCATCGCGAGCACAAAGACCTCGACATGTCCGTGGAAAGGCACTGCGAACTACCATTCGCTCGTCGTCGACGGCAAGACGAATCCGGATGCGGCCTGGTATTACGCCACGCCGAAGCCACGCGCGGCGCAAATCGCCGGGCGCATTGCGTTCTGGCGCGGGGTTGAAATCAGCGCTTGAGCGAGCTGCCCGCTCGCGGGCCCGGCGCTTGATTCAAACCGCTGGTGCGCGCTCGCGCCGGGCTCATTTGCCGCGCATTTTCGCCATCGCGGCCTGCATGTGTTCGTCCACCGCAGCCACGGTGCCGCGCTCACGCAGCAGCGCGAGGTAGTCGCCAAGTCCGGGGACGCTGTCGGTAATATCCCAGTCGTAAATCGTTTGCGTGTGCAGATTCGTGAACCCGATCTGGAAATAGGCCGCAATGTCGGCGAACGTAAACGTATCACCGGCGATATAGGGCGCGAACCGGGCCAGCCGGGTCAGCGCCGCGAGACCGAATTCGAGCTGCGGCCGTACCTCCGCGAACACGACGTCGTCTACCGGCTTGCCAAAATACACCGCCGCGATGTGGCGCCGGGCGGGCGCGTCGAGATAAAGCTCGACGACCCGGATCAGTTCTTTCGTCTTCGCCCGCGCATACGGATCGGCCGGATACAGGGCCGGCTGCGGGTGCGTGTCTTCGAGATAATCGAAAATCACGTTCGTCTCGCTCAACGGTGCACCGTCGATATCGATCCACGGCACTTTACCCATCGGGCTCGTCGCGAGTAACCCGGGATCGCGGCCCGGAAATACTTTGACTTCCTCGAATTCAATCCGCTTTTCGATCAAGGCGAGCTTGACCGTATTGTAATAATTGCTGATGGGTATGCCGTGCAGCGTGATCATCGCGTGTTCTCCCGTGAAGTAATGATGCCCGGGGTCAGCGCCCGGGCTCCGCTGGCACGGTTCATGCGGTATTCCGCACCGGCGCAATCGCCCGGGTAACGGCCCGCGTCGTCGCGCCAAATGTCGGTAACCAGCAGGAATGACGGCCGAATCCGCCGACGACGATCACGATCAGATCGTCCGGCTGCGCGATGATCGGAACGTGCGCGGCGTCGGCGAAGCGGTCTTCGAACATGCCGGCCATCCCGCCACGCGACCATTGCTCGCGTGAAATTCGCGCGTGAGCGAAAACATGCTCCTTGATCGCGCGCTTCGTATAGCCATCGGCGGCGAGGATCGCGGCATGTTCCGGGCCGAAGGCAATCGTGGGTTGGCCATAGAGATAGGCATTGTTAGCGCCCATGTCGGCGAGTGCGTTCGTCACGGTCGCGAGGATCCCCGCGGCCGTGTCGCTCACATGGTCGTTGATATTGTGCGGGCCGTCCGCCGCGGTCACGGTGACGGTCGATTCGCCGGCGTCATGGCCGCGCTCGACGTGCAGCGGATCCCACGGGCTCTCGGCCTCGTTTTCGGCAACACAGAACGCATATTTCGCCGGCTGCCCCTGGGTCGAGCGGTCGAGTATCCCGGGCGCGGCGCCGCCGACGTTTAGCAGGATCAGGCGTAGCGCGCGCCCAATCGTTGCGTTCGCGCGGCAGCCCGGACCAAACGCGCCATAGCGCCCGTTCAGGGCGATCGCACCGGTAATCGGACCGTTCACGATGACGCACGGTGAGCACGGATGCGTCGTCGCCTGCACCGCGAACAGATTGAATGCGGGGTCGAGGACCGCTTCGACGGCGGCCATGACAACCGGGAAATACGCCGGCCGGCAGCCGGCCATGACGGCATTGATGGCGAGAATTTCCGGGGTCACAATCCCGTGCCGGGGCGGCATCGTACCGAGTTCCTCGTCCGGATCGCGACCCGCGGCGGCGACCATCGCACGCACGCGCGCCGCGGTCGGCGCCACGACCGGCAGGCCATCGGACCAGCCGCGGGACTCGAATTCGTCGTCGATACGATCCGGATCGATACTCAGCGTGCGACTCAAATTCCGTCCCCGTCCGCGTTCACGCGCCTGGCGTCATGGCCGGGTCGACGACGCACACCGGGTCGATGCAGACGGCGCCGCCGGCGAGGCGACGTTCCGTCAGCGTCACGAAGCGCTCAGCGTAATGTGACGTCAACGTGGCCGTGGATCCCGTCAAGGCCGCGATCACTTCATCGGCGAGCGCGGCCGCTTTCTCCGCGACCAGCGCCGCATCGTTGCCCGCGAGCGGGTGCGGCAGCGCGATCAGGGGCAGCGCGCCGATACCCAGCACCTGCGATTCGGCCCGCGCGAGGGGTCCGAACTCATCACTGCACAACAGTGCGGTCGGGATCCCGGCCCGCTCGAGTGCGATCGCGTCATGGACACTCCACGACGTGCACGATCCTCAGTCCGCTATCGCGAGCACGACGGCATCGCAGGTTTGCAGGTGTGCGAGCAATGCCGGCGGGGCCGCCGCCGTCGCGTTCTTCGTCGCGTGGAAGGATGCAAATTCGCAACCGCGCGCGGCGAGTTGCTGTGACATGGCGTTGAGTAAGCCGCCCGCGTTCGCTTTCAGGTTGTCGACCCAGCCGATGCGCCGTCCGTGCAGCGAATCCGGGCGAGCGGCCAGGGGAAATGTCGTGGTCCGGGTCGCGGCAACGGGTGACAGAATTTCGATGCGGGGCATGCACCGATTATAGGGGAGCACGTGGACGGCTGTCGTGTCCCGCGCCGCGGACGGGCGTCGCCGGGCCCGCGGCCCGCCATCCGCTGGCGCGCGACCGCCCGGCTCCCGTCAGGCAAGTACGTCGCGGGTCTGCTCTTCGAGGATCTTCGCGTACATGAACTGTTCGAGTTCCGGCCCCATCGCGTCGCGCGACGAAACCATGCCGACCAGTTCCCCGTCGTCGAGTACGGGTACGTGGCGGAACTGCCCCGTGTGCATGACTTCGAGCGCATCCGTGAACGGTTTGTCGGCGCTGATCGTCTTCGGGTTCGGTGTCATGACCGTGGCGACCGTCGTGTCTTTCGGATCGAGGCCTTCCGCGGCAACCCGAAACAAGGCATCGCGTTCGGTAAATATCCCGACGAGCTGACTGCCGTCGAGTACGGAAATCGCGCCGATCCCGCGCGACTTCATCAAGGCCGCGACCTCGCTCACCGGCATCTCACTGTGCACGGTTACGAAGCCCTGGTTTTCGAGAATGTCTCTGATCGTACGAGCTGTCATTGTGGTGCCTCCCCCGGGGTAATAATCCCGCACCGCACCATCTTACCCGTGAAATACATTCGAACAACAGACCCGTCACGCCGCCATCGACGCTCACGTGGCTGCCGAGGCCGCCCCGATTCCGGAAATAACATTAACTCAAATCATCAATTATTTAATTATTAGAAAGTTACCGGCGATTTCTAATTTCGTTTCGCGTACCAGTCTTACGCCGGTTTCACGCCCGCGGGGACACGCCGTCGCGGACACCGGCGCGCGGATCCCGGCATATGCCGGTCCCAAGCGGGGTTTGGTCGCGAACATGGTCACGCGCGTGATCACGATGTCGCGAGCTGATTCGAGGCGCTCAGAAATTCCGTGACCAGCTGACATCGAGCGCATGTTCGTAAATCGAGTGGCGGATCGCGGTACCGAAAAACGCCGACGAGCGGTCGTGGTGCGTCTTCTTGAACGCGTACATATAAGAAAATGACAATTCGCCGAGCCCGGGGAAATCCCAACTGCCACCGATCGTCGCGTTGTCGTTAATCGTCGCCGGCGCAATGATATTCATGAGTGCCTCGGCATTCGGAATCTGACTCGAGCCGTGATTCCAGCCGGTGCGCAAGGTCAGGCGATCCGTCGCGCGCCACGCGGCGCCGATTTTGAACACCGACTCATCCGTCCACCCGAAGCCGATCCCGTCGTCCGCCCCGAGCCGCCGCTCGGGCGTGATCACGCCGAGTAACTCCGCCGCCGTCGGGCCCGGGTTGCTCAACGCACCGATCGAATTGAACGCGATTTGCTGATAATCGAACACGAGTGTGAGGCGTTCCGTCAGCGCGTATGCGAGCCCCACGGTCCAGTGGGACGGCGCCTCCATCGAGCCATTGTCGGCGAGCAGGCCGTTGTACTTCGTGGATTTTTTCGTCCAGATCCGGCTCGTATACTGCGCGCCGAGTCGCAGCTCCGGCGTGAGCTGGGCGATCCAGCCAACCCGGAAGCCGCCGCCGAGCGTGTAGTCCGTGCCGCGACCGGTAACGCTGCCCGGGTCCGCCGACAAACGGGCAAAGCTCTCGAAACCGCGCGCGCTGAACCGTTGTACCGCCAGGATCGGTGAGATCCCGATCGCATGCGCGGCATGCGGTTGCCAGCTCAAGGTCGGCGCGATGAACAACTGGGAAAAGTCGACCCCGATTTTGCCGTCACGCGGAAAACCCGGGTTTCCGGGTGTGCCGCCGAGGATGCGGGCAAGCGCCTCATCATAAAATGCGCGACCGAACGTCGTATTGATACCACCGTTACCGTAGACGGAGACCCCGATCGCGAGGTCCTCGTCGAGTTGCCGCTTCCAGCCGAAGTTCGGGATCGCGAACAGGTCGCGGGCCGAACGATCCTTGATGACGGCGTCGCAGGCGCCGATGCCGCGACAATCGACGCTGCCGTTGCGAATGCCGGCGAGGACGCGCAGGCCGGCATCGTACCCGTCCGCGACCTGCACGACCCCGGCCGGATTCAATGCCCCGACGAGACGATCCTGCGGCAGCGCGACCCCGGCGCCGGCCAGCCCAATCGATTTCGCGCCATAGCCGATCATGAAATAGCCGTTCGTCGCGAACGCGACCGGCGAACCTAGAATCAGGATTAAGAGGGCCGTTAACGTTTTTTTATTCAATGGATTAAACGCTATATGTAATGTTCAGGATTAAGACTAGCACGGAATCTTCCGACCCGGAAATCAGCCCGCCCGGGCGCCGGCGTGACAGCGCGTGAAACGGGTGCACGTTCGGCCCCGCCGGTGGGTTCGGACAGCATCGGCGGGCCGGGCGCAAGCGCCGGGTAGTCATCGCGCGCGGCCTCGCGCTTCCCGCCGTGCCCCCCCGCTGCATTCGCAATGAGCACCGCCATGGCACTAGCGTGCGGATCCGGTGCGACATGAGGACGATGGCCAAATACTGAATAATTTATTAAATCTTCAGAATTCAGTTAGACTCTGGCGAATGTCCACCGCTACCGCACATTCGCCGTCCGAACTCGTCCGTGAAGCAATTCTCGACGCGGCCCAGGCCCGCCTGCTGCGTTTCGGTTATCACAAGACGACGATGTCGGAAATCGCCGATGACGCCGGCATGTCGGCGGCTAACCTGTATCGTTATTTCAGGAACAAGCAGGATATCGTTGCCGAGTGCACGACCCGCTGCATCGACGAGCGCCTCGGGCGCCTGCGCGCGGTCGTGCGCAACGAGACGTTCAGTGCGCGCGACAAGCTCAGGCGCTATGCGCTCGAACTCGTCGATGACAGCCACGAGCTGACCGCCGCGGATTCGATGATGGGCGAACTCGTCGATGCGGTCACCCGGGCGGAGCCCGACCTGCTGCATTCGAAGTTTCGCGCCCACTACGATCTGATCGCGGAAATCCTCGACGCCGGTAACCAGGCCGGGGAATTTTCCGTCGCGGACATCCACGCGACGGCACGCTACATCTTCACCACGTTCGCGTTTTTCGATGTTCCGTTGTTCGTCGGCCTGTATGAACGTCGTGAATTCGACGAGCGTGCTAACGGTGTCGTCGACCTGCTGATCAACGGCCTGATGGCACCACGCTCCCCTCAAACAGAGAACTGACACCCTCCGACCATGGAAAAATTCGAAGCTGCCTACGCCCGCTGGGTCATGCACCACCGCGCGGCGATCATGATCGTGTGCCTCATCGTGATCGCAGGCCTCGGCGCGGGTGGCGCAAAATTGCGGTTCGATACGAGCTACCGCGCATTTTTCAGCGCCGACAACCCGGAATTGATCGCATTCGAGAACGTCGAGAACACCTATAACAAGGACGACAACATTATCGCGATCCTCGCGCCCAGGGACGGTAACGTGTTTACGCGCGACACGCTCGCCGCAATCGAGGAATTCACGACCGCCGCGTGGCAAATCCCCTACTCCAACCGCGTCGATTCGATCACGAACTTCCAGTACACCTATTCCGAGGAAGACGACCTGATCGTGCGCGATATGGTCAGCGATGCGATGTCGCTCGGCGACACCGAGCTCGCCGACGTCCGGCGCGCCGTCATGGCGGAGCCCGCGCTCGTCGATCGCCTCGTTTCCGCGCGCGGGCACGTGACGGGGGTGAATGTCACGTTGCAGATCCCGGTCGGCGAGCGCGCCGAATCGACCCAGGTCGTGGTGCAGTTCGTCCGCGACATGGTTGCCGAATTCAGCGCGGAACATCCCGGCATCGATGTTCATCTGAGCGGCATGATCATGATGGACCAGGCATTTTTCGAAAGTGCGATGGACGATACGACGACCCTGATCCCGATCAGCTTCGCCCTCATGCTTGGCCTCATTGCGCTGTTCGTCGGGGGATTTTTCGGTACGCTCGTGACCCTCCTGATCATCGTATTTTCGATCATCGGCGCGATGGGTGCGGGCGGGCATATCGGGTTCCCGCTCACCGGGGTATCGTCGTCGGCGCCGATTATCATCCTTACCGTGGCGGTCGCGAACTGCGTCCACATCCTCGTCACGTTCATCCATGTCCTGCACGAGGGCAAACCGAAAATCGACGCGATGCAGGAAAGCCTGCGGGTGAACCTCCAGCCCGTGTTTCTCGCCAGTGCGACGACCGCGATCGGCTTTCTCACGATGAATTTCTCCGAGGTACCGCCGTTCAATCACCTCGGCACGATCGTCTCGATCGGCGTGCTGCTCTCGTTTGTCATGACCGTGTCGTTTCTGCCCGCGGCAATGACGCTGTTGCCGGTACGGGTAAAAAAGACCGGCCAGGACGATTACGCGCGCATGGAGAAACTCGCGGAATTCGTTATCGCGAGGCGCGCATCACTGTTGTGGGTGATGGCCGCGGTTATCGTCGCGGCGGTCGCTAACCTGCCCCGCAACGAACTGAACGACGTGTTCCTCCACTACTTCGACAAATCGATCCAGTTCCGGAATTCCTCGGACTTCATGATCGAAAACCTGACCGGGGTCGATTTCATCAACTATTCCATCGACTCGGGTGAATCGGGCGGCATCAGCGACCCCGCATTCCAGCGCGACGTGGAAGCGTTCGCCACCTGGCTCGAGGCGCAGCCGGAAGTCGTGCATGTCGACCGCTTCACGAATGTCATGAAACGCCTGAACAAGAACATGCACGGCGACGACGAGAGCTACTACCGGCTGCCGCGGGAGCGCGACCTCGCCGCGCAGTACCTGCTGCTCTACGAATTGTCGCTGCCATACGGCCTCGACCTGAACAACCAGATCAATGTCGACAAATCATCGACGAAAGTCGCCGTGACGCTCGGTCTGCTGTCGAGTCGCGGCATGATTGCCTTCGACGAGCGCGCGCTCGCCTGGGCGCGGGCAAATGCCCCGACGTTCCACGAGACCGACAGCGCCGGGGTCAGCCTCATGTTTTCACATATCGGGCAACGCAATATCCACGCGATGATCATCGGTACCACGATCGCGCTGATCCTGATTTCCGGGATCCTCATGATTGCATTGCGCTCGCTGCGTCTCGGCTTCGTCAGCCTGCTCCCGAACCTCGCGCCGGCCGCGGTAGGTTTCGGGATCTGGGGAATTTTCGTCGGCGAAGTCGGCCTCGCGCTGTCCATCGTCGCAGGCATGACGTTCGGGATCGTGATCGACGACACCGTGCATTTTCTGTCGAAATACCTGCGTGCGCGGCGCGAAAACGGGTTGAGTTCGCCGGATGCGGTGCGCTATGCGTTCCGCACCGTCGGCCGCGCGCTCGTGGTTACGACCGTGACGCTCGTCGTCGGGTTTTCCGTGCTCGCCACGTCGAGTTTCCAGATGAACTCCGGCATGGGTCTGATGACCGCTGTCATTATTACGCTTGCCCTGATCATGGTGTTTGTGATGCTGCCGCCCCTGTTAATGAAAATCGAGGAGAAAAAATCCTATGCGTAAGTTTCCCGTCTGTATTGTCCTGCTCGGTGCACTGCTGCCGGCCGTCGCCGGGGCCGAAACGCCTGAGGAGAAAGGCCTCGCCATCATTCAGGAGGCCGACCGGCGCGACACCGGCTGGGTCGATGCGAAGGCATCGATGAAAATGATCCTGAAAAACAAGCAGGGTGAGGAAAGTGAGCGCTCGATCCGGCTGCAGACCCTCGAGGTGCAGGGCGACGGCGACAAGAGTCTGTCCGTATTCGATGCGCCGAAGGACATCAAGGGCACCGCTTTTTTGAGTTTCACGCACGCGACCACGCCGGATGATCAGTGGCTCTACCTGCCCGCACTGAAACGGGTCAAGCGGATCGCCTCGGCGAACAAGTCGGGTCCGTTCGTCGGCAGTGAATTCGCCTACGAGGATCTGTCCTCGCAGGAAGTCGAGAAATACACCTACAAGTATTTGCGTGACGAGGCCCTCGACGGCCGGGACACGTTCGTGATCGAGGCGTACCCGGTCTATGAGAATTCCGGCTACACGCGCCAGGTCGTGTGGCTCGACAAGGAGATGTACCAGCCGTTGCGGATCGACTACTACGACCGCAAGAACGCGGAATTGAAAACGGTCGTCTCCGGCGACTGGAAACTGTATCTCGACCAGTACTGGCGTCCCGGCCGCATGGAAATGACGAACCATCAAACCGGCAAATCGACGATCCTGCTGTGGGATGACTACGAATTCAAAACCGGGCTGACGGATCGCGACTTCGACCGCAATACGCTGAAGCGCACGCGCTGAGTCCGCACCGCCGCGCGTCCCCGGCATGGCGGGGGGCGCGCGGTGTGTCCCCCATCCGCCCCGGCTCAATCAGTCCTGTGAGTAGGGGATCCCCGCCTCCGCGAGATGCCAGATCTTGTAGCCGGCGGGCTCGTCCTGTTCTTCGAGAATATGCCCGACGAGCCCGGCACAGCGCGCAATCAGGTTGAAACCACGCGCGATTTTCGGCGGGATCCCGGCTTCCAGCAGCACGGCGCCGATCGCCGCATTCGCGTTGATCACGATATTTTTCCCGGACGCCGCCTTGATCGCGTCACCGAGCAGGTACATCGCATCGATGTAGTCACCGGCGGCGCCGGCCGCACGCGCGACTTCATCGAGACGTTTCACGCGCGGATCACCGTTCGTATGTATCGGGTGCCCGTAACCCGGCAGCAAGCGCTTCGCCTCGGTGTGCTCGCGCGCGATGGCGGCGGCTTCGCTTGCACGTTCCGCGGCCGGGCGCTCGACGATCCGCTGCAGCAACGCCGCGGCCTCGTCGGCCGTGCCGACGAAACGCGAACCCGCGCCGAGCAGCCCCGCGGCCACGGCGCCCTGGAGCGATTCCGGCGCGCCGAGGTACGTGAGTCGGCTCGCCACCGCGGACGGTGTAAGTCCGTGTTCCATGATGCACACGAGCACGGCATCCACCACGCTGCGCTGCAGGGGGGTCGGCTCGGCGCCAAAGAAATGGAACATGATGAAATCCGTGAACGTCATCTCACCGATCAACTCGTCACACAAATTACGGCCGCGGATCCAGATATTGTCGGCGTCGCTCGTACACAGCCGGGTCACCGGGTCTTGTTTTTTGTACATGTCATTTCCTTGCAGTTTCTGTTGAATCCGGCGGCAGCTGCCGGCCTTAAACGGGTTGCCGGACACACGCCCGGGACGGCGCCAGGCCGCGTTCCGCACGTGGATAATCCGCACGCGAAACCCGCCGGCGCGAACACGCTACGGCGGCGCGCCGGGCAAAGCTCGGTTCACGGCCAGGGTTAATCGGCTTCGAAAAAATCACGCAGCAAGCTCGGATTCTCGAGCGCATGCAGGGATTCGTTGCGATGCCGCACATCGGCGAGATACTCGGGGTGCGACAGTACCCAGAAGCGTTCCGCGTAAATGGCGCTGACCACGAGGGCCGCGACTTCAGCCGGATCCTTGCCCGCCTCCAGCGCCGCCGCGATCGCGGCGTTGCGCCGCCGGGCCTCGTCGTTCGAAGCGCGCTTCTCCGTGCGTTCGCGCCGCAGGTGCGCCGGCCGGTTGCGCTGCGCGGTGGTGATATTCGTGTTCACTTCGCCCGGACACAACACCGATACCCCGACATCCGCATCCGGATCCTTTTGCATTTCGAGATACAGTGTTTCCATGATCGCGACGACCCCGTACTTCGCCGCGTTGTACGGCGCGAGCCCGGGGTTTGCCATCAGGCCGGCAACCGAGGCGGTGCTCACGACATGCGCCTCGTCGGCACGAATCAGGTGCGGCAGGAAATAATGCAGGCCATGGATCACGCCCCACAGGCTCACATCGATCACCCATTTCCAGTCGACGAGTTCGAGGTTCCTGATCCGGCCGCCACCGCCGACCCCGGCGTTGTTGCACAGGATATTCACGCCACCGAACGTCGCGACACTGGCGTCGGCGAGCGCTGCGACCGACTCGGGATCCGTGACATCGGTCACCCGCGACAGGACATCGGCACCCGTTTCACGCACGAGTTGTTCCGATTGTGCGAGCGGCTCCGCCTCGATATCAGCGAGAACCAGCCGGCAACGCTCGGCGGCGAACGCGAGTGCGAGCGCGCGCCCAATCCCCGATCCGGCCCCGGTGACCACCGCCACCCGGTTTTCCATTGCTTTCATAGTGTATCGGCCCCCCAACCGATCTGCGTGGCCCGGGCGCGGCTTTACGCCCGGCAAGTTCTTGTGTGAGCTGGCGCCGGTGACCCTGCCCGGGCGCAATCAGGCCGGTTCAGTGCGGCGACTGATTGCCCCATTTGCCGTAGTGGGTTTTCGTCTCGACCGGATCGCGCGACACCGGGCCGAAATTGCCCTCGGGGAAGCCGATCGGAATGACGGCAACGACCCCGTAATTTTCCGGGATGCCGTAATGCGCGTGAATTTCCTCTTCGAACATCTGGTGCATCGTGGTGAGGCTCGCACCGAGGCCGAGCGCGCGGCAGGCCAGCAGGATGTTCTGTACGCAAGGATAAATGGAACCGTAGGACGGTGGTGCCTTGCCCACCCGTTCGTCTTCCGGCACCGCGAACGGCCAGTCGCGCTGACCACAGCAAAACAGCAAGACCGGCGCTTCGTGCATGTGATCCGCGAGGTGCACCGCTGATGCGATCAGTCGCCCGTCGCGGGTGGACAGATCCGGATCGTTTACGGCGTTACCAAACCGGTTGCGCAACCAGTAGGCATAGCGTTCGCCGAAAAACCGCTTGCCCTCCGGGTCGGTCACGACGAGGAACGCCCAGCGCTGGAGATTTTGCCCGCTCGGTGCGCGGATGCCGGCGTCGAGGATCTTGTGAATCATTTCCTGCGGCACGGGGTCGGGCTTCAGCCGACGCATGGCGCGCATCGTGTGCATCGTTTCGAACACACCCGGATCATCGGACATCGTGGTGCTCTCCGTTCAGGCGGCCTTGACCGGCGGGGTCGATTCACTCATTTCGCGGGTCACGACGTCGTCCGGCAAATCAAACGCGGCGGCAAATTGCGGGTCCATGTTTTGATATTCCGGACGGCCGGTACCGGCGGCCGGTTGCGCGACCGGTTCGCCGATGTGATCGAATGCCGGCGGGTTTTTGTAACGTTCGAGTTCCTCCGGCGAAATCCCGTTCAGGGCGACGACTTCCGGATCGATCCAGGCGTTTTCATTGATACCGACCCCGTTCGATGTCGATACCTCGAGCACGAGATTCTCGGGACCGCCGAAATAGATCGACTTGCAGAAACCGTGGTCGAGCGGCCCGAGTACGCGCACGCCTTTCGCGCGGATGCGGTCACGCATCGCATACAGTTCTTCGTCGCTATCGCAATTGAACGCAAGATGCTGCATCACCCCGGCGGAACACGGCGCGGTGGGGTTGCCGGCGTGGGTGACGCCGAACTCATGACCGATGTCCTTGACCTGCGGTGACTGCACGAACGCCACCGAGCAGCTGTCGTTCAGCGCCATGAAGGCGTGAAAATAACCGTCGACGTTGTGCATCCAGTAGAGCGCTTTCAGTTGCATCCCCAGCACGTCAGCGAAAAACTCGATCTGCTCCTTCACATTCGCCGTCATCAGGGCAATGTGGTGTACACCATTCAGCTGTCCCATCAGTCCTGTCTCCTGTGTGCTCGCGCATCGCGCGGATTCTTTCGCGGCGGTGACGGGTCGTGTCGCGCAGTCGCGCACGTGCCTGCACCGTCGGGCGTGTCATCGGCCGGGCCTTGAACGCGCCGGTGCCGCGGAGGGTCGAGACTACCACAGCGCATGACATTTTCGGCAGGCACGGCACGCTCGGACCGGAGCCTGTTCGTCATATTTTCCGCTCCCCCGGTGCCGACCTGAAACACTGCGGTGCAGCAAGCGGACGTGCTCGCCGGCAACGCCCGTCCATCGCATCGCCCGCGAAGGCACCGACGCGGCGTCAGGGTGCCAACCGCCAGCGTGTGACGTCGTCGTGGTCGATACGTGCACGCGCGCTGGCTGTTTCGCGAATACACCGTATAATCGCACTGCAGCATTTGCTTCGGAAACAACATTGCCGATGCTGCCCGGGAAGATTCCCCGTTAATGATCCGTCCCTTTCGGCGCCACGTTCCGGCCGCCGCCCGGCTTCACGATCGATCGGCCATTCCTGACTTTTACGGCAACCTGGCGTGCTGCGCCCGGTCGCTTGCGGCCCTGCAATCCCGCGCATCGCACAGCGCACCCGCCCGTTCGCGTGGTCGGCGCGTGGTCGCCTTGTTTTAACCCTTAACGGCAAACCCCGACATGACGAGACTCCTGAACCTTTTCGGCTCCCCCGCACCGGTCAACTACCGCATCGAAGTGCTGTCGGGCATCACCGTCGCACTGGCACTCGTGCCCGAAGCCGTCGCCTTTGCGCTGATTGCGGGCTTGTCACCGCTTACCGGGCTGTATGCGGCGTTTGTCGTCGGCCTCGTCGCGAGTGTGTGCGGCGGACGCCCGGGCATGATTTCCGGCGCCACCGGTGCGGTCGCGGTCGTCATCGCGGCACTCGCACTGTCGCACGGACCGGAGTACGTCTTCGCGACCGTGATCCTCGCCGGCCTGCTCGAACTCGCGGCGGGATTTCTGCGGCTCGGCAAACTGATGCGCCTCGTCCCGCAACCCGTCATCTTCGGCTTCGTCAACGGACTCGCGATCATTATCTGCACGAGCCAGATCGACCAGTTCAAAACCGTCGCCGGCAACTGGCTCGCCGGAACCGAACTCGCGGGTTTCGCCGTGCTCGTCGCGCTCGCGATGGTGATCATCTGGCGCCTGCCGCGCCTGACCCGGGCAGTGCCGGCCTCGCTCGTCGCGATCCTCGTCGTGTTCGCGATCGTCGCCCTGTTCGGCATCGAAACGAAAACCGTCGGCGACATTACGTCGATCCAGGGCGGTTTCCCGCCGTTCCACGTGCCGCAGGTACCGCTGAACCTCGAAACTTTCCTGGTCATCTTCCCGTATGCCGCAATCGTGGCCGGGGTCGGCCTGATCGAAAGCCTGCTGACCCTGAACATCATCGACGAAATGACGGAAACGCGGGGCCGCAGCAACCAGGAATGCGTTGCCCAGGGTACCGCGAACATTTTGTCCGGCCTGTTTTCGGGCATGGGCGGCTGCGCGATGCTCGGCCAGAGTCTGATCAATATCTCGTCCGGCGCGCGGGCGCGGGTGTCCGGCATCGTCGCCGCGGTCATGCTCCTCGTGTTCATCATGTTCGGCGCACCGCTGATCGAGCGCCTGCCGATGGCCGCGCTGACCGGCGTCATGATCATGGTGGCCATCGGTACGTTCGAATGGGCGAGCCTGCAAACGTTCAACCGTATGCCCCGCTCCGATCTCGTGGTCATGGTGCTCGTAACGCTCGTCACCGCGATCCTGCACAACCTCGCGTTCGCCGTGGTTATCGGGGTGATCATCTCCGCCCTCGTGTTCGCCTGGGACAGCGCGGTCCGCATTCGTGCGCGCAAAAGCATCGACGCGAACGGCTGGAAACACTATGAGATTTACGGCCCGCTGTTCTTTGCCTCGACCACCGCGTTCGCGGAGAAATTCGATGTCGCCGGCGACCCGGAACACGTCGTCATCGATTTCGCGGAAAGCCGGGTTGCGGACATGTCCGCGATCGAGGCGCTGAACAAGATCACCGAGCGTTATGCACGCGCGGGCAAAAAGGTCCACCTGCGGCACCTGTCCGACGACTGTACGACGCTGCTCGCGAACGCGGCCGCGATAATCGAGGTCAATTACTACGAAGACCCGACCTACAAAGTTGTCAGCGACACGGTTTGAGGCCGCGGAGTAGCGCGCGGACCGGCCGCGCCCGGGTCTGTTGCGCGACCGATCCGGCGGTCATCGAGCGCCTGCCCGTAACGCCGGGTCCTGCACGCCCGGCCGCTGTCAGCGGTGCCATGCGGGATTCCCGTGCGCGTGTCCGCGATAAACGAATACCGCGGATATGCCGTTATACTGCCTGCAGGGATTTACGAGGACCGACTCGATGGGATTTGAACTACTCCCGTGGCACTGGATCGTCTTTGGCATCGTGCTCGTCATCAGTGAGATCTTTGTCGCAACGTTCTTCATCCTGTGGTTCGGCACCGCCGCGATCCTCGTCGGCATGTTGCTTTTCGTCATGCCAAACCTCTCCCTGACCGCGCAAATACTGTGGTGGACAATTCTGTCCACCGTGCTCGCCATCGGCTGGTTCAAGTATCTGAAACCGCTGTCCATCGATAAAACGAAAGCCGGTTTGTCGAAAGAAGCGATCGTCGGCGAAGTCGGCCAGGTACTCGTGGTACCGAAACCCGGGAAGCGCGGCAAACTGCGTTTCCCCGCGCCCGTACTCGGCAACGACGAATGGATTATTTTGTCGCGGGACGAACTCGCGATCGGGGACCGGGTCACGGTCACGGATGTTTCCGGAAACTCGCTGATCGTGGAAAAATTCAATTCGACGGGCCCGGAGTAAATCGGGATCCGATACCGATGGCATGACCTGAACTAAACGGACCTCATTCAACCGGGGCTTTTACGGAGCGCAATTATGCAGGCAGGATTGTTTATTACGCTGGCGATCAGCGTCTTCGTCATTGTTACGGCATTGAAAGGCGTGCGGCAGGTGCCGCAGGGTTACAAGTGGGTGGTGCAGCGACTCGGAAAATTCAACACCTCGCTGAACCCCGGGCTCAATTTTATTATTCCCTACGTCGATGTCGTCGCGTACAAAATCACGACGAAGGACATCGTGCTGGATATTCCCTCCCAGGAAGTCATCACGAAGGACAACGCGGTCCTGATCACGAACGCGGTGGCCTATATCAACATCATCACGCCGGAAAAAGCCGTCTATGGCGTGGAAGACTACGTCCTCGCGATTCAGACGCTCGTGCAGACCTCGCTGCGTTCGATCGTCGGTGAGATGACGCTGGACGATGCCCTGTCCTCGCGTGAACACATCAAGGCGAAACTGAAAGCAGCCATTTCCGACGATATCGCGGACTGGGGTATTACTCTGAAGACCGTCGAGATCCAGGACGTGAATCCGTCACCGACGATGCAGCACGCCATGGAAGAACAGGCCGCCGCGGAGCGTGCGCGGCGCGCAACCGTAACGCGCGCGGATGGCGAGAAGCAGGCGGCGATCCTCGAAGCGGAAGGCAAACTCGAAGCGTCGAAGCGCGAAGCGGAAGCGCAGGTCATCCTCGCCAAGGCGAGTCAGCGCTCGATCGCGCTCGTCACCGAGGCGATCGGCGAAAAGGAAATGCCCGTGGTCTATCTGCTCGGCGAAAAATACATGAACTCGCTGCAGAATCTGTCGCAATCAGACAACGCGAAATCAGTGGTCTTTCCTGCCGATATTCCGGCCGCGATCCGGGGCATCATGGGCAAGAGCTAGTCATCCGTACGGAATACGGACCGCCGCGTCCCCGGCGACTGCCCGGGCCCGCCATCCTGCGGCATAACGACGTTGCCCGGTGGCCGGCAAGCGCACCGCAACACGGCGCGGCCTATAAACCCATCTGCCGTACCGCGAGGTCGCGCATGATCTCCGCGGATCCCCCGCCGATCGTCATCACCTTCGTTTCACGATAAATCCGCTCAACCGGATTTCCGCGCAGGTAACCCGCCCCACCGAAAATCTGCATCGCCTCGCTCGCGCAGTACTCGAGCGCCGTCGAACAGAAGAACTTCGCCTTGCAGATTTCCGCCACCGGCATGTCACCTTCGTTCACGTTCCAGCAGATCTGGTTCAGCAGGCCTTCCATCGCGTCGATGCGTGAGGACATCTCCGCGATCTTGTGCCGAATCACCTGGTGCCGGATCAGTGGCTGGCCGAATGTTTCGCGCGTCTGCGCATAAGCGATGCTTTCCGCGAGACAGCGACGGGACATACCGAGCATCTGCGCGGCCATGTACAGGCGTTCATAGTTGAAATTGTTCATGATCGCGAGAAAGCCGCGATCCTGCTCGCCCATCAGGTTAGCCACCGGCACCCGGCAATCATCGAAATACAGGGTCGCCGTGTCCGAAGACCACCAGCCCATTTTCCGTTCGATCGGGCTGCGCGAAAATCCCGGGGTGTCGGCTTCGACGAAGAACAGGGAGATACCGGCGACCCCGGGTTTCCCGGTGCGCGCGGCAATGACGAAATAGCGCGCGTTCATGCCGCCGGTGATGAATGTCTTCGAGCCATTGATGACGAACTCGTCGCCGACCCGCTCCGCGCGCGTGCGCAGATTCGCGACATCCGAACCGCCGGACGCCTCCGTGATGCCGAGTGCGCCGCCGGCCTTGCCCGAGAGAATTTCCGGCAGCGCGCGCCGCTTGATTGCTTCCGTGGCGAGTGAATTCAGCGGTCCGACCATGATGCTGCGCGAGGCAATGCTCGCGACGACGCCGCCGATCCCGCCACGGCCGAACTCTTCCGCGGATGCCGTACGCATGAACGCATCGTCGAAACCGAGACCGCCGTACGCTTCATCGATACCAAAGCCGAACAGGCCGAGTTCACACGCCTGCTCGTGCACGGACCACGGGAACGTCCCGGCCTCGTCCCAGGCATCAGCGTTGGGCTCGATCCCGGTTCGGACGAAGCGTGCGACCGCCTCACGAAACGCCCTGCGTTCTTCCGTGTCGAACGGGCTTTTCACACGACCCCCTCGCTGCGCAGCTGCGCGATATCCTCATCACTCAGGCCGCGCTCACGCAGCACCGCTTCGGTGTGTTCACCGAGCGCCGGCGCCGTCGCGCGCACGCGGGCCGGGGTCGCGCCGAAACGGATCGTCGGACCGACGATCGTGTAACGCCGCGCATTCGTGTGTTCGATTTCCACGAGATAGCCGTTCGCCCACGGCTGCGGGTCGTCGAGAATGTCGGCGTAATTATTGACCCGGCCGACATGCAGATCGCGCTCGCGAAAGAATGCGATCCACTCATCGGACGTACGCTCGGCAATGCGGCGGCGGATTTCCGCGTCGATATGTCGCGCGTCGAGCATGAACGCATCCGTACTGTCGCCGGCACTGATCTCGAGCGCAGCGAGGAATCCCTGCTGCTGTTTCGGTCCGAGTACGCCGAGCGCAATATGACCGTCGCGCGTGGCATAACTGCCCCACACGCTGCCGGTACCACCAACCGTCGGATGACTCGTGCCGCCCTTGCCCGGGAGTTTCCGCGTTTTCGCATACTGACTGATCTCCCACGACTGTAACGCCATCTGACAGCCGTACAGCGACACACCGACCTGTTGCCCGTAACCCTGTCGTTCGCGTGCGAGCAGGCCGCCGAGTACCGCCGTGCACAGCGTCATCGCCGCCGTCTGATCGCCGATCGCGGCGCCCACGGGATACGCGTCGCCGTCCGGGCCGGTCGTGCTCATGATGCCGCCGACAGCCTGTGCGTGGATGTCGAAACCGGCCATGTCGTGCATCGGGCCGACGTCACCGAAAGCGGATGCGGATGCGTAGATGACCTGCTCGTTTACCGCGCGCACGGCCTCATATCCGAGCCCCAGCGCAGCCGCCGTGCCGGGCCGGAAGTTTTCCACCACGACATCGCATTGCGCCGCGATGCGCAACACCGCGTCGCGCCCGGCCGGCTTGCGGTAATCGATCGCGACACTGCGCTTGCCGTGGTTCATGGCGAGAAAGTAAGCCCCGACGTCATCGCCCGGGTCGAGAAAAACGTAACGTCCTTCGTCACCGCGCCCGGGCGTTTCGATCTTGAGCACTTCGGCGCCCATGTCCGCGAGCATAACGGTGCAGCCCGGTCCGGCCTGATAGCGGGTCAGGTCGAGGACCCGTATGCCATCGAGTACCCCCGGTGGTGCGGTGGTGTCGTTCATGTCCGTTCCCCGTTCGGCAATCAGCCGTAGATTCTAAAGACGCGTTCCGGTTTTCGAAACACCGTGAATTCGGCCTGGCATCATCGCATACATCCCCTGCGCGTCCCTCCGTCGATGCGCGCGGTACGGGGCGTTGCGCCGCACGTCGGGATCCCATAATTTCACCCTGCTGGTCAGTGTCGTTAGCGCGAACCCGTGCGGGCCGGCGGTCGACACATCGCCACGGCGGGTGGATTTGCAGTAGGCTGCGTAATTTGCCGGGCCGGGTTCAGCGGCACCCGCTCGCTGCCGCAGCGGGCCGGCTATCCCGGCCACTGGTCATTGAGGAAGTCAGTTTGGGCGCACATTACTTTCAGCAGAAGACGAAAATTATCGCAACCCTGGGACCGGCGTGTGACGACGAGGCGATCCTGCGCAGCATGATCGCCGCCGGCATGAACGTTGCCCGGCTGAACCTGTCCCACGGGACATTCGACGATCACGCCCAGCGCCTCGCACGCCTGCGCATGGTCGCCGCGGGACTCGATGCGAATATCGCGGTCATGGTGGACACGCGCGGGCGTGAGATTCGCACGGGACCCGTCACCGGCGGACTTGCGATCCTGCATCCGGGCGATACGTTCACTTTGTACGGCGACGAACGCGAAGGCGACCGGAACGGTGTCTCGGTATCCCATCCGACCCTGCATGAACACGTCAAGCTGCGCGACCGGATCCTGCTCGACGACGGCCTGATCGAATTGTCCGTCTCGGCCGTCGCGCTCGAAGGCATCCGGTGTACCGTCGAATGCGGCGGCGAACTGCGCGACCGCAAAGGAGTGAACCTGCCGGGCAATGCCACCGTGTTCGACTCGATCGATTCCGACGTCGCCGGTGATCTCGAATTCGTTGCCGAACACGACGCCCAGTACGTCGCCGCATCATTCATCCGCGATGCCGCGGACATCAATCGCCTGCGCGCAAAACTCGACAGCCTCGGCGCGGATACGCCGATCATCGCGAAAATCGAAAGTCGCGACGGGGTGGACAATCTTGACGAAATTATCGCCGTTGCCGATGGCACGATGGTCGCGCGCGGCGACCTCGGGGTTGAAATCGACCTCGCGCGCGGCCCGACGATCCAGAAACGGATCATTCGCAGCACCGTGACGAACGGCAAACCCGTGATCACGGCAACGCAGATGCTCGATTCGATGGAACGCAATCCGCGGCCGACCCGCGCCGAAGTCAGCGACGTCGCAAACGCAATTCTCGACGGCACCTCGGCGGTCATGTTGTCCGGCGAAACCGCGATCGGCGCCTACCCGGTCGAGGCCGTGCGCACACTGGCGGAACTCGCGCGGGAAGCCGAGGCCGGACTCAGTGAGTTCGGTCACCTGCAGCAGATCCTGCCGCATGCCTCGGATCGGGTCACGGACGCGGTCGCGCAGGCCGCTATCACGATGGCCAAACACCTGAACGCCGCCGCTATCGTCGCGCTGACGGAAACCGGGTTTACCTCGCGCCTCATTTCGAAGTACCGGCCGGGCTGCCCCATTCTCGCGATTTCCTCGTCGCAGCGCGTCGTGTGCCGACTCGCGATGAACTGGGGGGTTACCGCGATCCATTACGACGACGACGGCGGCGACGACGAACGTCTCGCGTTTGCGCTGCGCACGGCCCGGGATGCCGGCTTCGCCCGCGTCGGGGATGTCGTGATCGCGACAACCGGCAGCCATCAACGGGCCGGCAGTACGGATCTGATCCGCGTTCTCACGCTCGAATAAACCGCCGTCCGGGTGCGGCAACGACAGTAAAACGAACGAACACGGGAACGACCCGCGACGCTGACGATGCGCGTCGAGCGCGTACACTAGCGGGTGTCGTCTCTACAGCAACTACGGGGGATCCTGCATGTATCAAACGAAATTCGGTCTGTTCATGGTGCCATCCGATATCGCCGAGGCACAGGCGCTCGCGCAGCAGGCGGAAGCGCGGGGGTTTTACTCCGTGTCACACAACGATCACTTTTATTCGCCCCTGGGCAACCCGGAGTCGCCACAGCTCGAATGTTTCACCGCCCTGACGGCGGTCGCCGCGGTGACGCAGACGATCAGGCTTGCGCCCGCCGTGGTTGCGGCGTCATTTCGCACCCCGCCCTTGCTCGCGAAGATCGCAACCTCGCTCGATATCGCGAGCAACGGACGTTTCATCTGCGGCCTCGGCGCCGGCTGGCAGGGGCCGGAGTACGAAGCGCATGGTTACGCGTTTCCGCCGCTGAAACAGCGGCTCGAAGAACTCGAGGAGACGATCGGCGTGCTCAAAGCGATGTGGACGCAGGACGAACCCGCATTCTCCGGCAAGCATTTCAAAGTGCACCATGCCTACAACAATCCGCGCGCGATCCAGCAACCGCACCCGCCAATCATGCTCGGCGGCTCCGGCACCGGCCTGCTGCGAATCGCCGCACGCCACGCGGACATCCTCAATATCATTCCGCCAACCGGTAACAACAAGGATTTCATCAACGACCCCGTGGCGACGGTCAAGTTCGACATGCCAACGCTGAAAAGCCGTATCGCGAAACTGCAGGAGTGCTGCGACGAAGCAGGTCGCGACCCGTCAGAAATCGAACTCGGGGGCCTGTCGTTCGTGGCGCTGTCGGAAGATCCGAATGACCCGGCGTTGCGCGAAGTGGCAACGCACCTCGGCTTACCCGATTATGCCTCGGCGCAGCGCGCGCCGGTGGCGCTGATCGGCACCCCGGAGGAAGTGAAGCGCGAACTCGCGCAGCGGATCGAGGAAACCGGTCTGTCGTACTTCATTATCGCGACGGCGTCGCCGGCCTCGTTCGAGCTGTTCTGCAATGACGTCATGCCCGCGTTCACGAGCTGAGTCGCTCGCGGGCAAAATTCCGCGGCCGCGTTGCCGATGTACCGGGCGCGGCCGCGAATGAAGATTGCTCAGTCGCAGCCTTCCGGGTCGAACCCGAGATCCGCTTCTTCGAGTGATTTGAGCGGCCGAAACCCGATTGCTTCAGCATCCCCGAAGCGGTCGCTGTCAATGCCGTGGATATTGATGTGCAAAGTCTGTGATCCGCACAGCGCCGGCGACATCGTGCCGGTGATCAGGGCGCAGCTCGAGGAAAACACCCGAATACCGGCTTCTTCGAGCGCCACTTTCGTATCGTCCAGCGAGCGGCCGGTGCTGTCCTCACACTGCTCACGTCCCTTCGAGATGAACACGCGACTCACTTCGATTTCTTTCTGTTCGACCACGCGGACCTCGGTGTCGTCGTCCGACAGCATGGAACAGCCCGAGGCGAATAACGTCAGCGTAATTGCCGTCAACAGGGTTGCGCTTTTCAAAATCCGGTACTCTCCTTAAGATTCAGACAACGCCGGGGAGGCGCGGGCGGGGCTCAGTCTAACCGCGATCAGGGGAAATAAGAAAATGCTCATAATTAACGACGGGGGGTATTACCGTGCATCCCGATGACGTCAGGCAATGGCGCCGGGACCACGTCCCTGCCTACAACGCAAACCCGCTGAAACTCGGCGTTTTTGGCACGAACTGCAGTAACGGCTGCACGATGACGCACGCCGAGACGAGCTTCGTGCCCACCTACGAACACAACGTAAAGATCGCCCGCCTCGCCGATCGTCTCGGCTTCGAAATGCTCGTGCCGGTCGGACGCTGGAAACATTTCGGCGGCACGACGAAATTCAACGAGAACAACCTCGAGGTCTACACCTGGGCCACGGCGATGGCGTGCAACACGGAGCGCATCATGGTGTGCGCGACATCGCATACGCCGACGGTGCATCCCCTGTTCGCGGCGAAACAGGGGGCGAGTATCGACAACATCTCGGGCGGTCGCTTCGGCCTGAATATTGTCTGCGGCTGGTTTCGACCCGAGATCGAAATGTTCGGCATCAGCCAGCTGCCGCATGCCGAACGCTATGCAATGGCTTCCGACTGGCTGACCTGCGTCAAACGGGCATGGACGGAACAGGATTTCGACCACAAGGGAGCGTACTTCACGATCAACCAGGGCTATCTGTCGCCGAAACCGGTGCAGCAGCCGTATCCCGTGCTGCTGAACGCGGGCAACTCGGAGGAAGGCCGCGAATTCTCGGCACGTGAAGTGGATTTCAATTTCATCACGATCGCAACTGCCGAACAGGGCGGCGAACTCGTGCGGGACATTCATCGCCGCGCCGCAGTACACAAGCGGGAATGCGGCGTCATGAGCTTTGCGCTCGTGTGCTGCCGCGACACCGAGGAAGAAGCGAAGGCGCTGTACCAGCACATCGTCGACAAAGGTGACTGGGAAGCCGCGCGCAACATCATGGATCTGCTCGGCATGGAAAGTGAATCATTTACCGAGCAGGTGAAGCATTTCAGCGAACGCTTCATCGCGGGCTGGGGCGGCTACCCGCTCGTCGGCACCCCGGAGCAGGTCGTCGATAAAATGAAGGAACTACACGACCTTGGCGTCGAGGGGCTGATCCTCGCGTGGCTCGACTACCACGAGGAGCTGAAGTATTTCGGTGAACGCGTGCTGCCGCTGATGGTTCAGGCCGGGCTGCGCATCGAATCGGATTAACCGTGCCTAGGGCACACTGGCCTGCTCAGTACGGGCCGCGACGATCCGCTGCTGCACGCGCTTGCGGGCAATCCCGGCGGCATTCGGCGTGACGTTGTCACTGATCATGCGCAGGTAGTCATTCGCGCCCTCATTACCGCGTTCGCGGGCATGGTACAGCCAGCCATACGCCTGATGATTGTCGGCCGTGACCCCGAGACCGCGCAGGTACATCACGCCGAGATTACGCTGCGCACCCGGATGTTCGGCCAGCGCCGCGCGCTCGAACCATTTGAAGGCTTCCGCGAAATTCCGCTCAACCCCGGCGCCGAGATAGTAGTGCATGCCGATGTAGTTGATCGCAACGATATCGCCGCTGGCCGCCCGCGCGCTGAACAGCGCATAAGCGTCGTCGTAATCGCCCTGTTCAAACAGGACGACCGGATCGCGATCCGCACCGCACGCCGCCAGGCAAACGATAAACGCCACGGCGAGCCCGGCACCCGCCCGACGTGCGGATGGCGCGCCGCCGGCACCGGCCGACCGGTACGGCAAGCGCCGGCGCGAAGATAAAATTACCCTGTAGTCCATGCTCGCTCCGCCACCGCAATCGGCGTTTACGATGCCCGAACAGGGGCTCGAGCGCAAACCGGCGAGGGCCGTATTTGCATGCGGTGAATGCGCGGATAGTGCTAACCTTGGCGCTCCACAGAATCGATACGAGGCGCGATATGAGTTCAGAACTGGCGTTTATGGGACTGGTGGATATCGGCAAGCTCATCAACAAGCGCAAGCTGTCGTCGCTCGAAGCGACACAGTCCAGCCTCGAACGTATCGAACAGCTCGATCCGAAACTGAAAAGCTATGTCACGATACTCGCGGATTCCGCGCTGAAGGAAGCCCGCCGCGCCGACCGCGAGCACAAACAGGGCAAGCACCGCGGCCCCCTCCACGGCGTACCCGTCGCGGTGAAGGATCTGTGTGACATGAAGGGGATCGCGACTACGGTCGGCATCCCGATGTTCCGCAAGTCCATCGCCGAGCGTGACGCAACCGTCGTGCGCAAACTCCGCGACGCCGGCGCGGTCATCCTCGGCAAGCTGCACCTGACCGAAGGCGCGCTCGCCACTCACCATCCCGATATCCCGCCCCCGCAGAATCCCTGGGTGCGCGACCGCTGGAGCGGTGCGTCCTCGAGCGGCACCGGTGTTGCCGTTGCCGCCGGCCTTGCGTACGCCGCGCTCGGCAGTGACACCGGGGGGTCGATCCGGTTCCCGGCGTCGTGCAACGGGGTGGTCGGTCTGAAGCCGACGTGGTCGCGCGTGAGTCGCTACGGCGTGTTCCCGCTGTCGGAAACACTCGACCACATCGGTCCGCTGGCGCGCACGGTCGAAGACGCCGCCGCGGTGCTCGGCGCGATCGCGGGCCGCGACCCGCTCGACCCGACGAGTTCGCCGCTCGATGTACCGGATTACCTCCAGGGGATCCGCTGGGGCGTGAAGAACGTGCGGATAGGAATCGACCGTAAATACGCTTTTGCCGGCGTCGATGCGCAAATTCGCAAAGCGATCGAACGCGCGCTCGCGGCGCTGAAGACCGCGGGCGCCACGATCGTCCCGTTCAAGATGCCCGCGGCAGACGCTGCGCTCGCGGCGTGGGGGCCACTGTGCAGCGCCGACGCCGCGCTCGCCCACAGCGCAAGCTACCCGTCGAAGAAGCGTGGCTACAGCGACATATTCGGCGGCTTTCTTGCCGCCGGCCGGAGCCTGTCGGCGCTTGATTACAGTCGGGCGGAAATTGCCCGGCGCGAGTTTCGTGGTGCGATGGACAATGTATTCCAGTCCATCGATCTGATGATCAAACCGGTCTACGCGAAACTGAATCCGACCGTACGATCGTTCAATGCGATGTGCGCGAAGGAAGGCGGGCTCGATGCGCTGATCACGTTTACCGCGCCCGATGACATCACCGGACAGCCGACGATCACGCTGCCGGCGGGATTCGACACGAACGGTTCCCCGCTGTCGCTGCAGCTCGTCGGTCGCCACTTCGAGGAAGCGCTGTTGTGCCGTGCCGGGCGCGTCTGGCAGAACGAGATCGAGTGGACGCGGGCGCGTCCGCCGCTCGCGCCATGATGCCGCCACGGTCGCGCGCGCAACCGTGGCTGGCCCGCTCACTGATCCGACGCTAGTCGAAAATGATCAGTTGGCGGACGGTTTCACCGGAGCTCAGTTTGTCGAATCCTTCGTTCACCTGATCGAGCGTGATCTTCTCGCTCATGAGGCGGTCCACCGGCAAGGTCCCCGCTTCGAACATTTCGATGTAATCGGGAATATCGCGCTTCGGCACGCAACTGCCGAGATAGCTGCCCTTGATCGTGCGCTCCTCCGCGACGAGATTCACGTGCTGTATCGAAAAATGACTTTTCGGATCCGATAAGCCGCTCGACACCGTCATGCCGCCGCGCCGGGTGAGCATGTAGGCGAGTTCCATTGCCTTCTCGGAGCCGACACATTCGAACGCGTAGTCGCCGCCACCGCCCGTCGCCGCCTTCACTTTGCCGATGATGTCCGGATCGTCGGCGCGGAACACCGCGTCGGCGCCGAGTTCGAGCGCCATGTCGAGCTTGCTCTGCAACAGGTCGACTCCGATCGTCTTGCGCGCACCGCCGGCGACCGCCCCGAGCAGCGCGGCAAGCCCGGTGCCGCCGAGGCCGACGATGACCGCGGTCGAACCCAGTTTCATCGCCGCCGTATTGGCAACGGCGCCCACCCCGGTGATGACCGCGCAACCGAACAGCGCGGCCTGATCCAGCGGCAGTTTCTTGTGGATTTTCACGAGCGAACACTGCGACACGACCGCGTACTCGGCGAAACACGAAACGCCGACGTGGTGCGTCACATACTCGCCGTTGAGTCTGATCCGGCGCTGGTTGCCGAGCAAGGTACCGGCGACGTTTGCCGCCGCACCGGGTTCGCACAAGGCCGGGCGGCCCTCGCTGCACGGCACGCACGCGCCGCAGCTCGGCACGAATACGAACACGACGTGGTCGCCGCGTTCGAGCCCGGTAACGCCGGCGCCGACTTCTTCCACGACACCGGCCGCTTCATGACCGATCACCATCGGCAGCGGGCGCGGACGTGAACCGTTGACCACGGACAAATCCGAGTGGCACAGCCCGGCGGCGGCGATTTTCACGAGAACTTCGCCTGCACCCGGCGGATCGAGTTCGATTTCCTCGATCCGGATCGGCTTCGATTCCGTATAAGGCAAGGCGGATCCCATTTCGTGCAGTACGGCGGCTCGGCATTTCACTGGTCTTCTCCAACGGCAGTTGCGTATTCGAGCGCGATTGTAACGCAGGCGATCGATGCACGCAGGGCGTGGACTTCGTCGTGAACGTGATTGACACTATGTGGCATGAAGCCGTTTACGGGCGGTTGTAATCCGCCTCCAGCGACTTGCGGTCGCCTCATGGTCGCCGCGCTGCTGAGTTTGTCCCTGTCGATGCCCGCCGCCGCGTTCGCTACCCGCGCGGACCTCGGTCGTGCGCTGTTTTTCGACGCGAACCTGTCCGCGGCGCGCACCCAGTCGTGTGCGACCTGCCACGATCCGGCCGCCGGTTTCCGCGACCCGCGCGACAACGGGGTCGACGGCGCGGCTTCGCTGGGCGCTGACGGGCAGTCGCTCGGCGACCGCAATACGCCCTCGATCACGTATGCCGCCGCGACCCCGGCATTCCACCGCGACCCGGACGGCCATTATCGCGGGGGCCAGTTTCATGACGGTCGCAGTGCCGATCTCGCGCTCCAGGCTGTGGAACCGATCATGAATCCACTCGAAATGGCGCAGGCCGACCCCCGCGCGGTCGTCGCGCGGGTGCGCGAGAATCCCGGCTACGTCGATGCCATCACGGCCCTGTACGGTGCCGCCGTGTGGTCCAGCCCGGCTCGAGTGCTTGCCGCCATCGGCGAGTGCCTCGCGGCGTTCGAACAGACCGCGGAGTTCAGCCCGTACGATTCGAAGTACGATCGCTATCTGCGTGGCGAATATACGCTGACCCCGCTTGAGGAAATGGGCCGTAGCCTGTTCTTCTCGCCACTGACGAACTGCTCCAGCTGCCACCTGCAGCATCGATCGTCACTGCAGGAACACGAGACATTTACGAATTACCGCTACCACAATATCGGTCTGCCGGTGAACCGAACGCTGCGCGCGCAAAACGGCCTCGGCGATGTACACCGCGACCCCGGCCTGCTCGCGAATCCCGCCGTGCACGACCGAGCACTCGCCGGCAAGTTCCGGGTGCCGTCGCTGCGGAACGTCGCCGTCAGCGCGCCGTACATGCACAACGGGGTATTTCGCGAGCTGCACACGGCGATCGTTTTCTACAACAAATACACGGTGAACAGCCGCCAGAGCCGGACGAACCCGGAAACGGGTGAGCCCTGGGGTGAGACGGAATTTCCGCAAACGGTGGACACGGATTTGCTGTCCCAGGGGCAACCGATCGACGCCGGCCGCGCCGAGGCGCTGATCGCGTTTCTGAAGACGCTCACGGATGCGCGCTACGAACATCTCCTCGACCCGGGGGATGAGGTCCCGTCGAATCCGTAAATCAGTTAGCATAAGACGCTCCCGCGCGGTCTGAGAAAAAGGAAGCAACTATGGTGCAAGCACTGCACAAACCGTCCGATATCCGGGCACTCGTGAGCGACGAAGAATGGCAGGTGCGCGTCGATCTCGCCGCCGCCTACCGCCTCGTGGATTATTACGGCTGGACCGACCTGATTTTCACGCATCTGTCGGCGCGCGTGCCCGGTCCCGAGCACCATTTCCTGATCAATCCGTACGGCATGATGTTCGACGAAGTCACGGCGTCGGATCTCGTCAAGATCGACCTCGACGGCAATGTCGTCCTGTCCGCCGGTTACGACGTCAACCCCGCGGGGTTTTGCATCCACAGCGCGATTCACATGGCGCGCGAGGACGCGAAAGCCGTGATGCATCTGCACACCGACGACGGGGTCGCGGTATCGACGATGGCCGACGGCCTCATGCCGATCACGCAAACCGCGATGGTGATTTACAACGAGGTGGCGTATCACGAGTACGAAGGCGTCGCGCTCGACCTGAGTGAACGTGAACGCCTCGTCGCCGACATCGGTGACAAGCGCCTGCTCATGCTGCGCAATCACGGGACGCTCGCGGTGGGCGAGAACGTGTCGGATTGCTTCCTCATGCTGTATTCGCTGGAACGCGCCTGCACGATGCAGGTCCGCGCGCTCGCCGGCGGGGTCGACATCTACCGGCCCTCACAGGCCGCGCTCGAGACGACCCGCCGACAAGGCGAAAGCCTGATGGCGCCGGGCGCGCTCGATGGTCTCGCCTGGCCGGCCTTGCTGCGTATGCTCGATCGTAAATGCCCGGATTTCCGCCACTGAACACCCCGGCGGCATCCTCGCGGATGAACCCGAACCGTTTTGCCGTAATCCCGATCTGCGCGCCGCGACGTCAATACAGGCGTTACGGTCGCCGTTGTCCGGACGCTATATCGCCTGACAACCCGGTAACACCATCAAGCGGGGGATCACGACGTGGTCCGGGACGGCCAGCACGAACGCAATCATTTGCGCAACGTCGTCCGGATCGAGCGCGCGCGGAATCGAGGTGATCGGTTCGGCAAAGATTTCCGTCTGCGTCATCCCCGGTTCGATACAACTGACCCGCACCCCGGTCCCGGCGCATTCCATGCGCAGGCTCTCCGTCAATGCTTCAAGTGCGTGTTTTGTTCCCGCGTACCAGCCGATGCCCGCGCGTGGCACTTTCGTGCCGGAAATACTCGAGAGGTTGACCAGATCGCCGCTGCCTTGTGCCTTGAAACGTTTGATCGCTTCGAAAGCGATGCGGTAGGCACCCTCGACATTCGTCCGCGCGAGGTTCGCTACCCGATCGCCCGCCAGCGCCTCGACCGGCCCAACGGCAAATGCGCCCGCGTTGTTGACGACGGCGTCGATGCGGCCGAATCGCTCGCCGGCTGCCGTCAGTGCGCTGACCGCGAGATCCGGATCGGTCACGTCACCGGGGATCGCAAGCGCCCTGTTCGCGCCGAGATCGGCGACCAGGCGCCCGAGTCGCTCCTGCCGCCTTGCGACGAGCCCCACGCACATGCCAAGCCGACACAGATGCCGGGCGGTCGCTTCGCCAATGCCGCTACTCGCGCCGGTAACAAGCGCGACGCGGCCGCTCAGTTCTTTCAGGTAACCCATGTTTACCCCCGATTCCGGTCCGTTAACCCGTCTGTCCCGCGCCCGCGAAACGGGGTGCTGACAAATCAAACCGCGTGAGTGTATTCAGTGCAAACTAGCGATTAAATAACGGGATCGACAAAAGATAATTGCAAAACCGACATCAATGAAAATTGCACATCTCGAACTGTTCCGCGATGTCATGCGCGAAGGCAACTTCACCGGCGTCGCCCGTCGTCGCGGAATCGATCCTTCGGCCGTATCCCGGGCAATCACGACGCTGGAGTCCGATCTCGGGATCCGTCTGTTTGAACGCACGACAAGACGCTTTGCACCGACGGAAGCCGGACGCATCTACTACGCGCAGACGGATAGCCTCATCGAAGAACTCGAACTCGCTGCCGCCCGCGCACGCGATGCCACGGCGGCGCCAGCCGGACAGTTGCGCGTCACCGCCTCGATCGCGTTCGGCTGTGAAGTGTTGAGCCCCCTCGTCGCCGGACTCCGCGAGCGCTATCCGGCGCTTGCGCTGGAACTCGTACTCAGTGATCGGCCACTCGACCTCGTCAACGAGCGCCTCGATGTTGCCATCCGGCTCGGACCCGCACCGACTGGCGACCTCGTGCGGCGGCGTCTCATGACTGTTCGTCACCGCGTGTGCGCGAGTCCTGCCTGGATTGCCGCGAATGCACGGGTCACGCTCCCGGCAGACCTGTCGCACTGCGACTGTGTGCGCTTTCCCTTCCCCGGCTTCAGCGATCGCTGGCGCTTCCGTGATGCGGAAGGCACGCTCGAGGAAGTGACGGTCAGCGGTTCCCTCGTCGTCTCGAACGCGCTGGCCGCGAAACGCTGCATCCTCGACGGCCTCGGTCCAGGGCTGCTCGCGGACTGGATGAGCGCGCGCGAACTTGCCGACGGAACGCTCGTTGAGCTACTGCCGGCCTACGCCGTCACGGCGACGGTGTTCGAAACCGCCGCATGGATACTCTACCCGAGCCGTAGCTACATCCCGACGAAGGTGCGCTGCTTCATCGATTATCTCGCTGACAAGCTCGCGCCCTGAGTCGAGACCGCATGCCGGTTTGTCATCATTTTTTACACGACGGCAACCGCCAGACCGCCTGTTTTATCGCATTCTTTACACCCCGCCCGTACAGGCCGGTGTTTTCGTCGGGTATGAATCTTGCACGACATTACCCGTATGAAGACCCATTTCGCGTCTTCACGAACGAGGATGCACTTCCATGTTGAGCCGGTTTTTCATCATCGCTGCGTGCCTGTTCACCGCACTCCCGGTGACCGCGGTCCCGATCGTATTTTCCGGCACGGACGTCGGTGCGGCGACAACGAACGCCAACCAGGCGTTCGCCAACTGGTCGGCCAGCGTCGGTTCGTTCACGCTGGATAACCTCGACGGCCTCACCGGCACGTTCGGGTTCGGCGGCAGCGTCACTTCAGCCCTCGGCAACGCTTATGCCACCCCCGATGATCTGCTCGGCACCTTGAATCTGACGTTTGGCGTGCTCGATGGCACGAGCTTGCGTCTGACCCGGGTTGGCAACCTGACGCAACTGAACTGGCAACCGCTGGTGCCGGTCGATGCGTTCGGATTTTTCTCGCGCAACCATTTTGGCGGGACCGTGACGATCGCGTTCAACGACGGTGCGGTGCGCACGTTCGCGCTGACCGCTGCCGGACCGGCCGGTCCGGGGGATAATTTGTTCTGGGGTGTCGACGGCCTCGATAACCCGATTACGAACGTCGCGATCACCTCGACGGATCCGCAGACCCCGTCCGCGAATTCGTTCTACGACCGCTTCGTCTACGTCAGTGCCGCGGATATCCCGGAACCGGCCACGCTCGGGCTCATGCTTGCGGGCCTTGCCGGCTTGTACCGGCCGCGACGCGCAGCGCGCACCGGCGGCATGCGCTAGCCTGCGACCGGGCCGGGCATGGCGGTTGCGGCCGGACATCGCTTCCGTCGCACCGGCTTGCGCGCGACCGACCTCGTCGTGCGCTCCGCGAGCAGGCCGAATCGCCGGGCGGACGCAAACCCCTGGCAATAAACACCCGGGCGGCCTGCGCCACCCCCCGTGATGCATTCCGCGCGCGCCGACGAATCCGGGGATTCACCCGACCGGCCGATCAACGGCCTGCCCGTGGTGCCTAAATGCGGCAGCGGCCGGTGTTTGACCGCGGATGCCGGGTATGTGCCGCACTATTCCCGCCCGGCGCGTTGCGTGCCAACATTGTCGCGCTGCGGATCCTGCGCGGGAACGGGGTGATCCGCGTATGCGCGATCAAGCGTATGTAAGCTAGACGTTTCCCGCACTGGCATCTGGTCGCCTCATAACATCATGCCCGCAGCTTCACAGGAAAATCCGACCACCCTGTTCTGGTTCCGACAGGATTTGCGCCTGCACGACAATCCGGGACTGTGCGCCGCGGTGGATGCGGGCCGTGTCCTGCCGGTCTATATCCTCGACGAGGATAACGCCGGCCCGCATCGTCCCGGCGCCGCGAGCCGCTGGTGGTTGCACCACTCGCTGCATGCGCTGAATGAATCGCTCGGTGGCGCCCTGCTCGCGCTCGCGGGCGACCCCGGGACCTGGTTGCCGCGCCTGCTCGAGAGCTACCCGATCACTGCCGTGTACTGGAACCGCTGTTATGAGCCGTGGCGCATCACGCGCGACCGCCGACTGAAGCAGATGCTCACTGACGCGGGGGTCGAGGTCAGGAGTTTCAACGGCTCGTTGCTTTGGGAACCGTGGGAAGTGCTGAAAGCCGACGGTGATCCTTACCGCGTGTTCACCCCGTTCTACCGCAAACGTTGCCTCACCGCGGCGCCGCCACGCGACCCGATACCGCCGCCGCCGGCAGCGGCATTCGTACGGACGAACGCCGCCGAGAACTCGATCGACGCGCTCGAACTGTTGCCGCGCACGCGCTGGGACCGCAAGCTCGAGGCCCACTGGGTGATTGGCGAGGCAGGCGCGCAGGCCCGGCTCGACCGTTTCCTCGATCACGGCCTCGATGCTTATGCCGATGGTCGCAATTTTCCGGATCGGGCCTGCGTATCGCGGCTTTCGCCGTCACTGCATTTCGGAGAGTTGTCGCCAAACACGGCATGGCATGCCGCGCGGCGGGAACGCGACGACCATAATGTCGATGTCTTTTGCAGCGAGCTCGGCTGGCGCGAATTCTCACACAGCCTGCTGTATCACTTCCCCGAGCTGCCCCGTGACAATCTGCAGTCGCGCTTCGATGCGTTTCCATGGCGCGACGACAGCGACGATCTGGAGCGCTGGCAGCGTGGCGCAACCGGCTACCCGATCGTCGATGCCGGCATGCGGGAACTCTGGCAAACCGGCTACATGCACAACCGGGTCCGCATGATCGTCGGTTCGTTTCTCGTGAAGAATCTGCTGCTGCACTGGCACGCGGGTGAGCGCTGGTTCTGGGACTGTCTCGTCGATGCGGACATGGCGAACAACAGCGCGAGCTGGCAATGGATCGCGGGCTGCGGCGCCGACGCCGCGCCCTATTTCCGGATCTTCAACCCCGTCACGCAAGGGCAGAAGTTCGATCCGGATGGCCGCTACACGAGAACCTACTGTCCCGAACTCGCGTCGCTGCCGGACCGCTTTGTGCACTGTCCATGGGATGCGCCCGGCGATGTGCTGGCCAGTGCCGGCGTTGAACTGGGACAACACTACCCGGCCCCGATCGTCGACCTGAAGGCCTCGCGCGAACGTGCGCTCGAAGCCTTCAGGGCGCTGCCGAAACCCGGCGCGTGAGCGCAAAAACCGGCAGCAACGGAGTACGCAATCTCGTTGTCGTACTCGGCGACCAGCTGAATATCGACGCTGCCGCGTTCGACGGCTTCGATCCGCAAACCGATGCCGTGTGGATGGCCGAGCTAGCCTCTGAGGCGGAATTCGTGTGGTCGCACCAGGCGCGGATTGTCATGTTCATCGCCGCGATGCGCCACTTTCGCGCAAACCTGCTCGCGCGCGGGTTTCCCGTGCACTACGTGTTCCTCGACGATGCCGGAAACCCGGGCACGCTCACCGATGCCCTCAGCGAGGCTGTTGCCACCCTGGAGCCGCAACGCCTCGTCATGTGCCAGGCCGGTGAATGGCGGGTACACGAGGCGATCACGACGCTTGCCCGGCGCCTGCACGTAGCGCTGGAAATTCGCCCCGATCGACATTTCCTGTGCACGCCCGAACGGTTCGAGCAGCACGCGAGCGGGCGCAAGCAACTGCGTCTCGAGTTTTTCTACCGTGACCTGCGCCGGCAGACCGGCGTGCTCATGGAAGGCGCGGAGCCGGTTGGCGGCCAATGGAACTTCGATGCCGCGAACCGGCGCGCGTTGCCGAAATCCGGGCCGGAGGGCTTGCCGCCGCCGCGCGCGTTCGCGCCGGACCGCACCACAAACGAAGTGATTAAGCTCGTACGCGAACGCTTCGCCGGCCACCCCGGCTCACTGGATCATTTTTCCTGGCCCGTCACGAGCGCCGCGGCGCAATCGGCGCTCGAAGACTTCATCGAACACCGTCTCCCCCGTTTCGGCGATTACCAGGACGCCATGTGGGCCGGCGAACCGTGGCTCTATCATTCGCGTCTGTCGGCCGCGATGAACCTGAAGCTGCTCGATCCGCGTGCCGTCATCGCCGCCGCGGAGGACGCATACCGCCGCGAGCTTGCCCCGTTGAATGCGGTGGAGGGATTCATCCGTCAGATCCTCGGCTGGCGCGAATACGTGCGCGGCATCTATTGGCACCTGATGCCGGACTACCTCGAACGCAATGCGCTCGCGGCGCACGCGCCGCTTCCGGGCTTCTACTGGACAGGCGACACCCCGATGCGGTGTCTCAGTGACGCAATCCGGCAAACGCTCACCCATGGCTATGCGCACCACATTCAACGGCTCATGGTGACGGGATTGTTCGGGTTGCTGCTCGGGGTCGACCCGAAGGCCATGCATGAGTGGTACCTCGCCATGTACGTCGACGCCGTCGAATGGGTAGAGCTGCCGAACACGCTCGGCATGAGCCAGTACGCTGACGGCGGAGTCATGGGGTCGAAACCCTATATCGCCTCGGGAAACTACCTTAACCGGATGAGCAATTATTGCGCGCAATGTCCGTTCAACCCGCGCCACGCCGTCGGTGAGGATGCGTGCCCTTACACGACGCTCTACTGGGATTTCCTCAGCCGGCACGAGTCCGTACTCGCGGACAATCCGCGCATGGCGCTGCAATTGCGCAACCTCACCCGCAAACCCGGATCCGAGCGCGCCGCGATTGCGGTTAAGGCCGACGAATTGCGCGCGGCACTGTATGACGATCGGGGGTCAAGGTGAGCGCTCCGGGGGTCCGAAGCCGTGCGCGCGCCCGGGCTTCGTCGCGCGGCGTCGGCGGCGCACGAAAACGTCGTTCATCCAACGTTAATTGCGTCTCGTTAACCTGAATTACGATTAAATACGCGATTGAGACTGGAAATCCCTGCCGCGCTGCACTAATCTGCGCAACCCATGAGAATCACGGCAAAAAATCTCGGTAAATTCATCGTTGCGCTTGCGCTGTGGGTGCCTGTCGTGTCCGCGGCCGACGACGCGACGTCCGCGGGTCTGTTCGCGACCGCGACCGCGGCGTTCGAAGCGCACGATTACGCCCGTTCCGCCGAGTTGCTCGAACAACTCCTGGCCGTGCAAGCCGATTGCGCACAATGCGCCCACCTGCTCGGCCGGGCGTACGGCCACATGGCCGAACAGGCAAGCTGGAGCGAAGCTATCGGGCTCGCGAAGAAAACCCGTCTGGCGCTGGAAAACGCCGTCGATATCGACCCGTCGAATGAACCCGCGATCGAAGACTTGATCCGCTACTATCGCGAGGCCCCCGGATTCCTCGGCGGCGACAACGCGAAGGCGACGCAACTCGAACTGCGCCTGCGCCGCCTGCAGGGTAAACTGCCGAGCTAGCACGCCCGCCCGAACGGCTCGGGTGCGATTTCAGGGCCAGTTCAGGGCCAGCGCACGGCCCCCGGTTCCCGCTCCGGTCTCTAGGTGACCCCGGAACCCGCGCCGACGATCTCTCCAAGGCGCTGTGTCAGCAGCATGTTCTCGCGGTAATCGATCGGGATCACGACGAGACTCGGGCCTTCCTCGTTGAACGCGGCTTCGAGTTCCCCGGCAAGTTCAGCGGCATTGCTGACCGCATGACAGTGCCAGCCGAACGCGGCGGCAAGCAAGTCCCAGCGTGGATTCGTGAACTCGAGATCGGTGTGGCGGCCAAACTCCGCCTGCTGTTTCCACGCGATGAGACCGTACTCGCAGTCTTCCCACACCATCACGACGAGATTGCACCCGAGCCGTTTTGCGGTTTCCATTTCCTGCACGTTCATCATGAAGCCGGCGTCGCCGGCGATCGCGAGAATCCGCCGCTCCGGGTGTACGAGACTCGCCGCGATGGCGCCCGGCAGCGCGAACCCCATCGAGCAAAAGCCGTTCGGGATCAGGCATGTGTTCGGCTCGTGGCAGTGATAATGGCGCGCAATCCACATCTTGTGCGCGCCGACGTCCGACAGCAGAATGTCGTCCGGGCCAAGCACCGCGCGCGCGTCCCAAACCGCCTTTTGCGGGCGGATACTGCCCTCGGTCGTATCGTTCGCGTGTTGCGCGAGTTCCTCGCCCATACGACGGCGCATTTCGGTCTGCCCGGCGAGTTCGAATGCCGGTGTCCCCTGCGATGCGAGGCGTTCGTTAAGCATCCACAACGTGTGGGCGAGATCGCCGACGAGTTCGACTTCCGGATGATAATGTTCGTCGATTTCCGCGGGCAGAAAGTCCGCATGAATGATCGTCTTGTCGCGGTTCGGGTTCCACAGCCGCGGGTGGTATTCGACCATGTCAAAGCCGAGCGTCAGCACGAGATCGGCATCGTCGATCACGAGCGTCGGCAAATCCTTCGACCCGAGACCGATCGTGTACAGGCAATACGGCGCATCGACATCGACCGCGCCTTTGGCCATGAACGTCGACAGCACGCCGATCCCGGTCGTGTCACAGAATCGACGCAACTGCTTGCTCGCACGGCGACGAATACACCCGTTACCGGCAATGATTACCGGGCGTTTCGCATTGCGCAGCAGTTCAAACGCCTTGTCAGTAATTTTGTCGTCCGCCACCGGGCGACGGTAACGGTGCGGCGGCAGCGGTTGCGCCGCGGTCTCGTGTTCCGCAACATCCTCGGGCAATTCGATATGTACGGCGCCGGGCTTTTCGGAGCGCGCGATACGCACGGACTTGCGCACGATCTCCGGTATCGTGTCGGCATTGAACACGGTCGTTGCCCATTTCGTCACCGGACCGAACATCTCGACGACGTCCATGATCTGGTGCGATTCCTTGTGCAAGCGCGCAGTGGAGCCCTGCCCCGTCAATACGAGCATCGGTGCGCGATCCATATTCGAATCCGCGACCCCGGTGATCAGGTTCGTCGCTCCCGGTCCGAGCGTGCCGAGGCATCCGGCCGGTTGCCCCGTCAGGCGGCCGTAGATTTCGGCCATGAACGCGGCGCCTTGTTCGTGCCGCGTGAGGATGAAACGGATGCTGTCGGACGATTCCAGCGACATCATGAAATCCGCGTTTTCCTCCCCCGGCACCCCGAAGATATATTCGATACCTTCCGTCTCGAGACACCGCACCATTAAATCGGACGCTTTCATTACACAATCTTCCGTTCAGTCATCTGAAAAGTTAGCGGCCCGGAGGCCTCGTGCTGAACACGATCGGTTTTCACCGACGTCGCGACAGATTTGTGGGCGATGTTGGGGTAGCGAGGGACTGGCCCGTGGCGAATTCAGGCGTGAGTCACCGCGCGGGCGGTGTCAGTTGCACTCGCCCGCCTCGTTCTCGTCTTCGTCGTCATCGTCGTCATCGTCATCGTCGCGATCACGCAGGGCGAGGATCGCGTCGCTGCTCGGGTCCTGGAGCAAGCCCGCGATATAGACACCGGTTTGAGCAACCGGATCGAGCAGCGGGTCGAAGAACAATTGCTCACACCCGATGCAGTTGCCGACCGCGATTTCCGCGATGCCGCCGAGCGCCAGGAACACGGCGTCCGCATTTATCCCCTCGCCGGCCGTCATTTCCACGGTGTCCGCGGTCACATTGAACAGCCCGCCCGAGGCGAGCGCCGCGAACGCATAATCGCCCGGGCCCCCGTCGAGCGTAATCGTTTGCGCCGTGACGTTGAGTTCCGCGAGCGCGAGCACCGCGGCAAACGGCGGCAGATTGTTAACTTCGCCGTTGAATTCCGCCAGCATCGTGGAGTCGATCGGCAGCGCGCCGGATTCTTCGCCATCACCGGCGTTGATTTCAAGCAACTCGGCATTGATGTCGAGTGTTCCGAGGGACACGATCGCGGCAAACGCGTCCGGACCATGACCGGCCTGGACCTCGACGCCGTGGGCGTCAATCTGCAGCGAAGTGTTCGCGAACAACATGCCGGGGGTCGCGCCCGTCGTATCGCTGCCCGCCTGGACGAGCACATACTCAGCCGATACGTTCATCGTGTCGGCCGCAACGGTCGTGCCGTTGATGATCACGTCCCCGGTGCCGGGACCGCGAAAGTTGACGTCGACCCCGTTTTCCACCGATTCGTTCGCAATCAGGTTCAGGGTCGGTACGTTGAGGATGGCATTCAGGTTGATCGAACGACCGGCCTGCAGCGTCAACGAGCCAGCCGACGCGACGATGTTTGCGCCAACGAGCGAGGTAATGTCGTTGTTTGCCTGCAAGGTCAGCGCGGCACCGCCATTGAGCAGGTTCAGCAACGCTCCGTTCGTGATGAAGAAATCATCGCCGGGCAGATTCGCGAACGTGAAACTCGATTGCGGATCGGCAATCGCGGCGTTCGGGTCAAAGAACGCGAAGCGACCGCTGTCGACGAGGCCGTCGACGTCCGCATCCGGGCTCGCAAACAACAAACGACCGTCGCTGAGCGTTTGCGGGAAAAACGCACCGAGACGCTCGCCCGCGCTGATCCCGCTCGCGATCTGTACCGCCCGGCCGGTGGTCGAACTGATCTGGACGATGCGTCCCGCGTCGACGAGTCCGCTGACGTCGGCATCCGGGCTGCGGATGATGTACCCGCCGGTAACGAACTGCGGGAACACGCTGCCGAACATTTCGCTTGCGCTGACCCCGTTCGTGCGCCCGACTTCCTGACCCGTCACCGTGTTCACGAGAACGACGGTGCCGGCATCCATGAGCCCGCCAACGTCAGCGCCCGGGCTGCGGATCAGGCGCAAATCCGTATTCACGAACGTCAGACCAAAATTGCCGAAATTCTCGTTTGCGCTCCTGCCGTTGACCCGGCCGATTTCCGTGAACGTGTTGCGGTTGAAAAACACGACCGAGCCCGCGTCCATCACCCCGCCGGGATCGGCGTTCGGACTCCCGATTGCGGCGGTGTCGGTGAAAAACGACGGGAACTGTGCACCGAGTCCTTCGTTCGCGCTCTTGCCCGAAACCTGGCCCACGACGATATTACCGCCACCGAGGTTCGTGTTCGTCACGCGGAATATCGCACCGGCGCCATTGAGGGCGCCAACGTTGTGCAGCGGCGCGCGGACCATGTAGTCCGTCGACGTGAGGAAGCTCAGGGAATTGCCGAGGAATTCGCCCGTCGCGTTACCGTTCAGGGTTCCGAGGATGGCCCCGCTCGTGCCGCTGACCAGGCGCAGGCGACCGGCATCGACGACCCCGCCGACATCGGCGTTCGGTACCGGCAGGAAGAAGTTCAGGTTCGTCGTCGTAATCGGAGTATGGCTGCCGACCCGGTCGCCCGCCACGGCACCGTCGATCTGGTTCAGTATCGTCCCGGTCAGCGTGTCGTAGATAAACACGGAGCCGGCATCGACCCGACCACCCGGATCGGCGTTCTGGCTGCGGAATACGAAATTGTTATTGCCGAGATTCGTAAACCCGCTGCTGCCGAAGAACTCGTTCGCGCTGCCGCCATCGATACGGCCGCGAATGATATTGCCCGCACCGAGATCGACGGCTGCGGCCTGAATCACGGTGCCCGCATTCGTGTTCCCGCCCACCGTGTGAGTCGTGCTCGTGATCAGGATATCGTTGCCGCCGACGGAAAACGAATTGATGTTCGCGCCGAGGCCTTCGAACGGCGCCGTGCCGTCAACCTGCCCGATCAGCATGCCGGTGGTGCCGTCGGCGAGATAGACACTGCCGGCACTCGTGTTACCCCCCGGTGAAGCGCCGGTGGAGGCGACGAAGTAATTCCCGTTCGTCCGTTCGTAGACGAACCCCGAAGACCCGAGGTTTTCATTCGCGGACTGACCGAACAGGCTGCCGATGACGGCGCCGGTCGTCGGGTTCGCGAGGATAATGCGGCCCGCGTCGGCACCGCCGGTGTCTTCGAACGGGCTCCGGATCAACAGGTTGCCGGAACTAAACAAGGTCTGCACGCCACCGCTCGGGTGACCGAGCCGCTCACCGGTGTTGCCGTCGATCGTCCAGTTTATTGCGAGCGTGTTCGGATCGAGCGACACGAGCTGGCCGGAATCGATCATGTTGACATCACTGTCGAAATTGTTGACGAGGATCGCACCCGGCAGGGTAAACAAGTCGATGCTCTGACCATAGCGATCGTTCATGAACCCGCCGTTCTGCTGATTGATCGGCGCGCCACCGTTATCGACGAGAAATATCGTGCCGGCATCCGTCAAGCCACCCGGATCGGCATCCGGTACCGGGATTAGAATCCCGCCGGCGACGGAGAAAACGCCTTCGGAGCCCAGATTGTCATTGACGTTCGCACCCGCGACGGTGGCCACAGTTGGTCCGGCGTCCATGGCGTTCACGAAGAACACGGCCCCGCGGTTGCCGCCGTTCTCAGGCGAAATGATCAGGAAATTGTCGAAGCCGCCTAGCGTAAATGTGTCGATATCGCCGAAATCGCCGAGGCGTTCGTTCATCGTGTCGCCCTGAATCGGCGTGAGTAAGGGGTTGCCGGTGGCATTGTCGGCGATTATCACGGCGCCCGCGTCCACTGTACTGCCATTTTGATAATTCGGTGCCGCGACCAGGTAGTTGCCATTTCCTAAAAACGTGAGCGGCCGGTTACCGACGAGGTCACCGGGTTGCGCACCCGCAACAGAACCCGACAGGAACGGGCCGGCGACGCTGTTGAACAGGCCCACAAGTCCGGTGTTCCCCCCGTGCGCCGGGGCGCGGACGATGAGCTTGTCGAATCCCAGATTGAAGTTTTGCTCGGTCGTCGCGGACAGTTGTTCGTTCGCCGTGTCGCCGTCGAATTGTCCGATCGCGAGCCCGGTGGTCCCGTCGACGAGGTAAAGCGTGCCGGCGTTCGCCGTGCCACCCGGATCCGCGAGCGGGGACGGCGCCCAGTAGTTGCCGTTCGTCGACTCGATGATCTGCAGATTACCGAGGATCTCGTTATCGCTCGTGCCGTCGAGCCGGCCGATCGGATTGCCGGTGGCGCCGTCCGCGAGGATGATGCTGCCGGCGTCCGTAAAACCGCCGACATCCGCGCTTTCGCTGAACACGACGTAATCGCCGCTGCCGAGGATCCGAAAACCGTCGGTGCCGAGCATTTCGCTCGTCGACCCGCCCATGACCCGGCCACGTTCGATGTTGCCGCCGCCGAGGTTCACGTTCGCGACCCGGATCAGCGCACCGGCATCGGTGAACGCGCCATTATTGTGCTTCACGCTCGTCACGAGCACATCGGGTCCGAACGAAAAATAATTCACGCTCGTGCCAAGAAACTCGTTCGTGTTGTTACCGTTGACCTTGCCGATAAGACGTCCCGTACCGCCATTGACGAGCAACAGCGAACCCGCGTCCACGGTGCCACCGATGTCCGCGTTCGGCACCGGCACGAAGTAATTGCCGTTCGCCGACAGCACGAGCGAATTGTTGCCGACCATGTCGCCGGCGGCACTGCCGGAGACGCGGCCGATTTCGCGGCCCGTCATTTCGTTGACGAGGATCAGCGCGCCGGCATCCATGAGGCCGCCGACGTCGGCGAACGGACTCCGGATTGCGTACGTATTCGTCGGCACACCGAAGAAATCGACCGTCAGGCCGAGTTGCTCGTTCGCGCTGGAACCTGATACCCGACCGATTTCCTGCCCGGTATCGTCGTTGAACAGGATCACCGCGCCGCGCATTGAGGCGCCCGCGTTCGGACTGCGGAACACGAGGTTACCGTCCGCCACCGTCGACTGGAACAGGCTACCGAGGCGCTCGTTCGCTGCGCTGCCTTCGAGCATGCCGAGCAGGTTTCCCTGCGGATCGAACAGCAGGATTTCCCCGGCGTCGATCAGGCCACCCACATCGGCGTCCTGGTTACGCACGAGGATGTTGCCGTTTGGCAGGATCGAAAAACTGCTGCTGAAGCGATCGCCCGCGCTCGGACTCGGATCGAGGATTTCCGTCGCGTCCGAACCGGGAACGATCGTGATGTTCTCCGGGTCGAGCAATAACTGGCCCGCGCGTCCGTTCAGGGCGCCGACATCGAGCGACCCCTGCAGCACGAGGTTTTCCTTGCCGGAGACTTCGATGAAACCGCCGTCGCCGCCGCCGTTGCCGCCGCGCGCGCTCGCATGCCCGTAAAATTCCGTGCGCTGTTCGGACCACACCGCCACCGTGCCGCCGTCGCCGTTGACGGTAGCATCCGCGCTGATCCGGCTCATGCCCGTAACCGTCACGTCACGCGCCGCCGGCAAGGTATCGGCACCCTGGATGTCGCCGCCGATCCGCACCGCGCCGCCGCCGGTCGCGCCATCCGCGCTGATCCTGACGGTGCCGAGGGCAATGTCGTCACCGAGCACTTCGACCCGGCCGCCGCCGGCCCCACCGTTCGCGCTTACCGTACCGGCGAGGACCACGCTGGCGGTCGCGGTATCGTCCGCGGCCGCCGCTTCGATGCGGATCGTGCCGCCATCACCGGCGCCGTTCGCGCTGATCACACTGTCGTCACTCGTCTCGATGTGGTGACTCGCCAGCAACGATATCCGGCCCTGCTCATCGACGCTGATCGCATCGGCATTGATCTCGCCGGAGTGGCGAATCGTACCGGCAAGGATTTCGGCCGAGCCGCCGGCTGCAATCAGCTTGCCGAGGTTGACCACTTCATGTTCGCTCGACTGCACCTCGAAGCTGATATCGGGATCATCGAGACTTGTGATCGTGATCGCGTGCCCGGCCGCGAGGATCAGTTCGCCGCCCGGGGTTTCGATGAGGCCGCTGTTCTCGACCCCATCGACCGCCTCGTTGACGATGCGCGGCGCGAGCAGGATCACTTCGCCACCCGGTGCCGTCTTGATATAACCCCGGTTCACGATCGAGCCCGCGGTCTCGTCACCATTGAACGCATAGTGTCCGGCGAGAAAATCCTCGTTCGTGATGTTCAGGGTCGACATGACGAGGCCGGCCGTGTCGATCGTCGCGCCCTCCCCGACGAGGATCCCGTTGCCGTTGATCAGGAACACGCGTCCGTTGGACGTGAGGTTACCGAGCAACTCCGACATTTGCGTGCCGGTTACGCGATTGAGAATCGCGCTCGCCGCGTTCTCCTGAATAAAGCGGGTCGTTTCGCCCGCGCCGATACTGAACGACTGCCAGTCCACGACGCTGCCGGGAGAGTTCGTGATTTGCAACACGCTGGCGCCCGGGGTCGTGATACCGACGTTACCGTGGACGACCGTCGGACCGAGCGGATTGGCGGACGCGACTGCACACACGCCGAGGGTGCCGCAGAATGCGACGATGCGGCTTGCCGCTAAGGAACGATACATGCGTTACCCCCTCCATCGAGCAGCACATCCAGCACATCGGGGTTGCTACCGAGTTCAAGCGCCTGGTAGACCGGATCCTCGGCCAGGAAGGCCGGCACTTCGGCTAACTGTTCCGCGGGTCCCGTGCCGACGAAACCGGCCTCACCGGCCTCGAGATCAACCGTATTCGCCGGTGTCTGCACGCTGCAGTTTCCGACATAGCAGCTGACGAACAGGCCCTGCCCGGGCGGCGCACTCGGCGGTACGGCCGGCAGCGGCACGCTCGCGGGATCCGGTTGTGTAATCTGGAACGGCATCGCCGCGACCGCGAACGGGGTTGCGCCCTGGGCGTTGATCAGCACGACATCGTCGCCCGCGCCGACCGGGTTCGAGCCGTCGAAATCGACCATGCCGTCGGTGACGTCGACGAACAGACCGTCGCCGCTCGGATCGGGGGCAGCACCGGGATTGATACACGTTCCCTGGCACACGGCATCGTAGGCCGTACCGCGGATCCCGATCGTCGCAACGGGCGTATTCAGGCGGTAGCGCGAACGTCGCGCCTTGCCGATAGCGCCGGTGACGGCCCGCAAGCCGCCACGCACGAGACGGAAGAAGCTGCGACCTTCGGCCGGCGCCTCCGCCATGTATTCGAAGCGTTCGACAACGAATTCGGTGTTGGGCAACACCGTCACCCGACTCTCATCGCGAAACACGAGCACCGCGTAGCTGTTCGTGTTCGTGACGACCCGTTCGCCATTGAACAAGGGGTATCCGGTTTTCAGCGCCCGCGCGCGGCCGCTCGCGGCGCTGGCAATGACATTGCCCTTCGCGAAGGCTATGCGGCCCGATGGCGCCGGGCGTGCTTTCGCTTCGTCGGCGCAGTCGCTGCCGCACAGGCGCACGTCGAGTTCCGTGCCACGGATCCCGATCGTGGCAACCGCGGTGCGCAGGCGCATCGCATCCGGATTGCGCTTGCTGATGAAGCCCGTGACCGCGCGCAAGCCGCCTTTGAACAGGCGCATGACGGCCAGCGGTTTCGCCTCGTCGGTGCTGAATTCCTCGACCGTAAACGATGACTGCGGGCGGATCATAATCTTCGAGCCGTCGCCGAGTTTCAGAATCGCCGAACTGCGCGGCCCGGTGGTGATCACATCACCCTGAAAGACAGCCGCTCCGCTCCCGATCAGGCGCGCGGTCGTACCGGGGCCGGCAGCGGAAACGAGTCCGCGCGCGAGTACGGTTTCACCAACCTGCGTGGCAGCGCCGGCGTTGCCGACGCCCGCCAACAGCGTGATCAGCAGGATCAGGATCCCGCGCGCGGGGGTTCGAGGATGCAGGCGTGTTTTCATTAATATCGCAACACGACGTTGAAATGCGTTTTCACGTTGCCCTTGTCCGACGTTTCGCCGCGTGCGTGCGAGACAACATGGCCGTAGTCCGCGCTGACGTACAGGTATTCGCGGATGTTCACGCGAAAGCCCAGCCCGGCACTCGAAATCGTATCGCTCGTGATCTGCGGATTCTGCGGTTCTTCGAGATGTTTGAAGCCGACATCGGCAAACGCGAAAAAGCGCAGGCCATACCAGTCGCGGATCGGCGGCGCCCAAATTTCGAAATTGAACAGCACCGCATCGTCGCCGGCGATCGCGCGCTCCTCGTAGCCGCGCACCGTGCGTTCGCCGCCGAGGCCGTACTGTTCACCCGGGATCAGCGGTTCGTCGGCGTATTGTCCGGCGACCTTGCCCACCCCGAGCCAGCCGTGCGGCAGTTCGTGACTGACCGCGGCGCCGAACCGGATCGCATTCCAGTCCGCTTCCGCACCGCGACGTACCCTGCGGTAGTCCTGATCGCGGTTGTTGCCACCGAACGTGAGGTTCTGGATGAAATCGACGGAAAACGACGCGCGGCTCTTCGGCCAGCTGTAACTGCTCTGGTACGTCGCCGATATCGGGCGCGAACGGACCACCGTACTGATCCCGGGGATGCCGGCACCGGTGGCCGCGTTACTGATATTCGTATCGAAGCGGCGATCCTGGAGCATGATACTGAGGCTGTGGCGGTAACGACCGATCGGCAACAGCGTGTGCTTGAAGTTGACCCCGGCGAAATCACCCGCGCCGCTGATATCGAAAAACGACTGTACGTTACCGATGTCGACATCCGAGCGGATGTAGAACGCCTGGATCCAGCCGTTCAGCGCGTACACCGGGGCCCGGTAGTTAAAGGCGTATTGCCGCACGTCGTCGGCGTTGTCCGGCGACGTCGTGAACGTCGCGGTCGCGATGTGCTCGCGCCAGAACAGGTCGTTGTGCTCGGCGCCGAGCGTGAGCCGGAGATTGCCCGATTCGTCGGTACCGATATTGTTCAGGCCGGCGAACACGGTATACGGTCGCCGCTCGGTGACACGGACATTCGCGTCGAGCGTATCGGGCTCCGTCGGGCTGCGGGTGAAATTGAGCCCGAGGCGGCGACCGGGATGCTCGTTCGCGACGGCGAGCGAGCGCGAGACTTCACGCAGGTTCGGTGTCGTGCCGGGCGCCAGCGCGGGCAGTGCCGCGATGATCCGGTTATCGTCGAGGCGTTCATTGCCGGTGACCCGCTTGTCACCGAGCGCAAATGTCAGTACTTCGAGTTTGACGGTGCCGCCGGCAAGTTCCTGTGGCGGCAGTACGACGCGATGGAAAACAAAACCGCGACGACGCAGTTCGCTCTCGAGCGCGTCACTGGCCGCACGCAGTCCGTCGAGCCCGTCGAATTCGCCGGTAAACGGCGCCACGGCCGCGGCGGTCGTGGCCGCATCGAGCGGGTTGTCGCCGGTGACCTCGTAGCGGTCGACTGAAATTAGAAGCGGGGGCGGCTCCTGAGCGGCAGCAGTGACGCTGAGCATCAGTAGCGAAGTTGCGATCAGTGCGCGGATTGCTGGGTTGATACTCATCAACAGGCCACGATCCATTAAGCGGTCGAGCGATGTTACTCAATGTGGTGAGTCTACTCTTTCGCTCAAAGATGCGCAAAGAGGTAACTGAATTATTTCGGGAATTTCACCGCTGGATTGCGTGGCAACGGTTCTGCCACGCGACGCCGCCGGGACCGGTGACACGATTGTGCTGCGGGCGCGGCGCACGCCATAATCCGCGCATGAGCAATTCTATTCCGGTGACGGCCCCGATGGCCGCGAGCGTGGTCAGCATCGATGTCGAAGCCGGCGCCAGCGTGACGGCGGGTCAACAAATCGCCGTGCTCGAAGCGATGAAGATGCACCATATCATCGAGGCGACCGTGGCTGGCACGATAGCGAGCATTACGGTCGCGGTGGATGACGTCGTCAACGAAGACGATACGATCGCCGTTATCGCCCACGACGGCAGTGCCGCGGGCGCGGTGCGAACCGACGCCGTGTTCGACCTCGACGGTGATCGCGCCGACCTCGATGAAGTCCGCGCGCGCCACGCGCTCGGCCTCGATGAAGCGCGACCGGACGCCGTCGCGAAGCGGCGCCGGATCGGCGCGCGCACCGCCCGCGAGAACGTTGCCGATCTGTGCGACCCCGGCAGTTTCATTGAATACGGTGCGCTCGCGATCGCCGCGCAACGGCGGCGACGCACGCTCGACGACCTCATGCACGCGACCCCGGCCGACGGCATGATCGCCGGCTTCGGCACCGTCAACGCCGCCGAATTTGGTGAGGACGCGACCCGTTGCGCGGTGCTTGCCTACGATTACACCGTGCTCGCCGGTACCCAGGGGCATACGAACCACAAGAAGAAGGACCGCCTGTTCGAACTCGCGCAGGAATGGGCAACCCCGGTCGTGTTTTTCACCGAAGGCGGCGGCGGCCGGCCCGGTGACGTCGACACCGACGACCTGATGATGAGCTGGCTCGATATCAAGACGTTCGCAACCTGGCCGCAGCTGAGCGGGGTTGCGCCCCGGATCGCGGTGAACCACGGCCGCTGTTTCGCCGGCAACGCTGTCGTGTTCGGTTGCGCCGATATCACGATCGCGACGCAAAATTCGAATATCGGCCTCGCCGGCCCGGCGATGATCGAGGGTGGTGGCCTCGGCAAGTACGTGCCCGAAGACATCGGCCCGATCGAGGTGCAGACCGCGAACGGGGTCGTCGATCTCGTGTGTGCCGACGAACGCGAAGCGACCGCGCTGACCCGCCAGGTGCTCGGGTTCTTTCAGGGCGCGAGCGCGCACTGGGAAGCCGTCGATCAACGCACGTTACGGCATCTCGTACCGGAAGACCGCCTGCGCGTGTACGACATCCGCGCCGTCGTTGCCGCGCTCGCCGACGCGGGTTCGATGGTCGAGTTGCGACCCCACTACGGCAGCGGCCTCGTCACCGCGCTGATCCGGATCGAAGGCGAACCGTTTGGCCTGATCGCGAACGATCCGAAACATCTTGGCGGCGCCATCGACGGTGACGGCGGCGAGAAAGGCGGACGGTTTCTGCAACTGTGCGATGCCTATGGCCTGCCGGTGATCTCACTGTGCGATACCCCGGGATTCATGGTCGGACCGGAGAGCGAGAAAACCGCGGCGGTACGCCGCGGGTCGCGCCTGATCATGGCGAGCGCGAACCTGTCGGTGCCGCTGTTCACGGTGGTCGTGCGCAAGGGTTACGGACTCGGCGCCCAGGCAATGGCTGGCGGCAGCCTGCACGAACCGTTCTTTACGATCGCCTGGCCGACCGCGGAACTCGGTCCGATGGGACTCGAGGGCGCCGTCGAGCTCGGGTTTCGCAAGGAACTCGACGCGGCGGCAACGCCGGCCGAGCGCGACGCCCTGTATCAGCAACTGCTCGCGCGCATGTATGAAAAAGGCAAGGCCGTGTCGGTCGCCACGGCGTTCGAAATCGACGCCGTCATCGATCCCGCCGACACCCGCGCCTGGCTGCTGCGCGGACGCCGGACGGCAGGTAAACGGCGTCGCGAGCGGCGCCGCTTTGTCGACGTATGGTGAGCGTCGCTTGAGCGCCACGTTCACACACCTGACGTTCTCCGGTGCTCCCGCCGCGCGCGGCCACGCGTACGGCGAATCCCTGCGCGAGCGCATCGCCGCGACGTATGCGCTGTACGCGGACAGTCTGTTCTCGGGCACCGCGCTGACGACGACCGCACTCGGCGAACGCGCCGCGCGCGTACGCGAACTCATCGCCGCGTTCGCGCCCGCCTACGTCGAGGAACTCGACGCCGTGGCGGCGGGTTCCGGGTTGCCCGCCTGGCAGATCTACACGCTGAACGCGCGCACGGAAATTCTGAACGCACCGGTCCCCGAATGCACGGCGGCGTATTTCGCTGCCACGGCAACGCTCGGACAAAACTGGGACTGGGTGGCGGCGCTCGAGGACCTCGCCGTACTCGTGACCTGGGAACTCGACAATGGTCGCCGGATACTCGCTCTGACCGAACCGGGCATGCTCGGCAAGATTGGCTTCAACGACGCCGGCATCGGCGTGTGTCTGAATATTTTGTTCAGCGCGCACGAACTCGACGGCATCCCCGTCCACGTGCTCACCCGCATGGTGCTCGACTGCACGACGCTCGACGAGGCGCGGGCGCTGATGCTGCGTTCCGGGCTCGGCAAATCGAGCCACCTGCTCGTCGCGGACGCGAACGGGGCGTGCTGCTCGATGGAGTTCGCGGCCGGCGAGCGCTTCGAAGTTGCCGCGAACGACGGCGTGCTCGTGCATACGAACCATTGCATCGCACCGGCCGCGCGCGACAAGGCCGCGCGCATCCCGACCACCGTCGAGCGTCTCGACCAGGCCACGGCGCATGTATCGGGCATGACGCACCGGGATCCGCAGGCGATGAAGACGATGCTGCTCGACGATACCCGCGGCGCGTGTTCAATCAACATGGCCCACCACCCGGAACCGCTGCTCGACAACCAACCGGTCGGTACCTGCGCCACGGTTATCATGGAATTGGCCGCACGCCGCATGCAGATCAAGCGCGGCCCCGGCAGCGCCGACACGTTCACCACGTTCCGGCTGTAGACACGCCGCGGCCGATGGCCGATTGCAACGTACGGATGCGAACCGTATCGTTGGCTCGTCCGATTACGAATGAAGCCCCCTCATGACGAACACTGCCCACAACGCCGCAACCCTGGAACTTGGTGTCGCCGGTTTTACCTACGCCGATTTGTTCGAGCCGCACGCGCTTGCCCGCCTCGCGCAGGAGTTCGACCGTTACCTCGCCGACGCCGACCCGGCGATCAGCGAACGCTTTGACCGCTACCGGCAAGCGGGCGGACCCGAACACTCCCCGGAAGAAATTTCCGCCGTCCTGTGCGACACCGCGCCGTTCCTCGGCCGCTTCATGGCGCGCCTGTTCCGGATCGAGTCCGAGTGGCATGCCGCCGTCGATCTGCTGCGCGACGAAGACAGCATCGTGTTCGGCTTTCGCAACGAATTCGTCGCGCCGCTGGCGAAACAGTACAAAGGTACCGACCCGGCGACATTCGATCGCGCGGCGCTCGCCGAGAGCGTGCGCGCGCTGTGCGACGTCGCGTGCAAGGATGCCCGTGCGCCTCACGACCGCGAATACGTCACCGCCCGCGCCGCGGCCATCTTGAGCGAGCGCGAAGCACTGCCGGGCGATTTTCTCGACGACCTGCGCCAGGCGTGTGCGTCATGGACCGACGTTCGCGACGATGCGGCATTGATCGCGGCTGCGCGCGAAGCGCTCGAACAATGGTGTGTGCTCGTGCAAAGCGATCCGGAGTTCGATCCCGTCGCGGCGGAAGCGTGGGCATCGTTCCGGCAACCGGCGCGCACCGACGTGAAACATCTCGTGCACTTTCCGCAAACGCAACACGCCGGCTATTTAGCGTGGGCGGCGGATGCAGGCCAGCGGCGCAAGCGCGACGGCTTCTCGCTGACCGACCCGCGCATGAAATCGCGCGACGTGCTCTATGAGATCGATCACTGCATTTACTGCCACGACCGCGACACCGATTCCTGCTCGAAAGGCATGCGCGACAAGAAATCCGGCGGCTTCAAGACGAATGCGCTCGACGTCCCGGTAACGGGTTGCCCGCTTGGCGAAAAGATCTCCGAGATGCATCTCGTAAAGCGCCAGGGCGACAGCATCGGCGCGCTCGCGCTCGTCGTGATCGACAACCCGATGTGCCCCGGTACGGGACACCGGATCTGCAACGACTGCATGAAGGGTTGTATCTATCAGAAGACCGAGCCGGTCAATATTCCGCAGATTGAAACGAACGTGCTGACGGACGTGCTGAACCTGCCGTGGGGCTTCGAGATCTACTCGCTGCTGACGCGCTGGAATCCGCTGAATGCCGCGCGCCCGTACATGCTGCCGTACAACGGCAAAAAAGTACTCGTTGCGGGACTTGGCCCGGCCGGCTACACGCTCGCGCACTACCTGCTGAACGAAGGCTTCGCCGTCGTCGGCATCGACGCGCTGAAACTCGAACCGTTGCCGGAATCACTGACCGGTTCGCAGAAAGAGCCGCCGCGACCGGTACGTGATTTCCAGTCGCTGTACGAAGATCTCGACACCCGTACGGTGAACGGTTTCGGCGGCGTTGCCGAATACGGGATCACGGTGCGCTGGGACAAGAATTTCCTCAAGGTGATCTATCTCACGCTGCTGCGCCAGCGCACGTTTCGCGCCTACGGCGGCGTCCGCTTCGGCGGCAGTCTCACGCTCGACGATGCCTGGCAACTCGGTTTCGATCATGTTGCACTCGCGACCGGCGCGGGCAAGCCCTCGATCATCGGACTCAGGAACAACCTGATCCGCGGTATCCGCAAGGCATCCGACTTTCTCATGGCGCTGCAGTTGACCGGCGCGGCGCAGGATGCATCGCTCGCGAACCTGCAGGTCCGGCTGCCGGCCGGCGTCATCGGCGGCGGCCTTACGGCGGTCGATACGGCGACGGAAGTCATGGCGTATTACCCGCGCCAGGTGGAAAAAATTCTCCGCCGTTACGAACGGCTCGTCGCCGATCTGGGCAGCGACGTCGTGCGTGCCCGCTACGATGCCGAAGAACTCGCGATCCTCGACGAAGCGCTCAGTCACGGTCGCGCGATTGTGCGCGAGCGCGAACGCGCAGCCGCCGCGAACGAAGACCCGGATTTCGCCACGCTCGTGAAAAACTGGGGCGGGGTCACCCTGTTCTACCGCAAACGCCTCGAGGATTCGCCGGCCTATCGCCAGAACCACGAAGAGGTGAACGAGGCGCTCGGCGAAGGCATCGAGATCGCGCCGGAACTGAATCCGCTCGAGGCGCTCGAGGACGAACATGGCGCGCTGTGCGCCGTGCGCTTCGAACATACCGGCGAACACGCCGGCGAACCGGAACTCGAACTGCCGCTCAGGAGCCTGTTCATCGCCGCCGGCACGTCGCCGAACACGATCTACGAACAGGAACATCCGGGCAGCTTCGCGCTCGACGGCAAGTTCTTCCGCCGCTACGAGCCCGCTGACGGCGACCTGCGCGCGATCGATCCGGATGCAACGCTGATCCCGAAACTCGCGAGCGCCTCGCCGCTCACGTCGTACCGGGACGGCGCGCGCCGCGTGAGTTTCTATGGCGACAACCATCCGGTCTATGCCGGCAACGTGGTCAAGGCCATGGCGAGCGCGAAGGACGGTTATCCGTACGTCGTCGATTTATTCGCCGCCGAACTCGCCGCGCTCGATCCGGAACAACAGGCGCAACGCGAAGTTGATTTGCGGCGATTCATGCAAATGCTCGACGAGGCGCTCGTCGCGACGGTCGTTGCCGTCAACCGCCTGACCCCGACGATCATCGAGGTGATCGTGCATTCGCCGATGGCGGCGGCGAAGTTCGAACCGGGCCAGTTCTACCGGGTACAGAATCCGCAGGCGTTCGCGCCGCGCGTCGAAGGCACGGTATTGTCGCCGGAAGGCCTCGCGTTGACGGGCGCCTGGGTCGACAAGGAACAGGGTCTGATTTCGCTGATCGCGCTGGAAATGGGGGCGTCTTCGCGCTTGCTCGCGCGTTGCCGTCCCGGCGACCCGCTCGTCGTCATGGGGGTCACCGGCACCCCCACCCATATCGTACAAAACGGCACGGTGCTGCTCATCGGCGGCGGTCTCGGCAATGCGGTGCTGTTCTCGATCGGCAAAGCCATGCGCGCAGCCGGCAATCGCGTGTTGTATTTCGCGGGCTACAAGCGCGCGCAGGACGTGTTCAAGATGGCCGACATCGAAGCGGCCGCCGATATCGTCGTGTGGGCCGTGGACCCGGGCGAAGGCGTCACGCCGATCCCGACCGGGCGGCCGCAGGACCGCAGCTTCGTCGGCAATGTCGTCAATGCGATGGTCGCCTATGCCGACGGCAAGCTCGGCAATATCGACATCCCGCTCGGTGACGTCGATGAACTGATCGTGATCGGTTCGGACGCGATGATGGCCGCGGTGAAACGGGCGCGCCACGAGGTACTCGCGCCGTACCTGAATCCGAAGCATGCCGCGATCGGTTCGATCAACTCGCCGATGCAGTGCATGATGAAAGGCGTGTGCGCGCAGTGTTTGTGCAAGCACGTCGATCCGGACACGGGCGAAATCTCGTTCGTGTATTCGTGCTACAACCAGGATCAGCCGCTCGACCAGGTCGATTTCACGAACCTGCGCGCACGCCTGCGACAGAATTCCGTGCAGGAAAAGCTGTCGAACCTGTGGCTCGATCACCTGCTGAATCGCGGCGCAAGCTGACCCGGCGGTGCGGCCGCCCGCGGTCGCCGCCCGCCCGCGGCGGGCGGGCGCGCTTGTCGCTCACCGTGACCACCGTGATACATTGCCGGCTCCTCCATCGCTCGGGACGATTTCGCTATGCATGTAGGCTACTCCCCCATTTTTCAGAACCCCGGCAATCGCCTGTCTGACGCCGAGGTTTATCGCGAAGAAGTTCGCCTCGCCGAACGCGCCGAACCGCTCGGCTTCGATTCGATCTGGGCGATCGAACATCACTTCACGGATTACACGATGTGCCCGGACCCGGTGCAGTTCCTCACCTACATGGCCGGGCGCACGCAGCGCGCGAAGCTCGGGACGAGCGTGATCGTGCTGCCGTGGCACGACCCGATGCGGATCGCCGAGCAGATTTCGATGCTCGATCACCTGTCCGGCGGGCGCATGGTGCTGGGTCTGGGACGCGGTCTCGGCAACGTCGAGTACGCAGGTTTCCGGCTCGACCAGGGTGAAGGCCGCGAGCGCTTCGTCGAATATGCCGAATTGCTGCTCGAAGGCCTCGAACGCGGCTACCTCGAAGGCGGTGCGACGGTACGGCAACCGCGCCGCGACATTCGCCCGCAACCGCTGAAATCATTTCGCGGACGCACGTACGCGGCCGCGGTCTCGCCCGAGTCGATGCCGATCATGGCGCGTCTCGGGGTGGGCCTGCTCGTGATCCCGCAGAAACCCTGGGATGTCGTGAAACAGGACTTCGCGATCTACCGCGAGGTCTACGAAAAGGAAAACGGTTGCGCGGCGCCGCAGCCGGTGTGCGGCGGTTTCTTTTTCGTCGACAAGGATCCTGGCCGCGCGGAAGCGATGGCCTACGAGTGGATCGGCGCGTACTACCACACCGCGATGAAACATTACGAAATGGCGGAACCGAAATTCGGGACGCACAAAGGCTACGAGTTCTACAGGAACGTCGGCAAGTACATCAACCGGCACGGCCTCGACGGCGCGGCGCGGGATTTCGCTGAACTCATGCCCTGGGGTACACCGAAACAGGTGCTGGAAAAAATCGCCTACATCCGCGAAGTGATCGACATGAACCTGCTCACGTGCAACCTGAGCTACGCGGGCATGCCGTACGCCGAGGCCGAGCGCAATCAGAACTGCTTCGCCGAATACGTACTCCCGGAACTGAAGAAATGGGATACGACACCGCTCGCGGAGCCCGCGCCGCTGAATACGCGCCTGGCTTCGTAAACGCGCAGACCGCGCCGCGACCCGAACGCTAGCCGCCGGATCCGGCGAGCGCCGTCACGGCGTGGCTGGCCATGCGCAACAGCGACGCTTTCGACTCCCCTGCCCGTGCGCGGATCGCGAGGCTGTGCAGCACGCCCTGGGCGACCTGCGCCGCCGCGCGTGGATCGGCATCGGCAGGATAGTCTCCGCGTTGTTGCGCGGCGCTGAATTTCGCTTCGAGCATCGCGTCGAGTTCACGCATCAGCGCGCGCATATCGTCCTGTACATCGGGATGGCTCAGTGCTTCCACCGGCGCGGTGCAAAAGAAGAAGCAGCCGGGCGACGGGCGCCGGGCGAAGTATTCCTCGAGCGCACCGTGGTAGAACGCGAGCAGCGCGCGTTTCAGATCCGGTTCCGCAACGACCCGGCGGCCGATCTCCGCGCGCAAATGCTGCACGAAGAACGCGAGCGTCTCACGGTACAGTGATTCCTTGTCGCCGAACGCGTTATACAGGCTCGGCCGGTTCATGCCCGTCGCCGCCGATAAATCATCGAGCGAGGTCGCGGCGAAGCCCTTTTGCGCGAATACGCCCATCGCATTGTGCAGCGCGTCGCCGCGGTCATATTCGCGCGGCCTGCCGCGCGGCCGTTTAACCATCAGATTTTTGCCGGTTCCGGGGTTCCCGGCTTAGTATACGGAACAGTACAAAATATGACGACCGCGGCCCGCCGCCTACAGGCATGCGCGGATCTTCTCCGCGTGGGCGGCCAGTACCGCGCCGTCCTCCATGTCGCGCGCATGCAGTTTCAGGTCGATACCGTCGTGGCGCGGCAGAATGTGGAAGTGCAGATGGTAAACGGTCTGGCCGGCCGCCGGACCGTTCAGTTGCGCAATCATGATCCCCGGCGCGGCGAACGCCTCCTTCACCGCGGCGGCGACGGTCTGCGTCGTCGCGATCGTGGCGGCGAGATAGTCCGGATCGCAGTCGAGCAAACCTTCGGCCGGGTATTTCGGGATCACGAGCGTATGTCCGGGAAGCTGCGGCATCACGTCCATGAATGCGAGGCTCATGTCATTTTCGTACACCCGGTACGCGGGCACTTCGTCCCGCAGGATGCGGGCAAAAATATTGTCGTCGGCGTAAGCCACGGTTGACTCCTGTTCGGTGCGAAGTGGCGCTGTCAGGCCAGCGCCACTTCGACGAGGTTATCGGAAAACGTCGGCGCGTGACCCATGTTCACGAAATCCGCCGAACTGATGATGTTGACGGTACCGGTGGTCAGTTGCCGCCAGTAACCGAGCGTCGCGACGATCACACCGGGGTTCACGTCGTCCGTGATCCGGGCATCGCCCGAGAACGCGCCGCGATCGTTGAACACGCGTACGGTCGCGCCGTCACGGATCCCGCGCGCCTCGGCGTCCGCGGCGTTGATCAGCACGAACTGCTCGCCCTGCCCTTTCAGTTTGTGATCCATATTCGCGTAGCACGAATTCAGAAAACCGTGGCTTTTCGGGCTGATGATATTCAGCGGATATTTCGCCGCGAGCGCCGGGTTCGTCGCCGGCGTTTCGCGCGACGGCACGTAGTCCGGCAGATCGTCGAGCGCTTCGCCGCCCTGCAGTTCCTCGTACATCTGCCGGAACGGCCCGGCGACGAAATTACCGTTCGCGGCGATCGTGGACTTGAACTCGCACTTGCCGGTTGGGGTGGGGAAATTGCCGTCGCGATGCGGTGCACGCTCATCCGCGCTGCCAATACTCAAATGCGCGAATCCGTGCTCACGCAAATACGTGAGATCGATGCCGTCACACGCGGGCGAATCCCAGTCGATGTAGTGCTCGAGGCATTCGCTGTCGGACCACCGGAACTGTTCGTCGTCGAATCCCATGCGCGCGGCGAGACGGCGAAAGATTTCATAATTCGACAACGCTTCGCCGGGGGCCTCGACACACTTCTCGTTGTACGTGAGGTAGTTGTGCCCCCACGACAGGATGATGTCTTCCATTTCCGCGCCCATGGCCGCGGGCAGCACGATATCGGCATAGGCGGCGGTATCGGAAATGAAATGTTCGGCCGAGACGAGGAACAGGTCCTCACGCAGCAGGCCGGCGACGATCTTGTCGCACTCGGGCGCCTGCGTCACCGGGTTCGAATTCCAGCACATCATCGATTTGATCGGCGGGTCCTGCGGCGTCTCGTTCGTGAGCACGCGACCAATCTGCAGGTTGTTCACGACGCGCGTACCTTGCGGGATCCAGTCCGGCCGGCAGATCACGTCGAACTTGTACGGATGCTCCCACACCGTCATGCCGAGGATCCCCCCGCCCACCTCGCGCCAGGCGCCGATGAGCGACGGCAGACAACACACGGCGCGCACCGTCTGACCGCCGCCGTAGTGACGTTCGAGCGCGACCCCCATCCGGATCGCCGCCGGCGGTGTGCTCGCGTATTCGCGCGCGAGCCGGCGGATGTCCGCGGCCGGAATGCCGGTCAGTTCCTCGGCCCACTCCGGGGTGCGTGATTGCGCGCGTGCCGCGAGTTCGTCGAACCCGTGCGTGTGCGCCGCGACGTAATCCCGATCGATCAATTCTTCATCGATCAGCGTATGAATCATTGCCATCGCGAGCGCGCCGTCGGAGCCGGGTTTCGGCGCGATGTGCCAGTCCGCCTCTTTCGCCGTCCGCGAGGCGTACGCATCGATCACGACGACCTTCGCGCCGCGCTTCTGCGCGTCCTTGACGACGTGCCAGTGGTGCAGGTTCGTACTGACGCTGTTACACGCCCAGATGATGATGTATTTCGAGTGGATGAAACTTTCCGGATCCATGCCGCCGCTCGGCCCCATCGTCAGCAGCCACGCAGTGGCCGCGCCTTCACCACAAAACGTGCGTTCCATGACGGTCGCGCCGAGGCGGTTGAAAAACGAATCGCCGCCGTTCAGGCCATGGATGAGCCCCTGATGACCGAGATAACTGTAAGGCACGATCGCCTGCGGCCCGTACTCGTCGATAATTGCCCGCCAGCGGGTCGTGATTTCATCGAGCGCCTCGTCCCAGGAAATGCGTTCGAACTGCTTCGATCCTTTGGGGCCGGTGCGGCGCATCGGATACAGGATCCGATCCGGATGATAATGACGCTTTTCGTAGTCCTTCAGTTTCACGCACAGACCGCCGCGGGTCAGCGGGTGCTCGGCATTGCCTTTGACCCGTGCGAGTTTGCCGTCCTCGACTTCGAATACCATTGAGCAGGTATCCGGGCAGTCATGCGGGCAGGCCCCGTGATGCGTGCTCTTCATTACTGCGGCCATAGGAACCTCCGGGTTCTTAGTCGGTCATGATTGAGTGGCATCGATGATGCCGGGAAACAGCGAGAGTATCAGCAGCCGATGCCACGTCACAACGAATCCGCGAACATGCGCCGCCGCACGGGATTGTGGCGGCGCGCTGTGCTTACCTTGTTGCTCGGCTTCGCGGTTCTCGACGGCGCCGCCGCGACGGACGAGCATTTCGACTGTGTCGACGCGTTCGAGCTCATCGTGCTCGCGACGACGATCCGCTGTCATACCGATACCGCGGCGGCACCGGCGCCGGATTTGCTCGATGAGGCGCGCGCGAAATTGATCGACGCGGGCTTTTACCGGGCCGCGGATTTCGACCGTATCAACATCCGCTGGTGCCCGCTGACAAACGCCCTCGGTTTCACGCGCGACGCCGAACACATCTTGCTCGCGAGCGGGCTCGCACTCGGCAGTGCCGATCTCGTCGCCGAGGTGCTGGCGCATGAAATGGTTCACGCGCGGCAATTCCGCGAGCGTGGCGCGGACGGATTCCGCTGTGATTACGTGAACGCGTTCATTGCCTGCGCCGGTTGCCAGGATCGCGGACACGCACTCGAAGCGGAGGCCTATACGCTACAGGATGTGGTGCGCGAGCGATTGCATGAACGGTGGCTCACACAGTAACGAGCCGCTCGCGCATCAGTGCCTGGCGTTCGGCGGCAAACGGCACCGCGCGCCGGGTCCGCAGATCGAGCGCAACGCCGATCCCCCCACTCGAAAACGCGAGCGCGTTCGTGTCGAGACTGAACATGAGATGGCTCAGGTGCATCGTTTTCGCCGCGAACGACCGCAGCCCCGACAACAGGACGAAGCGTTCACCCGCGTGGAGTTCCTCGTGATAGACCGCGCGGCTCTCGATCACGGCACCCCCGAGTTCACCCTCCGCGCGCAAGGCAAACTCGGCCGGGGTCTGTAGCGTCGACATGAGGTTCGGGATGGCATCGGCGATGCGGGCAGCGTACTGGTACGCTTCGAGACGGCCCGCCCGGTCGCACTCGTCCGCCATGACCGTACCGCGCCCCGTCTCCACGTAACCCGCGGCAAGCGCTGCGGCGACGGACAGCTCGGGTTTTGCCGTCGCCGGCAGCGACCGCACGGCACCGTGTTCCGGCACGACGGCGGCGATGCCTTGCGGTCGGATTGGCGGCGCCACGCGCGTGCCGCCGGCGTCGCAGAACTCGATGTCGCTGTTGAACGTCGTGTACAGCGTGCCGTCCATGCTGTTCAGCAATTCCGAATACACGCCAAGACGCCGGTCGTCGATGCCGACGAACTGGCCGCTACCCACGAGCGGCGCGGCCACCCGGGCTTCGCGCTGGTAGCGCACGTGTTGCATGGCGAGACGCGGCCGCAGCCCGAGTTCGGCCAGGCGCGACGGCGGCAGGCCCAATTCCGCGAGCAGGTGCGTCAATCCCTGCGCGTTTTTGCTGATGTAGTAACGCACGTTCAGGTGACCGTTCTCATCGCAGTCCCACGCGTTCACGTTCGAACGATGGATCACCCAGCGCGGCGCGGCACTCATGCGCCGCTACCGGTCGACAAACCGCGACTCACGAAACGAACGGCGGTTCGGTGCCGACGGGTGCGTGATTCGCGGCGCGAAATACCTGGCCCGCAACCCAGGGATCGGACATGGCTCCGCGGATCACCCGCGTTCGTACCTCGTCGGGCAAATGCGTCACTTCGCCATACAACGAGGCCCAGCGCTGGCAATGTTCGACGATCTCGCGTTCGCCGGCTTCCCAGGCCTCGAGCGCGGCCGGGATGTCGCGCCGTTCGTCCACGACTTCGAGCGCGACCGCCAGCGCGAGTCCGTTCTGCATGGCCATACCGCCGCCCTGCCCGAGGTTCGGCGTCTGCGCGTGCGCCGCGTCGCCAAGGATCGCGGTTCGGCCTGCCGACCATGCGTGGCAGCGGGTCACGCTGTAAACGCCCCAACTCACGGGGAACTCGCCAATCCGTTCGATCAGGTGTGACCAGTGCGGGAACGATGCGCGCCAGGCTTCGTGATTGACCGGAATTTCCCGCCCCTCACGATCCGTGTCCGGGCATGTCAGGGCGAGGTAGGTTTGCGCTTCATTCACCGGGGTGACGAGAAAGCGCCGCGCGCCGTTCCAGCATTCGATGTACTTGCCAATATCGTCCGGGCCGAAATCGCCGGGCTCGGCCGCCACCATCGTCCGCAGCGCCCCTTCGACGGTTTGTTCGTGCGAACGCTCGAGACCGAGCGACTCGCGGACTTTCGACCACACACCGTCGACCCCGACCGCGAGGTCCGCCCCGGCCGAGCCACCGCCGGCGAAAAACAATTCCCCGCGAGCGTTCGCGCCGGTCACTTCCGTGTGCGTGACGATTTCAACATCCGCATCGAGACAGACGTCGCGCAGGGCGTCGAGCAACTGGCTGCGCGGGACCGTGAGCAGGCGGTTACCGCCCGCGATCGGCGCGGAGTCGATGATCGCGCCGTGATTGTCGCGCTGCTCGAAATGCGTGCCGTGGAACGCGTTCGCGGTGGCCTGTTCGAACGCCCCGAGCGCTTCGAGTACGCGCAACCCGTTTTCCCAGATGTAGATCCCGGCACCGACCGCACGCAGCGCATCCTGGCGTTCGAACACCGTGACGTCCCAGTTGCGCTGCGCGAGCGCGGCGGCCGTGGCCAGCCCGCCGATCCCGCCACCGGCAATGATAGCGCTGAGCCTGCTCATGCCGCGTACACCAAATCGATGTCGCCGCGCGCGGCGAGATCACGCGGTGCCGCGCGGCGCACGGTCCATTCGCTCATGAGCCCGTCGGGGTCACGGAGAAACAGCGACCGTTTCCACGGCAGGTCCACGGTTTTCGCGCTCGCCGCGGCGCGCGCATCGAGCGCTTCGATCGCTGCCTCGAGCGCCGCTTCATCGGCGAGCTCGAAACTCGCGTAACCATAGCCTGGCTGCGCGGCCGGCACGATCACGAGGTTGTGCGTGTAATCCGCGAGCGAGCCGCCGAGATAGACGACGCCCGTGTCGCGAGCAACGACTTCGAGTCCGCCGATCGTCGTGTAGAAATCGACGAGGCGGGCTACATCGGCACTCTGAATTACCGCATGGGTCACGCGTAACGGGTGCAGCGGTGCCGCATCGACGCAGTGCCACTGCGGATCCGTTTCGTAGCGACCTTGCGTAAACGGTTCCGCGGCGAGCGGATCCCAGTGGCTCGTGATCAAATCCATCTCGCCGTGCAGTACCTCACGCCAGTTTTGCACCGTGTCGCAGTAAAACTCGTTGTAATTGCCGTCGGGATCGAACAGGTAGACGCTGTGCGCGACCTGGTGATCCACGGTAATGTCCGTGGCGACGTCATTGGCCAGTAGTTGTTTATAGCCCTCGACAAGATCGCGCTCGTTGTCGAGCTCCCAGGCGAGATGGTTCAGCCCCACCTCGCGGCCAATCGTGCCGGGTAATTGCAGGATGCCGTCGCGGCCGTAGCGGTCGATCCCGTTCGTCATTTCGATCATGCCGAGATCGTGCGGTGTCTGGCCGGTGCCGAGAAAGCTCGCGATCAGATCCGGCTCCGTGAACTCGACCGTAAGACCGCAGCACTCGTTGTAGAAGCGCTCGGAGCGGGCGAGGTCTTCAACCCACAGGTTCACATGGCCGAGGCGCCGGGGTTTGAAATAGTGCGGCGTTGCTTGCATCAGGACCCTCCCCGAACTCGTTTCGAATGATCGCAGTTTACAAGAAACACGCGCCTCAGTATCTTGCGGCGACGACGGTCCGATCGGGGGGGGCACGAGTGTTGTACCGAAATTTCGCGACGAGCGAACAGATTGATGCCGAGTACGACATGAGCCTCGTGGTCGGGGATCCGAGTGAGTATTTCGCGTTTTACGCGCGTGAAAGTGCCGCGGCTCGCGAACAACACGCCTGCCAGCTCGACGTCCCGTTCGGCCCTACGATCGAGGAAACGCTCGACATCTTCCCCGCCGCCGATCCCGCCGCGCCGATCGTCGTGTTTATCCACGGCGGCTACTGGCGCCGCCTCAGCGCGAAAGAGTTCAGCTATGTTGCCCGCGGGCTCGTGCGGCGCGGCATCACGACGGTGGTCACGAACTACGCCCTGTGTCCGAAAGTCACACTGCCCGAAATCACGCGGCAGTCGCGCGCGGCTCTCGCATGGTTGCGCACGACGGAGCACGATTACAACGGCGATCGCGACCGCATTTATGTCGCCGGCCACTCCGCCGGCGGGCACCTCGCGGCGCGCGTCCTGTGTACGGACTGGGCCGGCGATTACGCGCTGCCGGCCGATCTCGTCAAGGGCGCCTACGCCATCAGCGGCCTGTACGACCTGCAGCCGTTGCGTTACGCGTTCGTGCAGCCGAGCCTGCAGCTCACCGGCGACATCATCGCGCGCGAAAGCCCGGCGCTGAACCTGCCGCGCGCGTCCGCACCGTTGATCGCGGAGGTGGGCGGCGAAGAGTCGGACGAATTCCGCCGCCAGTCCGCCGACTATATCGACCGCTGGCAGGCCGCCGGCCTCCCGGGTACGTACCGCGAACAGGCCGGGCGCAATCATTTCAACGTTATTTATGAACTCAACGATCCCGACAGCGAACTGTGCGAACGGTTCGTGTCGATGGTCGGTGGCTGACATAATAGCGGCCGCCCGGCGCGCCACCGATCAGGAGCCATTTAATGTACGAATGTTTCACCGTCGACATCACCGATCACATCGCGCACGTCGTCATGAACCGACCCGACAAGCGCAACAGCATGACCGTTGCGTTCTGGGACGAATTGCCGGCGATCATCGAGGACATTGATGACGGCGCGAAAGCACGCGTGATCGTACTGTCCTCGACCGGCCCGCATTTCACCTCGGGCATCGATGTGTCCCTGTTCGGTCCGGACAACGACCTGCTCGAACCGGAATCCGACAACGCGCTCAGCGAGCGTCAGGACGGCGCGCGTTTCTACGATACGGTGCGGCGCCTGCAGCATTCGTTCAGCGCGCTCGAGAACTGTCGCCTGCCGGTGCTCGTCGCGATCCAGGGCGGCTGCATCGGTGGCGGTGTCGATCTCGTTACCGCCTGCGATATGCGCTACGCAACGGAAGATGCGTTTCTCACGATCTTCGAAACGAACATCGGCATGACCGCCGACGTCGGCACGTTCCCGCGCCTCGTGAAGCTGATCCCCGAGGGGATCGTGCGCGAACTCGCCTATACCGGCCGCCGCATGCCGGCGGCCGAGGCGCACGCAACGGGCCTCGTGAATCGCGTGTTTCCGGACCACGCCAGCCTCGTCGCCGGCGTGATGGAGATCGCCGCCGAGATCGCGCGCAAGGCACCTCTGGCCGTGTACGGTTGTAAACGGATCATCAATTACGCGCGCGACCACACCACCGCCGACGGCCTCGATTACATCGGGATCTGGAACGCGAGCATGCTGCAGCTCGACGAAATCCGCGAAGCCATGGCCGCGGGCCAGGAGCAGCGTGCGGGACGTTTCGCCGAGCTCCCGCCGCGACGCCGCCGCGGGGACCGGTAACGCCGCCGGTGCGCTATTTTCGCCCGCGTTCCCTTGACGAAGCGCTCAGCCGACTCGCGGAGTTCGACGACGCACGGCCGATTGCCGGCGGCGCGACGCTCGTGGCGATGATGAACGCGGATCTGCTCGCGCCCGGCGCGCTCGTCAGTCTCGCGGCGATCGACGAACTTGCCGGCATCTGTGCCGGTGCCGACGGGATCGTGATCGGCGCGATGACGCGCCACGCGACGGTCGCCGCCGATCAGCGCTTGCTCGGCGACAGCGCCATCGTCAGGCTCGCGGCGGCCGAGATCGGCCATCCGGCCATCCGCGCGGTCGGCACGATCGGCGGTTCCCTCGCGCACGCTGATCCGGCCGCGGATTACCCGACCGCGCTGACCGCGGCCGGCGCCGACATTGAAATCCTCGGCAGCGGCGGACGACGGCGCGTTGCCGCGGCGGGATTCTTCGAAGACTTCTACACCACCGCACTCGCCGACGGCGAACTGATCACGGCCGTGCACGTGCCCGCCCCCCGCGTCGGCGGCATTGCCGTCTATCGCAAGATCGCACGCAGTGACGGCGATTTCGCGATCGCCTCGATTGCGTTCAGCGGTGTGTTCGACGGCGATCGCTGCCGCGACGCACGCGTTGTCGTCGGTGGTTGCGGGCCAACCCCGGTGCGCAGTGATACGGTTGATGCGATGCTCGTCGACACGAGCCCCGGCGATCCCCGCCTCACCGACGCGGCCGCGACGCTCGCGGCGGCGTGCGACCCGATGGACGATGTTCGCGGCTCCGCCCACTACCGCCGCCTGCTCGTGCGCCGCCTGTTGCCGCACGTGTTCGCCGAGGCGTGCGCGGCGGCACGGGCGCAATCGGCATGAGCGACAAAGTCATCGTCAAGCTGCTGATCAACGGTGAAGCCCACGAACTCGCCGTTGCGGTCACCGACACGCTGCTCGATGTCGTGCGCGACCAGCTGTACCTGACGGGGTCGAAACGCGGCTGCAACCAGGGCGTCTGCGGTGCCTGTACGGTACTGCGCGACGGCACGCCGACCCGTGCCTGCCTGAGTCTCGCCGTCGAATGTGAAGGCCTCGCGATCACGACGATCGAGGGGCTGGCCGCGGACGGAGAACTGCACGCTGTGCAGCAGGCGTTCATCGATGTGGCCGCACCCCAGTGCGGATTCTGCATGTCCGGCATGGTACTCGTCGCCGCACACCTGCTGGCGACGGATCCGCGACCCGACGTGGCAACGATCCGCGAAGCGCTCAGCGGCAATCTGTGTCGCTGCACGGGGTATACGAAAATCATCGAAGCGATCCAGCGCGCCGCGGCGGCACGCTCATGAACACACTCGATTCAGTCATCGGGCAATCCGTGCGTAAGCTCGAAGCGCGGGCAAAAGTCACGGGCTCGGCGATCTATACCGACGATCTGTACCGCCCGCGCATGCTGCACGCGGCGCTGCTCGGCAGCCCCTACCCGCACGCGCGTATCACTCGTTACGACACGGCCGCGGCACGCGCCCTGCCCGGGGTGCGCGCCGTGCTCACCGCCGACGATCTGCCGGCCAGGCTGATCGGCCATACGCATCGCGACGAGCCGATCCTCGCGCGTGAACGCGTTCGCTACCTCGGCGAGCCGGTGGCCGCGGTCGCCGCCGACAGCCTCGACATCGCCCACGAAGCCCTGCGCCTGATCGACGTCGACTACGAGGAGTTGCCGAGCGTGATCGACGCCGCCGATGCGCTCGCCGACGACGCCCCGATCCTGCATCCGGATCTCCAACAGTACGCGAGCGTGGTCGGATCACCGCGCTACGCGAACGTGATCGCGCACATCGAACTCGAAACCGGTAATGTCGATAGTGTGTGGGACGAATGCGCCGCGATCGTCGAAAGCGAGTTTCACATTCCGGCCGTGCAGCACCTGTACATGGAACCCTGCGCGGCGCTGGCCGAGGTCGATGGCACGGGCAAACTGACGATCTGGTCGTCGACGCAACAGGTCTTCGGTACGCAAATGATGGTCGCCGCGGCGCTCGAGCTGCCGATGTCGAAGGTGCGCTGCATTGCGCCGACGGTCGGCGGCGGCTTCGGCGCGAAGTTTCTCACGATCGAACCGATCACCGCCGCGCTCGCGCTGAAAACGCAGCGACCGGTGAAGCTCGTGCTGTCACGCGACGAAGACATGACTTCGATGCGCTCGCGCCATGCCGCGACGATCCGCATGAAAACCGGCGCGGCGGCGGACGGCACGCTGCTCGCGCGGGCGACGGACGTGGTGCTGAACGGCGGCGCCTATGCGGACCTGTCGCCCGTGGTGCTCGAAGCGACGATGTTGCTGGCCGCCGGCCCGTACCGCATCGAGCATGTGCGCAACACCGGGCGCGTGGTCTACACGAACCGTCTGCGGGCCGGCGCGATGCGTGGTTTCGGCGTCATGCAGCCGACGTTCGCCGGCGAGACCCAGCTCGACGAACTCGCGGCGCAGCTCGGCCTCGACCCGATCGAGCTGCGCACCCGCAACGCACAACGCTCCGGCGACTTCAACATGGGCAGTCACCACCTGCCGGTGTGCCGGGTCGGCGACTGCCTCGAGGCGATCCGGCGGCATCCCGCGTTTATCGCCGCCGCGGCCGACGTCGGCGTGCCCGGCAAGCGCCGTGGCGTCGGCATCGCATCCGTCGCGCAACAAAGCGGCCTGTTCGCCTCGAGCGCGAACGTACGCCTCGCCGAGGACGGCACGCTCACGGTGAGCAGCGGTTACATCGATATCGGTACCGGCAGTGACACGGCGCTCGCCCAGGTCGCGGCCGCGACGCTCGGCGTCACGGTCGATGCCGTCAACATCGTTGCCCCGGACACGGACGGTGCGGTTTACGACTACGGCACGGCCGCCGATCGCGGCGCGCACGGAGTCGCGGAATCGGTACACCGCGCGGCGCTCGCGGTTAAGCGGCAGTTGATCGAACGCACGGCGGATATCCTCGAATGCGCAATTGCCGACGTCGAACTGCGCCCCGGCGGCAAACTCGGGATCCGCGGCGTACCTGCTGCCGAACTGTCGTTCGCCGACGTTGCCCAGCACGGCCTGTATTTGCGCGGCGGTCCGATCATCGGGCAGCACGCCTGGTACATGCAGGAGCAGACGATCAACCCGGAGAAAACGCGCGCTTCCGGGTTCCGTATGGGCGGCGGCGTGTTCTACGGTTTCGCGGCAACCGCCGTGCACGTCGAAGTGGACGAACTGAGCGGGCAGGTCACGGTGCTCGAAGCCTGGCACGCGGCCGATCTCGGTCGCGTGATCAATCCCGACGGTGCGCTCGGCCAGGTCTACGGCGGCGTCGTGCAGGGGATCAGCGGCGCCCTGTTCGAGGAACTCGTGTGGGACGGCGGACAACTCGTGAATCCGAACCTCGCCGATTACCGGATTGCCGGTTCACTCGATGCGCCGGCAAACATTCACGGGCTGTTGCTCGAAAACCCGGATCCGGATTCACCGTGGGGAGCGCGCGGCATGGCCGAGCCGTGCATTATCGGCGTCGCACCCGCGATCGCGAATGCGATCGCGAACGCGACCGGTCTGCGGCTGCGCGCGCTGCCGCTCACCCCGGAGCGCGTACTCGAGGCATTAATTACGCATGCGAATTGAAAAATCGTTTACCGTCGCCGCGCCACAACACGTCGTCTGGGCGTTCATTACGGATCCGGATCGGGTCGCTGCGTGCATTCCCGGGTGCGAGAACGTCGCCACGCTCGACGATGGCAAGTACCGCGCGACGGTCAAGATCTCCGCCGGGCCAATCAAGACCTCGTTTCAGCTAACGGTCACCGCCACCGAAGCCCGCGCGCCGGAATTCGCCGCGTATCAGACCCAGGGCGAGGAAGGCGGCAAGGCGAGTCGCCTCAGCGCGAACAGCACCCTGACCCTGACCGCGATCGACGAGGCTACGTGCGGCGTCGCCTACATTTCCGAAATCACGATCGCCGGACGCCTCGGCAAATTCGGCGCCGGGGTCATGCGCAAGATCGCGGACAGCGAGGGTGAAAAATTTGCCGCCGCGCTCAGCGCGGCAATCGAGGCAGCGAGCCCGTAGACCTCAGCGCGCGAACGTTAGCGCGAATGGCCGCTAACGGAACGCCTGTCCGCGGTGGACTGCCGGCCCGCATCCGCTCCCGTCAGACCGGGCGGTCTGACGCTTGCCGCAGCCTTGTGTACGCCGACGCACCGCGCCGCCGCGCAACGGCTAGGCGCCAGCCCGCTCAAACATCGGCCACGGCAACCTTGTTTCGTCCGCTGCGTTTCGCGGCATAGAGCGCACCGTCGGCGGCGCGCAGCATTTCGTCGGTATCTTCGTAGCCGTCGCTGAGCGATGCGATGCCGAGCGAGGCGGAAATATCGGGCAGCGGCTTGGACTGGTACAGGAACGATTGGTCGCCGATCGCGAGACGGATCGACTCCGCTTTTTTCAGCACTTCGGCGGGGTTCGCGTCGGGCAGGATCAATACAAATTCCTCGCCGCCGTAGCGACACGCAATATCGCTGCCGCGCAGCGCGTCGCGGAGCCGCTGGGCGGTTTCACGCAGGACGAAATCGCCGGCATCATGCCCATATTCGTCGTTGAGGCGTTTGAAGTGGTCGAGATCGAGCATGATGACCCCGAGCGGCGAATGCGTGCGATGCGCGCGGGCGAACTCGCGGTCGAGACTCTCTTCCATGTGACGCCGGTTATACAGTCCCGTGAGCGGGTCGCGCACGGATTGCGATTCGAGCGCTTCCCGCAGCTTCAGGCTGACGATAGACAGACCGAGGCTGTCCGCGGTGACACTGACGAGGCGCAGCAACGAGGCATGCTCGATCGGGTGATCGTCGAACGTTTGCGGACCGTCCGCTCCTTCCACGTGCAGGTGCAGCAAGCCAACGATCTCGCCCTGCGCGGCCACCGGCACACAGACATAGTTGCGTACCGCACCATCACCGGCATGCTGACACGACAGGGCGCGGTTCGAGGCATCAACCTCGTGAAGCTTGCCCTGCCGCAACGCCCAGCAGTCATCGGGGCTCAGCACGAGGGCGTCCGCGCGTTCCGGCGCGCCCCACGTAACGACGTTTTCGAGCAGCGACTTCGTCTCGTTGAACAGGTACAGCGTGCCCGGAGATGTCGGGAATATCTGGCCGGCGAAATGCCGAATTACGGGATACGTTTCCTGCAGGGTGCGACAGGCCTGCAGGTAGGAATTGAGCTGATTGATCCAGCCCATATCGCGATTGTGCCGGGTCAGGTCCGCGTGCGAACGCTTCAGTTCCTCCTCGAAGCGCTTGTGTTCCGTGATGTCGGTCGATGAACCGATGAAGCCGGCGAAGGCCCCTTCCGGCGAGACGTAGGGTTCGCCCGTATCCATAACGTGACGCCACTCCGAGTCCCATCGCTTCAGGCGATATTCCATCTGAAACGGCCGGTGCGCGCGGAACGCCGTCTCGAAGTCCGCGAACACGCGCGACCTGTCGTCGGGGTGCAGCGCCTCGATCCACACGTTGTCGCCGTGGACCGCGAAGCTGTCGCTGCCGACGAAGTTTTTCCAGCGCGTGTTCGTAAACACGATCTTGCCCGTGGCGTCCGTGAGCCACAGCATCACGGGAGCATCTTCGACGACCGTGCGGAACTCGACCCGATCGAGCGGTATCCGTTGTTCGACTGGCTGCTCGTCGGTGGCGGCCTGGAAGAACACCGGGTTCACTGACGTACGTGGACTGCTGTTCATGTTCGAGGTAACGGCAAATTTACACCCGGACTTGAGTTACGCGCCGGCAGAAGCGTGGCGACAAACGGTTCGCTATTGGGCCGGCAGTCGAAAACCGGCCGCGCGCTTGCGACCGGATTCAGGTGCCGACGGCAAGCGTGATCGTCCGCGACCCGCTCCCGTCGCGAACGCACGGCGAATGCATATCAAGTCCGGACACGTTCACGCTCGTTGCCGCGCCGCGGGGTTGCGCGACGACGAACGCCGTACCGACGCGACAGTCCCGGGCCGACTGGCCGCAGGTGCGGCCCGGGGTGAATCCGGCCGCGAGCGCGTGCCGGGTCGCGGCGGATGCGTCAGGGTCCCTCGTGCCGCAGCCACGGTCGTGGTGCGGCACAGCGCACGTCGACGAAGAAGTCCGCCCCCGCCCGCTCGCTACAATACGAGTGACGGACCGCCCTTCGTCGACCAGTCATTGTTGTCGTAGAACTCGCGCCACTCGTAGATCTTGCCGTCGAACGTGAGTTCGAACATGCCGCAGACCTTCAGTTCGAGTTCCCACGTGCCGCTGCCGGTCCAGTCCCAACGGTCGACCCGCTCGGTGATCACCTTGTTCTCGTGTCCGAACACGTTCACGAGTTCGAACTTGCAGCGCTTTGCGGGCGCAAAAATCGACGCGATCATCTTGCGCACGTCGTCCTTGCCGCGGATCGCCTCGAGGGGCTGGTTCAGATAACACATATCCCCGGTCACCTGCGCCATGCAGGCGTCGACGTCGAGATCGTCCCACCCCTTGAGGAATGCACGAACAACGTTTTCGTTGCGTGCGATACGGGCATCGTCAGTGGTAAACCGTTCGATCATTTTTCTGTTCTCCTGAATTCATCCGTTCACGCCGGGCGGCGCTCGTGCGTGCAGCGCGCCTAGTCCAGATGCAGGGTCGGACCGCCGTTTTCGAACCACATGCGATTGTCGAAGTAATCGCGCCAGCCGCAGATCAGACCGGCATCGTTCAGATCGAACATACCGATGCACGGCAACTTGAGCCCCCAGCCCTTGCCGTCGAAATCCCAATGATCGAGGCGTTCCGTGACGACGACGTTGCCGCGACCGAAGCAGTTCTTCAGCTCCCAGTGCACCTCGCGCGACAGTTTCATGATGCCTTCGACGATCCGGCGCACGTCACGCTGCCCGATCACGGGCTCGAGCGGCTGGTTGATGTAGACGATGTCGTCGGACAGGCAGGCCATCGTCGCATCGGGATCGATGGCGCCCCAGGCGTCGATGAATTTCGTCACCTGCTGAACATTTCGTTGGGTAGTGCTTGAATCAGACATGTGCCCTCCGCTGCGGTTCGGTGTCGATCCGGGCTTGCAGCCGGTCGAACGGGGTAGTGGCCGCCCGCGGCGGCCAGGGCGGGGATCCGTGCGTCGGCGCGACCGCGCGGCTCCCCGGGTGTCGGCGAAGGATAGGCGGCACGGGGTTACGGCCACAGAGACGTTGCTGCCTGAACCTGTTATTTTGATGACAAGTCGAACCCGGAATTCCGGACACCATGGATCCAGCCGCGATCGAACAATTGCCGATGCCGGTGACGTACGGGCGTCACCTCGCGCGCCAGTTCGATCCTGAAGCGTTGCTCGCCGGCACCGGGATCGCGCCGGCGGATCTCGATGATCCGGGCTTGCGCATCACCGTGCGCCAGGCCCTGCGCTACGTTGAGAACGCGATCGCGCTGGCCGCACAACCGGACTGGTATTTCACCTGGGTGACGGGCCTGTCCGATCACTTCCACGGACCCATGAGCCTCGCGCTGTCCACCGCGCCGTCGCTCGGCGATGCGATCGATGCGTTTACGCGCTACTTCCCGAGCCGCATTCCCTACCTGCACATGCAACGGCGAACCGACGCGACGAATGTGCTCGTCGAACTGTTACCGCTGATCGATCTCGGCACCGCGACCCCGTTGCTCGTAGAGACGCCGCTGCTCGTGCTGATCCGCCATTTCGAAACGGTCTACAACGTCGATTTCGCGGCCGCGGCGCTCGAACTCGCCTACCCGCCCACACCTTACGCGGATCGTTATGCCGATCACTTTCGCTGCGAGGTACGCTTCGACGCGCCGCGCAATGCGCTGCGCATCCCCGCGTCCTGGTGCGCGCTGGCGAACCTCGGGTATATCGAATCCAGTTGGGCGCATGCGGTGAGCCAGTGCGAGGCGATGATGGGATCCTCGCGCGAACGCGAAACGCTCGGCGACATCCGTACGCTGTTGTGCGTCGCGTTCGAACGTCCCGATCGCGAACGGCCGCTGCCGAAGCTGACAGAGGTTGCCGACGCCCTGCATGTCACGCCGCGCACCCTGATCCGGCGGCTGCGCCGGCTCGGTACGACGTACCAGCAGATCACGGACGATTTTCTCCTCGCGCGCGCGCAGGAAATGCTCGCAAACGAGGAACTCGCGATCAAGCAGGTCGCGGCGAATCTCGGTTTCGATAACCCGGCGAATTTCGGCAAGGCGTTCCGACGCTGGTGCGGCCTGTCGCCGGGCAGCTACCGCCGGCGTCAGTTTTGCCCGGGCCGCGACTGACGGCATGTCATCAGATTACCAGCGTTTGACAACGAACTAGCTCGGCAGCGGCACCCAAATCCCTACAATGCCTGTCATCCGGAAACGCTCAAGCTACCCGCGACCCCGCACAGGAGAGCCCGCTTATGAACAAGCCCGAATCGATCCCGCAGCGCAAGCAATCAACATCCCGCATCCCGAGCGCCGATGAACTCGGCTTCGACCCGAACGAACTGCGCGCGAAATACAATTACGAGCGCGACCGGCGCCTGCGCGCGGACGGGGAAGCGCAGTACCAGGACACGGATGGTGATCTGTATCACTACAACGACGATCCGCACATCACCGAGCGCATCGTCCGCGAACCGATAACCGGGGAGATCGAGGTCGCCATCCTCGGTGGCGGTTTCGGTGGCCTGTACATGGCGGCGCGCCTGCAGGAGGCCGGCATCGAGGATTTTCGCATCATCGAACGGGCCGGCGACTTCGGCGGCACGTGGTACTGGAACCGTTATCCCGGCGCGCAGTGTGATGTCGAGTCGTACATTTACCTGCCCCTGCTCGAGGAAACCGGTTACATGCCGAAGGAGAAGTACTCGTTCGGTCCGGAAATTTTCGAGCACGCGCAACGGGTCGGCCGCCACTACGATCTGTACCCGCGCTCGCTGTTTCAAACCCGGGTCAGCGAAATGCGCTGGGACGAACACGACAGCCGCTGGACGGTCACGACCGATCGCGGCGACGTCTTGCGCGCGCATCATGTGATCGTATCGAGCGGTTCGCTGAACCGGCCGAAACTGCCCGGCCTGCCGGGCCTGCGTGATTTCAAGGGTCACACGTTTCACACAAGTCGCTGGGACTACGATTACACCGGCGGCTCGCCGGCCGGCGGTCTCGACAAACTCGCCGACAAGCGGGTCGGCATCATCGGCACGGGCGCCACCGGCATCCAGTGCATCCCGCACCTCGGCAAAGCCGCGGGCGAACTCATCGTGTTCCAGCGCACGCCGTCGTCGATCGATCTGCGCCGTAACAGCCCGACCGATCCCGAGTGGTACGCCGCGCAGCAACCCGGCTGGCAAATCGATCGCAACGACAACTTTACGAAGCTGCTCATGGGCCTCGACGTCGAGGAAGATCTCGTCAACGACGGCTGGACGGAGATTTTCAAGTCGCTCGGCGATTTGATGGACGGCAGCGGCAACTCGGATCTGACCGACGAGGAACTGCAACTGCTCGGTGAGATCGTCGACTTCAAGCGCGACAACCGCATTCGCGCACGGGTCGATTCCACGGTCACCGATCCGCACACCGCCGAGGCGCTGAAACACTGGTACCGGCCGTGGTGCAAACGCCCGACGTTCAACGACGAATACCTGCCCACGTTCAACCGCCCGAACGTCAGGCTCGTCGATACCGCCGGCAAGGGCGTCGAGCGGGTTACCGGGAAAGGTGTCGTCGTCGACGGGGTCGAGTACGAACTCGATTGCCTGATCTTCGCCACCGGGTTCGAGGTCAGCCGGGCGACGTACACGCACCAGGCGGATCTTGAAATCATCGGCCGTGACGGGGTACGCCTCGGCGACCACTGGGCGAACGGCATGCGCACGTACCAGGGCCTGATGAGCCACGGTTTCCCGAACTGCTACCACATGGGCTTTACGCAAACGGGCTATACCCCGAACTTCACCTACATGCTCGAAAACCAGTCGCGTCATCTCGCGGCGATGCTCGCCGATACGAAGGCGCGCGGTTTGCGGGCGATCGAACCGACGGCGCAGGCGGAAGCCGACTGGCTCGCACTCGTCTCCGCGCCGAACGCGATGACGGACTACCTCGCGAACTGTACGCCCGGCTACTACAACGCCGAAGGTCAGGCGAAGTCGAACAGCGATGGCTTCCTGCAGGGTCATTACCCGGACGGTGGTCTGCGCTTCTACGAAATGCTCGCCGAGTGGCGCGCGAGCGGTGATTACGCCGGCATGACGGTACGCTAGATCCCGCGACGAGATCCGCCGCCGGCTGTTGCATTGCACAACCGACGGCGGCGGCTTCCCGTCCCGACACGACAAGGCACTGGCACTAAAGTCGGTCTAGAATACCCGGACCGCTACTGAGGAGAACCACGATGTCTGCTGTCCCGTCCACATCCACCGGAACGCACCCCCAGGGCGCGCTGTACGACTACGAAGTAATCGTCGTCGGTGCCGGCGTCTCCGGTATCTACCAGATCAAACGCCTGCTCGAGTGTGGCATCAAGGCCACCGTACTCGACGGCAACTCCGACGTTGGCGGCACCTGGTATAACAATCGTTACCCCGGCGCACGCTTCGATTCCGAAAGTTATACCTACGGTTATTCGTTCTCGCAGGAACTGCTCGACGAGTGGCACTGGAGCGAACGCTTCTCACCCCAGCCGGAAACCCTGCGCTACCTGAATTACGTCGTCGACAAATTCGATCTGCGCGAACACATGCAGTTCAACTGCAAGGTCGAAGCGATGATTTTCGACGAGGAAACGGACACCTGGCGTTTGACCCTGAGTGACGGGCGCACACTGAGTTGCCGCTTCGTGATCACGGCGCTCGGCCCGCTGTCCACCCCGACGCTGCCGAACTTCGAAGGGATGGACGACTTCAAGGGGATCTCGTTTCACCCCCATCACTGGCCGCACGACCTGACGGATCTGAGCGGCAAGCGGGTTGGCATTATCGGCACCGGGGCAACGGCGATCCAGATCATCCCGGTAGTGGCTGAGCAGGCTCGCCACCTGACCGTTTTCCAGCGGCGTGCGAACTGGGCGGCGCCGTTGAACAACGGGCCGATCAGTGATCAGGAAATGAATGCAATCCGCGCCCGCTACGACGAAATCTTCGCCGCCTGCGCACGCTCGCCGGCGGCGTTTGAACACGTACCGGATTCACGCAGTTTCTACGACGTACCGCCGGAAGAACGGCGGAAATTCTACGATTACCTCTACGATCAACCGGGCTTCGGGATCTGGCTCGCGAACTTCCCCGAGATCTTCATGGACGAGAAGGCAAACGCGGAGATCTCCGACTACATTGCCGATCGGATCCGCCAGCGCGTTGACGATCCCGCGATCGCGGAACAACTCATTCCGAAAGATCACGGTTTCGGTATCCAGCGACTGCCGCTCGAAACCGGTTATTTCGAAGCCTATAACCGCGACAACGTCGAACTCGTCGACTCGAAGGCGACGCCAATCGAACGCATCACGGCGACCGGGCTCCGGACATCGGAGCGGGAGTTCGAATTTGACGTCATCATCTACGCCACCGGTTTCGACGCGTTCACCGGCGCCTACGACCGCATCGATATCCGCGGACTCGGCGGCAAAAAACTACGGGACGTGTGGGCCAGGGGACCGGTGACTTACCTCGGCATGCTGATCAGCGACTTCCCGAACATGGCAATGCTCGGCGGTCCCCAGGTGGCGGCGGCGAACTTTCCGCGCGGTTCGGAGACCGCGGTCGACTGGGTCATGCCCCTGCTCGAAAAGATGCGGGCGGAAGGCTGTACGCGGTTCAATGTCCGCACGCATGCACAACAGGCGTGGTTCGACACCGTGAAACAGAGCTACGAAGGCTTGCTCATGAACAAGGCGCAAAGCTGGATCACGGGCTACAACTCGAACCTCGAAGGGCACGAATACGGCCATACGCGCTACAACATCTTCGGCACCGGCGGGGTCGAATACGCGAAACACCTCGAGCAGGCCGCGAAATCCGGCTACCGGGATATCGACATCTCATAACAAACCAGAACGCCGACGCACGACGCCGCCCAGGCAACACCCCACAATCACCGGCGCGGCGTCGACGATCGGCGTCGTGCGGGCGCGCCCCTCGGCCGGGTGCACCGCGATACTGATCAGTCAGCGAGACGAACCCCTATGTACCTGAGAACTCTCCGCGCCTCGTGCGTCTTATTGCCGCTGCTCAGTAATGCTGTAGCCGCGCAAAACACGCGCGTCGATGACGCAACCCTGACCACCGTCGGCGACGGCAGCAACTGGCCGGGTTTCGGGCGCAACTATTCCGAACAGCGTTTCAGTCCACTCGATCAAATCAATACGACGACGGTCGGGCGTCTCGGCATCGCGGCGGTCACGGAGTTGCCGAATGACCGCGCGCTGCTCGCAACACCACTCGTCGTCGACGGCGTGATTTACTTCACCGGCAGCTACTCCGTCGCGCGCGCGGTCGACGCGGTCACCGGCAAAATCCTGTGGGAATACGATCCGAAATCGATCGAGCACGCCGGCGATCGCCTGCGGGTCATGTGGGATCAGAACAAGGGTCCGGCCGTGTGGAAGGACAAGCTGATCATCTCCACGATCGACGGCCGCCTCGTCGGGCTGAACCGTCACACCGGTGAAAAAGTGTGGGAGACGATGACGATCGACCCGCGTCGCGGTTATTACATCTCCGGCGCACCGAAAGTCTTCAAGGGCAAGGTACTCATCGGCAACGGCGGCACGGAGCACAATGCCGCGCGCGGTTACGTCACGGCCTACGACGCGGACACCGGCGAGCAGGCATGGCGCTTCTGGATCGTGCCCGGCAATCCCGCCGACGGTTTCGAAAGCCCGGCGATGGAGATGGCGGCGAAGACGTGGACCGGCGAATGGTGGAAACACGGCGGCGGCGGCAATGCGTGGCACGGCTTTACCTACGATCCGGAGTTCGACCAGATACTCATCGGCACCGGCAACGGCTCGCCGTGGAACCAGAAGATCCGCTCGCCGGGCGGCGGCGACAACCTGTTCCTGTGTTCCATCGTCGCGCTCGACCCCGATACGGGGGAATACAAGTGGTACTACCAGACCGTACCGGGCGAAACCTGGGACTACAACTCGAACATGGACATCGTGCTCGCGGACCTCGAGCTTGGCGAGCACACCGTGAAAGCCCTGTTGCACGCACCGAAGAACGGCTTCTTCTACGTCATCAATCGCGAGAACGGCGAGCTGTTGTCGGCGGAGAAACTCGGCAAGGTCACGTGGGCCTCGCATGTCGATCTGAAAACGGGTCGCCCGGTCGAGACGGCCGGCGCGCGTTACGAGAGCGGCGAAGCGCTCGTGTGGCCGAGTCCGATGGGCATGCACAGCTGGCATGCGATGTCGTACAACCCGCAAACCCGGCTCACCTATATTCCGGTCATCGAGATGCCCGGCGTCTGGAACGACAAGCACATTGATCTGAAAACCTGGAAATCGCCGGAGCTGTTCGTGGATACGGGCACGGAGTTCGGCGGCGGCAGTGTGCCGGTCGATTTCGGTACCGCGGCCCTGCTCGCCTGGGATCCGATCAAGCATGAGAAAGTGTGGCAACAGCCGCTGCCGTCGGTATGGAACGCCGGCACGATGACGACGGCCGGCAATCTCGTGTTCCAGGGTCGCGCGGACGGCGTGTTCGTGGCCTATGACGCCACTGACGGCAAGCCGTTGTGGGACATCGACCTCGGCCTCGGGATCTCGGCCCCGCCGGTAACGTATGCGGTGGACGGCAAGCAGTACGTGTCCTTGCTCGTCGGCTTCGGCGGTACCGGCCTGATCCTCGGCGATCAGGCTGCGCAGCACGGCTGGAAATACGGCGTCCACCCGCGGCGCCTGTATACGTTTGCGCTCGACGGCAATATCGCGTTACCGGCGATGCCGCCCCGGAGTTTCGCGCAGCCGATCGATCCGCCGGATTTCGTCGTCGATGCACAACTCGCGAAAACCGGGCTCGGCATCTACGCGCAATCCTGCTTCATGTGTCACGGTGGGGGCGCGGTCGCCGGCGGCGGCGCGCCGGACCTGCGCGAATCACCGATCGTCCTGTCGCCGACGGCGTTGCACGACGTCGTCGTTAACGGCGCGAAACTCGAACGCGGGATGCCGCGCTTCGCGCATTTTGACAACTCTCACCTCGAAGCGCTGACGCACTACATCCGCCAGATGGCGCGCCAGAGCGCGGCGACTCGACATGTGGCGAAATAACTCACAAGCGGGCAGACACGACGTGCAAGTTGATGAGACAGCGGTCTCGGGGCCCCCGCCCCCTGATGCGGGAGGCGGGACGTTCGCGGGGCTGCGGGCGATGATTCCGTGCCGATACCCGCTTGCCGCGATAATCGGAACGCGTATTCAGTAACACCAGCGAGGATAACTCTTATGCACACATTTGCGGATCCGTTACGCCGTGCGCTCCAGGTAGCGCCAAACAAGATCGGGCTCATCGACGGCGAACGGCGCTTCAGCTTCAGAGAACTGCACGACCGTTGCACACGTCTCGCCGGCGCTTTGCACGCACTCGGATTGCGCAAGGGAGATCGCGTCGCCATCCTCGCCGCGAATTCCCACGTTTACATGGAAACCTACCTCGCGGTTCCCGCGAGCGGTCTCGTCGTCGTGCCGCTGAATACGCGCCATGCTAAACCCGAACTGCGCTACGCACTCGAGGATTCGGCAACGAAAATCCTGATCACCGATCGCGACGTCGGCGATCTCGCGGACTGTGTCGACCGGGTACTCGGCGTCGACGACTACGAGGCACTCCTCGCCGGGGCATCCGCGATCGCACTCGGCAACGACGTTACCGAGAACGACCTCGCCGGCCTGTTCTACACCGGCGGCACAACCGGCAAATCCAAGGGCGTGATGCTAAGCCATCGCAACCTGATCGCGAACACGTTTCACTGGCTCATGACGGTGCCGCGCTGTGCCGACGACGTGGAACTCGTGATGGCGCCGATGTTCCACGCCGCGGGCTCTAACGGCATCCTCGGTTCGATCTGGAACGCCGCCGCACAGATTACGCTCGGCACGTTTGCCCCGGATGCGGCGCTCGACATCGTCGCCGAACACGGCGTCACGCACACGCTCGCGGTCCCGACCATGCTGAGCGCAATGGCTGAAACCCAGCACGTCTCGCCGCGTAAAGTCGACTCGCTGAAAGTCATCAGCCACGGCGGCAGTCCCGCGGCAACGGAAGTCTTGCGCCGCAGCCGCACCGCATTTCCGCACGCCGAACTCGTGGAACTGTACGGCGCGACGGAGTTGAGTCCGCTGATCACGGCGTTGCGCTACGAACAAACCCTGCTCGACACGCCGCGCGCGCGCAGTTGCGGGCAGAGTATTCCCGGCACCGAGGTCCGGGTGCTGTCCGCCGACGGCGAACCGCTGCCGCCCGGCGAGGTCGGCGAGGTGGTGGCGCGCGGCCCGAACGTGATGCAGGGCTACTGGAACAAGGAGGAACAAACGGCCGCCGTATTAAAGGACGGGGCTTACTGGACCGGCGATCTCGGTTATTTCGACGAGGACGGCTACCTGTTTCTCGTCGATCGCAGCAAGGACATGATCGTCACCGGCGGCGAGAATGTGTATTCGACGGAAGTCGAGGAAGCGTTGTTCCGGCACCCGGCGGTGCTGGAAGCCGCCGCGTTCGGCGTACCCGACACGAAATGGGGCGAGGCCGTACACGCCGTCATCGTGCCCCGACCCGGACACGAAGGCGTGGATCCGGCGGACATCATCAAGTTCTGTCACGGGGAGATCGCGGGCTACAAGGTACCGAAAGCGATCGACATCAGCCATGAACCGCTGCCGAAATCAGGCCCCGGGAAGGTGCTCAAGCGCGACCTGCGTGCGCCGTTCTGGGAGGGAACGGATCGCAGCGTGAACTAGGCCGCGTAGTGAGCGCGGAATCGCGCTCGCGCGATACGGGGCTAACCGTATCGTGGCGCGGTGTCGCCCTGGCGGCTCCGCCGGCGAATCCCGAACAGCCCCAGCAATCCCGATCCAAGTAGCCACGCCGCGGCTGGAACCGGCACTGGAGCAACGTCACCGTCGCGTACCGCCATGCCGATATTGCTCATCCTGCCCCACGAGTCCTGGAAACCGTTGTAGAACAGGAAAAAGAACCCGCGCGTATCGTGGTAGGCATCCGGCTGCCCGTCGCCGTCAGTATCGATGTCGCCGTTAGCCGGCGGACCCGCATACTCCGTTCCGTACCAGTAGTACCAGTCTTCGAGCGAAACGAACGGCCCGTGATTGTGAATACCGGGAAAATAGTCCTCGTCGTCGACCGCCGAATTTCCGAGCGTGACGAAAAACAGGTGTGACAACTCCGCGTTCGGGCTTGTGATATTTTTACCGATGTCGGTCGAACCATTCGTCGACCAGTTGTAATCGTAACCCACACCATTGACGGGAAGCGCTTGCGGCAGCCGCCAGTCGGCATAACTATTGCCGCCGAAGTCCACGACCAGCGCGTCGGCCCATGCGACGACGTTCGGCCACGAGTCGGTTCCAAAACGAAAGTCGTACCAGGTTATGTCGAGCGTCGTGTCGTAGATGAGCTGGTTGCCGGCGGCATCGCTGCCTCTGACAACGAGCTCTGCCTGCGCCACGTTCGACACCGCCGCGATGATCAGTAATGTATTGAAAATCTTCTTCATGGATCAGCACTTTCCTCTTCAGACTCATTGCCACTGAGCCGGTACGCGGAAGTTGCCACGCACGCCGCACGGAAGTCTCCGGACATGCAGACGGCCTTGCCATCCCTAACTGCATCAACAGTCTCATATTTACTCTATAACGCACCAATGCCCGCTTCCCTGATCGGGATCAAACAAGTGTTTTCCGGGCTGATCCCGGGCGCGAATCTGCGTGCGCAATACGGCCCATCGATGAATTCCGCTCTTGCCTGTGCGCGCGGCCGCATGGCGCCACCCTTGCCATGCATCGCGCGCAGTAACGCGGACCCCAGCCGACGAGCACGCCGTGACGGGCGCTGATAGCGCGGTGATGAAACCGAAAACCTGTCGTTACGCCGATCGGGCGTGCAACCGCAAACGCGTGGCAGGAACGTACGGGGCCCGGTAGCGCCGACGCGCTGGCAGGCGCGTCACGAACCTCGCGTCGACGCCACGCGCGCAAACGAAAACGCGTAGGCTCTGCCGCGAATTCGACGATGAGTTTACTCGCCCGAGAATTCCGGCTTGCGTTTGTGCAGGAACGCATCGAGGCCCGCGCGCGCATCTGCGGTGCGCATCATCGATGCGATGCCCTGGCTTTCAAACTCGAGTTGGGTTTCCATCGATTCCGAGAACGCCGTGTGCAGCAGGTGTTTTGCCTGACCGTAGGCTCGCGTCGGACCCGCCGCGAACTGACGCGCCACTGTCATCGCCGTGTCCATCAGCTGATCCGGCGCGACCACCTTGTTCACGATCCCCCACTCGAGCGCTTCGCGGGCATCGAGCACCCGATTCGTCAGCACCAGCTCCTTCGCCCGCATCAGGCCGACATGCTTCGCGATAAAGTACGTTGAACTCGCATCCGGGCTCAGACCCGATGCGGTGTAGGCGCAGACGAACTTTGCATTGTCGGAAGCAATTGCGTAATCGCCGGACAGCGCGAAACTGAAACCGCCGCCGGCGGCCGTGCCGTTGATTGCCATGACCACCGGGGCATCCATTCGATTCAGGCGCGCGATCGCCGCGTGCAAGACCGTTGCCATGCGCGTGACGAAGGCGGGAACGTTGTCGCCCTGCGCCATAAACTCTTTCAGATCCCCGCCGGCGGAAAACATTTTGCCCGCGCCGGTGATGAGTACGGCCCGGATGCCGGGATCCGTATCACAGATCATCGCTGCATCGAATAAATCCTGCGCCATCTGGCCGTTGAACGCATTCATCTCGTCCGGTCGATTCAGGGTGAGAATACCAACACCGTCTGTCACTTCGAGGGTCAGGGTTGCAAAAGGCACGGGAATGTCCTCCGGGATCTGTTTGGAAGCGGTCTCAAAAATAGATGATGTCGCGCCGGGAGTCATTTATGCGCAATCCAGGGCACGAAGAGCGTAGTTTAGCCGGGCTAAATGAGCGATGAGTAACGCCGGAGTGCGC